>Ga0209134_10000004_pt1 | contig 224310 bp, 191 predicted proteins | sample LauGreSp1BDMLBSN_2_FD_187566 | JGI IMG/M metagenome (GOLD analysis project Ga0209134, IMG submission 187566) | Freshwater lake microbial communities from Lake Michigan, USA - Sp13.BD.MLB.SN (SPAdes) (version 2) | ecosystem: Environmental > Aquatic > Freshwater > Lake | place: Lake Michigan... | reverse complement strand
CGACCCTACGGGTCGCCCTTTTTTTTCCTTTCTAAAAACTAGAATTAGTTCTTGTCCCAGAATAACTTAGTCGTTACTACGTCTCCACCGATTGCTGCTGCAGCCGCTGTGTAAGCAGTTCCATTCAAAGTTTGCTCTGTGTTAGGATACGTTAAACGTGTAGGGAATCCAGATTTTGCATTGACTGGTGCAGTAATCACTGGATAGTCTAAACGACGTAACTCAGTCCAAGTCTCGAAAGAACGATTGTAAAGAGCGATCCACTTTTGTGTACCAATTTTTTGCTTCCAGTTTCCTGCAGCTGTCGTGTAAGCTACATCAGGTTGAGCTAAATAAGCGTCAGCATCTGCTTGTGTTCCACCCCAATATAGGATAGAAGCAGTGATCGCGTTATTATAGTGTTGCTCAGCTGTACCAGCTACATTGAATCCTCTTTCTTTTGCTTCAGCGCGTAAGAATTCAGTTTCAACGTAATCCGCTAATACGTAAGGAGCATCTGCTGCAATTACTTTAGCACCTGCACGAGAGAAATCTACGTATGTGTTTACTTTTCCTACGATACCACCCGCATAGTTACCTGCGTTGTTTGTAGAGAAGTAAGCTGTTTTACGTGGATCATTCCAACCAGTTAATTTATCCATTAAGTCTTTCGCTGCGATATAATCTTGACGACCACCTAATACGATATCCACGTGTAATGGATTTTGGTTAGGAGAAGCAGTTAAATACGTGAATAAACCGTTATCTGAAGATGCTGAGATAGCACCTGCATCAGAAGCTTCAACAGCAGTTTTTGCAGCACTTGCGTTTTCATCCGCTACAATCATAGCTAATTTCATACGCAAGGTGTTTGCAAATTTCACCCACTTCGTTACTGAACCTTTGTAAACCACATCTTCTCCAGAAGTAAATCCAGCTGCAGATGCATCTAACTTAGTGATATCAGCATTCAAACGAGTGATTAAATCAGCAGAAACTGTTTTCGCATCATCGTACTTAGGGAACAACTTAGTTGCATCTAGTGCCTCTGAGTAAGGAATATTTCCAAAAGAGTTCACTAAAATTCCGAAAGTATATACTTCCATGATATCCAAGATCGCTAATTTATTCGCTTTCTCTTTAGGAAGTAAAGACGCATCTGCATTGATTAAACGAGATGATTCACGTAAATCAGCTAATACATCACGGTACATACCATTCCACCATTGGTTAGGAATAGCACGTGTTTGGAAATCATATTGAGCTTCATCTTGGTATACGGCCATAGCCCATTGGCTAGTCGTAAAACGGAACACGTTTGTGTTCACACTCGCAGTAGCTAAGTTCCCTGCAAGAGACTTAACTGCATTCGAGAACAAAGTAGGTGCAGGAATAGCTGCTGGCTTCTTAGTCTCTACGTTTAAGGATGCAAGATCCTCTGTACAAGCTGATGCAAGAAACAAAAGCGGTACAAATACTAAAAATATTCTTTTCATCTGTATCAAATTAAGGATGATTAAAACAATAATTTCACGTTAAATCCAATCGAACGTGTCGTAGGATACGCACCTGATTGATATCCCTGCACGTTACCAGCAGAAAGATTCTCTTCAGGATCAGAGTGAGGAAGGTTTTTGTGAATGATCCACAAATTACGTCCGTACAATGATAAATCAACTCCTTTTACTCCACCTAATTTAGCTACAAGCGCACGAGGTAAAGAATAAGTAAGGTTTGCTTCACGTAACTTTACATAACTAGCATCGTAAACAAAAGCATGTTGTGGGTTATAAGCATAACCATATGTTCCATACCAGTTTTCAACGCGAACATCATTAGGCGTACCATCTGCTTTCACACCTGGCATAATCACACCACCACCAGCAGAAATTTCGCTACGAGATGGGTTTCCTTTATCATTCAATAAAGCTGACTCTTCTAATACACCCGTAGCAGCACCATAGTACTGATCTAATGAGAATACAGAACCACCAGACTTCACATCGATCAAGAAGCTAAATGTAACGTTCTTGTAACGGAATGAGTTGTTGATACCACCAATCCAGTTAGGATTTACGTTACCGATATTATTCGTAGTTGTTGTCGTCATGTCATAACGTCCGTTAGCTTTCACTAATTTCTCGCCATTTACATACTTCCAAGTTCTACCTTTCAAGATACCGTAAGGCTCACCTACTGTTGCGTTCAATGTAACACCACCTTGGAATGAAGCTAACTGTAAGTTTTGGCTTTCATTATATAGGCTTAATACTTTGTTACGGTTACGTGTAAAGTTCACGTTTACATTCCAAGCGAAATCTGCTGTCTTGATAGGAGAACCATAAAGACTGAATTCGATACCGCTGTTTTCGATGTTACCTGCATTTACATAAGTCGAGTTATAACCTGTTGATGTCGTAACAGAAGCAGGTAAAATTTGATCTAATGTATTAGTGTGGTAATACGTCGCGTCAAAACCTAAACGGTTTTGCAAGAAAGCCATTTCTAAACCAAACTCCTTAGAGATTGTTTGCTCTGGCTTCAAGTTCGGATTGTTTTGAGTTCCTGGAACTGAGAATAAGATCGTCGAACCAAACGGCGCTGGTTGATCGTATACGTTAGAGATAGATCCCCAAGGAGCATCATTACCTACCGTTGCATAGTTAGCACGTAACTTACCTGAAGTTAACCAAGGTAAATCTTCGATGTGGTGAGAGAACAACCAAGAAGCTGAACCTGCATAGTATAAGTACGCATTGTTAGCCACAGGTAACGTAGACGACTTGTCTTGACGAACAGTTCCGTCTAACGTTAAGAAGTCTTTGTATGTTAACGTAGCACCACCGAATAAACCAAACACTTCACGTGGGTTATACGACTCAGATGGAGCAGAAACTGTTCCTTTTGAGTTAGCAATTGAATATAAACCTGGAACGATCAAACCACCATTTGTGATAGCGTAAACAGAACGGTTTAAAGACTTACGTAAGTTCAAACCAGCTAATGCTTTTAAGTTTAAATCTTTCGTTAAGTTTTTATCAAAATTCGTGATTAAATCATAGTTGATCTCCTCAAAGTGACGATCATAACGAGAATACTCAGCGATATCCGTAGAACCTACAGCGATACGCTCCTCTTGGAACTCATCATAGGTATCCATTGTGATACGACCCATTACGTTTAAGTAATCCGTTGCTTTGTAGTTCAACATCGCGTTACCGAACATACGAGTACGAGTATCGTTCTCCTTGTTTTGGTAACGAGTCCAATAGTAGTTATCTGTATAGATAGGCTTCAATCCTGCTGCAGTAGAAGGATCAGACCAGTTCCAAGTAACGTTCTTGTTGTTACGGAAATAAGCTTCTTTTTGCTCCAAGATATCTACGTTTGTTTGATACCACTGACGGAAGTTTTGATTCACGTTCAATCCATCATAACCTGTACCGTAACGACCTAAACCTTCTACTACTGAGAAGTTAGCCGTTGCTGATGCCGTTAACTTAGGAGAGATAGCATACGTTCCTGAAAGGTTCATGATATTCTTAGAAACCTTAGAGTTAGGTAAAGTTCCACGATCTTCGTTACGTGTAAATCCTAATTTGAAAGTACCCTTATCTGTAGCACCATCTAAAGAGATGTTTGTGTTATTAGAAATAGCAGTCTCATAGAATTTATCTGGTGTATTTGCCGCAGCAACCCATGGCTTTGATTTTTGGTAGTTAGGACCAGCAGGATCAAAAGCATCCCAGTGGTATACCTGTAAGCTAGGGTCAAATTTCGTACCGTAAGAAGCATCTTCAGATGTAGGTACTACTAAATCATCTTGTCCATCACCATTTGCATCAAAATAGAAGAAACCATCTTTTTGGTATGGATCAGAGTAACCAGCACCATATTGGTTTTGGTATTTAGGGAAAGTAGAGCGATCAATCGTTCCTACAGATAAACCTGAGTTGATTGTCAAACCTAAACCTTTCTTCGCTTTCTTAGAAGTGATCATGATCACACCATTCGAAGCACGTGAACCATAAAGAGCAGTTGCCGCAGCACCTTTCAATACAGTCATTGACTCGATATCATCTGGGTTAATATCCGCAGCTGCATTACCATAGTCATAACCACCACGACCTGTACGTTGGTTAGATGAGTTGTTCACAGAGTTATCTACTGGCACACCATCTACAACGAATAAAGCTTGGTTATTACCAGTCAAGGACTTAGAACCACGGATTACTACGTTAGTAGAACCACCGATTGCGTTACCTTGTGTGATTTGCACACCTGATACTTTACCAGAAAGTTGTGAGAATGCGTTACCAGAACGAACACGAGTTAATTCCTCGCCCTTTACTTGCTGAGCAGCATAAGGTAAAGAGTTTTTTGTACGTGTAAGTCCCAAAGCCGTTACAACAACCTCATTTAACTCAGACGCATCTGAAGCTAAAACTACGTTGATTGAACTTTGGCTTCCTACTGAAACCGTTTGAGCTTTATAGCCCACAAAACTGAAGACGATGGCAGCTCCGTCTCCTACTGTAATTTTGTAAGTACCATCTGCTGCCGTGGTTGTACCACGAGATGAACCTTTTAGGCTGACACTAACTCCCGGAAGAGCCGCACCATCCTCTGAAGCCGTAACCTTACCGGTTACTTGCCTTGTTTGAGCTATTAATGAACTGAAAACAGTCATCATCAATACCCCAATGAGTAATAGTTTTTTCATGTTGTTGAGTTTAATTAATGAAAAAATAATAGAATAAGTTTGGCAAATTAGGAGTTTTCCAATATAAATGCAAACAATTTAAGCAAAAAAAAGAGGCACCATCTTGTGATAGTGCCTCTTTCAAAATAAATTAATCTATCCTTATTTAGGATTTTTAGTAGTTGCAGAACCTGCGCCAGCTGGATTATTAGCTAACTCATTATCTGGAACATCCCAATAATCTAAATAACCATACTTAATCGTTGCGTTAGTTGAGATAGAAGAACCATCTTTAGAGATAACTACCGCACCTGTGCGACCGCCTTCTAACACGCCCCAACGACGTGCATCGTAGAATGATAAACCACGGAAAGCTAACGCCACACGACGCTCTTTACGTAATTCTTCTTTTACTACCGCTGCATTTGTAGATGTAATAGGCGCTAAACCTGCACCTTGGTAAGCACGAACAGCATCAATACTTGCCGCTGCACCTGCTACATCACCTTTCCACAACTTCGCTTCTGCTTTCATTAACTCGTTTTCTTCATAAGAACCTAACAAGAAAATTTCAGCACTACCCGCTGTACGGTTTACATAGGTGTAAACACCTGCTAAACCATTACCACCATCTTTAATGGCATAACGCGTATTGAACGCGTTACCACGGTCAGAGTTACCTACCCAAACAGGGAATAACTTAAAGTTCTGCGCTAAACGCTGGTCGCCTGCATTAAATTCTTGAATCAAACGCTCCGAAATTTTATACGTATTACCAGAAGCGTTAGAACCTACCGCACGCGCCGCTACATTGTAGTTAGAGGAAGAGAACACATCCCCATTCGCATTCGTGTTACCAGCGAAAACTGGATCAGATGCTCCTACCCCAGCATTCGCTAAAGACAAGATGGCATCCCACTGAGCAGCGGTCATCGTAGCCGTCGAATTATTTACTAGAATATTACGCGCTTTCATCGTATTCAAGTTCTTAATCCATTGTGCAGCTGTAGGTACAGCGCCTTTCTCTGTTTGGAAGAAATCAGGAATCAAGTTCGTGATGATCTCTGCAAAATCAGCTGAAGAACCAGATGCATTGACAGCAGTCGCCGCTTTATCAAAATTAGCTGTTGCCTCCGCAATCATAGCCTCTTTTGTTACATACGCATTATTAGTAGCTGAAGGAGTATTGACAATTAAACCTGCATAATAAATCGAACCAATGCGAGAATAAGCTAAACCTTTCCAAGTATAAGCCCACGCTTTGATCGCATTTTTCTTAGCCGCTGCGTCTCCTGAAAAAGTAGTTTTATCTACCGCATCTAAGATCGTATTACACGCATTGTTTAATTGATACATTAAAGCCCACTCTAAGAAAGTAGGATTACCTCCTTGTTGTGAATTAGTATTCACCGCACGAATTAAGGCCTTCTGCGTAGATGGACTATTCGGATTAGCCACTTGCGTGCCATTATCTAAAGTCACCATGTCTGGTGCAGAAAGATTATTCATGTAGGCATTAGCAGCCTCAGCGCCTACTACATCACCCATTAAATCATGAATACCTAATACGCCATTATAAAACGCGCCTACAACACCATCATAGTACTTATAACCAGACGATGTGAAACCATTTTTATACACTGATCCTTGCGCAAGCGCGATAATTCCAGCCTCAGAAGCAGCCGTCGCAGGCGTAGGCTGATTAGGATTTTGGATATCCAATTGATCCTTACACGACATAACCGATCCAGCTAAAAGCAGAAAGGAAAGCGCGGTTATTTTTATATTTTTCATTTTTTTCAAATTTAAATGATACCTTTTTCTCAATTCTGTATTAGAAACCAATGTTTAACTGTACCTGGTAAGAGCGTAAGTTAGGCATGGTGTTGTGATCGATACCACGATCCCAAGCAGAGTTATTCCCACCTGAAGCGATTTCTGGATCCATACCTGAATAGTTCGTTAACGTGTAAAGGTTACGTCCAGACGCCACTAATTGTAACTTTCTGAATCCTTTAATTCCTAACGCTCTCACTAAATCAACACCGATAGATACGTTTCTCAAACGAGCAAAAGAACCATCTTCGTAGAAGTAATTTTTCGTTCCATTAAATGAGCTAGCAGCATACACACCGCGGTAGAATGCAGACCAAGCACCTGTTTGACCATCGATCGTGATAGGCTGTGCGTAATCCGAGTGAATACCATCACGGTACATCCAACCTTTAGTTTGGTTGTAAATACCAGCTCCTTGAACTAAATCCACTTGCATATTAAAGGTAATAATTCCTTTATAAGCTAAATCCGTGATGAAAGAAGCATTGAAATCTGGATTAGGATCCCCTAGAGCGTAACGATTAGCTGAGAAGAAAGGAGCTTTAGTCGCCTTGTTCACTACCCAACCATTACTAGCTACCGTATATAAACCACGGTTAGCTTCTGGAATAGCGACTGTACCATCTGGTAATTTAGCATCTAAGCTATGGATACCATAGTAACCGTACAATTGACCGATTTTCTCGCCTGCCTTCAAAATATAACCAGTAGAACCAGCAGCAGAAGTTAATACTACTTCAGCACCACCACGAACCGCAGTGATTTCTGAAGATTGCTTTCCAAAGTTTACCGTAAAGTTCCAAGTCCAATCCGCATCTTTATAGATCTGCGCATTTAAGCTTGCTTGGATACCATTAGAAGCAAGAGAGAAGGCATTATCCTTTACCGTACCTACACCTGATGAAGGAATAGCATCTACGTTAAAGATCGCATTATCAGTAGAACGCTTCCAGTACGTAGCAGATAAGTTTAAGTTATTCAACCAAGCTGAATTCTTTCCTAAATTTAATCCGATATCCGTACCAATCTCTAATTCCTTAGAAATCTCTACGTTCAAGTTTGGATTTGATTGCGTTAACGGGAAGAAGAATGCGTTACCTGCACCTATAACACCTGTATTTAGGGTGATATAACGATCAAATGGACGCGGTTGAATACCTGCCTCACCATACGCTGCACGTAATTTAAAATCTTCTAACGTTGTGCTGATCGCTGAATTTTTGAAAATTCCTAATTCAGATACACGTAAGTAAGCATCTCCACGAGGGAACGTTTGTGGCGTAGAAGCTGCACCGAAGGCAGAAGAGTAATCCGTACGGAAACCACCTGAGATACCCCCATAAGTACCATAGTCAAAACGCTGATTCACTAAATAACCATACGTAATGAACGGCTCACGGTAATCACGAGCTACATACGTAGAAGCCGCTTGTGAAGTGTTGTAAGGAATATAGTTAGGTAAACCGATACCATAAGAAATGTATGATGTAGTCTCTCTGTTACGGTAATCAAACGATAATTGCGTAGAAGTTCTCAAAGGAATATTTACACCAAAGTCTTTTTGTAAATCCGTCGTAATAAAGGCAGATGCCAATAAGTTTTGGAATGCACTAGTGTATTCGTAATTATTGATCTCACCCGTTGCATCATTACCATTGTAGTTATAGTACCAATACTGTTGGTCCATAATATTCTTATTTCCCGTTTGGTTTAAATAAGTATATTTTGTCTTGTCTGTTTGGTAGTTAACACCATACTTCGCATCTAATGAAAGGAATTTATTCACCTCATAGTTTAAGTTCAAACTTTGGTTAATATCAATTCGCTTTGTATCTGTCGTAGTATAGTAGTTCACTGCATTCGGGTTATAACCGTTTACACCTACCGCATCACCAAAATACCCTGGGTAATTACCGTCAGCGTCTTTAAAGTCATAATCCACAAATGGACGTGAGTTAAATACAGAGAAAATGATTGAACGACCCGTTCCATCATTAATCGTGTTCTTCGTGTGAACTAATTGCGTAATCGAACGTAATTTCAAACCTTTCGCTAATTCAAAACCTAAGTTCGCTGTTAAGTTCGTACGATTTAAACCACCCACATTTTTAAACGGACCTGCGTTATCTGAATTAGATAAAGCTAAGCTAAAATCACTTTTATCCGATCCTCCTGAGATAGCCACAGAATTGTTGTAGTTCGTTGTAGGAGTAAAGAACATCTTAAAGTGATCGTAGTATTTTAAGTTCTTGTCATACGCCTTATTAATATTAGTCGTAGGATCCGTACTTGCTAAGATGACGTTTTCACCATATGCTCCATAGATTGGATCTAAAGCCAAAGGATTTCCTGAACCACCAATCACCTCATTGTTTGCGTTCGTTTTGAAACCATGCTTATCTGCTTTTCTCAAGTTACCCACATTTAAAGGAGTAGAATTAATCACCGAAGAGTTGATATCAATCGAGATTTTACCCGCTTTACCTTTCTTAGAGAATAATTGAATAACTCCATTTGCTCCTTGCGCACCATAGATTGTTGCAGCAGCTGCACCTTGAATTACCTCCACACGCTCAATGATATTTAAATCGATTGAATTAAGATCAGTAGAACCTAATTCAACTCCATCTAATAAGATCATCGGAGAAGTACCCCGGTTAATCGTATTAATACCACGTAAAACGATATTTACCGGTTGACCTGGCATACCATTCGCAGCAGAAATTTGAGCACCCGCAATTTTACCAATTAACGCTTGGTCTACTGAAGCAGACGGCACAGAAGGTAAATTTTTCGCTGTGATCGCTTGAACATCAATCGCAGTAGAGCGTTTGTCGATTGCCGTACCTGTACCCGTAACAACCACCTCAGAAAGCTGGCGAGAGTCTGTAGACAATTTAACATCAATCACGGATTGATTTCCCACAGAAACAGACTGTGGATTCAGGCCTACAAAAGAGAATACTAATGTGGCTGAACTTGGAACTGAGACAGCATAGTTTCCGTTTGCGTCTGACTGTGTTCCTTTGCCTGTTCCTTTAATTTGAACAGTAACACCTGGAAGACCAGAACCGTCCTCGGCTGAGGTCACCTTTCCTGTTACTTTTCTATCTTGAGCAAACAAGCTCGCAACCGATAGTAAGGTAAACAGCAAAGTCATGAGTAAGTTTTTTTTCATGAACATTTAGTTAGGGTTGAAAAAATTTGTTGATAAATCTATCGCTGGTAAATTAACAAAATGTTAATAAACAAACAATAAAAAAGTAAAAGATTGACGAATAAATACGAGATTAACTGAGAATAATCAGTTGATTGTATTGCAAAACAGCTTATTGAGCATATAATATTTGGAAAAATACAAAAACGCACACAATAAGGAATTTTGTATTTTTTTTGATAAAATAGCACATTTACAAGAATTGATCCAACAGCATCACTCCGGCCAAACCTGTTAAGGAAACAATCGTCTCCATCAAGGACCAAGATCTCAATGTTTCTTTTACCGTTAAATTGAAATATTCTTTAAATAGCCAAAAACCCGTATCATTCACATGGGAAAACATTAGACTACCTGCACCGATACTTAGCACCATTAAATTCGCATTTACACCACCCGCAGCCACTAAAGGATAGATCATCCCTGCTGCCGTCAAGCCTGCAATCGTGGCAGACCCCAGGCAAACGCGAATGATGGCTGCCATCATCCAGCCTAAAACCAAAGGATGAATAGGCAAACCACCTAAATACGAAGCAATTTCCTGGCTTACCCCCGATATTAATAAAATCTCTTTCAAGGTTCCAGCACCTGCAATAATCAATAAAATCATCGCCACGTCTTTCACAGCCTCGCCATACACGTTCATCACCTCTTCTATTTTCTTCCCTCTGCGAATCCCTAACACATAAGTAGCCACTAAAATAGCCACCAGCATCACCATCGCTGGATCCGCTATAAATTTCACCACGGAAGAATCCGGCATTTGCACTTCGGCAATCGTCGTTCCTACTAATAAAAACACAGGAAAAAGAGCAGCAATAAAGCTGGCCGTTTTACTCGGCAGATTCGTTTCCTCTACTTCGGCTGCTGCGAAAGATTTTAAGGGTTTGACGGGGAGATGGGCTAAGGTTTTGGCAAAAATAGGACCGGCTAAAATAATCGCCGGAATCGCTACCATAATTCCCAGGATTAAGGTTTCTCCCATATTCGCGTGAAACTGCGCCACTAAGGCCGCTGGAGATGGATGGGGCGGTAAAAATCCATGCGCCACAGACAAGGATGCCATCATAGGCACGCCCGCCATCAGCGGTGGAATCTTGTATTGTTGTACTAAAGAGAAAATCAAGGGAATCATCAAGACAAATCCCACATTATAAAACAAGGGAATTCCGATCACAAAACCCGTCAGCATCAAGCCCCAGGTAATGTTTTTTAACCCAAACAAGTCAATTAAAGTCCCCGAAATCTGTTTTGCAGCCCCAGAAGCAGCTACTAATTTTCCCAGCATCGCCCCTAAAACGAGAATCACGACCAAAGATCCGAGTGTATCTCCCAGGCCTTTTTGGATGGATTTGGCAATATCAGGAAGCGGCAAACCAAAGCAAACGCCCGCAAAAATACTGACGAGCAAAAAGGATATAAACGAATTGACCTTCCAGTACGTGATTAACAGTACTAAAAGGCCAAGACTAGCAATTACAATCAATAAAGTCATAGAGTGAACAGGTTATCACTCACAATTTAGCATTAAGCTTTAGAAATCACCATAGGTTTCCTCTAAATATTTCTGCATCACTAAGATATCTTCTTTAGAAGTTAAATCCGGCACATTCTCTGCTAATGGAATCGCGAAGAATCCTTTACCTTCCCCTTCTCCAAACATCACAACAGACGTAGGCAATTCTTTTTCATTACGCACTGGATGGAATGGAGTTTTAGCCAAATAAGGTAAGAAAGTGCTCGCCTCAAACACAAACACATTCATGCTCACGCCTAATCGACCTTGCTTCGCCATTAATTCTTCCGCTTGCTCTTTCGTCGGCTTTTCGATAATCTCCAATAAATAACCCTCTGCATCGGTGCGAATCAAGGCAAAAGCAGAAATACGCTCCTCTGGATACAATAAACTATCGCGGTGATACGAAATCAAGGCTTGAGGAACCTCAGATGCCCAAAGTGTCTTCAACGCATTCACCGAATACAAGTTATCCGAGTTACACACGATTACGCGACCTGTTTGCCAATCTGCGTGTTGTGATAAAGCTTGGTACACCGCATCTGCAGTACCCGCTGGTTTCTCGCGATCCGCCGCAATTTGCTGGCGAGCGAAGACGATTTTCATTCCCCAAGTCGCGTCTTTAGCCATTAAGGACTCACAATATTCTTGCGAAACGCTATCCGTCGGATGTAATAATAACATCACTTCTTCGATACCCGCTAAATGTGCGTTGTACAATTGGTAATCAATCAAGGTCTTGCCATTCTTTCCCACTTGGATCATCCCTTTGGTCACTGCATTCGCCTGTGCCACTAATTTCGGATCTAAATCACTGTTCTCTTCTGCTAAGGCTTTCTTCATGCGAGAAGCCATACCGCCCGCCAAAATCAATAATCTCTTTTTCATCTTATTTTCGTTGTTCCTTTATCTACCGTTATAATGTAAGCCTTCCCTCCCACTGCTTCTATCGCCTCGACCACTTTTTCAGGATTCTTGGGCGCATAAGCAAACATACATCCACCGCCGCCTGATCCGTTTATTTTTCCTCCCAAAGCTCCCGCCTCCAAAGCTGCCTGGATCATTCGGTCAATCTTGGGCGTAGAAATCCGCTTGTGTTCTCGCAAATTTACTTGATGTTCCGTTAATAAGGAACCTAATTTTTCATCTGACCAGGGTTTTTCCCCCTCAAACATCGCCTTTGCCTCTAATAACAAATCACGATCACTGATATTTGCTTGTAATAGCACCCATTCGTCCTCTGTCAATAAATGGCGGTACTTTTCAGGATCCTTCTCTGTCGCTAAATCAAAATCCGGGAATTTCGCCTGGATTTTCTGCATTCCACCCAACATCCCAAACTTCACGTGACTCAAAATACCCAAGGTATCTTTAGGCTCTTCTGAATCTCCTAAAACAAAAGTTCCTAGCTCTCTAGCGTATGTTTCAATGTAAATCTCCGGCACAGAGGCTAAATAAATCACATTCCCCACTGCTGTCGAGTACTGGTCCATCATCCCGCCTGGCTCAGAAAACTCAAGTACTTCTGCCTCGTAAGTAATCTCACCTACCTGCTTTTGGGTATAGCCTAAACCGTATATTTCGTTCAAGAAGTTCACCCACGATACCAGCAAAGCGGACGAACTGGACGTCCCGGAATTGATAGGAATATTTCCGCTTACCGTTAATTCCAAACCTTTGTCAAAGCGATGTCCCTTCCGGTGCAATACGTTTAACACACTTTTGAAATAATCACGTTCTTTCGTGTAGACTAAGGGAAAGCTTAGCTCGAATGATTCTTCCGCTCCTACATCTGGTAAGGAAAAATGTACCACATTATCTACCCTGAAATCACCTTCAATCTGAATGCGCTTCGAAATCGCCGCCGCAATTACCGGTAATCCTAAATAATCTTGGTGTTCGCCAAAAAGACAAATACGACCCGGGGTTGATACGATCATCTTATGCTGGGTGTTTCGTTAAATAATCCAATTTATAAGCCCAGGTGGCCGCGATGTTTTCGGCCTTAGTAATCGCCTCTTCCGTCTTAGGCCCTTCAAACAAATCGTGAAGCGTTTCTCTGAACATCGCTAACCAACGCTCGAAGTGAGCTGGCGTAATGGGATGAATCTGATTAATCTGCAAATGGGGTCTCATCGGAGCCCCTTTGTAGGATGTCCCTTGAAACAACAACATCTCCCAAAAATCATACATTTTAGGGAGATGCGTCGAAAAATCTACGTGCATCACTTCCATAAAAACCTTTCCCACTAAATCATCTGAGGGCATTTTGGCATAAAATGCATCCACAAATGTTTTAATATCGGCTTTCGAAGTGATGTCGTTTTTCATTACTTTGTCTTCACTTTGGCCATCAAATGCTTCGCCACTTTAGCTCCTTGAACCACGCCTAAATCTAAGGCCGGACGGAAGTGAATCCCGCCGTATAAACGACTTATGGATGCCTCATCTGCCGCCTGCTTAAAAGAAGTAAACTTACGAGGTGGCAAGCCATAAGGAATCTCCGTAGAGTCATTAAAGGCAATTTTGTCACCATATAATTCGGTCAATATCGTAGCAGCCGCACTTGAAATAGTACTATGTCCTGACGTATATTCAGGGAACGGAGGTGTCTGCAAAATCGGTATCCATTTTTTATCAATGCTATTGTTAATCACCGTCTCTGGACGAATTCTCACCGAACGGTATTTCTCATCCCAGCAGGAAATAAAACCATCAAAAATAGCCATTGAAGTCATTGCAAACGCCTCTGCCACTTGTACGTGGGATTTTTTTGTTTGACGAGAAACTTGGCCCACAATACCTAACCAGTGACCACCCGGAGACATCTTCTTCGTAGCAAACATGGCATGACCTGTGATATTCATTTTGAAAGGATTACAATCCCAAAAATTAGCTATATCCCGCTGCTCATTCGTTAAATTATTCACGGTAGTGTATACCTCCATTACTTCTTTGTAATAGGCAGAACCAGGAGTCAAATCAAATCTAGACGGAACTGGGGCCTGAAATTGCGCAGATGAGTCTAAACCAACGGGACGAATCTTTGTCCAAAAAGGCTCAACCGCATCCATGTAAGCTGGAGGAGTCGGAGTCCAGGTACCCGGGTCATTTGTCACTGTAAAACGGAATCCTCGCGTTTGCTTGTAATTATCTCTCGCCGCATACTTCATCACAGACTCTGCAATCGAGTCACCAAGTGCAATCGAACGCTCATAAACGTCATCAGGAATCCCCGTTGCCCGGTAATCTTCTTCCATTTTTTTATCAAACTCCTCATACAATTCCTGCGCGAAAGTCAATTTTTTACCCACGGATAAAAAAGCTCGAGTAGACGCTAAAGGGTAACAATATTCTTGACCTTTCTCCGGTTGCGCTACTTTTTCAAAACCATTGAGTTGGCCTACCAACGACTTATATCCTTTCTCCCCATGAATGGCCGCCTCGTATCCTGCGATGCTCGCATACATGTAAATACGGGATGATACGGGGGGAGCGAAAATATCGTGAATGATACTTTCCGTCAACATCACTTCCGCGCGAATTAAAAATTCAGGATTAGAAGCCGCTTTTTGATAGTCTTTGTTCGAGCTAGAACAGGCTGCTACGAACAATACAGCGAAAAGTAAGATAATTTTTTTCATGTAGGGTTTGATTAACCTCACAAAGGTACGAAAAACGTCCATACATTTCGCTGACGTAAATCAGGATCTGGCCAAAATTTCTTCAGCCGCTTTCCTACCTGATGACAGAGCACCTTGCAGCGATGGAAATTCCAAATAATCCCCGGCTAAAATGATGCCATTAGCCGCTCTTTTAATCGCTTCGTAGTCATCCACTTTTTGCAGGGAATGAGGAATATCAAAGCTATCAACAAGGGTCAATTTTTGCCCCGGCAATTGCTTTTGCAACGCCTCTTTCACCTCTTTTTCGGAACTATTGCTAAGACTTGTCGCAGAATACAAAGCCTTGCCACTAGGGGCAAGACCAGGATTTATATCCGTCAAACACGTAAAATGGAGCAAGTGTTGCTCCCCTACTAAGCGCAATAAGGCAGGTTCATCCGAGGCCTTTTTCGCTGAAAAATAAAACGTTCGAGAGGCTAAGGTTTCCGGCGTTGGCAAACCCAAAATCTTCGCAGCCACTGGCAAATCCACCGCTAAAATTACCCCCTCTCCCTCTATTTTATCCCCGGATGCCAGGGTTATACTTTTCGCATCGAAAGCGACAATTTCTTGATTTAACTGAAGTTTATCAGCTGGTAAACTAGCGGCCATCTGATCTGGAATAGCCTGCATTCCTTTGGCAGGAATCGCTGCATTTCCATAGAGAAATTGTTGTAAATAATAGAAAAACAAAGAGGCAGGTTGAGTCAAACTCTCTTGCAAAAATACGCCTTGAAAAAACGGGATTAAGAATTCGTTCTTGAACCGATTAGAAAAAGAATAGGATGCAATAAGTTCTTGCGTTGTCTGCTTATTTCCATCTAAAGCGGGCACGTCACCTTGCAATCTAAACCAAATTCTAGCCAACGAAAAAACATCTTTGAATGTCAGCAAATCGGATGAAAACAAATCAAATGGTCGGCGAAGGGGATTAAAAAACAGTTGATCTTTAACCCAGGCGCCCGATTCAAAAAAATGCAGGTGAAGTGCCGTCAAGTCTAAGGAACGTTGTACTTCCGGATAAGAGGTTTGCAAAACCTGAAACCCTCGGTCTAAAATAAATCCATCTTTTTCTATGGAAGAAACGCGTCCACCTACCTTGGCCTGCTTTTCGAACAAAATGAAGTCTCTGCCGTTTTGGTGTAAAATAGTAGCGGCTTGCAAACCGGCAATTCCACCACCAATAATCAAGATAGGTTTCATAGATAAATTATATTTTTTAAAACACTGCAAAATTAAAATTGTTTAACATTCTTTTTATTAAATTGCAGTTTATAAATACAAAATTCCTGAATGGAGTACCTAATTAAGGCAGAAGGAGAGTACCGTTACATCGACGAAGGACAGGGTGAGACCCTTTTATTACTTCACGGATTGTTTGGCGCATTAAGCAATTGGGCTGGAGTGATTAATCACTTCAAATCAAATTACAGAGTCATTATTCCACTGATGCCCATCCACGAAATGCCCATTAAAGAAGCTGGATGTGAGGGATTGACGGAATTTATCGAGGGCTTTGTTGCATTTAAAGGGCTGGATAAGTTCAGCGCGATTGGAAACTCATTAGGCGGGCACGTGGCATTAATTTACACCTTACGCCATCCTGAAAAGATCCAACGCTTAATTTTAACTGGTTCCTCTGGCCTATTTGAAAACTCGATGGGCGGCTCTTATCCGAAGCGCGGGAATTATGAATATATAAAAGAGCGCGTAGAATATACCTTTTATGACCCTAAAACGGCTAGTAAAGAATTAGTGGATGAGGTGTTTGAAATCACGAATAGCATTCCTAAAGTGATGCGCATTATCGCGATAGCAAAATCTGCGCAACGAAATAATATGGCCAAAGATATTGTCCGTATCAAAGCTCCTACCCTCCTAATTTGGGGGTTAAATGACACCATTACTCCGCCAGAAGTGGGACATGAATTCAATCAATTAATTCAAGGTTCTACCCTTCGATTCATTGACAAATGCTGCCACGCTCCTATGATGGAAAGACCCACTGAATTCAACGAAATTTTAACCGATTGGTTAAACCAGAACCCAGTATAATATGTTAATGCTATCACACCTGAATTATGATTTACCGGTGTTGCGATTGACAGATTCAGTAGCAAAAGCGCTGAAATCGTTGCGCACACAGGGAGTCAATGCTTTAGCGGTGGTAGAAAACAAACAATTCATAGGACTCGTTTCCGATGAAATACTTGCACAGGCCTTATCTCCTGACCAAAGCCTATCAGATCTGAAAGCTCATTTCCACCCCTTTCACATGGAAGAGGAAGAGGATGTGTTAGCTAGTTTGCCTTGGTTTGATGAACCAAGTTTTGATCTCATCGCCATTACTAATTCGGAGGGTTTATTTAGAGGTTATTTGACCAAAAATACGGCCGGAAATCTCCTACTAAATTCAGGGTTAGAAAACAAAAACGGCGGGATTATCCGAATCCCTTTCCAAGCTTCTCGAGACAGTCTCAGTACGATCATTCGCATCATTGAGGAGGAAAAAGGATTTGTCGTCCGCAGTTTTTTCCAAGAGCCTAATGTAGTATTACAAGTACAAACAGAGACTTTTGGCAAGATTATTTCTAATCTAGAAAGACATGGTATTTTCATAGAAAAAGCCTTTGTTTTTGGCGAGCAACTTGAAGTTGACCAAGATCGTTTTGATCATTTAATGCGTTTTATTGATCTATAATGAGTGTACAATTAGCCATTCACGGAAAAACCTTTTCGGCTGAAACCAAGCCCTTAATGGAGAAAATGTGGGCGGATATTTGTGCTAAAAACTGCCAGCCCCTCCTCTCCGATTTCTTCAAAAATCACCTCCTCGAACACGGCTTCTCCGTGGCAGAAGTACCCAGCTATTCCACTGAGAAAGGTTTAGAATCCGCGGACATGGCTTGGAGTATTGGCGGAGATGGAACACTCTTAGAAACGTTGACTCAAATAGGCGCTAAGGAAATCCCCATTTTAGGGATCAACACGGGTCGATTGGGCTTTTTAGCCACCCTGTCACCCCCAGAAATCAGCGCCGCATTAGACACCGTTTTACAAGGAAATTACCGAATCGAAAATAGAAGTTTAGTCTCTGTAGAATCCGATGTTGACTTTTTTGATGGAAAAGGCTTTGGCCTGAACGAAGTGGGCATCATGAAGACAGATACGTCTTCCATGATTACTATTAAAGCCTTCGTAGACGGCAATTACTTGAATTCCTATTGGGCAGACGGATTAATTGTTTCCACAGCCACTGGATCCACCGGTTACTCGTTAGCGGTGGGCGGTCCCTTAGTGATCCCAAGTTCCGATATATTCATCATTGCACCTATGAGCCCGCATAATCTAAACGTGCGACCACTCCTCGTTTCTAGTTCAGCTGTTTTATCTTTTGAAGTAAGTTCTCGAAGCAAAAACTTCTTAATCTCGTTGGATTCTCGCTCTAAAGTCATCGACAGCCACTTCAAAATCGAAGTCAAAAAGGCTCCTTTCTCTGCGAAATTGATCAAAATTCCGGGAGATGATTTCTTGCAGACGTTGAGGAGTAAGTTGAATTGGGGGTTAGATGTCAGAAATTGATTTTATTCATTTAAAAATGAGCCTAATTCATTTTATTCATTCAAAAATGCGCTGCGCGATATTTTTCAAATGAACAAAATGAATTACACTCACTAGTCTTTATAGATAAAACAATTTACTTACATCTCCACAGGGGATTCCAACTTTATTCTTTGTGCTTTATGCTTTGTGCTTTACAATAAACGCTTCAGTTCATTAAGTTTAAGCAACGCCTCAATCGGCGACAACGAATTCACATCTAATTCCTTTAATTGATCTTCGATTTTCTGAAGACCCTCCGGAATTTCCGCGCCAAAAAGACTCATCTGGTAATTAGCCTTCGGCATCTCTTTCAGCTTATCGATGTTATCCTCTAACACGTGATCTTTCTCCAAGTTTTGGAGAATTTCATGTGCACGTAGAACAAGGGAAGTAGGCATTCCGGCTAATTGGGCAACGTGAATACCAAAACTATGGGCACTTCCGCCTGGCAATAATTTGCGCAAGAAGATGATTTTATTGCCTACTTCTTTCACCGAAACGTGGAAGTTTTGGATGCGCGGGAAGTCTTGTGTTAATTCGTTTAATTCGTGGTAGTGGGTAGCAAATAAGGTTTTGGCCTTGTAAGAAGGATGATTGTGCAAGTGTTCCGCGATCGCCCAAGCCATCGAAACGCCATCATACGTCGAGGTTCCGCGACCAATTTCGTCCAACAAAACGAGGGAGCGAGACGATAAATTATTCAAAATCGCCGCCGTTTCCGTCATCTCGACCATGAAGGTGGATTCGCCTTTGGATAAGTTATCTGAGGCTCCCACGCGCGTGAAAACCTTGTCTACTAAACCCAACGTCGCGGATTGAGCCGGAACATAAGATCCCATTTGAGCAAGCAAGACGATCAAGGCTGTTTGACGCAATAGAGCCGATTTACCCGCCATATTGGGACCGGTAATCATCATAATCTGCTGCGTTTTATCGTCTAAATAGATGTCGTTAGGAACATAATTTTCGCCGGTAGGCAACTGCTTTTCAATCACCGGGTGACGACCACCCTTAATATCGATAATCTCCGTTTCGTTCAAAGACGGACGCACATAATTGTTCTTCTTCGCCACCGTAGCAAAGGAAGCTAACACATCAAGCGTAGCAATCCCCAGCGCATTTTGCTGAATCTGAGTGATATAACCCAAAGTATCTTGAACCAATTCTTGGAATAGACGGAATTCTATAACGGATATTTTATCCTCCGCGCTCAGAATTTTCTCCTCGTAAATCTTTAATTCTTCCGTGATATAACGCTCTGCATTGACTAAAGTCTGCTTGCGAATCCACTCCGGAGGGACGCGGTCTTTGTGCGCATTGGTGACTTCTAAATAATAGCCAAAAACCTTGTTATAAGAAACCTTCAAAGAAGTAATTCCGGTGCGTTCAATTTCGCGCTTTTGGATATCGGCTAAGAAGTTCTTGCCGGAGCTAGATAGTCCGTGCAATTCATCTAATTCCGCTAAATAACCGCTTTTGATCATGCCTCCTTGGTGCATTAAAACGGGCGGATCTTCGCGCAAAATCGTGTCAATTTTTTCGACTAAATCCCCGCAAGTATCAAGGCTATTCGCAAGACCTGAAAGGCTCGGTGATGTAGAAGCCGATAGCAAGGTTTTAATCTCGGGAATCTGTTGCAAGGCCTTCTTCAAAGCATTTAATTCGCGGGGATTGATGCGACCTGCGGCGACTTTGGAAATCATCCGCTCTACATCTCCGATAGGTTTCAATAAGTCAGAAACTTGATCTAATAAACTCGAAGAGGCGAGTAAACCCGCCACGCCTTCTTGACGTTGTTCGATCGTTTTTAAATCTTTCAAAGGCAAGACCAGCCATTTACGCAGTAAACGACCACCCATCGCCGTCAAGGTTTGGTCGATGAGTGCAATTAAGGGAACTCCGCCCTCTTGAGTCGGATGAATTAATTCTAGATTTCGGATGGTAAAACGATCTAACCAAACGTATTTATCCTCCTCAATGCGTTGAATCGAAGAAATATGACCGATCGCGCGGTGCTCTGTTTCGGCTAAATAATGTAAGATAACTCCGGCAGAAATGATACCTAGAGGACTATTTTCAATCCCAAAGCCCTTCAGGTTTTTGGTCTTAAAATGTTGTGTTAAAAGCGGGTACGTGAATTCGTGGGTAAATATCCACTCTTCCATCGTAAAGCTGTGAAATTGCTCTCCAAAGGCATCGATGAAGGCGTTGCGGTGTTTCTTCGGATACAAGATCTCGGCCGGCAGAAAACTTTGGACTAACTTCTGGATATAGGCCAAAGGACCCTGCGAGCACATAAACTCCCCTGTCGAGATATCCAGTAAGGCAATTCCGTAGGTGGCCGATTTTTCCTCTAGAGAAATCGCCGCCACGTAATTATTGCGCTTATTATCTAAAACTTGGTCATTAAACGAAACGCCCGGCGTCACTAATTCCGTTACCCCCCGCTTCACAATTCCCTTGACGGTCGCGGGATCTTCTAATTGATCACAAATGGCTACGCGTTCGCCTGCACGGACTAATTTAGGCAAATAGGTGTCCAAAGAATGGTGTGGAAAGCCCGCTAATTCGGCGTCGGCGTTGCCATTATTACGGCGCGTCAAAACAATCCCTAAAATTTTCGAGGCTTTTACCGCATCTTGGCCAAAGGTCTCATAAAAGTCCCCCACCCGGAACAATAAAATGGCCCCTGGGTATTTCGCCTTGATTTGATTAAACTGCCTTGAAAGTGGGGTTTCCCCTTTTTTCAATGGCTCCTCTCCGTTGTCTGCTTTCCGTGCCAAATATTTCTTTTCTATTAATGACAAAAATAAACCAATTTTTCTATTTTTGATTTCTCTAAACCAGATTAACAAAATGATTAACTCCTCTATTTACATTAAATCTCAGCAAGAGGTTTTCGATGTAGTGATCGTAGGTTCCGGTGCGGGTGGCGGTATGGCCGCGCACACGCTGGCAAAAGCCGGAGCAAAAGTGTGCATTCTGGAGGCTGGACAGCCTTTTGACCCTGCCGATCCGAAAGACATGACCCAAATGAAATGGCCCTACGAATCGCTTCGCCGTGGAGCGAGTTCATCGCTACGTAATTTTGGCGATTTCGATGCGGCTTACGGTGGCTGGGACATTGAGGGCGAGCCTTACACCCGTAAAAATGGAACAAAGTTTGATTGGTTCCGCTCTCGGATGGTGGGTGGTCGTACGAACCACTGGGGACGTATTTCCTTACGTTTTGGTCCAGATGATTTTAAAAGAAAAAGTATCGATGGCCTAGGCGATGACTGGCCTATCGGATATGATGATATGAAGCCTTATTACGATAAGGTAGATCAAATGATTGGGGTTTTTGGCACAAATGAAGGCCTAAGAAATGATCCAGATGGCTATTTCTTGCCTCCTCCTAAGCCTCGTCTACACGAATTAATGATCAAAAAGGCGAACAAAGCCCTAGGCATTCCGACCTATCCGTCGCGCATGTCGATGTTAACGAAACCGATTAACAACGAGCGTGGTTCTTGCTTTTATTGCGGACAATGTAACCGCGGTTGCTCTGCCTACGCCGATTTCTCGTCCTCATCCGTATTAGTAAAACCAGCTGTCCAAACAGGAAATACGACTTTACTTCCTTTCGCCATGGCGCGAGAAGTAATGACTGATCCCGTGACTGGCTTAGCAACAGGTGTTTCTTATGTGCACACTGGCACGATGATGGAATATTCTGTTAAAGGAAAAATCGTTGTTTTAGCAGCCTCTGCTGGCGAAACAGCTCGTTTATTATTGAATTCAAAAAGTGCCCGCTTCCCGAATGGTATCGCTAATTCAAGCGGTGTCGTAGGAAAATACATCAATGACTCTACTGGAGCCTCTCGTTCCGCGATTATCCCGTCTTTATTTGACAGAAAACGCTATAACGAAGATGGTGTGGGTGGAATGCACGTGTATACCCCTTGGTGGTTAGATAACAAAAAATTAGACTTCCCTCGTGGCTACCACATCGAATACGGTGGTGGTATGGGAATGCCAAACTACGGTTTCGGCTGGGGAATCGAAGGTCTGAATGGGCGGGAGAATTTCAACCGCGATGGTATAAAGAAAGCGGCTGGTGGATACGGAGCGACCTTGAAAGAGGATTACCGCCGTTTCTATGGTGCTTACGTCGGTTTTGCAGGACGTGGAGAACCTGTGCCTCGCGAGGACAACTATTGTGAAATTGATCCGAACGTCGTAGACAAATTCGGTATCCCAGTGCTTCGTTTTAATTACAAATGGAGCGATTACGAAGTGAAGCAGGCCAAACACATGCAAGACACCTTCGAAGAGATTATTCACTCGATGGGTGGCGAGGCTTTGGGCAAGAAACCAGGTGCGCAAGACAATTATGGTTTAGCAGATCCAGGACGAATCATCCACGAAGTAGGAACGGCACGTATGGGTAACGACAAGAATACGTCGGTTCTTAATTCGAACTGCCAAGCGCATGACGTGAAGAACTTGTTCGTAGCAGATGCGGCTCCATTCGTATCTCAAGGAGACAAAAATGCGACATGGACGATTTTGGCATTATCCTTACGTACATCTGAATACATTATCGATCAACGCAAAAAAGGCAACCTGTAAGATGAAAAGAAGAGACTATTTAAAAAATATGGGCTTAAGTTCACTGGGCTTAGCCGTTTTCAATCCGGATGAAAAAGCGATTGAGAATTTAAATTTGGGTAAAGTTCCGGTCAAAAGACCGAACGGACGTACGCAAGACGAGGCGGAGCAAGAAGCGGCGTTAAAAGCAGAAGTATTCTTGAACGCGCACGAGTTAGCGACGATTACGGTGCTATCTGATATCATCATTCCGGCAGACAAGAAATCTGGCAGTGCCTCTCAATCCGGCGTAACCGCCTTTATTGAGTTCATCGTCAAAGACAAAACGGAATTTAAGACGCCTATGCGCGGTGGATTACGTTGGTTAGATGTAGAATCGAATAAGCGTTTTTCTAAAAACTTCATCGATATTACGCCCAAACAGCGGATTAACATCGTAGATGATATCGCTTATCCTGGTAAAACGCCTAAACATTTAACGCAAGGAGAATCATTTTTTACCTTGATGCGCAATTTAACGGCAACCGGATTCTATACCTCTAAAATCGGCATAGAAGACCTCGAATACAAAGGAAATACACCGAATCAATGGAACGGAGTTCCAGACGAAGTATTAAAACAATATGGTTTAAGTTATGACGCCTAGTCGTTTCGTTAGACCCACCATTTTTCAATCCATTCCAGGCCTCGTGGCGGGTGTTAGCACTCGCCACGGCGGCTTGAGTGAAGGTCCTTATTCCTCTTTAAACGTAGGCGTCCACACCGATGATGCGCCCGAAGTCATTGAACAGAATCTTTCTCTTCTTTGCGCTGATGTAGGTATTGCGCCAGCCGATTTAGCTCGTTCCTACCAGGTGCACGGCGATAAAATTTGGGTAACAGGTAGAGCTGGATATCTATCCGGATTCGATGCGATGATTTCAGTTCAACCGGGAGTTTTTGCGGGCGTGGGAATCGCTGATTGCACCCCTATTTTAGTAGCAGATCCGGTTACACGCGTTTGTGCGGCCATACATGCGGGATGGAAAGGAACAGTCGCTAGGATTGTTGAGAAAACTGCCAAACGCATGATTGAGAACCGAGGGTCTAATCCTGCGGACCTATTAGTCTACATTGGACCTTGCATCAGTTTCGCTCATTTCGAAGTAGGAGACGAAGTGGCAGCGCAATTTTCGGAAGAATTCAAAACGCGAAAAGGAGCCAAGTGGCACGTCGATTTAAAAGCAGCGAATGAAGCACAATTACGCGCAATAGGTATTCAACAAATTGAGATAGATCCTTCCTGCACGGTAGCAAATAATGCAGACTTCTTTTCACACCGAACAGAAAAGGGTGTGACGGGCAGAATGCTCGCCCTAATTGGATTTCAGGTTTCGTAAGAACATTTGGCGGTTCAAATTCTCCTTTGGCAAAAATTCATAGGCTTTTTTGTAATCCTTCTTCTTTAAATCTCCATTCTTCACCGATTTAATGAAATTGATCCAAGCGAAAGGATTCGTGAATGCTAACATCGGATCATTAAAGAAATTCTTGTTAGCCTGAGAAGAAATCATCAGATCTGAGAAATTTCTAAAATTCGAAGAGGCTCCCATACCAGCTTGCAAGGCGAATACGTTCAATTTAGACTGTTCTAAATTTCTTCTAACCGTCTCTCGCTCTTTTGAATCACGTAATTCCATGGCTAAAAAAGCTTGCTTAAACTCTTCCTCGCTTGAATGAGGGAAAACTTTGACCTCCCGCAACATCGTCGTCATCTCTTCCATCGGAATGATCACTTGGTGCACTAAGTCCGTATCACGCGGCACGATATAGTATTTTTTCTTGTAACCAATGTAGGAAATCACCAGACTATCCCCGGGAAAAACGTACATATCTACTTGACCAAAATTATCACTTAAGGCACCTCGACCGGCTTGGGGATTGAAGATATAGGCCAAAGGTAGGAACTCCGCATTACTCGAAGCAACCACACGACCTTGAAATAAGACTGTTTTGTCCTGCCCTTGGGAAAAAGCAGTAAGCGATACCAAGCAGAAAGCCAGTGCACCTATCACACGAACAGCCAATCGTTTTTTCATAAGGCCGAAATTAAGCAAAAATTGAATTCGGAACTGTTAAAGCCTGTTAAAGCTTTCCGTTTGGAAATAATTTCAAGAACGTAATGATGAACGGAATCGAAAGTAACAAGCCATCAAAACGATCTAAAAAGCCACCATGACCCGGAATAGTATCTGCAGAGTCTTTGATCTTGATACTTCGCTTAAACAAAGATTCCACTAAATCTCCGTAGGTACCAGCTACTACAATGATGATTCCGATACCAAACCATTGCCAAGACGCATAATTCGTGTAATACATCGACAACACATAAGCGACAATCATAGCGGCAATTAATCCACCGATACTTCCCTCCCAGGATTTTTTAGGGGAAACACGTTCGAATAGTTTCGTCTTGCCAAATTTCGTGCCCGCAAAATAGGCCCCAGAATCACTAGCCCATAAAAGGAAGAGACAGCCTAAGATGATTTGAGGGTCATAGGTTTCGTTTTTAATAAAAGCCAAAACGGTTAACAAGGCGAATGGCAAGGCCACATAAATAATCCCTAAAAAGGTATAAGCAATGTTTTTAAAGGGCTTTTCGTCTTTCGCATTGTAAAGCTTAATGAAGAAAATCAAGGCTAACAGAGGCGATAAAATATAATAATTCGAGTAAGCGATCTCTCCTTTCTCAATAAAAAAGGTCAACAGATGGAGCACTACACCGCAAAAAGTTCCGTAAAAAGTAAGTGGTAAATTATCGCTAATACTACCTACTAATTTGTAAAATTCTAGCTGCGCAGCTACTCCGATTAACAGGAATAAACCTAAAAAAGTATAGTCGCTAAACAATACACAAAAAAGCAAAAAAGGCACCGCTATGATAGCTGCGATCACCCGTTGTTGCAAATTAGACATCTCACGTAAACCCATAAATCTTATTTTTCTAAACGCATGCTATGCAAGCGTCGTATGTAAAACACCACTAAGCCGAAAGAGATCACCACTGACCACCAAGGCGTCAATTCTCCTAATTTCTCCGGATCTACCGCGATTTGTTTCTGCTGATACATATACTGCATGGTCAGTGTCCAGCCATTATTGAACAAATGGGCCACAATTGGAATCCAGATATTGCGATTCCACACATACAAATACCCAAAAAAGGCCCCTAAAAATAAGCGCGGAAAGAAGCCAAAAAACTGAAAGTGAATAAAGCTAAAAATGCCAGCGGACACCCAAATCGCCACGTGATGATTTCCCGTATAACGTTCAAAAAGCGACTGCAAAACGCCTCTAAAGAACAATTCTTCTCCTAAAGCCGCTAAACCAGCAATGACTGCTAGACCAATCGCAAAGTCCATCGGACTATGAAAATTAATTAAAAATTTCGTCAATTCGGCTAATTGTGTTTCTGAGGCACGCATCCATTTCTCCGTCTCTTCAAAGCCTGCGGGCAACACTAACGATTCATTCCATTGAATGATGTACTCTAAAAATGGCATTCCCACTAATATCGTGATGATGGACCACAAAAAGACGCGGTAATCGGGGCTAGGATTGCTCGATAAAGAATTTAAATCACGCTTTTCAGACCAGCGTAAATAGGCCCAAGAACTTGCTACGAAAGTAAAGAGGGCAGAAAACCACTGCAAGGCCATCATGGCGCGGAAGGCTCCCTCGTAGTTTTGGGGATGAGCCATAAAATCTAGCACAGATTTTTGAAATTGATTTACGTCCTGTGTAGGGAAACCCACAATTAAAACGACGGATAATAAACCGATAAATTGACCGATAAAACCACCCAAAAGGAAAAATCCGAATAATATTAAGATTTTAGACAGCAAACCGATGTAACGTTCGGGGCCTTGAAAATTGTTATCTACCATAATGCTCGTAAATTTACGGAATTTTTAATCAGAATGGTAAAGATAGGTAACATCGAGCTAGGCTCATTCCCATTGCTTTTAGCGCCCATGGAGGACGTATCAGATCCGCCGTTCCGCGCGGTATGTAAAGCAAACGGCGCTGATTTGATGTATACGGAATTTATTTCCTCCGAAGGACTGATTCGGGACGCTGCAAAAAGTGTTCAAAAACTCGATATTTTCGAATACGAACGCCCGATTGGGATTCAACTTTTTGGTAGTTCCATCGAAACGATGGCCTCTTGCGCAGAAATCGCCACGAAAGCTGGTCCAGATTTAATTGACATTAATTACGGCTGCCCCGTGAAACAGGTGGCCTGCAGAGGTGCTGGAGCCGCTTTATTACAAGATATCCCTAAAATGGTGGCGATGACTAAAGCCGTTGTCGATGCCACCCACTTACCAGTGACCGTTAAAACACGATTAGGCTGGGACGATTCTACAAAAAATATTGAGGATGTGGCCGAAAGACTTCAGGACATCGGGATTCAAGCGTTAACCATTCACGGCAGAACGCGCGTACAGATGTACAAAGGTGCTGCCGACTGGGAATTGATCTCAAAAGTGAAGAATAACCCACGGATCAAAATTCCTATTTTCGGAAACGGCGACATTGATTCGCCTGAAAAAGCCAAAGAATACCGCGATCGCTACGAAGTGGATGGCATTATGATCGGACGGGCGTCCATCGGATACCCTTGGATTTTTAATGAGATCAAACATTATTTAGCCACGGGAGAACATTTGGCCCCTCCTACCCTTCAACAACGTTTACAAGTTTGCCTCGATCACCTCGACTTCTCGATCCGCTGGAAAGGAAATCACGGGGGAATCGTCGAAATGCGCCGCCATTACGCGAATTATTTCCGCGGAATGGACCATTTCAAACCTTTCAGAACTCGTTTAGTCACTACCTATGAATTCGAAGAAATCAAAGGGATTCTAAACGAAATCGCAGCGCATTACGCTGGAGAACCCTTACACGCCTAATGGAAAACAAGCCAAAATCCCCTGTATTACTCGTCATCTTAGCCTTTACGGCCCTATCCTTAATCTGGGGAAGCTCTTTCATCTTGGTGAAGAAAAGTTTAGTCTATTACAGCTCACCGCAAGTGGGTGCTTTGCGCATATTTGCAGCCTTTATTTTCTTTATTCCTGTGTTTTTAAAACAAAGACACGAGGTAAAAAAGGAACATTGGAAGAGTTTTTTATTGGCCGGTTTAACGGGAAATTTAATCCCAGCGATCCTATTTTCTATTGCCGGAAAGCACTTGACTTCTGCCTTATCAGGGATGCTAAATGCCTTCACTCCTTTGTTTACGTTAATTGTAGGTATTCTTTTGTTCAAGCAGGGTTTTCAATGGCGCCAAATGCTAGGTATCGTACTAGGAATCGCAGGCTGTTTCGGCTTGATCGTAGGTGGTGAAGGATTCAACATTGATTTTAATTACCACGCACTTTGGGTGGTGTTAGCTACCTTCTTGTATGGTTTTAACCTACATATCGTGAAGACCAAATTATCTGGATTAAATCCCTTTACGTCTACGGCGGGCATCTTTATGGCGATTGGACCGCTTTCATTGATCCTATTAGCCTCCACGGGATTCTTCTCTCAAGCCATCGAATGGTGGCCGTTTTTAGCCGCTTGTTCTTTAGGCGTTTTCGGCTCAGCCATCGCGATGGTGTTATTTAATCAATTGATCAAATGGACGAACGCGATTGTGGCCAGTTCCGTTACCTACATCATTCCAATAGTGGCCGTAGGTTGGGGCGTTTTCGATGGCGAACAAGTATACATTTCGCAAGTGGTTGCGATGATTGTGCTATTAATCGGGGTTTACGAAATCAACCGATCAAAGGCTTGATTTTAATTCGATTATTTTTGATTCAATAATGGGCCCACGTTCTCCAATTCCATTCTCGTTGAAAGCTTCAATTTGGAAATAATAGGTCTTGCCGCGGTCCATGGATTTGAAATAATATTCATTCGCCCCAAAAACCTGCACTGACGTGTACATTTTGTCCGGTGCAATTCCAGAGTAGATGACATAACCCGTCGCATTCGGCTTGTGACCCCATTTTAACCAGGCGCTGCGCGAATCATGTTCGCCCCGCAAGACCAATAGATCCTTAATGACACCCGGCTTTTGGCCATGTCCAAAACCAAAGGCCCGAATCCCCGAAATCGCGAATTTACCCGCCGCCATGTGGTGATTTACTAACTTTAAATACCTCACTTCCACAGGCTGCTGAAGCTCAACATAATCATGCGGAATGTCTGTTTTATTCGTAGACTTATCGATAATCAACTCCCATTTCTGGCCATCTTTGCTACCTAATACTTGGTATTGATGGTAAATACCATTCATTTTCCCTAAGAAACTCGAATCAACATCTTGATCCGCATAATTCAATTGCAAGGCTTTCAACGTAGAAACCTCTCCTAAATCCGTCTCAATCCACTCCCCTTTCTTTGAAGAGGCCGCAGACCAATAAGTTTTCATTTGCTCATCTACCGCAAAATTTGCGGAATACCCCGGCAAACTCGATGATACGCGCACCGGTTTATTGTAATTCAACAGCATCCAGCCCGTGAATAAATCCGACGGAGTATCCACTTTTTTGGTAGGCATATAGTAGGGATAATCCCCATAGGCCGTATTCGTGTACATAATTCCGTCTTGATCAAAATACGTAGGCCAAAGTCCTAACCGACGTTCAAAACTATTCTTCACCGCAATGGTAATTGTGGAAACGTGCCACCAATTGCCATATTGGCCCTCAAAAGTCGCACCGTGCCCCGCACCTCGTGTAAATCCACCCGGTTTGAACGAAAATGGGTTGTGTGCTTGGTAGGTAAACGGCCCCATCGGATGATCTGCCGTATACACCCCATCACCGTAGGCCGAAAATTCAGTCCCCGGCGCCCCATATTGTAAATAATATTTCCCCTTGTATTTATTCATCCAGGCTCCCTCCATAAAGGGCTTCAAGAAGGTATTGTCCTGGTATTCGCCAAAACGCTCCCAGCCATGCAACTCATCATTTAATTTAATCAAGTCCTTGCGTTCCCCTATCGGCTGCAAGGTCTTGCGATCCAACTCCTGTCCATACATCGGATAAAAATTACTCGAACCATGGTATAAATAAAGCCTGTTGTCATCATCTAAAAAGAAAGCGGGATCCCAGGCACCAGCCGTAAAGGCGTGCACAGCTTCTTTCCAAGTGTCCGTTTCCGGTTTTTGGGAATACCAAAGCGTAAAATCTTTCGCATACGTGGAACCGATCACTAGCAAACTGTCCCCTAGCGTAAGCGTCGCTGGCGCACACAATTCATCATAGACTTTATGGTAAGGTTGCAAGAATCGGCGCGACACAAAGTTCCATTGTAGCATATCCTTGCTCCACCAATAGCCCCATTGGTTCGTGGAAAACAAGTAGTATTTCCCTTTGAAATACGAAATCACGGGATCTGCTGTAGCTCGGTGACGCCCCTGTTCTGAGAAATTAGGGATAGGCGTAAAACCATAATCCAAGTTCATCGGGTTACAATAAGTAGAAGGCGACGAAACGGTTTGCGCGCTAGCTGAAAAAGTAAAAGACAAAATAAAAAGCAGCAATGCTGGAACAATTTTCATAGTTTTGAGGTCATATAGGTGCCAGTCAAATCCGGCCTAATCGATGAGCAAATTAAATAAATTTCAGGGAATTATTTGGGCGATCGTATTGATTACACTGTGGAGCGCGAATTTAGCCTATTGGATCAATGCTGATTTTAAGTGGTCTGACCCTTGGATATATATAGCCATATTAGTTCAAACCCATCTTTATACGGGTCTATTCATCACGTCTCACGATGCTATTCATGGCGTGGTCTACGCAGAAAATCCTCGCCTAAATCACGCAATCGGACGTTTCTGCACAATCCTTTTCGCTTTTAACGATTACAGCACTTTACGTGCCAAACACCATTTGCACCACGCTCATGTCAATACGGATAATGATCCAGATGTACACCAGGGTCCCTTTTTGTTCTGGTGGTTCAAATTTATTTGGCAATATGTGACTTGGAAACAAGTGCTGGCCATGGCGATTACCTATAATGTGTTGAAGATCTGGTTTCCGATGTGGAATTTGATCTTGTTTTGGGAAGTGCCCGCGATCTTGAGTACGCTGCAATTATTTATTTTTGGGACCTATTTGCCGCACCGAGGTGAACATGCAGCGGACAACAAACAACAATCCAGGAGCCAAAGCAAAAACCATATTTGGGCATTTATTTCGTGCTACTTTTTTGGCTACCATTTTGAACACCACGCGCATCCCTATTTGCCTTGGTATAAATTACCCAAAGCCAAGGACGAAAGCCTTGCCTAGACCTAGATTTTTCCTAAATTTGCATCGCACAAAATCGACATAAACGAGCTCCTCATGAAAGAACCTAAATACAAACGCATTTTACTAAAACTTTCAGGCGAATCTCTTTCGACGGATGGAGAAGTGATTGACCCAACTATTCTTGGTCAATATGCCGCTGAAATCAAAAAGGTGCATGATTTAGGAGTTGAAGTAGCTATCGTAATCGGTGGAGGAAATATCTTCCGCGGAGCTAGTGCAGCGAAAGCAGGCATTGACCGCGTGCAAGGCGATTACATGGGCATGTTAGCGACTGTAATTAACGGAATGGCGGTTCAGGCTTCTTTGGAAAAACAAGGATTGTACACGCGTATGATGACTGCCATCAAAGTAGAAGCGGTTTGCGAACCTTTCATTCGCCGCCGTGCTATGCGTCACTTAGAAAAAGGACGTATTGTGATTTTTGGAGCAGGAACAGGTAACCCTTATTTCACGACAGATTCGACTGCCTCTCTTCGGGCCATCGAAATCGAAGCAGATGTGGTGTTAAAAGGAACACGAGTTGATGGTGTTTACACCGCTGATCCAGAGAAAGATGCGACGGCGACTCGCTATACGCATTTGAGCTTTTCGGAGGCGATCTCTAAAGGATTGAAAATTATGGATACCACGGCATTCACTTTATGCCAAGAAAATAACGTACCCATCATCGTGTTTGATATGAACAAGGAGGGTAACTTAGCCGCCTTAGTATCGGGTGAGGATGTAGGAACATTAATTAGTTAATTGATAAAATGGAAGAAATCGAATTCTATATTGACGCCACTGTCGAAACCATGGACGGTGCGATCAAGCACTTAAACATTGAGTTATCGAAGATTAGAGCTGGTAAAGCGAGCCCATCCATGTTAGATGGTTTGACCATCGATTATTATGGTATGCAGACGGCTATTTCAGGTGCTGCTTCAGTCACCACTCCAGATGCGCGTACGATTGCGATCAAGCCTTTTGAGAAAGGAATTTTCGCGGAGATAGAGAAGTCTATCCGTAACTCCAGCTTAGGTTTAAATCCAATGAATGATGGGGAAATCATTCGTTTATCAATCCCTCCATTAACAGAAGAGCGTCGCCGTGATCTAGTGAAGCGTTGCAAGCAAGAAATTGAAGTGGCTAAGATCAATATCCGCAATGCCCGTCAAGACGGAAACAATAGCATCAAGAAGTTAAAAGGAGATGGCGTTTCAGAAGATGCGATCAAAGAGGCAGAAGATAAGATCCAAAAGAAAACGGATGCCTACATCGCGAAGATCGACCAGGTCTTTAACGAAAAGGAGAAAGACATCATGTCAGTATAAATAGAAAGCCTCGAAATTCGAGGCTTTTTTTATAGTTCTAAACCCAAGGCATAACCCGTTTCAAGCATTCTGCGAATGTCCATTTTCGTAAAACGTTGGATATCGATGCTGAGAGGTTGCTTCGGTCGAATAATCGTTAATTTCACTTCCGAACGCTGCATTCGAAGGTCCGCATTCAAAATCTCGTTTACCGCGATATCCATCACCCGATCGACTAAGGCTAATAAATCTCCGGAATCAAAGTCACCTCCCTCAATCATCTCGGTGTGACAGGCAATGACCACAATTTCTTTGGCCCCATCATTGATAGCCTTCTGTAAAGGCGCTACATCACGTAAACCGCCATCTAAGTAGGATTTACGTTTCTCCGATTGAATCTGCACCACGGGCATCAAAATGGGCACAGCAGAGGACGCCATCAGGTAGTCCTGGAAATTTTCAAAACTAGGATCCACGTAATGCATTGATCCCTCCATAATATTCACAGCACCAACTTTTAAACCGACGGGACTTGCCTGTAAATTCCGATCCTGCAACACTTCACTCAACAGATTGCGCAAAGGACTCGTATCCACTAAACCTTTGAACTTCTTCGTCAGAGCTGTCCACCCTAATTGAAAAATGTTGAATGGTTTAGATAGGCAGGCTGGACAAGTAATTCGCAGTTCCCAGAAATCCCATAAATCCTGCGCTGCCTGTGGATAGGAAATAGGAGTTCCGCTATTCGCTTGTTGGCCAAACTGGTTCACTAAATAGGCTGCATTTAAGCTTCCAGCAGATACCCCATAAATCGCATCTGGCTGGTAACCTTTCTCAAAAAGCGCCTTGATAACTCCCGCTTGAAACGCCCCTTTGACGGAACCGCCCGCCAAGACTAAAATCTGACTCATAATACCTTTTTATCCACAATTCTGATTAAATTTACGCAATTTACTGATTCAAACAATCCCCATGCCCTACTCTATCTCTTCTATTCAAGCCCCCATCGATGATTCGATGAAGGCATTCGAAGGGAAGTTCAAAACTTTCATGAAGACTAAAGTGATGTTGCTCGACACCATCATGCATTATATAGTCCAAAGAAAGGGAAAGCAGATGCGACCCATGTTCGTCTTCTTGACGGCAGGATGTATGGGAGAGATCACGGAGAAAACATTTAGGGGAGCAGCTCTCATTGAGCTATTGCACACCGCCACTCTAGTCCACGACGACGTCGTTGATGATTCGAATTATAGACGCGGTTTCTTTTCCATTAATGCGATTTGGAAGAATAAGATTGCCGTTTTAGTGGGTGATTATTTACTTTCTAAAGGACTTTTACTTTCCGTAGAAAACGAGGATTTCGATCTTTTAAAATCGGTGTCTACGGCCGTTCGCGAAATGTCAGAAGGTGAATTATTGCAAATCGAAAAAGCACGAAAACTAGACATCACAGAGGATGTCTATTTTGATATTATTACGAAGAAAACGGCGACGCTAATCGCTGCTTGCTGTGCAGTCGGATTTCAATCTGCCGGCGCTGATGCGGAGATGGTGGAGAAGGCGCGTTTGTTTGGCGAGAAAGTAGGTATCGCCTTCCAAATCAAAGATGACTTGTTTGATTACGGGGATGCCGAAATTGGGAAACCTTTGGGAATCGACATCAAAGAGAAAAAGATGACCTTGCCGCTGATTTTTGCCCTGCAAAACACAGACACTTCGACTAAAAAGCGTATTATTCAGATGATCAAAAAAGAGTCAGAGGATGCTAATAAAGTGCGCGAGGTGATTGATTTCGTTAAATCGACCGGAGGCTTGGCTTACGCAAACCAAAAAATGAATGAAATCGCAGAGGAAGCTCGTGCGATCCTAGCGACTTTTCCCGCCTCAGAATACCGCAACTCGTTAGGCGACCTAATCAGCTACACGATAGAACGCAATAAATAAAAAAAGGGAACCATTTCTGATTCCCTTTCTCTTTTCAATTTTCAGATTAACGTGGGCCACCGAAGCCTCCGCCGCCACCACCCATACGCATGCCTGGCATACCCATCGGTTGTTGTGGAGCTGCTGGAGCTGCATCGCCTTCGCCTTTCGTATCGTCGTTATTCACTGATTTCTTTTTCTTCGTAGGACCAAAGCTCATTTTACCGATGCGGTAAGAGAAGTTGATCTTAAAGTTCATGTTGCGTAAGGTATTCTCACTCACCTGATTAATGGTAGGAGTTTTCGTTTCGCTGCGAATAACAAAACCATTTGGAGTGAAGAAGTTCTCCGCACCGAATCCAATACTTCCCTTTTTATTCTTAAAGTCTTTCTTAAAGCTTAAACTATAAATTCCAAAGCCTCCTTGAGATCCCTGTAATTGAATTTGATTCACCCGGTAAAAGGAGAAAATTTGCGCTCCCCAGCCATTTCCGATGTTATAGTTACCAAAAACACGGAAGTTCTTTTGCAAGCCTTCATTCTTCGCATTCAATAATGGATCAGCCACATTGTTTGCTAATACCAAGTAAGAAAGATCACCGCCACCACCAATCATCAACTTGTTAGAAAGGTTCACATTCAAGTTCACATTCATTCCATAAGCATCTTCATTACCGATATTTCTAGACGTTGTTTTTACCGTATCGCCAAACACCTCTCTAATTTGATTAATCGCACCCGTCGTATTGCGAACAAATAAGGAAGTAGAAATATAGGTTTGTTTCACAAATTTACTGTACGAAACCTCGTAGTTATTCGTGTATTCCGGCGCTAAGTTCGGGTTACCCGTTGAGATATTTAAAGGGTTCGTTGCATTCACGTTTGGATTCAAATTTTGAATTCCTGGACGTTGAATACGGCGATTATAACTAAATCTCCAAGTACCTGATTTAAAGGTTTTAGACATATTGAAACTCGGAACTAACACACCATACGCTGGGATTACCGTATTTTGACCTTCTTTCTTTAAGAAACTAGCCGAAATATCCGTGTATTCATATCTCGCACCCGTCTTAATACTCCACTTATTCTTAGTGGTTAATGTGTAAGAACCATACGTGCTGTAGATATTCTGATTGTAATCAAACACGTTAGATGGCAAGATAGCCGAGTTCACTTGCGTATAAATACCTCCTGAAGTGCCTGTAAATGACTTGTAATCCGATGTCACATTACGAAGAATTCCTTTACCTCCAAACTCCAATAATTGATTCTTGCCTAGGGGTGTTTGGTAATCCATTTGGAACGTAGCCTCCTCGTTATACGACGTATTCTCATTCTTAATCGAGCTCATAATTTCGCTCATCGTCGACTTAGGATTTAAAATCAAATTATAGAAGTCATTCGCGCGGTTATTGCGGCTGTACATCGATAAGATGGAGAACTCGCGCTGTGCTTTTTCGAACGTATGCGTGTAGTCAATATTCACGTCCACGTTAGCTGATTCATCTAAGGAATTCGTATTACGTAGAGAGGAAACCACTCCATTTCTGATTTGTTGCAACCCATCTTGCCAGTTGTTACCGTTGCGAAGACCGAAACGTACACTAGAAGTAATCGAATTAAACTTGTTTATATCCCAATCAAAACCTAATTGGTAGTTACCAAATAAACCCTCCCGACGTGATTCTGCGGTTTGAACGTTAGTGGTCTGCAAGCCATTATTGGTAGTGATTTGTGTACTCTCAAACTTTCCGTTCACATTGTATTCTGAACGACCAAAACCACCTAAAGATAAGCCCCAATTCTTGTTTCTAAAATTTCCGTTCAAAGATAAATTAGATCCACGAACTCCAGCTGAAGAGTCAAAAGACAAGGTCAAACCTTGCAGGGTGTTTTTCTTCGTCACAATGTTAATGATACCCGCTGATCCTTCCGCATCGTACTTAGCAGATGGAGAAGTAATTACCTCCACTGTTTTGATCATATCTGCTGGAATTTGACGTAAGGCATCCGCAATATTAGAGGCCATAATCGTAGATGGCTTGTTGTTAATCAAGACCCTCACACTCGTAGAACCACGTAACGAGGGATTTCCATCTAAATCCACTGATAACATCGGAACCTTTTTCAAGACATCCGTTGCATCGCCCCCTCTATTAGAGGCATCTTTTTCTGCATTGTAAACGGTACGATCTACGCGCTCCTCAATGAGTGCCCGTTGACCTTCCACCGTCACTTCAGAAAGCATTTTAGAACTTGGTTGTAATTTAATAACCCCTAAATCGTGGTCATCATTCTTATCCGAAACGGTTACTAAAACCGTTTTACTTTCATAACCGATGAAGGAAGCTACGATTTTATAAGATCCCACCGCGACTTTGTTCAACGTAAATTTACCGACGCCGTCTGCCACGGTACCATCTACTGGTTTATTTGTTTTTGTATTGATGAGAGCCAAAGTGGCGAATTCCACTGGCTTGGAATCGGTTGAATCTAATAAGAATCCGATAATTTTTGCACTTCCTTTAGGCGCGGCTTGAGCCGTTCCAGGAATCACTGCTTCTTTCTTAGGCGTTGCACCAAAACCGCCCATTCCACCAGGAATCTGGGAAATACCGGCAAATGATAAACTCATTAGGGCGAATAGCGTAATTAATTTTTTCATTGTTTGTTGTTTAAACATCTTCATTTAACGAATGCAAAATTTGTACATTCTATCTAAAGGTCTTCTTTTTTGCGACCAAAAAGGGTAATTTGTAGTCCAATATGACATTCTCGATCCAGACTTCTCGGCTTACTTTAATCCCGCTAACGAACCAGCATTTGCAAGTTTGGCATCAATTAGGGCGCAAAGATCTGGAAAAAACACTAGATCTACAGCCTAACCGCTGGGAAATGGAATTGTTCTACGAACAAGAAACCCAGCAGGCTTTACGCGATTATTGGATTCCTCAGACAAGTAAATTTCCTTTGGACTACTATTGGTACACAAATTGGGAAATAATTCTTAGCGCCACGTCCTGCTCTGTGGGGGGAATTGGTTTTGCGGGGTTGCCAGATGATCAGGGAAGCACAGAGATTGGTTATGCGCTAGATCAGAAATACAGAGGACAAGGAATTGCCACCGAAGCGGTCAAGGCCTTGAGTGAATGGGCTTTTCAAGACGCTGGCTTACAGATCATACGCGCAGAAACACCGGTGGACAATGCGGCATCGCAACGGGTTTTGGAGAAAAACCGCTTCCAAAAAACAGGGGAGAAAACACTGGCGCTCGAAAACCCCATGCAAGTTTTCACCTGGGAACGCCTTCGATACTGATCTTTTTCAGTAATTTTACTGAATTGCCAATGTTAGACAGCTAAACGCATGCAAAATTTCACTTCGGTTAAAGACGCTTACAATATTCAAAACTTAGTCAATGAGGCTTTGTTAATGAAGAAAACCCCGTATGCGGACAAGCACATTGGGAAAAACCGGACGCTCGGTTTATTATTCTTCAACTCCAGTCTTCGGACGCGCCTTTCCACCCAAAAAGCAGCTCAAAACCTCGGAATGGAGGTAATGATTATGAATGTGGGGGCAGATTCATGGCAATTAGAAATGAACGAAGGCGTCATCATGAATGGCGATAAGGCAGAACACATCTCAGAGGCTGCCGCTGTGGTAGGTTCGTATTGCGATATCGTGGGTGTTCGAAGTTTTCCTGGTTTAGTGGACCGGGAGCTCGATTACAGCGAACAAGTATTAAACCAATTTTTAAAATATACCGGACGTCCATTCCTAAGTTTGGAATCGGCTACCCGCCATCCCTTACAGTCCTTGACTGACTTAATTACGATTAACGAATTCAAGACCGTAGAGCGCCCTAAAGTGGTGTTAACCTGGGCTCCGCACGTCAAGGCTTTACCCCAATGTGTGCCAAATTCTTTCTCCGAATGGATGAATCGAGCAGACGTGGATTTTACGATTGCACATCCTAAAGGCTATGAATTAGCCCCTGAATTCGCTGGAAATGCGAAGATTTGCTACGATCCTAAAGAGGCGTATGAGGGTGCAGATTTTATTTATGCTAAAAACTGGTCATCCTACCAAGACTACGGAAAAATACTTTCTTCCGATCCCGCTTGGATGGTGGATGCCGCGAAAATGAGCCTTACAAACAATGCCAAATTCATGCACTGCCTTCCCGTTAGACGGAATTTAGTGGTCGCTGACGAGGTGATCGATTCCCCTAATTCGATTGTGATTCAACAAGCGGGTAACCGGGTTTGGGCGGCGCAGGCTGTTTTAAAAGAAATGATTTTAACCCTCATGAGAACGGAGAGCCCGTATTTATTCTAATGACTTCTAAACCCACCCTTCAAGTAGTTAAAATAGGCGGGAATGTCATCGACAATCCTTCTGCCCTAGCTAGCTTTTTGCAGGACTTTGCGTCCTTACCTGGCCCTAAATTGCTGGTGCATGGAGGCGGTAAGATTGCCACTCAAATGGCAGCTTCGATGGGAATCGAGAGTCAAATGATCGAGGGAAGACGTGTAACAGACGAAGAAAGCCTTCGTATTGTGACCATGGTTTATGCGGGTTGGATTAATAAATCGATTGTGGCCGAATTGCAAGGATTATCTTGTAATGCTTTGGGATTAACAGGGCCAGATGGTAGGATCGTGCTATCAAAAAAGAGAGCCGCGACACCCATCGATTATGGTTTTGTAGGAGATATCGTAACAGTGAATGCTGAATCGCTTTCCGGATTAGTGCAAGCCGGTTTTTCTCCTGTATTTGCGCCTATTACGGCAGATGCTGCAGGTCAACTATTGAATACGAATGCGGATACGATGGCACAGGCTTTGGCCATAGCCCTCAGCTCGTCATACGACGTTACCTTAACGTATTGCTTTGAAAAGAAAGGCGTCTTATTGGACCCCAATGACGACGATTCGGTCATTAGCTCCATCAATCCCGCCTCGTTTATAGACTTAAAAGAAAAAGGAATTGTCTCTGCGGGGATGATCCCAAAATTAGAGAATGCCCTGAAGGCCATCTCAGCAGGCGTTTCCGTGGTCAGATTATGCCACGCGGATAACTTGCAGAAAACCGAAATAGGAACGAAAATTAGTGCCTAACATGTACCAAGAAAGTCAATTTCTAGCCGCAAAAGACCTATTAGCTCAGCTAATAGCTTGCCCATCCATGAGTAAGGAGGAGCAAGGGACGGCGCAGATTTTGGTGGACTTTTTCATGGCGCAGGGCATTCAACCAAATCGCTTAGGAAATAATGTGTGGGCAACTAATTTGCATTTCGATGCGTCTAAGCCTACCATTCTACTGAATTCCCACCACGACACCGTAAAGGCGAATGCTTCCTGGACCTTTGATCCCTTCAAAGCGACAGAACAAGAGGGGAAATTGATCGGCTTAGGTTCGAATGATGCAGGCGCTAGTTTGGTTTGTTTGATGGCGACCTTTGTTTCTTTTTACGCTGTCGAAAACCTAGGCTTCAACCTTTTGATAGCAGCTAGCGCGGAGGAAGAAATATCGGGAACGGGTGGAATTGAAGCTCTTTTAAATTCAGGCCATTTACCTCGTATCGATTTTGCGATCGTGGGCGAACCCACGGATTGCGCGATGGCGATTGCGGAAAAAGGCCTGATGGTCGTAGATGCGAAAGTAAAAGGGATTGCGGGCCACGCGGCGAGAAATGAGGGAGTGAATGCCATTTACTTGGCTTTGGAAGATATCCAACACATCCAAAATCATACTTTCCAGAAGGTTTCGGACCTATTAGGACCGGTAAAAACAACAGTAACCGTCATCAACGCAGGTAAACAACATAACGTGGTTCCAGATACTTGCGATTACGTGATCGATTGCCGGGTGAATGAATGTTATTCTCTAGAAGAAGTTCTGGCAGAATTAAAAACCATCGTTCAGGCTGAATTAACACCCAGATCTATGCGTTTAAACTCCAGCAGAATGGAGGAATCACATCCACTAGTGCAAGCGGCAAAAGGTTTAGGCATCAACTTATTCGGCTCTCCTACCCTTTCTGATCAAGCTTTATTGACGATACCCTCTGTCAAAATCGGTCCCGGACACTCCGGCAGATCGCACACGGCAGATGAATATATTTTCTTGGATGAACTGAAACAGGGCATCCAAACCTATCAAAATCTCTTAATCAACCTAAGCATTTAAGATTGTGGCAAAACTTTGGCAAAAAGAAAATCAGACGACAGACGCTAAAATCGAGAAATTCACGATTGGGAATGACCCCGTGTATGACTTGCAATTAGCGCGCTATGATGTGCTGGGTTCCCTGGCTCACATCACGATGTTAGAGAAAGTCGGTTTGCTGGGTGCGGACGAATTAAGTCCATTGTGTATTGAATTGAAAGCTATTTATGCCCAAATCGAAGCCGGCGATTTCACTATCGAAGACGGAATGGAAGATGTACATTCCCAAATCGAATACTTATTAACGCAGAAATTAGGCAATCAGGGTAAGAAAATACATGCGGGACGTTCTAGAAACGACCAAGTTTTAGTGGATTTGAAATTGTTTATGCGCGCTGAAATCCAGCACATCGCTGATGCAGTGGAGCGTTTATTTGATTTATTGATTGCCAAAAGCGAAGCCCATAAAAACGATTTATTACCCGGCTACACGCACTTACAGATTGCGATGCCTTCGTCTTTCGGACTTTGGTTCGGAGCTTATGCAGAAAGCCTGGTGGAGGATATTGAATTATTAGAAGCGGCCTTTCGCCTGGCAAACAAGAACCCGCTGGGTTCTGGAGCGGGGTATGGATCTTCCTTTCCTTTGGACAGAAAATACACGACGGAATTATTAGGCTTCGAATCGCCGCACGTAAACGTCGTGAACGCGCAATTATCGCGCGGAAAGACCGAATTATTTGTCTTAACGGCCATTGCACAGATCGCCACGACGCTGAGTAAATTAGCGATGGATGTGTGTTTGTACAATTCCCAAAACTTCGGTTTCATCGAACTCCCTAGCTCTTTAACGACGGGAAGCTCTATCATGCCGCACAAAAAGAATCCAGACGTCGCGGAATTATTGCGTGGGAAAGCCAACAAATTGAAGGCATTACCCAATCAATTACAGTTATTAACGAGCAACTTACCTTCAGGATACCACCGGGAATTCCAATTAACAAAAGAATTGTTGATGCCGGCGATTGAGGAAATTTTGGACGGATTAGAGATCACACACTATATGGTGAGCCATCTTAAAGTGAAGAAAGACCTGTTAGTGGACTCGAAATACGATTTATTGTTCTCGGTAGAAGAGGTGAATAAATTAGTCGTGCAAGGGGTTCCCTTCAGAGAAGCCTATCAAATAGTGGGAAAAAAGATCGAGGACGGCGCTTTCGATGGCAGCACGCGCGAGATCAATCACTCCCACTTAGGCAGTATTGGTAATTTAGGTTTGGCAGAAATTCAAGACCAAAAAGAAATCGCTTGGAAGCGTTTCGGTTTTGAAAAAGTCAACAAGGCTATCGCTGCATTAATTTCTTAATATACTTTCCTAGAATATCGAATTCTAAGTTCACCCGATCACCTACACTTAGTTGATGAAAAACGGTGTGTTCGTAGGTATACGGAATGATGCAAACGGTAAAGGAATCATCCTGCGAATCTACCACGGTTAGACTAGTGCCATTCACACAAATGGAGCCTTTTTCGACCGTGACGTGACCACTGCTTTTCGGATAGCTAAAGCGGTATTCCCAACTTCCATTCTGATCCGTTATTTCCGTACAAATTCCGGTTAAATCGACGTGACCTTGCACGATATGCCCATCAAAACGGGCGTTCGCTGCCATGCAACGTTCTAAGTTTACTTTTTGGTCTATCTTTAAATCACCCAAATTCGTCTTCTGCAAGGTCTCATCTATCGCCGTTACGCGGTATTGCTCTCTTTGAATCTCTACGACAGTCAAACAAACCCCGTTGTGTGCGAGCGATTGATCCACTTTCAATTCTTGCGTGAATGGACATGTGAACCAAAATTCCACATTCGTCCCCTTTGCTTCTGTCTTTACCAGCGATCCCATCGCCTCCACAATACCTGTAAACATCTGATTTATTTGCTAATTTTACGTACCCAAAATTACACCCATTCCCATGAAATTCAACAAATGGTTCCTCTTTCTGATTCCCATCATCGCAATTCTCGCCTATTTTAGCATTCCTACGGCGAAACCAGTCGAAGAAACGGGAGCAGATGTGCTGAAAATTCGCCGCGATAAAGACTCTGCCTTAAAGGACGACGAAGAATCCCCCATTAAAGATAAAGCGACCTTCAAGGGTCTGAAGTACTACTCTTTCAACAAAGATTATATCGTCGATTTCGTCTTAGAAAAAGCGGAGAAAGCGAAAACGGTAGAATTAAAAATGACGGATGGGACGACGGAGAAATTAATTTTATTCGGAAAAATTAAAGGGGAGATAGGTGGGTTTACTGTTTCACTCGTATTATATCAACACGAAGACGGAAATTTCTTCCTACCCTTTAAAGACAAAACCGCCCCCACAGAAACCTATGGAGGCGGGCGTTTTTTAGATTTACCCCTAACAAATGTAAAAAACAATCGATTGCGGGTGGACTTTAATCTAGCATACAATCCTTATTGTGCATACAACGAAGACTTCGCTTGTCCCATTCCTCCCGCGGAAAACACCCTCCCGATTCGCATCGAGGCAGGTGAAAAACGTTTTAATTAACTTCGTGTAGCGAAGCTGCACCTGACAAATCTTTCGAAATAATCGGACGGCCCTTGTATTTTACGTGAGAAGCACCAGAGGCGTCTACTTTCAAAGACTTCTGTACTTGTACGGAAGCGCTACTGGCTCCAGAGGCTTCTATATCTGCATGACGTGATAAAAATTCCAAAGCCTTCAAGTGACTTGCACCCGAAGCATCCACCTTTAAATAATCGGATTGACCAGTGATTCTACAATCAGATGCACCACTTAATTCAATCCGTAATTTATCTGTTCTTAGACCTTCAGCGAATCCTTTAGCAGCTCCAGAAAACAACAAGCGCATTTCCTCTTCGTTAGTAAAGCCTTGCAAGTCAACCTTACAAGCACCGGTGAATTCACCGCTTTCTAGGCGTGGCAGGGTGATGTTTACGATAACTCTAGAACGGCTATTATTCCAACTCCAATTCCAACCCTCCTCATACCCTATTTCTAATTTTCCAGCAGAGGTATTTACCTCTACGTCTTCGATATCTTTTTCTCGTCCTGTAATGGAAACAGCATACGTATTCCCTTTGTGAACATGTACTTCGAAGGCACTCCCTAACTCGATGGATTTGAAATTAGCTACTTTGAATTTTTTGGTAACTACCGCAGGATCTGCGAAGGAACTAAAAACGACTAAAAAGGCGGCGAATAAAGACAAGATTTTTTTCATAGATTTTTTAATTTGTTGCTAGATGCTGACGTTTTAAAAAAGGTTGCATGTTATTTTATCACATTCCATTTATAACTCACTCCACTGCTCATTTTGTTTGAGAATTTCGAACTCTCATATTTCTTACCTTGTACCATTTTAGAGACATTCACCTCTATTGTAGCATATTTATCAATGGCAACAAAGGCTTTCTCTACCGAAAAATCTCCCGCATTTAATTCCGCAGAATCAAATACACTCGCGTTCAATTGATCTCCACCACCTTTCAAGGAAAGGGAGTGAAAGCCTCGTAAAATCACATCCATTTTAGCCGAAGTAAAACCTTCCATTTCAGTGCTCGCATTGCCACCTAATTCCACTTTAGTCAATTCAGGTACGACAATTTCCACCTGAATCCCTGGCTGAATTTTATCCAATACTAACACATTGTTCTCTACGTGAGCGGAGCTCTCTAAAGCTTGATTACCTCGGTAAGTAATTTTAGGAAGATCTCCTCTGGTGATTTTGATCTGAGAAGATTCGGTGTTTAAACCCGAAATAGAGCTGAAATTAACTAAGTCTTTTGTGATCGTAAATCCAATCTTTTCGTCTGAAAAATCCTCATTATTCGATTCTTCGTCGTTATGAGGCGTTCTATTTAAACAGATCAAACCCTTGTCAGCTGAGAAAGTCCAAAGCGACCCAATGAACAAATCCTGACCTTCTTCGTGAAAGTAGCCTGATTCTAATACATTGTCCATGTAGTAAGCGAAATCACGGGTCATGCTAAACGATTTGCCATAGGGAATCATAATCTTCACCTTTAGACGTTGCGCACGAAATTTGGAATTTCGTAGACCAAAATGGGTATCAAAACGAAGATCTTTGCCCTTTTGAAGGTAATTGTACTGAATCATTTTGGCATTCGTCTCCGCCTCTTTACGCGTCAGACCCTGCGATTTTGCGTAGGTAATTACCTGAATGGTCTTCCCATCATAGCCTTCAACTTCAATATTCGTACGATTAAAACGCTCCTCGTTGTAATCGTGGTTATCCTCATCCTCCTCAAAATCAAAGGTAAATTCTTCGACTTTTTCCCCCAGCATCATTTGCCAGATTGTCTCGTTGTCTTTTTTGTCGATATCTAACACATAAGTCGTCGAATCGGAAACCGCAATTTCTTTCATCTGATTGTAAGAGGCTGAACGTTGGAAGTTACGTCCTACAAAGGGAACTGCAGCAAATAATCCGATCCATCCCACGATGACCATGGTTGTGGAAACAATCTTATAGGTCTTATTATAGAATTTACGATTCGCTAACAAGGAAATACCTGCGATGACAATCGAAACAAACATCGGTAAGAAGGCCAAAACCAAAGCCGGCACCGTCCAGAATGGGAAGTCTTTCGCGATCAAATAAAGTGGTAAAGGACCCATATGAACAAGCTGTCCTTGATCAATTCCGGTAAATCCAAGCGTACATAAAGCTCCTATGACGATAATAAACGCAATACCTAAGATCAATAAAATAATCCCTAATACTATCTGAACGAACCAACGAATGACGTTTAAAGGCCCTTTTAAGGCTGAGAAAACCGTGGCAAAAATGCGAAAAGGGAACAATAATACTTTAGTAATGGTCTTTTCCTCCGTCTCATCTGGCTGAATGCTCTTCTTAATATTATTCTCAATATTTTCTAAGGTGATAGGCTCTCCCGTCATCTCCATCTTATCCTTCATCGTCTTAGCCTCCGGCGTAATCGCCAAGATCACGATATAAGCAATCACACCTGATCCAAATAGCCCCACAGACAAAACGGCTAATACACGTAATAAACCTACATCCCAACCCGTATAAGCGGCTATACCAGCCATCACTCCTCCGATCACTTTTTTCTCTGGATCGCGGTAAAATTTGCGGTATGATTTATCATCATCTGGAGTCATTTCACCCGGAATGGCCGCCCAAATAATGATGTAGGCCCAAAAAACGATGTTTCCTAAATGAAACAAAGGGAAACTAGCACTTAATAAGGCTAATAATACTAATCGAACCCAGATAGGATCTACCTCAAAATAACGAGCGATACCTGCCGCAACTCCCCCTAATTTCTTACGGGTAATGTCACGACGGAAAATTTTAGTAGCACCTTCTGTCTTAGGAGCGGTATAACCCTCTTTCTTATCTTCCTCCTCTTCCACTTGCTTGAAATCAGCAATGGTTCCTAAAGAAGCGATTAAAGCATCCACGTGCTCCTGCGAAATAGCTTCCGTTTTTTCTGTTTCTCTGATGTTCCAAAATTTCTCTGCAATACTCGATTCGATATCTGCAATAATCTCTTTCGAACCTTCGAAAGACGCGAAATAAGCGTGAATGGATTTTAAATAGGTGTCTAAAGTAGCATAGGCATCCTCTTCGATGTGGAAGACAAATCCTGCGATATTAATTGATAAAGTCTTTTTCATATGGGGTATGGGTTAAGCCTGCGGAGAAGCGTTAGAGATTTGATTAACGGATGCTTGTAATTCATCCCAAGTCAAGGACATTTCTGTTAAGAACTCTTGTCCTTTTTCTGTTAATAAATAATATTTTCTAGGCGGCCCTGACACTGATTCTACCCAGCGATAGTCTAAAAAACCCGCATTTTTCAGGCGGGTTAATAAAGGGTACAAAGTTCCCTCCACTACCATAATTTTAGCGGAAGTTAATTCAGATAACATGGTCGAAGCATAAACCTCGCCCTTTGAGATAATTTTTAGAATACAGAATTCCAGTATTCCTTTTCTCATTTGCACCTTGGCATTTTCAATATCCATCGGTTGTTTGTTTAATTTGATGATGCAAATATAGACAAGGTACTATGCAATACAAAGTACCTTAGAAAATTTATTTGTGAATTTGGATAAACGGTAGGTAATTTGTGATAAACGTACCCTTTTGAGGGTAAGAAACGAATGATGTTTAAAGATTTTTCCTTGCCCTTAGCCTTTTACAACCGAGATACTTGGCTGAAAATCGCCTTTTTCGCGGTCAGCGTGGTGATGGCAGGATTCTCCCTCTACTTTACCGATGGATTAGTGACGAAGCTAGAGGAGCGGGAAAAACAGCAAATTGAATTATATGCGGAAACGATTCGCTATGCGCTGACGAGTGATAATAACGCAGATATCAATTTCTTTTTCGAGCGAATTAAGAAAATCAATGAGAATAATACGATTCCCGTGATTTGGAAAGATGGTTCTGGCCATTTGAATTCGATTAATATTCCCATTCAAGAAAGTTTACCTACCGAACAGAAACAAGAAATCTTACAGCAAAAACTGTTAGAAATTGTGGCAGAGAACAACAAACCCATCGAAATGGATATGGGTTTCCAGAAAGAGTACATCTATTATGGGAATTCTAAATTGTTGAAATTATTGCGTTATTATCCTTTATCGCAATTATTAGTGGTTTTGATTATTGGTTTCCTCGGCTACATATTTCTTTCGTATTCGCGGAGGGCGGAGCAGAACCGGGTTTGGGTGGGTTTAGCGAAAGAAACGGCTCATCAGTTAGGCACCCCGCTTTCTTCGTTGACAGCCTGGGTCGAATTATTGCGTAATGAGCCTCATATCAATCCCGATATCGTAGTCGAATTATCGAAAGATATTCAACGATTAGAAACGATTACGACACGTTTTTCGAATATTGGATCCACTCCAGTGCTAAAGCTAGAAGACATTGAAGCGGTCATTCAAAGCTTTATCAGCTACCTAAAAATTCGTATTTCGTCCAAAGTAACCATCGAAATTCATTCCTCCTTAGCAGCGAATCAAACCGCTAATCTCAATAAATACCTATTTGAATGGGTCATTGAGAATATCTGTAAGAATGGAGTGGATGCGATGGGAGGTCACGGACAATTGCGGATAGAGTTAAAAGAGGGAAAGAATAATGTCATTCATATTGATATATCTGATACGGGAAAAGGTATTTTACCGAGTAATACCTCCAAAATCTTCTCCCCCGGCTTTTCTACTAAAAAGCGCGGTTGGGGATTAGGCTTAACTTTGGCAAAACGGATCATCGAAAATTACCACCAAGGTAAACTGATCTTGAAGGCTACCGAAATTAACAAAGGTTCTACCTTCCGCATTACCCTTCCTAAACCTGCCTAGATGACTGATCCTAATATCGTTTTTGGTTCTGCCTTATGTGTTATTGCGATCGGCTATGCCCTGAAAAGTGCGGGATTTATTCAGGAACACGACGGAAAATCCTTGTCGAAATTCCTCATGCATACGACTTTCCCTGCCTTGGTATTTTCGACTATGATTCGGGTAAACATAACCTGGGACCTCATCTACCTACCCTTGATTGCAATGTTTTTCGGGATGTTTTTATCCTTCTCTGCCTTTCATCTGTTTAAAAACACCGAGCCTGAAAACCGGGGTGTGATGACCCTGGGGAGTGCCGGATTTAACCTGGGCATCTTTGCTTATCCCTTAATTGAAGGGATTTTTGGAATTCAAGGTTTGACCTATGCGATTATGTTTGACCTGGGCAATTCAGTGGTGAACTTCTTCGTGAATTACGGGATGGGCAATTATTTTAGTCGAGGGCCAAAGAAAGACAACATTGCTGCTCACATTTTCAAACGGATTATTTCACTTCCACCGCTGCAGGCAATGGTCCTCGGAGTAATTGTGAATGTGCTTCAGATAAAATTTCCTGTTTTCGCGCTAGATCTCATTTCTACGATTGCCACAGGGAATAAGCCGATTGTGCTGCTATTAATGGGTATTTATTTCAGCGTGCGTCTATCTAAAAAATCCTATTACCGCGTATTTCAGGTATTAAGTTTGCGTTATGCGATGGGATTTTTAGTGGGTGGAATTTGTTTTTATTTATTGCCCTTTGACCTCGGTTTTCGCAACCTGTTGATGCTCTGCCTCATTTTACCAGTAGGAATGACAGTGATCACTTATTCGGACGAATTAAATTTAAATACACCTCTTGCCGCGTCACTAGTAAACATTTCCCTCGTCATCAGCTTCGCCATTATGTGGATCATGGTGAGTGTTTTCCACATGAGCGCGATTTAAACGATTTTTTTTGGTAATTTTATGAAACATTGGCTTACTGAACTGGTTTAGTTCGTAACCAATTCGCTCAAATTATGGTAGTCCCTTACAAAAATCAGTCTAAAGGAAAAAAAGAACAAGTCGCAGACATGTTCAACTCCATCTCCCACAAATATGATTTCTTAAATCATTTGTTAAGTGGGGGGATTGATATTATTTGGCGTAAAAAAGCCATCAAATTATTACAAAATAAGGGTATCAAGTCCGTTTTAGACATTGCAACCGGAACGGGAGATTTTGCCATTGAAGCCTTAAAAATCAAGCCAGAGAAGATTGTAGGAATCGACATATCAGAAGGAATGTTAGCCTTTGGTGTAGAGAAAATAAAGAAATTAGGCTTAGACAATATCATAACCTTACAAAAAGGGGATTCAGAAAAAATTCCTTTTTCGGATAATAGTTTCGATGCAATCACCGTTAGTTTTGGTGTGAGAAACTATGAAACGTTAGACAAAGGCTTGAAAGAAATGTACCGCGTGTTAAAACCAGGCGGACATTGCTTGATTTTGGAGTTTTCGAATCCGAAAAGCTTTCCCATGAAGCAGCTTTATAGCTTCTATTCGAAATTTTGCCTGCCCGTTCTAGGAAAATTAATTTCCAAAGACCCCGCAGCTTACACCTACCTTCCTGAATCTGTTCAAGCTTTTCCAGATGGAGAAGATTTCTTGAAAATTTATGGGGAATGTGGTTTTATTAATACGCAATGGATCCCTATGACGGGAGGTATTTGCTCTATTTATTTAGGACATAAAAAAGCGAAAAACGCGTGAAAAAAGGTTACTTAATTGGTTTTGCTATCATATTCTTGCTAGGCTTCACTGCCTTAGGACAAGGAAAGAAATACATTCAGTTGCACGATGAGTTTTACGACGAGAAACCGCTGCATTTTGGTTTCATGTTCGGCTTAACCTCCAGCAATTATTATGCGAATGGCTTCCCAAGTGTTCTTGTCAATGACGTGACAGGGGAACCGCTATCGCTTAGCTCACCTCGTAGCTTCGGATTTCAGATCGGAGGAATCGTTAATTACGCACTTAGTAAGCACGTAGAGGTGAAATCAGGCCTAAACATCGCCTTGTACGATCGTCAAATTCAATTCGCAAACGAAGAGTTGATTTCGAGAGAATCCACCTGGTTAGAGATTCCCATGCTATTAAAGTTCCGTTCAGTTCGTCGCCAAAATCACCGTATGTACTTAATCTCAGGTCTAAAATTAGGCTTAGAGGCGAACGTCAAGAAAAAGAATACAGCCGTTACGGCTAATACTTCCGAACTCTCGTTAGAATATGGAATTGGGTTCGAACGCTTCTACCGTTTCTTCAAATTTTCCCCAGAGATTCGTATCTCTCACGGATTGAATAACCTATTTGTTCCGCCAGGATCAACCAATAGCTATTCAAAATTGAGTCAATTGAATTCGCACACAATTAGCTTAATCTTCAATTTCGAATAATTATTTCAACCCTGTTTTTGCTTTCTTAGGATCTACTACCGTTTCGAAAGCGCTCACAGCGGAAACTCCGAACCAGCCTGTTCCTTGTAATTTCGAGGCAGGATTCGTGTTCTTGATATTGGTAGGGATATTAGCTGCAGGACGAGAAAACAGACCCGCATTATTGAGCTCTAATCGAGCTTGTGAGTAAAAATTAAATTCATCCTCTGAAATTGACCAAATTTCCACCCGAATTTTATCATTTTCCTGGTACAGGGAAGGAGAAATAGAACGGCGTAAGGGTAAGATAAACATAAGTCCATCCGTCATAGCTCCTTTTTGAAAACCGGCGTCATAGGCTAGCGTTAAATTGATGGGGTCATTAAATAGTACGCCGTTTCGGTAAGTCTTCACCCGATAACAATCTCCCGCACCTAGTATATCTCGTGCATAAAACTGCGCATCATACCCATTTTTTGGTTGTCCATCCGCTGCCTGTCGATTAGATGCCTCATCGTATTGATATAAAACAGAATCAATAGCTGGAACCCGATTCATTTTAGCTTTCGCGGTAATTATTTCATTCTGCCACTTCACCTGTAAGGTAAAGGTGGTTCCTACTTTCCCGATGCTAGGCTGTTGCGGCGTGGGCTCCCAACTATACAGACCACTAGCCGCTACTTTTTCTGTAAACATAAACTGATTACCTAGACTATCTGATACAGAAACCTGTGCTCCTGAAAGTTTAGGCGCAGCCGTTTGGTCAAAATAATCCTGAGAACGAGACAAAATAATTTGTTGAGCTTTGTTCTGATTCGTCAAGTTCGCCTCTACCACGATGTAATGATCCGAGGCTGGACTAGGTAAAGTAACCACTTCTTCGCAAGAAGATAAGGCCACAAGAAGTAAGAATAAATAGATCGGCTTCATCTTAAAAGGAGAAATTATAGGTGATGGCAGGAACAAAGGAGCCGATGATAGATAGTTGAACGGCCTCTGTTTGGACTGAATTATCTTCATTAGGTCGCGTGTAAATGGAGAAAGGATTTTTCCGGTTGTATACATTATACACAGAGAATACCCACTCTGAACTTCCTTTCCCAAACAAAGCTTTCTTATTTTTCTTCGTAGCCGAGATATCCAAGCGATGGTAATCAGGCACCCGAATATTTCCCCGCGTACCTGGAACCGTTTGTGGATAGGCGATTCCATCAAAAATGTATTTTTGGGAAGGTACCGTGTACGGGACTCCCGTGATGTAGGCGAAATTAGCCCCAAATGACCATTTGTCAGATAGCGAATATTGACCCACTAAATTCAAAGTATGTGTTCGATCGTAGCGATTCGCGTACCACTCATTGTTATTTAAGCCTTCTATTTTACGTTCCGTTCTAGCCAGGGTATAACTTGCCCAACCCGTCAGTTTGCCCACATTCTTCTTTAAGAAGAATTCAATTCCATAGGCACGCCCCTTTCCGAAAAGCAAATCTTTTTCAAAATAGGGATTCAAGAAGAGATTCGCCCGATCCGCATAATCGATTTGATTTTGCATATCCTTGTAATAGATCTCAATGGAAGATTCGTAATTATTTCCATCTGGGCCAAAATTCTTAAACAAACCCAAAGCCACCTGATCTACTATCTGTGGCTTGATATTATTCGTCGAAGACGTCCACACATCTAGTGGTGTAGAAGCAGCCGTATTCGACATTAAGTGAATGTACTGCACGAGGCGATTATAACTTAATTTTAAGGAAGACGATTCATTAGCCGTCACATTTAAGGCAAATCGTGGTTCCCAGTTACCATAGGAAGCAACAACTGCATTCGGGTCTGTTTGGTTAATTTTTAACACATAACCGGATGGATTTTCCGTGCTCTCAGGTACCGGAATTCGATCATAATATTCTCCATTCAAACTCTTATAGTCATAATGAGAGTAACGTACTCCGTATTGAATGGTCAAGCGGGAATTAATTTTCCAATCGTGACCCACATAGGCTGAGGCCTCTACCCCTTGTTTATTTGCTTGGCCAAACTCTCTTTTCTCGCCATTCGAAGTCGCGTTCGCTTTTCCCGGAGTAAAGTCATAGGTAAGTAGTTGACCTCCAAAAGTGATGGTATTATCCGGCCTCCAATAATAGGTAAAGTCGGGCTTGATACTTAGGTTTTCGATATTTGAAGTCCATTTGAAGGCATCATTGGGACGTTTGTTTTCAATATCGGAATCTAACATGTAATCGTAATTACTATAGAATGCGGTGGCATTTAAAAACAATTTATTAGAAAAGACGTGATTCCAACGCGTGGTTAAAGTCGTATTCCCCCAATCAAAACCAAAACCTGTCCCAAACACATCCCGCCCAAAATAACCTGACATAAAAACGGTGTTCTTTTGATTGATGGTATAATTAACTTTGGCCGTCAAATCATAGAAACTAAATTTTGAGTTTGCATTATTCCCTGTTAAAAAAGGCTTTGCTAAAACATCAATATAAGAACGACGCGCTGCTACAATAAAAGAAGCTTTGTCTTTCACGATGGGCGCTTCAATGGATAAGCGAGAGAAAATCACCCCTACACCCCCATTCACTTCCAATTTCTTCGCATTTCCCTCCTTCATCTTCACATCCAGAATAGACGAGGCCCGACCACCATACATGGAAGGAATTCCGCCCTTAAATAATTTCACATCTTTTACCGCATCCGGATTGAACACTGAAAAGAAACCAAAAAGATGGGAGGAATTATACACCGGAGCATCATCTAATAACACTAAATTTTGATCAACACCACCTCCACGTACATTAAACCCGGAGGCACCCTCCCCCACCGTAGAGACGCCTGGCAACAATTGAATAGCTCGAACTAAATCAACTTCCCCCAATAAGGCTGGAATTTTTCGAATCGTTTTGATATCTACCTTATTAACGGACATCTCTATTCCTCTGACATTCTCATCGTTTGCGCGCGCTTTAACGATTACTTCAGCTAATTCTTGAGAATCTGCAACTAATTCCACAGAAATCTCTTGAGATTTAGCCGCAACATCAACGGCTTGCTCCCGTTTTTTAAATCCTGACGAAGAAAAAACTAGGGTATACTTACCTGCGGGAAGCGTTAAGCTATAAAAACCATAGGTGTTTGTTACATTTCCGGTCTTCAGCTCTTTCACATAGACACTCGCCCCAATGAGGCCTTCGCCACTAGAAGCTTCTTTCACGTAGCCACTAATCGTTGATTTCTGTGCATTTAATAGCCCAGATGAAAGCAGAAAAATAAGGAATAATAGTTTGCGCATCATATTAAAAACCCAAAGATACGGGAATTGTTTTTTCTAACTGTTAAATTATGATAAACGGATATTTGGGGTAATTTTCAATACGTCAGTAATATAATACCGATTTGTTTTTTATATTATAATTTTCTTTACATTTGTCAAAAACCTAGCAACAATGGATTTAATAGTATTCGGGCAAATCGTAAGAGAAAAAAGAAATGCCATCGGGTTAAAACAAGAAGAATTAAGCCAAAGAAGTGGCGTAGCCATCAAAACGATTCACAGCATCGAATTAGGAAAAGGCAACCCAGCCATCAAAACCATCCTTCGCATTTTCGATGCCCTCTCACTTGACCTCCTGATTGTAGCAGGCAAAAACGCAAAAAAATAAGATTATGGAACAAGAAATCAGCTTTGAACGCATTCCAACACATATTTTTTCAGACTCCGATTCAGCCTCTAAGTCTGTTGCAAAGGAAATTGCCGATTTAATTCGCAAAAATAACCAAGCTAGCAAACCCACCATTTTGGGTCTTGCGACAGGCTCCTCGCCTAAAAAAGTCTACCAGGAATTAATCAGAATTCACCGAGAAGAAGGCTTGAGTTTTAAAGATGTCATCACCTTTAATCTCGATGAATACCATCCGATGGAACCCGATTCGATCCAGAGTTATGTTCGTTTCATGAAGGAACAACTCTTTGACCATATTGATATACCGATAACAAATTACCATTTACCAGATGGAACCTTGGCTTTAGACAAAATTCCAGAGTTTTGCCGAGACTATGAAGCAAAGATTGAGCGACTAGGTGGCTTCGATTATTATCTATTAGGTATTGGCCGCAATGGACATATTGGATTCAACGAACCTGGATCGACCATCAATTCCAAAACGCGCTTGATGACCTTAGATATTGCGACCAAAATCGATGCATCGCCTGATTTTGGGGGATTACAAAAGGTCCCTAAAAAAGCGATCACACTTGGAATCGACAGCATCATGAAGTCGAAGAAGATTGTCTTGCTCGCTTGGGGGGAACATAAAGCAGCTAGTGTGGCTAAAGCTGTGGAAGGCTCTGTTACTTCAGACATCCCCGCTTCCTACCTACAGTTACATCCGAACGCGTCCTTTATTTTAGATGAGACAGCTGCTTCGATGCTTACGCGTATCAAAACCCCCTGGGTAGTCGACTCTGTCAAATGGGATCGCAATATGATCAAAAAGGCCGTAACTCACCTGTCCTTATCTCTACAAAAACCCGTTTTAAAGTTAACCTCAAAAGACTATAATGAGCATGGCTTATCCGAACTACTCTCGTTGTATGGACAGGCCTATGAAATCAACATCGAAGTATTTAACTATTTACAACATACGATTACGGGCTGGCCAGGTGGAAAACCTAATGCGGATGACACCCATCGTCCTGAACGTGCCTTTCCAGCAAAAAAGAAAGTACTCATCTTTAGCCCACACCCGGATGATGATATCATCTCCATGGGTGGAACTTTCCAACGCTTGCATGACCAAGGACACGAAGTTCATGTTGCCTATCAAACAACAGGAAACATTGCCGTAGCGGATGACGAGGCACTTCGTTTTGCCGAATTTGTCGTTGATTTCAACGAAAAATTTGAAAGTCCAAACGCGAAAGCGAACCGCATCTACAAAGAAGCCATCAAATTTTTACGTAATAAGCCAGATTCCGAAATCGATATACCTGCCGTTAGAGAAATCAAAGGCTTGATACGTAAAGGGGAAGCGAAAAATACGTGCCGATTTGTCGGAATTAAAAAAGAAAATGCTCATTTCCTAGAATTACCTTTCTATGAAACGGGGACCATTCGCAAAAAACCGATTGGTGAAAAGGACATCCAAATCGTCATGGATCTCATCGAAGAAATTCAACCCCACCAAATTTATGCAGCGGGGGATCTAGCTGATCCACACGGGACACACAAAGTGTGTTTGGACGCCATTATGGAGGCTGTTACGCGATTGAAGCACCGCGAATATATGAAAAACTGCTGGGTATGGCTTTACAAAGGCGCCTGGGCAGAGTGGGATATTGACCAAATCGAAATGGCCGTGCCCATGTCCCCTGACCAAGTGTTCAAAAAGAGAATGGGTATATTCAAACATCAGTCCCAAAAAGATGGAGTCGTGTTCCAAGGGGATGATTCCCGGGAGTTTTGGCAACGCGCTGAAGAGAGAAACCGGGCAACGGCTTCTATCTACAACGCGCTAGGCCTAGCGGAATACGAGGCCATGGAAGCCTTCGTACGCTGGAAATTCTAACCTTATTTTAACGCGGCATACAGTATCTCTGCGGCATGCTTCGCATGCCGCTTAGTTCCATCATGAATTTGATGGCGACAACTGGTTCCAGATGCCACGATATCTACCTCTTCTGGTTGAGCACGCACGGTAGGAAATAAAACTAATTCCCCTATCTGCATCGATAAATCGTAATGTTCTTTCTCATAACCGAAAGATCCGGCCATCCCACAACATCCTGAAGGAATTAATTGCACCTCGAAGTTCTCTGGCAAAGAAAGAACCTTTTTAGCAGCTACAAGAGACGAAATTGCCTTTTGTTGGCAGTGACCATGCAATTTCATCCGCTTCTTCTCTGAGCTAAATGCCGCAGACGTAATGCGTTTCGCATCCGCCTCTCTAGCGATAAATTCTTCGAGCAATAAGGTATTTTTAGCCAATTCTTGTGCCTTTTCTACCCATTCATCCGACACTAAATCCGGATATTCATCGCGGAAGGTCAAGATGGCAGAAGGTTCAATACCCACTAAAGGTGTATTTTCAGAGATCAACGTGGACCATAAGCGCACATTTTGCATGGCAAGTACACGCGCCTCGTCCAGCATTCCTTTGGACAAGTAGGCTCTGCCTGAAATCGGATGTGGAATCGTCTTCACTTCATAACCTAGACGCTCTAGCAACAGAACGGCTGTGCGACCTATTTCAGCATCATTGAAATTCGTAAACTCATCCACAAACAAGTAAAGCGACTTAGATTGTAGCGGCGACGTACGCGTCTTTAACCAAGACCACAGTGTTTGTTTGGCCATCAATGGCATCGTCCGATCTGGGTGAAAACCCACGAGGGCATTAGAAATACGGCGTATCGTGGGTGTTCCCATCACCACATTATACAAGAAAGGCACATAAGAGGCAATGTTTGAAAGCTTAGCAAAGTTCCCCACCAGCCAAGAACGCAATGGAAGCCCCTTTTCTTTTTGGTACTGGTATAAGAACTCCATCTTTAATTTCGCCACATCGACATTAGATGGACACTCAGCCTTGCAACCTTTGCAGGCCAAACATAGGTCCATCACTTCCTTTATCTCCTCGTGAGCGAAGCGATTAGGCTGTTCTGAGCGTGTTAAAAACTCGCGAAGAATATTTGCGCGGGCACGTGTTGTCTCTTTTTCGTTTCTGGTCGCCATAAAGGATGGACACATCGTCCCTCCTGAAATAGGCGTTTTGCGGCAGTCTCCTGAACCATTGCATTGCTCCGCATGTTGCAATACATCTTGATCCTTGAAACGGAATGCCGTTTTAAATTCAGGCGTTTGCTGACCGGCTTCGTAACGCAAAAACGTATCCATCGGAGGTGTATCTACAATCTTATTGGGATTAAAGATTCCTTTCGGATCCCACCAAGACTTCAATTCCCGCATCAATTGGTAATTCTCCTCTCCTACCATCCAAGGGATAAACTCTCCTCTCAGACGTCCATCGCCGTGTTCCCCAGAAAGAGAACCCTTAAATTTCTTCACAAGTCGAGCGATCTCCTCTGCAATATGGCGGAATTGCTGATGCCCTTCTTTGGTTTTTAAATTAATAATGGGGCGCAAGTGCAACTCCCCTGATCCCGCATGCGCATAGTGCACACAATACAGGTTATTCGCTTGTAAAATCTCGTTGAATTCAGCAATAAAGGCCGGCAAATCATTCACATCTACCGCTGTATCTTCGATTACGGCTACCGCTTTTTCGTCGCCCGGCAAATTAGAGAGTAGACCTAAACCTGCTTTTCTCAAATCCCAAACCTTCTTCACATCCCCACCTGTAACAAACGGAAAATGATAGCCCAAACCCGCTTTTCGCATCGCTGCCTCGCAGGCTTGCGCTTGTGAGGCTAAATCTTCGGCTGAATCAGAACGCAATTCCACGACCAGAATGGCTCCGGGATCGCCCTCCACGAAGAAGCGGTTTTGGCGTTGTTCTGGATTCGCTTTCGTACACTCTAAAATATAATGATCCATCAACTCGGAGGCAGATGGATTGAATTGCAAGGCAATTAAATTTGCACGTAAAGCTTCATCGATGGTATTAAAGTGACCACAAACTAAGCCTAAATGTGCGGGAGGCAAGACATCGACATGCAACTTAATGCGTGTGGCAAAGCAAAGCGTACCTTCAGAGCCCGCCAAAAGCGAACAGAAATTAAATGGTGCATCTGTCTGCTCAAAAGCATTCGTATGCAACAACATATCCACGGCATAACCTGTATTACGACGATCAATGCTTGGTTTCGGAAACTCCTCCGTGATATTTTTCTGATGCTTCGGATCAGATAAGGCAGCTAGGGTCTTCTCATAAATACCATGCAAACGAGAACCTGGCGTAAGTGTTTTTATCGTCTCAAAGGGATCTTCCGACTTAAAGTGAACAGGTGTACCATCAGACAAATAGCCTTCCACCTCTAATACGTGGTCTCTGGTGGAACCATAGACGACAGAATTTGACCCACAGGAATTATTCCCTACCATTCCACCTATCATGGCACGATTAGCCGTAGAAGTTTCTGGACCAAAAAACAAACCCTGTTTCTTCAGCTCCACATTCAAGACATCCCGCACTACCCCAGGTTCTACCCACACATAGGATTCGGCCGCATTAACTTCTAAAATACGGTTAAAAAACTTGGACACATCGACCACTAAGGCCTTTCCCACCACTTGGCCTGCTAAGGAGGTTCCGGCTGTACGTGGAATCAAAGGAATAGCGTGCTTATCCGCAAAGCGAATAATCTTCTCTATATCTTCCTGAGTCTCCGGAATCGCCACCCCTAAAGGCATCTCGCGATAAGCTGACGCATCCGTCGCATACAAAGTCTTCATCACGGTATCCGTATGAAGCGTTCCTTGTAAGGTGCTACCTAGAGAAGAGAGAATTGAGTCGGTGATTTGGGTTGCCATGGTTTATTTCTTAAGTTGCAATTTACACAAAGCACTGATTAGTAGCAATTGAGCCACTATATAAGTACCCATTACCACGACGGAAATCCCAGGAAAAGAATAATAAAACTTTCCAAAAGCCAAAACGCTATCAGAAACCACAAACAAAAAGGCCCCTAAGACAATCGTTTGGTTTCGCATACGTACCGCAAAGTACATCATGGAACCTAACGCAAACGCGTACAAGGTCACCGGAATCTTCATTCCACCGGCTAAATAAGGATTTAAAAAGGCTAAAAACGAGAACACATAAATAAGTATGCCAGCTAAAGGCTTTCGCGCATGGGCCGGCACCCAAGTCTCATCTGAGGCTTCTTTAGCGAATAGGCGAATATAGCTTAACTGCATAATTAAAAAAGAAACTAAACCAAGCTGAAAATACAGCGGGCTATCTGGAAGCATCAATAACACATCGCCTAACAGAGCGAAAAAGGCCGTAAAAAAGAGAGCAGGCTTCGGATTTTCTTGTGCGATATGACCCATTAATAAGATCATCAGCAGGGGCTTGGTGACCAGACGTACCTCGGGGTGAGAGGCAAAAAGCAAGGGAGATAGTAACTCAACGATTGCATCAAGCCAGAACAATTTCAAAAACATATTTTTCATCATCAACGATTTTAGGTGGCAAAAAAAAATCACTCAACACAAATGGTCAAGTGATTTTTTTCGTTCAGATCGGTTGTGGATCAAGATCCACAAGCCTCACAAGCATCTGGATTATCCAAAGAGCATGTCATATCTGCTTTATTTTGATCTACGCTATTATCAAAACTAGCGGCCGCCGCTTTCGCTGCTGCTTCTGAGTACACTAATTCCGTCTCGTTCACTAAATTAGTTTGCTCAATAGCTGGTTCTGCTTGCTTCTCCACAGTGAACTTGATCGCATCCGTTGCAGCTTTCGTACGTAGGTAATACATACCTGTTTTCAAGCCTAACTTCCAAGCATGGAAGTGCATCGAAGTTAATTTACCGAAGTTCACATCTTGGATGTGGATATTTAAACTTTGCGATTGGCAAATATACGCTCCACGATCAGCTGCCATCTCTAAAATGGTCTTTTGCTTAATCTCCCAAACCGTCTTATATAACTCTTTCAAGTTTTGAGGAATTTCTGGAATATTTTGAACTGACCCGTTTGCTATGATCAACTTATTCTTCATGGAATCGTTCCATAAGTTCAATTTGATCAAGTCTTTCAATAAGTGCTTGTTCACGATCGCAAATTCACCTGACAATACACGACGCGCATAAATGTTCGATGTATAAGGCTCGAAACATTCGTTGTTTCCTAAAATCTGGCTAGTAGAAGCCGTAGGCATCGGAGCCACTAAAAGGGAATTACGCACACCGTGCTCTACTACTTTCGAACGTAAATCTTCCCAATCCCAGTTTCCTGAAGATGGAGTTACATTCCACATATCGAATTGGAATACTCCTTTCGAGATTGGTGAACCCTCCCAAGTAGAATACGGACCTTCTACTTTCGCTAATTCCATCGATGTTTCCATCGCTGCGAAATAGATAGTTTCGAAGATATCTTTATTTAATTGTTGCGCTTCAGCTGATTCAAATGGCATACGTAACAAAATGAATACGTCTGCTAAACCTTGAACACCTAAACCAATCGGACGGTGACGCATATTCGAGTTCTCCGCCTCTTTTACTGGGTAGTAGTTCACATCGATGATCTTGTTCAAATTGCGTGTTGCAATCTTCGTCACATCGTATAATTTCTTGTGATCAAAACGTAAAACACCGTTTTCGTCAGCGTTCACATATTTAGGTAGTGCTAAAGAAGCTAAGTTACAAACCGCTACTTCATCTTTCGCTGTATACTCTATGATCTCTGTACATAAGTTCGAAGACTTAATAGTACCTAAGTTCTTTTGGTTTGACTTGTTGTTCGCATGGTCTTTAAACAACATGTAGGGCGTTCCTGTCTCTGTTTGAGATTCTAATACCTTAAACCATAATTCTTGTGCTTTTACAACTGTACGAGCTTTACCAGCTAATTCGTATTTCTCATATAAAGCTTCGAATTCAGCTCCGTGTGTATCCGCTAAACCTGGACACTCATGAGGGCAGAATAGAGACCACTCTTCGTTATTCTCTACACGCTTCATGAATAAATCGGGAATCCAAAGGGCGTAGAACAAATCACGGGCACGCATTTCTTCTTTACCGTGATTCTTCTTCAATTCTAGGAATTCAAACACGTCTGCGTGCCATGGCTCTAAGTAAATAGCGAAGCTACCTTTTCGTTTTCCACCCCCTTGATCCACGTAACGAGCTGTATCATTAAATACGCGTAACATTGGGATAATACCATTTGAAGTACCATTCGTACCCTTGATATAAGAGCCTGTTGCACGGATGTTATGGATGCTTAATCCAATACCTCCTGCAGACTGTGATATCTTAGCTGTTTGCTTCAATGTATCATAGATTCCTTCGATCGAATCATCCTGCATAGTAAGCAAGAAACAAGACGATAATTGAGGCTTAGGAGTACCCGCATTAAAGAGGGTCGGAGTTGCGTGAGTGAACCAACGCTCAGATAGTAAATTATAGGTCTCAATCGCCGCTGCAATATCAGCTCCGTGGATACCTACCGCCACACGCATCAACATATGTTGAGGGCGTTCTGCGATCTGACCGTCCAGTTTTAATAGATAGGATTTCTCTAAGGTTTTGAAACCGAAATAATCGTAGCCAAAGTCGCGATCATAGATAATTGCTTCATCTAATTCAACGGCATTGTTTTTAATGATATCATATACCTCTTTCGAAAGGAGGGCAGCATTCAAACCCGTCTTAGGATCTACATACGTATACAAGCGCTTCATCGTAGCCGAAAAGGACTTCAATGTGTTCTTGTGTAAGTTAGAAACCGCGATACGAGCCGCTAGAACTGCATAATCTGGATGTTTTGTCGTCAAAGAGGCAGCCGTTTCAGCCGCTAAATTATCTAATTCAGTGGTTTTAACGCCATCAAACAAACCAGTGATCACTTTTCTGGCAACCTCTAAAGGCTGAACAAAAAATGGATCTAAGCTGTAACTCAGCTTTTCTATTCTGGCGGTGATTTTGTCAAACTTTACTGATTCGCGACGACCGTCTCTTTTTACTACGTACATGTGTATCTATCTATTATATTTTAAAAACTATGCTATTATATTTTAAAAACTTTCAGAACTAGTATATAAAAAACTGCCAGTTAAAATTAAGGCAAAAGATCTCCCGTGTTAAGAGAAGTTTTTTCTTAGCTTTATGCCTCTTTTTGTGCTAACAATTTGAGTGCGTGGCGGTTTTGTTTTTATGCTTTCCTAAACCAAAAATTGAAGCATCTTTGGCTGATTGTGCTCTTGGTAAAATTAGAAAAAAAGCAGCCGTCTTGCAAACTATTTTTAGCCCAAAAAAAATATAAAAAAAGGACGTATTTGAAATACCACATGCAAACCCCCGCCTCTCAATTCATTAGCGGGATTGCTTCTTAGAAAAGTACTAAAAAAATATTTTGTAAAATTTTATCTCGCAAAAAGGCGATGGAAATCTCTAAAATTTTGTTAAGGTAAATACTTGGAAAATAGAATTCATTTTGTAATTTTGCATCCCTTATTGTAAGGTCCAAATATCCCCTTTGGAAAACAAATGTAAACAAGACGGCAGGGAATCGTCTATTATCCATTATCATGAAAAAAGATATCCACCCAGAATACAAAGAAGTTGTATTTCACGATCTATCAGCTGATTACAAGTTTTTAACTCGTTCATGTGTTGCCACTACGGAGACCACAGAATTCGAAGGAGCTACGTACCCAGTATACAAATTAGAGGTTTCATCTCAATCTCACCCATTCTATACAGGTAAGAACGTATTGTTAGATACAACAGGACGTGTGGACAAATTCAACAAGCGTTACGCGAAGTAATTTTCCCAGCGCCCATACGAAAAGCCTTCTTCCATTTTTGGGGGAAGGCTTTTTTTATCCTAGATTTGTCCTATGCAGCTCAAGGTCTATTTATTCGAAGATGTAGCCTTAAAACAGGCACTCCAGCCACTCACACAACACCGTTCGGTCGCTGAATTGTGGGTGGGCATTAGTAGCCTAGAAAGCAAATGGCCTACACGTGTTTCAAACGCTGATCAAGCGGAAATTGAGGTGCTCTGCGCTGTCCTTCCTTTACCTTCCACTTTTGCCCTTTTAGACCAATTGCCGCAGGATAGTTGCTATGTGTCAGCGGGTCGTATTTTGGCCAAAAAAGGAAAAGGCACCCTACCCATAGAACAACCGCTCCCTTTCCTACAGCATCCAGAAGAATTACTCACGTACCAAGCCGATTTTTTGCGAGCAGAAATAAATGGGAATAACCCCGCTCCCGGAAACAACACCTTTATCTCAGCGGAGCACATCTATATTCATCCGACTGCTCAGGTGCAGGGAAGTACCTTAGATGCCAGCCATGGCCCCATTTACATTGGCGAAGATGTTAACATCCAAATAGGGACGTTAATACAGGGCCCTGCGGCGCTTCTAAAAGGCGCAACAACGAATATGGGAGCAAAGATTAGGCCTAACACCACGATAGGCCCTGGCTGCAAGGTAGGGGGAGAAATTAACCATAGCATTTTCTTTCCCTTCAGCAATAAGGCACACGATGGGTATTTAGGTAATTCAATCGTGGGATCCTTCTCAAATCTAGGGGCTTTAACGAACGGCTCTAACCTGCGCAATGATATCCTACCGGTTTCTTTGTATGACTATATGTTGAAAGCGCCGCGAAATACAGGAATTAAATCTGTAGGCCAAATCATCGGCGACTATGTCACCACCGGCGTAGGAACGAATCTGAACACCGGAACCGTTATCGGAAGTCATTGCAATCTTTCCAGCATCGGATTTCCACCACGTTACATTCCGTCCTTCAGCTATGGAGAGTATCCTGCGTTACGTGCTTTTGATTTCGAAAAAGCCTTTGCTTCTGCTTGTGCCTGGATCAAATTGAAAAATCAGGAAATCCCTGAAAATCTACGCCAAAGCATGGAAGAAATTTGGAAAGCGGACACATCTTTCCGAAATTAGTTCTTTCTTTTACAAAAGCCCTATTCATGCGATTTCAAGACATTCCAGGTCTTCAAAAAACCAAGAAAACTTTATCGCAAGCGGTGCAAAATCAACACATCGCCCATGCGCAATTATTCGTTGGTCCTCCGGGAGGAGCTCAGCTCGCGATGGCGCATGCTTTTGTTACCTATTTATTCTGTACGAACCGAACAGACACCGATTCCTGTGGCGTTTGTCCCAGTTGCCAGAAATTGCAACGCGGCGTTCACCCCGATCTAGTGTACGTCTACCCCACCGTCATCACGAAAAAAATCAAAGAGGCCGAATCGGATGCTTACTTGCCCGATTGGCGGAAATTTATTCAAGAATCTTACTTTAGAACCTTGCCTGAATGGCTCGCCTATATGGGAGCAGAGGGGAATCGCCAAGGAAATATTCCGGTGGAGGAGACCCGGAAATTAGTCCAAAAAATTAGCTTAAAACCCTTTGAAGCGCCCTTTAAGGTGGTGATGCTTTGGAACCCAGAGACCCTAAATGCTTCAGCCGGAAATGCCTTATTGAAGACCTTGGAAGAGCCCCCTAGTTCGACCTTGTTTATCTTAGTTTGCGCGGAACCGGATAAATTATTGACCACCATTATCTCCAGAACGCAGCGCGTCAGCGTGGGTGCCGTGGACATAGAAGATTTAACGGATTATTTAGTTCAAAAAGCGGACATTGACGCCGAAAAAGCCCATCAAATTGCCGTGAATTGCGAGGGAAATATCTCTGAGGCTTTGGAGAAATCGAACTCCGACAACTTAAGTACCACGACCTGGTTTGCGGAGTGGATGCGCGCCATTTATGCCCGAAATCTATCCAAATTAGTGCAATTAGCGGACCAATTCGACGGTTTAGCCAAGGAAAACCAGAAAGGCATCTTAAGTTATAGCCTCCATATTTTCAGACAATGTTTGTACCAAATTTCGGATGCGAGCAGCCTGATCAAGTCATTAGAAAAAGAAAAGGCCTTTGTGGATAATTTCTCCAAGACCTTGAGTACGGATAAGATTGCGGCGATGACTGAAAAAATATCCGAAGTGCACTACCATTTAGAACGCAATGCGCGGGCTAAGATGGTGCATCTCGATCTATCCCTTTATTTATTACGCGTTTTCCACGCGAAAAACTCCTAACATGAAAACGATTCGCATTGGTACTCGGAATTCGGCTTTGGCGCTATGGCAGGCACACCATGTGGGTGCCTTGCTCGCTACGCAAGGATTGGGCTATGAGATCGTGGCGATTACGACGAAGGGGGATCAGATTTTGGATCGCTCGCTGTCTAAAATCGGTTCAAAAGGCGTTTTCACGGAGGAATTAGAAGCCATGCTTTGCGCGGGTGAAATCGATATCGCACAGCATTCCGCGAAGGATTTGCCTTCGCATCTACCAGTAGAACTGGAGTTAATCGCCTTCACGGAGCGCGAGGCGGCCCAGGATGTCGTTTTAAGCCTAGATCCAGCAAAAACCTTAGCCTCAAGCGAACCTTTGCGCATAGGCACTTCTTCCACGCGCAGACGCGCCTTCTTGAGCCATTTCTACCCACAGCATACCGCAGTAGAAATGAGGGGCAATCTGCAGACGCGTTTGGAGAAATTAAAAAACGGGGATTGCGATGCGATGCTTTTGGCATACGCCGGAGTCCATCGAATGGAAATGGAATCGTATATCACACAACACCTGAGCTTAGATCAATTTGTCCCGGCAGTGGGGCAAGGGTCGGTGGCGATTCAATGTGCCGTGTCATTAGACGCTAGCATTAAAGCTCTCGTACGCAAAGCTTGCAACCACCCCGCAACAGAGGCTGCCTTATTAGCTGAAAGGCATTTATTAGCGCATTTAGAAGGCGGTTGTAGCGTTCCAGTGTATGGACACGCACAGCTGGTGGGAGATAAACTAAGCTTGCATGCGGGCGTACTTAGCCTCGATGGAATCGAAAATATTTTCCATTCCGCAGCAGGAATAGATCCTACTTTACTAGGAAAAGAAGTCGCGATGGAGTTAATCCATTTAGGGGCTCATCAATTATTACGAAAAATCAGACAGCAATTAGGGTCATGAAAAAACGCCTATTAATCACAGGTTCTAATGGTTTATTAGGCCAAAAACTCGTCGAACTTCTACGCAAACAAGCGAATGTCGATTTAATCGCTACCGCTCGTGGAGTTAATCGTTTGCCTGTTACCGATGGCTATACCTATGCGTCCCTAGACATTACCGTTCAAGAGGAGGTAAACGCCGTTTTCGATCAATTCAAGCCAGAAATAGTGATTCACACGGCTGCCATGACGAATGTCGACACCTGCGAAACGGATCAGGAAGGTTGTGATTTATTAAACGTAGATGCGGTGGCTTTTATCATTCAGGCCTGCGAAAAGCATAACAGTTATTTATGCCATCTATCGACTGACTTCATTTTCGACGGAGCAGCCGGCCCCTATACGGAAGAGGGCATTGCAAATCCCATCTCCTATTATGGCGAAAGTAAGTTGAAAGCCGAACAATTATTATTAGCCTCTTCCATTAGCTGGAGCATTGCGCGTACCGTTTTAGTGTATGGCATTGTGCCGGACATGAGCCGTTCTAATATTGTGCTTTGGGTGAAAAAATCTCTCGAAGAAGGGAAAACAATCCAAGTCGTGACAGATCAGTTCCGTACGCCTACCCTAGCGGAAGATTTAGCAATAGGCTGCTGGTTACTAGCAAAAGACGAAGTGGAAGGCATTTTTAACATCTCCGGATCTGATTTCTTAACTCCCTATGAAATGGCAGTGATGACGGCAGATTATTATGGTTTGGACAAATCCTTATTGCAAAAAGCAGATTCTTCCACCTTCCAACAAACGGCAAAAAGACCCGCTAGAACGGGTTTTGTGCTCGATAAAGCAAAAAAAGTCCTAGGTTATGCACCTAGAACTTTTCAAGAAGGTATCGCCTTAATGGCGCAGCAAGTAGCTGATTTAGTCTAAAGCTTCAGGATCTTCCATCATTTCATCTGCCATCGGATTTACCACGGGCAGATCTAAAAGAAGAGGTGCCTCCTTTATCTTTCCAAAATCTTTATTTTCATCTAATAAGGTCGCCCAAAGCAAGTCTTTCAATTCTTGAATTCCTTCCTGAGTCACCGAAGAAATCAATAAAACCGGGATATCTTTAGGCAAACTTTCGCGCATTTCCTCTTCCATTTCCGGAATCGAAAGGTCCATCTTAGAGACCACGATAACGCGACGTTTTCCTAATAATTCTGGATTGTATTTCTCTAATTCGCCTGTCAAAATTCGGTATTCTTCACCCCAATTCTCCGCGTCCGAAGGGATCAAAAAGCATAAAATCGAGTTACGCTCAATATGTCGTAAGAATCTCAATCCCAAACCCTTACCTTCAGAAGCCCCCTCAATAATACCAGGAATGTCAGCCACCACAAAGGACTTTTCGTCCCGGTATTCGACAACTCCTAATTGAGGAACTAACGTGGTGAAAGGATAGTCTGCAATTTCAGGAGTGGCAGCAGAAAGAACGGATAAAAGCGTTGACTTTCCCGCATTTGGGAAGCCCACTAAACCTACATCCGCTAATACTTTCAATTCCATCACTACCCACACATCTAAACCCGCTTCACCCGGCTGGGCATGGCGTGGGGATTGATTAGTGGATGACTTAAAATTGTGATTACCTAGACCTCCACGACCACCAGGAAGGACTAAAATCTTTTGGCCTTCTTCGGTTACTTCCGCAATAAACTCGTTCGTTTCCGCATTTTTCACGATGGTTCCTAAAGGCACTTGGATGAATACATCTTCACCCTCAGCACCGGAACGACGTCCACCTTCGCCACCGTTTCCACTATCAGCAACAATATGCTTCTGGTATTTCAAGTGAATCAAGGTCCAAAGTTGCGTACTTCCTACTAGGTATATATGACCTCCACGACCGCCATCACCGCCATCTGGTCCCCCTTTAGGCACGTGTTTTTCCCTCCGAAAATGGGATGAACCGCTTCCTCCTCGGCCGGAACGTAAATTGATTTTGACGTAGTCAATGAAGTTAGATGTCATTCTATTGTATTAATTAAGCTTCGATAATAGCGATGATTTGAGAGAAAATCTCCTCAATTTCGCCAATACCATTAATTCCTGAGAATTTGTTTTGTGCAGCGTAATAACCAGCCACTGGAGCTGTTTTTTCGCCGTATTCTTGTACGCGTTTGCGTATTAATTCTTCGTTCTGATCATCTGGACGTCCAGAAGTCTTACCGCGCTCTAACAAGCGTTGTGTTAATTCTTCTTCGCTCACCTCTAACGCAATCATGTGATTAATCGCCAGTTGATGACCCGCTAATAAGTTATCCAAAGCTTGTGCTTGCGCCTCCGTTCTAGGAAAACCATCAAAAATAAAACCCGCTGCCTCCTTATTCTCGTTCAATTTATTCTCGATCATTCCGATCACAACTGCATCCGGCACCAAGATTCCCTGATCCATTAATTTCTTTGCTTCTAAGCCTAAAGTCGTACCTGCAGAAATTTCAGCACGTAATAAATCACCTGTAGACAAATGGATTAAACCGTATTTCGCAATTAATTTTGCGGACTGAGTGCCTTTGCCTGCCCCTGGAGGCCCAAATAAAACAAGATTAAGCATATAAATGTGGGTTAATTATTTCGAACCACAAAGGTAATCAAATCAGAGGCAAAAGCAGGGATTTTCTGCTATATTTGGCATAAAAAAGAGAAATGCTTTCAACCCAATTTGAAGAAATAATACAGAAAAGACGTTCCAATAGACGCTTTGACCCCTCCGTAAAAGTGGACGACGCCATCATTGAACGCAGCTTACGACGTTCCATTTTATCCCCTAATAGTAGCAATATGCAGCTTTGGGAGTTCTATTGGATCAAAAGTGAAGAAGAAAAGAAAGCATTCCATCAGCTTTGTCTAGGACAATCAGCCGCAAAAGACACCGCCCATCTGGTCGTATTTGTGACGCGGCAGGACCTTTGGAAACAAAGAGCAGCTTGGAACTTAAAATTAGTGCAAGATTCCATCGAAGGAGAGCCCACGAAGATGCAAAAGAGAGGCCTAGAGTATTATGGCAAGCTTATTCCGCTTTTATACCGCAACGATATCTTGGGTATTTCTACGTTCATTCGTTGGAACATCTGTTTCTGGATGGGATTAAGAAAACCGATGATGCGTTTTGGAGGAAAAGCTGATCAACGCGTGATGGTCCACAAATCTTGTGCTTTAGCCGCGCAAACCTTTATGTTATCAATCGCCGCTGAAGGTTTCGAATCTTGTCCAATGGAAGGATTTGACGCACAGCGTGTGAAGAAACACTTACATCTCCCTGCTGGAGCAGAAATCAACATGATCATTTCGGTGGGTAAGGGAACAGAAGAAGGCGTGTGGGGACCTCGCTTCAGAGTTCCTTACGAGGAAGTGGTACACGTGCGTTAATTGCAGTCAACGTCTACAATAATTTGAACGCCTTTGAAAGCTGGCTTCGTGCTAAGGGTATCCAACTCTTCGCGGAGCTGCTTTTTGAAGGCGGCTAACGCCACACCTTTCTCTAGCTTGATCAGAATCTCCATCGCATATTGATTCCGGATACGTTCAATCAAAGGCTTTTCAGGTCCTAGGACGCGTCCGTTGCCAAATTTGGCCTTCAACAATTGACCTAAATCCTTTGCCGCGGTTTCCACATTACGTGCTTCGAAATGGCGCATCACTAACTTAATTAAGCGCGTAAATGGGGGATAATGATAACCCTCCCGCTCGATCATCTCGTCCGCATACAATTGCTCGTAATTTCCTTCTTGGATGTAGGTAAACAGGCGATGCGTGGGTTGATTCGTTTGAATGTACACTTGTCCCTGCACTTCACGGCGGCCAGCACGACCAGCCACTTGGGTGATTAATTGAAATCCACGTTCATGGGCCCTGAAGTCTGGAAAGTTGATAATCTTATCTGCATCGAAGATAGCGACCAAGGATAGTCCGTCGAAATCGAGGCCTTTAGCCACCATTTGCGTTCCCACTAAAACATCTACCTGACCTTTCTGGATTTCGGTGATCAAACTCGTGAAGGCAGTCTTCGAACGCGTCGTGTCTAAATCCATCCGGGCTACGCGCGCATCCGGAAGGTGTAATTGCAATTCTTCTTCGAGTTTTTCCGTTCCGTAGCCCATCGTTTTCAACTGGGCTGAACCGCAAGCCCCACAACGATGAAGCAAGGATTCGTGGTGACCACAATAATGGCAACGTAATTCTTGCTCGCGGGCGTGGTAAGTTAAGGACACATCACACTGGTGACAGGTCGCAATCCAATCGCAGTCCTGGCATTGGAGATAAGGGGAATAGCCGCGGCGGTTTTGGAACAATAAACTCTGTTTTCCTTGCTTTAAATTCTCCGCCAACACTTCAATCAAATCCACCGAAAATCCGCCTTTCATCTGCTTCATCCGGTTTGCATATTTCGTATCAATCAAATGCATCGCAGGCAATTGTGCTGCCCCAAAACGCTCTTTCAAGACTACGAGACCGTACTTATCTTGTTTGGCCTGATAATAGGTCTCCATCGATGGCGTCGCAGAACCAAGCAAGACTTTTGCCTTTTGCTGGTGCGCTAAGACAATCGCCACATCTCGCGCATGGTAGCGAGGAGCCGGATCCGCCTGCTTAAAGGAAGTTTCGTGTTCCTCATCGATAATGATCAGCCCTAAATTCTTGAAAGGCAGGAAAACGGAGGAGCGAACTCCCACCACGAACGGATATTTTCCTTCCACGATGGATTTCCATACTTCCACTCGCTCGTTATCCGAGAATTTGGAATGGTAAATTCCTACCTGCTCCCCAAAAATCCGCTTCAATCGAACGACTATTTGAGTTGTTAGCGCAATTTCCGGTAACAAATACAAAACTTGATCTCCATTCGCTAAAGCTTCTTGAATCAACTTGATGTATATCTCGGTCTTTCCCGAACCTGTGATTCCGTGAAGCAGCACGACATCTTTCTCTTGAAATTGGCTCAAAATAGACAGGTAGGCCTTTTCCTGTGGAGCGTTCAAAGTAAAACTCGAAGGAACAAAGTTTTCATCCGTTTCATCGAAGCGCGAAACCACCACACCGAAAATTTCGAAGACCTCGTTCTTGACTAAGGTCTGCAAGGAACTCTCTGATAATCCAGCTTGACTAAAACTGTTTTTAGCAAGGCCTTTTTGATTCATTTCTGGGCTTCTGAGCACCGGGATATATTGCAAATAATGCAATAATATCGCCATCTGCTTCGGTTTCTCCTCCAGCGACTGGATTAGATCCGTCACTACTAATTTATCCTCAAAAGCAGAGGCAAGCCGCACCTTGCGCTGCACTTTAGGCGTGTAGCGGTCTTTTAGTTCATCAAAAATAATCACCGCATCCTTGCCCACTAAGGCTTTGATAAGATGATAGGGGCTTTTAACTTCGGCAAATTTAGCCAGCTCATCATAGCTCATAGCACCTTTATCGCGGATCTCGACATACAGAGCTAACTCTTTTTCTGTCAACGTTTCAGGGCTCGAAAATTCTGGATTCGCTTGTACCTTTGATTGGCTTGAAATCTTCAAACCCGCTGGTAAAGCGACTTGAAATACTTCCCCCGGATAGCACATATAATAATCTGCTACCCATTGAAAAAGAGCGATTTGAGAAGAGGTCACCAGGGGAGCATCGTCTAAAATCTCCAATACATATTTCGCTTGGTATTGCTTGGGTGGATTGTGATGAACCGTGACGATCACACCCGTCAAGACTTTCTTCGTCCCAAAAGGCACCACCACCCGCAATCCAGCTTGGACAAAACCTGCCCATTCCCGAGGCACCCGGTACGTAAAATACCGAGGGATGGGAAGCGGAAGCAAAGCATCCACAAAAACCGTTCTCTCCTCTCCTATTTCCATCGCAAAGTCTGAATCAGGTGAATCGCATCTTGCTTTAAATATCGAATAACGGGAGCCAATGAATCATTTTTCGTCGCCGTGTTTAAATAGACTGCGCCACGTAAAAAATGCGTCGTACTATCCGTGGCAAAAAACTGAAAAGGAGTAGCCACTTCACCCTCTAATTCGATGACGGTAGCTTTACGCCCATCGCGTGTGGTCAAAATCGCATCTTCTATGCGGTTCGCCTTCATCTGGTGCTTAGAGGCCAAAACATAGGAATCTCGGATCATCTTATCCAATCGTTTCCGATCACCTTCCACCGATTTATACGTTAACTGGATAAATGCATCCCAACGTGGATAATAGATATACATCCAATGGGGTTCGGCCAACGCAAACGTATCTTTTTTGATTACTGCTTGCTTCGATAATTCAAAGCTGAACGGATGCCCTTTTTCCAAAGACTGGTATTGATGGGATGGAATATCCATCACAGGGAATCCTTTAGGGCGAGGCATAGCCGTATTCTCCTCCTCTGAGGCCGTTCCACAGGAAAACAAGGTCAAGATAAAACCTAGGAGAAAAAGACGCATATTCGCTTATTTTAAACCGTAATACGCTAAGATAGGATTTTGTATGGATTCAAACACTTTTTCCCGTAAAACAGGTAAATCTTCCATCGTCAACCCCTTCGTATCAAAGGGTGGATGCATCTCCACATGCAAGGTACCTGGACGCATCATTAGGGTATTCTCGTCCATGATTTGGTGGTTATTATGAAAGCTCATGGGAACAATAGGCACCTGCTGCTGAATGGCCATGATAAAGGCACCATCCTTCAAGGGATTCGCCATGTAGGGGAATTGCTTCGAAATGATTCCTCCTTCCGGAAAGATGATAATACTTCTGCCAGACTGAAGTGCGCGAATCGAACGACTTAATGAACTCGCACGACTATTCTTATCACCTCTATCCACCAGGATATTCAATCGAGCATAGAGGTAGCCAAATAGCGGAATCTTCTTCATCGCATTCTTTCCCACAAAGGAGAAATAATGGCGAATAATCACTACCACCACCGCAATGTCGACATACGAAAAGTGATTCGCACAAAACACATAGGTCTGCTTGGGATCTGGTGTAAAGTGATGCGTCACTTTAATGCGAATTCCGGCAAAAAGAAAAAAGAGTTGCCCCCACAGCCCGACAAGCCGATGAGCAACTCTTTTCCAAGATCGTCTTTGTAAAAAGACAAAGATTAATGGATATAATAACAAAAAGATCAGTACAAAAACCAATCCTGCCCAAAAAGTGTATAGCCCTTTTAAAAGAGATGAAAGCAAAGAACTTTTGTTTTTCATAATCTAAACGAGCGCCCTAAAAATAGGAATTACTCTACTACACCTAATTGAACTGTATTTGTTTTCTTGTCTTGATTCGCTGGAACAGATAATGTCGTCACGAAGATATCTCCTTTAGACAATAAGTTATCTTGCTTTAATTTGTCCACCATCGCTGCTACTGTTTTCTCTGCGTTACCCGTACCTGGATCGTAGAAGAACACACGCGCTCCCCACAATAAGCCCATCGTAGACATCAATTCTTTGTTCGATGTGAACACGAATAAATCTGCCTTAGGACGGTGAGCGGATAAACGGAACGCTGTATAACCCGAATTCGTGATACACAAAATCGCTTTTGCTTTCGAGTCACGCGCTAAACGACATGCACCAGCAATCAAGCGATCTTGTAAAGCTACATTTTCAGAGGTAGATGCACTTAACGAGTGATTCTTAAAGTAAATCGCCGCTTCATTTCCTTGTACAATTTCAATTTCATTCTGTTGTTGCTCCACTACTTCGTGGATGTGCGCCATTGTTTCTACGGCTTTCACTGGGTAAGCTCCAGAAGCAGATTCACCACTCAACATCGTCGCTGAAGCACCTTGCAATACCGCATTAGCAACGTCAGACGTTTCTGCACGTGTAGGAACTGGATTCGTGATCATTGACTCTAACATCTGAGTCGCTACGATAACAGGTTTACCTGCCGCCGTACACTTCTCTACCATTACTTTTTGTAAGTAAGGCACAACCGCACCGTCCATTTCCACACCTAAATCACCACGAGCTACCATAATGGCATCTGTTGCTGCGATAATCTCATCTAAATTATCAATCGCTTCCGGCTTTTCGATTTTCGCGATAACGCGTGTATTCTTACCATATGCTTTAATTTTCTCTTTAATATCCCAAATATCGCTCGCCTTACGAACGAATGATAACGCTACCCAATCCACGCCATGATCAAGGCCAAAATATAAATCAGCCTCATCCTTCGGTGTCAAACAAGGTAAAGAAACCTTCGTACCTGGAAGGTTGATTCCTTTTTTCGATTTTAAAATACCGCCGTAGATCACCTCTGTCACTACCTCTTTCTTCACCTTATCTACCGTAAGCACCTTCACCTCTAAGTTACCATCATCCATCAAAATACGCTCACCTGGATTTACATCTAAGTACATAGACGTGTAGGTTGTTCCCACTTTTTCTGATGTACCTAATAGGTTTTCGTCCATTGCAAAGATTAATTGTTGGCCAGCTACTAAAGGCACACCATTGTTCTCCACTAGTTGCGTACGAATTTTAGGACCTTGCAAATCCTGAAGGATCGTTAGGTTTAGACCCATCTCCTCAGAGATAGAACGAATTGTTTTTAACCGCTCTAAATGATCCTCATGTGTTCCATGAGAAAAGTTTAAACGGAAAACGTTAACGCCTGCCTGAGCTAATTGGATTAATGCTTCTCTTGATTCTGATGTGGGACCTACTGTGGCTACAATTTTTGTCTTGCGTTGATACGACATAATATGGATTAGATTCTATTAACAATGCAAGTTACATCTATTACACAAAAAAAACCACCAAAAGGTGGTTTAAATTGTATTAAAATAAGATTATGGGGTTTAATTCTCCCACATTTCAGCCTCTTTATCTTGCAGCTGCTGCTCTAATTTTTGCGATTTCTTTAATGCTTCTTTTCCATCTCCAAATTGGTCGAAAATGTCTTTGTTTGCCGCATTTCCTTTTTTGATAATACGTGCGCTAAAAAAGCGTAAATCAAAGGCATCCGCCATGTTACGGTGTTGCATTTCATTGGTAGAGTTAAACCAAATGCAATTAGGATTGTTCTTAAAGAACTTATACACGTCTTTAAAACGGAAAGAGGCTACAATATCCTCTAAACCGGCATCAGACTGTGAAGCTGGTATTTTCAACGTAATGGCCTGGATATCAAAATACAAACGAGAACGTTTCCGGTCAATGATCGCGTCCTCTTTAATTTCTAAGATAGACAACTGCTTCGGAATATAGTATTCGACTCCTGCGACAATAGGTCCTTTATCAAAATCATCGACAGCTGGCTTCTCGGCGTTAGATGTCTCGGTCTTTTTCGTTCCCCAGCCATCATCTGCGCCACCTCCTGAGGCAGGAGCTGCCGCTGGTTTTGCATCACCGCCAAAACCGGCCGCAATTTCCTCTGCTGTCAATCCGCCATTTTCTAATTTACCTTTCAGCTTCAAGCGCTCCAAAAACTGCTCCAGACTTAATTTCGTATTTAGAGAGTCATTTGAATAGGGGGTTAACACACCGGCCTTCACTCCATCAATTAGAAATTTAGAGATTTGGTTATTCTCCGCAAAGAAGGGCTGGTTAATCTTTTCATTCAAATCCATTCTACGCCAAATTTGCGCACGGTATTGAATATCTGCCTCATCGATTGGATGCGCAGAATTAGGGTTCGGATTAAGTGATGTTTCTTGTGCCCAAGCACCGAATGACATCAGACAAAATACGACAAATAAAATAGGCTTCAACTTCATAAATCAATCCGATTAATTCAATGGAATAACTTTAACGAATGAGAATGGTATCGTCTCCACACTTCCTTTGAAATTCTTACGTTGTACTCCTTTTACTTCAATGCGATAGCGATCACCCGCTTGCGCTTGACCTGCTAAAGAAGAAATAGATCCTCCACCTGGCAACGTGATAGATGCCACACGCTTCGTTCCACGGGCTAGTGCCACTTCAATTTCAGAAACACGGTAATTCGCATCTTCTGGATTCGTCGCAGCAAATGACTCATCCGCAATCGCCTTTGCATTCACAAAACGCAGACTGGCAGAATTCTCCCCACTCTTATCATTCAACTCCGCACCGCTACTTCCCACGATCTTAATATCTGGTCTAGGGACACGACGCACACGGAAAGTCTCCTTACCTAATAAGGTCCCCGCATTATTCACATTCAAGGTTACCGAAGCTGCGGTAGGAACAATGGTCACTTTACCCTTATTAGCACCAGCAATTGCTTCTCCACCTTCAGCCGTAAAGCTTGGGTTCCAAAGCGCTCCTAAACCCGCACTCGCCACACTTAAACGGTTTGCACAGCCTAAATAAAGCGCTGGCAACGTTCCCGTTTCGATGTTATACGTTGGTTTTAAAACAAAGTATTCTTTCGTAATTGATTCTGTCTTAGGACCCGCTGGGCTCATGTAAGAAACAGATGCCGTATAGGTCTTCTTCGCTAAACCATTCGCATCGTACCCGCCACCTGAAGTCTTGAATTTGATTTGACCACGACCATCCACTACTTGAAGTGGAGAACCGTTATAGCTCATGCGCGGAGTAAAACCACTGGAAGTCGCCGCAATAAATACCTCCGCTTGGTATTCCATGCCGGCTACCACCGTATTCGCATTCGCAGAAACTTGGGCAAATACTTTGTCAAACTTAATTTCTTTCGCTCCTACTTTAGCCGCTAATTGATTGAGAACTTCCGCCTCATAGCGGCGAATTTCTGATTGCTTTTGAGATAAGGTGGCTAAAGCCGCAGCCACAGGTGTATGCTCAAAATTAAATTCCGCGAAATCCTTGTTCGCTTGATTCGGATCTTTCTGAGCAGAAGGAATATCTTTCGCTTCCAAGGCCAAAGAGGCAAACTTTGTTCCAGGATCAGCAGATGCCGTCAATTGCTTCACATAGCTATCGAACATCGGAATTAATTTGTAAGCTTCGCCTTGTTTAGCGCCACCTACCATAATTTCATAAATCTTTTCCTCTTCTTTCGGATTCTTAATATTACCCGTTTCAGGATCAATACCTCCAGCCGCTTCTAGCACTTGACCTTTCACATTCTCGATATGTCCTACTAAAGCATCCGTTAAACGACGTACTTCATTGGCTTTCTTTAATACATCTGCATAGGCAGCCGGATTAGGAAGGTCTTTAATCCGTTCCTCGATTCCTTGCACCATACCTTTACTTTTGTTCAGGGATGATTGATTTGCCATTTCCAAACTACTATTCAAAAGGGCAAATTTCTGTAATAAGGCATCACTAACCTGCAACGCGAGCAAGGCCGTTAATACCAAATACATCATCCCGATCATTTTCTGCCGGGGGGTCTCTTTTAAACTTGCCATAATTAGCCTTTCATAGCTGTTAACATACTACCATATACTTGGTTCAAGGATTGAATATTCGCGTTTAATTTCGCTAATTCAGCCTTGAATAATTCTGCATCTTTCTGAGTCGCAGCAATGTGCTCTACGCTCGCATTCACGTTACCGTAGAATCCGTTGATCGCTTTCATGTGCTTGCTGGCTTCTTGAATTTCCGCCTCGTACACTGCGTTTAATTTTTCCAAAGATTCTCCAGCCTTCGCATAATTCTGTGTATACTTAGCTGCTTCAGTAGAGGAAGCTGAAATGGTCGCTAATGATTGAGATGCTTCAGAAACCGACTTGTTTAAGCTACCTAATGATTCTGCTGAAGTCGTTAATGATTTAACAAAATCTTGTGTCGCACCTGTCGCTTTAGAAATTTCAGACAAGCTGTTCGCTGTGTCCGTTAAAGATTTCAAGCTCTTCGTTAAATGAGCCACCGCCTCTGCATCTAAGCCAGGCACATCACCCGTGTGACGTGCCGCAGCGGGACGAGGAGCTTCACCCATCAATTCAGGATATACTTTTTCCCAGTCGTAATGCTTTTCCTCTTTTGATTTCAAATAAAGAACACCAAACAAAATAAAGATAGCGGCCTCCGTAAACATCCCCACCATCAACATCTCATTCGCACCAGTCCAGTGCAAAATTTTAAAAAGTGCTCCTACAATAACGATAGCGGCACCAAAACTGGCAATTACATTAATCGACTTTTCCATTTTGTTAATTCTTAATAGTAGATTTCGGTTTAATTATCTGGATGCTGGGCGTCCTAAGTAACGCATTACACATCTAAATCCTACGTAGGATCTTTTGTTTTTCTCAAATTCAAAGGTACGTGTACCTGTTTCTAAATAGTAGCCAATGTCCTTCCAAGAACCACCACGCACTACTTTACGTGGATTATTCGCATCTCGGTTAATGGAGTTCAAATCCCAAGTAACTGCTGACGCATTTTCTTCAAATGCATCTTCGCACCACTCCGCCACATTACCGGCCATATTGTACAAGCCATAATCATTCGGACTGTAAGCATTTGCTGGAGCCGTGTATTCGTAACCATCCGCATCGTAATTACCCCGATGTGGCTTGAAATTTGCTAGCAAACAGCCTTTCGCATTCGATAAATAAGGATTTCCCCAAGGGTATTTCGCTGAGGCGCGTCCACCACGAGCCGCCCACTCCCACTCGGATTCGGTAGGCAAAGTGAAACGAGGCAAATTAGCTAAACCTTGTGTTTTGCGGTAGCTATTCATCAATTTAGAACGCCAATCACAGAAATACTTCGCTGCAGACCAATTAACACCCACTACTGGATACATGTCAAAAGCAGGACTAGAAAAATAATTCTCCGTCATCGGATCCCCATACGTAAAGTCACGCGTCTGATAACCTGGCATTTTTAAATCTTCAGCCCAACGCGTCGTGTCAGGATAATAATCTGACATAATTTTCGTCTCGCCTAAAACAGACAAAGAGTCACGTAAGATAGACTCCACGAACTGACGGTATTCATAGTTTGTAATCTCCGTATCATCCATGAAAAAAGCTGAAACGGTCACTCTACGTGGAAAATTGATAGCTGAACGCGAGGGATCTTCATCGCCTTGTCCCATTAAATAACTACCAGAAGGCACTAAGACCATTCCAAATGGCGTGGGTTGAGACCAACCCTTGCGATTAACCGCGACGATTTCACCATTGAAAACACCTGGATCTTCGGTTGCAGGCTTAAAGAATAAACCTTTTAAACCCTTCGACTTCGTTGACTTAGAAGAACTTAACGTCTTCCCACCTGTATTGCTTTTAGAACCGCAGCTAGCTAAAAGACTGGTTATTAAAACCAGGGATAAAAGCCAGACTACTTTCTTATTCAGATTATGAAAATTCATATACCTTTTTAAATTTCTGTTTTTCTAAACGTTATGGCCCTCTAAAAATTGCCGATAATCAAAAATAATCCCCTCACAGAATTAACAAATTCCTCAAATTTAAAGGAATATTCTAACATTCGGATAGGTTTCAAAATAATTTTCAAGCGACCCGCTACAAAATCCTAAACCGTGGTGTTCTTATAGGAGCTGGCTTCTGGCGAATCGTTCTTTCTGGAATTCGAAACCTTACAAATACCTCATGCGACAAGGGCTTCTTATTCAAGGCATTAGCCGTTGTAATATCAATGGCATATCCGATATCCAGCTTGTTTTGGAGTACTGAAACTCCTACCAAACCCATCGCAGCATCCCCATTTCGATAAGCCGCGCCCGCATAAATTAGTTTATTGTAGTAGACCCTAGCGCCTCCTTCAGGCACAATTTGACCGCTGTAATAGCGAACTAAAGCATAAGGCACCATGTCAAAATAATCACTTAACGGAATTTCAGCACTTCCATGCAGGGCAAATATGCGATCTAGTGGCATCGAAGCCGTTCCCCCATTGAAATCGAATCTTGGCGCTGTTATATGATCCGCGGTGAGGCCTACTTGCCAACTATCCGTTGAATAAACGGCGCCTAAACCAAAATCTGGTTGCGTTTGATTTACGGCAGATCCTGAAACAAGATTGGCCAAAGGATCATTCGGATCTCTCACCCGGAAGCTACGACCATCAAAGGATTTTGTTTGTAATCCAAGTGACAGACCAAAAGACCAAAGTCCATTGCCTTTAGTCAGGTGGTAGGCTCCTTGAAATTGAATTAATTGTTGCGAAACACCAGAAGGTGTTTTATCACTGTAAAATTGAACTCCTAGTCCCCCTTTCGAGGTGATACCGAAAGATCCTGATAGCCAAGTGGTCCCTAATGTACCAGATCCATCCGTGGAAGTGGTATAACCTGACCATTGGTCTCTGAACTGAAGAGCCACATAATTATTCGACTTCCAACCCGAGAAAGCCGGATTGACGATATTCGAATTCGCCGAAAAAATACTGAATTGAGGACTTTGCTGAGCAAATGACGTAACAGAAATGAATAGTAAGAGCAGCCCTACAGGTAGAGAAAAGCACCGCTTTTTTTGGCTCATTTTACGCGTCATTCGTTGGATGAAAAATAGGATGTCTAAAAATAATAAAAAAGCCTCAACGAAGGAGGCTTTTTTATTATTTATTTACTTGCTTGATGTAATGCTCGAGGGCACCGGTCATGGATGGCGCATTCGGCATAGGCGCCTGAATGTCCACGACTAAACCCGCATCGACGACCGCCTGCGCCGTTGTAGGACCAAAAGCAGCTAAACGCGTGTTATTTTGCTTGAAGTCTGGAAAGTTATGGAAAAGAGACGTAATTCCAGATGGGCTAAAGAAAGCAATCACATCATAGAAAACCTCTTCTAAATCAGATAGATCCGCAGAAACCGTTTCGTACATCACCGCCTCCGTTAATTGGAAGTCATTGGTGCCCATGTAGTCAGGAAGGTCTTTTTGGCGTTTATTAGAGCAAGGGAACAAGAATTTCTCTGTCTTGTGCTTCTTAATAATTTCTAATAAATCTAAAGCTGTCTTCGTACCTGTAAACACCTTACGCTTACGGATAACGATGTATTTTTGCAAATAATTAGCCGTTTGCTCCGTAATACAGAAGTATTTCATATCGGTAGGCACCTCAATTTTCGCCTCCTTGCACATACGGAAGAAGTGATCAATCGCGTGACGACTTGTAAAAATGATGGCTGTGTGTTGAAGGATTTCAATTTTTTGCTTTCTAAAATCCTTGTAGGCAATACCTTGTACTTCGATGAAAGGTCTGAAATCAACCTTTACATTATACTTTTTTTCAATCTCAAAGTAAGGTGATTTCGCATCTGCTGGCGCAGATTGCGTGACTAATATACTCTTTACTTTCTTTAAACGACTCGTTTCTTCGGTTGCAGTTTTACTCATAATCATTCAATTTGGACCGGAAAAACACCAGCCTTAAAATTCAGAATGCAAATATACGACATTTTTTCACAGAAGATTATCCTGCGTTAAATGTTAACCTGGAAAAATTAATTCCCTGATACCAAACAAGATAATCTGTCCTTCGATGATCACCAGGTAGGTAAATAAGAACAACGCGTTGTAGGAAAAACTCCGACGAAAAGATTGGAAAAAATAAAAGAAACGTATCACAAAATACGCATCTACGAAATAGCGCACGTAAGTAAAATCAATAGGAGCCGCAGGCCCTAAATAGATGGCGTAAAAACTCAAAAAGACAAATAAACCCACAAAGAATTGCAGATTCGTTTGCAGCGATTTAAAATAGTGGACATTGGCTAGACCTTTCAATTTAAACAAGTCCGTAAAAAGGTAATAAACAAAGAAGCGAGAAAGGAAAAGTAAAAAGGAAAGACCTAATGTCGAAAAAATAAAAAATAGACTCGGACCTATATGGATAAAATTCTCCAAGTTGCTAAAAAACTCCTCTTTCACATTCGACTTCATTCCGGTTAAAAAGGCGAGGCAACTGATTAGCAAACTGAGGGTAAATAAGACTAATAAATTAGGCAAGGCAAAGGGCCGCCGCATCCATACTTCATCCTTCACTTCCCAACGAATCCAATCGGAATAGCGGAAAAAAGAGGCAAAAATACGAGGATAAGCCGCATAGAGCAGACCTAAGCAAAAAAGAAGCACTAAAAAACTCAAGAGAAAAAAATTCGAATAGACCGAACCGGAGCGCGTTTCAAGCGAGAAAAAATCCGCTTTCCCTTGCGTGCTAACAGGCTCATCCCGCTCTAAGACAAATTCGCTTGGCAATCCCTCCAGATTCTCGGAGTACACCGTTAAAATAACCTGGCTCTTCAAACTATCCAGCGGCAAACGATACGTCTCCCCTTTCTTGATGGCCTTAAATAAGGTGCCTTGCAGAAAGAGGTGGTAATTTTCTTGGGGGTAAATGGCTAGATAGGCTTTGGGAAAAGCCTGCGGATCTAATTCTAAGGACTTCGAATGGTACGTATAATGCTTCGAGGTGATGTAGGGCAAGAAACTTTTCCAAGCCTCCTGGTACACTAACCAATCGCGCTCAAAGGAATACACCTTCTTCCAAGCGGCCTGACTGGTTCCCGCAAGGAGTAATAAAGCCCATAAAAAAAATCTGCTCATCGTTTTCCGCGAAGGAATCAGATGAGCAGATTTTAAAAAGAAAGGAATCATTCCTTGATTTATTTCGATTTATTTAGATGCCAAAGCTTTGATCATCGTCTCGCCAATATCAGCTGGAGAGTAAACCACGTGGATTCCACACTCTTGCATGATCTTCATCTTCGCTTCTGCTGTATCATCAGCACCACCGATGATCGCACCTGCGTGACCCATACGACGTCCTTTGGGAGCTGTTTGGCCTGCAATAAAACCAACGACTGGCTTGCGGTTACCATCTGCTTTAATCCAACGAGCCGCTTCTGCTTCCATACCGCCACCGATCTCACCGATCATCACGATACCTTCTGTTTCTGGGTCGTTCATTAATAATTCAACCGCTTCTTTCGTGGTTGTCCCAATGATAGGGTCACCACCAATACCGATCGCCGTTGTTTGGCCTAAACCTGCTTTTGTTAATTGATCTACCGCTTCGTATGTTAATGTTCCTGATTTAGAAACGATACCTACACGACCTTTTTGGAAGATAAAGCCTGGCATGATACCTACTTTACATTCGTCAGCCGTCATAACGCCTGGGCAGTTAGGTCCGATCAAACGAGTCTCGAAGTTCGAGATATATTCTTTCGCCACGATCATATCTTTCGTAGGGATACCCTCCGTGATACAAATAATGACTTTAATTCCTGCATCCGCAGCTTCCATAATCGCATCCGCAGCAAATGCTGGTGGAACGAAAATGATTGATGTATCAGCTCCTGTAGAAGCAACTGCATCTGCTACTGTATTAAAAATAGGGCGATCTAAGTGCTTAGCGCCACCTTTTCCGGGTGTAACACCACCTACCACTTGGGTTCCGTAAGCGATCATTTGCTCCGCGTGGAAAGATCCTTCAGTTCCGGTGAAACCTTGAACAATAATTTTTGAATTCTTATTTACTAAAACACTCATTTCGTAGGGGTTATAATAACGTAGGCGAAAAATTTTTCCAAAGGTACAAAATATTGATAAAAATTATCAAAATCCTGATTGATAGACGAAATAAAAATGCGAACAATTTTTTTTGCGTAAATTCGAACTTTGATGCCTTTCCTATGTTGAAGCACCTTCATATCCAAAACTACTCGTTGATCGAACAGCTCGACCTGCATTTGACAGGTGGATTGACGGTGATTACCGGGGAAACGGGTGCCGGAAAATCCATCTTATTAGGTGCCATTTCCTTATTATTAGGCCAAAGAGCGGACAGCAAAAGCCTCTTCGATGCCACCAAAAAATGCATCATCGAAGGCCAATTTTCGCTAGAGAGCTTCCCGCATTTACAAACCCTATTCGAGGAAGAAGAAATCGATTTCGAGGAACCTTGCTTGATCCGCCGAGAAATCAACCCACAAGGAAAATCCCGCAGTTTCGTCAATGACACGCCAGTTACACTCGAAACCTTAAAGCGAATCGGAAACGAATTAGTCGATATTCATTCCCAGCAAGATACGTGGTGGATGTCCCATCCGGATTTCACGCTGGATATGGTGGACGCTTATGCGCAAAATGAAGCGTTGAGAAAGGCCTACATTACTGCCTATTCCGCTTGGTCTTCTAGTGTTTCCGCCTTGCGTGCCTTGGAACAAGAATCCACTAAAGGGACCCAAGAATTAGATTTCATCCAATTTCAATTTGATGAGTTAAGTAAGGCACAGCTAAAAGAGGGTGAATATGAAGCTTTAGATACCGCTGTCCAAAAACTGCAAAACGCCGAACAAATCCAGGAGAAATTGGCCGTTTTAGCTCAGGCACTTAGCGTCTCAGAGGTTTCCGCCCTTCATCAAAGTCGCATAGCGCTGCAACAAGCCACCGCGCTGAGTAAATGGGGTGAGAATTTTGCGGATTGGAAAACACGTATTGAATCCATCTGGATCGAATTAAAAGATTTAGGTGCTGAAGTCGAAGGCGAGGCGGAAGATTTCGTGTACGATCCGTTAGAATTAGAACAAAAACAGAAACGATTAGATTTGCTCAATCGCTTATTGCAAAAATACCAAGTGGCTAACGTGGGTGAATTAGTGGCATTAGTTGATTCACTCGATTTGCGATTATCTCAATTTTCATCGATGGACACGCTGATAGCAGACGCACGGGAGCGTGTGGACGCCGATTTTAGGATCGCTACATCTGCAGCAACTGCCTTATCCGCGTCTCGCTCTGCCGTTTTAGATGCGATATCCACTTCGCTCGTCGTTTCCCTACAATCCTTAGGTATTCCGAATGCGAATTTGGCCTGGGAGATGATGGCCAAAGAACTAGCCGCGAACGGCTCAGATAAAATTCAGCTACTTTTCTCTGCGAACAAAGGTTTAGCCCCTAAACCATTCAAGCAAATTGCTTCAGGAGGCGAGATGAGTCGCTTAATGCTTTCGATTAAGCATTTGTTGGCGGAGAAAAGAGCCTTGCCAACGTTGATTTTGGACGAAATCGATACCGGTGTTTCCGGAGAAATCGCCATTAAAATGGGACAAATGCTCAGTCAAATGAGTCAAGGACACCAAATCATCGCCATCACCCACCTTCCCCAGATCGCGGCAGCCGGATCCAAACACTGGTTTGTCTACAAAGATCACGCGGGATCGAAAACTGTTTCTAACCTTCGTGAGTTAAGAGAAGAGGAACGTGTAGAAGAAATCGCCAAAATGATCGGTGGTCAACAAGGCTACCGTGATTTACTCGATAATGTTCGAAATTTAATCCAATCACACGAATGAAAAAGTATATCGCGCTCAGCCTTCTATTGCTAGGCTGTTCACAAGCAGAAGAAAAACTCAGCGAAGAATTACAAGCGAAAGTCCTCGGATTACACGATGTATTAATGCCTAAAACAGAACAAATCATCTCTCTGAAAACAAAATTAGACAGCCTTTCAACGGGTGCCGATTCCACGCACGTTCGTAAACTAATTAGTTCCTTAGATAAAGCTGATAAATCAATGATGGATTGGATGCACCAGTTCTCCATCGATAGCTTGGGCAAAATGGATGTAAGCTCTAAGGTAATTTACCTCAAGAACCAATACACCCAATTAACTGAACTTCAACAACTGACAGATTCTACTTTACATGTTGCACAAAAATACCGTCCTTAGTTTATTATTTGCTGTAGTCGCATTTTCCTGCTCCCAAGAGAAGAAACTGCCGTTTCTAGGCCCTAAAACAGTCAATGCAACGGGTGATACCGTGTATCATCAGATTCCTGATTTTCAATTTCTAAATCAAGATTCGGTACTCGTTTCTCAGAAAGACATCGAAGGGAAAGTCTATGTAGCTGATTTTTTCTTTACCACTTGCCCTACTATTTGCCCTAAAATGAAAACACAAATGCTTCGCATTTATGAGCGCTATAAAGAGCGCGACGAAGTTCGAATCATTTCACACAGCATAGACCCAGATTTCGACAACACTTCAGTTCTGCATGACTATGCTACTCGATTACAGGTGAAAGCCCCTAAATGGAATTTGTTGACTGGTGACAAAGCGGCCATTTATAAACTAGGCCAGAAAAGTTATATGGTTTCTGCACAAGAAGACCCGATCGAGGCTGGTGGATTTGTCCACAGTGGCGCCTTTATTTTAGTAGACAAAAACCGACATGTTCGAGGCATTTATGATGGCACCGTGGAAACAGAGGTGAATCATTTGCTGGAGGATATGGAAATTCTTTTAAATGAAAGGTAAAATTCCCGTGGGGAATTTTACCTTTCATTTAAAAGAGAGTAGAGATTATAGAGCATAGAGTAGATAGTATTTTTTATCTATGCTCTATACTCTCCTCTCTCTAATCTTAAAAAAATATGAAATACTTACTTCTACTATTTGTACCAGTTTTGTTCTCTTGCTCAAGCAAAGAGGAAATCACCCAACAACAATATTTCGTGGAGGGCATGGCCTTGTATAAAACACATTGCGAAAATTGCCATCAGGCAGATGGAGCAGGGTTACGGGATTTATATCCGTCAATTCAACAAACGAAATTGAGCCCCGAGGCTTTGGCCTGCTTATTCAAAAACGGAAAGAAGGGAAATGGTTTTATGCCAGCTAATGCGAAACTACAGGCTTTAGATATCGCAGAGTTAGTTACGTATATGCGAGAAAAATGGGGAGGCAAGAAGCAAATCTATCCAGTAGATAGTGTAAAAATGGCCTTGCAAAATTGCCGCTAATTAGTGGGCATACCCTCAACAGCTACGACCGAATTTCGAATTTGACGCAAGGAATAAGAGGAGAAATCTTGAGCGGCATCAAGTCCGACCCCATTCACTAATTCCGTTCGCGTGCGTAATTGAACCGCCTTGTCTGTAAAAATACGCTTTTCGACTGGTAACCAATTGAATTCGTCCGTCTTTAAGGTTTCCCCTTTTTCAATGTTGTGGATCACTACGTGACCGATGAGTTTATAGGTATTTTTTTGGCGGTAAAAATGGGCAGAATCACCCCGAACTTCGGAAGTTATCTTTCCCGTTTTATCGTAGAACCAAAGTTTCATCTCTTTCGGATAGACCCGATCCTCGGAAGCTAAGGTCAACTGGGTTTCCGTCACCATTCGAACTACTTTTCTGGCGGAATCAGAATAGACCATATCGATACCGTATAATTCCGACTTAGGTCCTACATAGACCGCCTTTGAATCATCCGCTTTTTCGCGACAAGAAAAAATAGTGAGACTACTAAAGAGCAAAAAGAGAAAGCTCGAATTGCGCATTGGGAAAAATTAGTTGATTTTCTGCTTTTGGAACCACAGATCACTAAAGGTCAAACCTAAAGTCAGGCGGTGATATTGCTCCTCCATCCCATTTTCTGAGACCAAGCCACGTCGACCTACTTGGTAGGCGATATTTAAGAAAGATAAATTACGAAGAGGCAGCGCAACTCCAAAACTCAAATTCTTATCCACAGCATAATTGCCATTACCTAAATAGTCATAGGGTGTTTTCTCGTAAGACGCACCCATACGATAGGTAGTTCGTTTGATAAAACTTGAAATAGACTCGATATCAGGTGTATATTCGCCGCCCACCGCTACTTTGTGTGAGGCTGGCAAAGTCGCCGAACGACCTAAATTATTATTCACCTTACTCCAATCAGTATATGAATAATCCACCCCAACCATCCATTTAGCCGCCTTTTCTAGACTAAGTCCAAAACGTTTCGCTACGGGAATTTGCTGAACAAAAGCGGTAGATTTTTCCAAAGTATCAGCGTTAATCACCGTCAATCCGGAAAGATCCATCGTTGCAAATCGCTTCACTTGCGATGCATTCAATGTCGAATTTATATCTAAAGTAGCCCCTAGATTCAAAAACAGATCTGGCTTCAAATTAGCTCTGTAGGCAAATCCCGCCTTAAATTGGAAATCAGAATAGGACGTCAAATCCTCTAATTGCACCTTGTAATACTGTCCATCAGACATGTTTTGCGTCGCTACATTGCGGTTTACTTGTCCAAACAAATAATCCATTTGCAAGCCTACATAGAACTCCTTGTAAATACGCACACCATTCGAAATGGAAACTTTACTTACACCACCGCTTCCTTTGTAACTGTAAATCAAGCTATCCACCCCTAATAAATTCAAACGTCGATAAGATCTTGTTTCATATTCTACTGCCGAATGAGGACGAATTCCCACAGCCATCGTCCAACGAGACGTAATAGGTAACGTTAAATTCAACGATTGATAATTACCTCCAAAAACCTTTTGTTGCTGGCGGTAATCCTGTAAGGTTTTGTATTCCGTATTGATCCCCACTTCTAAATTTGTCCAGCGGTTACGCGCTAATAAAGCGGGATTCACCACATTCGTATAGATTCCATTCGAGTTCGACACACCTATGCCACCCATCATCATATTAGTTACGTTCTCACTTTTTTGAATCTCTCCCATTCCTAGATACGAGTAGGGCGAATTCAAAATAGTTTGCGCAAAAACGGCAGGGGCTGCGGTTAATAAGAAGACGGTTAGTAGAGAACGAAGCGTTTTCAGAAGGGTTATAGGCTGATTCAAAGAAATAAAATTCATACAATTAAAATCCTCCCTTTTGGGAATACTAGTGTGTAAAGGTCGTAATTTTATTTCACATTCGACTAAGTTATTAGCTATATTTGAGCTCAAAAATAATAAAGCACACGATGGAGGAATTGAAAAACGGGATCTACTTAGACAATTCAGCATGGGATTTACTCCTTTTCGGAGGGATCATTTTAATCAGTTTTATCCTAAGACGCTTTTTCTCGAACTCGTTTTCAAAAATCGTTTTTCGCTTTATTCCAGAAGAATCCATTTCCATTCAAGATTGTGTTCAACTGATTCGAAAACCTTTTGAACTACTCATTTTTTGGATTTTCCTTTATTTTGCAGTCCAAAACCTACACGTCCCATCGACCTGGAATATTCAGCCAAAGGATCATTTCGGACTATTATACCTCATCGAAAAAGCCTTCGAATCCGCAGTCATTTTCACCGTCACCTGGGTCATCATTCGCCTAATGAAGGTCGTTATTTTAGTGGCTCAAGAAAAGTGGAACGGCGCTGACCAAAAATCCAAACAGCAATTCATTCCTTTCCTAAACGACCTATCCATGGTCTTTATTATCACGGCCGCTGGATTTGTTTTCCTAGGTCGCATTTTTGAAGTGGATGTCGTTGCCCTCATTACAGGTTTAGGAATTGGGGGCTTAGCCCTTGCCTTAGCTGCTCGGGAAACCTTAGAAAACCTGTTTGCCTCTTTCACCATCTTCTTAGATCTCCCCTTTGTCGTAGGCGATAGCATCCAAATAGGTTCTATCAGTGGCGATATCGAAAAAATTGGTTTCAGAAGCACACGCTTGAGAGGTGCCGATGGAAATTTAATTTTAGTACCTAATCGCCTCTTAACGTCTCAATCCCTCGAAAATATGAGCGAACGAGATTATAGACGGGCAAAATACACAATTCAATGCGAGTTAAACACAAAGCCTGCGCAAATTGAGGCAGCCATTGCTGCGATTGAAACATTCATTCAAGAGGAACACTTGTGTAAGAAAAAAGCACCTAAAGTGATTTTTGAAGGCTTTGGAGCCTATTCTATTGATATTTCAGTCACCTATTTCGTACAAACGAAAGACTTCGCTAAGTTCCAGGCAACGAAGCAGGCCATTAATTTAGGGATTTTGAAGGTGCTGGAGAAGGAGAAGGTGGTGATGGCGAGGTCGTAACGGCCGCAAGAGAGTGGAGAGAGGAGATTGGAAAAAATAAAATTCAAAAATCATTGCGCAGCACGATTTAGAATTTTGTTTTATCCAATCAACTCACGAAGATCAGCATCATGAATCATCTTCCGCTCATCCGCCATCAACAAGAAGCGCGTGTAGATCTTGTCTAATTCTGGTTTTTCGAAATCGAATCCTAGTAAAGTCAATCGGTGACGTAAGGCGGCACGGCCTGAACGAGAAGTTAATAAAATCGCAGACGAGGAAACACCTACGTCTTCCGGGTTCATGATCTCATAGTTTTGTGCGTGCTTTAAGAAACCATCTTGGTGGATTCCTGATGAGTGCGCGAATGCATTTGCGCCTACAACTGCCTTGTTAGGCTGTACGTGCATGCCCATTAAGTTAGACACTAAAGTACTGGTAGGGTATAAATATTTGGGCTTAATTCCCGTTGTAAATCCTAAGTCTTTGTGCACGTTTAGGATCATCGCAATTTCTTCCAAAGACGTATTTCCAGCCCGCTCCCCTATTCCATTGATCGTTACTTCGACTTGGCGAGCACCTGCTTGGATACCTGCGATGGTGTTCGCCGTAGCTAAACCTAAATCGTTGTGATTGTGCATGGAAATCGTAGCCTGGTGAATGTTATCTACGTTTTCGTACAAATACTTGATACGCTCGTGCATGACGTGCGGCAATAGATAGCCCGTTGTATCTGGTAAGTTGACGACTGTTGCGCCCGCCTTGATTACTTCGCGTGTTAATTGTGCCAAAAAGGCTAAATCAGCCCGACCTGCGTCTTCGGCGAAGAACTCGACGTCTTCGACAAAGGATTTGGCATACTTCACAGCCCACACACCCCGCTCGATAATTTCTTCGCGTGTCGAATTGAATTTATGCTTAATATGAACATCTGAAGAACCGATACCTGTATGAATACGAGGCTTACGAGCCGTTTTTAAGGCAGCGACGGCTGCGTCGATATCTTCTTTTTTGGCACGAGTCAGAGCACAAATTGTAGGCTCCTTTACGGCGTCACAAATGGCTTGAACCGAGGCAAAATCACCCGGAGATGAGATGGGAAAACCCGCTTCGATGATATCTACACCTAACAACTCGAGCTGTAAAGCAACTTCTACTTTTTCCTCTCGGTTTAATTGACAGCCGGGAACTTGTTCGCCATCACGTAAGGTAGTATCAAAAATCTGAATGCGGTTACTCATCTTGTTTTAGGTGTTTTATTTCGTTGTGAAATTACGGCTAATTACCCTTGTAAACAAGGAAATTAGAGATGACAGAGTATAGAGCATAGATTAAAAATCTTAATATTTAGGTGAAAAAGATTATTTAACTATTAATAATCCTTAATAATCGAATAAAAAAGATAATTAATCTAAAATACAAAAGTGCGTCAGAATATAAAATTTTGGATTTTTTTAAGCCGAGGCAAGAGATTTGATCTCTGGAAAGCGTTTGGGATCGAAATTTCCACCCGAGATGACACAAACTACCGTTTTCCCCTTAATTTCCTCCGCCATTTCCTCGAGACCAGCCACACTTAAAGCACCAGCTGGTTCTACGATCATACTGCCTAGGGCATAGAGATCTAACATGGTTTGGCATAAATCCTTCTTCGAAACAGTCAACATGCGCGACAAGCCTTTTTGGCAGATAGCAAAGGTCTTCAAACCTACCTGCTTCACAGATGCTCCATCCACAAAGCGATCAATCTCCTCCAACACCACCACTTCCGAAGCCGTCAAACTCCGCTGCATGGATGGCGCCCCAGCCGGCTCCACCCCTATGAGGAATGTCGAGGGAGGCAAAACTAACGAAGCTCCCGCAGCCAAGCCGCCTCCACCTATCGCCACAAACAGAAAGTCAGGAGCAGCAGGCATTGCATCTAAAATCTCTAAAGTAACCGTGGCTTGACCCGCAATAATGTCAAAATCATCAAATGGCGGAATATAAATGGCGCCATTCGTCTCGCAGAATTTACGTGATGCCGCGAAGGCCTCATCATAGGTCTCTCCCACTAAGTAAATACGCACCTTTTCCTTTCCGAAAAACCGAACCGCCTCCACCTTCTGCAAAGGCGTCGACTTAGGCATGAAAATGTGCGCTTGAATTCCGAGCAAAGCACAGGCTAAAGCAACACCTTGGGCATGGTTTCCGGCAGACGCAGCTACCACCCCTTTCGATCTTAACTCCGAAGGGATGTTAGAGATTTTGTGGTAGGCACCCCTAATTTTATAGGAGCGAACGACCTGCAAATCTTCGCGTTTTAAATAGATATTTGCCCCATAGCGCGCAGAAAGCGAGGCCGAGAATTCTAAAGGCGTCTCTGAGATGACCCCCTTTAGCTGCTCCGCTACTTGTTTTATTTCTGTGACGCTAGGAACGTGTTGTAGTTTGTTGAATTCCATGCGCCCCAAAATTAACAAAAAAAGGGTAGACAATCGCTTGTCTACCCTTTTTCAAACACTATAAAAAATTAGTTATTCTCTGGACGTAAGCTACGTACCGCAGCACCTGCTCTCCACATTTCCATATCTGCCATTTCTTTCAATTCAGCATCTAATTTCACACGGTAATCCGGTTGAGAATTCAACGTAATCGAACGCTCTGCTTCTGCTTGTGTTTTCACTGAGTTGTATAATTGCTCAAATACAGGCTTAGTAGCATCGCGGAAAGGCTTCCACCAATCCAATGCACCACGTTGTGCCGTTGTAGAACAGTTAGCATACATCCAGTCCATTCCGTTCTCAGCAACTAATGGCATTAACGATTGCGTTAATTCCTCCACAGTTTCGTTGAATGCTTCAGATGGAGAGTGACCGTTCGCGCGTAATACGTCGTATTGTGCAGCGAAGATACCTTGGATAGCTCCCATTAATGTTCCACGCTCACCCGTTAAGTCAGACGTTACTTCTTTGTAGAAATCAGTTTCGAATAAATAGCCTGAACCCACACCGATAGCCATCGCGATACATTTCTCACGCGCTTTTCCTGTTGCATCTTGGTAAACAGCGAACGAAGAGTTCAAACCTTTACCAGCTACGAATAAACGACGTAATGAAGTACCTGAACCTTTAGGTGCAGCTAAGAATACGTCCACATCTGCTGGAGGAACGATTCCTGTTTTCTCTTTGTACGTGATACCAAAACCATGTGAGAAATAAAGAGACTTTCCAGCCGTCAAATATTTCTTCACTGTAGGCCATAATTCGATTTGAGCGGCATCTGAAAGTAGGTAACAAATGATCGTTCCTTTTTCCAAAGCTTCTTCGATTTCAAATAAAGTTACACCTGGAACCCAACCGTCAGCGACAGCTTTGTCATAAGTTTTACCTTTACGTTGACCTACGATTACATTTAGACCATTGTCTTTCATGTTTAACGCTTGTCCTGGACCTTGAACTCCATATCCGATCACAGCGATCGTTTGGTCTGCTAATACTTGTCTAGCTTTCTCTAATGGAAACTCTTCTCTTGTTACGATGTCTTCAACAACTCCACCGAAATTAATCTTTGCCATTTTTTTGTTATTTAATTTATATTCTTTGTTCGATTATACGATTTCCCAATTGCCTTCTTCCGGCAAAAACTCTACTAAGCCTTTCTCCGTTTTACCCACGGCAACACGACCAGACTTAACGTACTCTAATATTTCCCATTTTTTCAAATAGGTATAAAACTCTTGAATTTCTTCTTCCGAGCCATTCTTTTCTACGACTACATAATCTAGGCCAAAGTGCACAATTTTCGCATTCCAGTCTAAATTAATCGTCTTCACATCCACTGGAATTCCTCCTAGTGGAGTGGCAATCTTAAATAAGCCGATTTCGTTAAACACGATTTCGTCATCTAGGTAACCAAACACTGCGAGAACGTCGGTTACTTTACGGATTTGGCGAACTAATTTCTCCACGAATTCCCTGTTCTCCTGCTTAATCACAATCGTAAAACGAGATACGCCCTTACGTTCTGTCTCAGAAACCGTCAAACTCTCAATATTTACCCGGCGACGCGTAAAAATGATCGTGATTCGATTTAATAAACCGACCGTGTTCATTGTAAAAATGGATATGGTATAATTCGTCAACATAAGATTATTCTAGCCTGATACTTGTTACACAGCCACCCGCAGGTACCATGGGGAATACATTTTCCTCTTTTTCACAAACGATTTCTAACAGATAAGGCTTATCTGAATTCAATAAAGTATCGAGTGATTCGCTTAATTCCGATCGGTCTGAAACGGTGTGACCCGCAATACCAAAACCCTTCGCAATCGTAATGAAATCAGGATTCTGCAATTCAACGAAGGAATAACGGTTCTCAAAGAACAATTGCTGCCATTGGCGCACCATGCCTAAGAAATTGTTATTCAGGATGATAATTTTAACCGGCAAACCGCTCTGCGCGATGGTACCTAGCTCTTGTAAGGTCATTTGGAAACCACCATCACCAATCACCGCCACTACTTCACGCTCTGGTACCGCCACCTTCGCTCCAAAAGCCGCCGGCAAGGCAAAGCCCATCGTTCCAGCGCCACCGGAAGTAACAATCGAATTACGCTTTTTGAAACGGTAATAGCGATTCGTAATCATTTGGTGTTGCCCTACGTCTGTTACGACGACAGCTTCTCCTTTGGTTTTATTCGACAACAGATTGACGGCCTCGCCCATCTTGATCTTATCCCCTTCGTGGAACAAGTCCTTCTTCGTGATTTTTTCGTATTCTTCGTCGTCGTATTTCTTAAATTCAGCTCTCCATTCGCTGTGGTCTGCCTTGTTCACTAAAGGCAATAAAGCCTGAAGCGCCGCCTTCGCATCCCCCACCACTGGAGCATCTGCCTTCACATTTTTATCTACTTCACTCGGGTCGATTTCAATGTGAACCACCTTCGCTTGTTTCGCATAAGTCGATAAATCTCCCGTGATACGGTCATCAAAACGCATTCCGATCGCGATTAAAACATCGCAAGAGTTCGTTAATACGTTCGCACCATAATTTCCGTGCATGCCTGGCCAACCCACATAAAGCGGGTGATCTGCATCCATGGCTGACATACCTAACAAGGTCGTTGCCACTGGAATACCCGTTTTATCCACAAAATCATTTAATTCTTTCTCCGCCCCAGAAATCAAGATACCGTGACCTGCTAAGATGTACGGGCGTTTTGCACTGTTGATCAATTTCGCGGCCGCCTCCACGTGTTCTGCTTTAGGCTCAACGCGAGGTTTGTAAGAAATAATCGAAGTACATGGTTTGTATTCAAAAGGCACGGTCATCAAATCAGTTTGAGCCGTACGCGTAATATCAATTAAAACGGGGCCAGGGCGACCAGTTTCCGCGATGTAGAAAGCTTTCGCCATGATCTCAGGGATCTCATTGGCATCTAGCACTTGGTAATTCCACTTCGTTACCGGCATGGAAATACCGATCAAATCGCATTCTTGGAACGCATCGGTTCCTAATAAATTTCCTTTTACTTGCCCTACGATACACACCAAGGGAGTAGAATCCAACATCGCATCTGCGATAGGCGTGATTAAGTTCGTAGCACCCGGACCAGAAGTCACCATGCAAACTCCTGCCTTGTTCAGCATACGTGCATAGCCTTGAGCGGCGTGACCAGCTCCTTGTTCGTGACGTACGAGAATATGTTTTAGGCGATCTTGGTAATCGTAAAGCGCATCATAGGTAGGCATAATGGCCCCACCAGGGTAACCAAAAATCGTATCCACACCCTGCTCTACCAATGATTGCATGATAGCTTGAGCGCCGGACAAAAATTTCTTTTGGCCAGGTTGATTAGCTGCTTCGGTTTGAGTTTGGGTTTGTCCCATGGTTAACAATTATTCAAAAATTCTGTTTCAATGGTTTCGAAAGCTCAATTTAAGCCTTCTGGATAGATAAAAAAACAATTTTCTTATAAATCCGTCACGCATCCTTGGCTAGCAGAGGATACGTTTTTAATGTATTTGCGTAGAACACCTTGCTTGAATGGAGACTCAATCGGCTTCCAATTCTTCTTGCGTTCTGCTAATTCTTCATCCGACACGTGCAACACCAAGGTATTATTCACCGCATCAATCGTAATTTTATCACCGTCTTTCACTAGGCCAATCGGACCACCTTCTTGTGCTTCTGGCGTCACGTGACCTACCACAAATCCGTGTGTTCCACCAGAGAAACGACCATCCGTGATCATCGCTACCGAGTTTCCTAATCCTGCACCGATAACGGCCGAAGTTGGTTTTAACATTTCTGGCATACCTGGCCCCCCTTTAGGTCCTTCATTACGAATCACGATGACGTGACCCGCTTTGATTTCCCCTTTTGAGATGTATTCAATCACCTCTTCTTCGCGTTCACAAACTTTGGCAATACCCTCAAAACGCTCGCCTTCCTTACCAGTAATCTTCGCCACGGCACCGCCTGGAGCTAAATTACCGTACAAGATCTGCAAGTGACCTGAAGGTTTCAATGGTTGTGTAATAGGGAAAATAATTTTTTGTGTCTCGAAATTCAAGTCAGGAGCCTCCGCAAGGTTCTCCGCCATCGTCTTTCCAGTGACAGTCAAACACTCTCCGTGTAACAAGCCCACACTGTGTAAATATTTCAAAATCGCTGGCATTCCACCGATCGCTAACACGTCTTCCATGTAGTATTTGCCACTTGGCTTCAAGTCTGCAATCAAAGGCGTGCGATCTGAAATAGCTTGAATATCTTCTAATGTAAACGTGATTCCAGCGGCGTGTGCAATCGCTAAATAGTGAAGCACCGCGTTTGTGGAACCTCCTAAGGCCATCACCACCGTCATCGCATTCTCGAATGCCTTGCGCGTCATGATGTCACGCGTACAGATGTTTTTCTCTAATAACACTTTCATCGCCGCGCCTATCGCTAAGCACTCCTCTTTCTTGCCTTCGTGCGTGGCTGGATACGTCGATGAATTAGGTAGTACTAAGCCCATCGCTTCCATCGAAGAAGCCATCGTATTCGCTGTGTACATACCGCCGCAGGCTCCTGCTCCCGGGATTGAATTGCGAATAACGCCTTCATAATCCTCGTCTGAGATGGTTCCTGCATATTTTTTTCCCAAAGCTTCGAAGGCCGAAACGATGTCTAATTTTTCTCCTTTGTAAGAACCACTGCGAATTGTTCCGCCGTAAACTAGCATCCCTGGGCGGTTCAAACGTGCCATCGCCATCATAGCGCCAGGCATATTCTTATCACAACCTACGACTGCGATGACGCCGTCGTACCATTGTGCCCCTACCACATTTTCAATCGAATCTGCGATGATATCACGCGATGGCAATGAATAGCTCATCCCGTCATTTCCATTCGTCATTCCGTCTGAAACCCCGATCGTGTGGAAGATCAAACCGACCATTCCGTTCTCTTGGATCCCTTTTTTCACGTGAACAGACAAGCCATTCAAGTGCATGTTGCAGGTATTGCCTTCATAACCCGTACTTGCGATACCGATTTGGGCTTTGTTCATATCCTCTGATGTTAAGCCGATACCATAGAGCATCGCTTTCGCAGCGGGATTAGATACTTCCTGAGTTAATGTCCGTGAATACTTATTTAATGACATAGGGTGTAAGAAATTTTTTCAAACGATAAATATACGCAATTCGATTTGTAGACGAGTAGTATATGCCAAAGAATCTTTGGCAATTATAGAAAAAGCAAAATTAATTATTTGTTTTCTCCTACCTGCTGTCTCCACATCGCAAAATACAATCCTTTGCTCGCCACTAAATCGTCGTGCGAGCCCTGTTCCACAATCTGCCCTTTCTCTAGCACATAGATCCGCGTCGCATGCATCACCGTCGATAAACGGTGGGCAATTAGGATCGTAAGATGCTCCGTATCAACGGATAAAGAACGAATCGTCTCGGAAATTTCTTCTTCAGTCAAAGAATCCAAGGCCGATGTCGCCTCATCAAAAACCAATAAATTAGGATCACGCAGCAAGGCGCGCGCGATACTTAAACGCTGCTTCTCACCGCCGGATACTTTCACACCACCTTCACCGATTAATGAATCAAGGCCTTTGTCGGCTCTGGCTAGTAACGTTTGGCAAGCAGCCTTTTCTAACACGGCCATACATTGTGCGTCTGTCGCGTTCGGGTTAACGAACAACAAGTTCTCGCGTATGGAACCGGAGAACAATTGCGTGTCTTGGGTCACAAAACCAATCTTCTTGCGCAATTCATCGAAATCAATCGCATCACTCGGTTCGCCGTTGTAGTATACCTGACCTTTTTTGGGACGATAAAGACCAACCAATAATTTTACTAAAGTCGATTTTCCTGCACCCGATGGTCCCACGAAGGCAATCGTCTCGCCGCCTTTAACGGAGAACGTGATTCCGTCCAATGCTTCCGTCGTTGCGGATTGGTGTTTGAATGAAACGTGATCGAACTTCAATTCCTGAATAGACGAAATCGCCTTCGGGTTTGTAGGTTTCTTCTCCGAAGGAATGCTTAATACCTGCTCGAAATTTTGGAGCGATACCTCTGCCTCACGGTAGGTATTCACCACATTACCAATCTCTTGCAAGGGGTTAAAGAGGAAGAACGAATAGATGTTCAATGAATAGAATTGACCTATCGTTATCTTTCCCTCGTAAATCAAGTAAATCAAAACGACCACCATGAGCATACGCAACAAGTTCACGCAGGTTCCTTGAACAAAGGCCATCGAACGCACGTAACGCACTTTCTTTAACTCTAATTTCAGGATTTTCTCCGTCGTCGCATTTAAGTGGGCGATCTCTTGTTCTGCTAAACCCAAAGATTTCACCAGCTCGATGTTGCGCAAGGATTCCGTCGTAGATCCGGCTAGACCCGTCGATTCCTTTACGATTTCGATCTGAATCACTTTGATCTTCTTACTTAATACAGAAGATACATAGCCGATTAGTGGACCCGTGATTAAGAAAAGGGGCATCACCATCCAATGCACCGAAAAGGCATAGACCGAGATGAAGATCAAGGCGATGATGGATTGGAATAAAATGTTGATTCCCAGGGTAATCAGTTTTTCAACGTCGGTGCGGACTTTTTGGAGTTTACCCAAGGTCTCGCCTGATCTTTGGTCCTCAAACGTCTCATACGGCAACTCCAAGGAGTGGCGAATACCGTCTGAATAGAGGTTTGCCCCTACTTTTTGGGTTACTGTATTGATGAAATAATCCTGAAAGTTTTTCGCTACCCGGCTCACGAAAGCAACGCCCACAGACGCTAAGGCCAGAGGCCAAATCGCCGCCACGAACTGGTCCATCGTGTGAGTATCCGAGCGGTACACCGCCGCCACATCGTCGATGATCTTCCTGAAAATATAGGGATCCATCAACGAGAAGATCTGGTTCGTGGCTGCCAAGGCTAAGGCCCCCACCACGCGCCAGCGGTATACTTGTAAATAATTCAGTAATAATTTCATGTTTGTTGATTAAAATCTACTTAGGGCCATTTCCGCCACCGTCTTACCGATAGATAAGGACGAGGTCGCCGCTGGACTAGGCGCATTTAAAATATTGATCACTTTCGCATCTTCTACGATCGAGAAATCGTCTAATAGACCGCCGTTTCTATCGCAAGCTTGGGCTCTTACGCCCGCGCCGCCTTCGACTAAATCGTTGATTTGAATCTCTGGAATCAATTCTTGTAGGGCTTTCGTGAATGCCTCTTTCGAGAAGCTGCGGTACATTTCACCTAAACCGGTTTCCCAGTATTTCATGGCTACTTTTTGGAATCCAGGCCACGTTAAGGTATCCCAAAGTTCCTTCGCATTAATCCCTAATTTCTTGTAACCCTCTTTCTTAAAGGCCAAAACCGCATTCGGTCCCGCCTCCACACCACCGCGCATCATGCGGGTGAAGTGAACGCCTAAGAACGGGAAGTTTGGATCTGGTACTGGATAAATCAGGTTCTTCACTAAGTATTCTTTGTCTTTTCTCAGCTTAAAATATTCCCCGCGGAACGGCACGATGCGCACGTCCAGAGGTTCTTTTTGGGTCATCTGCGCTACTTTATCCGAGTAAAGGCCGGCACAGTTGATCACTAATTTTGCTTCGTAGACTGACTTCGTCGTCTCCACGATCGAGAAAGTCAAACCTTTCTTGATATCAATCACTTGCTCGCCTAAATGCATCTCGCAACCCTTGATTTGGGTTCCTACGGCTAATTTCGCTGCGACTGCTCGGTAATCCACGATACCTGTTTGTGGCACCCACATCCCTTCTACCCCCGTCACGTGCGGTTCGTATTCGCGCATTTCCGCTAAACTCAATTTCTTCAATCCATCTAGGCCATTTTGTTGACCTCTTTGGTACAAATTCTCCAATTGCACGCGCTGATCGTTCGTCGTTGCGACGACAATTTTACCCGTTAATTCAAATGGAATGTTCTCTTTCGTGCAATAATCGATCAATTGATGGTAACCCTCAATGCAATTCTTGGCTTTCAAAGAACCCGGTTTGTAGTACAAGCCCGAGTGGATCACGCCAGAATTATTGCCTGTTTGGTGCATGGAGACCATACTTTCTTTCTCAAACAAAGCGATATGAAGATCAGGTCTCGCCTCTAATAAGCGATGCGCCGTTGCGAGGCCCACGATGCCGCCGCCTACGATGATTACGTCTAATGCCATAAAATGAAATTTGAACAACAAATATACGGCTAAACGGTGGTAAAAAGAATTATTCGTAGCTTTGAAGAATGAATCCTCGGATCGAACATCTCTATCAGATTTCCAAAGCCCCTACTCGGACCATTTTAGGTCTCATGTCGGGTACGTCCTTGGATGGTTTGGATTTAGCTTTAGTACGCTTCACCGGTTTTGGGCTGGACACGTCTTACGAGATTTTGCACTACGATACCCGCCCTTATCCGGCAGAATTTAAGGAGTCGATTCGTTCGGTTTTTGCCAAAGAGAATATTCATTTCCCCACTCTTTCTACGCTTAACGCGCAAATCGGACGTTTGCATGCTTCTTTAATATTAGAAGTTTTAGCTAGCTGGGGTGTTTCACCGTCCGAGGTAGACGCGATTGCCTCCCATGGCCAAACCGTCATGCACCGCCCTGACAGAACAGGCAAACTTCCGCATTCGACCTTGCAAATTGGTGACGGAGATCACATCGCCCAACTAACTGGCATCATTACCCTCTCGGACTTCCGCCAAAAACATGTGGCAGCCGGTGGAGAAGGGGCTCCTTTAGCGATGTTTGGTGATTATTTTCTATTCTCGAAAAAAGGAGAACATCGGATTTTATTAAACATAGGCGGCATCGGAAACTTCACCTATTTGCCTGCTTCGGGTGACCCAGCTGGCATTTTAGTAACAGACACCGGCCCTGGAAATACCTTGATTGACGCCGCGGTTCGCCGTTATTTCAATCAAGCCTACGACGAAGATGGTGCCCTTGCCCAATCTGGAAAAATCGATACTAGCATTTTAGCCGAACTGATGAGCCTGAGCTTTTTCAAGGATTCATTCCCTAAAAGCACCGGCCCCGAATACTTTAATTTAGACATTATTCACGCCTCGATTAGCCCAGCTGATTTAGTCGCGACCTTAACAGAATTCACCGCCCAAAGCATCGCCCTCGCCATGAAAACCTATATTCCATCTGGTATTGATGGTACCGTTTATGTCAGTGGTGGTGGCAGCAAAAATCCTGTTATTATGGCCCGTTTAGCCGAGCTTCTTCCTTTCCGCGTTTGCGAAAGTGATGAGCTAGGTATGCCTTCAGCGGCGAAAGAGGCCGTTTTATTTGCTTTGTTAGCGAACGAAACGTTGGCGGATTCGCCTGGTGCGGAGAGATTGGGGGATTCGCCGTGGGTGAGTATGGGCAAGATTTCATTATAAAAATCTCCGATTTTTATAATGAAATCTTGCGAGATTAGAGATTATAGAGTAGAGAGAATAGATTTAAAGAATAGTGCACAAAGCATAAAGAATAAAAATAGAGTAGAGAGAAAGTCCTCCGGACTAAGCCGCGCAGCGGCGACTCATTGACTAAGTTGCGAAGCAACGACTTTTAAGCTGCGAAGAAGCGCAAAACATGAAATACAAATTTACCGATTCCATCCTTTTCGAGGATGCTGATTTTATTGTGATTAACAAGCCCTCGGGCATTTCGACGCTGGATGAGCGGAAGGATGATTTAGCGCCGGCGATTTTGCGTTTAGCGAAGGAGTATTCGTCTGATGCGCAGGTGGGACATCGTTTGGACAAAGAAACATCTGGGGCTTTAGTGATCGCCAAAAATCCGGAGGCCTACCGCCACATCTCCATGCAATTCGAGCACCGCGAAACGGCGAAACGTTACCACGCGGTCGTGGAGGGGATGCATGACTGGGATGGATTTTTAGTCAACTTGCCCATTTTGCCATTGAAAGACGGAAAAGTGGTGATTGATCGGGCCAAAGGAAAGCACGCCGAAACCTGGTTTAGAACGCTGAAAGTATACCGTGGCTATACGTTAGTCGAATGTATGCCCATCACAGGACGCATGCACCAAATCCGTATTCACCTTACTTGCCTTAAAGCGCCTATCGTTTCCGACGCGATGTATGGTGGCCCGGAAATATACTTATCCGATTTAAAACGCAATTTCCATTTGAAAAAAGATACGGAAGAATTACCCGTTATGCGCCGCGTAGCTCTTCACGCACACAGTTTGTCCTTCAACTTGATGAATGGCGATCCAATTACAGTTGAGGCACCCTATCCAAAAGATTTCAATGTGCTGGTAAAGACTTTGGAGAAGTATTCGTAATTTTGCAGCCCTGGCTTCGTAGTTCAATGGATAGAATGTAGGTTTCCGGTACCTAAGATGAAGGTTCGATTCCTTCCGGGGCTACTCCATAAAAAAAGGACATTTCGAAAGAGATGTCCTTTTGTATTTCGAAAGAAATTTGAACTTGTGAAGCATTTTTAATGCATTAATGCTCTTTTTTTTATCATTCCACCTTTCGTGTCTTTCACACTATTCATTACCACAAAAGCTGTCGGTTCAATTTTTTCAATTTCAGTCGTTATTTTACCTACTTCCAGCCTTGTAATCACGGTATAAAGAATTTCAACTTCTTTGATTTCACCTCGTTTGCCATAACCTCGTTTTCCACTATAAATTGTAACTCCACGTCCCATTTTATTAATAATCATTTGACGTATTTCTTCACTATGAGAGGAAACTATAGTAACAGCGATATATTCTTCAATACCTTCTACAATAAAGTCTAACGTTTTCGATGCAGCCAAGTAAGTTATCATGGAATATAGAGCTATTTCAACCCCTAAAAAGTATGATGCGGCTCCAAAAATGATAACGTTAATCGCGATAATGATATCCCCAATTGTTGTCCCAAATTTACGACTCAAAAAGATTGCGAGCACTTCTGTCCCATCAATAACTGCACTCCCCCGAATCGCAAAGCCAATACCCGCACCTAGAAAAAAACCACCAAAAATTGCTACCAATAAATTGTCATTGGTTACATTGGGAAATGTAACTTTAGCCAGAACAAATGAAAGACCTGCTATGGCAATAGCGGACTTGATAGCAAATTGCTTACCGATTACATTATATGCGAGAATGATAAATGGAATATTAACGCAAATAATCAGAATGTAAAGTGGAATTTCAGTAAGTTCAGAAATCAATAAAGAAATTCCTGTTGCTCCTCCATCAATAAAATGGTTTGTTAGCAAAAAGCCCTTAAAACCAAACGATGCCGAGAAAATCCCTACTGTAATCAGTATTAAATCTTTGAATTGTCGTTTAGTATTTATAAAAATATCTTTATATTTTTTAAAAAGCTGAAAGGTTATGACTCTTTTTCTCTCCGAGAATTGTTTGTCTCGGAATTGTATTAAAAGCTTGGTCCAAAAATTGCCCATATTTTATTTCTTAACATTACTTAAGTCCGTTACAAATGAAATTAAGCCAAAATTCAACCTTTGCCCTCTCGAACAACCAAAACTTGATTAAAAATAAGCTTTAAAAAGTATATTGAAGACTTTTAATAAATATAAATTCCGTTGTAGTAAAAAAGGGTCGGTCTTATTTTGAATTTAAGATAAGTTAATGTTTTTTTTGAAAAATTCTTAACATTATAACTTCCAATTTGGATAAAGTATTGTCTTTGGCATCCATAATTTTATATCATCCAAAAATTAAAACAAAGTTTTTGATATTGGAACTTGTGCAGCACTTGTGAAGCAAACTTCACAAAAACTACCATTTCGCCACACAAAAAGACTCATGAATGGTCTTTAAATCAAATAAAGACATGTTTTGTAATAATGTAGGTTTCCGGTACCTAAGATGAGGCCGGGGTCGCGTACGACTCGATTCCTTCCGAGGCCACAAAATAAAAAAGGCTTCCTTTTAACGGGAAGCCTTTTTTATGAACTTGTATGAAATAAAGCGCGGCTACTAGAGTAGAACTAGCCCATCAGCTAAATCTCCGACTGATGAATCGCCCACTTCAACAGACTATTGGGTTCATTAGTCAAATTCAATTTTTGGATAATATTATGGCGGTGATTCTTCACCGTTTTCTCGGAGACAAATAACAGGTTCGCGATCTCTTTGCTGGAGTATTGTTTAGCTACGAGTTTTAAAATTTTGTACTCTGACATAGTCAACAGCTCTTTTACATCGTTATTTTTACTTTCAATGTATTGGAACGCCAGGTGCACAGTGACCTTTATTTGTTCTTCCTTCCAGGGCTTCACAATGTAGTTTAAGGGTTCCGTTTCTTGCGCTTCCTCCACAATGGATTGTTTCGTAATGGCCGTGATGAAAATAATTTCTGCCAAAGGGTAAAACGCATTGACTTCTTTGGCAAAATCAATCCCCGTGTGTGAAGCTTTCAAATTAATATCACAAATGATTAATTGCGGCTTAAACTCCTTTACGGCTTTAATGCCAATTTCAAAATTATCGGCAACTTCAGTTACATAGCCTTCACTTTGCAACAGTTCACTTAAATCGAGCGCCTGTAACATTTCGTCTTCTAAAATTAAAATTCTCTTTTCTGCCATCTTGCTACACTTTAAATTGAATACGATGTTCTACTCCTTTTTCTGAAGACATGGAATAGGATGCCTCTAATTGCACAACCATCATTTGGATAAGCTTTAATCCTAAACTCGTTCGATTGACCGCTTTAGGGTCAAAACCAGGCCCATCATCCCGTATAGTTAAGGTGCACGTATCTGCTGCCACTTCCAAGGAAATAAACAATTGATTCCCCTGTTCGCTAGTCAAATATTTATAGGCATTTGAAACCGATTCGTTAATAATCAACCCCAGTAAAATGATTTTTTCGAGCGACAATTGAACCGAATCTATGGTATAGGAAAGGGAGATCCGTTGATCTTCTTTTTCGTAAGTAAGTTTAATATGGTCGACTAAATTTTTCACATAGTGTTCAAAATTAACCGAATCGCGGGTATCATCAGAATATAAACTTTCATGAACAACTGCCATGGAATTTATTCTGTTTTGAATCGAGGTGACAAAATTTTTCGTTTCCTCATCTACAATTCTTCGCTTCTGGATATTCAGCAAGCTGTAGATATTTTGTAGGTTATTCTTTACCCTGTGATGCAATTCCTTCACTAATTGCTCATTGTGCTGACTTTTACGCAAATTAATCTCAGCGAAGGCAGCTAGTTCAATATTTTTTTTCTCGATGATATTTTTACTTCTACTCTTTTGACGGTAATTGATTAAGATAAGCGCTGTAGAAATGGCTAATAAAACCAAGCCTACCAGAGATAGAAATAATTGCTTTTTCTGAAGACTCGAATCTTCCTTCGTTTTGATCAGGTCCTTTTGGGTTAACTTTAGTTCCGTCCGCCTTTTATCAATTTCCATTCTTCCCAGTAGTAACAGCGATTGATTTTTCAAAAGTCCTGCTTCATACAATTCCTTTTTCTTATTGTAGGCTTCCAAAAACAAATAGGCAGAATCCATTTCATTTTTAGCCTTAAAATAGTCTGACTTCGCTTTTAGAAATTTGAATTCATTAGGGCCGTACATGGTAGGCTGCAAAAGCACTTGTGCACTGTCTAAATACACTTTCCCCTTCTCAATTTCCCCTAGATGAAAATAGCAAATACTTAAAGGGATCAGGCTATTAATGCGTTGATCCGCTGGGCTCATCTTCAAATAATAGTCTAACATCGGCCTCGCTCGCGCATACTGCTCTTTTTCCACTAGGCAATTAGCCATTAATCCGGTGAACCAACCACGCCAATAAGGAAAATTTCCCTCCTCGATTATTTCCTTCCGCTTTATTTTGTCCAAATAAATATCAACCTCTTTTAACCCAATACGGTAGTAGTGAAAGGCACTATCTAATTGTTTAGACTCAAAGTACATATCCCCTAAATGAACGAAATACATCATTCGATTCCTAAAGGGCCGCTCAGGAAGCTTTTCAAATGATTTAAAATCCTGAATCGCTTCATTATACAATCCAGCAGCAAAATACAACTCCCAATACGTTTTGATGAATCCATTCTCTACGCGCTCATTACGAACCTTTACCGCTTTGGCAATATCTTTATAAAACCGATGTATCTCCTCTTTTTTTATTAAGACAGAACCATATTGTTTTCGGGTCAATTGCTTCTTGTGGGAATATAAAAAGTCAATCAGGGGAGCGGTCTCCTTGATTTTCAATTGCACGTAATACACATGGGCTAAGGCATAGGCTGCTTTCAAACGAATCTCCTCCTCTTTGTCTTGGATAGATAGCCGGATTTTTTTTTCAAGTGATTTTTCCCAAAAAGAAATAGGAACTAAATGATAAATCAGATTGTGGTGATTCGTATTTAAACTATCCCAAATGGCTAACATTCTTAAAGAAGCTTCCCTTGTTTGACTGTTTGCTAACGCATTTAATTCTCTCATTTGACCTTGCTTCTGACGCGAGACCACTTGAGCATCAACCACATAGATGGAAAATACGAAAAGCAAACACCCTAAAAAAAGAAATCTTAATCTTACATTCATCCAAAACATAACCTCAAGATAGATTTATTTGTTAAAATTATTCACTACGCGTTTCGACTAAAGCTATCGCTTTCCCATTATTTTTACTTTCATTTGGACTTACAAAGACGTAGCCAACCTATCAAATGAATCAAATCGACGCTAACTGGGTAGCCGCCCACACAAAACACCGTTTAACGAAAGGACACAAGAAAACGTTTGGGCATGTGCTCGTCATTGCAGGTAGTCCAGGGAAAGTAGGGTCAGGTATTCTTTGCGCGCGCGCGGCTTTGCATGCGGGATGTGGTCTAGTAACCGCGATGATTCCATTAGAAGGAGTTGCGGCTTTGCTCGCAGGAAATCCAGAAATCATGTATCATACGGGTTCTTTACGCGAATTAGACCTCAGTAGCTTTGATGCGATTGCGATCGGACCTGGAATTGGTTTTTCAGATGAGGCGGTGGACAATGTGCGTTATTTATTGCAGACCTATCTGGGCCCATTAGTGATTGATGCGGATGCATTAAGTATTCTGGGCTTGAATCCTGACTTATTGAATTTATTGAATGAGCGACATATTTTGACTCCCCACATAGGAGAGTTTGCACGGATCCAAAAATTCTCCGGCAACAGTGAGCAACAAAGTTTTGCCTTTGCGCACGCACACAGCACAAACCTTATTTTAAAGTCCTCTCCCACCTTGGTCTCTTTGCCTTCCGGTCAACAATTTGTCAATACCACCGGAAATGATGGAATGGCGACGGCAGGTTCTGGCGATGTCTTGACGGGAATTACAGCAGCACTTTGTGCGCAGGGGTATGCAAATGCGGATGCAGCGTGCTTAGCGGTATATGTACATGGTTTGGCGGCGGATATAGCCGTCGAAACACAGTCGAAATCGAGTTTAGTAGCCTCGGATATTATCGCGAATTTAGGCCAAACCCGACTCCTCGACTAAATCGCGCAGCGATGACCAAACGACGCAGTCGTGACTAAGTCCGCAGGACGACTTCGCCTCCGGCGAACGACCAAACGACGCAGTCGTGACTAAGTCCGCAGGACGACTTCGCCTCCGGCAAACGACTACTTGTACACATCTTTGAAGTACACCACCTCCCCTTTCTCATCAAAATCCAGCAACGAATACCAAATCACCAAGATATATTCTTCCTTTGCTTTTAAAGCCAAAGGTTTCGGATTCTTGATGTGGTGGTTAAACTTTACGGTATCAAGGGCGATGCGATTTTCTCCTAATAGCAACAAGGCGAGTTCCTTAGGTTTTTCTAAACGAATGCAGCCGTGGCTGAAGAAGCGTTCTGGTACAGCAAATAATTTCTTCGAATCTGTATCGTGTAAATAGAGGCTGAAGGGATTGTTGAAATGAAATTTTAAGGCTCCGAGGGCGTTGTTTTCCCCGCTGTTTTGGCGTAAAATATAGGGGAAATTATTTTTATGCAGACTCGACCAATCGATGGAGTGCGCGTCCACCAGACGGTATTTTGCATCTAGCACCCGGATTTGATTGTCCTCTAAGAATTGGTGGTTTTTCTGAATTTTGGGCAATAATTCAAGTGTGGCCATCCGACGGGTAATGAACCAATAAGGATTGATCGTCAGTTGATCCACCTTGCTCAGTAAAGTGCGCGTCTGATTCTCCTTTTTGCCCACGATTACCTTCATTTTCAGGACTTCCTCTGCTCCAGAAAAAACGCGCATCCTAGCGGAAGGAATGTTCACTAAAATCACCTTTCGGCCCTTGCGTAAGGCATCTAACCAGGCATAATTGCTAGCAGATTTTTGAAGTACGGCGCGTTTGATTGGATCCTTTTCCACCGCTAATTGTGCTTGCACTTTGCGCACTTCCCATCCAGCCTCGACAGAATCAAGCGTCAAAGAAATCCCTTTGTAATGGAAATCGGGCTCCTGCGCGAAAGCGGTAAAAGACAGCAGTAGGAAAAGATATCTCACTATAAAAAGGGCTTAGGATGAACTTCTTCGTGGGCCGTGTGATCCTGGTAAAATTGCGCGATACGCAACAAGGTACCTTCGTCGTAGAGTTTTCCTACGAAAGAAATTCCGGTAGGCAATCCACTTTTTGCATCAAGACCTGTGGGCACACAGACCACAGGGTGACCTGTTAAATTCGTAATCGCGGATTGATTTCCGCCTCCGCGCGATGGACAAATAATCGCATCGTATTGGGAAACGACTTCGTTTACTTTTTGCATCAATAAATAGCGGTGGCGCTGTGCGTTAATGTATTCTACTGCGGGTACAAAACGAGCGGTTCTGAATTGATTGGGCCAGTCGTATTTGGTTTGGCGGGTGAGTTGATCGTCGATGTTTTTACGCGTCATCTCGTCGAATTGCGCGGCGCATTCTGCCCCGATCACGACGTCCATGATGTTAAAGGGATAGGCTTTTTCGTCTGGGAATTCTACCGGAATCAATTGCACACCTTGCTTTTTCAGGTCCGCTAACACCTTCCATTCGCTGCGAGTGGTGTCTTTGATTTTGTCAAAATAGTTTTTGGCATAGGCAATCTTCATTCCTTTCATGGGGCGATTTGCCTGGTAATTAAAGGGCATATTTACGGCTGCCAAATCCTTCCCATCCGTCCCATGCAAGTAATGAAACACGATTGCCGCATCGTTTGCAGAACGACAAATAGGACCTACTTTGTCCAAGGAATAACTCAAGGCCATCGCTCCCGAACGAGAAATACTCCCAAAGGTAGGACGCAAACCCGTCGCACCACAGGTAGTGGCGGGTGAAACGATACTTCCCCAGGTTTCTGTCCCAATTGCAAAAGGAACTAAACCAGCTACTGTCGCAGAAGCAGATCCCGCGGAGGAGCCAGAAGATCCATAATTTAGATTCCACGGATTTTTCGTTCTTCCGCCGTACCAATAATCCCCCATCGCCAAGGCGCCTAACGTGAATTTAGCGACTAAAACCGCACCTGACTCTTTCAATTTGGCATATACATACGCATCCTCATCGATCACCTGATCCTTGTACGGAGCCGCGCCCCAAGTCGTCTTCGTGCCTTTTACCGCAAACAAATCCTTCAACCCATAGGGGATTCCGTGCAACAGGCCGCGGTATTTACCCGCCGCGATTTCTTTGTCCGCCTGACGCGCCTGGGCTAAAGCTAAATCCTCTTGCATACTAATCACGCATTGCAAGGTAGGACCGTGCGTCTTAATCCGCTCGATGAAAAATTGCGTTAATTCAACTGAGCTTATTTGTTTCGTCTTGATCAAATGAGCGAGCTGATCGATGGAGTAGAAAGCTAAATCAGATTTTCTCGCTGGTAGCGTCGCTTTCACAGACGGCCAAACCACCGGACGCTGGGTCTGGTCAAATTTCATTCCCGGAAGTTTCGGATTTTGCCAAAGACTCAAAGGCACATGATTGTTCAACGAAAGACTGTGCATCGCCTTGTAATTCGCTAGATTATCCACCACATCTGAATAGAGTGTATCTAATTCTTGGGTGGTGAATTGAATGTCAAACAAGTTTGCCGCCCCAGAAAGGTCCGATTTTGTTTGAGCGAATAATGGGCTGGCGAATAGCAGTAAGAAGGCGATTTTTTTCATATTACTGGACAACAAGTTTAGCTTTGGAATGGTCAATTTGAATATAATAAAGTCCTTTAGGGATGTTTTGGGTAGATAAAGTCGTGGAATTAGAGCCCTTCGTTTGAGGCAAGGTTTTCTGTAGTACTTCGCGACCTACAGCATCCACCACACGCAATTGTGTTTCGGAAGTCATTTCAGCTTCCCAATCTACTTGAACTACATCGTGCGAAGGATTCGGATATACTTTTACGTTTATCGATGCTGACTCCACCCCCATAATATTAAAATCAGGGATCGACCAAGGCACTAGGCCTAAATTCGTTGTATTCCACGCCACATTCGTCAGCAAATGGAATTCCCCTGGCAATAAATTCATCTTCGCTTCCGCCTCTTTCACCTCAAAGGACTTGCCACTAAAATAATCGTACCAAACACCCGTTTTAGGGAAGCTAGCTGAAACGACTTGAGAATTGACATCCGGATTAGCTAAAACTAACAAGTAGTCCGAGCCTTTCGTCAACAGATTCCGCTTCACCGCAGATAATGATCCCACCGTGAAATCGGTCGTGGTAAAAATGGGCTTAGATGTTTTCAATGTCCCTAATTGTTGGTACACTTTCAACAATTTAGCGCGTTCAGAATCCTGTAGATAAGTCCATTTTAATGGTTTAGTACCTGTTCTACCATTCTCATTAATCGAAACATCGTAGCCTAATTCGCCAAATTGCCAGATCATTTTAGGTCCCGGAATCGTAAAAAAAGTGGCCGCAGCCATCTTCATACGCTCCAGTTTTTCTTGTGCCGTGAAGACTTTTTTGCCTCCATTCGTCACTTCGACCATCAGGCGTTCTTCATCGTGGGACTCAATGTAATTCATCACACTCGGGTTAGTAAAACCACGCATTTTATACGAGACGTTACTCAAATCTTGGGTGTAACCCTGTGCCACACGAGCCAAATCAAATTTACTATTCCCCCACAAAAGCATCCCGTAATTACCTAATTCATTCTCCTCATTGTTAGCCGCGAAATGCTCTAACACCACATAAGCTGACGCATCGTAGGAACGAATTTTGTCATAGATTCTTTTCCAAATCTTCACGCGGGACGCGTCGTATTGTCCCCAAAGATCGACATTTGAACCGGAAGGGGTTTGGGTGAAACCTTTGGACAAATCGAAACGATAACCATCGATTTTATACTCTTCTAGCCAAAACTTCGTCACTACATCCACCAGCCATTGTGTATGGGTGCTCTCGTGATTGAAATCAAAGAAAACACTGTAGGGATGCGTTGCAGATGGGTTAAAAAAAGGACTCGTCGCGGTAGGCTTTGCCCCATCCCAATACATCTTCACATAGGGATTCTCATAATCCGCCTGGTTCAACACGATGTCCATAATGACCGCCATCCCATTTTCGTGGCATTTATCGATCAAATACTTCAGGTCGTTCTTCGTACCATAAGCCTTGTCGGGCGCCGTATAAAAGATTGGATTATAGCCCCACGAATCATTCCCGGAGAACTCCGCCACCGGCATTAATTCCAGCGCATTAATCCCTAATTTCTTCAAATAACCTAGCGAATCCGCCACGGTTTTATAGCGTCGATCCGCCACAAAATCACGCACTAACAGTTCATACACCTGTAAGTTTGAAGACGCTGGACGCGTAAACGAAGTCGTCTTCCAAACGTAAGGCGTCGCCCCTGATTCAAAAACCGAGACAATTCCTTTTGCGCCTACAGGATAGGTTTTCAGCGAGGGATAGGTGGTAGCTGAAATGTAGGTATCATTGTTTGGATCCAAAATCTTCTCCGTCAACGGATCCGCCACGGCTAATTTTCCATCCACCCAAAACTGATAGGCCACCTCTTTCCCCGCCTCTTGCACCCCTAAATCAATCCAATAGCGCAAGCCGTCTGCGGTTCTTTTCATCAAATAAGCAGGCAAGGCCGACCAATTCGAAAATTCCCCAATCGCATAAACGAACGAGGTCGAAGGCGCATAGAAGCACAATACCACCTTATTCCCTACATAATTCACGCCATCTTTCATTCCAGCAGGCAAAGCTTCCGTTACTACCGCGGGTTTTGTAAGGATTCTAACTGAATCTTTTAAACTCGAAGATCCCGAAGTTCCCTCTAAAATTAGCGTATGCAACTTGCCTTTTTCGGTACCCAAAGAATACGTATACGTAAGAGAGTCCGACGAAGCGGTGGAAGCTAAAACAGTCCCAGCCGATTTCAAACTAATCGATGAAGTCGCAGAAAATTTTGCACGTACATTAACGGAAGTTCCCGCCTCCGCTAAGGTAAAGGACTCCGTAGGCGAAAGCCATTTCAAGGCATAAGACCCTGCATACAGTTTGAGAATAAAATCCTCTGTCTGCGCTTTTCCATCACCACTTTTTAATAACAAGCCTAGCTTAACGATGGGATTTCCAGCGGGTACATTGAAATAGGTGCGCGGGTTTAGTTTGATAGACCATTTGTCATTGCCTAAGGAAGTCATCTTTCCTTTGTCGAAGGGAGCGCTGAAGTTGGTTTGGCCAACAGGCTGGTATTTAAACGCATCTCCGGGATCCGCATCGCCGGCTCCGGACCATAAAAACACGTCACTCGTTTTCCCTAAAAGACCAGAAGCCCGCGAGTCTTTCGCGAGCTTCAAATCAAAAATTAAGGTAATCTCTTTATCTCCCGTGGGGAAAATCTCTTCCGTCGTTACTTGCGCAAAGGCAGAAAAACCGAATAAAAGGAAGAATAAAATTCTCATCGGATTTCAAAAATTTGAGCTGATTTACCTGGAACGCTGAGTGTTTTTCCAAAAACGACATCTGTCGATTCCATCACATTATGCGCTTTCGCTCCTGCCGGTAAAACTTCTTCGTAATGGCTTAAGTCGATCGCACGAGCCTCCGGATTCTTGTTTAGAACCACCATGACTTTGGCCTTATCTGTATATCTGAAATACACATAAACACCGTTTCCTTCGCCTGAATTTTCTGGACCAAAATGCAACAATTTGCCCTTATGAATCGCCTCAGCACCTTTTCTCCACGTTAAAATTTTCTGAAAGAACGCTTGCATCGCCTTCTCATCTGCTGTCATATTCGCACCTGTAAACGCGTTTTTCGCATCGCCAGCCCAGCCACCGGGGAAGTCCCCGCGAATCTCACCATGTTCAGATGATTTCGGATTTGACATCAAAATTTCCGTACCATAGAATACCTGCGGAATTCCACGAGTCGTAAAAATGTAGGTCATTGCCATCTTCAACAAAGCCTGATCATGCTTCACCTGCGTGTAGATACGCGACATGTCATGGTTATCTCCAAAAACGACCAAATTATCCGGATCCGCGTACACCAAATCATTCGAAATGACGCTGTAAATTTTATTCAAACCTTTGCCCCATTCCTTATCGTTTTCATTCATCGCCTCCGAAATCGCATTTTGTAATGGGAAGTCCATTAATGCAGGTAAAGAGGACTTATAGCCATCGCGGTTCACTTTTCCGCGCTGCCAATACGAAGTAATGATTGGATTAGAAGACCATTCCTCTCCTACCATATTTAAATTCGGGTACTCATTTAATACGGCATCAGACCACATCGTCGCGAATTCCTTCGTTGAATACGGATAGGTATCGATGCGTAGACCACCTAAATGTGCGTACTCAATCCACCAAATGGTATTTTGAATAATGTACTGCTGCATAAACGGATTCTTTTGGTTCAAATCCGGCATCGCTGGTACGAACCAGCCTTCTGTCTGTAATTTCGCATCGTATTTCGACACGTGTGGATCTTGAACAGTCTCGCGGCGGTGCGTAGTGGAGGTGAATTTCCCACCAAAATTAATCCAATCCTTGAATGGCATATCTTCCATCCACCAATGGCCATTTCCACAGTGATTCAAAATAATATCTTTGATTAAATACATCCCGTTCGCCTGGGTCTTCATCCCCAGTTCACGGTAGTCTTCATTCGTCCCAAAACGGCGATCAATCTTGTAATGATCAGTGATCCCGTAACCGTGGTAACTTTCTAATATTTGGTCATTTTCCACCTCCGGCATATTCCAGATAGCGGTAAATCCCATATTTTTAATGTAGTCCAAATGGTCTAAAATCCCGCGTAAATCCCCACCATGGCGATCATACAACGCGCCCCTGTTCAAGGACATATCTCGCATTCCAGCGACTTTGTCATTTGCTGGATTACCATTCGCAAAACGATCTGGCGTGATTAAATAGATGACATCTTTCGTGGAATACGATGGACGATTCGCTGAATTATTCGCACGAGCTTCCAGTGAGTAATTCACCGTATGGATCACGGTGCCATTCTTCTTAATCACTAATGGATACGTTCCAGCTTGGGCTCCCGCCTCCACGATCAAATCTACAAATAGGTAATTAGGACTATCGGCGTTCGTTACTTTTCTCACGCTCAACCCCTTCTTCGATGACGTTACTACGCCTCCGCCCAGGTCTTTACCTTTGATCAATAATTGTAAATTCGGGTTCTTCATCCCTACCCACCAGTTCAGGGGTTCGACACGTAAATCTTGAGCAATAAGGGAAAAGGAGGCACAAAAGAAGAGGCCTAGAAAAAGGACTTTTTTCATAAATGTATAAAGTAGTGAATGATTGAATAGCTTTGTGAGCTGTAGAACGAAAATAGGCAAAAAACGTGACTCTCCGGAAGCATCCCGGAAGAATCCTATAAACAAGATTGACCGATAAGTAAAATATACCCGATTTATTTGGTATTATACCCGTAATTGGAGATATTTGCTCGGTAAATTAGGCCCAAAGCCTCCCAGAGTCGATTATTTAAATAATACAAATATAAATTTTATCTTTTATGTGTGGAATCGTAGCGTACATCGGAAAACAGCCAGCATTTCCCGTTATTTTAAAGGGTTTAAAGCGCTTAGAATACCGTGGATATGACAGTTCAGGTATTGCATTATTCGGTGATATGGTGAACACATTCAAGAAAAAAGGCCGTGTAGCAGAACTAGAAGCTTGGGATGAAGAAATCATTTCAGAAGCGACAGTCGGTATCGGTCACACGCGTTGGGCAACCCACGGTGAGCCATCTGATGCGAATGCGCATCCACATAGCTCGAACAGTGGTCGTTTGACTTTGGTACATAACGGTATCATCGAAAACTACGCTTCTTTAAAACAAGAATTAGTCCAAAAAGGCTACACATTCAAGAGCGAGACGGATACAGAGGTTTTGGTGAACTTCATCGAAGACATCCAAATCAACAACAATTCCTCTCTAGAAGAAGCCATGCGCATCGCATTAAAACGCGTAGTGGGCGCTTACGTCATCATCGTGATGGAAGAAGGCTTCCCTAATCGCTTGATCGCAGCTCGTAAAGGTTCTCCTTTAGTGATTGGCGTAGGTGAAGGCGAACATTTCCTTGCCTCAGATGCTTCTCCGATCATCGAATACACGAAGAAAGTAATCTACGTAAACGACTACGAATTAGCCATCATTTCTCCGGATGAGATCATCTTGAAAAACTTGGGTAACGAACCGATTACACCCTATATCCAACAATTAGACATGGAATTAGCCCAAATCGAAAAGGGCGGTTTCGACCATTTCATGTTGAAAGAAATTTTTGACCAACCAGGCAGTTTAACGGATTGTTTACGTGGCCGTTTGGACATGGAAAACTTGACCTTGACTTTGGCAGGCGTCGAAGAGCACATGTCCGTTTTCTCTCAAGCGAAACGTATCATCATCGTGGCTTGCGGAACGAGCTGGCATGCCGGTTTAGTCGCAGAATACATGATCGAAACCCTTTGCCGCATTCCGGTAGAGGTAGAATATGCGTCTGAATTCCGTTACAGAAATCCAGTCGTGGGCGAAGGCGATGTATTAATCGCGATTTCCCAAAGTGGAGAAACAGCCGACACCCTGGTCGCAATCGAAAAAGCGAAAGAAGCAGGCGCCTTTATTTTTGGGGTGGTAAACGCAGTAGGATCATCTATCGCCCGTTTATCTCACTCAGGTGCTTACACTCACGCTGGTCCAGAAATTGGCGTAGCGAGTACAAAAGCTTTCACTGCACAATTAACGGTGTTAGCGATGATGGCCATCAAAATTGGTCGCGAGAAGAAGACCATTACCGAAGCAGAATACAACCGCTATTTGGCAGAATTAGCCCTAATCCCAGAAAAGGTAAAAGCGGTTTTAGAAACCCACGAATCCATCAAAGAAGTGGCAAAACACTATGCTGACGCCCGTGATTTCTTGTTCCTAGGGCGTGGATACAACTTCCCAGTGGCCTTAGAGGGTGCCTTGAAATTAAAAGAGATTTCCTACATCCACGCAGAAGGTTACCCAGCAGCAGAAATGAAGCATGGCCCTATCGCCTTAGTGGATGAAAACCTACCGGTATTATTCATCGCCACGAAAGATGCGTATTACGAGAAAATCGTTTCCAACATTCAAGAAATCAAAGCCCGCAAGGGAATGGTGATCGCGGTGATTTCTGAAGGCGACACCTTAATCCGCGGAATGGCGGATCACGTGATGGTGGTTCCTGAGGTAGACGAATTATTAGCCCCACTTGTTTCGGTGATTCCTACACAGATTCTTTCTTACTACATTGGGGTCTTGAGAGGATTGGATGTGGATAAGCCGAGGAACCTCGCTAAAAGTGTGACAGTTGAGTAAATGGACATTTTAGATCTTCGCGATTTTGCCTTAAGTCTTCCGGATTCAGAGGAATGTCAACCTTTTGGCCCTAACCACTTGGTTTTTAAGACGAAAGGGAAAATGTTTTTATTGTTAGACCTAGTTTCTTCGCCCACGACGATTAATTACAAGGCGGTTCCGGAGGATATTTTGGCCCAAAGAGAGGAATTCCCTGATTCTGTCTTCCCGGGATACCACATGAACAAGAAACACTGGAATACGATGTATTTAAATCGCTATTTACCGCAGAATAAAGTATTGGAATTCATCCGAACCTCTCATTCATTAATTAAAAAATAAAACCTTTTTCTGTTTTTGGATGTTAGAAACGTATGCCTGAAAAAATTATTGAGGTCCGCCACCTGTCGAAAAAATTTGGATCGTTCCAAGCCGTCTCAGACGTTAGCTTTTCTGTTTACAAAGGCGATGTTTTTGGCTTTCTAGGACCGAATGGCGCCGGAAAAAGCACAAGCATACGCTGCCTGAATTCACTAATCAAACCAGACAGTGGGACGGTTGAAGTTTTTGGGCAATCGATTACGACTCACCGGGAATCCATTTTAGGACGTATTGGAAGCATTATCGAAAAACCTGATTTTTATAAATATTTATCGGCTTACCGGAATTTAGAAATCTTCTCCCGCATCTCCGGAAAACCTTCTAGCAAGCAAGAAATCTACAAAATGTTAGACTTCGTAGGCTTAGGCGGTCGCGAGCGAGATAAATTTGCAGGATTCTCTCACGGGATGAAGCAACGTCTAGGCATCGCCCAAACGCTCTTGCACAATCCCGACCTCATCATTTTAGACGAACCCACCACAGGCTTAGATCCTCAAGGGATTATCGATATTCGAAACTTGATTTTGCGACTGAAAAATGAGCAAAATAAAACGGTGTTGTTGTCGTCACATAATTTGGCAGAAATCGAACTGATTTGCAATCGAATGGTCATCATCAATAAAGGTCGATCGATCGTGGAAGGCAATGTGAGTGATCTAATGAACGGCGAAAACCTCATTTTGCGCCTGGAAGCGAGTCCTATGCCCGCTGCAAAAAATGTGTTATTAGCCTGGAAACCTACTCTTTTATGGGATAACGTAGGAGACTCATCTATTCAATTTCCGATCGAAAAATCAGAAATCCCCTCACTCACAAAACTTCTCGTTGAGCAAAACATCGAAATTTATAGTCTAGAAGCGAAACGCACGCTGGAGGATTATTTCATTAAAATCGTATCACAATGATCCTTTTCAACAGCATTTATAACGAAATTATCAAGATTGCGCTGAAGCCCCGAAGTTATTTAGGACTAGCTGCTATCACCGTTTTAGTGGCCGTCATCCAATTTGCGTTGAAAGCGGATGGTATGTCCATCATCTCTTTTGTGACCGCTTCCTTCGAGCAGACTTTGACTTTCGAAGGCAACGTCTTGAATGGAAACTTGGTCGCTTTCATTATTTTACAAATGTTATTAGTCCAAATCCCCCTCCTAGTCGCCTTAGTAACCGGCGATTTAGTCTCTGGCGAGGCGGCCATGGGCACCATTCGTATGCTAGCCACGAAACCGATTTCTCGGGTTCAACTGCTGTTATCCAAATTTATTGCCGGAGGCATTTATACCTTAATCGTCATTTTATGGATGGGTGTGATGTCAGTGGTAGTTGGGAAATTACTGTTTGGGACGGGCGATATGATGGTGCTGAATTCCGATGGATTAGTGATTTTGCAGGAAGCAGATGTGAACTGGCGTTATTTGGGCGGATTTGCGGTGGCATTTTTAGCGCTGTTTACGGTGAGTTCCTTGTCCATTTGCCTGTCGTGTTTTACGGATAACTCCATAGGCCCTATCGTGGCGACGATGTCTGTTATCTTATTATTTACCATTATCGGGACCCTAGATGTGCGTGTTTTTGACCCCATCAAACCATATCTATTCACCACTCACATGGCTTCTTGGCGTTCGTTTTTTGAAGACCCGCTGCCGCTTTCGGCGATTTGGAGATCCATTGCTGTTTTAGTGGCGCATAATGTGGTGTTGATTTCCGTTTCACTTTACACTTTCCACCGAAAAGATATTCAATCATGATGCGCGTAATCTTACTATTTCTTTCTTTTTCACTCTTCGCACAAGATGCGAACAAGGCGGTGATGCAGGTGTTAGCCCGCATGAACAAGGTGCGTGACTACAAGGTCGAGTCTCTGATTAAATCCGATATTCCGCTGGTCAGAATTATGCCGGCAAAGGCGACGATTTATTTCAAACAGCCGGAAAAATTCCGGATGATCACAAAAGGAATTGCGATTTTGCCCAAAAAAGGTTTCACCGACTTAACTGCCTTATTGCGAAATAAAGCGGCTTACAATGCCTTGTTCACCGGTTTCGAGGTTATTGATGGCGTAAAAACAGAGTCAATTACTTTATTACCCACAGACGATTCAGGTGAAATAGTATTAGCGAAAATCTGGGTCGACCCTACGTTAGATTTGATTTTAAAATCTCAAATCACCTCTCGTAGCAACGGAACCGTACTTTCGACCTACGCGTATGGTGCTGAAAAAGCCTACGGACTTCCATCCGAATTGAATATCACGGTCGACGTAAAAAAATTCAAGATCCCGAAAGGCGTCGTAGTCGATATCAACCGCACCGCGGTCGCACCGGTAAATACGCGCAAAACCGGCCAAATTCGCCTGTCTCTTACGAACTACGTCATTAACCAAGGAATAGAAGACAAAATCTTCAAGGACTAACACTCCTACCTTGTACTATATTACCGGTAGCTTTCGTTCTTTTTTCGTAATTTAGATTTCTAAATAGACTCGAAAATGAAAGGAATCATAAGTTGGGTGCTTTTATGTTTGTCATTAACAAGCAACGCACAAAACTGGCAGTTGACCGGATTTACAAAGGCTGACGCTGAAAATCCGATTCTCTCCCCCTCCCTTGAAGCGCGTTTCCTCGATCCCATCACCGGGAAAAAAGTAGGCTGGGAAAACAAAAACGTCTTAAATCCCACGGCCCTTGTTCGCGATGGCCTCGTTCATTTGCTTTATCGCGCACAAGATTCACTTGGAACTTCCCGCATTGGTTTAGCCACCAGCGCAGATGGCATCCATTTCAAAAAAAGCCCTGAACCCATTTTATTTCCGGCAAATGATGCCTTCCGTGGCTTTGAATGGCCAGGTGGTATTGAAGACCCTCGAATTGTAGAAACTTCAGAGGGCGGCTATTTTCTCACGTATACCTCTTATGACGGCAAAGTGGCCCGTCTTTGCGGTGCCTTTTCGAAAGATTTACAAACCTGGGAGAAAATAGGCCCCCTTTTTACCTCAGAAAAATATTTGAATACCTGGTCGAAATCAGGTGCCCTAGTTTCAGAACAAAACGGTTCGAGAATCGTGGCCAAAAAGATCGGAGGGCTCTATTATATGTATTTTGGCGACACTGATTTATTCCTAGCGACTTCGAAAGACTTACGTCATTGGGACATCCTAGAAAATGCAGAAACGAATGTTCGTTTATCTGTTTTAAAACCTCGGGCAGGCTATTTCGATAGCCGATTAGTAGAGCCAGGGCCTTATGCCCTACTTCGCAAAGAAGGAATTGTATTAATCTACAACAGCTCGAATGCGGCGAATTACAATGAAGCGCGCTTCCCCAAATTCACGTATGCCGCCGGCCAAGTATTGTTCGACGAACAGAAACCATATAAAGTTTTGGCGCGAACAAATGAGCCCTTTATTTGGCCTAATCAGCCCTATGAAAAAGTAGGCGAAGTGAATGAAGTATGTTTCGTGGAGGGTTTAGTACCCTTTATAGGAAAATGGTTCCTCTATTATGGAACCGCAGACTCTAAAATCGCTGTTTCTATCAAAAAATGAGCTCACTAGGATTACATAGCGTCCACCACATCGCCATCATCTGCTCGGATTATGTGCGTTCTAAGGCCTTTTATACGCAGGATTTAGGACTTGAAATGATCCGAGAAGTGTATCGGGCTGAACGCGATTCGTATAAATTGGATTTAGCGCTGAACGATCACTATGTGATTGAATTGTTCTCTTTCCCTAACCCGCCCGCTCGACCTTCGAGGCCGGAAAGTTGTGGTTTGCGACATTTGGCATTTCAAGTAAATAACCTGGACTTGACGGTGCAGGAATTAACCAAAAAAGGCATCACATCGGAGCCCATTCGCATCGATGAGTTCACTGGGAAGCGATTTACCTTTATCGCGGATCCGGATGATTTGCCCCTTGAATTTTATGAATTATGAATAGAATAGATAAAAAACCACTTTCAAAACTAGGATTCGATTTCGTAACACCCGCTTTCTTAGAAGAGGGCCAAAGCGAATTCGACCACCGCAACTCCAACATCGACTTAGGGGCTTACCGTCCGCTAGCGCCGCGTGAGATTAGTATCCTAGAAGCGAACTTGAACGAGGCAGAGAACTGGAAAGACGTGTGGGTGAAAGAGGGTTTTAATCCGTACTTGGTGAAGAATTGCCGCTTTTTTGGCATTAACCGTATCGGTATTTTAGAAAGTTGCTATTTAGAATTCAAAAACCTGCGCATGCCGGTGGGTCTTTATAACAGCACCTTGATCTCGTGTGATTTTGGCGATAACGTAGCCATCGATCGCGTGAACTTATTGTCTCATTACCAAATCGGAAACGAAGTAATGATCCTCCAAGTGAACGAATTAGCTACCACGGCGACGGCGAAATTTGGTAATGGTATCGTAAAGAAAGGCGAAGAAGAGCGCATCCGAATTTGGATGGAATTAGGCAACGAAAATGGCGGACGCAAGGTCATTCCATTCGTGGGAATGAAACCTGCCGATGCTTTTTTATGGACCCAAGACCGCGATGACACCTTATTACAAGCGAAGTACAAAGAAATGACCATCCAAGAATTCTCGTCTAAACGCGGATTCTATGGCCAAATCGGCGACCGCACCGTCATCAAAAACACCGGCATCATCAAAGATGTCAATATGGGTACCGACACCTATATCAAAGGCGCGAATAAATTAAAGAACTTAACGATCATCTCGAACGCCGAGGCCTCCACCCAAATAGGCGAAGGCTGCGAAATCGTGAACGGTATCATCCACGAAGGTTGCCGGATTTTCTACGGCGTGAAGGCGGTTCGTTTTATTTTAGCAGCCCACTCGCAACTGAAATACGGCGCGCGTTTGATCAACTCATTCTTAGGGAGCAATTCGACCATCTCTTGCTGCGAGGTGTTAAATGCCCTCATTTTTCCGGCCCACGAACAACACCACAACAACTCGTTCTTGTGCGCAGCCATCGTCAAAGGCCAAAGCAATATGGCCGCTGGCGCGACCCTTGGTTCCAACCACAATTCGCGTGGAGCGGATGGGGAATTGCAGGCGGGACGTGGATTTTGGCCTGGCTTGTCCGTGGCCCTAAAACACAACTCGAAGTTCGCCTCCTTCAACCTCATTTCAAAAGGAAATTACCCAGGCGAAATCCACAATCCACTTCCCTTCTCCTTAATCGGAAACGATGATTCCGAAGGCGGATTATTGATCATCGCCGGCTATTGGTTCCAGTACAATATGTATGCTCTAGCCCGCAATGCCTGGAAATTCGCAGCTAGAGATCAAAGAACCGACAAAGACATGTTACTCGAGTTTGATTTCTTAGCGCCAGACACAGTCTCGGAAATCTTGCAAGGGATCAACTTATTAGAAAAATGGGTGTCTGAATCACTTGGCGGCGGAGATGGCAAAGCTTGGTTAAATGACCCAGCCAACGCTTCGAATCCGTTAGCCGTTTACGCGACAGGCATCGAGAACACGAAACGCAGAACGCGCATCGCTAAGGCTCATAAAGCCTACCAGATCTTCCATGATTTGTTATATTATCATGCGGCCAAAGAATGGTTAGCCACTTCCGAGCGCCACCCCACCGCTTCTCCATCGGCGCTTTTACAAGCGACCTTAAAAAATGCTACAGCCATTCAAGTTTGGGAAAATCTAGGTGGACAATTGATTCCATCCGGCGTCATCAACGAGATGAAAGAGGATATTAAATCAGGCCAAATCACTCGCTGGAAACAGGTACACGAATTCTACGAAAAACAAGCGGCGCTGTACCCAGAGCAGAAATTCGAAAACGCCTTAAACGGCTTATTACAGATCAACCCCAATGCGTTCGAAAATATTCCAGCCTGGATTGATCGCGCCATCGCCACCGCTGATTTCTTAACGGCAGGCATCGAACGTTCTCGTTCAAAAGACTATGAGGATCCGTTCCGCTTAGCCATGTTCGGAAACACAGCAGAACTCGATGCGGTGATCGGTGATGTGAAGGAGAATGAGTTTATTCAGGAGGCAAAGGCGAAGCAGGTGGTGTTTAGAGAGAAGCTTAAAAAATTAGATAAGAGAGTATAGAGAAGAGAGCTGAGATGTGGAATTAAAAAAGGGGCCAAGGCCCCTTTTTTAATAATTTAGAAATATAAAGGTCAAAATCTATACTCTATAATCTCCTCTCTCTACTCTAAACTTATGGCTTGTTAGAGTCTACCACCAACCTCTGCTCTCTATTCGCAATTTCCCAAGCCATGTAGAACACTAAACGGCCTACTTTTTGGATTTGGTCAAATTCGATTTTGTCTACCTCATCACCTGGCATGTGGTAATCGTCGTGAACTCCGTTAAAGAAGAATGCCACTGGAATACCATGTTTAGCGAAGTTGTAGTGATCTGAACGGTAGTAGAAACGGTTCGGGTCGTTCGCGTCATTATACCGGTAGTCTAATTCCAAACCTACGTGTTTCTTGTTTTGCTCCACTAACACCTCACGTAATTGAGACGACAATTTATCAGAACCGATCTCGTAGATGTAATCCGGCTTGCCTTTGTGCTCGTCATCATAACGACCAGTCATATCCGTGTTTAAATCTACAACCGTGTTCTTTAACGGGAATAAAGGGTGATTTGCGTACCACTCAGAACCCAAAAGACCTTTTTCCTCACCCGTCACCGTCATGAATAAAATGCTACGACGTGGACGTTTTCCTTCTGCCGCTGCTTTACCAAAAGCCTCTGCTAATTCCATCACCGTTACGGTTCCAGAACCATCGTCGTTTGCGCCGTTGTTGATTTGGCCATCTGCAGAAACTCCGATGTGATCGTAATGTGCTGTTAAAACAACCAATTCTTCTTTCTTGTCTGTTCCTTCTAAATAACCCACGACATTGTAGGTATCCACTGGCTTCTCCGTTCTTTCGATCGTCACTTCGATAGGAGCTGCTTTGAATTTAGAGGCAACAGATTTTTTTGCCGTGGCTAACGATGCCTTGTACGCTAATAATTCCGCTTCGGTCGTGCCTAAGATTTCAGCTGCAACTTCAGAGGAGATTAACAAGACCGGCGCTTCATTTGCTGCAGAGGCCGCATCAGCGAAGGCCATGCGCTCATTACCAAAACGCTTCATCATCACTTGACGTTGACGTACTTGGTTGCCAAAAGATTTCGTATCGCGATCCGCGATCAGGATCAAACCTTTCGCTCCAGCTGCTTGTGCACGCTTTAATTTTTCTTTCCAGCCGTCGCCTTTTCCGAAAACGGATGGATCTTTTGAACCAGACAATACATAGTTACCGGATGCGTCTTTTGCTTCCCCTTCGAAAGCTAAAACGTATTTACCTTTAGCATTTAATTTGTCAAAATCCGTGTACCCTCCTTGTTGTACCGCGAAACCAGCAAAAACTAAAGGAAACTTTGATTTCGCTGCAACAGGCGCAAGTGCATTCGCCATCATTTCACCTAGGTACTCGTATTTCTTTCCTTTAGCAGAAATGAAAACGTTCGTCCAAGCGCGGTTGACTAAGTCCACTTTTTGGAAATAAGACCCATTCACTGGCGCAATGCCTGATTTCTTAAAAGAGTCTGCAATATAATTCGCCGCCACTTTCTGCTCTGGCGAACCCGTATTACGACCTTTCAGGCTATCTGAGGCGATAAAAGTCAAGTGTTTTTTCAGATCATCCGCGCGAATAGACAACGCGTAAGGAACTGGATCTCCCTGAGCAATAGCGCTCATCGGGATAAATTTAGCCGCTAAAAATAGCCCTAAAACGTAGATGTTAGTTTTTTTCATTTGTTGAAACAAAATTTAAGAAAGCGAAGTTAAGAATCTAAAAATAAATCGCTAAAAAAAGATTAAATTTGTGGCGATTTTATCATCCAAATTCTCAGAATTTATGACCCCAAATTACACTTATCAGGAAGACTTCTCGTTACGTCACAACAATGCAGAAGCGGCTGATATAACCGCCATGTTAAAAACAATCGGTGTGGATAGCCTAGACGCACTTATTCAACAAACTGTACCAGAAAAAATCCGCTTAGCCCAAGGTCTTCGCCTGCCAGAACCGAAATCTGAATTCGCGTTCTTGCGTGACTTTAAAGAAGTCATGGGTCAAAACCAGATCTTCAAATCACACATCGGTTTAGGTTACTCTGATACGATTGTGCCTACGGTCATTTTGAGAAATATTTTAGAGAACCCCTCTTGGTACACGGCCTACACGCCTTACCAAGCGGAGATCGCCCAAGGTCGTTTGGAAATGTTGTTGAACTACCAAACGATGATCATCGACTTAACTGGCATGGAATTAGCGAACGCGTCCCTTTTAGATGAAGGAACAGCGGCAGCGGAAGCCATGACGATGTTATATGGCCAAAGACCAGCAGAACGCAATCAAGCTGAGGCTTATTTCGTGTCTGATTTATGTTTGCCACAAACCATTGACTTATTAAAAACACGTGCTGAACCTATCGGCATTGAAATCGTGGTGGGTGACCACCGCACTTTCGACGTAACAGATGCACGTTTCTACGGAATGATGTTACAATACCCTGCTTCTAACGGTGAGGTATTTGATTATAGCGCGCTAATCGCAGCAGCAAAGGAAAACGGCTTACAAATCGTAGTCGCAGCTGATTTATTAGCCTTGACTTTATTAACGCCTCCAGGTGAAATGGGAGCAGATGCGGTCGTGGGTGTTTCCCAACGCTTCGGGGTACCGATGGGCTTTGGAGGACCGCACGCCGGTTTCTTCGCTACGAAAGAAAAATACAAGCGTAATATTCCGGGACGTATCATCGGTGTTTCGGTGGATGCAGAAGGGAATCGTGCTTTACGTATGGCGCTTCAAACGCGTGAGCAACACATTCGCCGCGAAAAAGCAACCTCTAACATCTGTACGGCGCAAGTATTGCTTTCCATCATGGCGGCTTCTTACGCGATCTACCACGGCCCAACAGGCTTGAAGAAAATCGCCGAAAAAGTATACGGCTTGACTGAATTACTAGCGGTTAACTTACGCAAACTTGGATTTACCTTAGAAAACACCAACCACTTCGATACGCTGACGATTCAGACGGGAGCACAGACGTCGGACTTACGTGTTTTGGCAGAAAAAGCACAACGCAACTTACGTTACACGGCGACTACGACAAGCATCTCTCTAGATGAGACGACGCAAGAAGCAGACGTAATCGAAATTATCTCGTTCTTCGAGACATTAAAAGGCGCGAAAACAGCAGAGAAAAACGTTACTTGGGCGATCCCAGCAGCGTTAACTCGTAGCTCGACTTTCTTAACGCACAGCGTTTTCAATAAATACCATTCCGAGCACGGAATGTTGCGTTATTTGAAATCATTGGAATCAAAAGATTTATCGATGGTTCATTCGATGATCTCCTTGGGTTCTTGTACCATGAAATTGAATGCGACGACGGAAATGATTCCGGTGACTTGGCCAGAATTAGGCAAGATTCACCCCTTCGCACCGGCTTCTCAGACGAAAGGTTACCAGCAAATGGTCGCTGAATTAAATGATTGGTTATGTGAGATTACTGGTTTCGCGAAAATGTCGATGCAACCGAACTCGGGAGCACAAGGTGAATACGCTGGTTTGATGACGATTCGTGCGTACCACGCATCTCGCGGAGATCACCACCGTAACATTGCCATCATCCCGTCATCTGCACACGGAACGAACCCGGCATCAGCTGTTATGGCTGGCATGAAGGTGATTGTTTCCCCTTGCGATGCGAACGGAAATATTGACGTGGCTGATTTGAAGGCCAAAGCTTTAGAACACAAAGACAACCTCTCTTGCTTAATGGTGACCTACCCAAGTACCCATGGGGTATTCGAGGAGACCATCCAAGAGATTTGTGAAATCATCCACGAAAATGGCGGTCAAGTCTATATGGACGGCGCGAACATGAATGCACAGGTAGGTTTAACCTCCCCTGCGCGCATTGGAGCGGATGTTTGTCACTTGAACTTGCACAAAACTTTCTGTATCCCTCACGGAGGTGGTGGCCCAGGCATGGGACCTATCGGCGTAGCGCCACAGTTAGTTCCTTTCTTACCAGGTCACGTACATGACGGAACTTCGGGAGCGGTTTCTGCGGCACCAGTAGGATCAGCTAGTATTTTGGCCATCTCCTATGCTTACATCGCGATGATGGGCGGCAAAGGATTGACGACTGCGACAGAAACGGCGATCTTGAACGCGAACTACATCAAGGCTCGTTTGGAAAAAGAATTCCCTATCCTATATACCGGTTCACAAGGACGTTGCGCTCACGAGATGATCGTGGATTGCCGTCCGTTCAAATTATCCGCTGGCGTAGAGGCAGAAGATATCGCGAAACGTTTAATGGATTACGGTTTCCACGCTCCTACCCTTTCATTCCCAGTAGCTGGAACATTAATGATTGAGCCAACCGAGTCTGAGAACAAAGACGAGTTAGATCGTTTCTGTGATGCGCTTTTGAGCATTCGTGCGGAGATTCGCGAGATCGAAGAAGGCAAAGCGGACAAAGCAAACAACGTGTTAAAGCACGCGCCTCATACACAATCGGCTGTTTTAGTAGGCGATTGGGATCGTCCTTACTCACGCGAGAAAGCGGTATTCCCGCTGGCATATGTGAAGGCGAATAAGTTTTGGCCTACGGTTTCTCGTATCGACTCCGCTTATGGAGATCGGAACTTGGTTTGCGCTTGCGAGCCGATGGAGAGTTATATGTAATTTTACGTTACGCGTTACATGGAAGGCGGTCCCTAGGGATCGCCTTTTTTAATGCAAATAAAATTTAGTATGCTTGCATAACATAATTCCTTTTATTTATATTTACGCATCGAGATTTAAAAACGTAGATATGAATCGTGCCATTAAAAAAGTAGCCATTTTAGGCTCAGGAATTATGGGCTCTAGAATAGCCTGTCATTTCGCAAATATTGGGGTTCAGGTCCTTTTATTGGACATTGCACCACAGACTTTGAGCCCAGAGGAAGAGGCCAAAGGTCTTCGTTTAGAACACCCTTCGGTTCGTAACCGAATCGTCAACGCAGCATTTCAACAAACTATAAAAGCAAAGCCCGCATCGCTCTATGCAGCGGGCTTTGCGAATAACATCAAGCTAGGCAACTTCGATGACAACCTATCCGAAATCAGTTCAGCAGACTGGATCATGGAAGTAGTCGTTGAAAACCTAGCTATCAAACAATCCCTCTACGAAAAGGTAGAGAAGTTCCGCACGCCGGGCACCTTAGTTACCTCGAATACATCGGGTATTCCGATTCATTTGATGTCAGAAGGCAGAAGCGATGATTTCCAAAAGCATTTCTGCGGAACCCACTTCTTCAACCCTCCTCGCTACCTACGTTTATTCGAAGTGATTCCAGGTCCTAAAACGGACAAAGCGATTATCGAATTCTTGTTAGGCTACGGCGAAACACAATTAGGCAAAACGGCCGTTCTTTGCAAGGACACTCCTGCCTTTATCGCGAACCGCATCGGTGTTTATTCGATGATGCAGACGATGAAAGTGGTGGAGGAATTAGGACTTACAGTAGAGCAAGTTGATAAATTAACTTCTAAAGTCGTAGGTCGTCCTAAATCTGGTACGTTCCGTCTTTCGGATGTAGTCGGTTTAGATACGACGGTTCACGTAGCGAACAATTTGAAGGCCGCTTTAGTAAACGACGAAAGCAAAGATATTTTCAACCTGCGGGTGATGTTACAGCGTTTGATGGAAAACAAATGGCTGGGCGATAAAACAGGTCAAGGATTTTATAAGAAAACCAAAGACGAAAAAGGCAAAACGGTCATCCTGAGCCTGGATCTACATACGTTTGAATACCGCGCTGCGGAACGCGTGAATTTCGAAACCTTAGATCGCTCGAAAGCGATCGATAACCTAGCAGATCGCTTCGCGCTTTTATTAGCGGGAAAAGATTTAGCCGGCGAATTCTACCGCAAAACCATCCTTGATGGTTTCCGTTATGCGTCGAATCGTATTCCAGAAATCGCAGATGATCTAGTCAAAATTGACCAAGCGATTTGCGCGGGTTTTGGCTGGGAAATGGGAATCTTCGAAACCTGGGATGCCATCGGTGTTGTTAATGGAATCGAATTAATGAAAGCCGAGGGTCTTGCAGCGGCAGCTTGGGTAACGGAGATGGTCGCAGCAGGACACACCTCATTCTACAAAGTAGAAAGCGGCAAGCGTTTGTTCTACGACATTGCAACTAAGAAATACCAAGCGATCGCAGGAGCTGAAAAGCAAATCAATTTGCAGATCTTAAAGCCTACGAAGACTGTTTCGTCGAACGACGATATGCACATCGTGGATTTAGGCGATGGCATTTTAGGCTTAGAATTCCACTCGAAAATGAACACGATGGGCCAAGGGGTCCTGGAAGGCATTCAAGAGGCAATCGCGACGGCGGAAAAAGATTTCCAAGGTTTAGTGATCGGAAACGAGTCGAACGAGGCATTCTCTGCAGGTGCGAATCTAGGGATGTTGTTCATGTTCGCGATGGAACAGAAATTCGATGACATTAATAATATGATCGCGACGTTCCAAGAAACGATGATGCGTGTGCGCTACTCGGGTATTCCGGTAGTCGTTGCACCACATACGTTAGCGCTGGGTGGCGGTTGCGAGATCAACTTACACGCGGACAAGATTGTCGCTCACGCGGAATTATATATGGGTCTAGTCGAAGTGGGAGTCGGTTTGATTCCTGCGGGTGGTGGAACGAAAGAGATGGCTTTAAGAATGGGCGATGCCCGTCGCGCTGGCGATGTGGAGTTGAACCGTTTGCAAGAGGCCTTTATGAATATTGCAACGGCGCGCGTGAGTACTTCGGCGCACGAGGCGAGAGAGATGAATTATTTACGCGCTCAGGATCGCATCGTGTTGAATCGCAATCAAGTGATATCGGAGGCGAAAAGAGAGGCTTTGGCCTTAGCAGACGCAGGATATGTCCAAAAAGCGAGACGCAACGACGTCTGGGTGGAGGGAAAACAAGGTTTGGCCCTATTCAAAGCAGGTATCCAAGGCATGTTAATGGGACGTTACATCTCAGAACACGACGCCTTAATCGCGAATAAATTAGCCTACGCGATCTGCGGTGGCGATTTAGATGCTCCGCAAGTCGTGAGCGAAACGTATTTACTCGACCTAGAAAGAGAGGCTTTCCTTTCACTATGTGGCGAGAAAAAGACCATGGACAGAATCCAAAGTTTATTAGGTGGCGGTAAACCACTCAGAAATTAAATCGTACGAAGATGAATGCATATATCATAGCAGGTTACCGCACAGCAGTTGCAAAAGCCAAAAGAGGAGGTTTCAGAACGATGCGTCCAGATGATTTAGCGGCGGAAGTCATTAAACATTTGATGAAGCAAGTGCCTAATTTAGATCCGGCACGTGTCGACGATTTGATCGTGGGCAACGCCATTCCCGAAGCCGAGCAAGGGATGCAAATGGCGCGCTACATTTCCCTTTTATCACTCCCTAAAAACGTTCCCGGTTTTATCATCAACCGCTATTGCGGTTCTGGTTTAGAGGCGATTGCTTTGGCCTCCGCTAAAGTTGCTTCTGGAATGGCCGATTGCGTGATCGCTGGTGGAACTGAATCGATGTCGATGTTACCGATGATGGGCCACAAAACGGTCTTGAACTACGGAATCGCGAACGAACATCCGGATTATTACATCGGAATGGGTCTGACGGCAGAGGAAGTAAGTAAGAAATACAACGTGACGCGCGACGAGCAAGATGCGTTCTCTTTTGCTTCTCATATGAAAGCTTTGGAGGCACAAAAGGCCGGCAAATTCACGTCGCAAATCGTTCCAGTAGAAGTAACGGAGAATTATTTCGATGCCAAATCAGGTAAGAAACAATCCCGCAGCTGGACCGTGTCACAAGACGAGGGTCCACGTGCAGATACAACGATCGAAGCTTTAGGTAAATTAAAACCGGCATTCGCGATGGGCGGAACCGTTACCGCGGGTAATGCATCCCAAACTTCTGATGGAGCCGCCTTCGTTTTAGTCGTTTCGGAGAAATTAGTCAAAGAACTACATTTAGAGCCTATCGCTCGGATGGTTTCCTACGCGACTGCGGGTGTAGAACCTAGTTTGATGGGAATTGGACCCGTAGAGGCGATTCCAATTGCCTTGAAAAAAGCGGGTTTAACACTGAAAGATATTCAACAAATTGAATTGAACGAGGCGTTTGCGGCACAGTCTTTGGCTGTCATGAAAACCCTCGATATCGATCCAAACATCGTGAATGTGAACGGAGGAGCCATTGCTTTAGGCCACCCACTGGGCTGTTCTGGTGCTAAATTGTCTATTCAATTATTCAATGAAATGCGTCTGCGCAACCAAAAATACGGTATGGTCACGGCCTGCGTAGGTGGCGGTCAAGGGGTAGCGGGAATTTACGAATTGCTATGACCCCACAAGAGTACATTGATTTAGAGTCTGATTTTGGAGCACATAATTACCATCCATTGCCGGTCGTTTTAGAACGCGGTGCCGGGGTACATGTGTATGATGTGACGGGGAAAAAATACCTGGATTTTCTATCTGCCTACAGTGCGGTAAATCAAGGACATTGTCATCCCCGTTTAGTCAAAGCCATTTCAGATCAGGCTTCGCGTTTCACCCTTAGCTCCCGCGCTTTTCATACGAATCTATTAGGTTCGACGGAGAAGAAATTAGCGGAGAAATTCGGCTACGAAAAAGTTCTCTTAATGAACACGGGCGTGGAGGCCGGCGAATCTGCCATCAAATTAGCCCGAAAATGGGCGTATGAGGTGAAAGGCGTTCCGGCGAATCAAGCGGAAATTATTTTTGCGGAGGGAAATTTTTGGGGGAGAACGATCGCGGCGGTTTCCTCCTCGAATGATCCGTCGTCCTATCACAACTTCGGTCCTTTTGTTCCGGGTTTCAGTCGGATTCCCTACAATGATTTAGCGGCTCTAGAAGAGAAATTACAAAACCCTCATGTCGCTGCTTTCATGGTGGAACCCATTCAGGGCGAAGCTGGGGTAGTCATTCCGTCGCCGGGTTATTTAAAAAAGGCAGCAGCTTTATGCAAAAAACACCGTGTCCTTTTCATTGCAGATGAGATCCAAACCGGCTTAGGGCGCACTGGTGCCTGGTTAGCTTGCCACCACGAATTAGTGCATCCAGATATTTTATTACTAGGCAAAGCGCTTTCGGGCGGATTTATGCCGGTCTCAGCGGTGCTCTGCAACGACGAGATTATGCTCACCATCAAACCAGGCGAACACGGTTCGACGTATGGCGGAAATCCGTTAGCCTGCGCAGTCACGAACGTAGCCATCGATATCATCGAAGACGAGGATTTAGTAGAAAATGCCACCCTTCGAGGTCAGCAATTATTGACATTCCTAGAAAGTTTGCGTGATAAAACGGCCTTAATTAAATCAGTCAGAGGAAAAGGGCTTTTATGTGCCATCGAAATTGACACCGACGAAGATAGCCATGTGGCTTGGGAGATTTGTTTAGACCTGATGAAAAAGGGCTTATTAGCGAAACCAACACACGGCAATAAAATAAGACTAGCTCCTCCCCTCACCATTACGGGTGCAGAGATGGATCAAGCTTGCAGCATCATCGATAAAGTTTTTCTGGGGTATTAAGCGATTTCAAAGCAGCGCATCGAGATTCCGCCGTACACGAGTTCATCGTAAGTGAAGCGGACGGTCTCGTCTTTGCGGGCTAAAGCCAACGCATACAACATCGGAATGTAGTGATCCGGCGTGGGAACAGATTTTAATCCCCCTGGCGCACGCGCATAATCCACTAAACTCGAAATATCCTTATCCAGTAATTTCTGCATCGTCCAGGCATCAAATTCCTGTGCCCAGTCATAGGCGAAATGCTCCTGACCCATCGAGAGGTTCGGTATGCTAGCCTGTAAATTGTGTACGATATTCCCACTTCCCACGATCAAAACGCCTCTTTCCCGTAAAAATTGTAATTCTTGTGCGAGGGTGACGTGGTAGGCTAATGGTTGAGAATAGTCAATAGACATCTCAAAACAGGGAATGTTGTGATTCGGAAAAAGATGACAAAGGACCGACCAGGCGCCATGATCTAAACCCCATTCGGTGGTTTCTTGAATTTTTTGGGAGCCGGAAGCGAGCATTTTCGCAGTTTCTGGGCTTCCCGGTGCGGGGTATTGAAATTCGTGCAAGGCACGCGGAAATCCTCCAAAATCGTGGATCGTCTCCGGCATCGGCGACGCTTGCACTTGGGTAATACCGCGCGTTAACCAATGAGCGGATACTACTAGAATGGCTTTAGGTGGCGCAATAGAGGCCCCTAGCGTATTCAATGATGCCGTAAATGGATTGTCTGCCAGTGCGTTCATCGGGCTTCCGTGCCCAATGAACCAAACTGGCTGTATGTTTGACATAATACTATCTATTCCTTTAGCGATTCATGGACACTAAGAACTCTTCGTTGTTCCTCGTTCCTTTCATTTGCTGTTGCAAGAATTCCATCGCCTCTACCGAGTTCATGTCGGACATGTGCTTACGCAAGATCCAAACACGTTGTAGCACCGCTGGATCCATCAATAGATCCTCGCGACGCGTACCTGAAGCCGTCACATCAATCGATGGATAGATTCGACGGTTCGCAAGCTTGCGATCTAATTGTAATTCCATGTTACCCGTTCCTTTGAATTCCTCAAAGATTACTTCGTCCATTTTCGAACCTGTTTCGATCAAGGCAGTTGCGATGATGGTTAAAGATCCGCCATTTTCGACGTTACGCGCAGCACCGAAGAAACGCTTAGGTTTGTGAAGCGCATTGGCATCCACACCACCGGATAAAATCTTACCAGAAGATGGAACCACTGTATTGTAGGCACGTGCAAGACGTGTAATTGAATCTAATAGGATAACGACATCGTGGCCGCATTCCACCATTCTTTTGGCCTTCTCTAAAACCAGGTTAGCCACTTTCACGTGACGCTCCGCTTGCTCATCGAAAGTAGATGAAATTACTTCTGCACGCACGGAACGCTGCATATCCGTTACCTCCTCTGGACGCTCATCGATCAATAAGATGATCAAATACACCTCTGGGTGGTTGCGGGAAATCGCATTGGCGATGTCTTTCAACAATACCGTTTTACCCGTTTTAGGCTGGGCAACGATCATACCCCTTTGGCCCTTACCGATAGGCGCGAATAAGTCCAAAATACGCGTCGAATAATTATCCGGCGTAGAAGACAAGTTCAACTTTTCCTCTGGGAATAAAGGCGTCAAATATTCAAAATTGATCCGGTCGCGAATCTCATCCGTCGTCTTTCCATTCACTGATTCCACTTTCAACAAAGCGAAATATTTCTCACCCTCTTTAGGCGGACGAATCTTTCCTAAAATCGTGTCTCCCGTCTTCAAACCAAACATTTTGATTTGTGATGGCGACACATAAATATCATCTGGAGAAGCCAAGTAATTGTAATCAGACGAACGCATAAATCCGTATCCGCCTTCTTGCATAATTTCTAAAACACCCTCGTTCTCGATCAATCCATCTAATTCCTTGATGACCTGGTTGTAATTCGAACGTGGTTTGTGGTGATGCACCGGTGCTGGCGCCTCTTCTTTCGGTAATTTATCTACATCGACTGGTGCATCCGTGGGAGACACCTCGTCTTTTGTGTTTTCTGTGCTGGTGATAAAGGAAGTATCGACTAAGAATTCTTCAGGGGCTGCTACTTCTTTGTATTCGATAGGTGCCTCCGCTTCAGGTGATGCTTCAGGTGATGCTTCAGTCTGGTTTCCCATCGGTAACAAAGGGGCCTCTTCGTTGCTCTTCTTAATTCGTTGACGCTTAGGTCGTTCGTTTGATGATGAATCTTCTTCTTGTGCTTTTTTTACTCTTTTGATAGGCTTATCTTCCATAAAGGGGGAATGATTAATTGAGATTGACAACAGACATGTCTGTCAGAATGTGTGTCAAATGAGAAAGTTCGGGGATGTTGACTCGTTGAATTGTCAGAATCGACTTACAATACTACGGTATTAGCGGGGAATTGTCAAGGTTTTAGGCCAAAATTTGGGCTTTAAAATCAATTAAATGATAAAATACACGTCCACAGCGATTATTTCGTAGTTTTGCAGCACAAGAATCTATGGAAAACATTCAGCAGCAGCTTATTGACCTTTTGGAATCCCGTCGTAAAGAGGGCTTGTTCAGGCAATTATCCGTACTGGATGGCCGCACGGATTTCTGCTCAAACGATTACCTGGGTTTAGCAGGTGATCCCATTCTCGCAGCATCTATCGCGCGCGATTTTGAGGCCTTACCTGCAGAGGCTCGCAAAAATGGCGCTACTGGCTCACGTCTTATTTCAGGACATTCATCCTTAATCGAACAATTCGAAAAAGAATGCGCCGCCTTTCATGGATCGGAAACCGCTTTACTATTTAGTTCAGGCTACGATGCAAACATCGGTTTGATCTCCTCTCTACCACAAGAAGGGGACGTTATTTTCTGTGATAAACTATTGCATGCGAGTTTGATTGATGGATTACGTCTTTCCAAAGCCGAACGTCGCATCTTCAAACACAATAACCTGGATGACTTAGTTCATCTTTTAGACCAATACCCTGCCGAAACACGCAAGTGGATCGTCGTGGAATCGGTTTATTCGATGGATGGCGACGTAGCTCCATTACGGGCTTTGGTCGAATTAAAGAATAAATACCAGGCCGTGCTCATCGTGGATGAGGCGCATTCTGGAGGAGTTTATGGTACAGAAGGACAAGGTTTAGTGTATGAGTTAGGATTATGCGAGGACGTATTTGCGCGCGTAATCACCTTTGGGAAAGCTTGGGGAAATGCGGGAGCGGTGGTCCTGGGGTCTTTGGCCCTCAAAGAATACCTCGTGAACTTCGCTAGACCGTTCATTTATTCCACGGCACCCACGCCCGCACACGTTTCCGCGCTTTTAAGCACTTTGCACTATTTACCTTCCCAAAACGAAGCCAGACAAAAACTGCAAGAAAACATCGCTTTCTTCCGCGCAAACTGCCATTCGGATGCCTGGGGGGATAGCCAAACCGCCATCCAGACCTTCTTCGTCACCGGAAACGAAGCCGTGCGAGCCAAAGCAGCCTCCGCCAGCGAATTCGCCATCAAACCTATTGTTTTCCCCACGGTAGCAAAAGGCAAAGAGCGCATCAGAATTACGCTCAGCGCAAACCATACATCAGAACAAATCCTTTCCCTCATCCAAGCACTCGAATGAAACAATTTATCGTCGCCGGAATCGGTACCGAAATCGGGAAAACCGTTGTTTCCGCCATTTTAACAGCTGGTTTAAAAGCTGATTATTGGAAACCGGTTCAAGCCGGGGATTTAGATACGGGAGACGCCTATTGGATCCGCAATTGGGTTCCATCGGCCACGGTTCACCCGTCCACCTATGCGTTAACCCAACCCATGTCCCCGCATTCAGCGGCAGAGATCGATGGGATAACAATCTCACTGGATAGCTTTAAAATCCCCACTGATCAGACCTTAATCGTCGAATTAGCCGGTGGAATTATGGTGCCATTGAATGATCAACAGACGAATCTAGACTTGATCAAACACCTGAATTTGCCGGTCATTTTAGTGAGCAAAAACTATTTAGGCAGCCTGAATCATACCTTGTTAAGTTACGAGCTATTAAAACAGCACGGAATTCCAATGGCCGGAATCGTGTTCAATGGACCCGAAAATCCGTCAGGCGAGAAATTTATTTTGAATCATACCGGTTTGCCACTTATTTTGCGCGTGAATACAGAATCAGAAATCAATGAAGCGGTTATCGCTTCGTATGCAAATAAAATCCATGTCTAAGGAGAATTTAGCTTTACGGGATGCGGCGGTCATTTGGCACCCGTTTACGCAACACCAAATCGAACCTATTTCGATTCCGATTGCGAGTGGAAAAGGTGCGTATTTAGTTGATACAGACGGTAAAAAATACATCGATGCAATTTCGTCTTGGTGGGTGAATACACACGGCCATGGGCATCCGTATTTAGCCCAAAAAGTGTACGAACAAGCCCTACAGCTCGAACAAGTCATCTTTGCCGGATTTACCCATGAACCGGCGGTTCGACTTTCGGAACGTTTATTAAGCCATTTACCCGCTAATTTTGAGCGCGTTTTCTTCTCAGACAATGGCTCCACCGCTGTGGAGGTAGCCATCAAAATGGCCTTGCAATTCTTCCATAACCAGGGAAACACGAAGCGTAGAAAAATACTTGCTTTTGCGGATGCTTACCACGGGGATACGTTTGGGGCGATGAGTTTGGGTGCACCCAGCTCCTTCAATGATCCATTTCAGGACATGCTTTTCGAGGTGGAATTCCTGCCTAGTCCTCAAGACACGGAGGCTTGCCTTGCAGCTATGTCCTCTTTGAACTCTGACGAATATGCCGCTTTCATCTTTGAACCCCTCATTCAGGGTGCGGGAGGAATGAAAATGTACGAGGCGTCGACCTTGGATGCGTTGATTTGCATGGCACATGAAAAAGGAATGTTCTGTATTGCAGATGAAATCATGACCGGATTTGGTCGTACGGGAAAGTGGTTTGCGATGGATTATTTGGTTGAAAAACCAGACATCGTTTGCTTTTCCAAAGGCCTAACCGGCGGCATGATGGCCATGGGGCTAACCCTTTGCAGTGAAACAATTTTTCAATCATTTCTATCGGATGATCGCCGTAAAATGATGTTCCATTCTCACTCCTTTACGGCAAATCCATTAGCCTGCGCTGCAGCCAATGCGAGTATGGATTTAATGGAAAAAGAAGAAACCTGGGCGTCTATTGCGCGCGTGGAATCTCGTCATCGGGCGTTTGCGGAAACGCTGAAGAATCATACCATCCTAAAAAATGTGCGAATTCACGGCAGTATCCTAGCGATGGAAGTAGAAACGGGTGAGACAGATGGTTATTTACACTCCATCCGAGATGATATCTATCGCTACTTCTTGGAGCAAGGCATTTTAATGCGTCCATTAGGAAACACCATCTATATCCTCGCCCCCTATTGTATTGAAGACGAGGATTTAGCGTATATCTACGATAAAATTAAGGCTTTTGCGCAGGGGCTAATTTAGTGGCTTGCCAAGAAACCATTTGCCAACGCTTATCCGCATACAAGTACACATCGGTAAAACGAACGCGCAAAGGAGTTTGGCCTCCGTCAGCTGCGGGCTGCTGAATCACAATGATACCGGTATTAATTCCCGTATTGCCATACACCCGTTGTTGCATTTCTTCCGGAGTGATAGACAAATAAATCGATTTCCCAGATAAAACGGACGCAATGTAACTATCCTTCGAATCTTGTACACCACTCGAGTGGAAGTAGACAAGTTCCTTGTGAATAACCGATTCTAGACCCGCACGGTCTTTCGCTACTAGGTACTTAAATCGACTTAATTCTGCTTCTTTAAGGGATTCCTCATTTTGCGCAAAGCCGATCATCGGTGCCAACAAACAAAATAAAATCAATACTTTCTTCATTTTCTTTTTTTTTTAAAACGCTTTCGCGCGGGTTATTTACTCAAAATTAAATCCGCTGCCTTCTCCGCAATCATGACCACCGCGGAATTCGTATTCCCTGAAATCACATCCGGCATGATCGACGCATCCGCCACCCGTAAACCTTGCATACCACGAACACGCAATGTGGTAGGATCGCAAACCGCCTCCGCATCCGTTCCCATCTTACAGGTTCCCACCGGATGATACACGCATTCCGTGGCTTGCTCGATGTGTTTTTCGATTAGTTCTTCGCTCCAAGGTCCTGATGGATAATTCAGCTCCGAACCTTTTCTTAATCCGTCAAACGCTGTAGACAACACGATATCTCGTGCGATGCGCACTCCACGCTTCAAGGTTTCGAGGTCCTCTTTCTCGGATAAATAACGCGGATCAATGACCGGTGCGTCATGGTAATCCGCAGAACGCAGGCTAACGGTTCCACGACTTTTGGGCTTTAGTAAGGTAGGCAGAATGGTAAATCCATCGCTTAAAGGCATTCTGCTATAATCGTACATATCGGCCGCCCATGCAGAAGAGAAATGAAACTGTAAATCAGGCACATCCGATTGATTCACGGAATCGTAGAAAGCCGCGGCCTCTAAAGGACTCGAGGCTAATGGTCCCTGTTTCTTAAACGTATAATCCAGGTAGTTTTTCACCCCCAAAGCCACGTTATACGACTGACCCTTTGTACTGGCCTGCGCGTTCATATTCACAAACAAGTGATCAGACAAATTCTTTCCCACCCCTTTCAGATCTAGGCGGGAGTCGATTCCGTGTGCTTTCAATTCTGCCGCATCGCCGATGCCGGATAGTTGCAAGATTTGTGGGCTTTGGAAAGCACCAGCTGATAAAATCACTTCAGAAGATTCGAATTCGATAGGCTTCTTAGAACCCAATTTATAGCCTTTCAACCCAGTCACCTTTTCTCCCTGAATCACTAAGGAAGCGACCTGAAAAGAGGTCTGGATGTGTAGGTTTTTACGAGAAAGTGCTGGTTGAATAAAAGCTTTCGCACCGGATGCCCTTTCGCCGTCTTGAATATTGAACTGAAATAATCCGGCTCCTACCTGCTTCGCCCCATTGAAATCGGGATTCTCTGGAATCCCTACCATGGCACAGCCTTCAATGAAAGCATCCCCAAAAATCGTCAAATGCCGATTCTTCGCCACACGATGTAGGCCACCCCTTCCGTGGTATTCGTTTTGAAAATCTTCGTTATCCTCTGACTTCTTAAAATAGGGCAACACATCCTGGTAAGACCAACCTGCACAACCCCAAGCCGCCCAAGCGTCATAATCCGCTTTGTTCCCGCGAATATACGCCATGCAGTTAATCGCAGAACTTCCGCCCACGGTTTTACCGCGAGGCTGGTAGATTCGGCGACCCCCTAAATGCGGTTGTGGTTCCGTGAAAAAATTCCAGTTTAAATAGGTGTGGTTTAACAAGGAATAGGCAGATGGCATCGAAATGCGGGGATCCCTAAAATCTCCTCCTGCTTCGATCAACAATACCTGGTTTAAGGGATTTTCGGATAAACGATGCGCCAAAACGCAACCCGCCGTACCGGCCCCCACAATGATGTAATCAAATTTCATAGAATAAGTCTACCATTTTCTCTTTGAATATCCCTATTTTTGACCAATAAACAATTCTCTGTGAGCAATTTTTCTGTCTACTTTTCTTTAGGTCTTGGGCACATCCTGAATTGGGCAGCCCTAGACCATCTTTTGTTTATCCTCTCGCTGACTTGCGTATATGTGGTGACAGATTATAAAAAATTGCTTTGGCTGGTAACGGCTTTTACGCTGGGGCATTCGATTACCTTAGCTTTAGCGACTTTACACTTGATCCAGGTCAATGTCACCTGGGTTGAATTTTTAATCCCTTGTACGATTTTAGTCACTGCTATCAGCAATCTGATTCAGACAGAACAACGCTACAAGTACGGTGTGGTTGCTTTTTTTGGGCTGATTCATGGCCTAGGTTTCTCGAATTATTTACAAAGTTTGTTAGGTGCAGAAAGCTCGATTTTCACTCCGCTCCTAGCCTTTAATGTAGGACTTGAAATAGGCCAATTAGTCGTAGTCGCCCTAATACTTGCGTCTTCCATCCTGTCGCTTTACGTGTTTAAATGGAAGCAAACGGCTTATATACAAGTCATTTCAGGCATCACCATAGGCCTTGTTTTGCCCATGATCCTAGAGCGTTGGCCATAAAAAAAGCCCCGATTTTCATCGAGGCCTTTTCCTGGAATTTCAGAGGACTAAAAGTCTTCATCTAAAGAGAATGACATAGACTCCTTATCAGACATGACACCTGATTTTTGGTATTCTGCCACACGCTTCTCGAAGAAGTTTGTTTTTCCTTGTAAAGAGATCATCTCCATAAAGTCGAATGGATTTGTCGCATTGTAGTGCTTCTTGCATCCCAAAGAAACCAATAAACGGTCTGCCACGAAATCGATGTATTGACACATCATCTCCGCGTTCATACCGATCAATGAAACCGGTAATGCCACGGTTACGAATTCTTTTTCGATCTCTACCGCATCTAAAATGATTTCGTAGATACGCTCTTGAGGTAATTTATTTTTAATGTGATCTGCATATAATAAACACGCGAAATCACAGTGTAAACCTTCGTCACGCGAGATCAATTCGTTCGAGAACGAAAGACCAGGCATTAAACCACGTTTCTTTAACCAGAAAATCGAGCAGAATGAACCAGAGAAGAAAATACCTTCTACCGCTGCGAACGAAATTAAACGTTCTACGAAATTGTCTGACTCGATCCATTTCAAAGCCCAATCCGCCTTTTTCTTGACGCAATCGATTGTCTCAATCGCACGTAAAAGGTGATCTTTTTCTTTCGGATCATTGATATAGGAATCAATTAAAAGGGAATACGTTTCTGAGTGAATGTTTTCCATCATGATTTGGAAACCATAGAAACATTTCGCCTCTGCGTATTGCACTTCTTTCAAGAAGTTATTCGCTAAATTTTCATTTACGATACCATCCGATGCAGCGAAGAATGCCAAAACGTGTGAAACGAAGTGACGCTCACCATCGTTCATCTTTTTCCAGTCCGCTAAATCTTGAGATAAATCGATCTCTTCAGCTGTCCAGAAAGACGCTTCCGCCTTCTTATAAAATTGCCAAATATCATCGTGCTTAATCGGAAAAAGCACAAAACGGTTGGGATCCTCAACCAATAAGGGTTCTACTGCTATCGTTGACATATAAATTAAATTGAACTCGAAATTAAGAAATTCTACCTGATATACAAGACCAATAACAGGCCTAAATTGTTTTAAATTTTAAAAGAAAAATCCGCCTACTTGAACAACCAGCGCTGAGCCATATGGAGAGCGCCCAGCCGTATAATTCAAGTCATACATAATCGAAAAATTAAGACCCATTTTAGATCCTATTCCCACTCCTACTAGTACTGGATTAGCATACGAAATTCCAGTGTTATTAGAAAGATTGTTGTAGTTCTCCACTTGTCCTGTTAGGTACGCTTGGCCAATGACCTGACTCAAAGCGGGAACTTGCTGGCGAATAAAGATTTTTTGACCTAAAAGATTACTCGAATAAGTGCCTAATGAGCCATAATTCGCAGAATAATACTGATAAATTAAACCCACACCCACCATCGCATTATTCGTCAGTGAATAACCCACCATGGGCGAAACCCCGATGCTCGTCGGGTTTCCAAAACTCAGGCCACTGATTCCTCCACCAAAATTCAAGCGTTGGCGAAAAGGTAATTCTCGGACGTCCTTTTCCACATCTAAATCACCCTCAGCACCCTCCTCTTTAATGACCACCGGTTCTTGGGCGAAGACCTCTGAAACTCCCACAAAAGTCAGGAGTGAAAAGAATAAAAACAGTTTTTTCATTTGGCTTAAATTGATTACCAAAATTAAAGGATATTTTTGTAAAATGAACTCCCCACAGGCAAAGCATAACATAGATAATTGTGATCCGAAAACGCACATCATCATCAAAGGTGCGCGCGTGCACAATTTAAAAGGAGTGGATGTGGCGATTCCACGCAATCAGCTTGTAGTTATTACGGGATTGTCGGGATCAGGGAAGTCTTCCTTGGCCTTTGATACCTTGTTTGCGGAGGGCCAAAGAATGTACGTCGAAAGTCTGAACAGCTACGCGCGGCAGTTTTTGGGACGTATGGAAAAGCCCGCCGTGGATTATATCAAAGGGGTTTCGCCAGCGATTGCCATTGAACAAAAGGTCAACACAAAGAACCCGCGTTCCACGGTAGGTACCACCACAGAAATCTACGATTATTTAAAATTACTTTTTGCCCGCATCGGCCGCACCATTTCCCCGGTTTCTGGAAAGGAAGTGCGCAAAGATTCGGTCTCCCATATCGTGGATTTTATTGCCCAAAACGACGGCAAGAAAGTCCTCATCCTAGCGCCACTCGTTCACCACGAAGACAGAAGCTTAGAAAACGAATGTCAATTACTGATCCAGAAAGGTTATTCTCGATTGAAATTCCAAGATGAAATTATTGCCTTGGAGGAATTAGTAGAGGATCCTGCTCATTTGCAAAAGCTCGCGAAAAAACCGGCGGAGATCGCGATTTTGATCGACCGTTTGGTCTCTAAAAAAGACGACGAAGAAACGCAATTCCGCGTAGGTGATTCCGTCCAAACAGCCTATTTCGAGGGAGAAGGCGTTTGCTGGATTGAAATCGAAGGCAGAAAGCGCGACATCTTCTCGAATAAATTCGAATTAGATGGAATGGTTTTTGAGGAGCCAAGTTTGAACTTGTTCTCCTTCAATAATCCCTACGGCGCATGCCGCAATTGCGAGGGTTATGGCAAAGTCCTGGGTTTAGACCCGGACTTAGTTTTTCCAGACCACGATTTATCTGTTTATGAGGGAGCCATTGCACCGTGGCGAAGCGAGCGAATGAGTGAATGGCTTAGTCCGCTTTTACGAAATGGGGTGCAATTTGACTTCCCTATACATCGCCCCTACAAGGATTTAAGTGCAACGGAAAAGAAAATATTGTGGACTGGAAATAAGTATTTCGCAGGACTGACAAAGTTTTTTGATCACCTCGAAAAAGAGACTTATAAAATCCAATACCGGGTGATGCTCTCGCGTTACCGCGGCAAAACGAATTGTCCGGAATGCCAGGGTTCACGCTTGCGAATGGATGCTAGTTATGTAAAAATAGCAGGTACCTCGCTTGTCGATTTGGTGCTTTGGCCCCTATCGAAAACGAAAGCTTTCTTTGAAAAACTGGAGCTGAACGAGCACGATCAGCAGGTTTCTAGACGAATTCTGATCGAGATTAACAATCGCTTGGAATATATGGACCGAGTGGGTTTAGGCTATTTAACGCTGAATCGATTGAGCTCCACCTTATCTGGAGGCGAATTTCAACGCATTAAATTAGCGACATCGCTGGGCAGTGCTTTGGTAGGTTCGATGTATATTTTAGATGAACCGAGCATCGGTTTGCATCCTCGAGATACAGAGCGACTGATTTCGGTGTTAGAGATGTTGAAAAACATGGGAAACACGGTCATCGTCGTGGAACATGAGGAGGAAGTCATGCGCGCTGCGGATCAGATTATCGACATCGGTCCAGAAGCAGGTCGCCATGGCGGGAATTTGATCTTTCAGGGGAATTTAACAGAGGCTTTGGCAGACAAAAGCACGGATAGCCACACCTTGCGCTTCCTAAGCGGCGAAGATCGCATCGAAGTGCCCTACTTTAGACGTAAACCATTAGCTCAAATCGAAATCACCGGAGCTTCTGAAAATAATTTAAAAAACGTGGACGTTGCGATTCCTTTAGGCATCATGACAGTTGTAACGGGTGTAAGTGGCTCTGGAAAATCCACCTTAATTCGTAAAATTTTGTACCCTGCGATGCTTCGTTTATTGCAACAAGGCACCGAAGAAACGGGGCGATTCCGTGAAATTAAAGGCAGCACAAACAAAGTGGCGAGCATCGAAATGGTTGATCAACAGCCGATCGGAAAATCATCTCGCTCGAATCCAGTTACTTACATTAAGGCCTACGACGCCATTAGAGCCTTGTATTCTGAACTTCCAGTGGCGAAAGCCCGTGGCTACAAACCCGCCCATTTCTCCTTCAACGTAGAAGGTGGACGCTGCGAGGTATGTCAAGGCGAGGGAGAAATCACCATCGAAATGCAATTCATGGCAGATATTAAGCTGCCTTGCGAATCTTGCGGTGGATCCCGATTCAAGCAGGAAATTTTGGACGTCAAATTCCAGGATAAAAATATCTCAGAAATCCTCGATTTAACCGTCGAAGAAGCCGTGGAATTCTTCCGCGAGAAACAACCGCGTATCGCCGATAAAATCGATCCCCTTTTCCAAGTAGGCTTGGGCTATATCAAATTAGGTCAATCCTCGAACTCGCTTTCCGGTGGAGAAGCACAGCGCGTGAAACTCGCCAGCTTCCTAGGCAAAGGAAATCCAAACAAAGGCAAGACCCTGTTTATCTTTGACGAACCTACCACGGGTCTTCACTTCCACGACATTAAAAAGCTCTTAAAAGCCATGAACGATTTAGTAGAACAGGGGGATTCGGTGGTGATCATTGAGCACAATATGGAGGTGATTAAATGCGCTGACCACATTATTGATTTAGGACCCGAAGGGGGCGAAAATGGGGGCTATATTACATTCCAAGGTACTCCTGAGGAGATGAAAGGCCTGAAAAACAACCCAACCGCTCATTATTTAAGCCAAAAACTGTAAATTCGTACATGTCCACGTTTTCTAACATCACTCAGCTCGCAGAAAGAATCCAGTCCATAACGGCCGGATTACACCTAGCGATCCCTGAATTGATCGTGGCGGGAACGATCTTATTTAGCCTGTTGATTGAATTATTTTTACATGGCAAAACAGAGAAATTTAGTACATCTTGGCGCTATTTTACCTGTCAAATCCCCCTTTTGTTAGCCTTATCACTCAGCTTTCAACGATCTGAATTAGGTTCAACCGGCTCCTTTGCCTCCGGCTTATTTGAGGTGAATTTAGGATCGAATGCCATCAATACATTGATTTTAGGAATTGGATTTTTACTCATTTTGATGAATCAAATCCATAAAAAATCCCTCACCTTCGAAGAACTGACCGGCTTCCTTTCCATTTTATTGGGTGCCTTATTGAGCAGCTTGAGCTCGAATGCCCTGAGTTTATTCTTGTCGATCGAATTGATGTCGATGGGTACTTATGTACTAGTAAGCCTTCGAAAAGAGTCCTCGCGGGCCAGTTTACCCTATGTTTTATTCGGACTTGGGTCCTCTGCCCTATTTATTTACGGCATTTCTTTGCTGTATGGTCTGACAGGGACCTTAGATTTCACGAGCGTAGATTTCTCTCGAGGCATTTCAGTGGCAGACCCTTATTTGCGCGGTTTTGCTTTAGGACTTTTTGCGGTGGGCTTATTGTTCAAGATGTCTTGGGCGCCTTTTCATCCCTGGAATCCAGACGTAATGGAGCAATTGCCGGCCGCCTGGATGACTTGGATTTCGACTGCACCTAAACTAGCAATAGCCTTTGTGGGCGTTCGTTTGCTACCCGGTTTACCCATTTCCTATGCGAATGAATTAGCTGTTTTAGCGATACTGACTTTGTTAGTGGGAAATTTAGGAGCATTGGGCCAAAACAATACCAAACGTCTCCTCGCCTACTCCAGCATCGCGCATGGCGGCTTTCTAGCGATGGCTTGGTTCTTCCAACCGATTCAGGCATTGGATGCAATTCTATTTTATGGCTTCTTATATAGTATCGCCAGTTTATTGGTTTTCTATCTAATTGACGATTCGGCAGCGGATAAGATCACGTCTTTTGCTGGGCTAGGTTCTGAGAAACCTTTACCTTCCTTTTTCTTGCTCACAGGACTTGTGGCCTTAGTGGGATTACCACCAGCTGGAACCTTTATTGCGAAGATGACCTACTTCAGTTTGTTGTGGTCAAACTATGAAACGACGACCGCTATCGGCCTGCTCATTTTACTCATTGTAGCTATTTTAGTGACCGCCATTTCACTCTTTTATTATTTGAAAATTCCCTTCCAATTGTATTTCAAAAAATCGACAGAAAAAACCCGTCTTTGGGCGGATTTGACTTCGCTCGAAATCTACTCTTACGGATTTTTAACCGCGATTTTGATGGCATCTCTCTTATTCCCAGCGGTCTTGACAAACCTTTGGAAATAGTCGATAAAAAAATAAAAAAATCAGCTTATTGGTCATTTATTTTGGCTAATTTTGGACTTGATTTACAAAATAGCCCCACGTTTCCATGTCTGATTCTATTAAGCACGAATGCGGAATTGCCCTCATCCGCCTACGAAAGCCTTTTCAGCACTACTTAGACAAATACAAAACCCCTACTTACGGACTGAGCAAACTTTATCTGATGATGGAGAAGCAAGTCAACAGAGGACAAGATGGAGCCGGGGTGGCGAATATCAAAATCAACGTAAAACCAGGGCATCGCTACATTTCCAGATACCGTTCGGTAGAGCCACAAGCGGTGGCAGATATTTTTGGAAAAATCAATAAGAAATTCGCGAAAGCACAAAAGCTAGCTAAATCCGTCAAACGCGAAACCGGCATTGATGCCGTACACGACGCAGATTGGTGGCAAGAAAATGTCGCTTTCACCGGTGAGGTACTATTAGGCCATTTACGATACGGAACACACGGTCAAAACGAGATCGAAAACTGCCACCCCATGTTGCGTCAAAACAACTGGAGAAGCCGTAATCTCGTGATGGCGGGTAATTTCAATATGACCAATGTGGACGATTTATTCGATAAATTAGTTTCCTTAGGTCAGCACCCGAAAGAGAAAGTAGACACGGTTACCGTGATGGAAAAAATCGGCCACTTTTTAGATGAAGAGAATCAACGCCAATTTGGCAAATACAAAGACCAATACGAGAACCCAGAATTATCGGATATTATTGCCCAAGAAATTGACTTGAAGCGCGTTTTAGAGCGTTCATGCAAGGATTTTGACGGTGGATACGCGATGGTGGGAATGACTGGATATGGTGCCTCATTTGTGGCGCGTGACCCAGCGGGTATTCGCCCAGCCTTCTATTATGTAGATGAGGAAGTGGCCGTTGTGGCTTCTGAAAAACAAGCCATCAAGACGTCTTTTAACTGCGCCTACGATCAAATTAAGGAGATTACTCCAGGCCACGCCCTGATCATCGACATCGAAGGTAATGTAAATGAAGTGCCTTTCATCGACCGTTTAGAGCAAAAATCGTGCTCATTCGAACGCATCTACTTCTCTCGCGGTTCCGATCCAGATATCTACCATGAGCGTAAGAAATTAGGCCAGTTGTTAATCCCTCAAATATTAGAGGAGGTACATCACGACCTGAAAAACACGGTATTCTCTTACATTCCGAACACGGCAGAAACGGCATTCCTAGGCATGATTGATGGTCTTGAAGATCATTTGGCCAAAGAACGGAAGAATGCCATCATGGAAGGCATCCTTTTCGAACAAGAACTCGAAGAATTATTAACCTTCCGTCCGCGTGTCGAGAAATTAATCTCCAAGGACGTGAAAGTACGTACCTTCATCACCTCTGACGCTCAGCGCGACGACATGGTGGCGCATGTATATGACACCACCTATGAGGTAATCAATAAAGAAGTAGATTCCGTGGTAATCATCGACGATTCCATCGTTCGTGGAACCACTTTAGAGAAAAGTATCCTGAAATTATTGGATAAATTATCCCCTAAGAAAATCGTTATCGTTTCTTCTGCTCCCCAAATTCGCTACCCAGATTGCTACGGTATCGATATGTCGAAAATGAAGGAATTTGTTGCTTTCCGTGCGGCATTAGCCCTTTTAAAAGAACGTGGCTTAGAAAATATCTTAGACGAAGTGAATTTACGTTGCTTGAATGCTTTGGAAAATGGCACAGCGTCAGAAGAGAACTTTGTGAAAGCGATCTATGCACCCTTCACAGACGAAGAAATCTCGAATAAAATCGCAGAAATAGTTCGTCCTAAAGGCTTAAAAGCTGAACTTTCGATCGTTTACCAAACCGTAGCGAACCTGAACGTAGCCTGCCCAGATCACCTTGGCGATTGGTATTTCACCGGAAACTTCCCCACACCAGGAGGTAATCAAGTGGTGAATAAATCATTCGTTAACTTTATGAAGGGGATCGAAGTTCGCGCGTATTAATATACGACGACGACCGCTCCGCGTTTTTCTTGCACTCCCTTTTCAGGATAATCGATCGCTTGGTAGCGTATGATATAGGCGTAGGTTTCTTGCGGAACTTTGGCCCCATTATAGGTTCCATCCCAGCTAAAAACAGGGCCTTTCGTGCGATACAGTTGCTCTCCCCAGCGGTTATAAATCTCTAAGGAAATCACCTGCGTTCTCGATTTAGGATAGGTCGCATTCGGTTCATTCCAGTTATAGGACGGCTCAAAAACATCATTTTGCCCATCGCCATTAGGCGTAAATACGGTAGGGGCGATCAAAACTGCATCACATTTATCCTCGATCTTCACGCTATCTTGTAGCTCGCATCCATCGCTATCGCGCAGGGTAAAAGAATAAAGTCCACTGCGATTAATCTGTAGGTCTTTCGAATTCCAACCCGAAACAATTCCCGGATTCGCCTGCCAAGAAACCTGCAAATTAGCAGGAGAAGGAACTAAGGTTACTAAATAAGGTGATAGCGGTTTATCATTGCAAATAATTCCATCGGCCTTTTTCACGGCTAAAGGATTCGTCGTAAAATTGACTTGCGTTTCCTTTTTAATAGAGCAACCGGAGGCATCCTCCTTAATTTCTAGGGTATAGTTTCCGCTCGGCTTGGGCACAGTAATAAAACGCGAGGACTCTCCCGTACTCCATTGGTAGGTAAATGCCGCCACAGGAGGTACGGATGTAGGTCCTATTTGACCCTCTTCCTTACAGATAAACGTATAACTTGCTGGCAACACAAAAGGATCTAATAATTCCACATGGTAAGCAGACGCATCCAACATATAATTCGTCAAACACGCATTAGAAATCGCCACGGTTACCACATAATCTCCAGCCTTCTTGAAATCATAGGTCATTTCTGTTCCCGTATACGAATACAATAAGGTTCCAGCCGGATTCAAAGGAACGAGTAGCCCGTCTGCATTGCGCGTCGGATCCAGCGTACTTTGGTAAATCTTCCAGTCCAAACGATCATTCTTAATCGGGTCGCACAAATCTTGACTCACCTTAAAATGATAGGTTGTTCCATCACAACTTTGCTGAATACTGGGCGTAGAATTAGGTTTGGGTGTTAATACAATCGATAGAGGCAAGCCTAAACCACTGGTCGTTCCAGCCGCTAAATTCAATCCATTTCGAACAAAGGTCGCTCTAATCGTCCGTGTTGAATCTTTCAGCGAAATATCCGGATTGACAATTTTTCCCAGACTCGAACTTCCCTGAAACGCCGCATAAATGATCGAACCGCTGGAAGGATCTCCCTGAAGAGCCCCTATTTTACCAAGGCCAGACCACAAAAGACTTTGGGATCTTTGCATAGCACTCGAATCTTTCGACGAGATGGAATATTGCCAAATCTGGGCATTAGGACCCACATTCGTTGAGGCATACACTATTTTACCATCAGCCGAAAACTCCACGCCATACGGACTGTTCGCAAGCGGAATTCGATACCTAAAGGTGGTTTTTCCAGTGGCCACATCGAAATCATAGATATCCACTTGATTCGAAGGCGGACTTACATAGGCGATGGCTAGTACTTTGCCATCCCGCGAAAAATGAGAGGATGCCGAAGGCCCTTGAACGAGAGAATTAGCAACGGATTCTATGGGCCCACTAATTCCCGCTTTAGATACTTTAAATGTTCTTAAAATAGTTGAATCTGCATCTTGCGTTTGCAACCAATAATAATCTCCACCACTGACAGCGACGCCAAAGCGTTCCGCAGACGGCGCTGGACTCAGGAATTGATTTTTGATGGAGACACCACCCTTACCTCCATTCAATTTACGATCGTAGATACTATAATACACCTGGTTTTCTCCCGCTGCATTCTTGCGCAGGGTAAAGATATAATATTCGGCCTGACAGCCTTTGCACGTCGTTTTAGGCAAAATGGCTACTCCTTGAATTTGAGTCGTATCGCCATTGAGTCCTTGCGCGACGAGTGAATTATCCTTCGCATAGACACGCGAACCATTGGTATAGAAAATGAGATCATTATTCTCATCTGTCATTTTGGCCACACCTTCCGGCGTTGTCATCGGTCCTCTGCCTGCTGAAGGAGTGGATGATCCACCCGTAAATTTTAAGGAAGCATTTGTGCCAAAATTCCATCCATCCTCTCCCCCTGCCTTCGGTTGCTCGCCGCAGATCTTCACCTCCATTTTTGCCTCTGCCGCACAGCCCGAACTTAAATCCGTCACGACTACCGAGTAGCAACCTGATTCCGAGACGCGAATAGTGTCCGTCGTCTGACCTTTCGGAAACCAGGAAACACCCACCGGAAAGGCCGGTTTAGATACAGACCCAAACGCATTCAACACCACCGGATCCCCTTTACAAATCATTAAGGTCGTGTCGTTCGAATCTTTACCCAAAATAAAATCAGGCAAAGCCCCTATTTTAACGTCCTGAGGACCATAAACAGTAGTCACGCCACCAGAGGTTACTTGCAAGGACACTTTTTTGACACCCGGATTACAATATTGATATACTCCTGTTCGCGCAGTAGAGGTCGCACCGGCTTCACCAAAATCCCATAAATAAGTCGCTGACGACGGATAATGATCACGAATTTCAAAAACCGTTCCGGCCGGCGCATCCGTACAATTATTACATTGAGTGATACAATTGTTTCTCACCTCAATCGTTCTGGGAACTTGAGCGAAAGCCGTTAGGGATAGGAAGAGAAATAATAAGGTCCGGTACATGGTTTTAGAATCAACCACAAAATAAGTCAATAAATTGGTTATTGCGTTGCATGAATGTAAATTGCTGAGCTATGTGGACTCGTTTATCCATTTTTTCTACTTTCTTATTTTTACTGAGCGCCCTTTCGCTCTCAGCGCAAGATCCGCAATTATCCCAAAACCTAGCGAACCCCCTACTCAACTCCCCCGCCTTCGCCGGTTTGCAAGATCAAAACAAGGTCTATTTAACGCATCGAAACCAATGGCCGAATCAATCGGCTAATTACCAGTATTCGGCCGGAGCAGTAGAAGTCAGCTTGGGAAAAATCAACAGTGGCATCGGACTACTTTTCTCCTCAGACAAGCAATTTTCTAGTCTCCAAACGAACTCCATCAGCCTTCAATACGCCTACCACGCAAACCTAAATGAGAATACTTTACTTTCCATGGGCATCCAAGGTTCAGGCGTTTTCCGCAGTTTAGATTATAGCCATTTAACCTACGGAGATCAATTAGGCCAATTTTTAGTCAACGGTACCTTAGGAAATACGTTTGACCCTACTGCCCTTTCCTTTGTGAACCGCGTGAGTTATATGGACATTTCAGCCGGCTTGGTATTGAACCATTCCAATTACTGGCTCGGAGCATCTGTGCACCATTTAAACCGACCTAACCAATCCCTCATCCGCTCTAGCGATGATTTAATCGCCCCTAAATACGCGCTCATGGCAGGCCTCAGCCTACCAATCTCTGAAGGAAAAAACCTTAAACCAGCACTTTACGTTAAAAATCAAGGCGCCTTTAGCCAACTAGACCTAGGAACTTACCTGCAAGTAGACCCCTTAGTTATTGGTTTGTGGTACCGCGGATTGCCGTTGAATAAAGGTACTTCTGAATCCTCGACGAGTCGAGAATCTCTCATTGGATTAGTTGGCTATCAAAACAATCGGTACTCCTTTGGCTATTCCTATGATTTTACGGTCTCAGGTTTAGGTTTGGGTTCCGGAGGAGCACACGAATTGAGCTTCTCCTATGTCTTAAACTGGGATTTTGGCCAAAGAAAATCCTTCCAACGCTACCGCCAAAGTTTCGCTTGTCCGAAGTTTTAACAGCATAGAGTATAGAGTATAGAGTTGGAATCCCCTGCGGGGATACATTCAGAAATGTTTTATTACTATTGTTATAAATACAAAAAAGGGAGCAATTGCTCCCTTTTTTGACTTATTTTCAGATAGACACTGAAATGAGATTTCAAATCGTAGAAAATATGCCGAAGGCCATTTTCTGATTTGAAAGCTTATTTCAGCGTTCTTTTTACTTCTTTCATTTCATAGCACTCTAACATATCGCCTACTTCTAAATCGTTGAAGTTTTTGACAGATAGACCGCACTCGTAACCGAATTTAACTTCAGCCACATCGTCTTTGAAACGCTTCAAGGCAGAGATTTCTCCGTCGTGTACAACCACGAAATCACGGATGACACGAATCTTGTGAGCACGTTTCACTGTTCCGTCTAATACGTAGCAACCAGCTACTGTACCGATTTTGGTGATCTTAAATACGTCACGAATTTCGATGTTCGATGTAATTACCTCTTCGAATGAAGGAGCTAATAGACCTTCCATCGCAGCTTTAATTTCGTCGATAGCCTGGTAGATGATCGAGTAGTTACGGATTTCGATTTGTTCTGTATCAGCTAAACGACGAGCGTTTTGTGATGGACGAACTTGGAACGCGATGATAACCGCATCAGAAGTAGACGCTAAAGCCACATCGGATTCAGAAACCTGACCTACACCTCTGTGAATGATTCGTACTTGAACCTCCTCGGTCGATAACTTCATCAAGGAATCCGAAAGAGCCTCTACTGAACCATCCACGTCACCTTTTACGATCACGTTCAACTCACGGAAAGTACCGATTGCCTTACGACGACCAATCTCCTCCAAAGTGATGTGTTTACGGGTACGCAACGTTTGTTCCCGTAGAATTTGCTCCCGCTTGTTCGCAATCTCACGTGCCTCACGCTCGTTTTCTAAGCAAAGTAATTTATCACCTGCTTGTGGCGCTCCGTTTAAGCCTAACACTTGAACTGGAGTAGATGGACCTGCTTTTTTAATTTTGTTACCGTGGTGGTCAAACATCGCTTTCACACGACCGTAATTATCACCCGCTAACATCATATCACCCACGTTTAATGTACCTGCTTGAACTAACAAGGTAGTTACATAACCACGTCCTTTATCTAATTCTGCTTCAATAACCGAACCTACCGCTTTCTTCTTAGGGTTAGCCGTTAATTCAAGCATCTCCGCTTCTAATAATACTTTTTCTAATAAATCATCGATACCTTGACCAGACTTAGACGAGATTTCTTGGCATTGGTATTTACCACCCCAATCCTCTACAAGCATATTCATGGCTGCTAACTCCTCACGTACTTTGTCTGAATTTGCACCGTCTTTATCAATCTTAGAGAAAGCAAAAACGATTGGAACACCAGCCACCATGGAGTGGTTGATAGCCTCTTTTGTTTGAGGCATCACAGAGTCGTCCGCTGCGATTACGATGATAACAATATCGGTTACTTTCGCACCACGGGCACGCATCGCTGTAAAGGCTTCGTGACCAGGTGTATCTAAGAAAGTAACTTTCTTACCTGATTTCGTTTCTACTGAGTAAGCACCAATGTGTTGGGTGATACCACCCGCTTCACCTGCGGCTACTTTAGCCCGACGAATATAATCTAGTAAGGAAGTTTTACCGTGATCGACGTGACCCATAATCGTAACGATAGGCGCACGCGGCACTAAATCCTCTGGAGAATCCTCTACTTCTACCTCAACAACGTCGATTTCCTCTTCTGCTGAAACAAAGCTCACCTCGAATCCAAATTCATCCGCGATCACCGTAATGGCTTCCGCATCCAAACGTTGGTTAATGGAAACGAACATACCTAAGCTCATACAAGCCGAGATTACCTCGTTCACAGAAGTATCCATTAAAGAAGCCAAATCCGATGCAGAAATAAATTCCGTCACCTTCAATACTTTTGCTTCCTCATCTTCCGCCATCATACGTGCCTCTTCTGCCTCTGCACGACCCTTACGCTTCTCACGGCGCTTATCTGCACCGAAACTTTGCTTATTGGTCGCACCTTGCAAGCGAGCCATCGTGGCTTTGATTTGCTCTTGGATGTCTTTATCTGACAATTCTCCTTTCGGTGCTGGTTTAGCACCTGGAGCTGGTTTCTTATTGAAATCCTTTTTATCACCTGGACGTCCGCCTGTTCCAGGAACAGATGGAGCTGGTTTTTTCTCCTCTTTGATGATACGCTTGCGCTTGTGTTTCGCGTTATTTCCGCGATCACCTGCGGCAGGCAATTCAATTTTACCTAGAACGGTTAATCCTTTAAGGGTCTCGCCTTTGGCCTCAATTAATTGAATATCTGCTACCTCAGCAACAGGAGGAGCCACGGGTGCTACAGGCACCACTGGGGCTGGAGCAGGAGCCGGAGCCGGCTTTTCAGCCACTGGCTCTGGGCTAGGTGCTGGAGCCGGAGTGGGTGCAGGCGCCGGAGCAGGAGTTGGCTCTGGAGCCTTTTCCGCCTTAGGAGCGACTGGATTACCCTTTTTATCCAATTCGATTTTTCCCAAAATCTTCAATCCCATCTGCTTCTCTTCGACAGGAGCCTCGGCCACAGGAGCTAGTGCTTCTGCCGCTTTAGGAGCCTCCACTACAGGAGCTGGCTTTTCCACCGCTGGCTCTGGAGCGGGTGCTGGTGTAGGCGCAGGTGCTGCAACAACGACCGGTTCTGGTGCTGGTGCCGGCTTGGGAGCCTCTACAGAGGATTCCAAAATATGGTTCGCACCATATTCCTTCGCTAACAAGGTCAACTGCTCAAAGTTCAGTTTGGCGTTGGGGTTATTGTCAATTTTGTGACCTTTCGCAGAGAGAAACTGTAGGATCGTAGACGTTCCCACGTTTATTTGCTTTGCTACAAGGCTCAACCGCATTGTTTTTTCTTCTGCCATAAAAATTACAAAAAACTAAATTCTTTTTATTTTAATAAACTACTCAAACTCAGAACGCAATACCGCTAGGATCTCATCGATCGTACCTTCTTCTAACTCCGTTCTACGCTCTAACTCTTCTTTAGATAAGGCCAAAACTTGTTTCGCTGTATCTAAACCGATTTTGTGAAGCTCATCTAAAATCCAAGCCTCAATTTCGTTAGAGAATTCTGTCAATTCCACATCCTCATCATCTAGCTCATCCTTAGGTACATCACGGAATACATCGATTTCGTAACCTACTAATTTACCCGCTAACTTGATGTTTTGACCTCCACGACCAATTGCCATAGAAACCTGATCTGAATTTAAATACACCGAAATACGGCGACGCTCTTTGTCAATCGCCATTGAATTCAATTTCGCTGGGCTTAACGTACGCGCTACTAATAATTCTAAATTATCCGTGAAGTTAATCACGTCAATATTTTCGTTTTGTAATTCACGAACAATACCGTGAATACGAGAACCTTTCATACCTACGCAAGCACCTACTGGATCGATACGGTCATCAAATGACTCTACAGCCACTTTCGCACGCTCACCTGGTTCACGAACAATCTTACGAATGGTAATCGTACCGTCATAAATCTCAGGAATTTCTTGTTCGAATAAACGCTCTAAGAATACCGGAGAAACACGAGATAAAATGATACGAGGTGTACCATTGGCCATTTCCACTTTGTGGATGATGGCCTTGATTGTCTCCCCTTTCTTGAAACGATCCTTCGAGATCATCTCTGTCTTAGGCAAGACTAATTCGTTATCATCGCTATCTAATAAGATCAATTCGCGACCTAGGATTTGGTATACCTCTGAAGTCACTAATTCACCTACTAAGTCTTTGTATTTTTCGTACAAACCTTCTTTTTCAATATCCTTGATCTTTTGAATCAATGTTTGACGAGCAGTTTGAACAACACGACGACCAAAATCCTCTAATTTCACTAACTCAGCTACCTCTTCACCGATTTCAAAATCGGGCTCGATTAACTTCGCTTCGCTCAAAGGTATTTTATCGAAATCCCAGATATCTTCTGAGTTATCGTCTACGATCTCGCGGCTACGCCACATCTCTAAGTCGCCGCTTTCGGCATTGATAATGACATTAAAATTTTCGTCTGCCCCGAATTTCTTGCGAATCATGGTACGAAAAACCTCTTCTAAAACCGCGATCATCGTCGGTTTGTCAATGTTTTTCTCCCGAGCAAAGTCTGAAAATGACGAAATTAATTCAACACTGTTCATTGCTATCTCTTCTTTGTTTATTGAAATGACACTTGTACTTTTATTTTATCTACCTCTGCTAACGGAAACCAAGTGGCCTCTTTTGCAACGATTTTTCTATGCTTGACGGTCTTCTCTGTTAAGATTTCCACCGCCTCTTCTGTATTCGAAACCAAAGTCCCTTCTACGTTTTCTGCGTCTTTATTTTTCATCCAAACCTTCACCTTGCGGCCCAGATTCTTCTGAAATTGCCAGCCTTGGCTTAATGGAAAGTCTAAACCCGGCGAAGATACTTCTAAATTATACGCTTCTTCAATCAGCACGCCCTCTTCAATGAAGTGAGCTAATTTACGGCTCATTAAGGCACATTGATCAATAGTTACCCCTTCCAGTGTATCCACTAGAATCGTAATTAAGGTTCTTTTAGCACCCTGAGACACCGAAAAATCGACCAGAAGCAAAGGGCCATCGCCGATATACTCCAATGTCCAATCTTTTAGTTTACTCGTTAAATCCATCTTTCTACAGGGCTATGAAAACAAAAAGAGGGATTAAAACCCCTCTTCTTTTCCTTAATTCTCCACAAAGATACGCATAAACTTGGTAAAAACAAGCATTTGATGCAGGATAGAAAGTCAGCAGCAAATCACATTGCATTTTTTTTCGTTATTTGCAGGTTCAAATTATTTCCAATGAAACTGACGTCGCTCCTTCTTCTAATTACCTTTTGTAGCCTTGGCGGCGACCGATTCCCGAGCCCTCCTGATTCCCCTAACCGCCTTTTCTTCATACAACGAAGCACGAATGCGAATGTAGTGGTCTACGACGCTAACGTGATCGCAGGAAAATTGAACGCGAAAGACCCGGTTCACACGTATTGGTATCGTTTTGGAGAAAAAGGCCAAAAAGAGGAATTAACAGCCATCCAGCGAACATTGGCCTATGGTTTATATACTAGCGCAGTAACAGGAATACCTAATACTTACGAAGGACATTTCTTAGCTTACAGAAAACGGAAGTTTATGGTCAAACAAGACGCAACCGGTGACCCTATCGCGTTATTTCCCATCAACGGAAAGATGCAAATCCTCAAGCGTGTCTTCGTCAGTGTGGACGATTCGAAATTCATGACCACCGTGAACTACATCGAACTTTTTGGGAAGGACCCGGTGACGGGGAGGGATGTGTATGAGAAGTTTAAGCCATAAAGTAGAGTAGAGATAAGAGAGTATAGAGTAGAGATAAAAATCTCAAAATCTTATCTCTATTCTATAATCTATACTCTCTTCTCTATTATCTCTACTCTACAAATTTCCCAGTAGGGAAATTTGTAAGTTCCTCGGTTGCCCGCTATACCCCGTAATCTCCATTATTTCTTGATTCAGCGCATTTTTTAACACGGCTGAAACCTTCCATTTGGCATTGAGTTGATAATGAACCGAAATATCAGTCCAGATATAAGCAGCCATAGGGTTCGGTTGAACGGAATAGGTCGACTCATCGTAGAAGTAGTCCGTTCTTTGGCCCACAAATTGATTTGATAATCCAACCGACCATTTATTCGCCAACTTTGCCTGCAAATACAGATTCCAGGCATTCGTTGGGCGGCGAATCAAGGACGAATAAGTCGAATCGCGGTCCGTCATCTCCCCTTTCAAATACGTATAATTGAAATCCGCTTGAAATTTCGAAGTCTGGTAGCTAATCTCGAATTCGATTCCGTGGGTTTGCTGCTGGGAGATGTTTTGGTATTTGCCAAAAGGCTCGATATCCATCGCTTGAAAAACAATCCCCTGATTCACTTGATTTTCAAAAGCCACAGCACGAATTCTCCACGCCTTCAACTTCTTTTCCACCCCAAATTCGATCGTTTTCCCCTGTTCTGGTTGTAAATCTAGGTTGCCATAAGGAGAGGCTAATTGATAGATCGAAGGCGTTTTGAAACTGGCATAATAATTGCCAAAGAATTTCGCTGTCTGCGAAATAGCCCAATACGGATTCAGATTATAGGTAAAATAGTTTCCAAAAGTCGATTGCGCATTCCATCGCGCCCCCACCTCGTAACCAAATTTACCCCAACTCTGCTGCCAGGTCGCATAAGTTCCCACAATTTGCTGAGTCTTTTGTTTCTCTGCTAAATCAGGTGAAATGTAAGGACCATAGTCGCTGATGGAAAGATCGCTTTGCTCCGTTTTTTGGCGTCTATATTCAGAACCAATTAACAAAGTGGCATTTTCCTTTACGGGAATCTTCACAAAAGCTTCCAATCCTTGATTTAAACCTACATAACTCGAAAGACTAAATTTCGACCAAGCATTTGCAGCGACATCCGAAGAATCGTTACGAAACTCCCGATGAATTAGATCTTGAAAGGCACGAATTGTGAATTTACTCACCTGGTATTGCGCTCTGAACGAATGACTTACGGCCTCCGAAGTATAATCCTGATCATCTACAAAGGGACCATTATCTACATTCCCTTGATACAACTGTGACGAATAGGAGAAATCTAGGTTACCTAATTTTCCCATATCACGCCCCCATTTCAACCCCCAACTTTGCTGCTTAAATCCATCGGCCTCCGCTTTTCCTTGAGCTATTTTGGCCGAAGAAAAACCATCCGTCGCGTAATTTTGGGCCTGTATTTGAAACTGGTTATTCCCTCGAGTTGTAGACCAAGAAATTTGTTCTTGGTGCGTACCTAGGCCACCGCCTTGCAGAACTAACTGTATTCCTTTCACGTTTTTCTTCGTCACTAAATTGATGACAGCCGCCATCGCATCTGATCCATACAGCGTAGATTGGCCTCCTTTAAGGATTTCGATGCGTTCGATGTTTGCCAAAGAAATCAAGTTCCAATCCATCACCGACGAAATATGGGATGGGTCATTCAGTGGAAATCCGTCCATCAACAACAGAACGTGGCCCGTATTCGCACCCCTCACATAAATCTCCTGGTTTGTCCCCGGCGCGCTGCGCGCGCCTACTACTGCGACACCTACACTTTGCTGGAGTAATTCACCTAGACTTTTCCCCTGATTGGCCTGGATCATTTCGGCCGAAATGACCGAAACCACTTTCCCCGAGCGATCCAGTTTTTCTGGGTACTTGGGAGCGGAGATGGTGACCTCTGCGAGCGTAGAATCCCTTTCGAGAGTAGAGAGAGGAGAGTATAGAGTAGAGATGGTAGATTGTAGAGAGGAGATTTTTTCCTGACTACTGGCTAAGGACGACTGACTACTGCTAAATGGTGAATGGTTAATGGTGGATGATTCCTCCCGACTACTGACTACTGGATACTGACCCCTGGCTACCGCCTCCTGACTCGTTCCCTCCGGACTACTGACTACTGGATACTGACCCCTGGCTACCGCCTCCTGACTACTGACTACTGGATACTGACTACTGCCCGACCATAGCGCGGCCGCAATAACTACTACGTTTAACATGTTTTTTGCCCATCTGGGCCTGTGAAATAAAAAGGTAATCGAACGCTCGACCTCGGATCATCCTCCGTAAAACAAGGTCAAGAATAGTAAAAGGCAGGTCTCCTGACTCATTTCCCTTGCTTTTCGGCCTTCCCAGCGACGCCAGTGACCCTAGATTGAAAAGCTTTTTGAAAATTTACAGTTGCGGGGACAGTTTCGGATTTTCACCAAATTCCCTATTAATCAACGCCGTTCGAAGCGGCGCAGAACCTTTCGCTACCACAAAGGTAATTCAATTTCTATTTTATCAATTTGTTGGGCCAAAGATTCGAAATATATTCTCCTATTTTGTAAAAAGAAACTCAAATGATGGACAACAAAATACGCTGCCGCTGGTGTGGTTCAGATGAATTATACCAAACCTACCACGACCTCGAATGGGGTAATCCGGAACACCGCGATGAAGCACTTTTTGAGCTCCTCATCCTCGAAGGCTTCCAAGCCGGCCTCTCCTGGATTACCATTTTGAAACGACGCGAAGCCTTCAGAGAAGCCTTCGCGCAATTCGACTACCACCTGTTAGCAAACTGGACAGATGCGCAGCTCGAAGCCCAAATGAAAAACGAACACATCATCCGAAATCGCCTGAAAATCAGTTCCGTTCGAACGAATGCGCTGGCTTTTATTAAAATTCAGGAAAAATTTGGTAGCTTTAACCAATATATTTGGGAGTTTGTGGGCCATACGCCTATCCTAAACCACTTTGCCCAACACGGAGACTTACCCGCCAGCACAGAAATTTCTGTCCTTTTGAGCAAATCTCTAAAGAAGAATGGATTCCGATTTGTCGGTCCTACCATTTGTTATGCGTTGATGCAGGCCGCTGGATTAGTGAACGATCATACCACCGAATGCTTTCGCCATCCTAATAATAGCTAAATGAACAAACGGATAGTCATTATCCCCACCTACAACGAGATTGAAAACATCGAAGCCATCCTTTTGAAGGTCTTGAGCCTAGACCCTGTTTTTGATGTCTTGATTGTGGATGATGGTTCTCCTGACGGCACTGCGCTACAAGTAAAACGCCTACAACAAGCAAATGAAGGACGTATTCACCTACTCGAGAGAAAAGGCAAATTAGGATTAGGTACCGCCTACATTGAAGGCTTCAAAATCGCCCTTTCTAAAGGCTACGACTTCATCTTCGAGATGGATGCAGACTTTTCCCATAACCCGGATGATTTAATTCGCCTATTCAAAGCCTGTGCGACACCCGCAGAGTTAAAGGAGGAAAACCTACCTGAAGAAGAGGCTGGAAATGGCGATATGTCCATCGGATCTCGCTACATTAATGGCGTGAACGTGGTCAATTGGCCTATGGGACGTGTACTAATGTCCTATTTTGCAGGATTTTATGTTCGCTTTATCACCGGAATGAAGGTACAAGATGCGACCGCTGGATTTGTTTGTTACCGAAGAAAGACATTAGAAACTATTCCTTTGGACCAAATCAAATTTATCGGTTATGCCTTCCAAGTCGAAATGAAGTTTACTACCTGGAAGTATGGCTTTAAGCTAGTCGAGGTACCCATAATTTTCACGGATCGCACGAAAGGGACGAGTAAGATGTCCGCGAATATTTTTAAAGAAGCGATTTTCGGAGTAATCCAAATGAAAGTCAATAGTTTGTTCAAGCGTTACCAAGCCTAACATGAGCTATACGGTCTTAAAATCCATCCATATTATCTTCGTTGTCAGCTGGTTTGCTGGCCTATTCTACCTTCCCCGTTTGCTAGTCTACCACGCGGAAGCACAAGCAAAGGGAGAACCCGAAAAAGGTATTTTATCGAAGCAATTCGAAAAGATGGAAAAGATCCTCTTTAATGCGATTATGATTCCGGCCATGTTCTTGACTTGGATCACCGGCTTGTCTTTAATCTACGTAGCTTGGTTGAGTAGTTTCGGATCTCAAGGCTGGTTGCATTTGAAATTAGGCTTCGTGGTAGCCATCACGGTTTACCATTTTGTTTGCCGGTATTTGATTCTTCAATTCAGAAAAGGGAATTTCATCCTATCTGGAACACAACTAAGGCTTTATAATGAAATTGCGACGATTCTATTAGTTGCGGTCGTTTTCTTAGTAGTGGCTAAAAATACACTAGACTGGATGTATGGATTAGGAGGGTTTGTGGTTTTTGCGATTGTGATTATGGCGGCGGTTACGATCGTCAAAAAAATCCGAAACAAGGCTTAATTAAGACATAGATCGATCCAGATCCCGCTTCACATCTTTTTCTTTAATGTCATCTCGTTTATCAAAGGTCTTCTTTCCCTTCGCGAGTGCGATGTTTAATTTAGCATAGCCTTTGTCTGAAATAAAAAGACGGGTAGGAATAATCGTCAAACCCACGTTCTTCAATTCCTTCTGCAGTTTCCCTAACTCACGCTTAGATAGCAATAACTTACGATCACGTAAGGGATCGTGATTGTAATGGGTTCCTTCGTCGTAGGCCGAAATGTGCATATTGCGAACAAATAATTCTTCTTGAAAGAATACGCAGTAGGCATCAGTCAGATTGGCTTTCCCTTGGCGGATCGATTTAATCTCCGTACCTGTCAATACCAAGCCAGCCGTGAAGGTATCCATGAATGCGTATTCAAAGGAAGCCCTACGGTTCTTAATTTCAACTGTCTTTTGGATTTTTTCTTTTGCCATTGGAATAAAAAAAGCCACACAGCGAATCACTGCGTGGCTAAATATAGCTTATTGCTCTTATTTATCTTCTTTCTTTTCGCCTTTTGTAGCAGCGTACTCTTTGTTTAATCCTTCGATGATTTTGTTTGTTACATCGACAGATGGATCAGCGAATAAAATTCCACCACCTACTTTAGAATATCCTAAAACGAATTCATATTTGTTAGCCTTGTTTGTCTTCGAGATGTAATCACGAATGTTGTTATACAACTCTTCGTTTTTCTTTGCTTGCTCTTGTCCTAACTCCGCTTGCTTTTGTTGAGAATACTGCTGCAATTCAGCACCTTTCTTCTTCAACGTCATATCAGCTGCTTGCAATTCTGCTTGAGTCATAGCTGAGGCACGTTGTTGAATCGCTTGTAACTCTGCTTGAAGTGATTGCTCTTTTTGACCTAAGTCCACTTGTAGACGGTATCCTTTGTTCTCGAACTCTTTTTGAGCGTCTTTGTAAAACTGGTAATTCGTTAATAACGAATCTGAATTTACGAATACGATACTTCTTCCATCAGCTGTCGAGGCACCTAAGCCTGCAGACGAGCTACCTGAATTTTGGTAAAATAAAAAGGCAATTGCGATGGTTAAAACGCCCAACCAAGCGTATGGTAAATTTTTCACGTGTTTAATTTTGTTTATTGGATTGACGGCAAATATACAAGGTCTGTATCGTTTGTCCTAAAAAATTATTATTTCTGTCTTAATCTGGCTCCAGCCCAGGTCCAAATGCCACTAAATAAGCCTCCTAGCACGCCAGTCAGAACAAATAAAGCGAACACATTTCCTTTTAGAGGGAAAACTTGAGCCATCCGACTAGGTAACGTACTAGGATGCTGTAAATCAAGCCACAAGGCTGAAAGCACCCACAAGACGAATCCTGCTAAGAAACCAGTCAAAAAACTCGATTTCAAGGGCATATTTAATACGAAAGCCACCAGCCCAAAAGCCACGCCCATCGCATACCAAGGCAGGTAAATGCCTACCAAAGCGCCAATAACGACTAAAATGATACTATAGATTAACTTACTCATAGCTTATTTCGATAAAGTGATTTTCTTGCGTAAACGATTCGATTTTTGATCGGCTGATTCGAGGTATAAGAGTGGCTTTAGCTCACCTTTGGCCCACGTATCAATCAAATCATCATAATGACTACTTCCCGGATTACCCGATTGACCACCCGGGTAAACGCCATAGGCTCTAGGTTTCCCCTCCTTCGAAAGCTCCACCACTAAACGCCATGAAGGCCCCGTCTTCGTCGTAGCCGCATTCACGATGGTTCCTCCCCCACCGATCGGGATATTCAAGCGAGATAAAGCATCCATTCCTGGGATCAAGTGACGAACCCCCGTTTGCTTGTGCTTATACCAAGCCCACTCTGGCCCCTGAGGTCCGTGTTGTTTCACCAAGGTGTCCACATTCGCTTGCAATGACTTCATGACGATATCAGACATCGACTCCTTAGGCTTTGTCTTAATGTCATCCCACCAGCGCGCACTAGGCTCCGATTTGATTAATTGAATCGTGCGATCCATCGATGGACGATTCATCGGTGCTTTTTCATCTGCTGCGAATTCATCATCCCAAAGACAAGACTGCAAAGTCAAGACCCAGTTTTCGAAAATAGTGGCTCCCACAGACTCTGGACTATTCACTAAATTCCAAGATTTCAAAGCTGCAATAGCTTTTGATTGAGCCGATGTAGGTGATTTCACTTGAGCGAAAAGCAAAGGCAATAACTCGCGGGCACGGATGTTGTAATTATCGTTTTGGAGACCTCGTAAAGAATCCATCGTAATCTTCTCCATCACCGCTAAACGCTCATTAATGCGACGGCCACGCTCAGATGGCGCATATTGCCAACCTAAGTAATACGGATAAGAAGGATCTGTTGAGAATTGATTCGCCGAACTCACGAAACCTCGAACCGGATTCTTCACGTGCGGATTGTGCGCCTGAGGAATAAATCCTTGCCAATCAGCCGCCGCGTTAGTCCCGTCTAATAAATACTTTCCTTGCAATTTCGATTTCAATGGAAACTTACCGTTCACCCATAAAGCGATGTCGCCCTCATTGCTAGCAAACACGAAATTTTGTGCAGGAGCTGAATAGAAGGTCAAAGCCTTCTTGTAGTCCTCGTAATTTTTCGCGCGATTCAATTGGTAGAACGTCGTTAGTTCTTGTGATTTTTCGTGAGCGATCCAACGCAAGGCGTGGCCTACCGGAATATTGGAACGGAATGGTTTTTCGTGGGATAAATACACGACAGGTCCGTGGTGTGTAAAGAAGATGGTATCTACCATCTCTTTCTTTCCTTTGATCTTGAAGGTTTCGATGCGCATGGTGGTTTTCTTCCATTTCCCATCATGCCAATATTCCTGCTTTGAGGCATCTTTGAACTTCACTTGGTACCAGTCCAAAACATCAGAACCTACATTTGTCACTCCCCAAGCAACATTTTTATTAAATCCAATGATCACATTGGGTGTTCCCGGCATCGTTGAACCATAGACATTCACCCCTGGAGCGACTAATTGCATTTGGTACCAAATCGATGGCAATGACAAGGTCAAGTGTGGGTCATTGGCTAAAATAGGCAAACCCGAAACCGTTTTATTTCCGGCTACCGCCCAGTTATTCGAACCTATATTAGGATCTTTTTCTGGTGTCGTCATGGAGCTACCTAAACCGGTAAAGTCTGCTGGACCCGCTGGAATAGGTACCGGTTTGAAATCGACTGGCGATCCTACGGGAATGATCGGACTCTCTTGGAAAGGGTAATTAGGGAAAAGGTCTTCTGCCACCTCACGGCCGTATTTGCGCAAGATGTTCGTCATCTTCAAATCGTCGGTTCCTGAAGCTAGCACGAAGGACATATTCTTTAAGAACAAGGCGCTCTTAATAGGCGTCCAAGGCTCCGGGCGGTAGTTTAATAATTTGTATTCTAAAGGTAATTCACGATCAGATAAGGAATTGATGTAGGCATTAACCCCCGCAGAATAAGCTTCCAAAGCGTTTTTAGCCATGGGATCTTCTTTCATTCCTTCATAGGATTTCTCCGCACCATAAACTGAACCCATTCTCCGTTGGAACTGATCAGATGCGATACCTTTTTCGCCTACGATTTCAGAGATGCGACCACCTGCGAAGTGCGTTTGGAATTCCATTTGCCATAAACGGTCTTTGGCCGTCAAATACCCTTGCGCTAAAAACAAATCGTGGTCATCCTGTGCAAAAACATGCGGCACACCCATTTCGTCGTACACGACTTGAACGGGTTGATGTAAACCCGCGATTTGCAAGGTTTCTTCTGTGGGTTCACCTGATTCCGGGCTTTCTGCATTCATCCAAAAGCCGTGGAAAGGACTAAATAATTTACCGAGGGGAGGCAAAGTTCCCCAGCTTTGGTTCATCGCATAGGTTAAAAACAGGGCGATTACCAAAGGAAAAGCAGATTTTATGATTTTCATTGATGAAATAGAGGGAGATAAATGAAATATCCGAAGATTTTTTTCTATTTTAGAAAGACAATTTTACAAAATTGTTCCTTTAAGCCCAAATAAATTATCTTTAAAGCGATATGAAAAGACGTACCTTCCTTCAAACCTCCACCCTATTAGGCGCCAGCTTAGGTGCCACCGCAAAAGCGGCCAGCTCTGAACCGCTCATTATAGCAACTTGGAAAAACGAAAAAGCGACCATCGCGGGTTGGAATAAATTGATGGAAACGGGCAAAGCGCTTGATGGTGTTGAAGCCGGTGCGCGCATTCCTGAAGCAGATCCGAACGATACGTCTGTAGGTTACGGTGGCTATCCAGATCGCGACGGCCATGTGACCTTGGATGCTTGCATCATGGACCATGTAGGAAATGCAGGATCTGTTACCTTTCTTGAGGGCATCATGCACCCCATTTCTGTGGCTAGAGCCGTGATGGAAAAAACACCACACGTCATGTTGTCAGGTGCTGGAGCTTTAAAATTTGCCCTAGACCAAGGATTTAAAGTGGAGAATCTGTTAACGGAGACTTCAAAAAAAGCTTGGGAAGAGTGGAAAAAAGAATCCAAATACGAACCAGTTATCAATATTGAACGCCACGACACTATCGGACTTTTAGGCATCGGAAAAGCGGGCGAAATCGCAGGAGCTTGTACGACGAGTGGCTTGGCCTTCAAAATGCATGGCCGTGTAGGTGACTCCCCTATTATCGGTGGAGCCGTTTTTTGTGATGATGAGGTAGGCGGAGCATGTGCGACGGGATTAGGAGAATTTGTGATGAAGACTTTGGGATCTTTCTTAATTGTCGAATTAATGAGACAAGGAATGTCCCCTCAAAAAGCGTGTGAAGAGGCTGTGATGCGGATTGTGAAACGCTATAAATACAAGGAATTCCAAATCGGGTATTTGGCCCTCAATAAAAAAGGAGAATATGGCGCTTATGCCATCCAAAAAGGATTTAATTACACCATCACGAAAAACGGGAAAACGCAGGTAATTGAAAGCGCGTCCTACATGTAATTTTTATGGCAGCAGAGAAGAAAAAATATTTGTTTGAGATTGCGTGGGAAACCTGTAATCAAGTAGGCGGAATTTACACGGTAATTCGGACCAAAGTTCCCTCGATGGTCGAAAAATGGGGCGAAGATTACGCCTTATTAGGACCCTATTTTCCCCAAACTGCCTCCGCAGAATTTGAACCCATTCCAGTTACCGATGAAACGCCATTGGGTCGCGCGATTATCAGCTTGCGCCAGAAAGGTTTAGGCATTCATTATGGCTATTGGTTAATCACCGGAAAGCCTAAAATCGTTCTCTTTGAACTGGAAACCTTATTGCCTAATGTCAATGAGATCAAAGGACGTATTTGGGATAATCACAAGATCTCGACCTTAGGGGTAGAGGATTTAGTGGACCAAACCATTGTTTTCGGAGAAATGATTCGCCTCCTTTTAACCGAGGTGGCCGAAGAAAATAAAAATAAAACCCAACTAGTGGCGCATTTCCATGAATGGATGGCTTCTACTGGTCTACCGGATTTGAAGAAAGACAAGGTCAAAATTTCGACCGTCTTCACCACACACGCTACGATGCTAGGCCGCTATTTAGCCGGCAATGTACCTAACTTCTATGATGTCATCGAGAACTTTGATTGGCACAAAGAGGCGAAGCATTATGGCATCGAGGCTCAAGCTTGCTTCGAGCGCGCCGCTGCCCAAAAAGCCGATGTACTAACCACCGTCAGCGATATTACGGCGAAAGAATGCCAGTATTTCTTAGGTCGAATCCCGGAATTAATTTTGCCAAACGGCTTAAACATCCAGCGTTTTGCCGCTTTGCACGAGCACCAAAACTTGCACTCGAAATACAAAGAGAGCATCTCAAACTTCGTGATGGGGCATTTCTTCCAAAGCCAACCCTTTGACCTAGATCAAACACTTTACCTGTTTACCTCCGGACGTTTCGAATATTCGAATAAGGGATACGATATTACCTTAGATGCCTTGGCGATTTTGAATCGCAAAATGAAAGAGGCGGGTTCGAAGAAAACGGTAGTCATGTTCTTCGTTACCAAGCAGCCCTACCATTCGATTGATCCAGAAGTCTTACATTCCCGTGCGGTTTTGGACGAAATCAGAGAGAACTGCCACGCGATTGAGAAAGAGGTAGGCGAACATTTATTTAAGGCCTCCGCATCGTCGAGCGATCTGCAGATGCCGGATTTAAATGCATTTGTCGATGAATATTGGCGGATGCGTTTGCGTAGAACCGTGCAAACTTGGAAGACGAATGCGCGACCTAAAGTGGTCACGCACTTGCTAAAACAAGAAGACGATATTATCCGGAATTTACACCGGACGAATCTATTAAATAACCCAGACGACAAAGTCAAAGTGGTGTACCACCCCGACTTTATCGTTTCTACTAATCCGCTTTTCGGCTTAGATTATGGCCAATTTGTGCGCGGTTGCCACTTAGGTGTGTTCCCTAGCTATTACGAACCTTGGGGCTATACACCGCTGGAATGTATGGCGCGCGGGGTACCTACGGTGACGTCGGATCTTTCGGGTTTTGGCGATTATATGATGCAGATTATGCGCGATTACGAACAATGGGGCGTGAGCGTGGTGAATCGCAAGACTCAATCATACCAAGAAGCGGCGGAGCAATTAGCGAATCTGTTATTCAAATTCGTACAGCAATCGCAGCGCGATCGCATCACCCAGCGTAACCGCGTGGAAAGTATTGCGGATACGTTCGATTGGTCGAACCTGCGTTCGTACTACGACACGGCTCACGAACTAGCGATCATTAAAAAGAAGAGATAATTCCTAAAAAGATACTTAGAGATGCTTCAAGGCCTCGCGTTTACTCAGCGGGGCCAACGCATTGTTCTCAACGAAATCCAATACCCATTCCGCATCTGTTCGCGCATATTGGCGAAGTGCCCAGCCGATGGCTTTTTGAATAAAAAATTCCTTGGAAGAGCTCAATGCCTGAATGGTTTTCGCCAGCAAAACGGTATCTGTTTTGTCTTTATAACCTAGCGAAAAAACTAAGCAAACTCGCTGCAACCAGAAGTTCTCAGAATTCATCCAACGCTGAATCCAGAAATCACGCTCCGCTGGAAATTGCAGAAAATAAGGCCCAAGGATCTTAGGCGCTAAATTATCCACCACATCCCACCAAGACTCCTCGCCTACCCATTGTTCGCACAAGGCAGGCACGCGGTTGTCCCAGGATTTTTTGGCCTTCATCACATAGTCCATCGCCACATACTGAAATTCGCGTTCTGGCATCGCAAATAGTTCTGTGGATACTTCAAACCAATCTTCAGAAGATCCGTATTGCTTGTAAAGAGCTTTGAAAACTTCATGGCGTTCAGGCTTCTTCACCCCCAGAAAAGGATATTGATCCCGCATATAGTTGCGCATCCAGAAGGCATTGTCTGCATCCGCTAGGTCGCGTAAGGCTTCTGCTATGGCTTTATTGAAGGGATTCATCGGTTCGTCAAATAGAGTTTGCCTTTCATTCCTCCATCCTCAATAGCCCACTTAGAAGCATCAAAAGGCTTATAACGGATATCCACAAAATTGATTTCATAGAAGTTCTTCCACACCACTGCTTGCTGATCCATCTTCCGAATGCGATTCGCGGCATTTGAAATAACTTCGATCTCCACTTGATTTTGTTCCTGCAAGATTCCGTCTGGAATGGCGAGTTGAAAAGGAAGAGACCAGATCATCCCGATGTCTTTCCCATTGATTCGAACCTTTGCCATATCACGCAATTCAGATAAATGAAGCACTTTCGCGTTAGCGATTTGATCGGTTGATAAGGTCAGATCGAAAGTATAGCGGGCTGATGAAGTTGCGGCCAGCGATGTATCTAGCGAGGTATAATAGGTGAAATCTGGCAATGCTATCGTTTTAGAATCTATCTGAACGCGCAGATTGGTAGGTTCGATTTCTGTTCTAACTTTCAGAGCCGTTGGAACAATTAAAGAAGGAATTTTAGCCACAGGCTGAATGATCACACTTTGGCCAGGTGCTAAAGATAGCCAGACATCCGAACCTTTTTTTCCATACGATTTCGAATCCGTTAAAGGGTCCCAGATCTCTACATTACCCGATAATTTCTTCAAGGAAATACTTCCTTCTGTGAATCGAGCGTTCAAATTAGTCACGAAGTAGGCGGCGCCCTTTGGAGTCTTCTTTCGAATAAAAGATAAGCCTTTAGCGGCCATCGGCTCGGTAGAAACTCCTAAACGAGCGAGCTGATCTGCCGGGTCTGAAAGCACGCGCATGATTAAGGCGCTGCGGGCAGACTCCCAACGTTCTTTGGCCTCTTTCGTTTGATGAAATGTATTCAAATGAAGGGGTAAATGTTCTAAAAAATACACGGGATAACCTTGTTTCACCCATTTCGCTAAACGCTCTAAAGTCTCCACCGAAACATAATGTGCCGCCGGAATCAACAAGACTTTATAATTCCCGCCCGACTTCGTTTTAAAGGTTTTCGCAGGTGTCAATTCCAAATCAACCAACAAGTCATCCGAAATATAATCCACCGAGAAACCTTTGTCCTGTAATAATCCTGCCCAATGACCGAAGGACGTATTCTTCAACCATTCCCGGCTATTCGCGTGCAATTCCAGCGTATGCAATTTGCCTAATCCGTTATTGTTGTGCCACACATCCTCCATCGGGAAATACAATAAGGCGTCGCTATCCGTCGGATTTGCCTGTAACATCGTTTGCACGTTTTCAATGTATTTATTAAGCGCCGGCATCGCCTCCCAAAAGTGACTTTGGAGATTAAAGTTCGTACTCGCATAAAACAACCAACCCGGCCACGTAACGTCAGGTGGAGAATAGGTTGCCCCGTGGAAGAACACGTGATTCACCCCACCCACAAAAACTTGGTCCAATACTGGTTTCACTTGTGCGATCGAAACCTTGAAGTGATTCCCTAACCAAGTCGCCGTTTCCGCCGAAACCAATTTCTTCCCGGTCAAATTCGCCGCCGAGCTCGCCAATTTCAACGCCCGAATATCCGGAATCCCAAACGTGGTGGAATCATATTCCGGATCCACGCGGTAGCCCGGAATGTCAAAGGGTTTCGAACCAAAAAATTCCGCCTCCGGAATATCCGCCGCCGCATAAATGTCCAGCAAATTACCAGGGGAACCGTGGGCTTGATTTCGAGAGGTAAAGCCCATCGAATTAATCCAATGATCAAATGGCAACACAAAGTTGTTTTGCAACAAGGTCGACATCGTCCGGTGATAATCCGCAAAAATCTGGTTCTCTTCTTCTGATTCCGCCTTTTTCTTAGCTAACACATCGAAGTGTTTGCGCAGATCATAACCGTTTAAGCGCTGGAATGCAGGAAATAAATCCGGTGTATAATTCGATCCATAAGCCTCGTATGAGTCGTTGTAGATAGCTCGCAATGGCGAATGGGATTTCTTTAAAAGGGGAACAAAGGTGTGACTGTATTTGGCGAAGGCCTTCATGTCGAAGTGGTCGAGGACGAGTCCTTCTGCGCCGGGAGCGGCGCGTTTGACTTTTTGGCCCGTTAAACTCGTTGTAAAAACGCCATCCACGAATTGGTATTTTTTCGCCGCCTCTTTCTCTGTGATCGTAGGTCCGCCCAAAGGCCAGCCCGTCCCCATCGTCATATCGATTCCAAGGCCTAAACGCTTCGCCTCTTTCAACGTAAAGAAGAATTTAGCTTGCCAGCCCGAACTTAAATAATTTTGAAATAAGGCTTCTGAGCCCTTCGCCCCGTAGATGGGAATGATGTGGAGACCGCCAAAACCAGCTTTGGCAAAATTCTCTAGATTATGCGTGATCCCTTTCTCCGTTACCGCGCTCCCCGGCCACCACCAATAAGCCCAGGGTTTAGCGGTAGAAAAAACAGCAGGATCAGTTGACCCTGCTGTCGCTATAAATCTAGAGGTAAATAACAGGAGGAGAAAAACAATTCTTTTCATACCTCGAATTACGTATTTTTAAACAAAACGGCCTAACAAATTCTCTAAGTATTCTTGCTTGCCAGAGATCTGAGCAGGTTCCCCTACCTCGATCGCGATTTTGTATAAATCTTCTAATTTCAATTTGCCCGCTGCATAATCCGCTCCTTTACCCGAGTTAAAACTTGCATAACGCTCCGCTTTCAAGCGATCCATTTCGCCATGTTTCGCGATTTTCTCTGCGATCAATAAAGAACGTGCAATCGTATCCATACCACCAATGTGTGCATAGAATAAATCCGCCATATCCGTTGAATTACGACGACGTTTTGCATCAAAGTTAATTCCACCACCAGCTAATCCACCTTGCTTCAAGATGATTGACATCGCCTCCGCCCATTCGTAAATGTCCGTCGGGAATTGATCCGTATCCCAGCCGTTTTGCGTATCTCCGCGGTTCGCATCGATAGACGCTAACATACCAGCGTCTGAAGCCACTTGGCATTCGTGTGCAAAGGTGTGTCCAGCTAAAGTAGCGTGGTTTACTTCTAAGTTTAGGCCAAATTCTGATAATAAATCGAACTCGCGCAAGAAACCAATCACCGTTGCCGCATCATAATCGTATTGGTGTTTCGTAGGCTCACAAGGCTTAGGTTCGATGAAGAACTTACCTTTGAAACCATTACGACGTGCATATTCCACACACGTATGTAACATGCGCGCGAAGTTTTCGCGTTCGCGTTTCATATCGGTATTCAATAAGCTCATATATCCTTCGCGACCTCCCCAGAACACATAGCCTTCGCCACCTAAGGTAATCGTTGCATCGATTGCGCCTTTTAATTGAGCTCCTGCATGAGCCACTACTTCAAAGTTCGGGTTCGTAGAAGCACCGTTCATGTAGCGCTCGTTCGAGAACAAGTTCGCTGTTCCCCACAAAAGCTTTACGCCGCTTTCTGCTTGTTTTTTGGCAAATATATCCGTGATGAATTTCACACGATCGCCAAATTCTTTGGGATCATTATGCCCATCAATCGCATCCACATCGTGGAAACAATAGTAAGGTGCTCCCATTTTGGTGATGAATTCGAATGCTGCATCGGCTTTGTCCGCCGCACGCTGACGTGCATCAGATGCTACATCCCATGGGTAGTGGTGTGTTCCTGGTCCAAAAGGATCCGCCCCATCACCGCAAAACGAATGCCAATACGCAATCGCAAAACGAAGGTGCTCTTTCATGCTCTTGCCAGCAACAATGCGATTCTCATCGTAGTAACGGAATGCGAAAGGATTGTCTGATTCTGCACCTTCAAATTTGATTTGACCAATGCCTTTGAAATACTCTTTTTGACCAATGATTACACTCATGATATATAATGCTTAATGTTGTTTCTTCTTAAAGTCCCAAAACTACATATTATACCTATTATATACAAATATATTTTAGCACAGATTAGCACAGCTACAAAATTGAAATAAATTTACTATTTTGCATTAAATAACCTTTTCAACATGCTTAAAAAACTACTCACGCTAGTCGCGCTGTCAGTCTTCTTGCTGCCCGCGAAAGCTCAAACCTCTTTTAACGCAAACAACCGATTCGAGCAATTAGAATCGACTTTGCCTACGCCTAATTCTTACCGGACCGCGAGTGGTTCTCCAGGTAAAGATTATTGGCAACAACGTGCGGATTATGACATCAAAGTGGAACTAGATGACATTAATCGCAAGATTATTGGATCTGAAACAATCACGTATTACAACAATTCTCCGGATGATCTGCCTTATTTATGGATTCAATTAGACCAAAATCTATTTGAAAAAAACTCACCAGGTAAAACGACTAAGACGGGTGAAATCAAGAATGGCATCAGCGCTGGTGCCTTCCAAGAATTGACAGACCCGAAAGATTACGGCTACAAAATCACAGCTGTAAAAGATGCAAAAGGTAATCCATTGCGTCACACGATCAATCAAACAATGATGCGTATAGACTTACCCACTCCGTTGAAATCGGGTGCTTCGGTGAGCTTTGGTATTGATTGGAATTATTTGATCACAGCCTACTATGGTCGCTCTGGTTTAGAAATTCTAGGCAAAGACAATATTGCAAACTACTTTATCGCACACTGGTTCCCTCGCTTAGCGGTATACAATGACGTATATGGCTGGCAGCACAAGCAGTTCATGGGCCAAGGGGAATTCACTTTGAATTTTGGTAATTATAAAGTAGCCATCACAGCGCCTAATGACATCGTCGTAGGTGCGGGCGGGGAATTATTGAACCATAATCAGGTGATGACTGCGACGCAATTAAAGCGTTGGGAGCAAGCCAAAACGGCGACTCGCCCGGTGGAAATTGTAACACAAGACGAAGCGATCAAAGCAGAGAAAAGTGTTCCAACAGGAAAAAAGACGTGGGTATTCAAAGCGGATAATGTGCGTGACTTCGCATTCACTGCATCCAGGAAATTCATTTGGGATGCGATGCAAGTAGAGGTGGAAGGCAAAAAAGTGTGGGCAATGTCCTACTATTCGAAAGAGGGAAATCCACTTTGGGGTAAATATTCAACCATGGTGGTAGCGCATACACTTCGTTCGTACTCGAAAAGAACAGTCGCATATCCGTATCCAGTAGCGATTTCTTGCCACGCGACAGCGGGTGGTGGAATGGAGTATCCGATGATTTCCTTTAATGGCGGTCGTCCAGAAGCAGATGGAACGTATACGGAGAACGTGAAAAACGGGATGATTGGGGTGATTATCCACGAAGTGGGTCACAACTTCTTCCCCATGATTATTAACTCTGATGAGCGCCAATGGTCTTGGATGGATGAGGGTTTAAATACCTTCTGCCAGTACTTAGCGGAGCAAGAATGGGATCGCAACTTCCCGGCACGTCGTGGCGAGCCTCAATCGATTGTTCCCTACATGCGTTTAGATTCGAAGAACCAGGTGCCTATTATGGCGAACTCGGAGAATATCATGGATTTTGGAAATAATGCGTATGCCAAACCAGCAACGGCCTTAAATATCCTACGCGAAACCGTGATGGGTCGCGAATTATTTGACTACGCATTCAAAGAGTATGCTCGTCGTTGGGCGTTCAAACAGCCGTACCCAGCTGACTTCTTCCGTACCTTGGAAGATGCTTCGGGAGTGGATTTGGATTGGTTCTGGAGAGGTTGGTTCTACGGAACGGAGCCCGTGAATCAGTCGATTGAGACGGTGGAATGGTTCGGAATCGATACGCAAGATCCGGCCATCAAAAAGGCAGGAGAAAAAGCAGTGGCGGAAGCAAAAGGCAAAACGATGTCTGCGATTCGCAACAAAACAGATATCAAGCGCACGGTTGTGGAGGAAAATCCTGATTTGACGGACTTCTATAATACCTACGATCGCTTCGCTCCTACGGAGGCCGATAAAAAGAAATACCAAGACTACATGGCGTCCTTAAATGACGACGAGAAGAAATTAGTGTCGGAGGGTAAAAACTTCTATGTGGTGAACTTCAAGAACAAAGGCGGTTTACCCATGCCTGTGATCGTTCGCTTGAACTATGAAGATGGTACAGAAGAGGTATTGCGTTTCCCGGCGGAGGTTTGGCGTTTGAACGATGTGACAGCAAAGAAAATCATCCCAACGTCTAAGAAAGTCGTAAAGTGGACATTAGATCCATTCTTTGAAATCGCGGACATCGATACGGAGGACAATGCTTTCCCTCGGGAACCAGCACAACCTACGAAGGTTCAGTTATTCAAGATGCAGGGAAGAACCTACAGCGGAGGAGTTAATCCAATGCAAGAAGCACAAAATGCCAAAAAGGCGGGTGCGGTCACTGGATCTAAAAATTAAATTAAAAAGCCCCGAGCAATCGGGGCTTTTTTTACTCTTGGTCAATTAAGTTCAGTTTGGATAAGTCCAAATCCGTCCGCATCGATTTACTGAAATACATAGGTAAAAACTTGAATCCGAACTTAAAATCTTGAATCGCATACGAAATACGAGCCACTACAATAGAGGAAAATACCTCATCAAAGCCCGTCAGATAGGCCGAAATTTCAGGCTGAAGATTCACAATTTCTTTTTGGGACAAACCATAAAAAGGACTTTCTTCATCAATTGGATGAACCACTGTCCAATTTAAAACTAAACTATCCACTCTACTCCGCTCTAATTTTAGATTGAAAAATCGATAGGAATGATCATTCGTAACAATACGTACGTTCACTTTAATTTCAGCATTCATTAACAGGTGATCATCCTTGTAACAAACCAGCCGAAACATCAACGCTTTAGTTCCTTTATAGTGGGTATATACTAGAAAATCAGAAAACCGAATAAAGGCTCTTGGTCGAGAAAAACGACCATACAATAGACCCGTAGCTATGGCAAGGGAAAGAAATCCGATTAGAGATTCGACTGCAGCAATCCAATTCGCAGCCTCACTGATGGGGTTAATTCTTCCATAACCTACGGTGGTTAATGTTTGAGTGGAAAAGAAAAACAATTCTTTTATTCTATCCCAAAATTCAACTTTCTGCACTCCTTCTAACCCTGAAGGGCCCGCAAGCCAATACAAAGCCGTAAAAAAACAATTCATTAAAAAATAAAACAAAAAGATAGTGGCTAAAAATCGCGGGCGCGACATCGTCAGCATACTTTGGTATCCACTGGCTCGATCTTTTACACTAATCCCTTTCCGCTTGATATTAAATGATCCATCTTTATTGACCATTCGCCCACCCATATCAGTGCTTTTTTCTCCAAATCCCGTGTCCTGATTCACATTTTCTTTCATAGCGCTCTTTATATGAACCACAATTTAAGCGATGCAATCACAAGAACCAAAGCCAATATCCATTTCACTTTCGCGTTCGATGCGATGCCTGCTCCCCAACGCGCACCCAAAAAACCGCCCACCAGGGAGGCAAACAGCCAATACAACAGTTGAGATTGATCTAGCGGAATCCAGGTTTTCAAACCGGCTAAACCTGACACGGAATTTACGAAAATAAATAGGGCTGAAACGGCTGCCGCTTCTTTCAACGAAGCCCAGCGGAAAAGTAATAACAGTGGACTTAAGATAATTCCTCCGCCAATTCCAATCATACCGGAGAGTAAGCCGATGGCAGCTCCCGTGAAAATGCCTAAGACAGCAGGCAAACTCCTTTGAGTAGCCTCTTTCAACGAAATCACCATTCGAATAACTGCTAAAAAAAGACAGGCCCCTAAAATCTGTTTATACGTCGAATCAGACAATGGAATACGTGCGCCTAAAAAAGCGGCCGGAATGGATCCGAGGGCAAAAGGCCAAAACAAAGTCCATCTGAAGAAGCCTTGCCGATAAAAGGCAAGAAATGACATCAACGAAACACCCAGATTTAATAACAAAGCCGTTTGTTTCATGAGCGGCGGTGCGATAGCAAATAGAGCCATCACGGCAAGGTAGCCGCTGGCGCCACCGTGTCCCACGGAGGCATATAGAAAGGCCATGATGGCCAATAGAATAATTAATTCCACACTATTTTCGGATGGCTAATTGGAAATATATAAACATCTTTTCCCAGTCTGCTACGCGAATACGCTCTTCTTTGATGCGAGAGGCAGGCAAATCTTTAATCTTTTCAAAAAGGCGAATATAATACTCATAGGCTAACAAACAGCCTTTACGGGCGACGGTAGGTAAGCGGTGAATACCACGTAGACCCGCGTCAAAATCCAATTGAATATCTGCTTCGATTTCCTTTTTCTCCGCATCCGTGAAAGTCGTAAAATCGACTCCCGGGAAATACACCCGACCTCGTTCGTCGTAATCAGAACGGATATCTCGGAGGAAGTTGATTTTTTGGAAGGCAGAACCTAAGGCGCACGCATCCGCCTTCAAAGACTCGTATTCTGCTGTATCTCCTTCACAGAAAACACGCAAGCACATCAAACCGACTACTTCCGCTGAACCATAAATGTATTGCTTGTACTCTTCTGGATTATAATCGCGTTTTGTTAAATCTAACTCCATCGAGTACAAAAAAGCGTCAATCAATTCCCGTTCCATCCCAAACTTGTTCACCGCCCATTGAAAAGAATGAAGTATGGGATTTAAACTAATTCGCTCCTCAATGGCGCGGTAAGTATCTTCGCGAAAACGTTGCAATAGGGCAGCTTTGTCCTGATCGTGAAAGGTATCCACAATTTCATCCGCTAATCGAACAAAACCATAGATGGCATAAATGGGATCGTGCACTTTTTCATCCAGCGTTCGAATACCTAACGAAAAGGACGTCGAATAGGCCTTCGTCAATAACTTACTCGAGGCAAGGGAAACTTGTAAGTATAAATCCATATTATCCTTTTAATTCTTTATCGACCTCAGTGGCCACCACAATCCCTGAAATCAAGGATGGCGGCACGCCAGGACCTGGAACCGTTAATTGACCTGTATAATACAGATTATCTAGGTGCTTGTTTTTCAAGGTAGGCTTCAAAATTGCCGTCTGCATCAGCGTGTTCGCTAAGCCATAGGCATTGCCTTTGTAGGCGTGGTAATCCGATTTGAAATCCCGGTGTGCATACGAACGTTTGTATAGGATTGAATCGCGAATAGAGACGCCGCAATGTGCTTCTAATCGATCCATTAATTGTTCGAAATACTTCTCTCTACCTTCTTCTGTATCCTCTAAATCTGGAGCCACTGGAATCAATAAAAAGATATTTTCACATCCTTCCGGAGCGACAGATGGATCAGTCACCGATGGTGCTGAGGCATAAAATAAGGGATCGGAAGGCCAAGCCGGATCGGTATAAATTTCGTGCGAATGCACGGTAAAATCACGATCAAAGAATAAGTTGTGGTGCTTTAAATTAGGTAAGCGCTTCGAGATTCCTAGATAAAACAACAAGGAGGATGGTGCCATCACGCGCTTATCCCAATAAGCCTCATCGTAATTACGCAATCCATCGCCTAGTAATTCTTCTACGTGGTGGTAATCTGCACCAGCCACGAAAGCATCCGCCTCTTGTAATCCGGCAGCCGTCTTAACTCCTATCACTTTTCCATTGACGATTTCGAATCCTTGCACTTCAGCGTTATACGTAATCTTGACCCCATTTTCCTCTGCCAAGGCCACCATCCCTTTGACGATATGGTGCATGCCCCCCATTGGATACCAGGTACCTAATTTGATTTCTGCATAATTCATCAGCGAGTACATCGCGGGTGTATTTTGTGAAATCGCCCCTAAAAATAAAATAGGGAATTCCATCAATTTCAACAAAGTAGGCGAGGTGAAGAACTTGCGAATGTGCTTGTAAAACGAAGAAAAGACATCAATACGAATCGCGTCAATGAGTAATTTCAGGCTGAGAAATTCGGTGATTTTGCGGGAAGGTTTCCATACAAATTCTTGAATACCCACTTTGTACTTATAGGCCGCCTGTTCCATAAACGCATCTAATTGCGCTGCAGCACCCGGTTCATAGGACTCGAATAAGGTTTTCAAATCCGCATAATTAGCTGGAAGATCGATTTTTTCCGTCTCTGACAAGATCACTGAATAGGATGGATCCAAGCGAACTAAATCATAATAATCCGCTGGTTTTTTCCCGAAACGATTAAAATAAGTCTCAAAAATATCCGGCATCCAATACCAAGACGGCCCCATATCAAAAGTAAAACCTTCCGATTGGAAAACACGAGCACGGCCACCTGCGTGATCATTCTTTTCTAAAATTTGGACTTCATATCCTTTTGAAGCTAATTCTGTCGCTGCTGAAAGCCCAGAAAAACCTGCTCCTATGACGATTACTTTCTTCATAATTACGCTAATTTAACAAATATACCGATCTTTCTTTTGGCCCAAAGCCTAAAAAGAAAAAGTCAGATAAAATCTGACTTTTTAACTTCCTTCTGTTAACCAAAAAACTAATCAAAACCTATTAATACTAACCTAAGCGTACATGTGAAGATGGTTCTTCAAATCACGTCTCGCCATAAATATTCTATTTTTAACAGTACCAATAGGTAACTGCAATTCTTCTGCAATCTCATGGTATTTAAATCCCTCGAAGTAAAGCATAAAAGGGACTCTGTACATCGAATCTATTTTCGACAAAGCACTTTGGATATCTTCATTGATAAAAGAATTCACTGCTTTGTTTTCCTGCAATGATTCCATCGAGTTAATGTAATGTAAATTATCAGTCGTGTCGATAAAGGTGTTACGTCTCACCATACGTTGGTATTGGGTGATAAAGGTGTTTTTCATAATCGTAAATAACCAAGCTTTCAGGTTTGTCCCGTCTTGGTATTTATCCCGATTCGTGAAAGCCTTCACTAAAGTATCTTGCACCAAGTCATTTGCATCATCTCCATCTTTCGTCAAACGAAGCGCGAATGGGCGTAAAAACTTTGAAAAAGTGCCTATTTGGTAAGTAAACTCAAGAGCTGTCATATCGATGTTCTGTTTTGTTCAACAAATTTATAAAAAGATTAAACAAAACAAACAGTTTGTTTAAAAAAATTAAAAAAAGATTAAACAAAAATTTTGGTTGCCAAAAAAGTCGCGTTCATCGATAGAGAAAATCCATTCATCTTTTAAGCAAAGGAAGATTCGCATAAAAGCAGGTTTTAACCTATCTTTAACCCTCTTATTCCCATGAAATACCTTTACCTACTTCTTGTACTCTATTCGTTTTCAAGCTTTTCGCAAACGAATTGCCACTGCACCTTAAAAGGTATTGTGGCATCGAAAGAGAATAAAGAAAAGGTTCCTGGCGCCTATGTCTACCTGAAAGGCACGACGAAATCAACGACTTCGGATGCTAAAGGGGCTTTTATTTTAAAAGATCTTTGTCCCGGAAAATACACGCTCGTCTGCCAAATGGCCAGTTTTGACCTGATCGAAACAGAAATTTATCTAGAAGACGAAAAAGAAGAAGATTTTCTATTAAGTACGCACGACGAACATTTGCAGGAGGTTTTTGTCCAAGGAAGAAAGCAAGAAATTACGTCTCAAATGAAGTCAGCCTTGAGCGCGGAGGAACGCTCTCAAAAAGAAGGTTTGTCCCTGGGAGAAATGCTAAAAGGACTGACAGGCGTTCAGAGTCTACAAACGGGAAGTTCCGTTTCTAAACCCGTGATTCATGGCTTGCACTCCAGTCGCGTGATCATTTTAAATCAAGGAGTCAGACAAGAAGGCCAAAACTGGGGCAGCGAACACGCGCCTGAAATCGACCCCTTCGTATCTAAAAACATTCAAGTAATCAAAGGTCCTGGTGGACTTCGCTATGGTGGAGATGCTATTGGTGGCATTGTCATGCTGGAACCCAATGCGCTACCTGACAGCTCTGCCATTCATGGATCCGTTCAAAGTATCTATTTTAGCAATGGTCGGCAGGGCGTTATTTCCGGACTCTTAGAAGGAGGAATCCCTCGACTGAAAGGCTGGGGCTGGCGCATTCAAGGTACTTTAAAGGATGGCGGAAACGTCCGAACAGCTGATTACTACCTCAGCAATACGGGGGTGAAAGAAGAAAATGTTTCGATGGCCATAGGCTATAAATCCGCTGGATTCGGAGCGGATTTATTCGTCAGCCGATTCCATACGGTCATCGGTATCTACGAGGGTTCTCATATTGGAAATATTTCGGATTTAGAGCGATCCATTACGCTGTCTCGACCTTTAGCGGCCTTTACACCGGCTGAATTTATCCGTCGAATTGATCGCCCTAATCAGGATGTGTGGCATGATTTGGCCAAAGTCAAAGCCTTCTACCACCTCCCTAATCAAGCTACTTTACGAGCGACCATTGCGGCACAATCAGATGAACGCTGGGAATTAGATGTATTAAGGGCAGGAAAAAACATCAATACACTCCGTTTTAATTTAAATACGCATAGCGGAGAGCTCGTGTATGATGAAACGAACACGAATAAGCGCTGGAAGGGACAGGTTGGTTTCACCTTTCTGGATCAAGGCAACATCACTTCCGGCAATAAAGTCCAAAACCCTGTCTTAACCACCAGCCTTCTTCCTAACTATTCCTTACAAAATCTAGGTGTTTTCGCCATCGAAAGAAGAGTAACAGAAAAGTGGGAACTAGAAGCGGGTCTGCGGTATGATATAAAAGAAATAGAAACGCATCGCCCCAAAGCCAATTTCTCCCAAAGTATTCTTCGAAGCAAACACCATTTTGCAGGCGTTTCGGGCAGTCTAAGCTTGACTTACCATTGGAATCCCTTGACGGAATCGCTATTCACTATTTCGCGTGCCTTCCGGGCACCCGGTGCGAATGAATTATTCTCAAACGGCGTTCACCACGGTGCCGGAGCCTATGAAATAGGGGATCCTACTTTAGAAGGAGAAACAGGAACGAACTTCAGCTTTTCAACGAATTACAAGCCGGAGCGTTGGGACATTGAAGTGGGATTGTATTCGAATCACATCCGCAATTTCATCTATTTACGCCCTTCTGTGATCAATTTGAATGCCGTATATGCGACCACGGTTAGAGGGGTCTTCCCCATTTTCAGCTACCAGCAAATCGATGCTCGTTTTCAAGGAATAGATTTCCAAGCGACTTATTCGCTTAGTCCGCGCCTAACGGTGCAACAAAAGACGAGTATCGTACGGGCTTTTGACACCCTAAACGAACAATACCTGGTCAATATACCAGCTGATCGATTTGAATACCTCCTCCGGTATGCTTTTAAATCGAATAAGGCCTATGTGAGCGGTGGAATTACTCAGGTGTCCAAACAGACACGGGTGGAAGGGGGCTCTGATTATGCTGTCCCGCCTGCAGGGTACTTTTTAGTACAGGTGAATGGGGGGATGACGTATAAAAAGCTAGAAGTAAACCTGAGCGTTTCCAATGCGTTAAACGCCGCTTACCGCGATTACTTGAATCGATTCCGCTATTATGCAGATGATCAAGGTAGAAATATCAGCCTAAGAGTTTCGTATTCAATCTAGCGACGAAGCTTTAGCGACGAAGCCAGGATTCTGGATTTTGGCGCACCGTATTTTTCCAAACCTGGAAATTAATCTCTGCCGTTCCATCCTCATCCGAGGCTACAGAACCGATGCGTTGACCCGTTCTCACCCGCGTTCCTACACTCACAGATACATTCGCCAGCTTACTATAGACGGTAAAATAGTCACCATGTTGAATCGCCACCACCATATTAATCCCCGGAATATTGACCACGGATTGTACTACGCCATCGTACACGGAGTGAACAGGTGAACCCGGCGATGTTTGAATATCAATTCCATTATTATTGATCATCACCCCTTTTAATAAAGGGTGCTTATGAACGCCAAAGTGATCCGAAATAAAACCCGATGGAACCGGGAATGGCATTCGACCGCGCAGTGCCGCAAAGGAACTAGCTAATTTTGCTTCATCCGCATTCATATAATACGTATTGCTTTCGATCTTTTTCTCCTCGACCGCTGCCGCTGGAGCGGGTTCCGCTTTCGACTTTTTAGCCTCCGCAACAGCTGCCTTCTTTTCTTCTTTAGGAGACTCCTTCTTTTCTACTTGTTTTTCAGCCAAGATCTTCGTCGTCTCCCCTTTCTTCAGTTCCGGTAAAGTGGGTTTAGCTACCTCCACTTTCTTCACTTGACGTGCTTGACGAAGCTTGCGCTCCCTTTCAATACTTTTTTGGATCTCCCGCTGAACGATACCGGCAATCAAATTATCCAATTTGCGAACGGATAATTTCTTCTTTTCTAATTCAATTTTTAATTTCTTCTCTTGTTGGGTTAAGACTGTAACTACTTGGTCTTCTTTGGTTTTCAAGACCTCTAACTTCTTCTTCTCCCCTTCCTTCTCCACAATCACTTTTTTCTCTTCCTGCTTCTTGAAGACCACTTTCTGCTCTTTCGTCATCAAATCTTGACGCGTCTTAAAGATCAAATCCGCTTGTTTTTTACGGTTAGTAGAATAGTGGCGTAAGTAATCAAAGCGGCGTACAAATTCCCCTAAATCATTCGACAATAACAAGAAACTCATCTTATTGTACACAGAGGATGTTTTTTGAGCCTCATAAATCATCAAAGCGTATTGCTTCTTCAATCGCTCTAATTTTGCCTTTAACACATCGCCTTCATTTCGCAATTTCTGTGCCTCCTCTGCTAAAATTTGTTGATTTTGTTCCAAAACCGAAATCTGCTTTTTCTGCACTCCGATCTGTTCTTTCAGTACATTGAGTTTCCCAATCGAGGCTTTTTTCTTCTTGGATGTTCGCGAAATGATTGAATTCAGCTCCTTAATTTTGGACAAATTATCTTTCTTCTGCTGCTCTAAAGCGGCTTTCTTGTCTGCCTGAGCGAAAGACGAACTCGTAAATAGGAACGCGAATAGAAGGAAAAGGTATTTCAAGGCTTTAAGAGTTTGGCTGGCACTTTAAAAGGGAATTCCAAAGGGGTATCTAACAACTCTACTTTGGAATATTTAATAGATATCAAGGTCTGATTCACCTGATTTTCTTTATTCTTTACATCTAAGGTAATCGAGCTAGAGAACGGAAAAATCGCTGAATTTAAACTCGCAAAATCCTCGTAATCTAAGGTTAACTTGTTCGATGAAGGTAAATCACTCACGGACAATTTCTTTAATTTCCGATTAGGCCCCACCCAATTATTCACCTCCACGTGCCCCTCTAGCTGTTTGACTAAGAAATTTTCGTTCTCTCGAACGACACGGCGCGAATTATTTTTCTTGTAGGGCTGGTCGCCTACAATCATATTTTGAATCAAATCATAACTTACTTTAAAGCCCAAACTTGTGCTCAAACTATCGTAAGTCAGATTCGTGTATTCGTTGTTAATCTTGTGATAGAATTGAACGCGTTCTTTAGTGAACAAAACAGCAGCACCAGAAATCATCGAAACGGAAATATTCGCCCAAATAATACTGTCCTTCTTCATCCGAATATCTACGATGTAATTATCGGTGTTCGTGCGCGTTTTCCACATCACCTTCGATTTCGCCTTTAAATAGGTAAAATTCAAATCATCAGAAGTGGACTGTTGATCAAGGACATCTGCCTGGGGAAGCGCCGCCACGACGGGAACAGAATCTACCTGTATGGTATCCACCTGCACCGGATTTGTCGTAGCTAGTGTCGCTTTAGGTGCGCAGGCACCCAGCAGAGAAAGAAAAACTAGACCGAAAAGAATCCGCATAGGAAGGAATTTTGGAAACAAAAATAGCTCAATTTTCGGGAATTTGACGCATTCGAATCTTTTTATCTACAGATTCACGAGCCGGATCTAAGCGAAGTGCCTCCTTCCAAGCCTCTAGTGCTTTTTCCACTAATTTCAAGCGAAAAAGCACATCGCCATAATGTTCCCATAAGGTGGCAGACGCATTTTCTTTATCTTTCAAAGCCGCCTCCATCGCCACGCGCGCCTCCGGGTAACGTTTCAGTTCAAATAACACCCATGCCCGCGTGTCTAAATAGGTGCCGTTACGCGGGTGATCCGCCACTAAACGGGCAGAAAGCGAATCGGCTAAGGCTAATTTCTCCTTCCTGATTGACAAGAAATAGCTGTAATTATTCAGTACATGGTCATCTTTCGGATTCGCAGCTAAGGCTTTATCGAAAGCGGCATCGGACGCCGCATGATTGCCTAAAGCCTGGTAAGCATCTCCTAAAATAGGAAACACCCAGGGAGCCATTCGAGGGTAATTTTCTAAAGCCTCTAAGGCGTGTTCCACCACGGCCTCTTTTCGATTTAATTCCCAGTCCAGTTGAATGATGCGCACCCAAAGTTCTTCTTGAACAGGCCCTAAATTCGCTGCTTGTAGATAGTAGGTATTTTTTTCGGCGAGGTCTTTCGTCTCATCGCCTTTAGACAAAAAGACGAATTGCTTCACCCGAATCATGTCGGGTTCTGCGTCGAAGCGATGGTCGTCGTAGGCCAGCAGTTTTTCGAAGCATTCCAATGCCTTTTTGTATTCCTTGTTCGCTAAAAGCAAGTCTCCATATAAAAGACCATAATCAAACGAATAGGGCGATAATAGATGTGCTTTCTCCGCGTTTGAGCGGGCTGAGGTGAGTTGTTTGTCGGACAGATAGCTTTTGGCCAAATAATAGAAGACCGCCGGCTCCTGCGACTTCACTTTCGCGAGCTTCTCGAAAACAAGAATTGCCTCGCCAAAATCCTCCTTCATATAGGCCCGCATCCCATCCACCATGAGTTCTTCAGACTGCGCAGCCACAGAAAAAAACCCACCTAAAAGTAAAATCAAATAAGTGAGTTTTCGCATCATTTTAAGCTACCGTGACATTCACGAACAAGTTAGACTCCTCAAAAGTAAGTTCCGTCGAAGCCGAATCCACCCATTCCAAACTCAAGGCTTGCACCTCCTGCGAGATATAGGCTTTGAATTCGTTCAAGCTGGCCGTCCATTCTTCGTCCGAACGCTGCACTTGGATATATATTTTGTCTGTCACATCGAAACCAGAATCTTTACGTAAGTTTTGGATACGATTCACAAATTCACGTGCGTTCCCCTCACGAACTAATTCTGGCGTTAAGGTATTATCTAACGCGATCGTCAATCCACCCTCGCTTGCCGTCAAATAACCCGGCATATCCTCTGTCAAGATTTCAATGTCCGCTAGTGCGATCTCAAAACCTTGAATCTTCGCAGATCCAGCTGATTCGATCAACGCTAAATCCTCCGAAGACATTCCCGTGATGGCCTCCGCGACCACTTTCATATCTTTCCCGAACTTAGGGCCTAAAGCCTTGAAATTAGGTTTCACTTTCTTGTTCAATACCCCAGAAGCGTCATTTAAATAATTAACCTCCTTCACGTTTACCTCTGATTTGATCAGATCTTCCACGCGACGAATTTGGTCTCTCACGGACTCTTGCAAAACCGGCACTAAGACTTGCGCTAAAGGCTGACGCACTTTCAAACGGTGCACCTTGCGAATCGAGTGAACCAGCGAACAAATACCTTGCGCTAATTCCATCGACGTTTCTAATGCTGGGTTTTGTAGGCTCGGATTTACCTTCGCGAAATGCGTTAAGTGAACCGATTCCTTACCCGTCAAATTCTTGTACAACCATTCTCCGTAGAACGGCGCGATCGGCGACATTAATTGCGCCACCGTCTCTAAACAATGGTATAAAGTCTCATAAGCCGCTTGCTTGTCCGCGTTGATTGCCTGGTTAGCCGTCTCCGGATTCCAGAAGCGTCGGCGTGACAAACGAACATACCAGTTAGACAAATGATCACACACGAAATCTTGGATCGCACGACCTGCTTTTGTAGGCTCGTAGGTCTCAAAAGCCTCATCGACCTCCGCGATCAAATTCATTAATTTGGATAGAATCCAACGGTCTAATTCCGTTAAATCTTCCTCTTTAATGCCTTTTTGCTCAAACCCATCGAGATTAGCATAAAGAGCGAAGAAATTATAGGTATTTGTCAGTGTGCCAAAGAACTTGTTGCGCACCTCCGTAATCCCAGCTAAATCAAATTTCAAGTTATCCCAAGGCTGCGCATTCGTGATCATGTACCAACGCGTCGGATCCGCTCCGTAGGCTTTCAAAGTCTCGAATGGATCGATGGCGTTGCCTAGGCGTTTGGACATCTTGTTTCCATTTTTGTCCAACACTAATCCCGTCGAAACGACATTCTTGAACGCCACAGAATCTTCCACCATACACGAAATCGCGTGCAGTGTAAAGAACCAACCACGTGTTTGATCCACCCCTTCCGAGATGAAATCCGCCGGATAACTCTGCTTGAATATATCTTGATTTTCGAATGGATAGTGCCACTGCGCAAACGGCATCGCACCTGAATCGAACCAAACGTCGATCAAATCCAATTCCCTTGTTAATACATTTCCTGTCGCTGAAAGCAAGAATACCTCATCCACAAATGGACGGTGCAAGTCTGCCTCGCCAGCCGCTAAAGCCTTTAAAAACGCTGCGTTGCCTTTCGACTGAACGTCCGTCAGAGCCCCTGAAACTTGCGCCTTCTCAATCTCCGTTTTCAATTGCTCTAAAGAACCGATGCAGATTTCCTCCGAACCATCTTCTGTCCGCCAAATAGGCAACGGCGTTCCCCAATAGCGAGAACGAGACAAGTTCCAGTCCACTAAATTCTCTAACCAGTTCCCGAAACGACCCGTTCCAGTCGACTCCGGTTTCCACTGAATCGTCTTGTTTAAGGCGATTAATTTATCTTTTACCGCCGTCGTCTTGATGAACCAGGAATCCAATGGATAATATAAGACCGGCTTGTCCGTTCTCCAGCAATGTGGATACGGGTGATCAAATTTCTGTACGTTAAACGCTTTATTTTCCGTCTTTAATTGAATCGCAATACGCTCATCCACTGACAAATACTTGTCGCGGCCTTGCTTCACGCGCTCCGCTTCTTTCTCCTCATCCGTTAAGTAAGCTTCTTTTACGGGTTCCAAAGCGTAGTCCGTCACCTGAGCCACAAAACGGCCCTGGCGATTCACCAATGGCACTTCTTTGCCGTTTTCGTCGGTAATTAATAGCGCTGGAATGTTGTTTTGGGCAGCTACTCTAAAGTCATCTGCTCCAAAAGTCGGTGCGGTGTGCACCATTCCCGTTCCATCTTCGGTCGTCACAAAATCTCCTAAAATCACGCGGAACGCTGGCGCCAATGGCTGTACATACGGCATCAATTGCTCGTATTCAACTCCCTCTAAATCCGATCCTTTGAAAGTCGCCACGATCTCGTATGGAATCGCCTGTGGCTTTTTCTCGGCTGCTTCGTAGGCTGCAAAGTCGCCGTTTTCAGCGGCTGCTTGGAAGTAGTTTTTGACTAAGTCTTTGGCTAACACCACATACACCGGCACGTAGGTGTACGGATTAAAGGTCTTCACCAATACATATGCAATATTCTTTCCAGCCGTCAAAGCGGTGTTCGATGGCAAGGTCCAAGGCGTGGTCGTCCAAGCCAATAAATAGACCGACGCATCGCCTGACGCCTTGAATAAAAACTCGGATTTCGCGTTCTTGATCGCCTTAAATTGCGCCGTCAAGGACGTATCCTTTACATCGCGGTAGCAACCCGGCTGATTCAATTCGTGGGACGAAAGACCCGTTCCCGCCGCTGGCGAATACGGTTGAATCGTGTAACCTTTGTATAATAATCCTTGATCGTATAAACGCTTCAATAAGTTCCAAACACTCTCAATATAGTTCGCCTGGTAAGTCACGTAGGGATTTTCAAGATCCACCCAGTAGCCCATCTTCTCCGTCAAACTATTCCATTGATCGGTGAATTTCATCACCGTCTCGCGGCACTTATTGTTATATTCTTCGACCGAAATGCTCTTACCAATATCCTCTTTTGTAATGCCTAATTCCTTCTCCACCTGCAATTCCACCGGCAAACCGTGTGTGTCCCAGCCCCCTTTACGCTTCACCTGCTTCCCTTTTAGGGTTTGGTACCGGCAAAAAATATCCTTAATCGCCCGCGCCATCACGTGGTGAATACCTGGCGTTCCGTTCGCAGAAGGAGGTCCTTCAAAAAACGTAAACGTAGGCTGTCCCTCTCTGGTGGAGATCGACTTTTCAAAGATGTTATTCGCGTTCCAGAAATCTAGAATTTCATCTGCCAAAGCGGCGTAATCTAAATTTTTGTATTCCTTAAAGCTCACAGACGTGTGGGGTTAAAATGAAAAAATTGGCAAAATTGAGGCAAAAATACAAAATTATACGGAACATCTCACGTGAAGATTTGTATTCCGAACGCAATTAACTAGGTTTGAATATGAAGAAGGCCGAGATTCGAAAAATAGTGTTGGCGCAGCGCACACAACTAGCGGAAAAAGAATTCCTGGAGCGCTCCCAGCGTGTCATCGAAACTTTGGCTCCTTTTTTAAATCCCGCGAAAACCATCGCCAGCTTCAAAGCCATCCCCCATCGCAATGAAATTAGTTTAGATTCACTCGAAGGCGACTTTGCTTTTCCGCGCGTTATTTCAGACGCGGAGGGTTCGATGGAGATGGTGCTAGCGGCAGAATTTGCTAACTCGGACTGGGGCATTCCCGAACCAGTGGGCGGGATCGTCGTAAAACCGACCGATTTCGATATTGTCCTATTGCCCCTTTTAACCTTTGATCTAAATGGCAACCGGGTAGGTTATGGTAAAGGTTTTTATGATCGCTACCTGGTGAATTGCCGACCAGATTGCCTTAAAATAGGCATCAGCCTGTTCGAGCCAGTGGATCTAATCGAAGAGGTGGAAAGCCATGATATACCCTTGGACATTGCGATTTGCCCGGCGAAATTGTACGATTTTCGCTAGTTTTCCTTTCGATTCCCCATTTTAAGCCCTAATTTTGTAGGCTTAAATCCCAGCTTTGCTTTGAAAATCAGGAGCTTACTTTTCTTTTTACTATTGGCCTCAGGCGGCGCTATGGCGCAGGAAAAGAAATTAATTCCCATTGAAGAAGTGCAAGGGGTTTGGACGAGGAGATTTATGTATGACAGGCAGTTAGTTGACCATCCTTTGGCCTTACAAATACCTTTAATGGAAGCCAGAGACCCGGAAGTCAACGTCGAATTCTTGAAATTCAAACGTCAGCGTAAACTTTCTGGCTGGTTAGCCGGTTTCTCTACTGTATTCGCTTTTTCTACCTATTTGAGTAAAGGAAGCATATCAGAGGGCTTTTATTGGTCAGCGGTGGGCGGCGTGGCTTTAGCAAACGTCTACATCGGAGCCGTGAGTAACAGACACTTCAACAAAGCGTTAAAACGATATAATGAATTAAGTAAGGCTCAAATGGGCTTAAAATTAAGCTCCTCGGGGCAAACAGGAGTATCAGTAGGAATCACATATCCATTATAAAATAAATAGAATGAAAGTTGCAGTTGTAGGCGCCACTGGACTAGTAGGCGGAGAAATTTTGAAAGTATTAGCGGAAAGAAATTTTCCTGTCACGGAGTTAATCCCGGTAGCATCCGAGCGTTCGATCGGTAAAAAGGTGAATTTTAAGGGCCAAGACTTCACGGTGGTAGGCTACGAAACAGCGATTTCGATGAAACCAAACGTGGCTATTTTCTCTGCTGGTGGAAGCAGTTCATTAGAGATGGCTCCCAAATTTGCAGCGGCCGGCATCACCGTAGTAGACAACTCTTCCGCTTGGCGTATGGACCCTACTAAGAAATTAGTCGTTCCAGAGATCAATGCGAGCACCTTAACTCCAGAGGACAAAATCATTGCAAACCCGAATTGCTCGACCATCCAAATGGTAGTCGTGTTAAATCCTTTGCACAAAAAATACAAAATCAAGCGTGTGGTCGTTTCTACTTACCAATCCGTCACAGGAACGGGTAAAGCAGCAGTCGATCAATTATTCGATGAGCGCGCTGGAAAGACGGATTATGCGAAAGTATATCCGTACAAAATCGACTTAAACGTTCTTCCTCAAATCGACGTGTTCTTAGAAAACGGCTACACGAAAGAGGAGATGAAGATGATTTTAGAAACAAATAAAATCATGATGGACGACTCCATCAAGGTGACAGCCACCACGGTTCGTATTCCTACCATCGGAGGACACTCCGAAGCGGTGAACATCGAGTTCGAGAACGATTTCGATTTAGCGGAAGTTCGTGCCATTTTAGAAAAAGAAGAAGGAATCATTGTTCAAGATGATCCGAAGAACTTAGTGTATCCAATGCCGATCACGGCACACGGTAAAGATGAGGTTTTCGTAGGTCGTATCCGCCGCGATGAATCTCAAAAGAACTCCTTAAACCTTTGGATTGTTGCCGATAACTTGCGTAAAGGAGCGGCTACAAACGCGGTTCAGATCGCCGAATACTTAGCTGCACACCACTTGATCTAATGACTAGACTCAGCGTCAATATTAATAAAATTGCCACCTTGCGTAACTCGCGAGGTGGTAATAACCCGGATCTGATCCAGGTGGCGTTGGATTGCGAACGTTTTGGCGCACAGGGCATTACGGTGCACCCGCGTCCAGATGAACGCCATATTCGCTACGCGGATGTGTATGCCTTGAAAAAAGCGGTGAAGACGGAATTTAATATCGAAGGAAATCCATTAGAAGCCTCTTTTGTAGAATTGGTCTTAGCGGTTAAACCGGAGCAAGTGACCTTAGTCCCTGATGCTTTAGGCCAAATCACCTCCAACCACGGCTGGGATACCATCGAACACCAAGAATTATTGAAGCGCCTGATTGCTCCCTTTAAGGAAGCGGGCATTCGCACCTCTATTTTCGTGGACCCTGTTTTAGAAATGGTTGAAGCCGCTGCCACGACAGGGACTGATCGCATCGAATTATATACGGAACCTTATGCGAATGATTTCCCTACCAATCCGACGCAAGCTGTTGCTGCTTACCGAAAAGCCGCTTTTAGAGCCCATCAATTAGGTTTAGGCATTAATGCCGGCCACGATTTAAGTCTAGAAAACTTAGCCTTTTTCCAGGCAAACGTCAATCCTCTGGACGAAGTCTCCATTGGACACGCACTCATTTGCGATGCCCTTTATTACGGATTAGAGAATACGATTCAACTCTACCGCAGACAATTGAAATAAAAAAAGGGCTTCGTCACATAACGAAGCCCTTTTTTTATGAATGAAGAATAATTTACTCTACATCACCAGTTAATACCACAGCACCACCAGCTACAGATAATTTGATCGTTTTTACTTTTCCAGCCGCACGGCCAAAAGTAATTTCCGCCTCATATCCTTGCAAAGTCGTAGCAAACGTATCTGGAGTAGATGCCGCTATTAAAACAGCGCCTTCAGATGGATTGGAATCAGATGAGATTAATAATTTACCGTCTTTAGAAACGACAATCATTTTCTTCACGTATTCGTTATCAGCCATCTTATAAGAAGCTGCGTATTCAGATCCACCAGCTGATGCAGCTGCACCTGCTTTCACGCCTTCTAAGGTTTGACCTTGCGCTTCGATTTTTAATTTAGTTACCGCACCACCTTCACGTGTGAAGACGATGTCGCCACCCATTCCGCCTAATACAAACGCATCTGCTTTCGCTCCAGCCGTCAATTCCGTATCTGGAAAACCTTCTGCAGACATGATTAACTTACCTTCTTTGTCCGCTAATTTCAAGACTTTCACATAAGGATTATCGCTCATTGTGTATTCGCCAGCATAATCAGCGGCTTTTTGAGCATTGGAAACGAAGGCCAAACAAGTCAGGGCCAAAGCTGACACAATAGAACGTAGATTTTTCATTTTTTCTTTAAAGTTTAGGAGTCCAAAATTAAGGATTTAAATGAGCTTCCAAATTTTGTCACTCAATTTTATTCAAAATCGATTAAAATTTTGGATGTAAAAAAGATTTCTATCATATTGCGTCACAATCAATTCGCCCAATTAGACCCTACTGCATGAGATAAACCTCTACATTAACCATTTTACTTTTTTATGAGCAAAATACCCGTTAATGATGCAGCGTTAATTTCTGCCTACATTCAAGGTGATTCTAAGGCATTCGAAACACTACTAAATCGTAGTAAATCAAAAGTATACACGACTATTTATTTAATTGTAAAGGACCGCTACATCGCGGAAGACCTTTTGCAGGAGACCTATATCAAAGCTTTGGACGTCATCAACCAAGGCAAATATAACGAAGAAGGCAAATTCCTTCCTTGGATCGTCCGCATCGCACACAATATGGCGATCGATCACTTCCGGAAAGAGAAGCGCTATCCCAAAATCGTGTTAGATGATGGCTCGCCGCTGTGGAACAGTTTTCAATTTGCAGAAGAAAGTTCGGAGGACAAACAATTAAAAGAAGATATGATCGTTAATATCAGGGACTTGATAAAAAAACTTCCTACTGAGCAACGCGAGGTCCTCGTGATGCGCCATTACGAAGAATTAAGCTTCCAAGAAATCGCCGAATTAACCCAAGTTAGTATCAATACCGCATTAGGGCGTATGCGTTACGCTTTAATTAACCTTCGTAAAATGTTAGACAAACAAGAGTTAGCCTATGACAAAAAGCTTTACCCCAAATGACCTGATTAAACACCTTTATGAACCTGAAACAGGGTTCCAGCAAACATTAAATGAAGACGAGAAGCAAGAACTTGCTCGTTTAAAACAGGTCCAAAACTTGCTGAATTCGGCTTACACAGAGCCCTCCGAAAGGAGTCTCGAGAAAATTCTCGAGCACGCGCGTACTACTAAAAAGCCCCTAGCACACTAGGGGCTTTTTTATTCGAAAATTCTGGGTAATTTTAGCAAAAATCAAATCCTATGGACGCAGCTAAAGTTGACTTATTCATCATGACACATGCGAAGAGTTTCGAAACGCATCATTTGTCCTATATACTTGAGAAATTGCTTGCTCTAGATGATTCACAATGGATTATCCTCCAAAGCATAAACATAAAAGACCCTACCGTTTCACTGATTGTATCTATTGTGGGTGGCCATTTCGGTGTAGACCGTATTCTCCTGGGAGACATTGGTCTAGGCGTCGGAAAGCTGATTACGTGCGGAGGATTGGGTATTTGGACCATTATCGATTGGTTTCTCATTATGGATGCCACCCGTGAACACAATTTCAAAACACTGCAACCATATCTAGTTTAATGAGCCGGAAGAAGCTCTATTTCATCATTCTACTTTCTTGTAGTGCCGGTTTTATCTACCTGTGGACAGGATTTGCCTTTACCTGTTTTTTCAAAACACTGACTGGAATTCCTTGTCCCGCTTGCGGAACGACGCGCTTTATACTGGGAGATTTCACTCATGGAAACCCGCTCGGAATTATCGTAGGAACTGCCATGTTATTACCCATTCTTGTCATTTTTGACCTGTTCACACGTAGCGATCGGGTATTTCGGATGTATCTTTGGCTAGAGGAAAAATTTCGACAGCCCGTGGTGGCAGTTATTTTGATTGTATTGCTTGTATTAAATTGGGTTTGGTCAATATCTAAGGGATTATAATGTTAAAAAAAGAGCGATTTCAGGCATTTGTGGAGCACTTTTCCACTCGTTTTCCAGAAGCGGAAACCGAGTTGCATTATTCGAACCCATTCGAACTATTAGTCGCGGTGGTATTGTCCGCGCAATGCACGGATAAACGTATCAACCAAGTCACTCCTGCCCTATTCAAGCGTTTCCCTGATGCTAAATCCCTCGCAGATTCGAGCGTAGACGAGATTTTCTCCTACATTCGCTCCGTTTCTTATCCGAATAATAAGGCAAAACATCTGTTAGGTTTAGGCCAAAAAATTACCGACCAATTCGCCGGCGAAGTTCCTGAAACGATGGAAGACTTGCAAAGTTTACCCGGCGTGGGCAGAAAAACGGCGAACGTTATTGCTTCCGTCATCTATAATCAGCCCGCCATGGCGGTGGACACGCACGTTTTTAGGGTATCTCAGCGACTGGGCTTAGTCCCCAAAACAGCCAATAAACCGCTAAAAGTAGAGATGGCCTTAATTAAAAATTTACCTGACGAAGTCATCGCAACGGCCCATCACTGGTTGATTTTACATGGACGCTATGTCTGTTTAGCTAGGACACCTCAGTGCGCGAAATGCGATATCACGCATTTCTGCGCCTTTTACCAGAAAAACCACAAGGAATGAGTCCGATTGAGATCTTAGCAATCATAGCTTCTTTAGGTGGCGTAGTTCTCAGCATGGCGAAGAAAAGCCTTGCTTGGGTTTGCAACATCATTGCCTCAGGTCTTTACGGGTACATTTTTTATCAAAATGGTCTGTATTCCGACATGGAATTACAGGGTTTCTTTATCCTAATGGCCATCTATGGCTGGTGGACTTGGTCGAGATCTGAGCCAGATTGGGTGGCTGAAAAATCGAGGCGCAGCACCTTATTTACCGGATTAGCGGTGGCCTTGCTTTTCGGTGCAGGATCCGGCTTTTTACATCAGCAGTATTTCCTCTCGGTCAGTTTTCCGTTTCTAGATGCTACCCTAACTGGGCTAAGTATTTACGGGACTTGGCTGGCAACGCGACGTAAAATAGAAAACTGGATTGTCTGGATCGGAGTGGACATCGTCTACGTGGGAATGTATGTAAACAAAGGGTTATGGGGCACGGCGGCACTTTACCTTGTCTTTATTGCTTTGGCCTTAAAAGGCTACATCGACTGGCTTAAGCCCCTGAAAAACAGGGACTAAAAAATTTGTCAGAGATTTTATCGGATTCATTACCTTATTAAGCTCAGCCTTTTTATATTTGTGTTTAGGTAAAAGACTACAATTTAGATAGATTTATGGCCAACGAAGAAAAACAAAGATATTCTGCCGAAGAATTAAAAGAGTTTGAAGAAATTATCCGTGCTAAATTAGATGATACGAATGCTGAATTAAAGTATTTACGCGAGTCATTGAATAAAAAGAATGATACGGGTACAGACGCTACCTCCGGAAACTCGAAAGTGATGGAAGACGGGGCTGACACCGCGGAGAAAGAAAACTTAAATCAATTAGCTGTTCGTCAGCAAAAGTTCGCGAAGAACCTGGAAAATGCCTTAATGCGCATTAAGAATGGGACTTACGGGATATGTATTGATTCAGGAAAGTTAATTTCCAAAGAACGTTTGCGTTTAGTACCGCACACGCAACACTCGATTGAAGCGAAGTTAAAGCAAAAATAAACCATGGGTTTTTTCGAAAATAACCGCCTTGTAGAATTGATAACGAATTATCTCAAAACGCAATTTGAGCTTATCAAGTTAGACATTCAGGAAAAATTAGAGGAGATTCTTGTTCGAATTTTCAAACTTATTTTTGTGGCAGCGGGTTTCACAATTACCCTATTTTTCCTTCTTTTAGGAGGATCGGAGTGGATCAACCAAGTTTTAGAGAGCCGTTTTATCGGCTATTTCATCATGGCTGGCATCATTGGCCTAGCCAGCCTATTTCTTTTCTTATCCCTAAAACCGAGCGAAAATGAGTCAGAATAAAGAAAAGAGAGCAGAATTAGAAAGCCAAGCGGCTGAAATTCAAGAGCAATTAACTGAGACCGTTACTGAATACAAAAAGGTAGGCAACCAGCTGTTAATCGCAGGCGGCATCGTAGCAGGTGGCTATTTACTTTATTCCATGTTCTCGGGCTCGAAAAAGAAAGGCTCCTTCGTGAGCGATGCGATTAAATCTTACGCCCTGGCGCTCGCACTTTCCTACGCAAAGGACTTACTAATAGATTACCTGGCATCATTGGAAGCAGAAACCGAAGCCGCGGTAACAGTGGAAGATTCTACCGTCAACCCCTGATTACTGACTACTGTCCACTGTCTACTGACTACTGGATACTGACTACTAATTCTCCATCAAATACGCCTTAATAAACTCATTAATCTCCCCGTCTAACACCGCATCTGTATTCGATGTCTGGTAATTTGTGCGGTGATCTTTCACGCGGCGATCGTCTAATACATAGGAACGGATCTGCGAACCCCACTCAATCTTCTTCTTGCCAGCCTCCACTTCGGCGCGCGCAGCGTTGCGTTTATCGATTTCGATTTGGTATAATTTAGACTTCAAAAGGCGCAATGCCACTTCTTTGTTCATTAATTGCGAGCGTTCTTGCTGGCAAGCGATGATGATTCCAGAAGGTTTGTGAGTTAAACGAACCGCGGTTTCGACTTTGTTGACGTTTTGGCCACCTGCACCACCGGAACGGAAGGTATCCCAATCGATATCCGCTATATTAATCTCAATTTCGATGGTATCATCTGCTAAAGGACAGATATAGACAGATGCAAATGAGGTATGGCGGCGTGCATTCGAGTCGAAAGGAGAAATACGCACTAAGCGGTGCACACCGTTTTCTGATTTTAAATTACCGTAGGCAAATTCACCATCTACTTCGATAGTGACGGATTTGATTCCCGCTACGTCTCCAGGATTTTCATCCACTAAACGAACCTTAAAGCCGTTCTTTTCTGCCCACATGTGGTACATGCGCAATAACATGGCTGCCCAGTCTTGGGATTCGGTTCCACCAGCACCCGCATTGATTTCTAACACAGCGCTCATATTGTCGCCTTCGTCAGACATCATTTTGCGGAATTCCAAAGCCTCCAGATTTGCCTCCAGTTTTTCGCCTTCTGCATCCACTTCAGCCTCAGTGGCTTCACCCATTTCGTAAAATTCCCAGATGGTTTCTAAATCACCTTGTGCGTTCGCGAGTTTATCGAACCCATCCGTCCAAAACTTCAGCCCACGCATCTCGCGCATCGTGCCTTCGGCTTTGTCAGGATTGTTCCAAAATTCGGGATCCAAGGTGACCGTCTCTAGTTCAGAGATTAAATATTTCTTGTGATCGTAGTCAAAGATACCTCCTTAAAGCCTCTATTCTGGCTTTCAGGTCATTGAACCTGTCTCTAGTCATGTGTTTTTCTACTTAATAAAGTGCAAATATACCCGATTTTGTGCTAAATTGCGGCCTCATTCATTTAAATCAAGCAATAAAATGGCGCAACAATACGATTTGATCGTGGTAGGCTCAGGCCCAGGGGGTTATGTAGCAGCTATCCGAGCTTCTCAATTAGGTTTAAAATGTGCAATTGTAGAGAAAGAATCCTTAGGTGGTATTTGCCTAAACTGGGGATGTATTCCTACCAAAGCCCTTTTGAAATCTGCCCAAGTTTTCGAATACATCAAGCACGCGGCTGATTACGGAATTACCGTAAAAGGCGCAGAAGCTGATTTCTCTGCGGTTATTTCCCGTTCTCGTGGCGTGGCGGATAGCATGAGCAAAGGCGTTCAGTTTTTGATGAAGAAAAATAAGATTGACGTGATTATGGGTTTTGGAAAAATCCAACCTGGTAAGAAAGTCGAAGTAACAGACGCAGACGGGAAGAAAACCGTTTACGAAGGAAAAAATATCATGATTGCAACGGGTGCTCGCGCTCGTGCCTTGCCTAATGTGCCTATCGACGGCGAAAAGGTGATTGAATACCGCAAGGCGATGAGCTTAGAGAAACGTCCAGATTCGATGGTCGTGATCGGTTCAGGTGCGATCGGAGTTGAATTTGCCTACGTTTATGCGGCGATGGGAACGAAAGTAACGATCGTAGAATTCATGCCAAACATCGTTCCTGTAGAGGACGAAGATGTTTCGAAAGAATTAGCGAAGCAATACAAGAAAATGGGTATCGACATCTTGACGTCTTCGAGCGTGGAGTCAGTGGATACGAAAGGAAAAGGTTGCAAAGTGAGCATCAAAACTCCAACGGGTAACCAAGAAATCCAATGTGATATCGTTCTTTCTGCGGCGGGTGTAATCTGTAACTTAGAGAACATCGGTTTAGAAGAAGTGGGTATTATCGTAGACAAAGGCCGTATTCCAGTAAACGCTTGGTACGAAACGAATATCCCTGGTTATTTCGCGATTGGCGATGTGACTCCGGGTCCGGCTTTGGCACACGTTGCCTCAGCGGAAGCGATTATTTGTGCAGAGAAAATGGCTGGTCACAAGACGGAAGCTTTGGACTACACAAACATCCCAGGTTGTACGTATTGCAACCCGGAAATTTCTTCCGTAGGTATGACCGAGAAGAAAGCCAAAGAAGCAGGTTACGATATCAAAGTGGGTAAATTCCCATTCGTGGCTTCTGGAAAAGCTACGGCTGCCGGCGCTCGAGATGGTTTCGTGAAAGTAATTTATGATGCCAAATACGGTGAATTATTAGGCGCTCACATGATCGGTTACAACGTAACAGAATTGATCGCAGAGGCGGTTGTGGTTCGCAAGTTAGAAAGCACGGCTTACGAGATTATGAAAACAGTTCACCCTCACCCGACGATGTCAGAGGCCTTCAAAGGCGCGACAGAAGCGGCGTATGGAGAAGCAGTGGATTTGTAATCTTCAGCATTATATAAATAGAAAGAGGAGCTCAAAAGGCTCCTCTTTTTTTATGGCTGAAAATAGGCCTCTGTTCCTCCTTCTAGCCAATCGGCTCCTGGAATAAGTTTTGCAGCATCAGCGGATCTGCCTCCTCCTTTTCCACAAACCGTTACCACTTTTCGGGAGGTCGGAATTTCATTCATCCGCTCGGCTAATTCCGTGAGAGGAATGTGTAAGGCTGACGGGATATGTTTCGCATCGTATTCTTCCTTTGAACGAACGTCCACAAGAATAATGCGATCAGTATTCAAATTGGATTTTACTTCTTTTTGTGTAATCATGACCCAATTTGGGCATTTTTTCAGCAAAAAAATTTAACAAATGTAAAAATCAATTCAGACGCATCTGAATGCTTTTGTAGTCAATCTTACTTTTAGGATCGTGAGCCTGAATGGCAATGGTCCCAGGTTGAATTCTTTTCTTGTCTGCTGGCTCATCGTATTCGACTACAGTTCTACCATTTATCCTCGTGGTGATGTGTTTCCCCTCTACTTTTATGTATAATTCGAACCATTCTTCGTCGTGCACTAATTTTTCCGCGGTGTCGATAATACCATAGAGACTACCCGTTCTGCGCCAATCCGTGTGGGAATTATTGACTTGTATTTCGTGGCCTTGAGAGGGCCAGTCACTGGGTTGAAATGCCGTACAAACATATAAGCCAGAGTTCGCTCCAGGATAGGTTTTAATCAGGGCTTTTACTTCGAAGTTTTTAAAGGAATGGTCTCCAACAGGTCCATCATAGAAAAGATGTCCGCGGGGGCCTTCGATGCGTAATTCGCCGTCCTTTACTTGGAATGAACTTGGATTTTCACTGGCTTTCCAGCCTGTTAAGTCGCGGCCGTTGAATAGTTCGACCCATTGGGCGTGGGCGGAGAAGTTTAGTAAAAGAAGGAGGAGGAAGAGGTTTTTCATGTTAACTTATAGGTTTAATTTATGGAGGTAAATATTAACTTAAAAGTTTAAAAATGAAATAGTGGCGGAGGATTAATCTACTTTAATTATTTCTTCACCATTCTCCCATCAAATACCAGCGCCTCCACTGAGAAGACCTTGATTTTAACACTATCAGGATGAGCAGGATTAATGAGGTAATTAAATTCTGGAGGCACAATACTACTCGGTACTTTTAGGACAGCAGCTGATTTCAGCGCAACAAAATCGTCGCCTATAAACTGAGTTTCTAAAATAGGTGGTTTGGAGTCCCAGTTTTCAGGCAAATCATTTACATTCAGTTCTACTATTTTTATTTCGTCTGGTATCTCTATTTCAACATAAAATCGATCTGACGGCAGATCTTCAGATAGATCAATGTGAACGGAAACTTCTAGAGTAGCAAGGGCTCGAGATGCAGAGGTATAAACTACCGAAGTGTTTAAGCTATTCCATCGATAACCTTCCATTCTGGACGCACCTTCACCTGACAATGTGGTATCTAGGTATTTTTCCCGCTCAATTCGATATACTTTCATTAGGCAAAATTTCCAAATTCAATTCGATTCAGACAATTTCGAACTTCTTGAATGCCTGTGTTAGAGTCCAATAAACTTTCTGGTGTATTATTTCCCAACGAATAATTGGGCTTTTTCATCCAACGTTGAAATTTATCCTCTTCTTGATTAAAAACTTCGATTCCATAATCAACTAATTCCGTCAGAAGTAAAATAACTTCACTATCTCTACCATTCAGCAGTGATTTTTCTCTTCTTTTTTTATTGTAGGTTGTTTGAGGTAGGCCAAACATAGTTAAAACTGATTTTACCGGAACGTTAATGCGCTTACTAATTACTTCAATGGAGGAATAAGGAACACCTCTTCTTATAATGTCGACTCTATCTAATGTAGATTGCCATGCATATTCAATCCCCTCAGACTCGAATCGCCATTTCGGCGTAGAAGCTGCAGCAACTCTTGCGCGTCTTATACTCTTTCGCGTATCAAAAATGGCAGGTTCATTCATTTCCTTTTTCATGTGTGTAGCATTTATGCTGTAAATGTACAATATAAATGCTATCTTAGTTATGAAAGGGGAAATTAAATTATGTAATGATTTCAAATAAATATTGGCTAAATCCTGAGAGCATCTTCTATCTCTTTTTCAATATTATCGAATTGATTTACGAAATCACTTAAATCCGGATTCATCCATTTCAATAAATCATACAATCCATTTTGAATGTGTTTTGCATGTTTGAAATCAATATTCATTTCATTGAAACAGATTGCTTCATTATGGTAAATTCGATTTCTGAATTCTCTGATTTCTTTTAGAGTAAGAGCTAAATAATTTCGATTGACTGCTGACGGCTTATTGGGAAAACAATGAATGACATAACCTTCTAAAAGCTTATAATGCTTGGGTTCAAAAAGACAAGTCCAAAAGCCAAATGATTGCTCTGCCAATATTTTCCCTTTCATACCTTTAGCTCTTAAGTCAGTTTGTGCTTTATGCACTTGAGTTTTTAACCAAAACTTTGGCCCTAATGAAGCGTCATTCATAAAGCCAACTTTCTGATTAATTATCCATTCGCTATCGGAAAAATAAATGCCAAGTTTATCATCAATACCATTTCTTAGAAAGATCTCAAACAAATTCAATACAGGATAAAATGCTTTTGATACTCTCAAATTAGCTCCATAAAGCATCATTGCTTTTTCTTGCGAGTAACCACAACTAACTAAATATCTTTCTAATCTAGATTTCGAAACAAAGTTCTCAAAGGCGCTGTATTTCATTTATGTAAGAATTTTATTTCTAATTGGAAATCTTGTGTACATTTGTATTGTGATGGTTGGTAAAGCCTCTTTCTGAAAAGGAACGTAACCAATCAGAAGATTTTAAAAAAACCGCTGAGAAATCAGCGGTTTTTTTGTGCCTGAAAGTATAGAATAGTAGTCAGGAGTCCTAAAACAAGATCCTAGATATTGGAGATTATCAGTTACTTGATACCGGATAAAAGGGAGTGACAGCTCCATTCCATTCCGCTGTCAGCCCGCAGGGCATCTAGCACAAAGCCTTTCACCATTCGCTTCGCGAATAGTGCCGCCTTTTTATTTTCATCCGCTCGCCCAAGCAAGCTTGGCTCGCAATGAAAAAAAAAGCCTCTCAGCTAACGCTGAGAGGCTTCGTAGAGGGGAAGGGATTCGAACCCTCGGTAAGCTTGAGACCTACACACGCTTTCCAAGCGTGCTCCTTAAACCACTCGGACACCCCTCTATAAGCGCCCGTGGGGTTGCAAAAATAGCAAATTATTTCGACGAATCGAAAAAGGAATCGATATCCTTCTTGAATTGAATCAAGGATGGTTTGTGGATATAGTACATGTGGCCTGATTCGTAGTATTTAATGTCTACGCGGGAGCGTTGCTCCGGGCGCAAAAACATGTGCTCGATGTCGTAAACCGCCGTGAAGTACGGGGTTGCGAAATCGTAGTAGCCGCAGCCGAGGTAGACTTTGAGGTTTGGGTTTTTGGCCATCGCATCGCGAAGACTTTCGGCGACGTTTAGGTATTTGTTTTGTACGTTTTTGTAGGACCAAGGGTATACTTCGCCGAAGACGTTGTAGCCTTTCTCCTCCGTGAACTTCAATTCTTTAGATAAATAGTCGTTGATCGTGGCGGTGAAAGGTCCATCGATGTTTGTGAATGATGGATCGAAATCGACGTATTCACCTGCGTCATCTAGGTTACGGCCGGTGAAACGAGCGTCCAAGCGACCGATCGAAAGCCCGTCTGCGCGGCGTAAAGCCTTGTAGAATCGGTTCTCGTCGAGGCGAAGGTTTGCTTGAAGGCAAAGCTCTTTGGAAAGGCCTGTGTAGTAGGCCATCTTCTCAGCAATGGCCGTTTTTTCTGCGTCAGACATCCAACCGCCTTTGATTAATGCGGTGGCGTAGGGTCCGATCGCCCATTGCTCGGATTCCTTTAAAACGTCTGCGATTGGTCGCGCTTGTAAAGCGGGCGCTAATTTTTTGTGGTACCAGGCTGCGGCTGTGTAAGAGGGGATATATAGCGCACGAGGTAGATCGTTTCCGATGTTGTAATCGTTTGTGCCAAAGTTTAATACCGCCGAGATTAAGATGACACCATTGATGTAGATGCGGTGTTCGTCTTGCAAGAATTTCGATAATCCTGCGGCACGCGTGGTTCCGTAGCTTTCGCCAGCAAGGAATTTAGGCGAGGCCCAGCGGTCGTAGCGGCTCAGGAAGTTGCGCACGAAGTCGCCCACGGATTTAATGTCCTCGACATAACCGTGGTATTTGCTGGCAGGTTCGCCCACAGCGCGGGAATAGCCGGTGGAAACGGGGTCGATGAAGACTAAATCCGTTTTGTCTAACCACGAAAATTCGTTGGGAACGTAAGAATAAGGGGCTGCCGTGGCGGTGCCGTCATCTTTCAAGACAACCCGTTTAGGGCCTACGCCGCCCATGTGTAACCATAAAGAGGCAGAGCCTGGGCCACCGTTGAAGGTAAAAGTGACGGGACGTTTGGCGCCGTCTTCGTCGTCTTTAGCGTAGTAGGTGAAGAAGATTTTGGCCAAAACCTTACCCGTATCAGCCTTCATATGCATGTATCCGGTGGTCGCCGTGTAGTTAATCACCTTGCCCGCGATCGTAATCGAGTGCTTCGTCTTCACAACCTGTACGCCAGCCGGGTCTTTCCCGATTTGCGCATTTGTTTGCGCGTTCAAGCTAAGCGATAGTGCACAAAAAAGAATCGTTAATAATTTTTTCATCGTTTGCAGATTTATGAAAACGAATATAAAAATTCTTTGGCAATAAAAGGTTATTTCGTAGATTTGCACCTACTCTATATATTATATAGACTTTATAAACAATTCAAGAATAAATTATGCAAAGTTTCCGCTCTGAGATAGAAAACCCCGTAGTTGAAAAAGATATCCTGGATTTAGCGAAAAAAATCGCTCAATTTAAGGCTGGTGAGATCCATGAGGAAAAATTCAGAAGTCTTCGCCTGGCGCGTGGTGTCTACGGACAACGCCAGCAGGGAGTGCAAATGATCCGCATCAAATTGCCCTATGGAAAGATTCAATTCCACCAATGGAAGCGCATTTCGGACATTTCAGACGAATACTCGACCGGAAACCTGCATTTAACAACACGACAAGATATCCAAATTCACTATGTGTCACTTGACCGAACGCCGGAACTTTGGGCGAAATTAGAGCAGGACGATATCACCTTGCGCGAAGCTTGTGGAAATACGGTGCGTAACATCACGGCCTCCCCTACTTCTGGAATCGATCCGAAAGAACTTTTTGACGTAAGCCCGCACGCCGATGCGGCATTCCGTTACTTTTTGCGGAACCCAATCTGCCAAGAAATGGGTCGTAAAATCAAGATGTCTTTCTCGAATACGGATGAAGATACGTCTTTAGCCTATTTACACGATGTGGGTTTTATTCCCAAAATCGTGGACGGCAAACGCGGCTTCAAAGTAGTCGTAGGTGGTGGCTTAGGCGCACAACCGATGCTGGCTCACGTGGCACACGAATTCCTAGCAGAAAACAACGTAATCCCCTTCATCGAAGCGATTTTACGGGTATTCGATCGCCACGGCGAACGCAATTCCCGCCACAAGGCGCGTATGAAATTCTTGATCCAAAAGATCGGCTTCGAGGCCTTTATGGACTTAGTAAAAGCAGAATCAAAAGCCTTAAAAAATCACTCTTTCGAGATTCCTTCAGCTACGGCTTGGGAGGTTACACCACCTACCTTAGTCGCGTCGACGGAATCTCCTAACTCAGAGGCTTACGCCACTTGGTTAGCGACCAACACCTTTGAACAAAAGCAAAAAGGATTCCACGCGGTCTATGTGCGCATACTGAACGGTAATATTTCAAGTACTACTTCTCGTTCTTTAATCGAGGCATTAACCGGCTATATCGGCGATGATATTCGCATCACGATCAACCAAGGTTTGATGCTAAAATATGTGCCTACGGCGAATTTGGCCTACGTCTACTCCGTATTAGACGCACACGGATTAGCCGCTCCGGGCGCTAATTCCATCGCGAACATCACGGCATGCCCGGGAACGGACACATGTAATTTAGCGATCTCGGATTCGACGAATATCACCTCAAAATTAGAGGCGGTCATCACGGAAGAATTCCCGTCTTTGATTCATGACAGCGCGATGAAGATCAAAATTTCCGGCTGTATGAATGCCTGTGGACAACACAGTATGGCATCCATCGGTTTCCACGGTTCTTCCTTGAAGGCCGCGGACAAACGCGTTTTACCAGCTTTGCAGGTCTTATTAGGCGGCGCGACACTAGGCAATGGCGAAGGAAAAATCGCGGATAAAGTGATTAAAGTTCCATCGAAAAGAGGTCCTCAAGTCTTGCGCACCTTATTAAATAACTTCGAAGAGAACGCACTGGCAGACGAGTATTTCCACAGCTATTACGATCGCCAAGGCGAGAAATACTTCTACGATTTATTAAAGCCCATCGCAGATCTAAGCACACTGGTGGATGATGATTTCATCGACTGGGGCGCCTCAGAAAACTTCGCTACCGAAATCGGGGTGGGAGAATGTGCGGGTGTCGTGATTGACTTAGTCGCAACGCTTTTGTTTGAATCAGACGAAAAATACGAATGGACCGCGGCGGCACTAGAAGACAAACGCTATGCGGATGCGATCTACCATGCCTATAGCGTGTTTATTTCGGCGGCGAAAGCGCTCTTATTAGATAAATCGATTTCCGTCCCTACCCAAACATCTGTCATCACGAAGTTCGATGAAAACTTTGTAGCGACAGGTGATTTTGCCGTGGATGCACCGTCATTCGCTGAATTAGTCTTACAGATTAATCAAAACGAACCGTCAGCGGAATTTGCGGCCTCTTATACAGCGCAAGCCCACGCCTTTTTACAATCTGCCAAAATAGCCCGCTCTTAATCCTATGAAGAACTTAAGCCATTTCAGAACATTAGAACCTCACCCGAAATTATCGGTGGTGGGTGCTGGCCCCGGCGATCCAGAGTTGATCACCTTGAAAGCCATCAAAGCTATCGCGTCAGCGCAGGCCGTTTTATACGATGCTTTAGTTGACCAAAGCTTGTTAGCACATTGCTCCCCCACCTGCGAGCAGATTTATGTGGGTAAGCGTGCAGGCGAAAGCCATTCCCAAGAAGCTATAAACAAGTTGATTGTTGAGAAAGCCTATGCTTTAGGACACGTGGTTCGCTTGAAAGGCGGCGACCCTTTTGTCTTTGGCCGTGGTCAAGAAGAAATCGAATATGCGCGTGGTTTTGGTTTATTAACGGATTACATTCCAGGCATTTCCTCCTCTTATGCGGCTGCGGGTTCAGCTGAAATACCCTTGACGATTCGCGGAGTCAACGAGAGCTTTTGGGTGATGACGGGGACGAAATCGGATGGTTCTTTGACAGCAGACCTAGCTTTAGGCTTGCAATCTTCTGCCACTTTAGTCATTCTCATGGGGATGAATAAGCTAAAAGAGATTTCAGATTTATGCCAAAAATATGGCAAAGGTGACATCTCCGCCGCCATTATCCAAAACGGAACGATGAAAAATCAACGAATTGGCGTATCTTCAGCTGCAGAATTAGCTTCCATGGCTTCGAAAGAAGGCTTGAGCAATCCGGCTGTCATCGTCATAGGCGAGGTTGTGCGTCACGCAAAGCCGGAATTATGGCAACAAATCACGAAAATCAGTAAAGAAAATGAGCAATAGAATGAACATCTCCAGCGGTTCACCCTTCGAAGATACCTTCGGCTACTGCCGCGCGGTAAAGACAGGAAACTTACTAGAAATCTCCGGCACAGTAGCCCTAGTGGATGGCGAAAAAATAACGGCTGACGATTTGTATGCCCAAACCTATAACATCATCGAACGCATCGCGGTGGTTTTAGAAGAGGCTGGTTCGTCTCTTAATGACGTAGTCCGCACGCGTATTTTCACGACAGATATTTCCAAGAATTTAGACATCGCTCGAGCTCACGCCCATTTCTTTGGAGACATCAAACCTACGACTGGGATTTATGAAATTTCAGCCTTGATCGCTCCGCAATATAAAGTGGAGATTGAGTTTACGGCTTGGGTGGGATAAATTTAATAAGCCCGTAAAAAAGCCCCGAACAAAAATTCGGGGCTTTTTTTTATATTTTTGCGGCTTCTTTTTTCAGCAACTCCACGTCAATCGGAACCACTCCCAGAGATTCGCAGACTAAGCCTCCGCCTAAGTTAGCGAGCTCCGCGATTTGCGCAGCAGATCCGCCAGCGGCAAGAGCGCAAGCCGCAATGGAAATTACGGTATCACCGGCACCTGATACATCAGCGATTTGGCGGATGTGTGCGGGAATTTGAATTTGGTCAGTTGCGAAATCCATATAGACACCGCGTTCAGACATCGTCACAAATAGACCCGTAAATGATTGCGCAGCTTTGAAATCCGCCACTGTTTTCGCGATGGCTTCTGGAGCAATGGCTGAGGCATCTAAACCTAAACCATCCCGTAATTCATTCAAATTGGGTTTGAACAAAGTGGCTCCGCTATAGGCGAAAAAGTTCTTTTTCTTCGGATCTACGACGGTTGGTATTTGCTTCGCTTTGGCCATCAAGATAATTTCCTGAATCAACTCTGTGCTTAAAACTCCTTTGTCATAATCCTCAAAAAGAATCACATCGACCTCTGGTAACCACGCTTTCACTTGCTCCAATAAGGCTTTAGACGAAGCAAGCGAAACAGGCGCCTCCGTTTCCGAATCCACACGAATCAATTGCTGGGATCCAGCGATGACACGTTCTTTGACCGTCGTAGGACGACCTTTTTCGGTTATGATACCTGAAGTGGAAAGACCAGCGGCTTGTAAAATTCCTTGTAAGGTTTCGCCTGTGGCATCGTCTCCGATAACGGAGCAAACGTAGGGTTTTGCGCCAAGGCTCGCGATGTTTAATACCACGTTTCCGGCTCCGCCTAAGCGAGATTCACGCTTAATCACGTTCACAACGGGAACAGGTGCTTCCGGCGAAATGCGATTCACCTTTCCCCAGGTATAGGCATCCACCATTAAATCACCTATCACCAGAACGCGCAGGCTTGAAAATTTCTCAATCAGAGTAGATAATGGATTCATAAACTTACTACTTAATTAGCCTCCAATAGTCGTCATCGATTCGGTGATGACTCCTTTACGTTTATTTTCTGCTTCAAATCCATCCAAAGGACGCGATTTAAATAATGTCAAAAATTGTGCTTTCACCTCCTCATCGCTCACTTCACTACGAAGATACGGCTTCATATCAAAAACGCCATCATCATAGAGGCAAGTCTTGACTTGACCTTTGGCCGTTAGTCGAATGCGATTGCAGCTTCCGCAAAAAGTCCGGGTAAAGGCCGCGATTATACCTACATTACCCTTAAATCCAGGAATATCATAGGTATTTGCTGTTTCCCCGAACAAAAAGGGTCTCGCTTTTAAGTCCGGAAATTGCGAACGGATACGTTCTAAAATGCGGGCGTGATCCCAAAATAGCTTTTCTTCTACCAGTCCGGAACCATTAAACGGCATTTCTTCGATGAATCTCACTGATACCGGATACTCACGAGCGAACTCCGTCAAAGCAAGTATATCATCTTCATTTTTACCCTGCATCACGACCGCATTGATCTTGACTTTGAAACCGGCGTCGATTAAGCGGATCAGATTTGCATAGACTTTGGCAAAATCATCTCTCCTGGTAATCTGATGAAAGCGATCCCGATCGAGCGAATCTAGACTTAAATTGATGTGACGAACACCTAGCTTTTTCAGCGCCTCTATGTACTCACCAATGAACACGCCATTCGTCGTCAAACAGATTTCTAGGTCTTTCAAGCCCGCTAAATTCGTTAGAAAATCCAGCAAACCATTGCGAACAAAGGGCTCTCCTCCCGTAATACGAACCTTTTTAATCCCCATTTCGTGTAAAATGCGGGTCAAGCGAAACATCTCCTCCCAGCTCAACAACTCGCGCTCCGGCATATAGTTAATCCCCTCTGCCGGCATACAATAGGTGCAGCGCAGATTGCAACGATCTGTCACCGCAAGACGTAAATACGTCAATTCGCGGCCGTGATTATCTAAAAGCTGAGGATTATCCAATATATTTGTTCAATAGTTACCAAAGGTACAAAAAACGATGTCAACCTACCACATCTTGCTGTTCGGTATTTGCCGGGATTTATTAAAATCGTCCACGATTTCGATCGAAAAAGAGGGCTCGGTGACCGTGGAGGAAATGTTACAAACGCTGCGCTCATTGCATCCGGCTTTAAAAAATCTACCTTCTTTACGTCTTGCAGCCGAACATCGGTTCCCAGAACCGGATTTTATCCTATCTGATACGATGGAAATTGCCTTAATTCCACCCGTGAGTGGCGGATAATCCGTATATTTGTTTTTAAATCTATACAAAGTATATGGGATTAAATCTCCTATTTCTTGGAGTGCTTTTATTGCCTTGGGCGTCCGCGTTGTTGGTGGCTCTTTTCCCCAAACCTCTTTTTTCGATTTCCCTTTCGGCTGTATTTAGCGTTGCTGCATTGTATTTTTGCACCACTGCACCTGTTGATTTCAAAATCGCTTATCCTTGGTTTAATCTAGGTGGGCAGTCGCTGAATGCGAGTTTTTGGGCGAATGCCTCTGCGCAATTGGTCCTGGGCTTAGTGGCTCTGGTTTCTTTTTGTGTACAGCTGTTTTCCAAATCGTATCTAAAAGACGACCCCTCCATCGGCCGATATTACCTGTATTTACACCTATTTGTGGGTTCGATGACCCTTCTTTTATTAACTGATTCCATCCTGATTTTCTACGGGGCTTGGGAACTAGTGGGGGCCTGTTCGTATTTATTAATCAGTTTTTGGCACCAAAAATCGGCCGCAACAAAAGCGGCTAAAAAAGCCTTTTTGATTAACCGCTTCGGAGATATTGCCTTGTTGTTTGGCTTAATTGCTCTCGGTTTTCATTTCAATACCTGGCAATTTTCAGCGATGCACGGCATTGCCCCTACCCTCATCGGAATCGCGATTATTGCGGGCGGAATGGCTAAATCAGCTCAATTCCCCTTGATGTCATGGTTACCTGATGCGATGGAAGGCCCTACGCCAGCCTCTGCACTTATTCACGCCGCTACGATGGTGGCCGCGGGTGTATTTGTGGGCGTTCGCGTTTTCGATATTACGGGACCGGAGACCCATCTTTTTATGGGGATCATCGGCGCGATTTCTTTTCTAGCAGGAGCTGTTTTCGCTCTATTCCAAAACGACATCAAAAAAACACTCGCCTATTCCACCATCTCCCAGCTAGGTTTAATGTGGATGGGAATGGGCTCTGACGCGTCTTTATTTCATTTATTGACCCACGGGATTTTCAAAGCGGGCCTCTTTTTAGCGGCCGGTGCGGTTATTCACACCGTACATTCCCAAAGCCTAAACGACATGGGCGGCCTTCGCAAGAAAGCCCCAGTGGCGGCTTTGGCCTATCTGATTTTCGGTGCCGGATTAATGGGATTACCGCTTACGGGTGGTTTTTATAGCAAAGAGAGCATCGCGGGATATTTATACACATCAGGTCACGTAGAATTGCTAATTGTTTTAGCGCTAGGGATGGTATTAACCAGTTTCTACATCAGCCGACAGTTTTATTTGATTTTTATGGGGCCATTGAAAGAGGGCTCATCGACAAAAGAATTCGCGCTGCCGATCAGTATACTGATCATAGCAAGTCTTTTCATCTGGATTTCGGTAAATCCATTGGAAATGCACGAAAATACGTTAATAAGCATTTACCACATCCCATCATTCTGGTTGTACATCACAGCTGCCACCTGGGTGCTAGGAATTGCAGGAGCGTATGTAACAAGAAACTGGATTCCCGCGGGGAATTACCAATTCCTGCCTCGCTTTTGGCCTTCCTTATTCCGCTTTATTCGCTGGAAGAGCAGATCTGCACAGGTTTTCGAAACCCAATTCATCGATCGCTTCGTGAATGGGATTGCTGCTCTGCAAGTGATCATTGCCCATCTAACCGCCTGGTTTGATAAACACATCGTGGACGGCATTTTAGTGGGTGGTAGTGCCGGATTGAGCGCCGGAACCGGAAGAATTTTAAGTCGCTGGCAATCAGCTAAAGTCCAAAGTTATTGGGCTATGATTATTGTGACATTTGCCTTATTTTTACTTTACGCGCTATTTATTAAATGACGAATTTACCTCTATTATCGCTTTTGATTGGATTGCCTCTACTCGGTGCTTTAGCGCTTGGCTTGGGTCAATTGAAAGAACAAGCGAGAAGCATTGCCATCGGCCTTTCGACGCTGCAATTAGCGCTTTTGGGCTATATTTATAGCGCCTTCGATAATACATCTGGCTTGTTTCAATTCAACGAAACGCACAACTGGTTCTCGATTTCAATTGGATCGATGGGGCAATTTATGTCCAAATACACGCTAGGAGTTGATGGATTGAGCATTTCCTTGATTCTGTTAACTGGGCTAATTACCTGGGTGGCGCTTTGGAATTCGACAGACATCAAGGAGAAAATAGGCGGCTATTATGCCTTGGTTTTGCTTCTGAATGCGTCTATTATGGGTTGTTTTTTGGCCAAAGACCTCTTCCTCTTCTACGTCTTCTTCGAGTTCATGTTACTGCCCATGTATTTCCTGATTGGAATTTGGGGTGGACCACGTAGAAACTACGCGTCCTTGAAGTTCTTTATTTACACCCTAGTGGGCTCCCTTTTGATCCTCATCGTGATGCTCGGAATGGGCGTTGCCTACGTGGATCCTTACGAAACGGCTTTATTGAATGGCTTGATTCGGCCAGAACAAGGCTTTAACTTAGAGGCCTTGAAAGCGGTGCAGCAACTGATTCAGTCACAAGAATTAGCGACCTCCTCTTTAGTGCATAGCTTCGATATGCAGGCTTTAGCAGACTATAATAATTGCCAAATCACTAGCATCCTACACATCAGCTCAGGCTGGGCTTTAGCGGGAATGAGTGCGCGTGAGTGCGGATTTTGGTTATTATTCATCGGATTCGCCATCAAATTACCAATGGTTCCTTTGCACACTTGGTTACCCGATGCGCACGTTGAGGCCCCCACACCTATTTCCGTTTTATTAGCGGGTGTTTTATTAAAAATCGGGGCATATGGATGGTTGCGAATCACCATTCCGTTCTTCCAAGCAGAAGCCATTGAAGCGGCGAATATTTTGGCAGGCTTAGGAGCTTTATCTATCGTTTACGGCGCCTACAATGCACTTGCCATGACCGATTTAAAGAAATTAGTGGCCTATTCATCTGTTTCTCACATGGGTTTCGTGCTCATCGGAATCGCAGCCTTTACGGCTGAAGGATGGCAAGGGGCCATCTTCCAAACCATCTCCCACGGGGTTTTATCCGCGCTTTTATTCTTGATGGTGGGTGTATTATACTCCCGTACCGGCAACCGCGAAATCGATTCGTATTCCGGCTTAGTTACCTTAATGCCACGTTTCACGGTCATCTCTGGTATCGCTATTTTTGCATCTTTGGGCCTACCGGGATTCTCGGGATTCATTGGAGAATTCTTCAGCCTGATGGGCGCGTTCACGAGCCCATTTGTGCATCCAGGGATTGCGGTGTTGGGAGCTTTGGGCTTATTATTAGGCGCTGGATACTTGTTATGGACCTTCCAAAAAATCTATTTGGGAAAACACTACCAAAAAAATGCCGACTGGTCTTTACCTGATTTGACTAAATTAGAATTACTTAGCCTTTTTGGTCTAGGAATTATCAGTATATTGCTAGGCGTTTACCCGGGCTTACTATTTGAGCTCAGTGAAAAATTCGTCACCGGATTGCTAAAATAAACCTATTAAAAATAAACCTATGGAAAACAAATTCAGCCGCAGAGACATCCTAAAAAGCTCTGCTGGATTCGCTGGCCTTGGAATGATGGGACATCGTTTTCAAGAAGCGGACATCCAAGCGGGCCTAGACCTAAAAGGAAAAGTGCATCACTCGGCTTGTCGCTGGTGCTACCAAGACATTCCGTTTGAGGAATTAGTCATTAATGCCAAAAAAATTGGCTTACAATCCATCGAATTAACAGGCCCCGATGAATGGGAAATCCTGAAAAAACACGACATGACAGCGGCCATCGGCTGGGGAAAATACCCCGACGGCATGAACATCCCGAACTTCTTTAACCGGACAAAAAACCACGACGCTTTAGTCGGTTTCTACGAAGATATCATCCCCAAAGCAGCGAAAGCCGGCGTTAAAAACATCATTACTTTCTCTGGGAACAGAGACGGCATGAGCGATGAAGACGGCCTAATCAACTGCAAAAAGGGCTTACAACGCATCATGAAAACCGCAGAACGTTACGATGTAACGATCTCCATGGAGTTGTTGAATTCCAAAGTAAACCACAAAGACTACCAAGCTGACACAACCGAATGGGGTGCTGCCCTTTGTGAGATGGTGGGTTCCGATAAATTCAAATTACTTTACGACATCTACCACATGCAAATCATGGAAGGGGACGTAATTGCGACTATCAAAAAATACCACCAATACATCTCTCACTACCACACAGGTGGTGTTCCAGGTCGTAACGAGATCGATGAGACGCAAGAATTAAATTATGCGGCCATCATTCGTGCTATCTACGATACAGGATACAAAGGCTTTATAGGACAGGAATTTATTCCAGCCCGCAAAGACAAAATGGCGTCCTTAGAACAAGCAGTAAAAATCTGCGACATCTAAGAATACCAACACCTTGATAAAAACGCAAACGACTCGAAGCGAGTCGTTTGCGTTTTTTATTTATCGGGTTCCTGATATTGATTTTCTACGGTTTGTTTAGTCCTCGTTTTCTGCTCTATTTCGAGTCATGAAAACGGTCTTTTTTCTCTTTTTATCTTTCTTGTCTTTCGCACAATGTGCCACCATCAGCACCCAGCCACTCCCCCAAATCACCTGTGAGGGGGATTCCATTCGATTGATCGTAGGTAGTTCCGGCGGCACTTTTCAGTGGGAAAAACGTAGACCCTCAGACACCAAATTCACCAGCATCACAAACGCGCGTACTACGCGCTATACCTTTCTTTCCGGCGGAGCCACACATCCTACAGGATCTTATTATCGACTAAAAATCACTTCAGGCAAATGCATCAGCTATTCAGATTCTGTACTGGTGGTGCTCCGAAAAGCACCTGTAATTTCAAGTGTTAGCGTATGTGAGAAAACGCTTATTTCATTTCCCTATTCCTGGAAACTCAACGGACAAACGGTGGATTCAATTATTGCGACTCCCACACTGAATGGGTCAAAAATAAAGGCATTCGTACGCTTTCCGACTCTTCCTTTGGGATCCTGTGTGCTAGCTTCTAATGAGGTTTCGTTGACTGTTACCACACTTCCAGCTGCTCCATCACATGCCGTGAAGCTGGTCAAAGCCTGTGTAGGATTACCTTTTTCGCTCAATGCCACCGGCTGTTCACCCTCCCTAACTTATTGGTATAATTCGGATGGCCGAAAAATAGGCGAAGGTAGTCGTTTACCATTAATCGCCTCCGACAGCGCCATTTTTCGGGCAACTTGTGTTAAATCCGGTTGCGAAGGACCTTTATCATCAGGGGTAAAATCGACCATCTACCCTATTCCAGCGCCGCCGCTGAATACCTCCTCCAATTACTTTTGCTCAGATAGACCGTTTTCGTTACAGGCCAGCGGGGGCTTGAATAATATTTGGTATGAATCAGAGTTCGCTAAGTCTAGTCTTAGTACCGCAACGGCTTTAGCCATGAAAGCCATTCAAAATACAAGGAATGAAGATTCTCTTCTAGTTCGATTTGCTTCCGTCAAAATCAATGATTGCGAGAGCGCCCGCATTCCGGTGGAGATTCGCATCAAGCCTCAAATCATTTTACGACCTTTAAATCCCATTTCACTCACCGGTGAAAAAACCATTATTCTACCTGAAACACTGCCCTACCGGATCTCGTATAGTTCCACCGCCAAAAGCCCTTTAGGCCCCTTCACTACGAATGGATACTTGTTTCGCACTGTCATCGATTCTTTAGGCTGTACAGCGAAAGACACCACTGAAGTACATTACGTGCGAAACGGCCCCATTATCCACCGATTAACCGCTCAAATGGAAACCAATTGCCTAACGAGCAATTATCGCATTCGAATCAGTGGCTGCCCTCTGAAAACCTCGGCCATAACGGGGAGCAAACGTTACGAATCCACATCGGCAGATTTCACCTTGAGCGGCGGAAATCACACCTTCCTCTGTAACGATGGAGAAACAGATACGTTATTGCTGAATTTGCCCATTTTAAAGCACCCAAGTTCCCTCATTCACAAATCTTTTACCGGTCCCATTTGCGAAGCGGACAGCGCAAGTCTAAGCCTTGTAGCAGACTCTAGCGTTCATTTCATGGGCTGGGAAATGAACGGACATCTATTTACAACCGATAAAAACCTAAAAGGCCTTCTACCCAGTGGAGAATACCAATCCGTTCTAGAAGAAAATGGTTGCTTCTATCGCTCGGAGAAAATCCTACTGGAGAGAAGAGAAAATCCTCCCGCTCCTTACGTAGAAAAATTGGGTGCCTATTTTGTAAAGACTCGGTCACTTGGAATCCCCGAATGGCTCATCGACCAAACCAAATCCTACGACACTTCATCCATTCGCAAAATAACGGAAGGGCGCGAATTCTATGTTCGAGCCAAATGGATGCACAAAAGCCTCTCCTGCTTTTCTCCTTATTCGAATGTGTATTATGTAGATCAGCCCGCGAGCTACGAATTTGCGGCCTATCCTAATCCGAATCAAGGAATACTATCCATCGAAATTGCCTACGAAACGACTGATGCAGAGCTCTACCTATTTGATTTAAAAGGCAAATTACTGGACTCCACTGAAATAGAAAATTCCAGCAGGAGAATGGATTGGGATATCTCCCGTTTCCCTGCTGGAACCTATGTAATCCGACTGATCTCAGATGGAATCAGTCAAGAAAAAACTATTCGTAAATCCCTTTAGCCACTTTCTCTGAAATCGCTTTAGGTGCTACCCAAGCCAAGAACGCACCTAATTTATTAATAAATCCAGTGATCACTTCTTGCTTTTTCGCAAACATGCCATCGACTGCTAACTTTGCCACAACAGCTGGAGTCATCGTTACTTTCTCTGCCGCCTTACTAGCCTTAGCCGGTAAGTTCGCTCGGTCATTAAAGTTCGTAGTGGTAGCCCCAGGGCTTACTGCTGTTACGGAAATACCTTTTGCTTTCCACTCGTGAAACAAGCCACGAGAGAAGTTCAAGACAAATACTTTAGAGGCAGCATACACACTCATCAAGGGAATCGCTTGGTATGCCGTGGAACTCGCAATGTTTAAGACATAAGCTTGGCCTTTCCCTGATAGCATTGGATAGAAACGGTAACACGATTCCACCAAAGCATTCATATTAACTTGCATCATTTTTTGGGTTTCCTCAAACGAATATTTTTCGAATTCTCCCACTAAACCATAGCCTGCATTATTCACTAAAATACGCAAATCAATCTGCTTCGCCAGCACCCAATCATATAGGGTATTGACAGCAGCAGGATCCGCTAAGTCTGCCACTAGGTAATCCACCTCTAGAGAATACTTCTTCTGAATCTCCTCTTTTACCTGCTGAAGCTCATACGAATTACGAGCTACTAGTAACAGGTTATACCCTCTTTCTGCTAATTGCAAGGCAATTTCTTTGCCTATCCCTTTACTTCCTCCGGTAATGATTGCGTATGACATCGTGCTAGTGTAAATGAAAAAAGCCGCCCGATGAGCAGCTTTTTTCGATGATTAATTTCTATTTATTTCTTAGGTGCCGCGGCTGGAGCAGGATTCAAATAATCGTTGACCTCTTTGTCATCCGATTTTATCTCCTGAGCCTTCGTGAAATAGTCTCTCACTTTCGCATCATCCTTCGTTACCGTTAAATGATATCCACCTAAAAATTTGTACGCTTCAAATAATTGATTCTTATCTTCTTTAAACGTAGTTGATTTTTCTTCTTTCAACTTAGCAATCGTCTCTAAGAATTTCTCATAGTGTGGAACACCTAACCATTTAGTTCCAGTATAATCAATTAAGTTATTAGCTCTTGCACGATTCAGGTAGAATGGAGGCCATTTTTCGTTAACTGAAATAGCTTTAGCAAACAAGGTATCCGCTTTCATCGCATTCAATGGACGATTAATCGTATCCGTTCTAACCGTATAAGCAGCTACAAAATAATAATCCATCGCTGCCTTAAAGTAATCTCCTGAACCAATCGCTTGATTTTTCTTTTGCTTCCACTCAATTCCTTTCAACGCTGCATTCGCTGCATCATTGTAACGTTTTTGCTTGTAACGAATATCGTGGATGATGTTATAAACGTTATTGTTCGTATCTAAAGGTGCAGCGCGCTCTAAGTAAGTCAAAGCCACTGAATCTTTACCTAGACCTTGGTATCCTTTTCCGAAGTATAAATCATCCATGAAATAGGGCTTTACTCCTGAACGAACCATACCCTCTAAGTTATCAATACCTTGTTGGTAGTTCTTCATCTCGACATTAGAATATCCACGCATACGGAAGATATCGTTGTCTTTCACGCCTTTCTTGTCTGCCTCATCCGTGTACTTCATCGCACCTTCGTAATCTTGAGACAAGAATAATAATTTTGCCGTTTCCAAAGTCACCTCTGGAGTAGCCTCCGCTTTCTCTAAATACTTTCTGAAATAACGTGACGCATTTTTATACTGGCTACCCACGATCAAATACTCTCCATAACGCTTATGAGCTGGAGCAAAGTTTGAATCTAGCTCAATCGCCTCTTTATAACGAGATTGTGTCTCCCGGTAGTTTTTACCACGTAAGAAAACCGTTCCAATCTTCACTTTCGCTTTCACGTTTCTAGGATCTTGCATTAAGGCTTGCTCATAAGATGAAACAGCATTACCACCGTCATTCTTAATCAAGAATGCATCACCACGAACAATCATTTGCTCTGCGTTAGGACCTTTCTTTGTTTTTTCTAACATCAAATCAATCAAGCGAATCGCTTCAGCCGGATCGTTGTTGCTCGCATTAAACTCAGGGTCACGTCCTAATTTATAGAACATCGCATAAGCCTCAGCAATACGATGCAAAACATCTCCGTTCTTATACTTCGTTTCAGATAAAATGCGGTCAAAATCTACTTTCGCCTCATTCACCTTGTTTTGTCCTACTTTAATAGAAGCTAAACCTACTTGATTCAAATAATTTTTAGGATCAGCAGCTAAGCCTTTTTTGAAAGCATCTTCCGCACCCGCCCAATCTCTACGAGATAAATAATAATAACCTAAATAGTAATAATTTTCACCGGTAGGAGAAGCAGTCACTAAACCTTCAAAAACTTGTTTAGCTCTACTAGGTTGATCGCGATCGATTAAGCGTAATCCGTCTGCGATAGTTTGACCCATTGCCAAATTGGTAACCAATAAACTGATTGCCAATAGCCACGATTTCATTTTCTTCATTTTGTCTTTTAATTAATAGCTTTCAATATTTTTCCTAGGCATCGAACACCGAAATGTCCAATTTTATACACTTAAAATAAAATCTTAAGAGGAACAAAAATAAAAACAATCTTCTATTTTCCCTACTTTAAACCGAATAAAAATGCACTATTGATTGATTTGATACGTACGAATCGTGATAGGTCGGGTTAATGGAATTAATCCAGCCTTCAAAACAATTAACTGTCCGAGATCACCCGACACATAATTCAAGAAACCAGTACCTAAACCTTGGTGGGCTTCTTTCAAGATATACTTGATTTCCCGGCGCAGAGGGTATTTTTTAAGGGCTAGATTATACCCAAATGGCTGAGTATAAGGCATACCTTTAGCTTCTGCCACAGATACGACATTCACGGAGCGAATAAAACCAAGCGAAGTGGGATTATCTCCATCACTAATCCAATTAGATCCCACAACTCCAATCGCACGCGGATCCTTTTTTACCTGATTAATGACTTCTAGGTTAGAACCTGCCGCCACTACATGCAAATTCTCCGAGCTTGCAATCTTTAATTTATCTACTAAAAATTTCAAATTACTTGAGTTCGCTTTGTCTACTACAAGCGTATATTTCGAGGAAGTCCCTACCATTAAATCCTTCAGATCAGCTAAAGTCAGTAAGGTATCTGAATTGGATTTATTCGCTAACAAGGCAATGCCATCTGCCGCAATATTGAAGCTGCGGTAGGTAACAGACTTGCGCGTAAAAATTTCTTTTTCTTTGGCCGTCAAATCACGCGTCACAACTACCCCCCGAATCTTATCATTCAGCATATCCGCAATGATTTCGTTCTCTGGACTGAATTTATACTTAATTTTCGCGTATTTGTATTGCTCTTCAAATGCGGTCTTCTCCGCCTTCATCAGGGGTTCAAAAGATTCATCTACCCCTAAGGTAATTTCTCCCACAGTAGCTGAATCCGTGGGCGTCTCCTTTTTATCTGTGGAGCATTGAAAAAAACATAGCCCTAAAAGGACTAGACTAATATTCCTGGTATTCTTCATCATTTTCCTCTGTTGAGTTAAAATAGGCATAAGCTCTCCAAATCCGAAACAAGCCATAGGCCATAAAAAGTAGTCCAAATAATACAATCGTAGGTATACCAAAGTTCATACCTAAATCAAATTCCGAAAAAAAAGCGACATAGAGTCCTACAAGAAAATAGGCTAACGCAACTAGTAAACGAAATCCAACATTAATCCAAATAGCAACAGGTCTTTTCATTTTCTTTAAAAAAACAGACCTGCTAAAAATACATTCAGCAGGTCTGTCTATGGTTAATCGTTTAGTTCTTATTCAGATAAAACGAACGTGATCGGTTGTGTAAAACGAGATCTAACCGCGCGTCCTGATTGTTTACCAGGATTCCATCTTGGCATAGATTTGATCACACGAATAGCTTCCTCATCACATCCGAAACCAACACCCTTCAAAACTTGTACGTCTTGAACAGTACCGTCCGTATTAACAACGAATGAGACGAATACTCTACCACCTACGTTTGCACGTTGAGCAGCAGATGGGTATTTCAACGTTTTCTGTAAGAAACGTCCCCACGCACCCGCACCACCTGGGAATTCAGCTTGTTGCTCTACTGCCGTGAAGATTTCATCTTCAGCTGGCTTAGGAGGTTCAACAGGTTCTGTTCCCTTTGCATCAGGATCTACTGGCGGCTCATACGTTTCCGTCTCGCCTTTCACCGTTTCCGATGCTGTATTTCCAATTACCGTTTCTGGCGGTGGTTCAGATTTTGTAACCTGCTCATCAGGTTTGATTTCTGGAGGTAAGAATTTCGTCGTTGTCACCTTAGGAATTTCCTTGGGTGGTGGCGGCGGCGGCGGAGGAGGCAACTCTATCTTTTTGGTAGGAGCTGGCTTATCCAATTTCATTACTTCAGCAGTCACCTCAGTCTTATCTTCCGCTACGGCAGTTAACTGTTTCCAGAAAGCTGCAATCAAAAGAGCACCGACAAAGAGTGCAGAGCCTAGTAATACGGACCGCTTCATTACTTTAGGATATGTCTTGCGCAGAACGAAGGCACCGAATTCACGGTTCTTGTCTTTGAAGATAATATCGTCCAAAGTAGCATCTTGGCTTATTACTTGTGACATAATATTCGTTTAATTTAAAATTAATTTATACCCTTATTTTCCTGATCGTTTAATCAGTGCCTCCGTATCCGGATCGATTTCTAATAAAGCATAACGCTTATTATTAGTAATCGCACATTCATCAAGCATGTCAATCATATTGCGATACTTCGCTTTTTTGGTTGGCTTGATCACGATAGTAAAATTATTACCCACTTTCGCCTTCATGTCCGCGATAACCTTGCGAATTCCTGTTTCCGAATAGTTAGTAACTTGCATTACTGTACCTGCCTCAGTTGGGATACCTTGGTAATAATACACCTTATTTTCATCAGGACACACCGTAAGTGATTCTGATAATTTAACAGGTGATGTTTCCTTTGTATCCGTTTTATCAGGCATGTTTAATTGCATGGTAACGGGCTTTGCTAACGTTGTAGTTAACATAAAGAAAGTAATCAAAAGGAAGCCTAAGTCCACCATAGGTGTCATGTCGATTTTGGTCGACATTTTCTTACTACGCTTCTTTCCGCCTTTCTTCCCGCCACCGGAGCTATCTATTTCTGCCATTTCTTTTCGTAATTAAAAATGAAAACTTATTTCGGTTTATTTTCCGGTCCAGTTACTAATTGGAAGATATTGATATTCTGAGCCTGCAAAGTACCGATAATATCAGCAAACACTTTGTAGTTAGATTCTTTATCTCCTTTGATAGCAACTTTCAACTCTGGATTAGACAATTTCGCATAACCCACCCAATACGAAAGTTCGTTATTAGATGAATCAATTGGAATCCCCTTACTTAGTGCTTTCGCTTCTGAAGGTTTCATATTTAACACCTGACGCATTGCTCCTAGAGGATAGCCTACGATTTCTGAAGCCATAAAGTTCTTCTTCATCTCAGCCGTTACAGCGATACCATAGCGATTAGCCATACGCTCTAACATAAACTCACGAGCCATTTGATCATCAGTTGCCAAATAAACGCCACCTTCTGGTGAAACACTAACCATCAGCATACCATCTTTCGTATTCAAAGGTTTCTCTGAGATAGAAGATGGAGGAGTGATTGTAACTGCCTCTTCTGGACGGAACTTCGCGGTTAACATGAAGAACGTCAAAAGAAGGAAAGCCACATCACACATCGCTGTCATGTCGAGTGAGACACTATGTCGTTTAGCTTTAACTTTTGGCATAACAATTATTTTTTTGAACGGTGAATAAAATTGAATGAAAGGGCTAAGCCCCTAAATCAGTTCAAATATTAATTGTGATGCGTAGCGTAGTTTTGGTTAACACTTAAGCCGATTTCGTCGATGCTATAAGTTAACTCATCAATTTTCGCTGTAAATACGTTGTATGCAATG
>Ga0209134_10000003_pt1 | contig 236309 bp, 198 predicted proteins | sample LauGreSp1BDMLBSN_2_FD_187566 | JGI IMG/M metagenome (GOLD analysis project Ga0209134, IMG submission 187566) | Freshwater lake microbial communities from Lake Michigan, USA - Sp13.BD.MLB.SN (SPAdes) (version 2) | ecosystem: Environmental > Aquatic > Freshwater > Lake | place: Lake Michigan... | reverse complement strand
AAGTGTGGCGATAACCTCATACGTTCCTGCGCCTGTTGGTTTAGTTGCGCTTGGGCCATAGGTTGTAGATCCTGTCCCAACATAACTATACGTAACCGCACCCGTAGATCCCGTTTTTGTATTCGTTGCTGGGCCTTGTGTAGAGCCATTGTACGTGTAGGAAGTAAGGCCCGTTACCGAGATTGTGGAACTTGCCGTATTAATCGTAAAGGCATAAGGAGCAGATGTTGCACCACTATAATTAGCGTCAGCAGCAAGTGTGGCGATAACCTCGTACGTTCCTACACCTGTCGGTAAGGTGGCACTTGGACCATACGTAGTTGATCCTGTCCCAGCATAACTATACGTAACCGCACCCGTAGATCCAGTTTTTGTATTCGTTATAGGGCCTTGGCCAGAACCATTATATGTGTAGGTAGTTAGACCTGTTACGGTAATAGTGGAGCTTGCCGTATTAATCGTAAAGGCATAAGGAGCAGATGTTGCACCATTATAATTTGCATCAGCAGCAAGTGTGGCGATAACCTCGTACGTTCCTACACCTGTCGGTAAGGTGGCACTTGGACCATAGGTTGTTGATCCTGTCCCAGCATAACTATACGTAACCGCACCCGTAGATCCAGTTTTTGTATTCGTAGCTGGGCCTTGTGTAGAGCCATTGTACGTGTAAGAAGTAAGGCCCGTTACCGTGATTGTGGAACTTTGACTGTTAATTGTTTGGGTAAAGGGTATAACTGAGGATACACAACCTAAAGAACCATTTTTTACAAGTAAATTAAAATTATAAATCCCTGGACTTGAAGCAGGAATGGATACCGTGATGGGACTTACTGGCAATCCGTAATTTGAGATAGCCACAAAATTTGGCATCGCATTGGGTCCCACAGCTGTTATGCTGTACTCATCAGGAGTCCCCACCGCGTTGCTATAAGTTAAATCAAAACTTGTTGCAGTGGTATACAGATTCGCAAGTTGTCCTAAAGTAATTACAGGTGTTGGACTCACTGTTACTGTTATAACACCACTCGTAGCAGCGCTACAAGTACCACTTGTTACGACTGCTTGATAATAGGTAGTAATAGTTAAATTACCTGTATTTAAAGATGAAGCATTAGCTCCACTGATATTTGTAAAGTTGACACCATCTGTAGATTGCTGCCATTGAATAGATCCTGTATGACCTGCCAAAGTTAAAACGGTACTCGATCCCTCACAAACAGTTGAATTAGCTACAGAAGCTGTTCCCGCCACGCTAACTGGATCAATCGTTATTCTACTAGAGAAAGAAGATGTACATTGGTTGCCATCCGTAATGGTTAAAATAGGATCAAAAGTACCCGCTGTTGTATAGGTATTACTTGCATTGGCGGTGAAAGCGGTCGCACCATCTCCAAAGGTCCACGAATACGTTCCAATCGGAGAGTTCGTCGTAGCATTTGGCGTACTTGCATTTGTGAAAGTCACAACACCATTTGTTAAACACACGGTGTTCGCCGATAGAGTGAAGCTAGCTGTAGGTGCTGGCTGACTACTAATTGTTACACTTAACACCGTACTAAATACAGAACTTCCACAAGCATTATTGGCCAAGACTTTAATTGTACCAGATCCAGCGCTATTAGCAGCAGTAATATTAATCACATTAGTTGTGGAAGGCGTAGCGGTCAAATTACCATCTACCACCCAGGTATAGGATGTAGCACCCGGTACAGCGGCAATACTATACACCTGATTCGAATTCATACAGATAACAGACTGTCCTGAAATAGAACCCGGAGTCGCAGGGATTGATGATACTGTGGTTGTAATAGCGTTTGACGTGGCAGGTGTTCCCGTGACACAAGAAGCTAGACTAGAAGTCATCACCACCGTTATTACGTCATTATTAGCTAATGAAGTCGTTGAATAGGTAGCGCTATTCGCCCCCGATATATTGTTACCATTTAATTTCCATTGGTACGTAGGAGTGCTTCCTCCATTTGTAGGCGTGGCGGTAAATACCACATTCGTGCCTGAACAAACACTGTTATTGGTAGCATTTGAACTAATGGATACGGAAGCAACGACTGTTCTTGTCACTGAAGCATTTCCTGTAGCCATATTTTGAGTCACAGCATCAGTCGATGTGATCGCAATATTTCCTGATTGACCATTGACGGCCGAAGTACTTAAACGCACATAAATTAGTCTTGCACTCACAGATCCTGACGAAGGGGCAATGCTCAACGTAGTCGTGTAGGTACCTGCTGAACTTGTGGCTAATTCATAGCCCACAGGCGCAGTTAATACTAAATTAGCGGTTAAATATTGCGCACTTACGGTAAAGGTCTGGGCGTCAGAAGCCGTTCCTAAACACGTAGTGAATGTATTTAAAGTTCCCGTTTTTGTGATGGTGGGTACAACCACGGTGACTACTTTGGAAACCGTCTTTTCACAAATAGTATAGGTAATAGTGCTTGTTCCAGGATTCACCCCCGTTACCACACCAGTAGTAGCATTAACCGTTGCAATATTCGTTGCTGCAGAAGCCCAAGTTCCACCCGTTAATCCATTCGTATATGTAGTGGTCAAACCTTTGTTTAGGATAGATGCACCTGCAATTTCAGGAATTGTACCCGCAACGAAATTAGACGTTGAACCCGTTTTTGCGAAATTAGTTAACGTACCGTTATAAGGTGTGGCCGTTCTACCATTTAAAGTTGTGATCGAGGTATTTGATCCCCCAGCAATTCCTTGATTGAAATTATAATAGGCGACTAAACCTGTTTCATCACCATTTAGTTCGGTATGCATACTTGACGTAATCTCGGATTGCGTTTTAGTAACGTTCCAAATTTTCACATTGTCTAATAAACCGTTATAATATTGAGGGAAATACGTTCCATAAGAACCTAATTTCAATGAGGTAGATACATTTTTTAAAGAGCTGTACCCTGTTGCCAGCGTACTACCTTGCTGCACTCCATCAATATACAAACTCAAATTCCCACTATTTGAGCCATCATAAACCATTGCGATATGCTGCCATTTATTGATTACTAAATTGTTTGTAGTTATAGCTTGTGCAGTAATTCCATTTCCAATTTCAGCTCTTAAAACTCCTGAATTATATCTTAACGCATAAGCTAAATCAGCTGATTGACCCGTATTTACATCTTGTATTTTCCCAATGATTACTTGAGCACCAGTAGTACTCGCAGGTTTAACCCAGGCCTCTATTGTGAACGCTGTTAATAAGTCTAAAGCAGCATTATCTGGAATATCAACATAATCATTGACTCCATCAAAACTCAAAGCATTATCCGTATTAACCGTAGCAGTCACTGTTTTAGAAGCCGCCCCTGTTGAGGCAACAATAAAGTTACCGCTAGTTGCAGACGCCGCTGAATTAATTAATCTAGCATACACATTTGTCGTAGCTAACGTTCCAGATGTAGGTGCTAAGGTCAAAGTAGCGCTGTAAGTTCCAGCTGATGCATTTGAAACTTCAAATCCAATAGGTGCAGTAACCGTCACACTTGCCCCTAGATTCGTTCCTGCAACGGTAAAGGTTTGAGGAGGAATCGAACATCCAGAGCAAGTCGTGAATGTTTTTAAAGTCCCCGTCGTAATAGTTGGTACTAAGACAGTTACGCTATAAGTAGCCACTTTACCACAAATAGTATAACTGAAGGTTGCATTACCACCAGCTACTCCTGTTATTAATCCCGTAGAGGCATTAATGGTTGCGACATTGTCATTTGAACTTGACCACACACCACCAGTTAAACCGTTGTATAATGCCAAAGTTCCGCCAGCTAAAACGGTTGTTGCATTTCCAGCAGCTGTGATTTCTTGTATGGGTCCAGTAACGAAATTAGCATTGTTCCCCGTTAAAGCTATAGCCGTTAAAGTTCCATTGAATCCAGAAGGTCCTCTATCAGTTAAAGTGGTGATACTTGTATTTGTACCACCAGCAATACCTTGATTAAAATTGTAGTAAGCTAAAAGATTGGATTCATCTCCATTTAACTCTGTAAACATCCCATTTGAAATTTCAGACGCTGATCTTTCTGTATTCCAAACTTTTAAATTATCAATGGCTCCTGTAAATAAACCCTCCATACCTGTACCTACTCGCTTTCCACCAATACTTCTGAAGGCTGCATTATCTCCTGTCACATTCATGGTGTTAGTAGAAGCGTCTAAAACACCGTTGATGTACATTTTTACCACCCCTGTGCTACTTCTAGTAACAGCCACGTGTGTCCATGTATTTAAGGGAACGGAAGTGGTAGAATTTAGCCCAAAAGACCAAGTTGATCCATTACCAAAATTTGCGTGTAGCTTATTACCGTTTGTTATAGCTATCGCTTGTACCACATCTTTAGTAAAGATTTCAGAGAACGCTTCCGTAGAACCTTTCCAATAAACCCACGCTTCCGTTGTGTTAGCTAAATTTGTATTATCTAAAATATCTCCCAAGTTCACATATCCTGCATGATCTAACATCAATGCATTATCCGTATTTACTGTCGCAGCAACAGTTCTAGTAGTAGCACCAGGGGATGTAATCGTGAAATTACCTGCAACTGCAGAGGAAGCGTTGTTAATTAATCTTGCATAAATGGTAGTAGATGCAACAGAACCGGAACTTGGCACTAATGATGTAGTTGAACTGTAAGTTCCGCCAGATGCTGTTGCAATTTCAAATCCTGTAGGTGCTGCTACAAGTAGGTTCGCTCCTAAATTTGTTCCTGAGACAGTGAATGTTTGAGGTGTAATGCTGCAGCCAGAGCAAGAGGTGAACGTTTTTAATGTTCCGCTAGTCGTGATCGTTGGCGTAACAATAGTTAACGCATAACTAACTGTTTTATCACAAATGGTATAGGTAATGTTAACTGAACCATTGGCTACACCAGCGACCAAACCAGTTGAACTATTCACCGTAGCAAATGAAGTATTAGACGAAGCCCAAACTCCTCCCACAAGCCCATTTGAAAGTTGTAAAGTATTTCCAGTAGCAAGTGTGGTTGCATTACCCGCCGCAGAAATTTCAGGAATAAAACCTGCCACAAAATTCGAAGATGTGCCTGTTAGTGCAAAACTTGTTAATGTTCCATTGTATGCATTAGAAGAATTATCATTTACCGTTGTAATAGAATTTGTTCCATTTGCAACGCCTTGATTAAAATCATAATTAGCAACTAACCCCGTTTCATTACCTGACATTTCGACAAACATATTTGCCGCTATATCAGAGCTAGTTCTTGCTGTATTCCAAACCCTTAGTTGATCGATGCCCCCATTGAAATATGACCCGGCAATAGGACCATAAGCAGTGCTAGAGGTCTTGTAGGCTAAAAGTCCAATATTTGATCTATCTAAAGTAGGATTCGAAGTAATATCACCATTTGATGTAACGCTAGCAACTTGGCCATTAACGTACAATACTGCACTTGATCCAGATTTAACCACCGCGACATGCACCCACTTTCCCGTATTAACAGGAGTAGTACATTCTAATCCATAAAATTTAGTGCCATCATTTAAAATAAATTGAAGTTTTCCATAGGAGGTTCTAAATTCAACTACACTACTATTTACTGTTGAACTACCCCATCCAATAATTTCATTGATAGCCTTCGAATCAGATGTTTTAATCCAAGCTTCAATTGTTACAGCAGAATTGTTGTATGCTGATGCAAAAGCAGAAGGCAAACTCGCATAATCGCTTGAACCATCAAAATTCAATGCATTATCTGTATTCGTAGTTACCGTAATTGTTTTTGCTACTGCCCCTGTTGAAGCAACTGAGATCACATCACTTGTAACCGATATTGCATTATTTGTCAATTTTGCGTAAACGGTAGTAGTTGTTACAGTGCCTGAAGATGGAGCAATATTAATACTTGTTGCAAATCCACTAGTTGGACTGGTTGACACTTGGAATCCAATAGGAGCTGTGACTACCAGATTATTAGTCGCTAAATCTACCCCCGAAACGGTAAAACTTTGTGGAGCCACTGTACATCCTGAACAGGATGTGAACGTTTTTAAAGCCCCTGTTGCAGTCAATACTGGATTAGTTACCGCTGTGAAATTGACAGAAGCATTATTGGTACCATTCGTCCCATTTAATGTATAATTCAATGTGGCCGCTTCCACGAATGTTGAACTAGTTAAAATGGCGGTATAAGTCCCATCATTATTATCAGTCACACTACTGATGCTTCCTTTATTTGTAGTAATTAAAACAGTTCCGCCTGTGGAAGTTAAATTAGTTCCGTTCGCTTGTTTTAATTGAACTGTAATTACCGAAGTAGTCGTACCATCAGCAGCAATACTTGTTGGATTTGCTGTGATGGTTGATGTCGTTGTAGAAGCTGCTACTGGGACAGATCCACAAATAGCTAAACTTGGTGTACCTGTACAGTTAAATGTATTGATAAATGAGCTAGCAGAAACACCATCGCCCATACTTCCAGAGGTTTTATGCCCTACATAGCAGAATTGCGCACTTCCTTGTTTTAAATATACTAAAGTATGCCCGCCTAATTCAGCAGACAAAGCGACATCCGTACCAGATGTAAATCCTAAAGGCGTTCCGGGATCATATGTAGTTCCATCTGTTGTACGACCTAAAGCCAAACCTTCATTATCTCCCCAAGTATATAAATCTCCCGATTTTGTAACTGCAGCAATACCAGGAAATGAGGCATCATGTTCTTGAGCGGTAATAAAAGATACATTACTAAAATTCGTAGTTGAATTAATTTTAGCATTTACCCATGAAGTTCTTTCTGTTGTAGTAAAATCTCCTAATTGTTTCTGGGCGTTATAACCCAAACTATATAAAGCTCCGCTGTTACTCAATATATAGTAGGAATTTTTAACGGACGTAGAATTTTTGATACCACCAGTAACCGCAATCATTTTGGGAATATTAGTGATAGAGAACTCTGCAGGCAATGTCATTTTTGTTGCATAACTTCTTGCCGCTGCTGCTGATCCATCACCTAAATACGTACTAGAGCCCCAGGTGTAGACTGTACCATCTGATTTTAAAGCGATGACTGCGTTCAAAGTCCCACTACTTGCTTGAGCTCTTACTGCTGTTACACCAGTTAAATCAGTAGAAGCATTTATTTTAGCTTTCAACCATGTTTTGGGATTTACAGTAGTATTTCCAGTTGCATTAAACCCAGCATTTTGAGCCAATACCCATACTTCCCCAGCATTGGTTAAAATGATTAAATTACCATAAGTAGCGGTCATCATTTTAACATCATACGGATTTACACCAAGTGGCAGACCTGTCGCAGTATTGACATTATTTGCTGTAAAGTTGTTAGTTGCTATTTTGCCAAAAGTTGACGAACCTTTTAAATCCAGATTTATAACATACCCAACACTTCCCCAAACGTATAATCCATCCGTTGTAAGCAAAATGGCTTGCTCCTTACCTCCACCACCTTGTCCACCAATCGCTGCTTTTAAAGGAGTGCCTCGTAAATTCGGGAAATTAGTCACATTAATATCTAATGGTCTTAATACACTTCCAGCACCCGAATTATCTAAATCCTCTCCCCAAACAGAAAAACTTGCATCCGTTTTTTGAGCGATAGACTGATGGTAACCACTTACGATTTTATCATAAGGGTTGTTCACATCACAATTAGGTGCTGTCGGGGCATCATTATCTACAATTGAACCTAAACCAATTTTACTACCTACTGATACCAATAAATTTTCGATATTCTCAACCAATAAATCATCTGTAGTATTTACAGTTATGGTAAAACTACTCACACCACCGGGTACCGTGATGGTACCATCTCCGTTATCTACTACGCCATTGGAAAAACTATAAGAAGCAGTATAATCCGCTCCTTTTATAGCAGTTCCAGACGTATTGAAAGTGTAAACTTGAGGACGTCCTGCTGTTGTAGCTGTACTTAATGTTACGGTAAAGACTAAATTTAGACCTTCTATAACATTAGCATTGGTTAATGAAATTGAAGATGGCTGTGGGGTATTTGCTAATTCTGCATTAAAATCTACAATAATTCCTGAAGTGGCTGCATTTCCATTTCTGCTTTCTCCATCAGTAAATGCTAAAGTAGATGCGTAAGATCTAAGACCTATACTCGTACTGGAACCACTAGTGCTTCCTCCAACAATATTGTAGGTTTGATTTGCACCATAAGTTATGGTTGCATTTTGGCCAGCATCTATGATCAGGCCATATACAACCACATTCCCAGTTACGGTCTCTCTCCAGTTTAAAGCTCCACTCAGAGAGATAACTCTGCCAGAAGTCAAATAAAATTTAATTATACCTGCCAAGTCATTGCCTTGGGTTCCTCCAAAGGTACCAGAATATGCCTGTCCAAAACTCACCCTAGCAATTCCAAGAGTAGCAAAGTTTTTGATATTACTTGTACTCTGAACCGCCGAGTTTTGCACTCCAAGATAACCGTTTGAAAAAGTTAAACTTACTTGACCTTGAGATTTAAAAGCGGTCAAAGACAAAACTACCAAGAATAAAAAAAAGGTAACTTTATGAAAAGACTTTAAAAAGCCTGTCCAATTGTTTAAAATAAACATATTTATAAAATTTAGAACACGGAGTTAAACCCCTTGAAGGTATGTTTGAGCTACACGTTATATCAACGATATGACTCAAAAATTCAATTATTAACACTAAGTTACGGCAAAGGGAAATCAATCTTTAGAGATCAATTTGAGTAATTAGTCCAAAAAAAAATTGGACTAACTCGAATCCTTCAAGATTTTGAGCAAATTTTAGAATTAGCCAGTTTTTAAAAAATTTAGCTTAATTTTAAACCACATGAGAGCGCTGTTTATACTTTTTATACTATTCATTTATTTCCCGGGGAAATCCGAGGAAATCAGTTTGGCCTACGAGGTAGAAACCCTGATAAGCTACCAGAAACCCTATATATACATCATTGAAAAGGGGCAATATAGGACGATCAAGATTCCTGAAATGACGGCGTCTGCTCCCATTCCTTTTAAGTTTACAGATACGACCTTTGCCAGAAAATTTACCCCCGCGTCTCACAACCTGTTTAAGGTGAATAACAAAATTTATTTGGCGGATAATTTAGGCGGGATGGTGTATGAATTAAGGCAAAATGAACTGGTTCGAATCGATCAATCTTTTGAGCATAAAATGCAGATTAATTCGGCTTCGTTTACCTTTGATAATCGCATCTTTAAGTTTGGGGGATATGGCTTTTGGTCAGCGCGTAATTTCTTCACTTATTTTGATTTAAACTCCAAAGAATGGGAAGCCTATTCACCCGTCCAAGGGGATCAAATTCCGCCTGGATTATTCGATGTAAATCAATATAAAAATGGGGATGAAATTACGTATTTTAATGGCATGTCCATTGATCCTTTCGATAATTTAAAGTTTGAAAAAAATCAAACCGTTTGGCATTTTAATTTGCGTAGTAAAACCTGGGAAAACAGAGGTAAAACGGCCCTGTTTTTTGGAAATAATCCCCAAAATTTTCAATACAAAAACTACTATTTTGCCTTCACCGATGAACGTAGAATTATCCGTGTAAACTTCAGTGACAATTTCTACGAAATATTCTCTAATGAAGCTGTATCGAGCAAAATATCGCCTAAAATGCAGCCCTTTGTCGAGAACGAACGAATCTATTTTTTTGCCAATAACCACGCTTCTGAAGGCATCGATTTAGTCTCCATATCATTACCGGAATTTTTAGGCAACTCACAATCAAAAGAAGACTTCATCAAAATTGATTTTTGGTCCACCTACTCTTCCTATTTTAACCTGGTTTTAGGTCTAATTTTGCTGGGTTTAATCCGCCTATATTTGGCGTAAATACAGGCCCGCAAAACCGACCCTTATTACCGATAAAAACGGAATGCTGTATGTAGGAAATGCGGCCATTAATTTTGACGAAACAGAGCTAAAAGTACTGCGCTTTTTATTGAAAAATGATGACGTTCCTAACTCAGAACTACTTGAATTAATCGAGCAAAAAGGCGTCCATTTTTCACACAATATTCGGTTGAAAAATGACCTTTTAAATCAACTCAATCTGAAGCTAAAAGCCATCCTTCAAGTCGATGTCAATTTCATTATTTTCAAAAAATCAGACACCGATTCCCGCCTAAAAGTTTACCGTTTGAACAAGCACTATTTTAAAGTAAGCGAGGAATTTTTGAACGACTAATATATGATCCAAATCTTCGTAACCGGTGGGACTTTTGACAAAGAATACAACGAGCTGAATGGCTCCCTGTTTTTCAAAGACACGCATCTGCCAGAGATGCTGGAGAAGGGCCGCAGCAGACTTTCGGTGAATATCGATACGCTTTTAATGAAAGACAGTTTAGAATTTAACGATATCGATCGCCAGCTCATCTCGTCTTCCTGCGCTTCTGCCGCTGATGATCGCATTTTAATTACGCATGGAACCGATACGATGGTGCAAACGGCGCAGTATTTGGCCGCGCAGAATTTGGGAAAAACCATCGTCCTCACCGGCGCCATGATTCCCTATAAGTTTGGTAGCTCGGATGGGATGTTTAACCTAGGAAGTGCTTTGGCATTCCTCCAAATCCTCGACCCCGGCGTCTACATTTCGATGAACGGCAAGATTTTTGCGACGAATAACGTCCGCAAGAACCTAGAAAAGGGTGAATTCGAGACAATAAATTAATACCTTGCATCTACATAAAACCCTGTTAATCATGAAAAACAAAATCATCGTCGGCTTAATCGTCGTATTAATCGCCATCCAATTCGTTCCCACAGAAAAAAATCTCTCGAACGATAACACCTACGCAATCGAAACGAAGTACGAGGTTCCTGCAGACGTTAAAGTCCTGTTAGAAAATGCCTGCAACGATTGCCACTCAAATAAATCTACCTATCCTTGGTATAGTTCGGTTCAGCCGGTGGGTTTTTGGCTAGATCACCACGTGAATGATGGTAAAAAACACTTGAACTTCGCTACGTTTACGAAGATGCCTATCGCGGTGCAAAACCACAAATTAGAAGAGGTGGTGGAACAAGTAGAGTCTGGCGAGATGCCGATGCCGTCTTACACGTATTTTGGCCTGCATAGTAATGCCAAATTATCAGAGGCAGACCGCTCTAAAATCATCAACTGGGCTAAGTCTCAAATGGCGATGTTGAAGGCTAGCTATCCGGCGGATAGTTTAAAGATGAAGCCGAGACCGCGGGGCTAAGCGCTGCTGCGCAGCTTAGTCGCGGCGTTGCCGCTTAGTCATCGCTGCGCGATTTAGTCACGACTGCGTCGTTAAGTCATCGCTGCGCGATTTAGTCGGCCCGGCGCTGTGCGCCTCAGTCGCGGCGTTGCCGCTTAGTCATCGCTGCGCGATTTAGTCGCCGCTACGCGGCTTAGTCCGGAGGGCGGAGGGCGAATGTTCGTCTGCTGGCTCTAATGGCACTATCTAGTGAAATAAACCTCGAGGTACTCAGAGGGCTTTTCAGGTATTGACAGATTTTGTCAATACCTGAAAATCGACTTTAATATTTTACGAGTTATTTCAACTAAAAGTGCCTATACGCACTCCAATCGCCACTTAAGACTAAACGGCTTCGCCGTGACTAAATCGCGTAGCGATGACCAAGCCGCAGGCGACTAAGGCGCATAGCGCCGACTAAACGGCAACGCCGTGACTAGTCGCGCAGCGACTTCATATCAATCACAAAGCGGTACTTCACATCCGACTTGATCACGCGCTCGTAAGCCTCGTTCACGTCTTTCATGTTGATCATTTCGACATCAGAAAGGATGTTGTGCTCCGCGCAGTAGTCGAGCATTTCTTGAGTTTCGGCGATGCCACCGATCATGGATCCGATGATGGAACGTCTTTTGGAAATCAACGTAGCCGCGTAAACTTCAGCCGCCTCTGGAGGAATTCCCACTAAAAGCATCTTGCCTTCGACCTTTAATAGGCCCAAAAACTTGTTCAAATCATGTGACGCCGCCACCGTATTCAAGATGAAGTCAAATGAGCCTTTCAAAGATTCCATCGTTGCAGGGTCAGTAGACAAAGCAAAGTGATGAGCGCCCAGGGCTTTTGCGTCTGCTTCTTTGGAAGGAGAAGTACTCAACATGGTCACTTCCGCGCCAAAAGAGGCCGCAAATTTCACCGCCATGTGGCCCAAACCACCCAAACCTAAGACCGCCACTTTGTGACCCTTTCCCACCCCTGCGTAGCGCAAAGGCGAATACGTCGTGATGCCGGCGCAGAGAAGGGGAGCGACGCGCTCGAGCTCTTTGGTAAACGGAATATGCAAGGTATACGCTTCGTCGATCACATAGGTAGAAGAATATCCGCCAAAAGTTTGCGTCACCCCATCGCGGTAATAGCCATTGTAGGTAGGCGTCATCTCCTCGTCGCAGTATTGCTCCTGGCCTTTTTGGCAAGAAGGACAAACGCGGCACGAGTCCACAAAAACACCCACACCGGCCAAATCACCCACTTTAAACTTCGTTACTTCCGATCCCACTTCCGTGATCGTACCCACAATTTCGTGGCCCGGAACAATGGGATACACAGACGGACCCCATTCAGAGCGCACCATGTGAATATCGGAATGACAAACCCCGCAATAGAGGATGTCGATTTTAACGTCTTTGGGACCTACATCGCGTCTTTCAAACTCAATCGGTGCCACCGGCGCCTGCGGATTTACCGCGCCATATCCGTGTACTTTTATCATAGTCTTGTTTATTATTATCAGGTAAATTTAGCGGATTAAAATTGATGGAAGCATTAAAAGCCACTAATGTTAAAAAAACTTCGAGGCATCCAAGCCACTTTTGGACTATTGACACACTCTGTCAATACCTGAAAAGCCCGCTGCGTACCTCGACGTTTATTTCACGCAATAGTGCCTCCAGAGCAACCAGTCAACATATTTGACTAAATCGCGAAGCGATGACTAAGTCCGCAGGACGACTAAACGACACAGTCGTGACTAAGGCGCTTCGCGCCGAGTCGACTAAATCGCGTAGCGATGACTAAGTCCGAAGGACGACTAAGCGGCACCGCCGAGAATAAGAAAATCAAGGCATAAAGAATTTATGCAACGATTAATCCCTACATTCGTTGCACATTATGCAACGATTAAGCACCTACATCCATGAACTCGAGTCTTGGTCTAACTTCACTTGGAGATTAGATCAGCTGATCTTGCCCCTAAGCGAGGTGCATTTCTTGCAGGGGCGGATTTTGGGGAAGATGGAAGCCCTCGGTTTTTCTTTACAAAAGGAGGCTTTTTTAGAGACCCTGACCTTAGATGTGCTGAAGACTTCGGAGATCGAGGGCGAGCGCCTGAATGCGGAGCAGGTTCGCTCTTCGATTGCGCGGCAGTTAGGTTTGGAAATTGCCGGATCGATTCCCTCTGATCGCCACGTGGATGGCGTGGTGGAAATGATGCTGGATGCAACCCAAAACTTCAGCGACCCACTCACCTCCGACCGGCTTTTCAACTGGCATTCCGCCCTTTTCCCCACCGGGCGTTCCGGAATGTACCCTATTTCGGTAGGCCAATGGAGGACAGATAAAAAGGGTCCGATGCAGGTAATTTCGGGGGCTTTTGGCAAGGAAAAAATCCATTTTCAAGCACCGGATTCCACCAAAATCGAGGACGAAATGGCCCTCTTTTTAGACTGGTTTAACACCAATAAAACCCTAGACTCCGTCATAAAGGCGGGCGTTGCTCACCTCTGGCTATTGACCATCCACCCTTTTGACGATGGGAATGGTCGAATTACACGCGCGGTGACGGATTTATTAATGGCCCGCTCAGACACTAGTGCGCAACGATTTTATAGCCTTTCGGCGCAAATACAGCTGGACAGAAATGCCTATTACACTATTTTAGAGAAAACCCAAAAAGGAAACCTCGACCTCACTCTCTGGCTCCACTGGTTTTTAGAAACCCTCATCAAAGCGCTAAAATCAACAGACACACTATTAAAACGCGTATGGTTAAAAGGGGAATTTTGGCAAAAAAACAACCTCATCACCCTCAACGACAGGCAAAAGCGAATGCTCAACAAAATCCTCGACGGCTTCGACGGCCATCTCACCTCCGATAAATGGGCAAAAATCTGTAAATGCTCAAAAGACACGGCCATCAGAGACCTAAACGACCTGCTTTCTAAAAACATTTTGCAAAAAGACGAGGCGGGAGGTCGCAGTACACGCTACCGCCTAAGTTAAAGCCACGCATCACTATTATCGAAACTTGCAAAATTTACAAGTTTCGATAATAGTGGATTCCAAATACGATAATATTCGAAAAACTTCAAGGCACCCAAGCCACTTTTGGACAATTGACAAAAAGTGTCAATACCTGAAAAGCCCCCTGCGTACCTCGCGTTTTATTTCACACCTTATTGCCTCCAGAGCACCCAGTCGACATATTTGACTAGGTCCGAAGGACGACTAAACGACACAGTCGTGACTAAGGCGCAACGCGCCGACCGCCGCCCCCAACAAAAAAACCCTTCAGCCAGTAGCCAAAGGGTTTCAAAACTCCGTGTTCTAAATTATCGTATGACTTCGAACTCTGCGAGATCAAAAAAGATCTCTTCCGAAGCCTCAAAGCGCGACCAGCGCTGATTAAATACATCTATAGTCTCCGCATCACTTAAAAGCGAAACAGATTCTCCCGTCTTCAAAGAAAGCGTAATAGAAACAGACCCTTTCTTCTCGACAACTTCGACGCTGTGAAGATTTGATCGATTCACAAACCTAAACGTGCAACCGTTATCCGTACAGTACTTTAATCGTATTGATTTCATTTACATGAGAAATAACAATCAAAACTACATCACAGCAAAAACACTCTTTGTCAAAAATCACGCTAAGCACAGTTTTTGGACTAAATAAATCTTACTTCCAAATATGCACCTCTACACGGCGATTCAACTGCAGATCCGTCTTCGAAGCCGGCACTAACTCAGAGAACGCCTCACCCTTAAAGCGATCCGCAGAAACTCCGCGCTGCATCAAGTAACGGCGAACAGACGCCACACGACGCTCCGCTAAACCGGTGTTATACTGCTCTGTCTGGCGGTAATCCGTGTGACCCTGTAAAACAACGTTCACTGACGGATACTCCGCTAACAAGGAGATAATGCGATCTAATTTGCGCGCATTCATCGGCCCTATCCACGACTTATCCGTGCGGAAATACACGACGGTATCGAAAAGCGAATCAAGATTCACCTCGCGACGCGGATCAACAGCAGCCAGAACCGGAGCCTCCGAAGGAACTACCGGAGGACAACCTTTCAACTCCTTCAAACCAGCCACCACTGGACAATCATCCAGCGCATCGATCACGCCATCACCGTCTTTATCAGACGGACAACCTTTATTTTCGCGCACCCCTTTCACGGTAGGGCAATCATCCTCAGAATCCAATATACCATCGCCGTCGGTATCTAACGGAACCGCCACCACATCAGGCACCGGTTCAGCAATCGGTGAGTGACCCCACTCAAACACCAGCCCTAAAGTGGTGCTAAAATTCGTCCCCCTATGATTCAACGGATCCAGTTTGCCTGACACAAAAAACGGGAATCCCACCTGTGTGAGACCGCGCAAAAGCCAGTGTTCCGCCACCTTGTAGTCCACACCTGCGGCGATGGATCCGGCGAAATCCACATCACGGTAAGTTTGGTTATAATTATTATCGAAAACGACATCCCCCGCAAACTGCCCGAACGGTTTCAGGCGAAACTTATCCCTATCGCGCAAGTAATAACGCAAACCTAAACCTGCGGAAGCATAGCGATCGTGAGCGCCATTGAGACCGAATAATAAAGTCCCAAAAACATCCACATTCGGCTTCGTTTCGCGGGCATATTGCAACCCTAATTCGGTATAATTAACTAAGAAATCACGACGCGATGGTAACTCCTGCATCCAGCGATTCGTGCCCCCTAAGAGCAGCGCCATGCTGTGGCGCGGGGTATATTTGATTTCTTCTACAGTGCTTTGTTGAGCAAAAGCAGAAAAACTAAACAGGATAAATAACAGCTTCTTCATTATTTAGGGCGATTTAAAATAGACAAACGAAGCGCGATTTCGTGCGTCTGGTTACTCACTTTGCTTAGGCCAGAAATGGGCATTTCGTAAATGTAGCCAAGGTAGATTTTAGGGTTTGCTTGCATCCCAAAACGAAGACCATAACTATCCTTATGTCGATACGCTAAACCTGCATCGAACGCCTTCCCTACCCGAGCCATCAAATTCACGTCCCAGCTGAGCGGAACGTCCTGTGCAGCACGCGCCATAAACGAGGGCGAAAAAGATAGCTGATCATTCACGCGCACCGTTGTTCCCGCATTCACATACAAATATGTCACGTCCTTGTATGCTCCAGAAAACCCGCCAAAATCATAGCTCAACACCCGCGGCATCGACAAACTCGCAAAGAATCCACCCTTGTGATTAAAGCGAACGCCCCAGCCCGTGTTTCCTTTCAATCCTGAGCCTTTATTTGTGGCTAATATCGGATCATTCGGATCCACCACTTGGATGCCCTCATAATCCAAATAAACGCTCGAAACACCTAAGCGAATCCCTCCCGCCATACTCCACTCCGGATTGAATTGCACGTGGTAAGCTAAATCGCCCGCCATCGTGGAAACGCGCAAAGGTCCAGCCTGATCAGCTAGCAACAAGAAGCCTCCGCCTATCTTAGGTTTGTATTGAAAATTAGCTGTCATCGCTAAGGTTCTAGGCGCACCCTGAATCCCTAGCCACTGCTGGCGATCCATCACCACGATTTCCCCGCGGTGCCCGTCCTCCATCGTTCCGGCATAGGCTGGAGAAGAGATGATGGGGTTAATGCGATACATCGAATACATGGTTTCGATCTGCGCAACCGAGCGCAGACTAAACAACAAGAACAAAATCAGTATATAACTCTTTTTCATTAGTTCGAAGATCTGTCTAAGTACACATAATTGCCTAGGTTTGGTCTAGCACCAAAGAAGTCAAGGATGTAATAATACGTTGCATCCGGCAGCTGATTATCAGTCGACAGCGCCCCGAAGGCACTGTCTGTTTGACCTGACCAGTTGTTTTGGTAGTTTCCTGTCGAGAACACGATGTTACCCCAACGGTTGTAAATCGTCAAGCGGTTTTCAATGTTCAAGCCTGGCAAGCCGCGGAAAATCAAGGTGTCGTTTTTACCATCCCCGTTAGGCGTAATCGCTTGTGGCGCGATCATGTCTGGCACTGGTAAAACGGTAATGTGCAAGGTCGCTTGGGTACATTTTCCATCCGCGCTGCACACCGAGTAAACGATATCCACTGGTCCTACATAACCCGCTGCAGGCATGAACGTATACGCTCCGGATGGACTCAAGCTGAAGCTTCCTTTCGCTGGATCCACGTTCATGACCGCCGTCGCTGTCAAGGCGCTTCCCGTCGAACTCTTATCGTTTCCTAGCACATTTCCACTTACTATTCCTCCTTGCGTGGTCGCAAAGTCATCCGATGCTAACAAGTTTTTCGAAGCGGTTGCTCCCACCGTGTAGTACACTTTCGCGGTCTTGCAAAGTGCCGGCTGGCTGTTATCGCAGACCGTGTACGTTAACACGTCTGTGCCCACGAATCCTGGTTTAGGCGTGTAGGTGATCGTGCCGTCCGCATTGACTTTCGCGGTACCATTTGCAGGAGATGTGGTGATCGCCAAAGTACTATAAACCAGCACTCCTCCCACATTCGCCGCCTGGTCATTCGCTAACACATTCGTCGTCACCGGAGATCCAGCTGCCACCGAAACCACATCCGCATTTGCGATCGGTGGATTCGTGATTGCATTCGGATCGCTCACCGTGATCACTAATGGAATGAGAGGACAGTTAGTTGTTTGGGCTTTGGCACATACCGGAACCAAATACTCATACGTACCTGGCGTCGTCGAAGTAAAGCTGTACGTTCCATCCGGATTCATCCGAATCGTCGCTCCACTAATCGAAGCCGGCTGGCCATAAGTCGATCCCGCTGGCACCACGTCATTCGTCGCCGCGCTTCCATTCACCGGAATTCCGATCAAGGTTGCGTTAAAGTCCGGCGTCAAGACTGGCGCTGGATTCACGACTAAGTGAAGCGTCGCTTTCGCGCAGACATTGCTCACAGAACATACGGTGTAAACGACATCCACTGGACCAGAGAAACCTGGCGCTGGCGTAAATACATACGTTCCGTCCGCATTAAATACGAGCGTTCCTTCCGCGGCAGAAACCCCAGAAACGATGGTCGCCGTCAAGGTCTCTCCAGCTGTATTTTTATCATTCGTTAAAACAGATCCCGTTACTGGAGTGCCAGCTGGACTGCTGTTATAATCGTCCGTTGCGAAAGTCATCGCTGGCACTGCTACCGGTTGAACGGTATAGCTCACCTTCGCTGTCGCACAAAGTGCCGGTGTCGAATTATCACAGATCTTGTACGTGATTTCATCCACTCCGGTAAAGCCTGCTTTAGGCGTATAAGTGATCGTTCCGTCTGCATTCACCACCGCCGTTCCGTTCGCTCCATTGGTTACGATTGCCAAACTCGCTGGGTTCAGACTTGCCGTCGGATTCGCCGCTTTATCATTTGCTAACACTTTCGTGGTCACAGATGATCCAGCGTTCAACGTCGCCACATCCGTATTCGCCACTGGGCTATTGCTATCTTTTAACGGATCGCTAACCGTGATGACAAGTGGAACGGTAGGGCAGTTCGTTGTTTGACCCGTAGGACAAGCTGGAACCAAATACGTGTAATCACCAGCAATCGTCGCCGTGAAACTGTACGTTCCGTTCGCATTCACCGTGATGGTAGCGCCGGATTGTTGCGTTGGTTGACCATAAGTCGCACCCGGAGCATCATTCGTCGATACATTACCGCTCACCGGCACATTGATGTTCGTCGCATCGATGTCTGGGTTTGTAGTAGGCGCGGTATAAGGTACGGTCGGATCCGTCACCGTGATCACCAATGTTTCCGTAGGACAATTGCTTGTCTGACCAGGTGCACATACTGGAATCGTGTACGTATAAGTTCCTGCAGCTGTCGCCGTGAAGCTATACGTTCCATCCGGATTTACCGTGATGGTAGCACCCGTTTGTTGCGCTGGTTGACCGAAGGTCGTACCCGCTGGGTTGTTATCGTTCGTAGCGACATTACCCGTGATGGCAGTGTTTTTCGTCGTCGAAGCGGTGTCGTTCACTGGCTGTGGCACTGGTGGCACAACCGGTGGGGTTGGCGGTACAGATGGTTCCGTCACCGTAATCACCAAGGTCTCCGTAGGACAATTGCTTGTCTGACCCGGTGCACACACTGGAATCGTGTACGTGTAAGTTCCCGCAGCTGTCGCCGTGAAGCTATACGTTCCATCCGGATTTACCGTGATGGTAGCACCTGATATTGCTGCCGGTTGACCGAAGGTCGTGCCCGCTGGGTTGCTGTCGTTCGTAGCGATGTTTCCGCTCGCCGGAACGTTTGCTAACGCAGTTGCCGTGTCATCTACTGGACCTGGTTCAGTCACCGTGATCACTAACGTTTCCGTAGGACAATTGCTCGTCTGACCTGGAGCGCAAACTGGAATGGTGTAGGTATACGTTCCAGCGGCTGTCGCGGTAAACGTGTACGTACCATTCGCCGCGACTGTGATTGTTGCGCCTGTCACCTGCGTAGGTTGACCGAAGGTCGTGCCCACTGGGTTGCTATCGTTCGTAGCGATGTTTCCGCTCGCCGGAACGTTTGCTAACGCTGTTGCCGTGTCATCTACTGGACCTGGTTCAGTCACCGTGATCACTAACGTTTCCGTAGGACAATTGCTCGTCTGACCTGGAGCGCAAACTGGAATGGTGTAGGTATAGGTTCCTGCAGCGGTTGCGGTAAACGTATACGTACCATTCGCCGCCACTGTGATTGTTGCGCCTGTCAAAGCCGTAGGCTGACCGAAGGTCGTGCCCGCTGGGTTGCTGTCGTTCGTAGAAACATTACCTGTTGAAGGAACATTCGCAAAGGCTGTTGCCGTGTCATCCACTGGACCTGGCGCGGTCACCGTGATTACCAAAGTCTCCGTAGGACAAGTTCCTATTTGACCTGGTGCGCAAACTGGAATGGTGTAGGTATAGGTTCCTGCAGCGGTTGCGGTAAACGTATACGTACCATTCGCCGAGACTGTGATAGTCGCACCTGTCAAAGCCGTAGGTTGTCCATACGTAGTGCCGGCAGGAACTGCATCGTTTGCCGAGATATCTCCCGTCTTAGGGACGTTTGCGAACGCAGAGGCGATGTCATTTACGAGTGCTGGCAATGGCTCCACTAAAATGTGAAGGGTTGCTTTCGTACAAACGACTGGGCTGCCTCCGCAGGCTTCATAGACAATGTCTACTGGACCGCTAAATCCAGCCGTAGGGGTAAAGGTATAATTTCCAGCCGCGTTCATCGTGAAGGTTCCTTGAGCGCTACTAGGTCCGCTCAGCAGATTCGCTGTTAGCGTGGCACCGGCACCGTTCAAGTCATTGCTTACTACATTTCCTGTCACGCCAGCTGATCCATCAGGGCTAGAACGCAGGATGGCGAAATCGTCAACGGCTCCCGTTTTCACCAAAAGTCCCGCAGGTTCTACGGTGAAGTAGGCGGTGGCGCTTTGGCATTGTGATGGTACATTCGTATCACAAGCGCGGTACACTAAACTATCCACGCCTACATAGAACGGTGAAGGGGTATACGAAATCGTTCCATCGCTATTAACCACTGCCGTTCCGTGAACAGGCGCTGTCGTCACCACTAAAGTGGAGGCGTCTATCGATTTGCCTACATCGCCCGCCTTATCATTCACCAGGATGGCTACCGTAGCCGAACCGCCTTGCTCTAAGATCGCAAAATCATTATTCGCTGCCGGTTTGTCCACTGCTAAAGGATCTAGGACCGTAATTTCCAAAGGAGTTTGCGGACAATTTGACGTTTGTGAAGGACCACAAACAGGAACATAATACACGTATTTTCCTGGAATGTTCGATGTGAAGGTATAGGTTCCGGAAGCAGCATCTATCACCAGCGTCGCCCCCGCTAAAGCAGCAGGCTGACCGTAACTAGATCCTGTAGGAACCGTATCGTTTGTCTTCACACTTCCAGAAACAGGTACGCGCACATTCGTCACATTAAAGTCAGAAATTCCGTAATTATCCACATCTCGGTAATCTGGAATACCGTCACGATCCGTGTCTAATAAGGTAGAACCGGTTCCTTTTTCAATCGCATCTGATTTGCCATCGCCATCTGAATCCGTATCCTTGTAATCTGGAATACCATCGCGGTCGGTGTCTATTGGAGTTGCGCCATTTGCGCCTTTTTCTACGGCGTCCGTGATGCCGTCACCGTCAGAATCTAAGTCACGGTAATTAGGAACACCATCGCCATCCGTATCCGTCGTGCCTTCCACGCTATCTGGAATGCCGTCGTTATCAGAATCTAGATCTTTGTAGTCCAGAATGCCATCGCCGTCTGTGTCGATCGGGCTATTTCCATTTAAACCTTTTTCAACCGCATCTGTGATGCCGTCGCCATCTGAGTCAACGTCTAGGTAATTCGGAATGCCATCACCATCCGTATCTATGGTGCCTTCGATGTTATCTGGAATACCATCACCGTCGGAATCTAGATCGCGGTAATTAGGGATGCCATCGTTATCGGTATCTAGAGGCGTTGCTCCGTTTGGTCCCTTTTCCACACTATCAGGTATACCATCGCCGTCTGAATCCAGATCTTTATAATCTGGCGTTCCGTCGCCGTCTGTATCTAAAATCGCCGTGCCTGTTCCTTTTTCCACGCTGTCAGGAATGCCATCACCGTCTGAATCTAGATCGCGGTAATTCGGGATGCCATCGCCATCCGTGTCTACCGTTCCTTCGAGACTGTCTTTAATGCCATCGCCATCACTATCTAGATCGTATGGATCTGGAAGGGTGGTTCCGTCCGTATTTGGAGGAGTTAAACCGCCATTTGTTGAACTAGGAACACCATCTGCATCGACCGTTCCATCTACCTTGCCATCTCCATCGACATCGGTTCCATTTGATTCAATTACATCCGAGATGCCGTCATTATCTGAATCTGGATCCAAACGATTAGGGATACCATCGCCATCCGTATCGCAATCTGGTGCAGTAGGCGAGCAAACGCCTGCCTCCACCGTATCTACAAGACCATCGTTGTCATCATCTGCGTCATCAACATCATAAACGCCATCGCCGTCTGTATCCACAGGGCAACCATTGTTTCCTATAATACCAGGCAATAATGGGCACTGATCAGTTATGTCATTGATGCCATCACCATCCGAATCCGGGTCTAAATAGTTAGGTGTTCCGTCTCCATCATAATCCGTTTCTCCTTCCGATCGATCTGGCTTATTATCCGCATCTGAATCTAAATCCTTGTAGTCCGGAATAAGATCACCATCCGTGTCTACAGGCGTGCTTCCTCCTCCTTTTTCAACACTATCTAGAATACCGTCATTATCTGAATCTGTATCACGGTAATTAGGGATACCATCGCCGTCTGTGTCTACCGTTCCTTCGACCGCATCGGTAATGCCATCGTTATCACTGTCTACTTCTTTGTAATCTGGGATTCCGTCGCCATCCGTATCAAGCGGATTATTACCATCAATACCGCGCTCTACATCATCCAAGATACCGTCATTATCACTGTCGGTATCTAAGTAATCTGGTAAAGTCAGACTATCTGTATCATCTGGTGTCGCACCACTTGCTCCTTTCTCTACGCTGTCTGGAATTCCATCACCGTCTGAATCTAAGTCTTTGTGATTTGGAATACCATCTCCATCCGTGTCGGTAGGAGTACACGTCGTTCCTGAGCACGCAGCATCTTCCACACTATCCGGAATACCGTCGCCGTCCGTGTCTGTGTCTAGGTAATCAGGGGTTCCGTCGCCGTCCGTATCTGCCGGTAAAGTCGCTGTTCCTTTTTCGATACTATCCGGAATACCGTCGCCATCTGAATCTAAATCTTTGTAATTAGGCGTTCCGTCGCCGTCCGTATCTACGTTACCTTCGATTAAGTCGCTAATACCATCCCCGTCTGAATCTGTATCCAAATAATTTGGCTTAGAGTCTCCGTCTGTATCTGTAGTTCCTTCAATCGCATCAGTAATTCCGTCGCCGTCACTATCTAAATCACGGAAGTTTGGAACACCGTCGCCGTCCGTATCAGTAGGCGTACATGGTGCTGTACCTGTACAACCCGCATCTTCTACACTGTCTAAAATACCATCCCCGTCTGAATCCGTATCTAAGTAATCCGGCGTGCCGTCGATATCTGTATCTACCGTTCCTTCGATCGCATCTGGAATGCCATCGTTATCGCTATCTTGATCTAAATAATCTGGAATATTATCATTATCCGAGTTTGTAGGAGTACATGGCGTGATTCCGGTACAGCCGGCATCTTCAATGCTGTCTAAAATACCATCCCCATCACTGTCTACATCTCTAAAGTTTGGAATACCATCATTATCCGAATCTGTCGTTCCTTCCGTCGCATCTGGGATACCATCACCATCCGAATCAAGATCTCTAAAGTCTGGAATTCCGTCATTATCTGTATCCGCAACAGCAGCACCCGTTCCTTTTTCAATCGCATCACTGATGCCATCACCATCCGAATCTGTATCTAAATAATCTGGGATATTGTCGTTATCGGTATCTGCCAAAGTCGCTCCAGTCCCCTTCTCAATCGAATCTAAAATTCCGTCGCCATCACTATCCGTGTCGTAAGGATTCGAATTACCTGTACCGTCCGTATTAGTAGGTGTCAATCCACCTGAAGCAGACGCTGGAATGCCATTGACATCCGGAGCTCCATCCGCTTTCCCATCCTTATCAGCATCGGTTCCGCCAGCTTCTATGACATCTGAGATGCCATCGCCGTCGCTATCTGCATCGAGGCGATTTGGAATACCATCTCCATCCGTATCACAATCTACTGCGGATGGCGAGCAGGCTGCTGCCTCCACCGTATCTAAGATTCCGTCATTGTCATCATCTGAATCATCCACATCTGCGAGACCATCGCCGTCGCTATCTGGCGGACAACCATTCGCACTTCCTAATCCAGAAATTAAAGGACAAACGTCCACCGCATCTAACACACCATCGCCATCTGAATCTAGGTCTCTAAAGTTAGGCGTACCATCATTATCTGTATCTACATTGCCTTCCGATTGATCCGATTTACCATCGCCATCAGCATCTAAATCTCGGTAATCTGGCGTGCCATCATTGTCTGTATCAACTGGTATCGCAGTCGGTCCTTTTTCAATTAAATCCGAGATCCCATCATTATCCGAATCCGTATCACGGAAATCCGGAGTTCCGTCGCCATCCGTATCTATTGGCGTCGCGTTAGGTCCTTTCTCTATCGCATCTGAAATGCCGTCTCCGTCAGAATCTAGATCTAAGTAATCAGGTGAGCCATCGCTGTCTGTATCTGCAGGCAATGAACCATTAGCTCCTTTTTCGATCGCATCTGTAATTCCGTCGCCGTCAGAATCTAGGTCTCTAAAGTTAGGCGTACCATCACCATCTGTGTCGGTAGGAGTACAAGGAGCCGTGCCCGTGCAACCGGCATCCTCTACCGCATCCGGAATACCATCGCCGTCCGTATCTAGGTCTTTGTAATCTGGAGTTCCGTCACCATCGGTGTCTACTGGAACGGAGCCTGGCCCTTTTTCGATGCTGTCTGGAATGCCGTCGCCATCTGAATCCGTATCCAGGAAGTTAGGTGTTCCGTCAGCATCCGTATCCGCTGTTCCTTCCACTGCATCCAAAATACCATCTCCATCACTATCTAAATCTCGGAAGTTAGCTATTCCATCACCGTCCGTATCAGTCGCCGTTTCCGCACTATCTAGGATACCATCATTATCTGAATCTAGATCTTTGTAATCCGGCGTTCCGTCACCATCGGTGTCCACTGGCGTCGCGTTAGGCCCTTTTTCAATCGCATCTGAAATGCCGTCTCCATCAGAGTCTGTATCGATGTAATTAGGCGAGCCGTCTCCATCGGTATCTGTTGTTCCTTCGACAGAATCTAAAATACCATCTCCATCACTATCCGTGTCTTTGTAATTAGGAATGTTATCTCCATCCGTATCAATCGCGCCTTCCGTTGCATCCGAAATACCATCTCCGTCAGAATCTAGGTCTTTGTAATTAGGAATGCCATCACTATCCGTATCGATTATTCCTTCCACTGAATCTAAAATACCATCGCCATCAGAATCTGTATCGCGGTAATTAGGTACTCCATCGCCATCCGTATCCGTTGTTCCCTCCGTCGCGTCTGGAATGCCATCGCCGTCAGAATCCAGGTCGCGGTAATCAGGCGTTCCGTCACCATCCGTATCCGTAGGCGTACAAGGCATAAATCCGACACAAACCGAATCTTCCGCATTATCTAAAATGCCATCGCCATCACTATCCGTATCTAAATAATCAGGCGTGCCGTCATTATCAGTATCACGTGGAGTAGAACCTGGTCCTTTTTCTATCTCATCCGGAATACCGTCGCCGTCCGCGTCGATTGGGGTTATCGTTAAACTCAAGGTGCCGGTGCTCGTCGCTGTTCCATCCGAAACGGTGTAAGTAATCGCTGGCGCTGAGCCTACATAATTCGTCGCTGGAGTAAAGGTGAACGTTCCGTCTGCATTCATCACAATGGTTCCCGCACCCGTAAGAGTGGCAGTCGCTCCTGGCAAGTAATCTACACCCCCAATCGTAAATTTCGTCAGACTTAATGGACTAACTTCTACATCTCTATCATTAGTTAATACATTACCAATAATTGGAGTATTAACAGGTTCTGATTTAATATCATTTACTACAATAGGCGCGTCATTTACCGCTGCAACCACGATGGTTAAATTACCATTTGTTGTGGCTCCTTGTCCATCGCTGACCGTATATTCGATCATAGGGACAATACCATTGTAATTTGCCGTAGGCGTGAATGTATAGGTTCCGTCCGCGTTAATCGTAATCGTTCCCACACCCGGAATCGATGCGGTCGAAGTAAAGGTTCCGGTAATTCCGGCAATCGTAAATTGGGTAATGCTTAACGAACTATTCGCTTGTTCTGGATCGGAATCATTAGTTAAAACGTTACCCGTTGCTACCACATCTTCTTGGATTTGAACGGTTTCATTTACTACTACTGGAGGGTCATTTACAGGAGTGACGGTGATGGCCAAAGTCCCGTTAGTCACTCCCCCGTTTCCATCAGAAACGGCATAAGTAATTACTGGTGGTGTGCCAAAATACCCGCGAACCGGCGTAAACGTAAACGTTCCATCCGCATTCACAATCAGCGTTCCTACATTTGGGATATCCACAATACTACCGGCAGGATACGTGGCAGCGGTTGCTGTGCCTACGCCTGCAATAGTAAATTGCGTGATCGTTAAGGTATTAGATTCAACGTCCGTATCATTTGATAATACGTTGCCAGAAAGAGGCGTATTTTCAAGTGTAGTCGGGGTTTCATTCACCACTACTGGCGCATCGTTCACCGGGGTAACGGCGATGTTTAACGTTGCTGTATCCGTACCGCCGCTCGCGTCTACTGCCGTATACGTAATCGTAGGAACGGGGCCGTTGTAGTTTGCTAAAGGCGTAAAGGTAAACGTACCATTACTATTGATTAGTAAAGTTCCGACACCCGCAATCGTAGCAGTCGTCCCTGCTGAATAAGAGGTGCCATTAACCACAAATTGTGAAACCGTAATCGCGTTTCCATCTGGATCAGAGTCATTTGAAAGAACATTTCCAGATAATGCTGTATCCTCTAATGTTGTCAGGTTATCATCATTTACAGCAATAGGTGCATCGTTTACATTCGTTATCGTAATCGATACCGTAGAGGTGGCTGTACCCCCATTTGCATCACTAACGACATAGGTGATGGCTGGCACAGATCCGTTATAATTAGGGAATGGCGTAAAGACATACGTACCATTTGCATTTACCACAAACGTTCCCGCTCCAGGAACCACATTCGTAGATCCAGCTGGATAAGTATAGGTTACGCCACTAACTGTGAATGAATATTGCGTGACCGTTAAGGTATTATTGTTAGCATCAGTGTCGTTCGTTAAAACGTTTCCTGTAGCAGGTGTATCTTCAGCGGAAGTTTGTGTGTCCGCATTCGCCACTGGATCAAAATTTACAGGCGCCACAAAAATGTCTAATAGTCCAATATCGGTCAGCGATCCATCACTTAAGGTATAAGAAATAGGCGGAACTGTTCCTGTGTAAGTTCCGGTAGGCACAAAACTATACGCACCATTCGCACTAATCTGAATAGTTCCTATGCCAGGCATCGTGACTAGAGTAGCTCCGGTTGTATTTGTAAAAGTCGTTCCATTAATAGTGAAGCTAAACGTAGTTACTGTTAACGTTGACCCTGCATCCACGTCCGCGTCATTCGTTAATAAATTTCCTGTCGCTGTCGTATTTTGGTTGATAGTTACAATATCATCCGTCGCTAAAGGCGCATCATTTACCGAGTTAATCGTTATCGTTAAGCGGCCCACATCTGAACCTCCGTTACCATCACTTAGCGTATAATCCAAATCAGGAACTGCTCCAGAATAACCCGCCGTAGGGGTGAAAGTATACGAGCCATTTACGTTCATGGTGATTGAACCTTTCCCAGGAATATTCGCAACATCGCCTGGGTTATAGGTAACTCCGTTGATCGTGAATTGAGTAATGGTTAAACTATTTCCATCCACATCAGAATCAGCAGTTCCATCAGTTAATACATTTCCAGATGCTGTTGTATTTTCGTTCGTAGTCTTGATGTCATCCACCGCTACTGGCGCATCATTTACTGGAGTTACGGTGATGTTTAATGCACCTACATCCGTTCCTCCATTTGCGTCTGTTGCAGTATATTCAATCAGAGGAAGCGTGCCATTGTAATTCGCCGTAGGGGTAAAGGTATAGGTTCCATTTGTGTTAATGGTGATTGAACCGACTCCAGATATCGATGCTGTTTGACCTACTGTATACGTCGTATTATTAATAATAAAGTTCGTCACCGTAATACCCGCCGCAGGAATTCCTGATCCGCGATCGTTCGTTAAAACATTGCCCGAAATCGGTGTATCCTCCGTGCCCGTCGTGTTATCATCCACCACGATAGGCGTATTGTCCATCGTTAATCTAGCTACAGAAGAGGTGATATTTCCACAGACATAATTCGACTGCGCTACGTTCAATCGGTAACGGAATCCTTTCATCGATAATGGAACGTTGGATACCGTAAGTGTCGTAGTTCCTGCACCTGCATAAGTCGAAGAATTCGTCACATTTGACCATGTCGTTCCCCCATTTGTACTTACTTGCCACTGGTAGGATGTCGTTCCGGATCCAGCCGTTAATGCCGTGCTGAATACGGCCGTTCCACCCACATTAATCGATTGATCTGTCGGCTGAACGGCAATCGAACTCGCAGATCCTGCTGTTAAGACGTTCACACTTGTGGCCGTATAAGTCGCTCCTGAAACCTTACCTGTCGCATCTACTGTAAGAGGACTATTGCCAAAATATTGGTTGCCATCTGTCCCCTGGGCTGTAGACAATCCGTAGGCTTCATTCGCATCTGAACAACCATCGCCGTCAGAATCAAGGTCTAGTTGATTCGGAATTCCGTCGCCATCGGTATCGCAGACTAAATTAGCCGAATCTAAGGTGTTGCTGAAATCTGTAGCAGCAAATTGGAATCCGTTTGCAGCGTCTACAGGTAACCAGGTAGTTGATGCTCCTAGTGTATATTGAACTGTTGATTGTTCGTTATTAATACCGTCATGCATTGCAACACCTACACGTACCCACTTACCAGCATTGGCAGCGCTTACTACAAATGAGCCCCCTTGGTAAGCTTGTACGGAGCCGGATTTAGCTTGTGAAACAAGTTTCATGTCTGTACTATTCGTAGATAATAACAGACTATTGCTTCCGCCTCCACCTTGAATCGGTGTTGTAATTACAGCACCTGAATGAGACATATACAGCATTCCTGTGCTCCAAATAGTGGAATTTGCAATTCTAAAATTGATCTGACTCGCGGTCCTAAAGGCTGCTGTCTCAGGTATTTTTACATAAACCTCTCGATACACAATTGTCCCTAAATTGAGAGACGGAATATCCAATGAGGTTATCGGCTCATTAATTGTGGTCGCAGCAGTCGGTGGAAGTTTAATTGCGCCATAAAGTTTTTGGGTGGCTTCCGCTCGTACATTACCAAAAGACGTTCCTGCATATGCATTATTAGCAGCCTCATCATAACCGGTCAATGTCCAACTTTTACGAGAAACTTGACCAAGATTTGCAGTATTATTTTCAATCATTAATGCGACGCTACATTCATTCGCATCCAAAATTCCATCATTATCATCATCCACATCATCGATATCTGGAACTCCATCGAAATCAGAATCTAAACACGCTTTAATGGATGGATCGATTGCTCTCGCATATAAATACGTACCACTATACAATCCACTTTCAGTTGCTGTTTCAATGGAGTTAGCGAAACCGTTGTTTCCATAAGTGCCAGTAACGGTAGTAGCCGTTAATGAATTGACTGTTTTAGCTTCTGAAGCATCCGAACAACCATCACCATCAGAGTCTAAATCTAAACGGTTTGGAATACCGTCGCCATCCGTATCCAAAGACTCATTAGAAGAAGCTGGCTTATTTGTACATAAATATCCAGAACCCGCCTCAATAACCATTAATGATAAATCCGTTGCTCTATCAGCTGTATGTGCGAGCGCAATTGTATGCGTCGTTGCAGTTGCAACAAATGATAAAGTAACCATTTTTTGTGTTGCTTGTAACAATTGATCAGGTGCTTGTGAAACCTGTGTTCCGTCTTTTAACAAGACAAATCTTGCGGCTGTTGGAGTAGTTTCATATGCGACTGCATTGGCAATGCCTTGACTATGCGTAAATGCTCCTCTAAATGATAAATAATAAGTTTGCCCTATTGTCAAGCAATTGAGTGTTTGTTGGAAGGCTTCACCATAAGGCGCCCAGCCACCTAAACCACCACTTCCTCCTTTACTCATTCCATAAATAAAGAAGGTGCTCGAATTTGAGGCTGGAAATAAAACACTAGACAAAGTCGCTTGTGGTCCATAACTATTCACCCAACTTCCCTGATTAATATCGACAGAACCCCCATTCGCAAAATTGGTCCACCCTGTTGGAGGTGTTCCTGTTGCAGAAGCAGAAGCCGATAATGAAGGGTTGGTGACACACGAAGGTGAAACCGCACAACCAAATGGGCCGTTTTCAATACTATCCAATACCCCATCATTGTCATCATCTAAATCATACACATCCGCAACACCATCCGTATCTGAATCTAAACAAGCTTTTATACTTGCATTGATTGCGAAATCATAACTATAAGTACCAGTATAGATACCAGATTGCAAAGTGGTTTCTAACCCATCTGCAAACCCATTTGTTCCATAATTTCCTGGAATAATATTTGTTGTAAACTTAGCAGATGTAGCAACACCTGATGTAGCAATATAGGTGGTTCCTGCTTCTACTGCATCAAAACAGCCGTCACCGTCAGAATCTAAATCCAATCGATTAGGGGTCCCATCATTATCAGTATCTAAATCTGAACAAGAAAAAATAGCTGGACGCGTAGCATCTGACAAAATAATATCAGTAAGTGAAGAAGCTATATAAGCAGTGACGACTAGTTTATAATCCGAAACAACTCCTTGATAAGCTCTTTTAGTGACTCCATTAATTGCTGCCGTTACATAACCTGTTGCAGAAATATCAATACTTAATACATCATTGGTAGTGATAGGAATTGGCCCAAAATCCCAGGTTCCTCCTGGAAACTGAAAATATCCATAGGTTTGCGAATTCTGAGGATAAAATTTATACCCTCCATCGGCCCATCCGGAAGGAGTTTGTGCATAAGCAACAGGAAGTAAACCAAACATTTCATAACCAGTGGTTGAATTATGTTTGAATTTTAATGAAATAGGTAATTTTAAATTTTGATCAGAGTAAGAAGAGATCCAACCAGCAGATCCTGCTGTTGTTATTGAGTTAGTAGTTTTTGATGCGACAGCATTTCCATTAAATGACAATGTATTTATATCAATTCCACTTGTCAAACAATTTGTTTGTTCAATCGTATCCAACACCCCGTCATTATCATCATCTAAGTCGTAAACATCCGCCACGCCATCCGTATCTGAATCTATACATGCTTTAATAGATGTATTGATGGCAAAATTATAACTGTAGGTACCTGAATAAATACCAGATTGTAAGGTAGTTTCTAAACCGTCTGCAAAACCATTATCACCATAAGGCGCTGGTATTACATTCGCTGTTAATCTAGCCGTACTTGTAATGCCTGAAGTAGAAATAAATGTGGTACCAGCTTCCACCGCATCAGGACAACCATCTCCGTCACTGTCTAATTCTAAACTGTTAGGTATGCCATCGTTATCAAAATCAGCTGATGCACAAACAAATTCTTTAAAATGAATTTCGGTTGCCCATCCACCACCAGAAGTCGCATTTATTCCTAAAACTCGATAAAATTTATAGGCTTTTGTATTGGCAGGGAAATTAGCAATATTGGAGTTGAAGTTTGATAAACCTCCACTAGTTGAAGTGGATACATCATTATAGGTTAAAGTACCAGTCACATCTGTCCAAATTGTATTATCTGTACTTCCTTGAATTTTGTAAGTAGAGGTTGTCGAAAAAAGACGTTGACTTACATAATGACCAATTTCTAAATATGTTAACACTTTAGGACTAGGGAATTCAAAATTAAACCAAGGTCCATTTAAAGTACCTGAAGGGCCACTAACAACATAGGCGTTATTATCTACTCCATCGATCAAATTAGCAATGGTATTTCCATTAAAACTATAGGTAATAGTTGATGGTTTCGTAATTATAACTCCTGTTTTGTTTACAACAAATACCGCACAATTATTCTCAATGGTATCCAACACCCCGTCGTTATCATCATCTAAATCTAGCACATCCGACACGCCATCACCATCAGTATCCGTACAAGCATTAATAGATGCATTGACTGCATTTTCATACGTATAAGTTCCCTTATAAAGACCTGATCCAGCAACGGTTTCTACACCATTAGCAAATCCATTATCATCAAAAGGACCAGGAATTAAACTTGTTGATAATCTAGCTAAGCCTGAAATACCAGACGTTGAAATATACGTAGTTCCCGCTTCCACAGCATCTGGACAACCATCCCCATCGGAATCTAAATCTTTACTATTAATAATGCCATCTCCGTCTTTATCACAAGCATCTAGCTGTGTTCCAATAAATACATTGTCAATCCCAAAATCATCACTAGTAGCAGTGAATCCAAAACTTAATGTATTAGAAGTAGCAAGTGCTGTTTTAGGTATTTTAACAATAATCTTTGTTGTAGGAACCATATTTGCTACAATATCAACACTGGAAACATTGACTGTTGCAGCATTTTTAGCCACTACGCTTGCCGTATTTCCTCCATTAGGATTGCTTATAGTAGCATAAACTTTGTTATTTAAAATAACATCAAAGGATGCGGTGCTCGCACTTGATATATCCCAACCGACGCCATTCGTATTCACATCAAAAACAACATCTACTGTAGTTTGTGCAGCGGGAATAATAGGTTTAGGAAAAGTTTGGGAAATTTTATCATTCGTCACATTTTCTGCAGAGTTCCAAAGAAAACCTGGTGCATAATAAGCCCAGTTAGCACTACCTGTCCAACCAGCTGTATTGGTTTCAAAAGACCCATTTACTAAAATGTTAGGAGAATCACTTGGACACTCTATCGTATCTAATACCCCATCGTTATCATCGTCTAAATCTAGGACATCCGTCACACCATCGCCATCCGTATCAGCACAAGCGCTTAGGGTCGCATCAGTGGCATACATATAAGTATAGGTTCCGGTGTAAGCTCCCGATTCGGTTAAAGTTTCTAAGCCATTCGCAAATCCGTTAGCTCCGTAATTGGGTGTACTCGGAATTAGGCTCGTAGTTAACCTAGCAGCACCTGAAATTCCTGAGGTTGAAATATAAGAAGTACCTGCTTCCACTGCATCAGGGCAAGCATCCCCATCCGAATCTAAATCTAATCTATTAGGGGTAGCATCTGAATCTGTATTAATATCTTCACAAGTTACTTCTCTAAAATAAACCTCCGTAGACCAATTCGCCTGACCCGTCATACTGATGGCATAAATTCTGTACGATAAAAAGGATCTATAATTCGAAGGCATGTTAAATTTGATGGAATTAGTCGTAGCAAGAATGGGAGATGTATTTGCTACTACTTGTGAGCTTACGATATCGCTCCACGTTGTACCCTCATCATTTGAACCTTGAATTTTATAAGTTCCACCTGCAATAAATGGTGTTTGATTCGCCACATTCGCAAGCTCAATTAAGTTCAATACTTTAGGCGCGACGAAATTAAATTGAAAAATTGTTTTATTATTAATGACAGCAGTGGCAGTTGGATACATTTGCTGTCTTAAATCATCATCGATCAAAGCATATAAACCATTTGGTGCATTTTGGAAGGTCCAAGCTATTTCAGAACTTATCGTAATATCTGATTTACTCATGACCAATCCTTCACAAGATTGCTCTACATAATCTAAAACACCATCATTGTCATCGTCTAAGTCAATGATATCATTTATGCCATCTGTGTCTGAATCTAAACAAGCATTCTTTGTATTATCCGTAGCATAAAAATAAGTGTATGCGCCTTTGTATAAATTACTTTCAGCAGCCGTTTTTTCTAGTGTGTTTATAAATCCATTAGCACCAAAATCAGTTGCGCCTCCTGTAAATTTAAAATTAGCCGTTGTATTTGTTGAGGTTCCTGATTCTAATGCGTCACTACATCCATCCCCATCGGAATCTAAATCTAAATGGTTAGGTAATATGTCACCATCCGAACGACCCGTTAAGCAGGTTGGTTTAGGATTTGCACTAACGGATGTTGCTGTGGCGATATTGAATCTAGCCTCAAATACACCACCATAGCTACTTAAACCGGCTACGCCAATCAAACGATAATATTTAAATTTAGACGTCGTAGCGAGTGTATTCGAAATGGTGAAAGTCCCTGTGGTAGCTGAAGAAAATGTGGGTGCTGATAAATCTACCCAAATTAGATTATCCCCTGATCCTTGTAATTTAAAGGTACTTGCGGCAGCACTTGATAAAGCCCAGTTCACTAATTCAAAGCTCATTCCAGAAATTGGAATATAACTTTTAGCGGTAAACTTGAAAATCTCTTTATTCACCCAATCCTGATTTGCATTGAATGCAGAGGCAGTAGTCCCTACACCATCAATGGCATTCCCAATAACATAAGATGAATATTGCGTTAACTCACTACTTACAGCAACTGGACTTGCTAGTTCATTTAAAGTATAAAAACAGGTGGGCGATTCAATGGCATCTAAAATACCGTCGTTATCATCATCAATATCTACTACATCCCCTACGCCATCACCATCTGTATCTGTACATGCTTTATAGGTTGCATCAGTAGCGTAATCATAGGTGTATACACCCGCAAATAAATTACTTTCAGCAGCCGTTCTTTCTAGTGCATTGAAAAACCCATTAGCCCCAAAATCTGAAGCACTACCTGTAAATTTAAAATTAGCTGTTGTATTAGTGGAAGTCCCAGCCTCTAATGCATCACTACATCCGTCCCCATCTGAATCTAAATCTAAATGATTCGGAATTAAATCCGCATCATCTCGACCTGTTAAACAAATGGGTTTCGTATATTGACTTTGAACAAAAGTACTGGCTAATACAAATCTTGATTCTAATACCCCTCCATAATAGGATGTACCAGCGACACCTACCACTCTATAATATTTATACTTAGCCGTTGGCAATAACGTATTACGGATATTAAATGTCCCCGTATTCGTTGTTGAATTCAGTGCAGCAGATAAATCAGACCAGGTGTTATTATCATTTGACCCTTGTAGCTTAAACGTTTGATTCGCATCTGATGACAAGCCCCAATTCACTAAATCAATATCTATGCTAGCAATTGGTATTTGACTAATTGCCGTGTATTTAAAAATCTCTTTCCCCACCCAATTTTGTGATGGGTTAAAAGAAGAGGCAGTGGCAGCATTTCCGTCTAATGCTTTCTCAATGTTACCAGAAGAATAAGGAAGTAATTCCGTACTAATAGAAACTGGGATGGATAGTTCATTTGCATCGTAAAAACAGGTAGGCGATTCTACTGCATCTACAATACCATCATTATCATCATCTATATCAAACAAATCTGGAACACCATCATTATCCGTATCCAAACAAGCATTTAATGATTTATTAATGGCAAAATCATACGTATAGGTCCCCGAATAATTACCTGATTCCGTCCCCGTTTCTAGAGCATCCGCCAAACCATTATCACTATAAGTAGACGACGCAATGGCGCTAGCCACATTAGTGGTGGTAGAGGTTGCTGTTCCTGATGGAGTAGTTAAGTTTACAATGGAACCCGTTGTAAGTGTTCCAGTAACGCCTGCTTCTTTCGCATCTGGACAAGCGTCGCCATCAGAATCCAAATCCAAGTGATTCATAACCCCGTCGCCATCGGTATCATTCGCACATGTTAATTTTGGATTAGCACTTGATCGAGTCGAAGCAGCTAAATTAAATGTAGCGTTCGCAACACCTCCAAAATTAGTAGTACCCGCAACTCCATACAATCTAAAATATTTATACTTTTTACCAGGCTGAAGATTATTGGTAAGCACTAATGTGGCTGGTGGCGTATAGGTCAGTGAAGAAACTGGAGCTGTGTTTAAGTTATCCCAAAGTACATTGTCTGCAGATCCTTGGAATCTAAACGTACTAGCAGCATCAGTAGATATTGCTCTAAAATCTAAGTTTAATATAAGGCTTGTGATATCAATCAGACCGTTAGCCGTATATTTTAAAATCTCTTTATTAGCTAAATATTGTCCAGATTTAAAAGCACTATAAGTTGAGTTTAAAGCATCAATCGAGTTCGTGATAGCATACGTTGCCGTGGCATCATACAGGTCTAATTCTGTACTAACCGTTGCAGGCTTCGCTAATTCGGATAAGGAATAAAAACAAGATGGCGATTCTACTGCATCTAATATACCGTCGTTATCATCGTCTAAATCAGAGATATTAGGAACACCGTCATTATCTGAATCTAAACATGCTTTAACAGTAGCATCGATTGCAAAATCATATGGATAATAGCCATTGTAAATTCCATTATCTGCCGTTGTTTCTTTAGCGTCTACGAATCCATTAGTACCAAAACCAGTTGTAAATTTAAAGTTAGCTGAAATGTCTGTCGTTGTCTTGGCCTCATAGGCATCGCTACATCCATCTCCATCCGAGTCTAAATCCAATCTATTCTCTACTCCATCTCCATCTGTATCACAGAAACCTGCGCTATTAAAAGTGTTAAACTCCGCATTTAGGTAGGTTGGATTGAATTGACCATTTTGGCCAAATCTAATAACATTAGTCCCCTTTAAATTAATTGGGACTTTTTGATACGTTGCATTAACAAGTAGTAATTCTTGGTAATTTCCTACTCCATTTGAAAAATCGTATCCATAAATTTTAGCATACCCATTATTACTAATTTTTACGCGTATCAATGGATATTGAGATGTATTGGGATATGTCCAAACATTGCCCGATGGATATATTGTAGTTCTATCTGCTCTGACGACATCTGTAAATGGAACTGAATAAACGGTAGTGTTACCCATTGGGGCAAGATTTAACTCACTTACATTCGTGATATCTACATTGTTTATTTTTATATTAAAATTATTATCTAAAGACCAAATGTCAATCCATAATTCCTCTGGGAAACCAGTAATATTTTGGGTTAAAGAGGCCGTTGCTCCTGCATTTAAATCAAATCGAGATAACAATGGCTTTACACCAGGAGTTGGACATTCTACCACATCCAACACCCCATCATTATCATCGTCTAAATCTAATAAATCAGGTGTACCATCACCATCAGAATCTAAGCATACACTTTGAGTTTTATTAATAGCAATACTATAATTATACGTACCACTATAAGCGCCACTTTCACTAGCAGTCTCTAATGTATTTACAAATCCATTATTACCAAAAGTAGATAAACCGGAACCATCAATAACGGCATTTTGTAAGGTTGAAGTTGAAGTTCCAGAGGCAATCGTTACCCCAACTAAATTAGTAACCGAAGCCGAAGTTAATGTTGCCGTAATGCCCGCTTCCTTTGCATCAGGACAACCATCACCATCTGAATCTAAATCAAGATGATTCAAGATGCCATCTCCATCCGTATCATTCGAACAATATATCTTAGGGTGTTCACTTGGAATATAATCCGAGGCTACATCAAAATATACCTCATTCGCATATCCAGTATTATTAATCGCACCACCACTTGACCAAAATATATCATAGTACTGATACTTTGCAGCATTTTGAGTTACTGAAAATATATTTGCACTTGTAGCATATTGTGTTGTCGCTGGATAAGGGAAAATAGTAGAAGTTTCTGTCGCGGAATTTGTATTAATAGTTGCATCATAAGTTACTTCAGCTGTAGAAGTACTAGTACCTGAACCAGATAAAAATGTCCAATTCACGCCATCGTTTGATCCTCTTAAAATTAATTTAGTGCCATCATTAAAGTGTGAATATATCCCTGTGTATCCTAGATAAAGCTTTGAAAGTTTAACAGGAATATTCATATTAAACATATAAACCTGCTTACCAGATCCTAAAACATTTACTGTTGTGGTAGTCGTTTCCATTCTCACATCATAACTAACTCCACTATTTTTACCATCGACTAATTTTTGTGGTTGATTTTGCGGACTTGTCATGGATAAACCAGAAGTAACTTTAATATCTGAACGGTTACCATAATGCCAGTCATTTTCCGTGTAAAAACAATCAGGGGATTCAACCGCATCTAAAATTCCATCATTATCATCATCTAAATCAGTGTCATCTGAAATGCCATCTCGATCCGTATCTTTACAAGCTGCTAAGTTCGCACTTATTGCAAATGGATCATACATGGATGTATAATTGACCACACCAGCTGTAGCACTTTCATACACATTTAATAAACCGTTAGCATTCGTATCATCGCCAGCTGTAAATACTGGGTAAACTGTTGTGCTTGTAGCACTTAATGAACTCTTTGCTTCTATCGCATCCGAACATCCGTCATTATCTGAATCTAAGTCCTGGTGATTTAAAATTCCGTCCTTATCCGTATCGTTTATACAAACTGCTTTGGGACTTGTACTTGGTTGATAAGTATTGGCGGTTTCAAAATACACTTCATTGGAAATACCAGATGCATTTACACCTCCCCCAGAAACCCAATAAATTCTATAATATTGATATCTAGCAATATTTGCATCTGCAACCGTAAATGTGTTTGCCGTAATGGATCCTGTTACCCCCGGAATAGAGGTCACAGCCCCATAACCATCCCCCAAATTAGTCCACGTTGTATTATTATTCGATCCCTCTAATCTGATAACCGTACCGGTATTAAAATGGGTGTTCGTATTTACGTATCCTATATAAATTCTTTTTAATGCCACCGGCACCGGCATTTGAAAGCCATAAACCGTTTGAGCGGCAGTTGTGGTTGCATTAAAAATGACAGCATAATTTGCAGCTGCAGTTCCATTATCTCCATCCACTAGCTTACTTAAATCTCTATAAGTTGAACTCATAGCAAGCGAAGTGCTCTCTAGAATATCACTTCTATTTCCAGACAACCATTCTGCAGCCCTATAAAAACAACTAGGTGACTCAACCGCATCCAATACCCCATCGTTATCATCATCAATATCAACAGAATCAAAAACGCCATCACCATCGGTATCTGCACAACTCGCTAAATTTTTACTTATTGCTTGAGGATCATACTTTGAAGTATAATTAATTAACCCACTTTCAGAGGCCGTTTCAACACCATCTGCTAAACCATTTGATCCATAAGGTGCCGCAGCAATTGCGCTCGCCACATTAGCCGTAGTTGTTTTAACTACTCCATATAATCCATTTTTTACAGTTCCCGAAGATAAGGTGCCAGACACCCCTGCTTCTAATGCATCCGTGCAACCATCCCCATCAGCATCTAAATCTAGGCGATTTGATATGCCGTCGTTATCTGTATCTTGGTCAAAGAAGCAAGAAGCAAATACCGCTAAACCACCCGTTCCAGATGTGGAAGTGCCTCCAATGATTCTGAAACTTAATTCTGAAATACCCACTTCAGCTGCACCGGCAATATTTTTTAATTGCACAATACCCCAAGACTGAGTGGTACCCGTGTTAGCTAACGTTGTTCTAAAATAAGGCGTATTCGTAGAAAATGGCGCACCAAAATACTTAGTGAAATTACCATTAAAATTACCTGTATTATTAGGCTGTGGCGTCCAGATTGAATTAGTCGCACCATAGCTAGTTAATAAATTAAAATCTATACCAGCAATGATTGTCCCATCTTTTAGTTTAACCGTGAAATCGCCAAAACGATCGTCTTGATAGATGGAAGCAAACTGAAGTACCACATCAGATACAGGTTGATCAAAAACTATTCTATACCCATCTTCAGATTCTGTAAATGAATTTAACATCCATACTGGGAAAGCTGCGTTATATCCTAAAACCCCAGTATTGGTTCCATTGATATTTTTTATTGTATAATTAGGTGTAGTTGAACAAGAACTTTGTTCTGTTTGATCTAAAACACCATCATTATCATCATCTAAATCAAACACATCCGCAACTAAATCACCATCTGAATCTAAACAAGCAGAAGCTCCTGCGTAAATGGCATAACCATAATTGTAGGCACTTGAATAAATTCCATTATCTGCAACTGTTTCTAAAGCATTTGCAAATCCATTTGTTCCATAACCGCCGTTTGCAATGGATCCGGCAACTCCTGAAGTAGTGTTAGTAACGGCACCATTGCTTCCGTTTTTAACTATACCATTATTTAGGGTGCCTATAACACCGGCTTCTTTTGCATCTGGGCATCCATCGCCATCAGAATCTAAATCCAATCGATTAGGAATTCCATCGTTATCCGTATCAATATCAGTAGCACCACACATCACCCTAAACTCGCTCAAAAACATATTATAAGCTGCGCTAACAGTTATGCCATCCGTACTAACTTGATTAAGGCTATTATTATTTATATCATACCACCCATTTAATAAATTTAATTTTACTTTAGTTGCATTTAAAAAGGTTTGTGGAAAGTAAAATGGCTGAGCTCCACGGTTTGACCCACTTCCATTGGGTTGTTCAGTAGTGTAAATACCTGTAGTGAATACTTGTCCATTACTATAAGTAATTTCTACGGTAAAGTCTTTAGGCGGAGCATCACCACCTCCATAATTGTTTGCATCAGGTGCCCATAATACCACGCCACCAATATTGGAATTGCCTGGTAAATTATATTCTATAAATCCTGATGTTAAAGGTTCTCTCAAAAGCCACGCATCTTCTAAAACAGCAGGGGCAGAAGCTAATGCACTTAGACCGGTACCCGTGAAGCCGGTTCCGTCAATCGTACGGGTAGCTGTACTACCTCCATAAACTGGACTTGATGTTGCTGAACTTGGGGTGATAAGCAAAGATGAATTACAATTGGTCATTTCAATGACATCTAAGATGCCATCATTATCATCATCTATATCATATATATCTGTTACTCCATCACCATCCGTATCCAAACAAGCATTAAGACTAGCGTTTAATGAAAAACTATAATTATATGTACCACTATAAATACCACTTTCATTTGCCGTTTCTATTACATTCGCAAATCCATTTGTACCATAATTACCCGATGTTCCTGCAATCGCATTATCTAAAGTAGTTGTAGTAATAGAACCAATTGTTCCATTTTTGATTGCCCCTGAACTCAGGTTCGGAATATTCGTTTCTTTAGCATCAGGACATCCATCACCATCCGAATCTAAATCCAGATGATTGAAAATTCCGTCATTATCAGTATCACAAGTAAATGAACTAGCACTTGAATAAGCATCATAAAAAGCGGTGGCAATTTTACCAACATTGGATGCATACCAAGGTGTAGTCTGTGTAACTGAACCATCCACAAACCAAGACACAAAACGACTTTTATCCGTAGTTCCTGGTAATTGTTTTAATCCTACTACTGTTTCTGTTGCATTCGAAGAAGAACTAAATAAAATATCTGAACTGGCAACCCCTAACATAGGATAATAAATACCGCCTAATAATGCGCTTGTATTGAATTGACTAGCATAATTATTGGAAGTGTTCTTATTGTACGTTTCGTTCGTGTTAGTTGTTCGAGTAGAAGATATAGAATACGATGTACCAAATACCGTATTTAATAAATTAGTTAAGCCATTTTGATTTGCAACAACGCAACAGTTGTCTGACTCTATAACAAATGCCTTACTTGTTTTATTTTGTATGGCTGCTTGTAACGCAGTCCAATGGTTTGCGTGTATGGTATTAAATGCCGCACCACCAAAAACAACCATATCATAGCCATCATAAAAACCGGCAGGAACTGTCGCAGTTTCAATAATATTAGATTCCACAATACTTGCTCCTGCTATTTTATAATTATCAAACTCTGCAAATAAATTTGCGCGCATTCCCAAATAACTTTCTGAAGAACCTGCAAATAATATTTTACGCGGACGCATATCGCATTCAATCCTGTCTAAGATGCCATCATTATCATCATCGATATCATTTAAATCTGTTACTCCATCTCCATCTGTATCCAGACAAGCATTAAATGATGCATTAACCGCATATGCATAAGAATAAGTACTCTTATAAATACCTGACTCACTAATTGTTTCTAATCCATTCGCAAAACCATTCCTGCCATAATCACCGGGTACAATTCCATTATTGGTTGAAGAAAGTACACCCGCTTCTACTGCATCGTAACAACCATCGCCATCAGAGTCTACATCTAAATGATTCAATAACCCATCATTATCCGTATCTAAGTTTTGAGAACAATAAATGTCCTTTATTTCTATTAAAAAAATATCGTCAACTCCAAAATCCGCAGACATAGGTGCGCCTGTACTTTCAAAAAGACTAATGGCCATCGTAGACCTATTACCAGAATTGACCGTAACTTGCTTTGAAACCCAATTACCCGTTGTACCAAAATTTCCTTGTGTAGCTCCTCCATTAATACTATAACTAACGGCGGCAGGATTTCCATTTCTGATTGAAAACCCTAATTTATAGTTCGTATTAGGTTTAACAGTTACAGTTTGGCTCCAAAAAGCAGTAAATGGCGCCTCGCAGTCTGCATTAATTTGCATCGCATTTCCTTCCGATAAAGATCCTGTACTAGAAACCCAGCCTGTAGGCGAAACAATATAAGCTCCACAAGCTCCAATATTGCCTTTTGTATAGGTTGTGGTAAATCCAGTATCCCCTAAATCAAAGTCCCCATTATACACAAGGTTAAATTGTTTGATTGTTAGATCGTTAAATATTTGAAAATCGTTTGTTAATGACACACAACTATTTCCCTCTACTGTATCTAGTATACCATCATTATCGTCATCTAAATCAAAAACGTCCGCTACGGAATCTCCATCAGCATCAGTACATCCATTTACAGATGAATTTATTGCATTATTGTAAACGTATGATCCAGTATATATACCGCTTTCAGAAGCCGTCTCTAACGCATTCGCAAAACCATTATTTCCAAAAGTGGCGGCCGCGCTACTAGAAGTAGCCACCACACCTGTTGAAGTCAGCGTGGTATTAATGTTTGATTCTTTTGAATCCGGGCAGGTATCTCCGTCAGAATCTAAATCCAATCTATTAGGAAGCCCATCTCCGTCTGTATTAATATCAACGCAAGTGACTTCCCTAAAATACGCTTCTCTTGCCCAATTAGCTTGTCCTGTAACATTAATGGCAAAAATTCGATAATTAAAATACCCTTTATAGTTATCGGGCATATTAAATTTGATTGAATTACTCGTAGCTAATATCGGAGCGGTATTAGCAATAACTTGAGAGCTGACAATGTCCTCCCATGTAATACCATTATTTGATCCTTGAATTTTATAGGTTCCACCTGCTATAAAGGGGGTTTGACTTGCATTATTCTCGAGCTCAATTAAGTTGATCACTTTAGGAGTAACGAAATTAAATTGTAAAAGGGTTTTATTAGTGATGGCTGTCTCCGTAGGATATAATTGTTGAATAAGTGAACCATCCAATAATGCATTTAACCCTATTGTAGGTGCACTTTGAAAGAACCAGGTAATGCCAGAGCTTACAGTAATATCTGATTTACTCATGGATGTGCCGGTACATGTTTGTTCTACAAAGTCCAAAACACCATCATTGTCATCATCAATATCTGCAAAATCAGGTACGTTATCCCCATCCGAATCTAAACATGATGTGAAGCTGCTTGAGCTGATATTATTTGCAAAATTACACTCGTATATACTTGTATTTGATTTAAAATTGGTTGACCAAGTACTTAAACTAAATGGTGTTGCACTGGTTCCATTATCATTCACCACTGCAAAAATTCTAGAACCTCCTCCTACTAATTGAGCCTTAATTGAAACATTAGCAGATGCACCTACAGCAATAACAGAATTTGTTTGAAAGGTCCCTATCAAATTAGCAGCACCTAGTGTTGGATCTGCATCATATAATGAAACGAAGGTGCCAGCTGGTAACACTGTAGCACCCGTATTACTAATAGTTGCAGAAACGACCATGGTAGGACAAGAACCAGTAATTGAATTAATAGTGATTGTTGCATCAGGGGAATATGTAAATCCACTAGGAACACCATTCCCTACTGCATCAGAAAATTGCAATTGCGCTTCATTGTTGTTATAAGCTACAGAACTAGCCGCATTAATCTCAGTAGCAGGAACAGTTAAATTAGAATTAATATTTACAATACGGTAATTACGTTGATTCCAATAATTAGGTGCACCTTTCCAAGAAGAAGTTGCCGGATCACTTCCAAAAACCTGTAACATATTGTTACCTGTAACTGCGATCTCAGCTTGACCATCATTATTTAAATCGGCAACAATTGGATACTCCCCCCAAGTTGCTGAAGCAACAGCTGCAGTCGCATAATTAACTGGCGTTGCAAGATTACCGTTGATGATACGTAAAGTAGATTGATCACGGTATACAATTTCCCTCAAACCATTTCCATCAAAGTCAAATGCTGTAATACCAGTAGAACCTGACATATCATTGGTACCAAATGACCAAATATGTTGAGTCGTTGTTCCTGCAATTGTATTGAAATTTAAATTATAGGCTGTTACAGCACCCGAACTTGCACCTGATGAATTAATAATAACCGCCTCTGGTAGATCTGTGGATTTACCGCCCGTTGTTTTATCATTGTACACATTGGCAATTAAGGGTAAACCTCTAACACCCCAATTAAAAAATGGCGGCACTCTTTTAAAAAGTAAGGTATTTGCTAAATTGGTTCCATTGGGATCCCACATAACAACAAAACTTGAGCCATTGTAAACGATATCTAATTTACCATCACCGTTCATATCCCCAACAGCAGTGGGGCCATTATCGTTTGTGGCAATACCTGAACCCGAAACTGTACTTAAATCTTTTAATAAGGTCATTGTACCTGCTGACAGGTTAAACCCATAAACTCTTGAACCAAAAACTAATTCTTTACCGGGATTGGATGCAATAATGTCTACAACAATTACATCAATAGGAGTTCCAGTTGAGCCATATGTTTGACTGGTATAATTTAAAGGTAAACCAGCTACCCTTTTTACTAAAGCACCATTCACTATACCAAAGACATCCGAACCGATCACTATTTCGGCAGTACCATCTTCGTCGATATCAACAATATAGGGTGTTGCAGATTTAGTAATTTGGTTTAAAACGTTCCCATTATCATATTGTGAGGCTGTAGTAGATTTGTACAAATAGTTTAATTCAGTACCACCTGTGCTACTAAAAATGTATACAAAGCCTGACGCATTTACCATGACTACTTCAGGTGTTGAAGTGGTTGTAATTATATTCGCAATTGCAGGTTGAACGGAACGCTCATTTGTAGTTGTAATAACAAAATTCTTAGTGCCCGTAGATGAATTGGATCCATCACCTTTGTAAACAAAATATCCAGTATTATCACTAGCGGGAACAAGAATTTCTGAAATTCCATCCCCATTTAAATCAGCAGCTGTTGGGGTTCCTCCATTCCAAATCACAGCATTTGATTGAAATTTTTGAATCATTCCCCATGAGGTAGCTGGTGTGGGATTGTAAGGAACCACACACGGTGTTTGCGCAAAAGCAAACACAGCAACCAGCTGAAAACAGAAAATTAGAACGAAGCGAATCGGTAAACGTAATTTCATAAAGTGCTACGCCGATGCAGAAATAATACAATTCGGCAAACAAATAAAATGAAATCAGGTGTGGAGATTTGTCAAAAAAAGCGCATTTGACAGAATTTGGACGAATGAATTAACCTATTCTAGAGCTAAAATATTCCTTAGGGGTGCATCCTTTGGCCTTTTTGAAAGCCGTATAGAAACTCTGACGCGACCCAAAACCCGAGGCCTCAGCAATCGTTTCGATGGACGATTTCGCTAAATAGCTGGGGTCACTGAGCTTCTCTTCGATGTATGAAATCCGGTAATTGTTCAAATAATCCCGGAAGGAGATTCCGTGCGTATGCTTCATCGCCTGACCTATCATCCGGTGCGGATGACCCGTAAGCGATCCTAATAATTCTGCGGTTAATTGCGAATTCAAGAAGACCTCAGTCGTCTTAAAATATTCTTCCACCTTAGCCGCTAATTGTTGAAGGCGCTCACCCTCCTCATCCGTCATCACGACTTCTGGCTTTTCAGGACCCCGTAAATTTTCAGCCAGAATTTGAATATCAAGTAGCTTCGGATTAATCGCCAGATACAATAAATGAAAGACAAACTCCGCTACTAACAAATAGTCCGTATTAATAAATGACGTCTTACCATTATCCGTATAAATAAATGTATGCCAAATATAGAACAACGTACAAAACCGAAAGAGAAGAATCCCAATGATCCAATAATGAAACACCCCTTTCTCAAACAAAATCTGATTCTGCTTTTCTTTGCGAAACTGAACATAATAATAAACCATCGCTCCATAGAAAATCAAATACATCACGAACTTTGCATACACATGGCAGATCGGATCGAACCACATAAAATGAGGACTATAGGCAAAATAATCGCCCTGCGCTAACATCCATTTAACCTCTTGTATTTTCGTCGCCTTGTCACTTAGATAGAAAGGCATGTTCTCGATGAGCTGAAGGACGAAAGGTAGGAAAAAGAGCAGATGGGTACGCTTGAACCTTGCAGAAGGATGAAATAAATACCACAAAAACAGAAAGTTTAAAGGCGGTAAGGTATAAAAAAGAGGCGCCATCGTTCTAAAAAAATACGGCGTCTGGATGATATTCTTAGGAAGTAAAAAGTAGGCGGCCACCACTAAGTATCCGAGTAACAGAAACTCAACTGCAAGGATTTTGGCAACCACTAAATTCCCTTTTCGAAACAAAAAGTTCAGACCGAAAAGCACACAAAGCGAGCTGACGATAGAGAAAAGATAAACCGATCCGACGTTTGACATTTAGAACATTTGAATGATAAGCTAAATAACAAAAGTTGGACAAGTGTATCTGTCAAGAAAAATGCTTTCTACAATTTTTTGACAATTAGTTTTTATTCGTCTCTTTAGAAAAAAAAGCTGCCGGAGTGGATCCATGCAAACGATTTACGGCATTGTGAAGACCTTGCCTAGAACCAAAACCACTTAACTCCGCCAGCATATCTTGCGAATACTCCTGCCATTGCTTGTCAGAATTCCTTTGCTGAATGATGTAATTAATTCGCCACGAGTTAACAAAATCTGGATAGCCTAATTCATAGATATAGGCAGTGGTACGCGATAAATCTTTCGTCGAAATCTGAAGTTTCTTCGCCGTCTTTTCGAGCGTTAAATCCGAATCCAAAAACGGTTTTTCTTCCACAAACAGATCCTCTAAACGCTTCGCAATAACTTCATATTTTTTCAGTTTGACCGTGTCCTCATCTGGCTCAGGATGGCGCTTATCCTCCTGCAAACGCAACATGAGGGACTGAAAAGAAACCCCATCTAAAAGCGCCGGGCGATACAAAACGAAGGCTAAGTTCACAAAGGCCGCTAAGTGCATCAATAAATCCGCATAAGAAAAACGCAGATTATTAAAGCCAATGATTCCCAGTACGTAGGCAATAATAAATACGATCGATAGTAGATTTAATAGCGCAAATGAAAACAACCAATTCAGGATGAAGCTGCTTTTTTTATGATTGCTACGAAGATTCCTCAGCACTAATCCAAAGCTGGCAATGGCCATCAGGGTAGTAAACAAAACCTTTATCATCGCTTCCGTTTTAGGCGAGAAAAATGTCACCGTACCCGGATAATCAACTAGCGACTTATACTTCATAACGAGATTAATCTCCTGTATTTTAGTGGAGATAGGCCCAAAATAATACGGTAACAACTCCACCACATGCAGCACAAACGGAAGAAACAAAGCCACCTGCCAAGCTTGCAACTTTCGATGCGGATATAACATAAAATAGACAAACAGAAACGTCACAGGAGGTGTTAAAAAATGGATAGGAGATCCGACCATATACCAATGTGGATACTCCACTAACCGACCTCCTGTAGCGAAATAGGCGACTATAATCCGCGCACAAAAGACCAAGAAAAATAGCCCTAAAAACTTTGACGCTTTTGGCCCCTTCTTCGTAATCAGATGCAAACCGAACAGCCCCACAAGTGTGGAGATGACAAAATCATACAGAAGTTCGACGATGCTTAGCAAGGGTGTTGGGTTGTTTATGTCTGCAAAATAAGCATAATTATGGAAGGAACGCCATTCGAAAAGCGTTTGATTTTAAGTCCCGCTCTGAGGTATTTATTCCTACTGACTTGGCTTCTTTTTCCCATTCTTTGACTACCTCCTTCACTTCTTGGATGATCTTATCCGCCATTTCTGGTTCTAATCGATAGAAAGGTGCCGTTTCTTTTAACAAATCCCAATCGAGGGAATTATCTATATCCGAAATATTCAAATGTAGTCCTGACCCCGTTTCCACCGGATTAATATCGTAAGCGGGAGATAGAATCCATCCATCTTTGGTCCATAAAAATCCATGGTTACGGAGGTGATCATCCACATTCGAAACCGCTATAGAAAAGGCAATTCTGCGGTATAACTGGGCTAAATCCGCTTGGACATTTGCCCCTTGTCGACTGATAAATTCGACTAATTCTAAATAACTAGCCCCATCCTGACCATCTGAATGGCCTAAAAGCGTCATTGCAGAGGCGAAATGTTTTCTTTTTCCAGAGCTCGTTCGATCAAAGCGCTTCGTTAAAAAAGTATGTTGCTTAGTAGAATAAATTTCCGCTTTCGCCTCTGCCATTTCAATACCAGCTTTTATAGCCAAACGATGCGCCACTAGTTCCCAAGCGCCCACATCAAACGTATCCTGCACACTAGGGAATTTGGCAATCCACAAATGCCCTTTTGCATCCACTACACTTGCCTTCGGTCGCGCACCTCCCAGTGAAGAACCAGGCGCCACTAAAAGACTTAACCAACGCAAATAGTCTGGGTCATTACTCGCTTCATCGTTCTCTAAACGCAAACTTATTTGTTCTAATTCTCTAATGGAAGTCCAGACCGGAACCGCATATTGTTTATTATCGTCCAAAAAAGGTCCATCTATTTCCCTCTTAAAACGTAATCCCCCCATTCGATTCCCGTCAAAAACACCCAATAAAAAATCCAATTCCGTCAGATTTTGCACGGCCCTTTTCTCAAAACGCGCCATAGCCGCTTCCCTCCTTCGCAACAAAACTCTTCCCCAGCGATCTGGCGAGGAATCTAAAAACAAACCAAAATTCGTTTTATCATCACTCAAGTACTGCAAACCCTCACTAAAAACAAGATCCGGATCTAGTGTTTGAGCAAAATTACTCGACAACCATTCCTTCGAATAAACAAAGGAAAATACTTCTTTCCCTCGCAATAATTCCGATTGCAATTGACCCATGAGCACTTTTTCCTCCGGCAAACCCTCCCAATCAGCATAAACAAAAACACGTCGATAGGTCATCTTTCTTATTTTTTAGGTGCTCTCTGTTTAGTCACTAACTCCAAATCCTGTAATCGCCTACCAAGCACATCATCCTTTGCTAACAACAAAAAATCTTGCTCTAGTCTTAACACCTGTAAAACCATGAAATACGAGCCTATGCTCACCGTATCTACCCCCTTTTCAATCGAAACAAGTGTAGGACGACTTATTCCCGCACGCATCGCCACTTGCTCTGCACTCAATTTCCTACGCAGCCTGGCTAGCTTAATATTCTCTCCCATACCGGCTAAAATTTGACGGTATTTAGGTAAAAGCGGAAATCCTGAATTTGCCATAACATTAAATATAATTTACAAATATAATCATATTTGATAAATATAATTAACATTATAAATTTGATTTACCCTGAAAGTAAATTTTCCTATATTTGCCCCCATGAAACAATTCATTGTCCTCTTACTTTTCATCCCCTTATTCGCGCAGGCGCAGTTTAAAATCACGGTTTCCCGATCTAAGAACCCCATTTACTTCCGCGGAACCCTGTTCGATGAAAAGAATTTCCTGGCAAAAGACACCGTTCGAGGCACCGTTTTATCTTCTAAAACCCCTATCAAAGGCGGCATTTATTACTTACAATTCGCCCCCTCAAAAGAGCGCATTTATTTCAATATCGAGAACAACGACAAATTCGCTTTAACCTTTTCTGGTCCCGCATTTCTGGCTTCTGCCCATTCATCAGACCCTAAGAATGAGGTGTTTTTGAACTACCAAAGGCTCGAAAAATCGTTCTCTGTCATTGACTCATTGTACGCGGTGGAAATTGCACGTGGACGCAAATTCAAGTTCGCAGATAAAGCGGCCTTTTTCCAGTCCAAAACAGCTGCCTTAGTCGCTTTCCGTAAAAAGGCCCTCGTTTCGCTACCCCCATTTAGCGCGGTAGCCCTCTATTTCAAATCGCTAAATACACTCGACGAATCTATTCCAAGCCGGACAGATTACGCGGCTCGTTCCCGCTTTTTTTCGAAGATTCCGTTCAGCGATGGCAAATTATTATTTACCCCTGTTTTCCGCCCTTTGTTAGTGGAATACCTCTCCTATTTCCCTTTACAGGCGGATTCACTTCGCTTAGGTGTGGAAAAAGCCATGGCCAAAATCGACTGCGGCGCTAAGTCCTATCCCTTCGTTTTCGACTATTTCAGCTCCGTGATGAAGAACCGAAACATCGTGGGAAACACCGAGGGCTATGCCTGGTTTTTGACGAAATATGGCGTGGGTAATGGGTGCGGCGCGTTTACCGCCGCTCAGAAAAAGGCCTTTAAAGAAGAAGCTGAAAAATTAGGGGCATTAAAGACGAATACTTTGGCAGAAAATATCGTGCTGAAAGACACCGCCGGTGTGACGCAAGACCTACAAAATTTTGCATCGCAGAACGATTACACACTATTGATGTTCTACGCGCCTACCTGTGATCATTGCCAAAAAGAGGTCCCCGAAATCGACTCCACCACCTCCGTCATCGAGCGCATTAAGAACCTAAAAATCGGCCGCTTCGCCGTCTGCAACGAACCCGGTGTCTCCCGCGCTATTTGGCTAGACTTCATCAAAAAATACCACGTCACCACGAACGCTTTTCACGTTGACCTCCCCGCAAACTCCCCTATTCGCAGCACCTACGACGCCTTCGCAAATCCCACCTTTTATCTGTTGAATCGAAAGGGTGAAATCGTGGCTAAAAAAATCAGTCCAACGACCTTGCGGAAATACTTTGCTAGTCTGCCGGCTGCACCATCTAATGTGCCCTAGGGTGCTTTAATAGCACTATTGCGTGATAATATCTTCGAGGTACTCAGAGGACTTTTCGGGTATTGACAAAATCTGTCAATACTCTCCTTTCGATTATCAATAACCTGATAGGTTTGTGTTGAAAATTGTTAGAGGTTTGCAAAAATAACCACTAATAATATGCCCGAAATTTGCCGATTCTACGGCCTAACTATTTACATGTTCTTCAACGATCATCTACCTCCGCACTTCAAAGTGAAATTTGCAGAATTCGAAGCCAATATTAAAATTCTAGACGGCTCAATACTTACAGGAAATTTACCAAAGAATAAACTCAAGCTTGTACAAGCTTGGGCAGAAATTCATACATTTGAATTAATCACTATGTGGGATAGCAAGAGTTTTCACAGTATTAAACCACTTCAATAATGATACGCATAGATAAAATCATCGAAATTGCTCCCTATTATGTTGACTGCCTTTTTAATACGGGAGAACTAAAGCGAATTGAAGTACTACCCCTACTTTTAAATCACCAGGATTTAGATGGAATTGATCAATTAAAAGACCATTCAATCTTTGAAAAAGCGCTCATTGGCGAAATGGGCGAACTAAAATGGGAGAAAATCATTTTATCGCCCAAGGATGATTCTGGAAAGCGTTGGGATTACGACATCTCTCCTGAGTATGCTTATGAAATAGGCAACATTTTGGTTTAAATCCGGCAATTATTTAACCGTAAAATAAATCATTCACAATCATCATTAATCCATTTTTCCTCCTACCTTTATCCGAGTTTTAAACAAACACAAAATGAAAAAAGATGTAATTGTAGGCTAAGCGCCTAATTAATATTCGAATTGAAAAAGCCTGAATCTTCAGGCTTTTTTTATGCCAAAAAACGGGAAGCTTATTGACAGAAAGTGTCAATACCTGAAAAGCCCTCTGAGTGCCTCGACGTTTATTTCACACATTATTGCCCCCAGGCGACTTAATCGACATATTTGACTTAATCGCGAAGCGATGACTAAGCCGTAGGCGACTCTTTGACTAAGGCGCGAAGCGCCGACTAAACGGCCTCGCCGTGACTAAGCCGAAGGCGACTCATTGACTAAATCGCGAAGCGATGACTAAGCCACGAAGTGGCGAGTCGACTAAGCCCGCAGGATGCCTTCCGCCAGCACCCGATCATTCGAGAGTCGGGGAACTTTGTTTTGGCCCCCTAATTTACCCTGAGACTTCATGTATGAGATAAATGCGCCTGATGGTAAAGAGGTAAGGACTAAAGGTTGCAAGATAGACCCCGTAATTAGGTCGCGGTAATAGATATTTTGGGCGCACATCGAGGCATCGACTGCCGCTTGAAAAGCCTCCAAAGACACAGGAGGTGACGAAAATTCCACTAACCACTCATGATAAGGCAAACCAGAGGCGGGAGCCACCTGAGGAGCCACCGTAAACTCCACCACACGAGCTTCAGGACAGGCAGCAAGTCCTGCAGCTAAAGCCTTTTCGACTTCCTCTGCAATCACGTGCTCGCCAAAAGCCGAAATAAAATGCTTAATGCGACCCGTCACCACAATCCGATAAGGGTTCAAGGAAACAAACTTCACGGTATCGCCGATGGAATAAGACCAAAGTCCCGCATTCGTCGTCAATAAAAGCGCATAATTCACACCCAAAGAAACCTCGGTGAGGCTCAAGCGGACTGGATTTGCACCGAAATAAGTATCTGTAGGGACAAACTCAAAGAAAATGCCGCCGTCTACGTTCAATAATAGCCCTGGTTCGCCCGAAGAGTCTTGAAATGCAATGAACCCTTCCGAAGCCGGATAAGTCTCCACTACGTCGATTTCTCGGCCTATAGAGGCCATCAGTTTCTCGCGGTACGGTTCAAAGTTCACGCCACCGGTGACGAAGACTTGAAAATCGGGGAAGAGGTCGCCTATTTTTTGGCCTGATAATTCTTCCAACCGATCAAAATACATCTGCACCCAGGGCGGAATACCCGAAATCAAGCCCATCCGCTTCGAAATCGTTTCTTGCACAATGGCCTCGAGCTTTTGCTCCCAGTCTTCGATGCAATTCGTCTTATAAGAAGGCATTTGGTTTCCGCGCAGATAACCCGGAACATGGTGATTCACAATTCCAGAAAGACGGCCAGTAGGAACGCCATTGGTTTCTGACATCTCTGGTGAGCCACTTAAAAAGATCAGTTTTCGGTCTAAAAACGAAGCATTTCCGCTATAATGCACGTAATGCAAAAGCGCATCGCGAGCGGCGGTAATGTGAAATGGCATGGATTCCGATGAAATCGGGATGTATTTGACGCCGGAGGTGGTGCCGGAGGTTTTGGCGAAATAGGCTGGTTTGCCTGGCCAAAGAATGTCTTCCTTGCCCGCCACCACTTCATCAATATAGGGCTTAATGTCTTCGTATTCGAAGATGGGCACATTCGACCGGTAGTCGAGGTAGTTCTTGATTTTAGCGAAGGAATGGCCGCGGCCGAAGAGGGTTTTCTCCGCTTTTGCTACCATTTGCTTCAACCAAAAGTCTTGGCGCTCGAAGGCCTGCTCTTGACTTAAGCGGTACTTTTTAACGACACGGGCCGCTAGGGGTTTGGCAAAAAAGGAACGAATACCCATCGCTACACTATTTAAAGATGCCTTTCGGGTCTGGCATTTTCGCCGCTAACAATGACCCAAAATTCAAGTCCAATTGCAAAATATCTGCCATGCGAGCTTCGTGGAAATAGGTCCACGCTAACTCGTAATTTTCTTTATAATACGCCACCTGACAACGCTTCATCCACGCATTCGCATTCTTTGGATCTTGCGCTAAGGCATGCTTTAATTCCGTTTCTACTTCGTCCAACGTCCCGCATTCCATTCCCTTCTGATAGCAATCCAACTTCACGATGGCATAATCTACGCGCATCATAAATTGCGTGGAATCTAATTCTAATCCTTTGTTTAACAGACGAATAGCTAAATCATTGTCCCCTCTTTGATAGGAAATAACGCCTAAACCCCAAAACGCATCCACGCTATTCGGGTCCAAGGCGCTAATTAAATTAAAGCGCTGAGTTGCGGTGTCTAAGCGTGCTGTAGCCACATATTCCCAAGCTCTTTCCGCAAAGAAGGCAACGGCCTCAGCTCTCGAGCCAAAAGACGCATCACAGCTCGCCACGAACTCATTTAATTCCTTTTGATCCGCTTTCGAAAGCGGTTTCGATCCATACAAAACTTCATACTTCGCTGCGCGAACCGGAGTTTTTGTAACCGGAGTAGCCGGCGCCTGCGGCGCCGCCGCTTCCTTTTTATCCTTTTGCGCCACGGCCGCAAAACTCGCAAACAAAATCAAAAACAGAACTCTCTTCATAATCACAAAACTAACGTTTCTTTTTATTGGACGCGGCACCCGGACGGAATTTTGCATTCTTACCTGGGCGGTTATTGCGGACAATCGGCTTAGGTCCCTGAACGGCACCGCCTTTGGGTCCAGCCTTCGTCACGGCCTTTTTCTGAGGTACTTTTTTACCCGCAGCCTTGGCCTTAATGACCCATTTTTTATCGTGGAACGCCCCTTTAAAGTCTGGATCCTCGCGTTTGCGCTGATCATCGACTGCGCGTAACATATCTTGCTGCTCTAAAAACGGCGTTTCTTCGATCTTAATTCCTTCCGGCAGCTGTTCGATTTCGATCTTCTGCTGAATGATCTCCTCGATCTTCGTCCAGTGGTAGCTTTCTGCCAACGTAATAAAGGTAATCGACTCCCCTATCTCCTCCGCTCGACCCGTACGGCCGATTCGGTGGACATAATCCTCGTAAATCAAAGGCACATCGAAATTGATCACGTGGGAAACTTTCGGGATATCAATCCCGCGAGCCGCCACATCCGTGGTCACTAAAACGCGCACATTTCCCTCGCGAAATTGCGCCATGGCGTTGATACGCGTGTTCTGGCCTTTGTTCGAGTGAATTACACGAACCTGGTCTTTGGGTAATGATTTCAACAACCACTTCTCCACTTCATTTGCCGCATCTTTCGAGCGACAGAATACCATAACCCGATGAAAATCAGGATTTTGCATAAAGTAAGCCAGGGCGTGTAATTTCGTTAATAAGTTTGGCGCCTCGTAAACCGATTGCGTCACCTGGCTCGCTGGCGTTGCCTGCGGAGTGATTTCGATCTTCATCGGAAACTCCAAAAACTCGTGGGACAAGTTCTCCACCTTCTCTGGGAAAGTCGCGGAAAACAATCCGTTCATTCTTTTTTTATAGGGTATTTTCTCCAAAATCTGACGAATCTGCGGCATAAAGCCCATATCCATCATCTTATCTGCTTCGTCTAAAATCAAGAATTTCAATTCCTTCACCACGATCACGTCCTTGCGGTACAATTCTAAGAATCGACCCGGCGTAGAAACGAGGATGTCGATGCCCTCCTCGAGGGCTTGGATCTGAGGTTTTGGCCCTAATCCACCGTATAAGGCTAAAATACGCAAGTCCGTAAACTGCGCTAAACCGATCATCACGGTGTGAATCTGCATAACCAGCTCGCGGGTAGGCGCTAAAATCAAGGCACGCGGGTTCTTTCCCTGCGCATATTTGCAGCGCATCAAGATAGGCAAGGCATAAGCAGCCGTCTTCCCGGTCCCCGTTTGCGCAATTCCCAATAAATCGTGGCCTTGCAATAATAACGGAATGGCCTTCTCCTGGATCGGAGTTGGTTTCGTATAACCCACCGCGGTACACGCGCGTTGCAGCTGTGGATTTAATCCCAAACTTAAAAATTCATCCATTGGATTCGGCATTGTAGTAGATTTGCAAAGGTAGGGAAAATATAATTCTTACCTTTGAAACAAAATTATTGTTGTTTTGGCTCGAATAAAGGCATTTCTATTGAATCTAGGCCTATTGGTCGCACTCTCCTTCGCCACAGGGAGCCTTTCTTCGCTATTTTTGGCAGGCCTAGACTGGATTCAACACAACGGATCCTACTTATATGCCTTACCTCTGGTAGGTTTAATTTTCCAAAGCTTCAAAGTCCCAGCCTACCTCATCATCCCCGCCACCTGGCTCAGTCATCTAGCAGGCGCGTCGGTCGGACGTGAAGGAACGGCGGTGACTATGGGTCGGGTGCTGGGTGAGAAATTTTCAGACGTTGACCTATTCACTAAAGCCGGCATGGCCGCTGGCTTCGCCTCCGTTTTTGGGACACCGCTGGCCGGAGCCTTTTTTGCACTCGAAGTAGGAGAGGTGGGCAAAATTAATTTTCGCCACATTCCTGCCTGTCTATTAGCTGCCTTTTTCGCGAATTATGTCAGTCTCCACGTGTACGGCACAAAACATCTTTCTTACCCGGCCATTTTTTTACCCGAGTTTTCGGGTGCATTTTATGCAAAATTAGCGCTCCTGGGCCTATTTTTAGCCCTAATTGCCTTTCTCTATAAGCGCTCAGAATCGATTATAATTGCAGCGTTCGACAAATCACCCGTACAAGGTCCTCTAAAAGGGATTCTCGCGGGCTTGATTTTGTTCGGCGTGTTCAACGTCCCGGTGTTTGACGAAACGATCGGACTTGGTTCGGAATTTTTACTTCGACCATTTACGTCGGTCGCACCGGACTTCGCCCTTTGGAAAATGCTCGCGACAAACTTGAGTTTAGGTCTCGGATTTAAAGGGGGAGAAGCGACGCCCTTGTTTTTGATTGGGTCACATGCAGCGTCCGGTTTCGCCTCTTGGTTTACGTTGCCGGTAGGATTATCGGCGGCCATCGGCTTCGTCTGTTTGTATGGTGGTCTTGCCAAAACTCCCATCGCCGCCACCTTCTTAGGCATGGAACTTTTCGGTCCATCCGCCTGGTTCATTTATTTCATTATTACCCTAATTGTCTTATTCGGCTCAGGTAAAAAAGGAATTTTCTCTAATCAAACCTGGGCAGACTATCTGCCTAAACCGATATACTAAATGTCACTAATGTTTACAAAAGCCTTTGAACACTACGACTCCTTCCGCGAAAATCGCCTAACAAAACGCCGTTTTTCGGCGGCTCTTTGGCAAGAATTAATCACTGAATGGTCCACCCACTTTGCTGTCCGCGAACTAGGGAAAACTGAAGAGGACAGACCCATCCACGAGGTAAAATGGGGCGAAGGTCCTATCCAAGTCATCGCCTGGTCCCAAATGCACGGAGACGAAGCGACAGCCACTATGGCTTTAGCCGATATTTTTCGTTTATTATCCACGTCCTACAATCTAAGTACCGAGATCAAGCAAAAATTGCATCAGAATATCACCTTGCGCATCATTCCGCGCCTGAATGCAGACGGCGCAGAAAGATGGCAACGCGAAACGGCTTTGGGTATCGATATGAACCGGGATGCGACAAAACAAAACTCCGTAGAGGCGCGCATTTTATCAGCTTGGGCAGACGAAATCAAACCCGCTTTCGCCTTCAATTTACACGATCAAAACCGTTTGTATTCGGTAGGCAATAGCCCAGAACAAACCCATATCGCGTTTCTGGCCACTACAGGGGACGACGCAGGTACTTGGACTCCATCTCGCTTACGTGCTGGCCAAATCTGCCAACGAATGCTGCACCAAATCCAACCAATAATACCCGGTAAAATTGCGAAATGGACAGACGAATTTGAGTCCCGCGCTTTTGGTGATACCTTCTCGTCTCGCGGATACGGTTTGGTTTTATTAGAATCTGGCGGCGCTGGGTGGGACCTAGAAAAACAATCGCTACGCAAATTAAACGCTTGTCTATTACTCGATGCTTTCTGCGCCATTGCAGACGGAAGCTATGCTTCTGAATCTATTGCTGAATACGAGGCCTTACCTACAAACGAGCGAGCGATTGTGGACATCAAAATCACCGATGCGCCACTCAGTGCAACGGTTCGCGCAGACGTTTTATTTAACCTCGTAGAAACCCCAATGACCGACGGAAATATTCATTATTCATGGGTAGTCGAAAACATCGGAGACATGTCACCATTCTATGGATTAACAGAAATCGATGGGAAAGACTTACATTTGTCTCCTGATTCAAGCATTTCTTTAGGTGAAAATTACACCGAATTAGTCTTATTAAAAGACGGAAAACCCAGCTTTAAACTATCAGATTACACGCATAAAATACAATCCTAAATGACTTCATTACCTGTAATTATCATTGGAGTAAATCCTTTTGGCCTAGAAGTAGCCCACATCTTTCAAAAGAACGACGTCGTTATCTACGGATTCTTAGACGATGATCCTAAGAAAAAGGATACCAGCATTGGCGAAATTCCGGTTTTGGGAACAGCAGACGATGAGTCTTATTTCAAATTAATTGGGAAAAACTGCGGCGTATTTGTGGCCCTAGAAAACCCAACCGAGCGTAAGAAAATGATCGAATTGATCTTAGAAGAGCGCGAAGTAAAACCCGTAAACGCCATACATCCTACCGCCAATATAGCAGATGTAAAAAGCCTTGCGTACGGCGTATTCATCGGGAGCGGAGCGCAGATTTTACCTGAAACAAAACTGGGGGATCACGTCATCATTGGCTCCGGAGCCATCATAGAAACGGGTGCACAAATTGCTGATTTTGCTTCCATCGGAGCGGGTTCTGTGATAGGCAAAGAAGCAATCATTGAGAACAATGCCTATGTAGGAATTCACTCAACAATCGTGGGAAGTGTGAAGGTAGGAAAGAGCGCTACGGTAGGAGCGGGTAGTGTGGTAATTGAAAATGTCGCTGCCTCGAAACGCGTATTCGGCAACCCGGCTAAAACCCTATAATTTGACAATATTTTCTGGCGCAACTAGATCTAAAAAGTGAAAACGTAGATAGAGTTGCGCCACTACGATGACATCTTCTAGGCAATACTCATTGATCCTAGCTAATCCATTTTCCTTGTAGAAAACACGGTTCACCTGGTCTCCAGAAAGATCAGCTTTGGCCCCTGAAATACCCATCAATTCCGCTAATAATTCCAGCGAAGTATAGGATCTTCTATCGCCAAACTTCCACATCTCCATTGTATCCTGGTGGATAATTTCCCATGGTTTTTTGCCTTGTAATTGCAACGACTTCGGAATCTCCAAACCGTTAACGAGCATGCGTCTACACAAATACGGGAAGTCAAATTCCTTTCCATTATGCGCCACCAGCGTTAATTCTCTCGACTTATAGGTCTTGTTTACGAAGGCGATGAACTCCGTGAGAAGCGTTTTTTCGTCTGCGTGGGCAATCGTCTTCACTTTTAAGGCCATCTCACCCTGTTTGTTAACGAACAAAAAGCCCATTCCCACGACGATTATCTTGCCAAATTCCGCATATAAGGGCGCCTTTTCGAAATACATCTCTTCTAAGCTAATATTGGCGGGATTTATTAAATTCTTCGCCTTTCTTAGCCAAAATTCTTTCATTTTATCTGAAAGTAGGGCAAAATCGGATACTCCGGACGAAGTTTCGATATCAATGAAGAGGGTATTCTTGAAGTTCTTTAAGGTATCCATATTTCATGTTCCACGTGGAACGCGTAAATCTTATGCTTTCAATGTTTCACGTGAAACATTCACTAATTCCATTTTAAATAGATCATTCAAATGCCCTTTGACAATAGCCGAAACACTTTCAAAATCCATTTCCTTGCCTAATTCCTGCTGCAACGAAGTAACTCCACGGGTCGCAATGCCACAAGGCACAATGTGAGAGAAATAGCTCAAATCCGTATTGACGTTCAGCGCAAAGCCGTGCATGCTTATCCAACGAGACGCCTTCACGCCCATGGCACAAATCTTGCGAGCGCCTTCTTCTGTAGGATCAATCCACACACCCGTCAAGCCCTCAATCCGGCCAGCTACTAACCCAAAACCCTCACAGGTTTTAATAATCGCCTCTTCCAGCATACGCAGATATAAGTGAATGTCTGTATAGAAATTCTCTAAATCCAGAATAGGGTAGCCCACTAATTGGCCGGGTCCGTGGTAGGTAATATCACCGCCTCGATTCGTCTTAAAAAAGGTAGCACCTATAGTAGACAAGAACGATTCTTGCAACAGCAAATGGGACTCGTCACCGCTCTTACCTAGGGTGTATACGTGGGGGTGTTGGCAAAATAGAAGGTAATTATTCGTGATGACTTTTGGGTCCTCTTCAAGGCCTCTGTTATCTAATTTCACTGTCGCTATGCGATTTAATAAAGTCTCCTGTAGATCCCAAGCTTCCTTGTATTCTATCAGTTTTAAATCAACAAATTGGACTTCTTTATTCTGCTTCATTCTTTATCAAAAGGCTGATAGCGCCAAACTATTCCCCGGGCTACCTTTAGGAAAACAAAGATACAATAATGGCAAAACATATAACACAAGGAAAATTAGGTGAACAAATTAGCGTAGACTACCTACTAAAAAACGCCTATACCATCGAAGCAAGAAACTACCGCTACAAGCGAGCGGAGATCGACATCGTGGCTAAAAAAGGGGATCTCTTAATCTTCATAGAAGTCAAATCCCTTCGCAGAAATACCCACGGACATCCGGAGCAGAAAATCACCCAAAACAAAATAAGGCTCATCAGTAGGGCTGCTTGTGCCTATCAATACCAGCATAAATGGCGCCAAGAAGTTCGTTTTGACAGCATTTCGGTGAATTTTTATCCACAAGCGTTCAAAATAGAGCATTTCGAGGATGCTTTTTCGTAAATTCGCGCTTTAACAGCGCGCACATGATTCAATTTTGCACAGAAGACATAACATTCTCCCTAAAAGAGAAGTTAAAACACAAAGCCTGGTTAAACGAGGTGGCGAAACAAGAAGGGAAAAAGATCCTAGAACTAAGCTATGTCTTTTGCTCCGATGATTATCTGTTACAGATTAACCAGGAGTATTTGAACCACGATACGCTAACGGATATCGTGACTTTTGATAACTCAGAAAACCCAAAGAAAATCGAGGGAGATATCTTTATCTCGATCGATCGCGTGAAAGAAAATGGGGAAAAGCTCGGTACTTCTGAAACAGAATTAGAGCGCGTCATGGTACACGGTTTATTGCACTTACTAGGTTATAAGGACAAGAAGAAAGAGGATAAGGCGTTAATGACCGAGAAAGAAGATTTTTACATTAAACAATACTAAAATGTTTCACGTGAAACATGCATAGCTATGCTAAATTCATACGATGTAATTGTGGTGGGGGCGGGACACGCCGGATGCGAAGCAGCTTATTCGGCGGCGCAGATGGGCTCACGTGTTTTGTTGGTCACGATGAATATGCAGACGATTGCTCAGATGTCATGCAACCCAGCGATGGGGGGTGTGGCGAAGGGTCAAATCGTTAGAGAAATCGATGCCCTAGGTGGAATGTCTGGAATCGTTTCAGACAAAACCATGATTCAATTCAGAATGTTGAACCGTTCCAAAGGTCCAGCGATGTGGTCACCCCGTTGCCAATCCGATCGGATGCGTTTTGCAGAAGAGTGGAGAAATGCATTAGAAGGGAATTTGAATGTTGATTTTTGGCAAGATTCTGTTCAACAATTAATCGTAGAAAAAGGCGAAGTGAAAGGGGTCATCACCCGCATGGGAATGACCTTCACCGCACGCGCCGTGGTACTAACGAATGGTACCTTTTTAAATGGCTTGATCCACATAGGGGAGAAGAATTTTGGCGGAGGAAGAATGGCAGAACCGATGGCCATCGGACTAACCGAACAACTCGTCAACTTAGGTTTCGAATCCGGAAGAATGAAGACAGGAACTCCGCCGCGTGTAGATGGCAGAAGCCTAGACTTCGCAGCCATGGAGGAACAAAAAGGCGACGAAAACCCAAGTTCCTTTTCGTACTTAACAGAAACTCCGCTGACGGAACAACGCTCTTGCTGGATCACGCATACGAATACGAAAGTACACGAGGTCTTGCGGAAAGGTTTCGACCGCTCGCCTATGTTCGCCGGAAGAATTAAAGGTTTAGGCCCGCGTTACTGCCCATCGGTGGAAGATAAAATCAACCGCTTTGCAGACAAAGATTCGCACCAGATTTTTGTGGAACCAGAAGGCTGGAGCACGGTAGAAATTTACGTCAATGGATTCTCGACTTCCTTGCCAGAGGACATTCAATTCGAAGCGATTCGTTTAATCCCAGGATTTGAAAAAGCGAAGATGTTCCGTCCGGGTTATGCCATCGAATACGATTATTTCCCGCCTACCCAATTGACTCCCACCTTAGAGACGAAGCGCGTGAAAGGCTTATTCTTTGCTGGCCAAATCAATGGCACCACAGGTTACGAAGAAGCCGCTTGCCAAGGACTAATGGCGGGTATCAATGCCCACTTAAAAACGCACGAATTAGATCCATTTACGTTGTCTCGTTCGGACGCTTATATCGGAGTATTAATCGATGATTTAATTAACAAAGGAACAGACGAGCCGTACCGCATGTTCACATCCCGTGCCGAGTTTAGAACGCTGCTAAGACAAGACAATGCGGACGAACGCTTGACCGCGAAAGGATACCAATTGGGTTTGGCGACCGAGCAACGCTGGAATAAATTCCAAGAGAAGAAAGCCCAAGTTGCGGCTTTGACAGAGGAAATAAAAAATACGAAAGTAAAACCAACGGAAGTAAACGACTGGCTAGAGCAGGAGGGAAGCGCGACCTTAAAAGAGGGGGCGCCCATCGTGAATTTATTACGCCGTTCCGATTTATCCTTCGACCGCATCGCAACCCACCCAAGTGTGGAACCGATCGTTAGAAACTATTCACAAGAAGTACGCGAACAAGTGGAGATCCTTGTGAAGTATGAAAGCTATATTGAGAAAGAACGTTTAATGGTAGACAAAATGAAATCAATGGAAGACTTAACGATTCCAGCGAATTTTGATTACGATAAAATCAAAACGCTTTCGACAGAATCGCGCATTAAATTGAAATCGATTTTGCCACAGACCATCGGACAGGCAAGTCGCATTTCTGGCGTATCCGCATCGGACGTTTCGATCTTACTTTTATTCATGGGACGCTAATGGAAAATATACAAAACTGCCCCATTTGCGGATCGCCTGATTCCGCCTTGAAATTCAAGGCGAAAGACTATACCGTATCGAACGAACTGTTTCATATCGTGACCTGTCATTCATGTCAGTTGATCTACACGAATCCACGACCAGCAGCACACGAAGCGGGACCTTATTACCACGCGAGTGCCTATATTTCGCACAGCGATACGAATGAGGGAATTGTCAATAAGTTATATCACGCCGTACGCAAATTCACCTTGCAGTCGAAAACGAAGTGGATTGAGCCAGAGAAAAAAGGAAATAAAGAACTGCTAGATATTGGCTGTGGAAACGGCCACTTCTTAGCGGCCGCGAAAGAAAAGGGTTGGCATATTAATGGCGTTGAATTAGACCCAGAAACGGCCGCTAGAGCTGCGAAATTAACGGGCCTACCCATTGCGCCGTCTTTAAAAGAAATCAGCTCAGACAAAAGCTTTCAGGTGATTACACTTTGGCATGTGTTAGAACATGTCTACGAACTAGACGAATATTTTCAATTCTTCAAAAGCAGTTTAGCGCCAGACGGAAAATTGCTTTTAGCCTTGCCTAATCCCGCTTCCTTCGATGCAAACCATTTCGAACAATACTGGGCAGCCTATGATGTTCCACGACACATTTACCACTTCACCCCAGCAACCATCACCGCATTAGCGGCTAAATACGGATTTAAATTAAAGAAGAGTCGCGGACTGATCTTCGATAGCTTTTACATTTCTTTGTTAAGTAACGAATACAAAACGGGGAACAAGCGCTTACTTCATTCGTTCTGTATTGGTCTACTTTCTAACCTACGAGCGATGCTAGGCAAGCCGAATTTTTCTAGTAATTTATACTTTTTTGAACATGCGTAATTACCTGAAATTCAGCTTATTGTTTGCATTTTTAGGCCTAGGAATTAGCTTAGTGTTTTTACAAAGTTGCGCCCAAATGGCTTCGCCTCCAGGTGGCAAAAAGGATACCTTAGCACCGGTGGTTCTGAGCTCTATCCCATTAAACAAAAGCAAGAATTTCAAAGGCAAAAAAATCGAATTAAACTTCAACGAATACGTCACGGTTAAAAACCTAAATCAGGAACTGTTAATTACTCCTTCAATTGGTAATTACGAAACGCGGATTCGGCCTTCTGGCTTAACACTCGTTCTGGACAGTGCTCTAAAAGATAATACCACCTATACCTTTAACTTTAGAAATGCCGTAGAAGATATCGCTGAACGGAATAAAGGCAAGAATATAAAACTCGTTTTCAGCACCTCAAATGCGATTGATTCCTTGAAAATTGAGGGTCGCGTAAAGCACCTGTTAACTAACAAGAAAGCCGATAATATTACGGTGGGACTATATCCGTACACGGATAGTTTGTCCATCGACAAAGCGAAGCCTTACTATTTCGTTCGAACGGATACGTCTGGTACCTATGCTTTGGAAAACTTAGCTGCCGGGAAATACTACATGGCAGCCTTCGAGGACGCAAACAATAACCTGGTTTATAATTCCGCCAAAGAATCGGTAGACTTCATCACAGAACCCTTCATCGATCTACGCAAAAATGAGACGCGCAACTTTAAAATCGCCCTACAGAACCAGGATCCGCTAAAATTAAGCAAAACGACCTCCACCGCAAAGACCATTCTTTATGAGTTTTCGCGCGGAATTAAAGCAGCCGATTTGCGCTTTTCATCGAGCGAGAAACCGCTCTATCAAATTGAAAACGACCGCAACTTACGCATCTATGCCGGCGGATTAAATAAAGCGGACACACTAAAAATTGAAGCCGCATTAGAGGATTCAATAGGCAGAAAATACGAGTTCAAACTAAAGGCAAAGTTCCGAGAATTGGCGAAGAAAGAGAAAGTAACCTATACAGCACTCGGTTTCGACGTGTTCCCTAAGGTGGGCGCACAAATCGTTCCTACAGACTCCCTGCTCCTGATTTTCCCTAAACCCGTATTGCAATGGGTCTCTAAAAAAGTACACATTTTAACGGAGAATGAGGATGACTTAACCTTCCCAGATGAAGCATTCTCTTGGAACAAATTCCAGAATGTGTTGACCATTAAAAGTACGTTTTTACCTAAGGCGCCCAAGTTCACTTTGGCCTTAGATAAAATTGCTTTCGTGGGCCCAGAGGCAGATTCTACAAACGAATACAAGCAAGTTATTAAACGTTTAGATCCGGAAGAAACAGGTGTCATCGAGGGAGGTATTCGCCAGCCTGGTCATTATATCTACCAGCTATTAAAAGGCGAGAAGCTTGAAAAAGCCTATGAGCAAAAATCAAGCGGTCCTTGTTCTTTTGTAAACGTGGAACCTGGCCTTTATACCCTAAGAGCCATCGTGGATACCAACGAAAATGGCCAATGGGACATTGGAAATTACAAGACACGGACTAAATCAGAAGAGGTTCATTACTTTGATACGAAGATCAAATTAAAGGCCAACTTCCAGTTAAGTGACTTGTGGATAACCCTACCATAGCAGTGTGGATAAGTGCCCTTTTTATCCACATTCTATCCACATAAACCGTGGATAAGTGTGCATAAGTTTTTACCCACACACTCCACTGTGGATAAACTCAGACTTATCCACAAGTTGTTAGCTACTTATCCACACAGGTGTATTGCGTTTCGAATTTGCAAAACTCACTGATATCAAGCACTTACAAACACGATTTTGAGTTATCCACTTATCCACAGAGAACAACAAGAAGAAACAAAAAAGAGATTTAAAAAACTTTTTCTTTTTTTAATTTATGTGTGTGGATAAGTTTTAAGCTGAAAAAGAGGTTTTGATGCTTTTTTGATATTATAGGTATATAAAATAGTATAAGGAGATAAAAAAAGAGTAAATCACCTGTTCGAATGTGGATAACTGGTGGATAAGTAAATTAGGTGCAAAAAGAACTATATTTAATACAATTTGGCTAAATTGCCGCTTCTAAACCCTTCAGACAAATGGTTCATCAACAATTCAACCGCGTATTCGACTTATTGACCGCGTACAAAAGTTTTCAAAAAGAAGACCTCTTTAATAAAAAGAGGGATGGCGAATGGAAAAACTATTCATCGGCAAGTACTTTAGAAAATATCCAAACCCTAGCCTTAGGCCTTTTAGAACTCCAGGTAAAACCGGGGGATAAAATTGCGATCATCTCGGGTAATCGTCCGGCTTGGAATTTCGTAGACTTTGCTGTTCAAATCATTGGAGGTGTGACAGTACCCATGTATCCCACCATTACGATTGAAGATTATGCGTATATTTTCAAAGATGCTGAGGTGAAATACGTCTTTTGTGAGAATGAAGAATTGTATTTAAAAGTAAAGGAAGCCTCGAAAGGGAATAAGCAAATCAAAGGCGTTTATACCTTTGATCCAGTAGCGGATATCGAGATGTGGACGGCAGTGAAGGAATTAGGAGAAGGAAAAGACGTTGCCGTTTTACAGCCTTTGATGGATGCGGTAAAACCTAGTGATTTATTGACGTTAATTTATACCTCTGGAACCACAGGTCGTCCGAAGGGTGTCATGTTAACACATCACAACATTGTCAGCAATATTAAGGCCTTGATTCGGGGCAAATTCTTTGATTTATATGCCAGTGATCGCGCGTTGAGTTTCTTGCCTTTATGCCATATTTACGAGCGTACAGATGTGTACATGTACATGTATTACGGTGTTGCGGTCTACTATGCGGAGAGTATGGAGACGATTGCAGATAATATTAAGGAGGTAAAACCGGCAATGTTTGCGACCGTTCCACGTTTATTGGAGAAGGTTTATGATAAGATTTTGGCCAAAGGAAATGAGCTCACCGGCATCAAACGGACGCTATTCTTTGGCGCTTTGGAATTCGGTTTACAATACGATCCCATGGAGAAACTAGGTTTACTAGATTCTTTAAAACTGGCCTTTTACAGAAAAGTTATTTTCAGCAAATGGCGTGAAGCCTTGGGCGGAAGCGTTCGATTGATAGCTTCGGGTTCTGCTGCATTGCAACCTCGTTTATCCCGTGTTTTCTGGGCGGCCGGCATTCCGGTTTCGGAAGGCTATGGTTTAACCGAGACTTCGCCCGTTATTTCGGTATCACGTGTGAATCCACCGGATTTTAAGGTAGGCTGTGTGGGTTCTTTAGTGGACTCGATAGAATTGAAGATCGCAGAAGATGGGGAGATTTGTGTGAAAGGGGATTCGGTGATGGTCGGTTATTACAAAAATCCAGAGGCAACGGCTGAGGCGATTGATACAGAGGGTTGGTTCCACACGGGAGACATCGGAATGATGGTAGACGGAAAATATTTGAAGATCACAGATCGCAAGAAGGAGATCTTTAAAACGTCTGGTGGAAAATACGTAGCGCCACAATTAGTGGAGAATAAGCTAAAAGAATCAGCCTTTATTGAGCAATGTATGGTAGTGGGCGAAGGCCAAAAATTCCCATCAGCACTCATCATCCCAGAATTTAATGCCTTGCAAGTGTGGGCGGATCAACAAGAATTAGGCGTAAAAGGCCCAGAAGCCTTGATCAAAAACCCGAAAGTGTTCGCTAAAATAGAGCAAGAAGTTTTGGAAACGATGGCTTCGGTGGCCAAATACGAACAAGTGAAAAAATTCGTTCTCTTGCCGCGTTTGTTCACGGTAGCGGATGGAGAAATCACCCCTACCTTGAAATTAAAGCGCAAGGCGATTTACGCGAAACATGAAAAGGCAATTTTGGCCTTGTATGAATAAATTGCGTTAGGCCTCTTTTTTGCGTAATTTTGGTTTCTTAATGAATCGTATGTCGACAGGAAAAAAGGTAGCCCTTATTACGGGTGTAACAGGACAAGATGGCGCTTATTTAGCGGAATTTCTTTTAAATAAGGGCTATATCGTGCACGGTATCAAGCGCAGAAGCTCGTTGATTAATACCGATCGCATTGATCATTTGTACCAAGATCCGCACGTGGATTCGGCCTCTTTTATCTTGCATTACGGAGATTTAAGTGATTCCACGAATATCATTCGCATCATTCAAGAAGTGCAGCCGGACGAAATTTACAATCTGGGGGCGATGTCTCACGTGAAAGTATCTTTCGACGAACCCGAATATACAGCGCAGGTAGACGGCATCGGAACCTTGCGTATTCTAGAGGCCATACGTTTGCTAGGTTTGATTAAAAAGACCAAAGTGTACCAAGCGTCCACTTCGGAACTTTACGGCCTGGTACAGGAAGTTCCGCAATCGGAGACGACCCCCTTCTACCCGCGTTCTCCTTATGCCGTTGCTAAATTATACGGCTACTGGATCACGGTCAATTACCGCGAAGCCTACGGCATGTTTGCAGTAAACGGTATTTTATTTAATCACGAATCCCCGCTTCGCGGCGAGACTTTTGTGACGCGCAAGATTACTCGTGGGGTTGCCCAAATCGCTTTAGGACACGAGAAAAAGATTCACTTAGGTAATCTAGACGCGAAACGCGACTGGGGCCATGCGAAAGATTACATCGAGGCGATGTGGTTGATTTTGCAACAAGATACACCAGAAGATTACGTGATCGCAACTGGCGTTACAACGACCGTTCGCGAGTTTATTCGCCTTTCATTTGCGGAATTAGGCATTGAAGTAGCCTTCTCAGGTGAGGGTGTGAACGAAAAAGGAACCGTCGTTTCTTGCTCGAACCCGGCCTACCAAGTACCGGTGGGACAAGAAGTGATCGCGATAGATCCTCGCTATTTCCGTCCTACGGAGGTAGAATTATTGATCGGAGATCCCACGAAGGCCAAAGAAAAACTAGGTTGGACCCTCAAATACGACCTAGCCGCTTTAGTAAAAGATATGGTGCAGGCAGACGTAAAACTTTTCTCGAACAAATAAGATGAGTACACGGATCGCCATTATTGGCTTAGGATATGTGGGTTTTCCGCTGGCAGTGGAGTTTGGAAAAAACATCCCTACCCTCGGTTTTGATATTGATACCAGCCGCATCTCGGAACTAAACACGGGTTTTGACCGCACACAAGAAGTGACCGCGGAGCAATTAAAGGAATCTGTTTCTTTAACATTCTCTTCGAATGTCACGGATTTAAGCACTTGCAATACCTTTATTGTTACGGTTCCTACCCCGATTGACCACTTCAAAAAGCCGGATTTAAGTCCCCTGTTGAAGGCATCGGAAATGATCGGGAAAGCCTTGAAAAAAGGCGACTTAGTCATTTACGAATCCACGGTTTATCCGGGTTGTACGGAGGAAGATTGCGTTCCGGTTTTGGAGAAATTCTCCGGATTAAAATTCAACGAGGACTTTTTCTGCGGCTACTCGCCAGAGCGCATTAACCCAGGCGACAAGGTAAACACCTTGACTAAAATCAAGAAAGTTACGTCCGGATCTACTCCCGAAATCGCCGAAAAAGTCGACCAACTTTACCGCTCCATCATCACCGCAGGAACACACAAAGCGCCTTCGATGAAAGTAGCCGAAGCGAGCAAGGCCATCGAAAACGCCCAACGCGACGTCAACATCTCGTTCGTAAACGAATTAGCCTTGATTTTTGATCGCATGGGCATTGACACCACCGAGGTGTTAGAAGCTGCCGGAACGAAGTGGAATTTCTTGAATTTCAAACCCGGATTAGTAGGCGGCCACTGCATTGGCGTGGACCCCTATTACCTATTACACAAATCCGAAAGCCTGGGTTATTATCCACAAGTGATCCTTTCGGGTCGCCGCGTGAACGATAACATGGGCATTTTCGTGGCGAATAAATTAGTCAAACTATTGATTAACAAAGGCCAAAAAATCGGCGGCGCCAAAACCCTCATGCTCGGCATCACCTTCAAAGAAAACTGCCCAGACATCCGCAATTCCCGCGTGGTGGATATCTACAAGGAATTGGTGGACTTTGGCATGGACGTAGACGTCTACGATCCCTGGGCTAACGCAGCTGAAGTGAAGCACGAACATGGCATCGAACTCGTCTCAGAACTAGCCGATAAATACCAAGCGATCGTTTTAACCGTAGCCCACAACGAATTCCTTGACCTTCCCTTCGCGGCCCTGAAAGCAGAAAACGGAATCATTTTCGACATCAAATCTATTCTTTCCAAAGACCTGGCTGACGCCCGCTTATAAACATGGCTTGGTACGCGATTTATACGAAATCCAGAATGGAGAAGAAAGTCTCCTTGCGCCTCGAAGAGCTAGGTATCGAAGCCTATTGCCCTACCACTAAACGCAAGAAGCAATGGTCTGACCGCAAAAAATGGGTCGAAGAAATCCTCTTCCGCTCCTACGTCTTCGTTAATATCGACCTAGAGAAACAAAGTGGCCTAGTCCGCCGCACCTTCGGTGTTGTGAACTTCGTCTACTGGCTCCATAAACCTGCCGTCATCCAAGACGCAGAAATCCTCGCCATCAGACAATTCCTATCTGACCACCTCGAGGTAGAAACCATCGGCACCACCGCAAAAATCGGCGACTACATCACGATCGAATCAGGCCCACTCACCGGCCAAACAGCCAAGATTGTAGGGCTAAAGAATAAGCATGAGGTCCGCCTCAAAATAGAAAGTTTGGGGTTTGAGTTGGTGGCGGCCCTGCGGGACGCAGGAGATAATAGATTATAGAGTAGAGAGTAGAGATAAAAAAGAACCCATCTATACTCTCTACTCTATTATCTATACTCTAACTATTACCCAAAAAAAAGATAGCTCACCCCTATCGCCGTCACGATCCCCACCAAGTCCGCCGTTAACCCCGCCCATAGCGTGTAGCGAATGTTGCGTACCTGGACAGAGCCGTAGTACAGGGCGATGACGAAAAGGACGGTTTCGGCGGAGCCTTGGAAGACGCAAGAAAGGCGGCCGGCGAAAGAATCGGGGCCGAACGTTTTCATCGTGTCAATCATCATGGCGCGCGAGCCGCTACCAGAAACGGGGTGTAAAAGGGCGGTCGGCATCGCATCTGTGAAGCGATTGTCTATGCCCATATAGTTAACAGCCATTTTCATGCCGTCTACGATGAAGTCTAAAACGCCGGAGTTACGTAGGCAAGAAATGGCTACGAGCATGCCTACGAGGTAGGGAATGATGCGGACAGAGGTTTCGAATCCGCCTTTGGCGCCTTCCACGAAGGTTCCGAAAATATCTACTTTCTTATAAAAGGCAGCAGCAATGAAGGAGAAAATCAGGGCGAAAAGGATGCCGTTACTAAAGAGTTTCGATTGGATGTCGATTTGCTCTTTTGGCAGGCTGCTGAAGTACCATAAGATGCCTGCAAGGATGGCAGTAATGCTGAATAGCCAGCTGAATAGTACGGGGTCAAACAGGCGAATTTTTTGCTTGAAGGAGACGAAAATTAGACCTGTGATGGTGGCCGCGTAAGTGGCCATAAGGCAGGGAATAAAGACGTCTGAGGCATCTTGGGCACCATAAATGGCCCGCTGAGCCATGATGGAAAGTGGGATTAAAACGGGGCCTGCGCTGTGGAGCACTAGGAACATGATTTGGGCGTTAGAGGCGGTTTCTTTGACCGGATTCAAATCCTGTAAACCCTGCATAGCCTTTAAACCGAATGGAGTAGCAGCGTTATCTAACCCTAACAGGTTTGCGGAGAAGTTCATGATCATTTGGCCGTGAACGGGGTGGTCTTTTGGAACTTCAGGGAACAAACGAGAAAAGAAAGGTTGGATTTTACGGGCCAAAAAATGAATCGCACCCGCCTTCTCCCCTACTTGCAAAATGCCCATAAAGAAGGCCATGACGCCGGTTAATGGAAGCGCGACTTTCATGACGGCCACTTCTGCGGAGTCAAACATCCCGTCTACCAGGATTTTAAATATGTCCGTATTACCGAAGAAAATGAATTGAATGAGGGCGACGACGAACGCGACACCGAAGAACAAAAACCAAATCCAATTTAAAGCCATAGGTAAGAGAGGTAAAAAACGATTAAATTTAGGGAAAATTCCGTCAAAATGAAGAATCTATTCGCTAAAGCAGTCATCATGCTGCTAATAAGTCTATCAGTAAAGGCTCAAAAAACGACTTGTGCAGCCGAATTATCGTTGCAGAAACAGGGGTTACTAGAGGTTACGTCCCATGTTCCAGGTGTTTTAGTCGAATTAAAATATGCGACAACTGATAATTTTATGAAGAAGGACGTGTATGGTTGTTTGACGCATGCGTATTTACAAAAAGAGACGCTGGCGATGCTGAAGAAGGCGCAGGAGAATTTGGAAAAAGCGCATCCTGGCTATCATTTGTTGATTTATGATGCGGCCAGACCGCTTTCGAAGCAGTGGGAACTTTGGAATACCTTAACGGAATATAGCCCAGAAAAACGCCGGACCTATGTGGCGGATCCCAAGGAGCATTCGATTCACAATTATGGAAGTGCGATCGATTTGACGGTGGCGGATGAGACAGGAAAGCCGCTGGAGATGGGGACGAAATATGATTTCTTTGGCGAAATGGCCTACCCGAAAGAAGAAGCGAGGTTATTGAAGGCGGGAAAATTAAGCCCAAAAGCCATCGATAATCGCCTCATTCTTCGCAATGCGATGAAAATTGCGGGCTTTATGCCTATCGAATATGAATGGTGGCACTTCAATGCATTTTCGCGCAAAGTGGCAAAAGAAAAGTTTTCCGTTATACCATAAATGGGGTTTCATCCTGAAGCCTTGCCGTTTATCCTAAAATAAGGAGCGGCTTTCGCGGGATTGTTTACCTTTGCATACATTTTATTGTTGACCTTATGTCTTTAAAAATATTTAGTCTTTCTGCTTTGCTTTTGGCCAGCGGAATCTCAGCGACAGCCCAAAACGCTTCGGCGATTCAGGCGAACGGAAATACAGTTCAATTATCGCTTTCGAAGGCGGTTGAAATCGCGTTACAACACAATCTAAATGTGAAGTCTTACGAGGTAAGTTTGCGCAACGCACAATTGCAGTTGCAGCAGTCGAAGAACAACGCCTTGCCTAATTTGAATGCGAATATTAACCAATCTGCTTCTTTTGGACGTAGTATTAACCCCTTCACGAACGGCTACGATTCCCGTAACATTAATTACAATAACCTGGGTTTAAACGCAGGAATGCTTGTTTTTAATGGGGGCCAAATCCGTAACACGGTTCTCCAAAACGATTACAACCTGAAGGCATCGCAAGAAGATTTGGCATCCATCAAAGAAAATATCTCTCTACAAGTGGTGCTTTCGTACTTAGCCATTTTGAATTCGGAAGATCAATTAAGCATCGCGAAGTCGCAGACAGAAATTACGAAATTACAGATTTCTCGTACGGAGAAATTAGTGAATGCGGGCTCCCTTGCCCCTTCTAACTTATTGGATTTGAAAGCGCAATTAGCGAATGAAGAATCGAACGTGGTGAGTTTCCAGAGTTCTTTGGACCTAAATAAATTGACCTTGATTCAATTGTTAAACGATTCGAGCATTTCGGCCATTTCGTTACAACGCATTCAGGTTCCTACGCCTAGCTCTAACGGATATGACACGGGAATGGATGATTTATATGCCAAAGCTTTGGCGATCCAGCCTCTAGTGAAAGCCGCTGATCTACGTGTACAAAGTGCCTTAAAAGGTATTTCGGTGGCCAAAGCAGGTACCATGCCTACCCTATCCCTAAGTGCAAGTATGTCTGCGAACCAGTCGAATGCTTTAACGATGGGCTACTTTGATCAATTGAATAATACCCAAAACAAGGTGATTTCACTAGGATTAAACATCCCGATCTTCGCGCGTTTTGCGAATAAAACAAGAATTGCACAGGCAGGTTTACAACGCGAGAATGCTTCGATTGAAGCCTCAAAAGCGCGCTTAACCTTACGCCAAAACATCGAACAAGCCTACGTTAATTTAAACAACGCGGCGATGAAATACGAGGCAGGCCTTTCACAAGTATCCGCTTTAGAAGAGTCTTTTCGCGCAGCTGAAAGCCGTTTTCAAGCAGGAACAATCGATTTCGTAAGCTATAACTTACAAAAAACGAATTTAGATAAGGCGCGTTTGAGCTTGGTACAATCGAAATATGACTTCGTGTTTAGAACGAAGATTTTGGATTTTTATCAAGGGAAGAGCCTGGTTTTTTAGTTGCAAAGCAACTGAAAAACCATAGTCGCCGCGTTGCGGCTTAGTCACCTCTACGAGGTTTAGTCAAAGAGTCGAATAGGTTGACTTTTTTACTAAGACGAAGTCAACTAGATTGCGGAGCAATGACTAAACGACAAAGTCGTGACCCATTGACTAAATCGCGAAGCGATGACTAAGCGACAAAGTCGTGACCCATTGACTAAATCGCGAAGCGATGACTAGAAAAAGAATTATAAACAATAAATAAAGTTACAAAGACTAAGACGAAGTCGACGAAACTGCGAAGCAGTGACTAAATCGCATAGCGATGACTAAGCCGTGGCGCGGCGACTAGATCGCGAAGCGATGACTCATTGACTAAGCGACGTAGTCGCGACTAAGTCACAAAGTGACGACTAAAAATTATGGCAACAAACAACAACAGTAAGCGGACTTGGATGATCATCGGAGGCGCGGTGGTATTGATTTTTGGTGGATTATTTCTAGCCAAAAAAATGGAATGGATCGGGAAAGTAGAGCCTACGGAGGTAGAGTTCGCGAAGGTTTCTCGTTCGACGATCATTGAAAAAGTAAGTGCGTCTGGAAAGATTCAGCCGGAGGTAGAGGTGAAATTGTCGCCAGACGTCTCAGGGGAGATTGTTTCTTTGAACGTAGCAGAAGGTGATTCTGTAGTGGCTGGCCAGGAATTATTGAAGATTCGTCCGGATAACTATGTGTCTCTTTTGGCACGTGCAGAAGCACAAATGAATGCGACTAAGGCAAACATGGAGCAAAGTAAGGCGGTGTTAGCCCAAAGCGAAGCTCGTCTTTCTAAGGCTAAAATCGACTACGATCGTAACGCGAAGTTGCACAAGGACAAAGTAATCTCTGATGCGGACTTTGACCAATTTGTATCTGCTTATACAGTAGCTAAACAAGATTTGGAAGCGGCAAAAGCAAACGTAAATGCCGCGAATTATAATGTGAAATCATCACAAGCGACCTTAAAAGAAGCGAAAACGAACTTAACGAAGACGACGATTTATGCCCCACAAAGCGGTATCATCTCGAAGTTAAACGTCGAATTAGGAGAGCGTGTCGTAGGAACGTCACAAATGGCGGGAACGGAAATGTTGCGCATCGCGAACTTGAACAAAATGGAAGTTCGCGTGAACGTAAACGAAAATGACATCACCCGTGTAAGCATCGGCGATACCGTTTTAATTGACGTAGATGCTTTCTCTTCAAGCGAGCGTAAGTTCAAAGGGGTGGTATATGAAATTGCAAGCTCAGCGAATTCAAGTGGAGCGTCTGCTGTTTCAAATGATGCAGTAACGGAATTCGAAGTGAAGATTCGGGTTTTGCGTTCATCTTATGCAGATTTAATTAAAGGCAAATTGTCGTATCCATTGAAGCCTGGAATGACAGCGTCTGTGGAGATTTTGACCAACAGAAAAGAAAACATCGCTACGGTACCTTTATCTGCAGTAACCACTCGTGAGATCGGTGCTGAGGTGAAAGAGGGCGAAAAGAAGGAAGAGGACGGAACGAACGCGACGAACTCTAACGATGCCTTAGAAGCGAAGAAACGCAAGGAAAACACGAAAGAAGTAGTATTCGTGATGGAGAAAGGTAAAGCGAAAATGATCCAAGTGAAAACAGGCATCTCAGATTTTGAAAATATCGAAATCGTGAACGGCTTGAAAGACGGACAAGAGATCATCGCAGGGCCATATGCGACAGTTGCTAAGAAGCTGAAAGAAGGAGACTTAGTGAAGAAGAAAGATCCGAAAGCAGCAGAAAAGGCCGCTGACAAGAAATAAATTCAAAAAAAACAGGGGGCTATCTTGCATTTAATGATTTAGCCCCCTATTTTTGCAGTCCCAATAGGAACAAAATTCCTTCTTAGCTCAGTTGGTTAGAGCACATGACTGTTAATCATGGGGTCCCTGGTTCGAGCCCAGGAGAGGGAGCGGTAATCAAAAAGAGGTCATTTCGACCTCTTTTTTTTGTTTAAAAACTATCATAAATTTCTGTAAAGAGGCATTTTTTGTGGTTGCATCTTTTTAATTCCATTATATCATATTGGAGTTTTCTAGCACCTATCATTTAGGACGTCATCTTTAAATTCAATGATTTGCTTTTTCATCTCCTTTATCTCTTTCATCTTTTGTTCTAAAGAGACCAATTTTTCGGCTAGAATTTCAAGTTTTTGCTCTTTGGTATATGCATTGTTATACCAAGCATCAATCATTTGACCTATTTCCCTGATGGTAAATCCCACTGATTTGGCATCGCTAATGAACTCTAATTTTTTAACGGTTACTTCGTCGTAATGAAAGTAATTATTCGATTTAATCGCTTCGTTTTGTTTTCCCTCAATTAACCCCGACTTTTCATAGAAGCGGATAGTGTGTGTCGAAAGCCCAGTTTTTTTGGATAGCTCATTTATTAACATAAGGTAAATATAGGGGATAGAAAAATAAATGTCAACCATAGACCACACTCTATTGTTGTAGGTTTGAAAATAACGTAATAGTTTTGTTCAAAATAAAACAATAGAAAAATGAAAATGACCGTATTGATAACAGGAACATCTAGTGGAATAGGCAAAGCAACTGTTTTTGAGTTCGCCCAAAATGGATGGAATGTCATTGCAACGCAACGAAATCCAGAAAAAGAAACCGATTTCAATAAGTTGCCAAATGTGAAAATGTATGCTCTTGACGTTACTAATCTTGAAAGTATTAAGCAAACAATATCACAAGCACAAAAGGATATTGGGAAAATAGATGTAGTAATTAATAACGCAGGTTATGGTGTTGATGGCGCATTTGAAGCAATGTCAGATGAAATTATTGAAAAACAATTTAACACGAATGTTTTTGGGATGATGCGTGTGACAAGAGAAGCTATAAAGCATATGAGACCAAATGGTGGAGGAATGATTATTCAAATTTCAAGTATGGGAGGTAAGATCACATTTCCCTTATATAGTATTTACCACGCTACTAAATTTGCAGTGGAAGGTTTTACAGAGTCGTTACATTATGAGTTAAGTCAATTTAATATAAAGATGAAACTCATCGAGCCAGGCCCAATAGTTACTGATTTTTATGGCCGAAGTCGTCAATTTATTAAACCAACTGACACAAATCAATATGACGGGTTTATTCAAAAGTTTAATGAGGCTGCCGAAAAAGTAATGAAAGATGCTGAAGGTCCAGAAGTTGTAGCAAAGATGATTTACAAATCCGCAACTGACAATTCTAATCAAATGAGATATGCTGTAGGTAAACCCGGCCCAATGCTTTTGGTGCTAAGAAAATTGCTTTCTGATAAGTTATACTTTTTGATGGTTAGAAAAAGTTACAATCTTTAAGGGAACGTCCTTTAAATTAGATAAAGCTTCGTTCTATTGATTTAAACAATGAAAACGGCTGCAACATTTCACTCATTAAGGGGGCAACTTGAGAAAAGAGGTCATTTTGACCTCTTTTTTTGTTTAAAAACCATCATATCTTTCTTTAAAGAGACATTTTTTGTGATTGCATCTTTTTGATTTCCAAAACCTCATTTTTTGTAAAAGTTACAACCCTAAATCACTGGATTGAGGAGAAAAGGGTCTATCGAATCATAGGGAGAATTTAATGTTGGATTAAGTGGTTCGAGGTCAGTAGAGGGGTTTCGTGTTTTTTCTACTTTTTTCGGGGATGATTATACCTCCTATTTTCGATTTGTGCCAAGAATGTGCCAAGAGTTGTATTGGTCTAAGAAAACTGCTGATAATACAAAGACAAATAGTATTTTGATTGCTATTTTCATTTTAGTATTTCTCGGGGATATATTTTTCTTTAACGGTGTCCACTAAATAATAGACCATAGGCACTAAAAATACTGTTAAGATTAATGAGGAAAGAAGCCCGCCTATGATTACCCAAGCTAGACCATTTTTCCATTCTGCCGCAGTACCTGTTGCCATTGCAATTGGGAGCATACCAACAACCATTGAAAGCGTAGTCATTAGGATTGGTCGCATACGACCTTTTCCTGCAATGATTAGAGCTTCTTTGAAATGTTTGCCTTCGGCTTTTAATTGATTGGTAAAATCCACAATTAGAATAGCGTTTTTTACCACTAAGCCCATTAGCATAATTAAACCGAGTAAGGCGAACAAACTCAAATTGCTTAACGACAAATTCAATGCAAAAAATGCTCCAATTGCTGCTACAGGAATAGAAAACAACACTACAAATGGATAAACAAAATTATCATAAAGTGCGACCAGAATTAGGTAAATCAGTAAAAATGAAATCAGCAATACCGAACCTAATGCTCCAAAACTATCATCTTGTCTTTTGATGTCGCTACCCCAAGTCATTTGTATTCCATTTGATAGTGGATTCTCTTTTAGATAAGCTACAACATCATCTGCTACAGTTCCAGATGGTCTTCCCAAAGCGTCAGAAGTAAGAGTAACTGCAGGTTGTCGGTCTTTCCTTTCCAACAAAGACGGAGAATTGTCTTGTTCAACAGTTGCAAATTGTGAAACTTCTATTGGTAAACCCACAGGGTTAATAATGGAAAGTTGTTGAACATCTTCAAAGTTTTGACGGCTAAATTCATCTAACAAAATTCTCACAGGATATTCTGTTCCGTTCTCGGTAAGTGTGGCATCATCATTTCCAGTAAAAGCTGTTCTTAGATTTAATCCTACATAAGCCGTTGTTAAGCCTAATCGCTGCATTTTATCTTTGTCGGGAATAATTTTGTATTCGGGACTACCCGCTTCAACAGATAAACGAACGTTATCGGCTCCGGGAATTTTTTCAATAATTGCTTTTAAATCCTTTCCGCTTTGCATCACCAAATCCAAATTGCTTCCGCTTAAAGTAATTTCAATTGGTGCAGAACGAGGTATTAAACCTAAAGCTGCCATGGAATAATTTATACTAGGAAATTTCGTTTTCAATTCCTCACGCAGTTTTTTCATAAATGCTTCTGTCGGTATATTTTTAAGTTCCTTTTTGGACTTCAACTGAATAGTAAATTCTGTTTTGTTTGCAGAACCAACACCCAAACTTCCAATGCCTGTGCTTGGTCCGCCAATGTTGCTGAATACCGTTGCAACTTCGGGTTGTTGAATAATGTATGCTTCAATTTTTTGAGCAATTAAGTTATTCTGCTGAATTGAAGTGTATTTATCAAACTCCAAAGCCATTCTGAACTTACCTTGGTCGCCAGTTGAGATTAGTTCTTTGCCGATAATTCCTTGTTTCATAATGCCTAAAGTCATTACAAAAAACAACAAAACAATTCCAGTAAAAATTAATTTATGGCTTAAAACCCACCCTAATTGTCTGCCATACCAATGGGTGAAATTTTCTAATTGATGCTCAAACCAAATCAAGAAACGATTGAAAAAATTAGTTGGTTGTAAATCTTCTTTCTTTCCAATACGTGAAGCTAACCAAGGGGTAAGCGTAAAACCAACCAATAAACTTGTAAGAGTTGATGTCACTACAACTACGGAAAATTGTTTTAGCATATCGGCAACAAACACTTGTAAAAAAAGAATAGGCAAGAAAACAACTACGTCAACTAATGTAATTGATAATGCAGCAAAGCCAATTTCCATACGACCATCCATTGCAGCAGTTTTTTTATCTTTCCCCCCGTCTAAATGTTTTTGAATATTTTCTAATACGACCACCGCATCATCTACCAAAACTCCAATGATTAAAGACATTGCGAGTAAGGTCATTAGGTTAAGTGTGTAACCTAAAAGCCACATTATGGCAAACGCAGTAACTAAAGAAGTTGGAATGGCAACAATTACAATTAAAGAGTTTCTGAAACTTCTTAGGAATAAAAGCATCACCAATGAAACTAATATAACCGCTAATATTAAATCGAAAATAACTGAATTGACTGCTGCAATAGTGTTGTCTGTGCTATCGTCTGCAATAATAAATTTCACACCTGCATCAGAATTTTGTTGTTCAATAGATTTGAATTTTTCTCGAACTAACGTTGAAACATCAACAGCATTTGCGTCACCTTGTTTTTTCAATAGCAAACCAATTCCATTTTTACCATTGTAACGGCTGATAGAAGTCGTTTCTTTTATGCCATCAATAACATCTGCTATATCTTTTACATAAACGGGACTTCCTAAAACAGGCATTGCGACTTGAACGTTTTTAATGTTTTCTAAGGAAGTAAATTTTCCAGTTAACCGAACTGAATTACTCTCTTTCTCGTTTTGCACTTTTCCAGCAGGTAAGTCTAAGCCCGAACGATTTATTGCTTCAACAACCTGTAGCATTGAAATTTTATATAATTTCAGTTTGTCTTGATTTATTTTTACTTGTATTTCCCTTTCTTCTCCTCCTAAAACGGTAATCTCTGCAACACCTTTTATTTGTTGAATTTGTGGCAGATAATCATCTTTCATTTTTTGATAAAACTCAGTAGCAGATAAATTACCTGTTGCGCTAATTGACATTATTGGCAAATCATTTGGCGAAACTTTGCTCATAACAGGACTTAAAATATCCTGTGGTAAATCTTTCCGAATGTTGTCAATATAGCGTTGAGCATCTTGCATTGTTTTATCTAAATCTGTTCCATATTTCAGATTGACGATAATAATAGAGGCATTCGGCAATGACTTTGTAACCAAGTAATCAACACCTTCCAAATTGGATAAGGCATCTTCTATTTTTCGTGAAACTGATGTTTCTACTTCGTTGGGTTCAGCACCCGGATACACTGTTTTAATTACAACTATGGGTTGATTAAAGTCGGGCATTAATTCATAACTTAAATTTTTATACCCTATAAAACCCAATAAAGTAAATACGCTGAAAAGCACGATTATCAGCGATGGTCGTTTGATTGAAATTTCTGTAATATTCATTTTTCGCTGATTTTATTTAACAGTAATATTTGCACCGTCAAAAAGATTTATAAATCCATCGGTTACAATTACATCTCCTTCATTTAAGCCACTTGACGCAACAGCTTTATTCTGTATCTTCTTTGAAATCATGATATTGTGCAATACAGATTTTCCGTTTTTAATCAAGTAAACTTGTTGTTGATTGGCTGTGCCAACGATTGCCGATGCAGGAATAACAATGCCCTTTTCTTGATTGGCAGTTTTCAAAATTACTTTACCAAACATTCCTGATTTTATTTTCAAATCGGATGTATTATTAACCGTAAACTGAACAGGAAAACTATTGCCTATATTAGCCTTACTGCCTATCATTGTAGTTTTTCCGGGTAATAGAATTTTAGAATAAGCATCTGCTGATACAGAATATTTTTGATTTAATTTAAATTGGCTCAACTCATTTTCTGGAACATTTACGGTGAATTTTAAATTTGTAATGTCCGTTATTTGCAGTAACGGAACTCCGGGTGCAGCAAATGCCCCTTCCTCACTGAGTTTAGCGGTAACGACTCCATTGAAAGGTGCTTTGATAGTGGTTTTATTTATTTGTTCTATCAAAGTAGCTTTCTGAACTTTTGCGGTTTTTAAACCTAACTCTACTTTCTCTAATTGAATACCTTGAATTGCATCTGCTTTAGTTAAAATTGTATAACGGTTTACATCAGCTTCTAAACCTTCTATTTGCACTTCAATGGCTTGCATTTGCAATTTTAGTAATGAATTATCCAATTGAACTAATGATTGCCCTTTACTAACAACACTTCCAACGTCAACTAAAACTACATTTATCTTACCTTGTATTTCGGAACTTATTTTAGATTCCTTATTCGGTTCAAATGTTCCGGAATAGGTATATTCGGCATTTATATTTGTCAATATCAAAGTATCTGCCTGAACATTGATGTCTTCTTCTTTATTGAATTGATAAACCTTATTTTGTGTAATTTCTTTGTTGCTTTTTAACTTAATTACCATAACGGCAATTATCGCCAACGAAATAATCGCGTATAGCATTTTTTTAAAAATTGATGATTTGTTATTCATTGTGATAATTATTTGGTAATTAATATGTTTCCAGTTAATTTTTTGTGTTCCAAGTCTGCTTTGAGATAATCAATTACAGCGGCTAGGTAAGCTTGTTGTGCTTCTCGCAAAACATTGTCTGCAAGTAAAACATCAGTTAGACTTGCCGCTCCTTGACTTTTTAGGATAATCGTTTGTTCGTAAATTGTTTTTGCCAGTTCGATTTGTTCTGTTGTTGTTTCTACTGATTTTTTAGCAATTTTTCTTTGCATTTGCACATTTTGGACTTGCATATTATTTTGTTCAGAAATCAATCCAAATTGGAGTTCGTTGTTCTTTAGTTCTATTATTTTTTGGTTTATTTTTCGTTGAGTAACTGTACCGTTAAATAGCGGATAGGACAACTGAACCCCTGCAAATCCGATTGGATAAAAGTCGAGGAAAGAAGCAGGTTGTCCATTATAACCAAAACCAGTTGTGCCATACATTCCTATCAGATTAATAGAAGGAAAAAATCTTGATTTATTGAGGGTGTTTATTTCACTTGATAGTAAGCGATTTTGTGTTCTTATCATGCGTATATCTAAAGTGGATGAAGGTGAATATTCATTCGTGTTTTGATATTGAATGTTTGGTTCAATTTGTAGCTTTTGTTCAATAGATACACCCATTGCAAATTTTAATGCATTTAAAACTTGCTCGTATTTGCTGCTGATACTTTCTTTTTGGGTTGTTAGTTGTGCAACCTGCAATTTCACCTTGCTTACATCTGTTCCTTTGGCAAGCAATTGTTCGTTGAGCAATTGCATATTTTTTAGAAGGCTAGTGGAATTCATCAGATTTTGGTCAATGAAAGCTAATTGGTGATAGAGTATTTGAGCATTATAATAAAGGTTTGAGATTTCAAAATAGATTTGCTCTTCGGTTTTTTGGTATTGCAGTGCCGTGAATTCCGAAGCGATTTTTGTGGCTTGAATTGCTCCGTAAACTTGCGTGTTGTATAGCGGCATTGATAATTGCAAATTGGCGTTTATATTGTGAGGTACGCCAAATTGAGCGTTCTTAAACGTTCCTTCGGGGGCAGTAGGATTAAATGTTGATAAAGGCATTAATTGATAAGGCAGATTTGAGAAATACTTATAATCTGCATTGGTTGTAATTTTTGGAATTAAGTTGGCTTTCGTTTCTTTCTCTTTCTGTACACTAATAGCCATATTATTCCTACTCATTTGTAGGCTTTTATTTTGGACCTTTGCTGTATCAAAACATTGTTGTATTGTCCAAACTTGGGCGTGTATAGTATTCATTCCTATTGTTATGAATAAAAGAACGGGAAAAAATATGTGAGCATTTACTAACTTCATAAGTAAATTTTTTATTGAACTTTTTTCGGGAAGGTAGAAATAAACTATTGACTAAAACCTGATTTATATCATAAGGCGCCATCACAATAGCATGTAGCTTGCTCATTCACAAAACTAAATCAACATGGAAGGCAAGAAAAACATTGCTATTGGATTTTTAACGATGGGTTTATTTATGATGTATGGTTTCTTATTAATCTATTTAAGAGACTTTGCACCCAATAAATTAGAATGGGTTAATTCGTATAGCTTAGGAAAACATTTTGAATCACGGCTTGCTCACGTGCACGGTAATTTATTCGCTGTATTGAACGTCATCATAGGATTTTTATTAATTCATTTCTCTAAACGATTAAACCAATCAGTTACGATATCTTGGTTGGCACTTGGCGGACTTTTAATGCCTTTAGGAATTTTATCAGAAGTGTATTTTGGACTCCCTCCCATTTTAGTATTGATAGGAGCAATCAGTATGACGACTTCCGTCATCTGGCTAGGGATTGAATTTTTTTCCTTAAAAGGTATGGAGATAAAATAATTGCCAAAGTTTAAGAATGGTAAATTTCACCCTTTAAGGGAGTAAGCCGATCAGAAATGATCGGCTTTTTTGTTTTCAATCAGTGGATTAGGCTAGTTACATCTTTGTATATTTACAGATGAAAAATCTATTCCTGTTTTTAATGACTTTCACAGTTTGCACAAGTGCTTTTGCGCAAAACCAAAACGAAAGAAAGGTTGCCATTACTCAAACAGCGCTTTTTAATAAAGTAGCAAATCTCGATAGTTCATTATTTGCAGCGTATAATTCAAAGAATCTGGATTTGATGAAAACCTATTTTACTACAGACCTTGAGTGGTATCAAGATAATGGGGGTTTAATAGATTTTGAAAAAGTATTTTCGAATTTTCAATCAATTTTCAATAGAGAGTATGACCTCAAAAGAAATCTTATTAAAGAGAGTTTAGAAGTACATCCCATAGAAGGTTATGGGGCAATTGAGATTGGCAAACATCAATTCAAACACATTGAAAATGGCAAACTCGAGATAGGCACTTTCAAATTCTTAATGATTTGGAAGAATGATAATGGCAGCTGGAAAATTTCAAGAGTTATTAGTTATGACCATTAATTAACTTTAGAAAAAATCTCTCTTTTTTGTGATAAAGACCATTGAACCCTCTTCTCCCATTCTGAGAAAGTACGTAGGATGCTTCTATTTTTACGAGGGAAAAGCGAACTCCTCTTTTAGTTACCTAGCGTTCCCCCATTTTAACACAGGACTTTCATTTATGAAGGGGGCCTCGGTTCAAAGGCAAAATTGGACTCTTCATGTTTCAGAAAATAGGACGGATAGCGTTCATATTGAAATACTCGGTAAGTATACGACTCCCGTTTTCTTAGAGTATAAAGGAACATTACGAGAGATTTCTGTCATATTCAAACCTCTAGGAATAAACCGATTTTTTAAGGACAATTATCTTTCTTTGGCACCTCATTTTTCTCAGGAATTAATCAATGATGTGTGGAGAAAATTGGGTGAAACTTTATTTTCTGGGGATGATGATATTAGCAAAATAGAATCATTTTTGCTTTCGCAATTTAATGACCATCCCGAGTTTTCTACCATTGACAAAGCGTTAACGTTGATAGAAAATAGCGATGAAAAAATGGCCATTTCAACCATCCCAAAGACTTTTTCAAATCAACGAGCAAAGTGGATGGAGATAAGATTATTTGGGAAATTAAATAGTGTCTTAAAAGTACAATTTTGATTGAATTCTGGCGCTTAATTTTGGGATAAATTAAACGAAATCTCCATGAAAACACAGTTTAACAAATACATCTACATCGCCTTGAATATTTTAGGAATCTTCTATCTGAAGGAAAAATCTATCGGACAGGCCCTCATTTATTTAGGTATTGCTTTAGCGTTTGACCCTTTTGATACGAATCAAAAATTTGATGACAGGCCTACTTGGCAAAAAATGGTCTTAATTGTAAACCTCGCTATTGTTTTTGGATTGATATTTATTGAAATCTTCATTCTATTTTTCTAATTCCCGCAAGATTATTTCAACTCATTTGGATTTTATCCCCTCAAAAATACAAGGATTTTTAAACCCTTTGATTTCCTAAACCTTCGAATTTTTATAGCTTCAACTTCCTTATATTTGTTAAAACGAATATAATATGAGCGAAGAAAAGAACGTATCCGCAGCGGAGAAAATGTTAGGTGATTTTGCGCCAAGATTATTGGGCTATACAGATAATGTATTATTTGGGGATGTCTGGGAGGGAAAGGAGCTTTCAAGGCGCGAAAGAAGTTTAATAACGGTGGCGGCTTTAGTAGCGGGAGAGCATTCTAACCAACTTAAATTTCATTTGAATTATGCCAAAGAGCACGGCTTAACGGAAGCGGAGCTCGTGGAAGTTATCACCCACTTAGCTTTCTATGTAGGTTGGCCAAAGGCTATGACGGCTATTATGATTGCGAAGGAGGCGTTTGAACAAGAGAAATAATGTAGTTTGTTTTAGTCCATCACACAACGAAAACCGGTATGCTGCAAGCCTGAGTCCGGGCTTGACTTCATTCGTGCGGAGCACCGGTAACTAGAACAATACCCATCATTGCATAAAAAAGAACCGCCGCGCATGACGCGTTTGGCAACACCGGGTTCATCCGGATCATGACTTGAGGAAGGGCCTTGCGGGTTTAGAATCGGACTTTTTTTGTAATAATCGGCGCGGTACCAATCCACGCACCATTCCCATACATTTCCAGCGGTATCATATAATCCATAGCCATTTGCAGGGAAAGATTTAACTGGAGCGGTGGTCGTTTTATACCCGTCTAATGCTTGATCCTCATAGGGGAAATGCCCTTGGAAACTATTCGCTTTATACGGGGCGGAATTTACCGACACGTCCCCCCAGGGGTAAATCTTATTTTTTAATCCCCCACGGCTGGCCCACTCCCATTCCGCTTCTGTGGGTAATCTTTTGCCAGCCCAACGGGCATAGGCGGCTGCATCATCCCATGAAACATGAACGACGGGATGATTTTCTCGTCCTTGAATTGTTGAGCCCGGACCAGTGGGATGTCGCCAGTCGGCCCCACATTTAAACGCCCACCATTGGGAATAGTCGGTTAAATCGACTGGGCCTGTCGTGGGAACGAATACCAAAGAACTGGGCGCCAAAAGCGAATCTGCCGGTTTAGGCGTTCCCTTCGGAACTTGCTTTGACAACTCCGTCCAATCAATCGTCTTTTCAGCAGTGGTTATGTAGCCCGTTGATTTAACAAATGCCGCAAACGCCGCATTTGTTACCTCAGTTTCATCCATCCAAAATGCCGTAATACGCACTTGATGTAACGGGTATTCGTCTGCACGACCCTGCGCATCGTGTGAGCCCATAGAAAATATACCTCCCGGAATACGCTTCATGCCAGCCTGGGATTTCAATGTAGGTTTGGGACTAGGCGATTTTATTTGCTTCAGCCGATTGGGTGTGGAAACGTGGCATATAGGGATTTTAGCCTGACTGAAAACAGACAGTGTGATGACTAATAAATAAAGGGTAATAGAATACCGACTCATTTTCTTTTGGCCTTCATCTCCGCCGCCTTTTGTTTTGGCACCCCGAATACTTTTCCTTCTACAGCATCATTCAAAAAGCGATCTATGTAGCCGTTGCTGATGGTGCTATTGTCCTTGTATTTCAGTCGTAATGCGTCTAATTGCTTATACAAAGTCTTTCGAATCGAAGCATACGCCGGATCATTGTAGACATTCTTTAATTCCAAAGGGTCCTTCTCGCGGTCAATAAGCTCCCAAGCATCCGTAGAAAAATAGTAATGAATTAACTTATATTTCTTAGTCACGATGGCATAATGTCGATTCACCATGTGTTCTGCTGGGTATTCATAATAGTGGTAATATACTGCATCGCGCTTCCAAGATTTACCCGTCATCAGAGGGATTAGACTTTGGCCTTGCATATCTTTAGGCGCTGGAATGTCTGCTGCATCCAAAAAGGTTTGGGCAAAATCGAGGTTTTGAACTAAGGCATCTGATTTTTGACCGGCTTTAATTTGGCTTGGCCACGAAACCATCAGCGGAGTCTTAAAAGATTCATCATAGATGAAGCGCTTATCGAACCAACCGTGCTCGCCTAAGTAAAATCCTTGGTCGGAAGTATACACAATAATTGTATTTTCCATCAAGTTATTCGCTTCCAAATAATCCAATAAACGGCCTACGTTCTCATCTACTGATCGTAAAGTTCCTAGATAATCTTGCATGTAGCGTTGAAATTTCCAGCGCATTTTATCTTGCTCCGTCATGCTGGGGTAGGCCTTGATGAATTCCGCATTGATCCGATCGTAAACGCGGTCAAAATTCGCTTTTTGGCTCGGATTTAATCGGCCCATTTCGGCAGCGAAACGACGCTTATCAAAACCGATTTCGGGGATTTTCAATGAGTCCATCGTGGCCGGATAAATTTTGTTATCCCCGGCCCAGCTCATACTGGTTAGGATATTCATTTCTGCTTCTTTGGCGGGGGATGTCCTACCGGAATAATCATCAAAAAGCGTCTTGGGTTCCGGGTATGTTTTCTGCGTCATTTCATCCAAATGCCGTTCTGCCATCAACCAGGAACGATGTGGCGCCTTGTGTAAATACATCAATAGGAAAGGTTTTTCAGGAGTTCGCTCTTGTTTCAACCAGTCCAAAGTCATGTCGGTAATTATATCCGTCACATAGCCATTGACTTTGATATTTCCCTCGTTTTTTGTGATGAAATCAGGATTGTAATAATTGCCTTGGTCGGGTAAGATTTTGAACTGATCAAAGCCCTTTGGGCTATTCCCAAAATGTAGTTTCCCAAACATCGCCGTTTGGTATCCGTTCGCCTGTAAAATCTGCGGGAAAGTAATGTTCGTTGTATCGAATTTGAAGTGGTTATCGACCTTGCCATTTAGGTGTGAATGCTTACCGGTTAGGATCGTGGCCCGACTGGGCGCACAGATGGAATTGGTCACGCTGGCATTCGTAAACAGGATACCTTTTTTGGCAATGCGGTCTATGTTAGGAGTTGAAATTAAACGTTGGTCGTATGCCGAAATGGCCTGATAGGCATGGTCGTCCGACATGATGAAGATGATGTTCGGACGCTTATTGGTTTGCGCTAAAATTTGTGAAAAGCTCACGCACATGAGCAATCCAATTAATATATGTTTCATGTAAATAGGTTTAATATTGGCAAATTAGATAAATAAACAGGAAAGACCCCCAAGGCTACCGATTTAAATCTAATTTCAGGAATTCTTTTTTGTTCCCTTTTCCCTTTTGGGAACACATTTCAGGCGCTTATTTGAATAGTTCTTTTGCTTATTCTTAAATTCAAACTATGAGTATAAAAACCAAGGCAGCTAAATTACGATTTGACCTATCGGGATATTACTTTTTTGGACTAGTCCTTCTGGTTTTACTGGGTTTTTGGCCTTCGTATTTTGCCAAATTTTTCAACGGCACAGCTGATTTTTCTTTCTATTTTCACTTCCATGCTGGTGTGCTTATTCTTTGGATGAGCTTGCTCATTATCCAGCCCATTTTAATCAGAAAAAAGCGCTTAGACATCCATCGCTTGCTGGGCAAAGGAAGTTATCTTCTTATTCCCTTCATTTTTATTTCCATCATTTTATTGACGCATTCTCGGTTGCCACATCAGGGGCAATTATCGGACGACCATTTAGTGGGGACGTTCAATTCGGTTAAGGATTTGGTGATTTTGGCCGTTGCCTTTTTTATCGCGATAAAGTATGTAAAGGATTATCAGTTACACGCTAGGGGAATGATTGTGACAGGTTTGGCATTCATAGAACCCGCATTTATTCGCTTTACGTTACAAGTGATTAGTGATCCAATGATGGCTTATGTAGCAACAATACTAACTGTTTACGCGGTAATCATTTATTTAATTTATCTCGAACGAAAACAAGCGAGCGCTCGCTGGGTGTTTCCATTGGTCTTAGCCCTTTATGTGATTGCACACGGAATGGTTATTTTTGATATACTTTATTATCCGTTTTGGCGCAATTTTGTTACTTGGTTTGCAGGATTACCTTTAACAACGAACTAATTTTAAACTAATAAAATTAGGGTAATTGTCATTTCCAATACTCAAATACTGGCCCATTATCTCCAAACACAGGATCTTTTTTTGGAAGTGGAATACTAGCGATTTCTGCCAAAATAGATGAACTATCTTCCTTTTTCAAACTAAACTTCAGGTTCCATTCTGCGCCATTCGGATAGCCTCCAACAAATTGATATTCTATCGAATTGTCGACCGAATAGTGCCCAACACCTGCGGGCAAGATGATTACGTCTCCCTTTTCCACGGTAACAATTTCTCCCTTTTCACCACCTAGCTTCAAGCGTGCTTGGCCACTTTTAAGTCCCAAAACTTCATGCGTATTGCTATGAAAATGGTCTTCGGTTAATATGATATCGTGCCAGTTATTCCCCCATCCGTTTTGGCAAAATAATACTTCCAGATCCTTCTGAACAGCGTGCTGAAGGGCATTTTTATAAATTACCACGGGGAGAATGTTGTTCGGAATATCTCCGTCATTCTCGAAAAAGTAGGTGATAATATCTTGTTTGTTCATCATTCTCTGAACCTATTTCGCCGCTAAGAATTTATTCACATCTAACCAGTGCATAAACGCATCAAACCATTTATTACTCGTTCTGTTTGGATTGCCTAAACCAAAACCATGACCCCCGTTTTGGTATAAGTGAAACTCCACCGGTCTGCCCGCTTTGAACCACGATTCAATCACCCCAAACTGGGAGTTAAATAAGAAGTCATCTGAGGCAATCGCATTAAACATAGGAGGTGCGTTTGCAGGCACTTTTACCGGCCCCATTCCGCCGTAAATCGGTCCAATAAAGGCAAGTTTCATCGTTTTCGAATTAAGGGTTGCGTGCATCGTTAAACCAGCTCCAGCAGAAAATCCAATCATGCCAATGCGTTGTGTATCCACTCCCCAGGCTGCCGCGTTTTTGATGATCATGGCATAGGCAGCCTCTGCGTCAGTCAACTGGTTCGATAGATCCATTTGAGCCATTGGATTCGTATTCTTTGCCGTGCTGTCTGTCTTTTGTGGTGCCGGACGTGGACGGTTCATCCAAGCCGTAAAGTCGTCTAATTTTTCAGGGGTTGGGAACAAGCGGTATTTTAGAACGAAGGCTGTTATTCCTTTTTTGGCCAAAGCCTCAGCCACTTCCCAGCCCTCATTTCCCATCGAAAGCCAACGGTATCCCCCACCTGGCGCCACAATAACAGCAGCCCCATTTGCCTTGCCCTTTTCAGGGAAGAAAGGCGTTAAAGTAGCTTGGGAAATATTCCGCGCCATCGGATCGCCCCACTGGCGAAACCACGTTTCCGGCGCCGGCTGGTCCTTTACAGAACCAGTATTTAAAGGAATCGCATTAGGCTCTTTAGGTGCTTCTAGCGGATAAATCGTTCCATCTTGCGCGATGGTATTGAATGCCAAACAGGTGAGAATGGCAATAAATAGCTTTTTCATAGGTTTACGAGGTTTAGAATGACAAGATAAATAATATGAGTTATGGATATGTAATGGTTTATCATTTAATTTGACTTATTAATTTCACTTGAATGAAACAATTCTTTACTAAGTATCGAAACCAAGTGATTGTGGGCGTTATAGTCTATCTCTTCTTGATTTTTAGAGATGTAATCAAGTCTGTTTTTTAGTCAATCAATTATGAAAAAAGTAGCCTTTATCCTTAGTCTTTTCTTGATGGTATTTTCTGTAAAAGCCCAGGACAATATTAACATCAATTTCTCCAATGATTACAAAGATGTGTATCATCTCTCGTTAATTATTTATACTCCAGATGGTAAAATACAAACCCGCGTTAGTAATCTAAATCCGGCTGAAACCAAGACTTATTCCTTACCTGCTCGTACAGAGATATTCATCGCAGATTATAAACAAGAAGCTTTTGCGATGAAAGGAAATGATATAAAAGCAACAGGTGTGAAACCTTTTCTTGTGCTGAAAGATTCGGATTCCGAAGTCCTTATTAAGTTAAGCTCTCTTAGGTCCGGATCATAATTTGCTTACATTTGGCCAAGCAATAGCTAACTAAAATATACCGGCAATTTCCCGAAAGCTCTTGATAAGTGCTGAGCGATATACCTACGCGACGAGCTATTGATTGTCATTGCAGGGTAAGAATTAATATGAAGGCAAAAAAAATACTCATCTCAGGCGCAAGCATCGCTGGCCCAACCCTCGCTTTTTGGTTACACCGATATGGTTTTGAAGTCACGATTGTAGAGCGCGCGGAATCATTACGTTTAGGGGGGCAAAACGTCGACATCAAGGGAGCCGCCCAAAAAATTGCCCAATGGATGGGCATCGAAGAGGAGATTCGAGCAGCGGATACGGGGGAATTAGGGGTTTTATTTGTTGATAAAAATAATGTCACCAAGGCCGCTTTACCGAAAGGCGAATCCAATTTGGGAACGAGTGAATTAGAAATTCTTCGTGGGGACTTAGTGAAGATTTTATACGAGCATACGAAGGAAAATGTCGAGTATCTTTTTGGCAATCAAATTATCGCGCTCGATGAACATCAAGATGGGGTAAAAGTCACTTTTCAAAACGGTGAAATCCGTGATTTTGATTTAGTTATTTGTGCGGATGGGATTCGTTCGCGGACGCGGAGTTTGATTTTTGGCGATGAGCCTGCCGTAAAACCGGTGGGACTTTATGTTTCCTATTTTACGATTCCCAGAACAGCTTCTGATAGTCGATGGGCTCGCTGGTATAATGCGACTGACGCCCGCGTGATCTTCATGCGCCCTGACAACGAAGGCACCACACGTGCGTCTTTTTCGTTTATGTCGGAACCCAAGGGTTACGAAAAACTGTCACAAGAGGAGCAAAAAGCATTGTTGCAGGAAAAATTTGCGGATGCTGGTTGGGAAGCTAAACGGGTATTAGCGGAATTAGATAACAATGCGGACGTTTATTTTGACGCCATCAGCCAGGTTTTCGCTCCCCGTTGGTCCGAAGGCCGTTGTGCCATGACTGGCGACGCTGCCTTTTGTCCCTCCCCATTAACTGGAATGGGCGTTAGTTTGTCGGTGGTGGGTGCGTATATATTAGCGGGGGAATTATCTCGCCATGACGATCATAGCGATGCCTTTGCCGCTTACGACAAAGCGTTCAGGCCTTATGTGACGGAAATCCAAAAGCTTCCTCCGGGTGTTCCTAGGCTAGCTCACCCTAAAACGAAGCTCGGGATATTCTTCTTGAACACGATTCTCAACGTGATTTCGAGTAAGTTCGTGATAAAAATTGGGCAGCTATTTTCCGATAAGAATAAGTCCTCGACGGACGATACGATTGAGTTGGAGGAGTATGTGAAATAGTGTTTTATAATAATGCATGCAGGTAATCTGCAGTATCTTTTAATCCATTTTTTCGACAAATATCTAATACCTGATATTCGTCTAAATCAGGATTTTTCTTGTGTGAAACCATCATTTGAAAAGCGGCTAGTGCTATTTCGTGGTTTAGGTCAATGAGATCCGTTAAAAAGTCATCTGCATTTTTTGCCGTGATATTAAAGCGTCGTATGTAGGCAGGGGGGAAGTCTTTTACATCTGGGAGATTAAGCGTCTCTATGATGGAATCATAGTCGTGAACGAAGGCTCCCGGAAACGCTAAATTTACATTTTCGATTCGCAGTTCATATCCTCTTCAGAAACATTTTTTCGTCTCATTACCTCAGCCCATTCAATAAAAATATCATGACTCCATTTTGGAGTATTTAATTCATAGTGGGCAAACCATAGGAGGATATCCCGGGTTAAGATCGGATAAATGACATTAGTGTCCAGAAAGCAGGTAAACTTAACGCTATGAATCATAAAGCCCGAGGTCTTCATCCATTTTCATCATGTCGATAATTCGCGCGCGTTGTTTGGAATACATGTGGGCTTTGTATTGCGTAATATCTTCGAATTTAATTCGACGATGCTTTCCTACTTTGATAAAAGGAATTTCTCCACTTTCTAGCAATGAAATCAAATGGGGTCTTGAGCATCCCAATAATTCGGATGCCGCCTGTGTAGTCATTTCTGTTGCTATGGGAACGATGGAAATGGGTTTACCTTGACTTGTTGCTTTTAGGATTGTTGCCAAAAGCTTTAAGGCCTTTAGCGGAACCCTGATTTTTTCAGAGGTTTCTTCAATTTCAATTTCTGGGTTTGTTGCATGAAGGGATTCCAAAGTCGCAGATAGCGCTTCATAGGATTCTTTCGCAACCCTTTGCTCCTCTTTAGTGGGTCTACTTATTCTTGCTTCGGCTTCCATTTGTTTAAGTTGATTTACGAAATTAAATGAAATAACTGAATTAAACGAAATAAATGAAAGTATTTTATTACGTTGGACGATAGATGTCGATTAGTTTGTGAATATGCTATTTCTTTGGACTAGTTTTTATATCCCATCGAAAGCCCTACATCACCCTTCACATCTAGCTTAACGTCCACCGATTTATCAGATGAATTTTCAATTCGAAGAGCGGTATTTTTCCCTACTTTAAGTTTCACATTTGCTGCGGGTTGTAACGTCAAAGGAGAGTGACGTCCCCCATCGATTGGATATTGCCAAACCGTTAATGGAGAAGTCGAAGTATTAGTCACACTCGCAGTAAAACGGCCATGCTTATTATTTCCTAGAATAAACGCATCGTTCGCCTGAATAGTAGTAGTGGAATGAAGCATATTGCAAGCAGAAAGGAAGATTCCGGTTATCAGGATGCTAAAAATGGATTTGATCATTTTAGTTTGTTTAGTAGCTTAACGGCATTTAGGAGGAAAAGTTTTAGCTTTGAGAATTATAAAATGACCTGATGTTTACCCTTGACCAAATAACCTCCGCCCACAGCCTCGTCAAATCAGGGGCCGATTTCCCTCCATATATTCGCGACTTGAAAGCATTAGGTGTCATGAATTACATAGCTTTTGTGGCGGATGGGCACATCGATTATTTTGGCGCGGAAGAGTATCTAGTGCAGGCTACCGGAAAATATGAGGCTTTGTCCAAAGCGAAAACTGTCAACATCCCCTTATTTAAATCAGAGCTAATAGCCCACCAACAAGGCAAAACAGACTACCCCGCTTTCATTCAGATGTGCGCTGAAACGGGCATCGAAAAGTGGGAAGTTAACCTCGAAAAATTAACCTGTACCTATTTCGATATCGCAGGAAATGAAGTAGTAACCGAACAAATCCCCACCTAAAATGAAACAAATTTTCTTCGTTCTATTTCTGCTAATGGCTAGCCAAATCTATGCCCAAGACTCCAATCGCATGCACCGCATTGCGAAAATCAAAGTCGATGCGAAGCAACTTGACGTCTATAAATCGCTTTTAAATGAGCAGATGAATACCGCGATAAAAGTGGAACCAGGTGTTTTATCGTACACTGCAGTGGCGGATAAAAAAGACGCGACGAGCATCATTATTTTCGAAGTTTACGCGAGTGTGGAAGCGTATCAGTCTCATATTTTAACGCCCCATTTTAAGAAATACAAAGACGCGGTAAAGGACATGGTTTTGTCACTAGAACTGATCGATACGGACGTCGTTTGCCTAGCTAAGAAAGAAAATTTCTGATGAAATCATTCAAAGAATCTTTGTCGCAACCAGCACCTGATCCGCAGCTATCTATAGTCTTAAAAAGTCTTTGGTAAGATGCCAAAGGAGACTGGGCGAACTTAGTTTCTTATTTTATCGAGAAAGTTTGATTATCAAACAGTTGATAGTTTTATTATCAAACAATTGTTTACCTTTGATTCATCATAGTGCTAAACAATAGCGAAATGTCTGACAAACTCACTAAAAAAGATATCGGTTATAGAGTAACAGAGCTTCGGAAGCGGAAAGGCTTGTCTCAGGATGATTTAGCCAAGAAAGTACATATTTCTAGATCCTCATTGACTCAAATTGAACTAGGGAATAGGGGCGTCGATGTATTAGAATTGCATAAACTTTCGCTTCAACTTGGCTTTTCATTGGATGAATTTTTGTCCCCTGATTTTGATTTGAATCCTGATTTTGTGGAAGAAGAAAATGCGCTTTTGGAAAAAAAAGAACGCATTTCCGTACCCAAACTTCACGTAGAAAAATTTATAAATGTGTTACTCTATTTATTAGAGCGTTGCGCTGGAAAGCCCAATGTAGGAGAAACAGTCCTGTATAAACTACTTTATTTTTCGGATTTCAATTATTACGAATTGTATGAGGAGCACTTAACAGGAGCACAATACCGCAAATTACCTTTTGGCCCTGTCCCTCAAAAACTGGATAACCTTATTCAGCAGATGATTGAAAAAAAACAGCTACAGCGCGTTAAATCAGTTTATCGAGGCTTTCCGCAAACCCGTTATTTGCCCTTAGTAAAAGCTGACTTAAAAGTATTGAAAGCAAGTGAAGCTGAAGTTATGGATCGCGTAATCGAGCAAATGAGTGACTGGTCTGCTTCCGCTATAAGCGAGTACTCTCACAAGGATATGCCTTGGTTAGCGTCGAAAGATGGAGATATAATTAATTATGAATTAGCTTTTTATCGGGAAGCTCCCTTTTCTGTTAGAAATTATGGGGAGGAGGCAGAAGCACCATGATTTTTTTAGAATTAGATGAATTCCAGAAGGAGCTAAAATTCTTACAAAAGAAATACCGATCCCTTTTAGGGGATTTGGAAGTACTTAAGCTTGTTTTAGGAGTATTGCCTAATCAGCGCCCACCTTTTAGTTTCGAAATTTCAGATTTAGGTCTTACAACTTGTATTATTAAGGTCAAAAAAATAGCCTGTAAATCGTTAAAAGGTAGAGGGGTTAATTCAGGACTTCGGTTGATTTATGCTCATTTCCCCGAGGAGGACAAAATTGTCTTTGTGGAGCTTTACCACAAGAACACAAAAGAGAATGAAGACCGAGGTCGGATTTTAGCGAATTTCAGTTAAATCGAATCCGGGTTCTATTTTATCAAAAAAATACATTAAATTGTGCCTTTAATGATTTAATCCTACGTTAACTATGAAAATGAAATCAATTGTAGCGGTATTAGCCTTAACGGCGATGACCCTATTCTCGTTCAAAGCATCTGATAAAGAGGTGCAATCTGACAAGCGTTTTGGCGGTTTAGCCTTGTACACGGTTCGTGATGCTATGAAAGATGCACGCGCAACCTTAGAAAAAGTAGCACAAGCAGGTTATGTAAACGTAGAATCTGCGGGTTACAACAATGGTAAATTCTATAATTTGTCTCCAGCGGATTTCAAATCATTGTTAGATGAGATGAAATTAACGCCGATTTCGGCACACCAAGGAACAGTAACGTTTGAAAATATTGATCAACAAATCGCTGATTTAAAAGCGGCAGGTTTCAAGTACTTTGTTGTACCAGTTCCCCCAATGGGCTTGTTTATGTATGACGCAGTAAACAAGAAACTAGCGATGAAAGGTGGCGCTAAGAATTTGGCAGAAATCTTAGACAAATTAGGCGAGAAATGTACGGCAGGCGGTTTGCAATTGTTATACCACAACCATGATTTTGAATTCCAAAAAGATGCGGACGGTATTGTTCCGATCGAGTATTTATTAGAGCATTGCAATCCAAAGAATGTTAACTTCCAAATGGATTTATACTGGGTAACGAAAGCGGGGGCAGATCCGGTGGATTATTTCAAACGCTATCCAGGTCGTTTCAAAATTTGGCACGTAAAGGATATGGACGATCAAGGTCGCTTCGCTCCAGTGGGTAATGGAAAGATTGATTTCAAGCGTATTTTAGACAACAAGAAATTAGCGGGTATGCAATACTATTTCGTAGAGCAAGATGCTTGTTTTAACGAAACGGCTTTAGAGGCGATCGTAATCAGCCACAAGGGTTTAGAGAAAATTGGATTCAAGTAATCTTTGATTTATAGCATAGAAAGAGCCTCCCAATTGCGGGGCTTTTTTTATTTGTTATTCTCAAAATATGTACATATATTTGTACATAAAATTGTACATTATGTTAACGACTACTTTATCAGACTTCAGGAAAGATATTAAGAGCTATTTTGATCGTGTGACCGAAAGTTTTGATACCTTAATTATAAACCGAGGAAAGGATTCTGGGGTCGTAATAATGTCTTTAGAGGAATATAATTCCCTTAAAAGCACACAGCATGAACTTTCCTCTCGCAAGAATCAACAGCGATTGGATGAATCTATCGAATCATTAAGAGCAGGCAAGAAAGTATATAAGGACCTCGCTGAATAATGAAAATCGTATTTACGGAGCTTTCTTGGGAGGATTATCTGTATTGGCAGAAAATTGATAAGCACAAAATCAAGCGGATCAATGAGCTGGTAAAGGATATTTCGCGAAATCCATTTGGGGGCATCGGAAAACCAGAAGCATTAAAATTCAATTATGCGGGATTTTGGTCGAGAAGAATTGACGAAGAGCATCGATTAATCTATCGAATCGTAGATGATGAAATCCAAATCGCGAAGTGTCGTTTTCATTACGACTAATCCGTTTTCCCCTTAAATAGCGCCCAAATCGCCATGCAATGTCCATGGCCTAATTGAAACTCGTCTGGACTTTTACTAGTTTTAGCTTGAATGTTATCGAGGTAGGCTCGGAATGACATAATGTTAGTATTTTTGGTTGCGCTAAATTATTAAAAAAATGAGCTTATTAAAAGAACTAATTGCCCTTTACGATCGCGACTTGAAGGCGCTTCGCAATGAAATCGAATCTTACCCCGATGATGCTTCGGTTTGGAAAAAAGCGGAGGGGATTAATAACCCTGGAGGAAATGTATTTCTACATTTGATGGGTAATTTGAACACTTTTTTCGGGGCAGTTTATGCGAATACGGGATATGTTCGTGATCGCCCGCTTGAGTTTTCTGCGAGCGGAATTTCCCGAGCAAAATTACTTGCCATGTTGGATGAAATTCATCCGATTGTTTTACAAGTCCTTCGTGATTTCCCGGCTGAAAAACTAGGGGAAATCTACCCCATTAAAATATTCGATGAGGAGAAAACGGTCTCGTATATTTTCATCCATTTGGAAACACATCTAGCCTATCATTTAGGCCAAATTAATTACCACCGCCGAATCTTAAGTTAATTCACAAACTTCACATTCAATCCCACATACCAAGTCCGGCCATCCGCAGGTAAAATGCCTGGGCCCGGATAACCACCAGATCTTCGAGTAAAATAGCGCGAATCACCTAGATTGTTCACTCCAAACTTCAAAGTGGCGTATTTTTTAAACTTGTAAGAGCCAGAAACATCTTGTACCTGATAAGCAGGAATTAAACCTGTCGTTGCTGCCGCATTAGCTGCCATGGTATTGCTGGCATCTGCAAAAGCTTGACCAATGTCACTGATCTGCCAACTTAATGAAAGGCCTTTTTTCGAATACGTAATTCCGTAACGGTTGATTTTTTCAGGAGCATTTTCGACGCTTTTGCCGGCTAAATTGCTTTCCATGATTTTGCCGCTTACCACAGATGTTGTTTTGAAATCGAGGTAGTGTGCTTGAATGGCAGCGATGGAGGCAAAAACCGAGATATTACCCATTTTTGAGGCTTTCAACCAAGCGGTGGTAGGGCTAAATTCAATGTAGGCCTCAGCGCCTTTGGAAACAGAATGACCTAGATTAGTACGGAACTGGTAGATTTTACCATCGCTATTTGTGCGCGAGATAGTACCCACGCGGTTATCGTAATCGAGGTGGAAATAGTCTACATCGAATGTCAAATAATTACCCAGTTCGCCTCGGTATCCCAGGTCAAAGTTGAAGCCTTTGGCATCCGATAAATTCGGGTCAATGACGTCCGTTGTAGCAGGAGGTAACAGGTCAGAAGCCAAAACTGGGCGATAAGCTTGCGCAATGTTCGTGTAGAGTTTTGTTCCCGAGCTTACCTGGTATTCCGCTCCTGCACCTAGTAACACGAATGATCGTTCACGGGTGCTTGGTGTGGCTGCGAGTGGAGTGCCAGATGAACTAAGTCCAGATTGACCCATCATGTGCGTTTCGATTTGTTCTAAACGGGCGCCTATTGTCATTAGTAAACGTTCTGATGGTCTTAGAATAGTTTCCGCAAAAGCCGCGTAATTTGTGTTATGGAAAATTAAATCGCGGGTATACAAGCCCTGAATGTCAAAGTCCATACCGTTACCATTGCTTCCCACGCCTAGTTGCTTGCGTTTGATTTCTCCAGAGAAATACCGAAGACCAGAAGCTACCGTATTCTTCCATGACCCTAGCTTGTAATCTACTAAATAACGTAATTCTAGCCCATTGGTTTGGTAAAAGTCACGGTCTACTTGCCTGTTTCCCATGGGATCTACTTCTGTAATCGCCTTGGTGAAACCGATGGAATTACGCTCTGCTGTAGTCCCAAAATACTTTAAACTCAGTTTCGAATCCGCAGAAATGACATAGTCCGCGGTCAACGCGTAAATGAACCAAGGGTTGCTAAACCAATTTCTGGCGCGCTTGCTTTGCTGGGCATTTTGGGCAAATTCTGTATCGGTTAACCCCCCTGCTTGTTGACTTTGCGTATACATATAAGTTAGTTGAGCACCTACTTTAAGTTTGTTAGAAAGCGCATAAGACACTTCCCCATGAGAATGGTCCGTGTTAAAATAGGAGTTTTGTCGCCATCCATTTCCTAGACGCTTTTGATAGTAAGTCGTGTAGCTTAAGCGACCTGCGGTTCCCCCCACGTAATTAAAGGAGCTGAAGAGGCCATTGTTTCCGGTGGTGTTTTGGCTTTCCACAACCAGCTTTGTAGATAGATCAGGCTTGCGAAGCACAAAGTTCATTAACCCTCCAAACTGTGGGCCATACTGTAGTGAACTCGCCCCTCGAATAATTTCAATGCGATCGACTACCTCCATGGGCGGCGTATAATAAGCTTCTGGATAACCCATCGGGTCTGGAGTGATATCGTATCCATCCATCCGTACATTGAATTCCCAAGAACGATTAGGGGAAAGTCCGCGCGAGGCCACGCCTAATTGAATTCCGGAACCATCACTTTCCCAGACCGAAATTCCGGGTGTTCTAGAGAAGATTTGGCGGGAATTATTCATGGCTAAATTCGCTTGTAGGTTATCTAGCAAGATCATCTCATTTTTTTTACCTGCTGTAATCGTGTATTCGTTGACTTGAGGTAAAAAGGAATTGCCTTTTACTCCCGATTGAGCCGTGACAGAAACGCCTTGTAGCTCTGTTACATCGCTTAGGGTAAAGTTTACTTCCTGTTGCTTTCCTTCTTTGATGTTGACTTCTCGTTTGCTGGTTCTATAGCCCACAAAACTCACTTGAATGGTGTATTGCCCAGGTTTTAAGCCTTTGAGGATATAAGTACCCTTCGCATTCGTTTGTACCCCACGAACAGTTCCGGCAAGGGTAATTGATGCACCTGGAAGAGGCTCGTTTAATTCAGTCGTAATTAGGCCTGAGATTGAGCCTAATTGCGCAAGTGATGAGAAATTAACTAGTAATACGAAGGCGAATAGTACTTTTTTCATTTAAACTTTATTTAGACTAATTTTAAATAGAGTACAAATGTAGGAAGCGATCGCGACTCACGCAACACTATTTAGAATTATTTTAAATAAGATTTTTAAGGGGCTGATTCGATTGTATTATCTTGAAAGAGGTAATTTTGGGATTCTTATAAAAAAGCCGGATGAAACGAATACTATTTCTATTGTTTGCCTACATGCCGTTTGTTAACGCTCAACAGGTGTTATTAAAAGAGCTATCTGAAAACACCTTTGTTCATACCTCCTATTTGCAAACGGACGATTATGGACATGTTCCTTGCAATGGTTTAGTGGTTCGAAATGGTCAGCAGGCACTTATTTTTGATACGCCTACGGATGATCAAAGTGCAAAAGAATTGATTCGTTTGGTTCAAGATTCTTTACACTGTAAAATCATGACCGTAGTTCCCACTCACTTTCACAGTGATTGTTTAGGCGGTCTAAGGGCTTTTCATGAGGCAGGGATACCTTCCATTGCGAACGAATTAACCCTGGGTTTAGCGAAAAATAGTGGTGTAGAAATACCTAAAAACGGCTTTCGCGATTCTTTAACACTAGAAATAGGACGCGAAAAAGTAGTAATTAAATTTCTAGGCCAAGGCCATACGCGGGATAATGTGGTGGGCTATTTTCCAAGTGAAGATGTACTGTTTGGGGGCTGTTTAATAAAAGAATTAGACGCGTCTAAAGGTTATCTAGGAGATGCAAATGTGGACGAATGGTCCGCCACCGTGAAAAAAGTTAAAAAGGAATTTCCGCGTGTGAAACGAGTGGTTCCCGGTCATGGGGAAGCGGGAGACTCCAGTTTGCTTGATTACACTCAGAAATTATTCACGAAACAAAACTAAGTTTATCTGGTTTATAGCTTGATAAATAGCTACTTAGATGAACATGAATCGCGAAGAGTTCTTACACAAATTATCGGGAGGTTTAGCCGCAACTTGTGTTGCTTGTATGGCCGCCGCCTGTTCTAAAGAGGAGTCGGTGACTCCCGCAACGGGTTCTAATCCCACGGGAAATACAGCGGGAACCACGGTTAATTTAGATTCAGAGTTAAAAAATATCAATGATTTTGTTGCCAAAAGCTCTACCATCGTCATCCGCACCGCGTCCGGAAACGCTATAACTAGTTTTTTAGCATTCTCTTCAGTATGTCCTCATGCTGGGGCAACGGTGGAATATAATAATTCTACCTCCTCCTTTTTCTGCGCCGCTCACGGTTCTTCCTTCAGTGGAAATGGGGCATTAGTGCAAGGTCCGGCTACGAAAGGATTGACGAAATTAACCATTGAAATTACTGGATCTACTTTGACTGTCAAGGCGTAATTATTTTTATCTTTGGTCTAGATAAAAAAGAATAGCCTTATGAAAAAGTCCCTATTTAAATCGTTTGTTGCTCTAGCTCTTTTAGCATCCATGAGTTCTTGTGCTACTGTACTTGGAGGAAGAGTGACAGAATACCAACGAACTAAACCTGCTCCCGGGAAACCTGCCAGAGAAATTAGAGGTGCGGCCTTGATTGCGGATGTTATCTTGTTTTGGCCAGGTGCGATTATTGACTTTGCTACCGGAGCGATTTACAGACCTCGATAATTTCGTAGACAAAATGGGTGGATTGTATCGACAAAAATGGATGGAGGTTAATGATTCTGTGCGGAACTTTGGCACATGAAAAAATACCTACCTATTTTATGCGCAGTGCTACTTTTTACCTCTTGTAAAAAAGACGAATTAGAGCCTACAGATGATAATGAATTAGTTACTCGCGTTCAGCTAACCTTTACGGATGTCACTTCAAAAGCATCCCTCACATATACTTTTCAGGACAAAGATGGCGATCCCAATACAGCGCCAGAAAAGTTCGATAAAATCGTGTTGAAAAAAGGGGCGACTTATACGTTGTCAGTGGGGGTTTATGACGATACGAAGTCCCCTGCGGAGGATATTTCAGAGGAGATCGAAGAGGAATCAGATGTGCATCTTTTTGTATTTAAAACAACGCCAGCCTCTTTGTTTACAACGACCATTTTGGACAAGGATAACAATGGGCTTCCGGTGGGATTATCCTCTTCTGTTGTAACTTCTGCGAGTGCCGGAACGGGTAAATTAAATCTATTATTAAAGCACCAGCCAGAATTAAACGGGGTAAAGGTGAAGACGGGTCAAGAAGCGGGGGGAAGTACCGATATCGATCTGTTATTTGATGTGGAAATTAACTAAGTAAAGCCCTCTATTGAGGGCTTTTTTTATAGGTAGCCTACAAGGTGTTCGTAGATTAAAAAATTATTTCATTAATTTGGACCAAATTCAAATAACGAATGAAAAAAGCACTTCTACTCAGCTGCGGCCTTTTAGCCGCTACTTTTTTAAGCCTTGGGCAAACTACTAAATCACCAGCAGCCGTACAGCCCAAGCCGGCTGATTCCTCTGCTTCGAAAAAGCCTGTTTCTAAGGCGAAATCCTACGATCAGGTTATTACCAAGGAGGCGAAATCCAAAAAAGGTTTATTCACGACCCACCAAATAGGCGATAAATTCTATTTCGAAATCCCCAAGAAACACTTAGGCAAAGACATGTTATTAGTCAGCCAAATCGCCAAAATCCCCAACGGTTTAGGCGGAGGCTACGTGAATGCGGGTACGTCTTCTCACGAGCAATTGATTGTTTGGGAAAAATTCCAAGAAAAGATCTTAATTAAAATCAAATCTTACGCAGCTGTAGCGGCAGATTCTTTACCTATCAGCTTATCGGTAAAGGCCAATAATTACGAGCCCACTTTGTATATGTTCGATATTGAAACATATAGCAAAGACTCTTCTAATGTCGTGATCGATGTAACGAAGTTTTATAGCAGTGACATTCCAGCCATGAGCGGCTTAGATGCATCTTTGCGGGAGACGCATAAAGTCAGAAATTTAGATGCTTCTCGGAGTTTCATTCGTTCCATCAAATCATTTCCGTTGAACATCGAGGTGTTGCAAGATTTTACCTACAATGCCACTAAGCCATCGGCCACAGCCTATACGGAAACGATCAGCATGCAGATGAATCAATCCATGATTTTATTGCCAGAGAAACCGATGAAACCGCGTTTATTCGATCAGCGTGTGGGTTATTTCACGCAAAGACAGTATGATTACTCGAGTGAAGAATTGAAATCCGATCAGAAAACGTATATCCAGCGCTGGCGCTTAGAGCCAAAAGACATGGCCGCATACAAGCGTGGGGAGTTAGTAGAACCGATCAAACCAATCGTCTATTATTTAGATCCTGCTACGCCGGTGAAATTGCGGAAGCACATGAAGAAGGGCGTAGAGAATTGGCAGAAGGCTTTTGAAGCGGCAGGTTTTAAAAATGCGATTATTTGCAAGGAAGCACCTACTAAGGAAGAAGATCCTGATTTTTCACCAGAAGACATTCGCTATTCAGTGATTCGCTATGTGGCGAGCACGACGCGTAATGCGATGGGTCCTAGCGTGAGCGATCCGCGTTCGGGGGAGATTATTGAGAGTGACATTATTTGGTACCATAACCATTTACGTTCGTACCGGAATCGTTTTCTGTTAGAAACGGGGGCCTCAAATCCGAACGCTCGTACGCTCGATACCCGCGAGGAGGATATTGGCGAGATGATGGAAATGGTGATTTCGCACGAGGTGGGTCATGCTTTAGGTTTTCCGCACAATATGGGAGCTAGCAGCTCGTATGAGGTGGAGAATTACCGCAAGGCAGACTTCACGAATAAGGAGGGAATCTCTGCCAGCATCATGGACTATGCGCGTTTTAATTACATCGCGCAGCCGGGTGACCAGGGGGTTCGCTACATTCGTCAAATGGGGCCTTATGACAGCTATGCTGTGAATTGGGGCTATCGTTTGATCCCAGACGCAGCTCGTCCTGAAGACGAAGTGCCTACGTTAGACAAGTGGATTGAGGCCAAAGCAGGGGATGCAAGATTCCGTTTTGGCAATCAGGGAACGACTTTTGATCCAAGTTCTCAAACGGAAGATATCGGAAATGATCCCATTCGTGCGAGTACCTATGGGGTGAAGAACTTGAAATATGTGGCACAGCATTTAGCGGAATGGACCAGCAAAAAGACGAATGATTACGAGGACTTAATTGAATTAAATGATGAGCTTTTGGGTTCTTGGTCACGTTATGTGGGCCACGTGACTACGATGGTGGGTGGAGTATATGAGCAATATGCCAAACCAAATCAACATATTTCTACCTATAATCCGGTACCGAAAGCGAGCCAACAAGCTGCAGTCAACTGGATCATTTCAAATGTATTTACAAACGTAGATTGGTTAATCAACAAAGAGGTGGTGACGCATCATATGGCGGGTTATACGGATCGTATTCGTAGCCTTCAAGTTAGTCCGTTGAACCGTATGTTAAGTGTAGAAACTTTTGCGCGCTTGGATAACAGTGGCTTGACTAACCCGAATCATTACAAGACCATTGATCTTTTTCAAGATGTACGCGGAGGCATTTGGAGCGAATTAGCTTCAGGAAAATACATCGATCGTTACCGTCGTAATTTGCAGAAGGCTTATATCGAACGCTTGAAAGCTTTGATGACGGATCAGGCGCCTGTTGTTTTAATGTCGCGTGAAAGCTATCCCGTAGCCCAATCCGATGTGCGCTCGATTGTGCGTGGCGAGTTGAAGGCGCTTCAAGCTAGTTTAGCGGCTTCGAAGGCAAAGTTTGCTGATAAAGAAGTGCGCTACCATTTGGATGATTGTTTGGAGCGAGTAAGTTTGATTTTGAAACCTGCTAAATAGTGCTTTCTGCGTAGCTTTTAAAGTTATCCAAAATCATCTGCCAGCCGGCTTGTTGCATGTCCTCCGGGTTTTGATTTTCCGGCTCAAATTGTTCAGTTACTTTCGTGCCCATTTCGGTGGATGCGAAAGTAACTTTCATTTTACGGCCATCTCCAATCAGAATATCGAGTGATTTTTGCTCCTCTATTTCCTTAAAAGTTCCCCAAAAATCAAAGCTCATCGACCCATCTCTGGCTGCCATTTCATAATGAAATTCACCGCCCACTTGTAGGTCTGTTTTCGCTGAGGGGCAATGCCAATCTGGAGAGGCAAAGTTCCAGTGTTGAACGTGTTCTGGAGAAGTCCACTTTTCCCAAACGCTGGCGATGGGTGCGTTTATCGTTGATTCAATCGTAATGAAAGCCATAAGTGATTCGTTGATTTTTTTGCAAATCTATCAAAAGCTTAGACCTTTTTCGCATTATTATGTAAAATATAGGGCTTTAACTATATTTGCACAAACAAAATACAAGCACTATGATTATTGAACCTAGAATGAGAGGGTTTATCTGTTTGACATCACACCCGAAAGGTTGTGAAAAAAACGTCTTAAATCAAATTGACTATGTGAAGTCAAAGGGAGCCATCGATGGCCCTAAAAAAGTGCTTGTCATCGGAGCCTCGACGGGTTTTGGTTTAGCCTCTCGCATCACGAGTGCATTCGGATCGGATGCCGCGACGATTGGCGTTTTCTTTGAAAAAGCACCTGCAGAAGGCAAAACAGCCTCTCCAGGATATTATAATAGCCTTGCTTTTGAAGCAGCGGCAGGAAAAGCGGGCCTTTATGCGAAAAGCATTAATGGCGACGCGTTCTCTAACGAAGTAAAAGAGCAGACGATCGATTTAATCAAGGCAGATTTAGGCCAAATTGATTTAGTAATCTACAGTTTAGCTTCTCCGGTACGTCAACACCCGGTTACAGGCGTTTTGCACCGTTCGGTTTTGAAGCCTATCGGTGATACATTTACAGACAAAACGGTTGATTTCCACACGGGGATTGTTTCAGATGTGACGATTACTCCTTGCAGCGATGAAGATATCGCGAACACGGTGGAAGTGATGGGTGGCGAAGATTGGCAGATGTGGATGGATGCTTTGCTGAACGCGGACGTTTTAGCAGATGGCGCGATGACCGTTGCGTATTCCTACATTGGACCTAAAGTAACGGAGCCTGTTTACCGCAAAGGAACGATCGGAATGGCGAAAGACCATTTAGAGGCGACGGCGTTTAAGATTACAGATGATTTGGCCAAAATAGGAGGCAAAGCTTTCGTTTCAGTGAACAAAGCACTCGTAACTCAGGCAAGTTCAGCGATCCCTGTGATTCCTTTATACATCTCGTTGTTGTACAAAATAATGAAGGCAGAAGGCACGCACGAAGGTTGCATCGAGCAAATCCAACGCCTATTCAGTGCGCGTCTGTATACGAATGGAACGATTCCAGTAGATGAGAAAGGTCGTATCCGCATCGACGATTGGGAAATGAACCCAGAAGTTCAAAAAGAAGTGGCTGAATTATGGAAAGGTGCTACGACAGAAAACTTGACTGCCATTGGCGATTTAGCTGGGTATAAATCAGACTTCTTAAACCTATTTGGTTTCGGTTTTGATGGCGTAGATTACGTTGCGGAGGCGAACGAAATGGTGGAGATTCCGGGATTGATTACGGTAGTGAAATAAAAGGGCTCTTAAAAAAGCATAGATAATTGGGTCAAAGTCATGAAAAGCTTTGGCCCAATTTTATATAAAAGTATATGAACATTTTCGAACGTATGCGTGCCGGCGGAATTATTCCGCACACGGATCCAGCGTGGACGGAGGTTTGGGAGATTGTGAATCAAACGATTGCACTTTCTGCTAAGCTGAATGCTTCAGGAAAGGTGGAGGAGATTCGCGCCATTTTATCTGAAATTTTAGGTCAAAGCATCGATCCATCGACGACTGTATTAGCGCCCTTTTCAACTAATTTTGGAAAACATACGACGATAGGTAAGAACGTCTTCATTAACCACGGCTGTTCGTTTTTAGACTTAGGTGGCATCACGATTGAAGACGATGTGTTAGTCGGGCCGCAAGTGAAATTAGTGACCGAAAATCATCCGGTGGATCCGGGCAATCGCAAGAGCCTAGATTTGAAATCGATTCATATTGGAAAAAATGTGTGGCTGGGAGCAGGCGCCATTATTTTACCTGGCGTTACGGTAGGCGAAAACTCGATTGTAGCTGCGGGTGCTGTGGTGACGAAAGATGTGCCTGCTAATACGATTGTGGGTGGGGTGCCGGCGAAGCACATCAAAAATATCTAATTAAAATAGCTGAATATACTTTTCAAAAATAAATAGTCTATTTCTGTTTTTTCCGGTCATTTCTTTCAAAATACCAGCTTCTACAAAAGTGTTAACTAAGTCGTTTGCCGCCTTGAAGGAGGACTTGGTAAGGTCTTTTACTTGATTAACGTGAACGATCGGTTTTTCAAATAAGTATTGGAGGAGCAGGTTCGCTTTTTGGCTTCTTTTCCCAAAAGTGGTAGTCATTTCTTCTTCTAGTCGGCTTTTTAGTGACAAAACACGATTCAAGGTTTCAATCGCATTTTCAGACGTATCCAATATTCCCACGAGGAAATATTTTAGCCATTGTGTCATATCACTTTTGGTTCTTACGCGTGTTAAATTATCATAATACAGACTTTTATCATTTTCAAAAAAGGCTGAAATATAAAGTAGCGGCTTTTCGAGGATTTTTTGCTCTACTAAAAACAACGGAATAAGTAAACGTCCTATGCGTCCATTTCCGTCTAAAAAAGGGTGAATCGTTTCAAACTGATAATGCGCTATCGCAATTTTAATTAAGGCAGGAATCAGAATAGCTTGGTTGTGTAAAAACGACTCAAGATCACTCATTAATTCGGATATTAATTCTTGATTGGGAGGAATAAAGATCGCATCTAGTAGAGAATTTCCCCCTATCCAATTTTGGCTTTTTCTAAATTCTCCAGGTTGTTTGTGTTCTCCACGCACGCTATTCAGCAAAATACCATGCGTTTTTCGAATCAAACGTGCGGAAATGGGTAAGGTCTCTAAATCCACAATGGCATTGTTAAGTGCCTTTACATAATTGGTTACTTCTTGCCAATCATTTCTGCGCTCAGGGGAGATATCTTCTTCCTCTAAAAGAGCTTCATCTATTTGTGTTTTTGTTCCTTCAATTCTGCTGGAAATAACAGCTTCTTTTGTGATATGGAGCTGAAGAAATAAGTCGATATTCGGCACAAGCTTAGAGAACGAATTTAACTCCCCCAGTTTAGCGGCTGCTTTTTCTAATAGGGCATTGATTTGAGCATTATCCCAAATCCACTGCTCATTGATTTTACTGGGTACAAAATACGTGTAGCCCGTTGGGTGTTTTATGAGTTTCCCGGAAGTATATTGAGCTAAATCGATCATTATTAACTTTTATGCAAAGTAAAATAAAAAATCCGTTATTTTACTTTAGTGCCCACAAAGTAAAACAAGAATTAATTCAACAACCTAAACTCATTAGGCGTCTGTCCCACACGTTGCTTGAATAAGCGCGTGAAATGTTGTGGGTATTTGAAGCCCATTTCAAATGCAATTTCATTGATCGTTTTATCCGATTCGAATACGCGGTTTTTCGCCACGTCGATGGTCTTGTTTTGGATGTAATCCTTCGCGGTTAAACCGGTTTCTTTTTTGATTAAATCCCCAAAATAATTGGCCGATAAATGCAGCTCATTCGCGAAATAACTAACGGATGGAATGCCGTAAACTTGCGCCTGATCGGATTCAAAATAGTTGTTCAATAAGGTTTCAAAGCGTTCTAAAATGCCTTTGTTCACATGTTCCCGTGTGATGAATTGGCGGTCGTAGAACCTTTGGCAATAACCCAAAAACAATTCGATGTTTGAGACAATCAACTTCTTCGAATGCTTGTCGATGGGTTGCTTGAGCTCGAATTCGATTTTGGCAAAACAGTCCAATATCATTTGGCGCTCATCATCGGATAAGTGTAATGCTTCGTGAGATTCGTAATGGAAGAATTTATACTGGGACATATTTCGACCCAAACTTGTGCCTATCAACAAGTCAGGATGGAAGATTAATCCATGTCCCATCGGTTGGTAGGGAATCTTTGTATTTTGAATTTCCGCCACTTGACCCGGAGCGAAAAAGATTAAAGTTCCAGCTTGGTAATCATAAGTATGCCGACCGTACCGAATGTCGCCACATTGGACATCCTTTAAAATAACGCTATATAGTCCATATTGAAATCGTATGGTATCCGCATCGCCCCATTCCCGTATGTTCGCTAGGGAGTAATCAATAACAGACGCCAATGGGTGTAATGTCTTATGATTATTATCTGTATTGTACTTTGCGATATTGTTGATAGGGTAATTCAGTTCCATGGGCCACGAATTTTAAAAACGAATTTACCAATTATCGAATAGATGCAAACTTCGAACATTCCTAATCCGTAAAAATGGTAGAAAATCCCGGAATTTATCTACTTACTTTCAATGCATTAAGTTTGAAATTTGTTTCGTAAAAAAATAACCTATGAAATCAATCGTATTATTCTTGAGCTTTATGCTCTTGACACTCAACAGCGCTTCCGCGCAAACCAATTCAGACGAAACGATTAAGCAATTATCGAAAGACAAGTGGCAATGGATGGCTAACAAAGATGCCGATAAATTAGCCGCTTTGTTTGATGAAAAGTGCGAGTTTGTTCACATGGGAGGAACCTGGGGGAAAGCGCGTGAAGTGGAGATCATTAAAGCCGGTTTTATTTGGTATAAACAAGCAGAGGTCTATTCTACGTATGTGAAATTCTACGGGAATACCGCCATTTTATTAAGCGATATCGATTTAGTCGCGCAGGTAGGTGGCAACTTGGTTACGAATCCATTTATGGTAACGGAAGTATATGTATTGGAAAATAATGCATGGAAAATGGCCCAATTAACATTTTCTCATTTATCTCGACCAGTTAAATTAAAACAATAAAACACATGAAAAAGCTAGTATTTTTATTGAGCATCTTGCTCATTTCTATTTCATCTTCCTTTGCACAGACCGCTGCAGAAAAAGAATTGATCCAATTGTCGATGGACAAGTGGCAATGGATGTCGGATAAAGACGTGGACAAACTAGACAAATTATTCGATGCTAAAGCCAAATTCGTTCACATGAGCGGAACGTGGAAGAAAGATGAAGAATTGGACATCATTAAAACGGGGCGCATTTGGTATAAAAAAGCGACAGTGAAAGATACCGCGGTGGAGATCGTAGGGAATACAGCGATCGTTTGGAATCGCATTACATTAGATGCTATCGTGCGGGAACAAGTGGCGGTTACGGAGTTTACGGTGACGGAAGTCTACCAAAAACAAGGGAACGATTGGAAGATGCTCGCATTGACATTTAGTAGCGTGCGTGATACGCATCAGATAAAACATTAAATTTTAATATATTTGCTTCGATTCTCCTAAATCACTTCGACTATGATCAAGAAATATTCCGTTAAGATTAACAAGAAAGTCCACCAAGTAGAGGCGGACGAAAATATGCCCCTTTTGTGGGTGCTCCGTGACATCCTAGGAATGGAGGGCACGAAATACGGTTGCGGTGTCGGCTCTTGCGGCGCTTGCACGGTGCATTTAAATGGGGAGGCGGTTCGGTCGTGCCAGTTGCCTATTTCGGCTTTGGCAGGAACAGAAATCACCACCATCGAAGGCTTATCAGCGAAGGGTGATCATCCGGTACAGAAAGCGTGGGTGGATGTGGACGTCGCGCAATGCGGTTATTGTCAGTCTGGCCAAATCATGAGCGCCGCGGCTCTCTTGAAAAACAACCCGAATCCCACCGAAGAAGATATTGAAAACTTCATGACCGGCAACATTTGCCGTTGTGGAACCTATACGCGTATCAAAAAAGCCATTCAACTAGCCGCTTCGAAATAAGATGAAAAAGACAGACTCAAATTACAGCAGACGCTCGTTCTTGAAAGTATCATCGCTTTCCGGCGGAGGCATGATGTTAGGTATTTCTTGGTTCGCAAGCGCGAAGCCGGAAGACAGTCTAGCAGAATTAAATATCGAACCGGTCTGGCAAGAGGTGACCAGTTTCATCAAAATTGCGTCAGATAATTCGATTAAAATATTCTCTCCTAATCCAGAGTTTGGCCAAAACGTAATGACCTCTTTACCGATGTTAATCGCAGAGGAATTAGACGTCGATTGGAAGCAAGTGGAAGTGGAACAAGGGAATTACGACCCTAAAGCTTTCCCGCGTCAGTTTACCGGAGGTAGCCAAGGTATTCGCATGGCTTGGAAGCAATTGCGGACGGTAGGTTCAGCAGCGCGTCAGATGATTTTGACGGCGGCCAGCCAGGCTTGGAATTTACCTGTTTCGGAATTGACCACGGCGAATGGAATGATTACGCATGCGTTCAGTGGCAAGTCAGAAACCTACGGAACTTTTGCCGCTGCGGCTGCAAAATTACCGGTGCCGAAGGACATCGTCTTGAAAGGAAATCAATCTTTTCGCTTAATTGGAACACCTCAAAAAAATGTGGTTGCACCCAAGATTGCACAAGGAAAACCCTTGTTCGGGATGGATTACCGCGAGGCGGGGATGTTAATTGCGATGACTGAACGTCCACCGGCTTTTGGTATGCGATTGAAATCGTTCGATGCAACCGCAGCGAAGAAGATGCCGGGAATCGTGGATATTTTCCCGATCCAAGTGTTTAAAGACGACCATAAATTTGCAGGTTTTGATACGCGTTCGTTCAACGAAGTAATTGCCGTCGTGGGCAAGTCTACTTGGGATGTGATGAACGCACGCAAGAAAATCAAAGCCGTTTGGGAAGTAGCGCCAGAAAGAAAAGAGATGGGCGTGAATAACCGTGAAACAACGGTTCCTTCAGGCTTAGAAAGTACGACGAAACATTATGCCCAAATGCTTGAAATGAGCAAAAAGCCAGGTGTCATCGAGCGAAAAGATGGTGATCCAGAAAAGGCGTTTGCGGAGGCGAAACACGTGATTGAGCGAACCTATACCGCACCGTTTTTGGCACATAATATCATGGAACCGACGAACACGTTTGCACATTATGTGGGCGATAAAGTTCGGTTTGTTGCACCTATCCAAATCCCCGATTGGATTATGCCCTCTATCGTGGCTCGTTTAGGCATTCCTAAGGAAAATATATCGATTGAATTAGTGCGTATGGGCGGCGGTTTTGGTCGTCGTGCGTATGGCCATTACATGATCGAGGCGGCCTTGATTTCTAAGCAAGCGAACGCACCCGTTAAATTAATTTACTCGCGGGAGGATGATGTGAGTGCGGGTATTTATCGTCCGTCTTACCAGTTGACCTACCGCGCAGCTTTCGATGAAAATAAGAAGCTGATTGCTTTTCATGCCAAAGGTGGGGGCGTTCCTGAATCCCCTTTACATGCCAATCGTTTTCCGGCAGGAGCGATTGACAATTACCTAGCGGAGAGTTTTGTGATTCCATCGAACATTACGATTGGCGCTTTCCGTGCCCCTCGTTCGAATTTTAACGCCGCGGCGGAACAGTCGTTCTTGGATGAGATTTCAGAGTACATGGGTAAGGATCCGATTGCGTTCCGTTTGGAATTATTGCAGCGGGCCAAAGATAACCCAGTAGGAAAAACCAACGATTACGACGCGAGCCGCTACATGGGTGTGTTGGAATTAGTGCGCGAAAAATCGGGCTGGGGAAAACCGGAAAACGCAGGTAAAAAGCGTGGGGTTTCGGCGTATTTCTGCCATAATTCCTATGCGGCACAGGTCATCGATTTACAGGTGAAAGGCGACCAAGTGACGGTTGACCAAGTAACAACAGCTTTGGATTGCGGCGTGGTTGTGAATCCGGAAGGAGCGAAAAACATGGCAGAAGGTGCGGCGATCGACGGGATTGGAAATGCTTTGTTTGGCCAGTTAACTTTAACGGATGGTCGCACTGATCAACGCAATTTCGATACGTATCGCATGATTCGTCACAATGAGGCGCCGAAGAAAATTGATGTGCATTTTGTGAAGAATGAGATTGACCCGACGGGATTAGGCGAGCCGCCGTTCCCACCGATTTTTGGTGCAATGGCGAATGCACTTTATAAGGCGACGGGGAAACGTTTTTACCAACAACCTTTTCAGTCACAGTTAAAGGGGTAATTGCCTAGAATTTGGTTTAATTAACTAAATTCGAGTTCCCCTTTATAATATGATTTACGGATGGCCATAGCAATTTTTGAGAATAAAGAATTACAACTGACCTGGATCGATGTGACCGGTCCTACTGCGACAGAACTATCCGACCTCAGTCAGGAATATGGTTTAAATGCGTATGCCTTATCCGCCTGTCTGCAACCAGACCATCTTCCTAAACACGAGGATATAGAAGGAACGCACTTTATCATTACGCGGGTGCTCATTCCAATTAGTGCTGGACAATCAGTTTCTATTCAGTCTATCTCCACGAAAATTGCCTTTTTTTACCGACCGGGATTGTTGATTTCGATACATCGCATTCCGCATGATTTTATTGAAGATGTACGGACGCGGTTTTTTGATACGGGGCAATTGCCAGTGGTGGAGTCTATTGTGGCCAAAATGCTTTGGCATATTTTGCATTCCTATGAAACACCGGCGGTGCGCTTATCGAACGAGCTAGATGATTTTGAAAGCAAGGTGTTTTCGCAGAATTTGACACCTCAAATGCTATCGGAATTATACCAAATCAAACGCAAATCGCTGATGAGTAAAAAGCTATTACTGTTTAGTCAAGAGGCGGTGAGTTCCATTAAGTTGTCAGATTCTGAGTCAGATGTCTTGCAAGACACACGCGATTTGCATTTAAAGTTGATGAACATCTACGACCAGATTCATGAAGATGTGTCCAATTTGGTGAATTTTTATTTGTCGATTTCTGCGCAGAAGACCAATGAAGTGATTAAGGTCTTGACGATTTTCTCCGTGTTTTTTATGCCATTAACCTTTATTGCGGGGATTTATGGGATGAATTTTGATTACATGCCAGAGCTAAGAGAACGCTGGGGTTATCCGGCATTACTCGGGTTTATGATGCTGCTCAGCGGTTTGATTTATGTGTGGTTTAGGCGGAAGAAGTGGTTATAAGTTCTGTTTATGATTTTTATAAAATAGTTTAAATTTTATTATTCATTACTCTTGCCTAGATTTGTTCGCAAACGACTCTGACTCAATTCATTTGTGTTAGTTTAATTAATGAAAAAATAATTTATAAAAGCCAGGCATCCTTTGTTTGGCTTTTTTATTGAAAGTATTTCTGCTTGATCTGGTCTTTTTTTTCGCCTAAGTAAGTTAAGAACGCTTTGGAAACGGGGGACAAACTTTTGTCCTTGTGCCAAATTAATTTCCATTTCGTGGAGATGGGCAAACCTTCTCGCTCGATAATTTTTAAAGTCCCTGCTTTGACTTCATTTTTAATGCCTATAATGGGCATGATGGAATAGCCTAAACCGGCAATGACAGCCTGTTTAACGGCCTCATTTGACATTAATTCAATTTTTTTCAAGCCATCTACCCCCTGTTTTTTAAAATAACTTTCCATTATTTTTCGCGTGCCTGACCCATATTCACGGAAGATGAGGGGTAGTTCATTTTTAAACTCATGGTAGTTAAAAGTAGGTTTCATCTCAGCCGTTTCCTTGTTTCCAATAAGGTATAAATCGTTTGTAAGTATATCGATGGAATCAAAGGTGGGGTTATCTAAGGCGTCTGAAACGAGGCTAAAATCCACTTCGTTTTCGAGTTGACTTTCGAGTACTTTTTCTCGGTTAGTTACGTCAATACTTATTTCCACGCCGGGATTCGTACACAGGAAATCGCTCAGAAAATAGGGTAAAACATATTTGCCAGTGGATACAATGGAAATTTTTAGACGACCCACCAGCTGGTCTTTGAACGCCATCGTTTTGTAATTAATGGCATAGACTTGGTCTAAGATGCTTTTAGCAGATTCCGCAATTTCTTTTCCAAAATCCGTGATGTAAATTTTCTTCCCGATGATCTCGATCAGAGGAATGTCGAACTGCGCTTGTAGGTTTTTGATCTGAATGGAAACAGCGGGCTGTGTAAGGTTTAGTTCTTCAGCAGCCTTTGTGATACTGTTGGTTTGTACCACCTTCAAGAAAATCTGCAGTTGATTTAGGGTATAGTTCATAACGCGTCATTATGTATTGCATTATAAACTTAAATAAAAATTATCAATATTTAGTGATTTACTTTGTGGTAGAATCAAGCAGCATGCCCTCCGCCTTTTACACAAGGCAATTAAATATGATCAACTTTGAACTACTTTCTTTTAATCTGACAAACCCCACCTTACTGTTTTTCATTCTGGGGGTTTTTGCAAAATATGTCAAGAGTGATTTAGAGGTTCCGGCGGCATCCAAAAACTTCATTTCTCTGTATCTGTTATTCTCTATCGGATTTAATGGCGGAAGCGAATTAGCAGTGACTGGAATTACGAATGAAGTAATTGTTAGTCTCTTGTTTGGCATGTTATTAGCGTTGATTATACCCATTTACTCCTACTTCATTTTACGGGTAAAATTAAATTCCTCTGACGCTGGTGCTATCGCAGCATCCTATGGCTCTGTCAGCGCGGTTACCTTTGTTTCTGCGGTCGCTTTTTTAGAGATGAATAACCTAAAGGTAGGAGGAGAAATGGTCGCCGTCATGGCATCCATGGAGTTTCCGGCCATTATTATGGGAGTTATTCTACTGAATTTATTTCCGGACAAAAAAGAGAATGCCCCCGTGCAGTGGAAGGAGGCTATGAAACATTCCCTGACGAATGGAAGTGTGCTCATGATTTTTGGAAGTTTACTCATTGGATTCGTCTCTGATTCGTCTCAATCCATCGGAATTAAGCATTTTACTTCAGATATATTCAAAGGTTTTTTAGCCATCTTTTTGTTAGATATGGGGATGGTGGCTGCTAGCAGGTTTAAGGCGTTTAAAAAACAGGGTTCTTTTTTATTGCTTTTTGCCTTACTAGTGCCACTTTTTAATGGGGTCTCCGTCTCCATTTTATCACAATTTATCACCGATAATGTGGGGAATAGACTGATATTCTCCATTTTGGCAGCCAGCGCTTCCTACATTGCAGTCCCTGCAGCGATGCGCTTGGTGGCACCTAAAGCAGACCCGGGGATCTATATTCCGATGGCTTTGGGCGTCACATTCCCACTCAATGTCACGATTGGTTTGCCTTTATATATGCAAATTATCCATGGCTAGCGAACACTATTTCAGCGGACGTCAGGTTGTCATTGCGACAAAACACCAAAAGGAACAAGTAATAGGCCCGGCATTACAAGAGGCATTTGGGATGGAATATGTCGTTACAGAGAAAGTAGATACGGATTTATTGGGCACATTCACAGGAGAAGTGGAGCGTGTATTAACACCAGTCGAGGCGGCTAGGCAAAAATGCATTTTAGCTTTAGCGGAATGTGATGCCGATTTTGCCATTGGTTCTGAAGGATCTTTTGGCCCACATCCTACGCTGTATTTTCTACCTGCGGATGAAGAAATTCTGCTACTGTTGGACCGAAAAAGGGAGCTGGAGATTGTGGTAAAGCACACCAGCCTGCAAACAAATTATGCCTCATTTGAGCAGGGTTCAGAGCAGAATTTATCCGATTTTTTACAACAGGTTAAATTTCCCAGTCACGGCTTACATGTGAAATCCCCAGCGGGTTACGTGGCGAAAGGAATTAGATCTGAAGATCGATTAAATCAAGCGATTCAGGAGGCTGTTAATCGCTTTGGAACCTATACCCTAGAAACCGATATGCGGGCGATGAATAATCCGACTCGAATGGTTGTTATTCAGAAGCTAGCGGGAAAATTAGTGGAGAAGATGAAGAGCTGTTGTCCTGCCTGCCAAAGACCTGGATTTAGTCCCACCGATGTCATTCGTGGCCTGGTTTGTTTTTGTTGCTCCTTACCTACGAAATCAGTTAAATCGCTTATTTATAGTTGTGAAGGATGCCAATACACGACTTGCGTTGATTTCCCTGATTCCAAAACGACGGAGGACCCTATGTTTTGTGATTTTTGTAACCCCTAGTATACTATGATTACGTCTGATATTTTGCTTGTTAAAGACCAGTTAGAAAAAGGTGAAGTGGTCGGAATTCCTACGGAAACCGTCTATGGTTTAGCGGCTAACATTTACGATGAGCAAGCGATTGCGAAGATTTTTAGTACCAAAGGAAGGCCTAACACGAACCCATTGATTGTCCACGTCAAATCGATGGATCAAGCGCGCACTTTGGTCTCGTATTTTCCTCTCAAAGCAACCCTATTGGCGGAGCGTTTTTGGCCAGGTCCTTTAACGTTGATTTTGCTTAAAAGCGATTTGATTTCTGACGCGATAACTGCTCAGCAATCGACGGTAGCGATACGAATGCCTAACCACTCCGCGACTTTACATTTACTGGAATCGTTGGACTTCCCTTTAGCTGCTCCCAGCGCAAATCCCTACAATCGAATTAGTCCTACCTGCGCTGCGCATGTGGAGGATTATTTCCCCCAAATTTCCATCTTAGAAGGCGGTAATTGCGAGGCAGGAGTAGAGTCGACCATTCTCTCTTTTGATGGAGATGAGGTCGTTTTACTGCGGCATGGCGCTATTTCCATAGAGCAAATTGAGGAGGTAGTCGGACGTATTTTGGACAGAACATCCTCTGAGTCCTTGCACCTCGCACCCGGCAGAAGTAAGAAGCATTATTCGCCCTTATGTGAATTAATTATCAGCTATGAACCGTTGTTTATGTTGAGCGCCGTTCAGCAGAAGAAAGTGGCTATTTTATGGTTTAAAGAAGTGAAAATTGATAGTCCCAAAGTCGCCATCAACCATATCCTCTCTCCTAGTGGAAATTTTAAAGAGGCGGCCGCAAACATGTATGACGCTTTGCATCAATTAGAAAAATCAGGGGTTGAATTAATCATCGTTGAGCGCCTGCCTAATTATAACTTGGGACGTACCATTAATGACCGATTTGAAAGAGCCGCCGCGAAATGAAAAAACAAGTACTTGTAAACGCTAAAATCGTCAATGAAGGCACCTCCTTTTTTTCGGACGTGTTGATTCATCACGGTCGAATTGAAAAAATAGCCCCCCATATTTCTGATCCTAATGCGGATGTTTTCGACATCAATGGGAATTATTTGATCCCCGGAATGATTGATGATCAGGTGCATTTTAGAGATCCGGGATTAACGTATAAAGGCAATTTAACGTCAGAATCTAGAGCGGCAGTTGCAGGTGGCGTGACCTCCTTTATGGATATGCCTAACACCGTTCCTAATACGTTGAACCGCGATTTATTAGAGCAAAAATACCAAGCAGCGGCGCAACAATCGCTCGCGAATTATTCCTTTTTTATGGGGGTAACCGCTGGCAATTTAGAGGAGGCCTTGCGGGTAGATAACGAGAGCGTCTGTGGAATTACGGATGATGGGTTGTATTTTAATGAGCAACAAATTCTAGCGAATAATCCGGAATATTTGGAAAAATTATTCTCGCGTGCAGAGACCTTGGTTGCCTTACATAGCGAGGACGAATCCATTATTGATCAAAATTACGAACGGTATTTTACGGAAACGAAAGGCCAAATTTCCTTTGCTTTACATGCTAAAATTCGAAGTACAGAGGCCTGCTTGAAAGCTACCAAACGGGTTTTGGACATACAATCTAACTACCACAACAGGCTCCATTTTTTCCATATTTCCACTGGCGAAGAAGCGATGCTTTTCCCCGCCTCTACTGATTATAGAAACAAACGAGTAACAGCAGAAGCCTGTATTCATCACTTATGGTTTACGGAAAAAGACTATGAAAAAAGAGGGGGCGATATTAAATGGAATCCCTCCATCAAGACGGAATTTGATCGGGTAACGTTAATACAGGCATTGAAAGAAGGGCGGATCGATATTATCGCCTCAGACCACGCGCCTCACAGTAAGGAAGAAAAACAAGGGACCTACGAACAAGTAAAATCGGGGGCACCTATCGTACAGCATACCTTGCCGCTTCTGTTTGAATTAGCCTCGCGCGGGGAAATTTCCGTCGAACAAATTGTCGAAAAAACGAGTCATCGAGTGGCTGATATTTACCGTTTGAAGGATAGAGGGTATCTACGCGAAGGCTACTATGCAGATCTAGTGGAAATGCAGCCCAATTCCCCGTGGCATGTTACCACAACATCTCTTTTCTATAGGTGTGGATGGGCACCGGTAGTGGGGGAGCGACTTTCTGCTAAAGTAAAACGTACGTTTGTAAATGGAAATCTCGTATTTCAGGAGGATGCGTTTATGTCGGATGCCAAAGGTTCCCGCTTATTCTTCGAAAAGATCAGGTAGCATTTTTTTGACCACTTAATAGTTTAAATAATTTCACGTGTTCATAATAATTCTCCCTACCTATTTTATGTTTTACCAAGATATTGGCGCTAACCAAATCATCCAAATAGCGAATCGCGGTATTTCTGCTAACCCTTAAATCTTTCTGTAGGTATTCTATTTTGGTATAAGGGTATTTGAAAAGACTATTTAGTAGGTCTTGGCTATATAGTTTAGGTGCCAATGCTCTAATTTGGCTTTTTTGTTCTTGCATCAATAATCGGAGCGCTTGAATTAATATAATCCCTTCTTTAGCCGTTTTTTCTACTCCATCTAGGATAAATAACATCCATGCCTCCCACGACTCTTTTACACGAATTTCTTGAAGTAATCGATAATAGTCGTTTTTATGGGTGATGATGTAGCTGCTTAGATAAAGAATAGGCAAAGTTAAGAGTCCTTTTTGGACCAAATACAATACATTAATAATTCGTCCAGTTCTGCCGTTACCATCATAAAAGGGGTGAATACTTTCGAATTGATAATGAATGATAGCCATCTTTATTAATGGGTCAAGGTCCATCATCGAATCATCATTGATAAAGGATTCCAGGTTTTGCATCAAGTTAAGGATGGTATCGTAGTCTTGTGGGGGTGTATGAATAACTTCTCCTGTTTGATCATTTAATAATTTTGTGCCGGGAAGCCTTCTAAAACCGGCCTTGTTTTGTTCAACGACTTCTTGGATTTGCAGGATTGTATTATTCGTAAGTAATCCATTTGTTTTAACAAGGTCAAAGCCCTCAATTAATGCTTTTGCATACTGGTGAACTTCTTTAGCTGCAGGGCTAGCAAACTGCTGGTTTTGAAAACTACTTCGATAGATTTCATCAAATGTGCTAATGATGTTTTCTATCGCGGAACTTTCCCTCGCCTCTCTAAGGGCTAACGTTTCCAAAAGAATACGTTCATTTGGAAGGCTACTGATGACCCCTTTAAATTCTGCCAAAGCCTGGTGTGCTAACGCCGATTTACGCAAAACTGCTTTGGTTTCAATATCCTGATGCAAAGGCAGTAAAGGGATTTTTGTCGTTTCCATTTCGAAATATAACCCAAAAAGTTAATTATTTGGGTTGTTTCGATTAACTATAACCCAAATAATCAACATTTTGGTATATATCTGCTGCGCTCAATCGCCGTTTATATAATAGACGGGTCTAAAGATGTTTAAATTGTCGTACTTGCTTCCATGACAACATCGCGCAAAACATCCCTGACCGCCGGTATTCTTTACCTGCTCACCTTTATTTCCATCCCCACTTTATCGCTTTACCACGAAATTCACCAGCCGAATTTTGGTATCAGCTCAGCGCCATCAACTGATGTGGTGCTCGGAGGGATGTTAGAACTGGTGATGGCTTTGGCCTGCATAGGTACTGCGCTGGCATTTTATCCAGTTTTGAAGAAGCAAAATGAAATGCTTGCCTTGGGTTTTGTGGCGGCGCGGATTTTAGAAGCGACCCTGATTTTTGCGGGTGTGGCGAGCTTGTTAACGGTGTTGAATTTGCGCTCTCTGGGAACAGAAGCACAGGTGGTTTCTCGTGGATTAGTGATGTTGTATGATCGATTGTTTTTGATTAGCCAAAGCTTCATCCCCGCCGTCAATGCTCTTCTGCTCGGATCACTCTTGTACCAAACACGTTTAGTCCCTCGCATTTTACCCATCATCGGAATCATCGGAGCCTTTACTTTGGTAGCTGGCGATGTAGCCGTTTTGTATGGCGTGTATGATCAGCGCGCACCTATCGCCGGCTTATCAGCGGTCCCGATTGCGCTGTGGGAATTTTCCTTGGGGATTTATTTGACGTTTAAAGGATTTAAAGAAAATGCCGTAATTTTAGGATAATGAAAATCCCTATTTACCAAGTCGATGCCTTTACGAACGAACGCTTTAAAGGCAATCCAGCTGCCGTTTGTCCCTTAGACAATTGGCTTCCAGCTGCCGTGATGCAAAACATCGCAGCGGAGAATAATTTAGCGGAAACGGCCTTCGTTGTAGCCGCCGGCGAAAACTTCGAAATCCGTTGGTTTACGCCCACGGTTGAAGTGGACTTATGCGGACATGCGACCTTAGCCAGTGCGTATGTATTATTTAACGAATTAGGTTTTTCAGGGGACCAAATCAACTTCATTTCTCATCGAAGCGGTCCTTTATCCGTGACAAAAAATGGCTCCATTTTAGCCTTGAATTTTCCCGTTGATTCATTGACGGAATTACCCTTAAAACCAGAGGTTGCCATAGGATTATCGCAGACGCCTCGCGCCGTTTTTAAAGGCAAAACGGATTACTTATTTGTCTACGATTCGGAAGCGGAAATCTTGGCTTTGCAACCAGATTTCGTAGCCTTAAAAGCGCACGCTGTTCGCGGGATTATCGTAACGGCTCCCGGTGAAACGACGGATTTTGTGTCGCGCTTTTTTGGGCCAGCTTGTGGCGTGAATGAAGATCCGGTGACGGGTTCGGCGCACACGACTTTGACACCTTATTGGGCTGCGATTTTAGGTAAGACGGAATTAACGGCTCGTCAATTATCACAAAGAACAGGTGACTTAACCTGTAACTTAATGGGCGATCGCGTGGAGATAGCTGGCGAAGCTGTGTTATATTTAAAGGGAGAGATAGAAGTGTAATATGTTAATTATAAGCATATTGGATTTTAATACAGAAATTAAATTGTAATTTTGTATTTCAATAATTCTCCAATTATGGAAAACTTTTCTAATACTGAAAAACGAGTTGTTTTTTTTCAAAAGCAATTGGAGAAAGCGATGCCTGCGGTTAGACAACAAATTAAGGTCTATGAGTCTCATGTTAAATCAGGTAATACGAATAAATCACCTAAAGTAGCACCTCAATTCAATAATGCATAAACCGCGATTGCTGGTGATTGCGGGATGCAATGGCTCTGGTAAATCATCGTTTTCAAAGTACTTAGTTCCCTCGCCAAATACGATTCCTTTTGATTATGATTCTCATTTCTTAAGCCATTATAGGGCCTTAATGGATATTGATATTAAGGAACAAATGGCACATAATTTAGCGTCATCGGATTTAAACGTTGAGATTGAAGAAGCATGGAAAAGTAGGAAAGATTTCGCTTATGAAACAAATTTTGATAGTGAACCCATATACTGGCCTGATAAATTTAAAGCCAAAGGGTATGACCTTTTTCTGATATTTCTTTGTTTGGATTCCCTCGAGTTAGCGAATAATCGAGTTTCAATAAGGGTAGAAAATGGGGGACATTTCGTTCCTACATTTGAGGTGGAGCGAAGGTATTTTGCAGGATTTAAAAACTTGAATAAGTATTATGCTCGGTTTGATTTTATAGATATATTTGAAGGTTCTGCTCATGCAAAAATCCCTGAGCACTTGGCAACTGTTGAAAAAGGAAAAGTGGTCTTTTCAACTTTGGAATGTTATATGTACTTAAAAAACCTAATTCCTGTGTTAATTTCCCGCTAAGTAGCTCATTTAATTACCTTTTTGCTCGGAGGAAATAACCCATAAAGATGAAAAACAGTCAATAAACGATTTAACAACCCCTATAAATTATAATGAACATGAAAAAATTAATCACCTTTTTTGCCATTTTAGCGATGGCCACCAGCTTAACAGCTCAAACACCTAAAGCGAATTTGATTAAAGAATGGGAGCGCGCGCGTGCTTACACGAAAGAGTATTTAGAGGCGATGCCAGAAACGGGTTATGCGTTAAAACCTACGAAAGAAATGCGTTCATTTGCGGGTCAAATGCTTCACTTAAGCGACGCGATTTATATGATTGTGGGAACAGCCACGGATGTAGCGCCTACGGTAAAGGATTTGGAAAAATCAAATGACGTAGCGAAAGTAAGTGTGACGGACAAAGTGTTAGCAGCGTATGATTTTGCCATTAATGCCATCAAAAATGTACCGGATGCAAAATTAGCAGAATCGGTTAAATTATTTGGTCGATTTGAATTGACAAAAGGTCAAGCAATGGATAAAGCGTTTGAACATCAAACGCACCACCGTGGTCAAGCGACGGTCTACATCCGTTTAGCGGGTGCTACACCTCCGCAAGAGAAATTGTTCTAGTCTAAACAATTTGCAGTGAAAAGGGTTTGTCATTCATAGGCAAGCCCTTTTTTTATGCAAGGCGTTAAAAAACAACATTTACCCTCCAAAACCTGTCCCGTCTGTAATCGCCCTTTCGCCTGGCGTAAGAAGTGGGAGAAGAATTGGGACCAAATCATCTATTGTGGTGAAAAGTGCAGACGTAGCAAATAAGTTTTCGGACGAAGATATTGACCGCATTATCCAAATGGCCTGGGAAGATCGCACGCCTTTTGAGGCGATCGAATTTCAGTTTGGCCTAAAGGAAAAAGAGGTCATCGAATTCATGCGACTGAATAGTAAGGAGTCGAGTTTCCGCATGTGGCGAAAACGAATGACGGGCCGCGGTACGAAACACCTACAAAAGCGTGTTGCGGTAGATCCGCGTTTTAAATGCACGTTGCAACGTAGCATCAGTATGAATAAAATCAGCAAGCGCTAATGAAGTTTTCGACAAAACGCGAAGAGGTATTAGCGCAAATCGATCAATTTGATCCAGAAAAGTATGCACGAAGCCGGAACTTCATTACTGGCGGAGTCTCTTATTTATCCCCCTATTTATCCCGCGGTTTTATCACGGTTCCCCAAGTCGTCAAACGATTAAAGAATCGTGGAATTAGGTTAGAACAGGCTGAAAAATTTATCCAAGAATTAGCGTGGCGCGAGTTTTATACCCGTACCTGGTTTCAAAAAGGCGATGCTATTTTTGAAGATATCCGCCATCCGCAGGAGGGCATTGAGCGCTTTGGCATCCCGAAAGCAGTACTAGAATCTACCACAGGAATTAAAGCTTTAGATGGGGCATTAAAGAACTTCCCAGAAACTGGATATCTTCACAATCACTTGCGCATGTACCTTGCTGGAACGATTTGTAACGTGGCCAAATACCACTGGTTAGAACCTGCCCAATGGCTCTATTATCATTTGCTCGATGGTGATTTAGCAAGTAATGCGCTGAGTTGGCAGTGGTGCGCCGGGACGTTCAGTAGCAAGTTGTATTACGCGAATCAAGAGAATATCAATCGCTATACCGGCAGTCAACAGAGAGGCACTTTCCTTGATTTTGATTACGAGGATTTGCCTTCGCAACCGGCTCCCGATCATCTGTGTAGATCGGTCGAAGCTGCACTTCCGTTCACCCCGCCTACAACGCAGCCACTGGTGATTCAGTCCGACATTCCCACGTATGTTTATACCCATTATACGCTAGATCCTACCTTCCACGAAGGGAAAGAAGGCAACCGGATTTTGGTCTTAGAGCCGAGCCATTTTGCGAAGCATCCGATGGCGCCGAAAACGATCGAGTTTATCCTTTCGCTCGCCGAAAATATACCTGGAATTCAAGTCTATTATGGGGAATATGCGGATTTAAACGTGAAAGGCATTTTCCGTGATCATCCTATCAATGCCCATTTTCAGGGTATTCGCGAAGTGCATCCCTCTCTAGCTCCAGGCCTGCAAGGGGAGTTCAACAGTTTTTTCTCGTTTTGGAATAAACTAAGCCGACAACTGAGCTAAAAAAGTTTCTGCGCGCGCAAGGTGGGCTTCTCTTTTTTCCAAAGTCATCTTATCCCAAGTACTGATCAGCATCGCCCAGCGCGGATTTTTGCGGAACGTTTCGCGTTGTTTATCTAGGAATCGCCAAAACAACCCATCCCAAATCTCTTGCCATTCGCCCTTCGGATAATCACTCATTTTCAGGATGTAATTAGAGCCACAGATATAGGGTTTCGTGGTCATTAATCCTCCATCACTGAATTGAGACATACCATAGATATTAGGGACCATTACCCAATCATAGGCGTCGATGTACAGTTCCATGAACCACCGATAAACCGCATCCGGTTTGATTTCGCACAATAACATAAAATTCCCCAGTACCATCAGGCGTTCGATGTGGTGATTATAGCCCGTTTTTAACAGTTTGCGAATCGTTTGGTCGATCGGTTCCACACCCGTTGTTCCCGTGTAAAAGGCCGCGGGCATCTCTTTGGTAAATCCCCAATAATTCGTCGTACGCTGTTGAACCCCAATTTTTCGATACAATAACTGCACAAATTCCCGCCAACCTACGACCTGGCGAATGAATCCCTCCACGCTATTTAAGGGTGCAGCGGAGGCTGCAACTCGTTCAATCACCTGTGCCGGATTCAATAATCCTACATTAATCAACGGACTCAATATACTGTGAAACAAGGTCTTTTCTTGCGCCTTAATGGCGTCTTCGTAATCCCCAAAAAGCGGAATCCGTTCCCGAATAAATTGATCTAAAGCAGCCTGAGCCTCGTCATGTGTCACGGGGTAGTAGGCTCCCGAAAAGGGTCGCTCTAAAGAACCTGGATTATCCGAGAAATTTGCAGTAACATAGTCTATCGCCTCCAGTATATACTCATTCGGAGCGGTTTCCGGAAACGGTGCCGGGATGAAGGTATTTTTCGGTATTTTCTTTCGGTTGTCCGCATCGAAAGTCCATTGGCCGCCCATCGGTTTTCCGTCTTCTTCGAGTAGAAGTCCGCGGTCTTTTCGTTGCTGTGTGTAGAAAGCAGTTTGGAAATAAGGCTTACGCGTACCCAGCAGTGAGGTGTCTGTGTTGAGGAAATTTGGGCTCGCTAAAAATTGAATTTCCCCAACACGGCGAAGTCTGCGCTCGAGTAGATAATCATTGGGATCAAATAGCGCAATGGGCCCAGATATCGATGAAACCAGCGCGACTTCCGAAGCGCGCGGATCATGCGCTTCGATGTATTCCACCGTTTTTCTAGCAGCGCGAAGCCGGTCCGCAAAGGCGCGCATACTCGCCCGGTGGAACAGTATTTTCTGTTTGTGGAAGGCGTATTGTTTGAAGAATAATTCAGATTCTACGACATAGAAAATAGCCGCTTCTTGAGCGAGTGTCTCTTCAAACAATTGATGCGGGAAAATTAGAAATGCGCTCATTTATTAACGTGTTTTTGGAGGATTCGTGCCCCCTCTTGCCGGGCCTTTTTCGTTTTCCGCATCGCCCAAACTTGGTCCGACGCTGACTTCCTCGTCGCACTCAAATCCACCACCGGAACGGGATAATCTACCCCGATTTTGACCCCGTACAAAGTTTGTTCCATCTCACTTAATTTCCAAGGCTCATGAACTAAGGTAGACGGAATGGACGCTAATTCTGGCACCCATTTTTTGATGAAAATTCCGTCTGGATCATGGGCATAAGAATTCTTAATCGGGTTATAAATGCGGATCGTATTAATACCTGTCACACCCGCTTGCATTTGGATTTGCGGGTAATGAATGCCTGGTTCATAGTCGAGAAATTGCCGCGCTAGAAAATGCGCTAAATCACGCCAATCTTGCCAGAGATTAAACACAAAAAACGATACCACCATGGCGCGCATCCGAAAATTCAAATAGCCCGTTGCCACCACACAGCGCATGCAGGCATCGACAAGTGGAACGCCTGTTTTCCCCTCTTGCCACGCTTTAATTAAGTGCTCATCACGGTCTTTCTCTAGGCCTTGGTAGGCTTTGTTTACCGGCTCAAATTCCATCCGCGATTCATCCTCAAACTTCTGCATAAAATGCCCTTGCCAGTGCAGGCGAGAAGTAAAATTAGAAAGTGCCCGTTTGTTTGCAGCGGTCTTATAATGCTGCATCGTGAACGTGTGGGCCATCCGCATGCTGATATTTCCGTAGGCTAAATAAGGAGAAATACGGCTGCAACCGCGTCTACTCGCCTCTGGTTTACTGATAGAAAAACTATAGTCTTTATGCCGTGATTCGATGAAACTTTTCAGGTATTTCCAACCCCAGTATTCCCCACCTTCTTGGAAGACAGGATTCCGTGTTTTAAACGCAAGTGGCAGTTCTGGACCTTTAAAAGCATCATAAAATTCAGGCGATAAACGCAGTAAATTCCAATTGTCCTCCCGAACTAAATAGGGTTCGTGCCGCATGGTTTCTTCCCAGCGTTGTTGCCACGTTTTCCGCGATTTCAAGCGGCGAATTACACCCCCCGTGGGCGTCTCGTTCCAAGTAATTCCAGTACTCGAGCAAAAAGCTGAAATCGTTTTGTCCCGTTGAAAACTCAAATCATTTCCTATCTCCTGATGGGAGAAAATTTGGCGAATTTCATATTGCTCAGATAGCGCCTGAAACACCGGCAATACTTCGGAATGAAAGAGGTAAAGAACGCCGTTTCGGTCTTCTAAACGGCCCTGCATCTCTGTTAAAGATTCATGGACAAATCGCCAGTGGCGGACATCACTGTCTGGAAAAGCGATGAGGGATGGTTCGAAAAAATAAACCAATAATACCGGTAGATCGGATGCCAAAGCCCGGTACAACGGCTCGTGGTCCGTAAAGCGGAGATCACGTTTGAACCAGACGATGTTGATGGGTTTTTTGGACATAAAATACTAACTGAAAAACCCATAGGATGTTTTCAGAAAGAAAAAGCGTACCTTTGCACCGTTAAAAATCTTAATGTATCAAAATGAAACAATTAATAACGCTTTGCTTTATCATCTTCGCGACCAGCACCCTGAATGCCCAAACAGGAAGCATCGAAGTGAGCACAGGAGGCTTTTCTTTCATCCCTGCCTTTACCTCGAGAGAGCCCAATATCATCATCAATGCAGGAACCAATCCGAAGAAACGTTTGACAGGGTCCTTGATGTACATGATGCGCATGCAGAGCATGACGCCTACTACGGTGGCCTTATTTACACGTTATCGATTTATTGATAAAAAATTTAAAGCCATTGTGGGTATCCACATTCCCGCCTTCCAAATGACGGAGGAATATAAAGTGACGAGTTTCTTCGGACGCGAGTTGACGATGTCTTATCCTATCAACGAAAAATTGACCCTGGGGTCCTTCATATTAAATGGAAATGCGCGTAATTCAGACTTTAAAGTGACGTTAATCTCAGGAAATACGAATTACCGCCACAAGAACTGGGGTTTTTTAACGCAGGGATATTACTTAACTGTGGGGGATTTAACCGGAGTTGCTGAGACGATTTCGTATGACATTAATTCCCATTTTCAGGCCAAAGCCTTTGGCAATTACACGATCACAGACGGCCAGGTAATCGGAACCGTTGGATTGAAATACAACTTATAAGTTCTTTGCCTTAAAGGTCCAAGTAAAATGAAATTCGGCCACCACCTGGCCGGCCTCATTTTTCCCAACGGAAGTAGAGAGGAGCTTCGAGCCCTCTTTATTTTCGAGTGCATCCTTGACGGCTTGTTCGAAAGCGGCGCCATCTTCGCAGGTAAAAATAATGACCCCCGTCGCCTTCTTCACAAATACGGCCTCTACCTTTTCCACTAACATGCTCACCGCTGGCTGTCGCTTGTAGACTTGTCCAAAAGCCAACATCCCACAACTCATTTCCGCCGCCATCGATTCCACAGCAAAATAGATCGATCGAAAGGGATTTTGACTAAACCAGGAATATTTTACGCGCACGCCACACGATTCTTCATCGAAATGGGCAATGGATAAACCTGCCCAAAAGGCCGCTGATAGCTTTTGTAAAATAAAAAACTTGAATAATACCGGATTCGTAATGATCCGTTTGAAAGCGGAGAAATGTGGGTTCATAGCTAGCAATGTTCTGAACCAAAGATATAAAAAAAGGGGCATTTCTGCCCCCTTCTTCTAATAACTCAATCCATGCCCAAACGCAAACAAGCCATATCCAGGACCTTCCATATACCCCGGAACGTCTGATTTATTCGCCTCTACTGCCGCCTGATTCACAGGAGTCGTAAATGGCATTTTACCAGTCGGCTTATAAGCTCCCGTCACAATATCAAGTAGCGCTTCTTGCGTTGTCCCGAAAGTCGCGATGATAGAGGTTGCCTTTCCCTTATCAATCTCTTCAATCACCCAAGGGTTTGTGTAATTGATGGCTATGATCGTCGGTTTGGCATTCAATACCTCATTCACGTGATTCACGTCGATGCGATTCTTGGATAGATTCAAGTCGATTTTCGAACCCTGCGAGCTGAATAATCCTCCTGAAGTAGGAACTAACCACAATAAAACCACATCCGCCTCTTCTTTCGTGGACACGAATTCTAAACCAGGATAAGTGGGTTTCGAAACCTTGATCGCTTCACCAGGATTACGACCTGATTGGAAATACGTCTCAAAGTATACTTTGGTCTTCTTCGCTAAGGGTAAACGCTTGTCGTCGTTACGTAATAAGACAATGGATTTGCGCAAAGCTAAATCGGCTGCTGCCACCGCTTCTTTGTTACCCACCGTCCTCACCGCGTCCTCCACATTCACATACGGATTCTCAAAAAGGCCTAAGTCGAATTTCTCTTGTAATAATTTCGCCACCGATTGGTTAATGCGCTCCTCTGAAACTAAGCCACTCTTCACCACTTCGATCAAAGTCGTAGGATCCGCGGCACCTGAGAAGATATCTACTCCAGCGTTCAACGCCTTTTTATAACGCTCCGGAATCGACATGTTTTCTACGCCCCAAGGCATCATTTCGATAGGCCCTGTATCCGAGTTGATGATCCCGTGGAAGCCTAATTTGTCTTGCAATAAATCACCGATCATGGCCTTGTTATAAGAGAATCCCACCTCCTCAAATTCCTTTCCTTTAGGAGCAGAATAGTAGGGCATAATCGCAGATGTACCTGCTGCAATTGCTGCTTTAAATGGCTTCACGTGGTAATCGAACATTCCCCCAGGATAATGGGCAAACTTACCCCAATCAAAGTGAGAATCTTGTCCGTCCACTTGCGGGCCACCGCCTGGGAAGTGTTTCGTGGTCATCGCGACAGAGGTGTTGGAAAGTTTATTTCCTTGGAAACCTAAGACGATCTCAGTAATCATCTTCGACGCTAGATCTGCATCTTCCCCAAAAGTTCCTTCCACCCGACCCCAACGCGGTTCAGTCGCTAAATCCGCCATATACATATAGCCTTTGCGAAGACCCACAGAGCGCCATTCGGCTGAAGCTGTTTCCGCAAACTTACGCGTCAAATCAAAGTCGCGCATCGCTGCTAAACCTAGTTCGCCTGGCCACTTAGAGAAGGCCGTTACGCCTACACTCAATCCCACGGAAGCATCCGTTGTCACGTGATTACGGGGATTCGAAGCGACAATCGCTGGAATACCTAGACGTGTTGATTCGCAAAGTTCTTGTAAGTTATTCGACCATTTGGCCATGATTTCTGGCGACGCATTCGCACGTAAAATGAAATGGCGCAAGTGGTATTGTGTCACTCCTTTTGTGGTTCCTGCCGCAGACATGTTAGGGGCGCCTAAAGGCTTGCGGGTGAACATATTTGTCGTTTGGACTAAATCCTCTTCGTTAAATCCTTCCGTGATCGGCGTTTTAGGACCACCTCCCTGCACGCCATTCGCAAACACTTGATCTCCGCCCATACGCGTCGTACTGATGAGCATGAAACCGAGTTTTTCTTCGACGGTCATTTGGGATACTAAGTCTTTTGCCCGCTCTGAAGCCGGCAAGCGCCAGTCTTCGTATTTATCCAGTTTATTATTTTGGTTTAAATCTTTAAAGGACAATTTCCCTATGCGTAGGGTCGGTTTTTTCATAGCGACAATAACGGGTTGCGTTTGGGCTAGTAAAGAACTAGAAGCAAAAAGCAAGGCAATAAGCACACGAGATTTCATAGGATTTTTCTTTCTTTGTATAGGAAAGCAAAACTGTAGCCATTTCTAATCACATGAAAGATCCGAATGTAGACGAATTCATACAAAGTGCCGACAAGTGGTCAGCTGAAATGGCCTTTTTGCGCCGCATTTTACTCGATTGTTTGATGGTAGAAACCTATAAGTGGCGGACACCCGTGTACATGGTGGGCACGAAAAATATCATTGCGATCTCTAGTCTGAAAGACCATTGTGCTTTGAATTTTTTCAACGGTGCGTTATTGCAGGATGAGGAAAACATGTTGATTAAACCCGGCGAACATACGCAATTAGGTCGCTGGATGAAGTTCAATTCAGTGGAACAGATTTTGGCCAAAGAAGAGCTCATCAAAGCCTACATCCTAGAAGCTATCGAGGTAGAGAAAATGGGTTTGAAAATGGAGAAGTCCACCGAAATCCCTCATCCGGAAGAATTAACGGCAATTTTTGATAAAAAACCTGCCTTAAAAACGGCCTTCGATAAACTTACCCCGGGCCGCCAGCGCGCCTATCTTCGATTTTTCACGGATGGAAAACAATCCGAAACGCGCACCTCGCGCATCGAAAAAAACGAGAAATACATCCTGAAAGGAATTGGAATAACAGACTGCATTTGTGGCCTAACGAAACGAAAGCCGAGTTGCGATGGCTCACATAGAGCCATCGAAAATTTTAAAAGATGACGTTTACAAGTCATATGCATGACGTTTTTTGCACCAGATTTTAATCTCAAATTTGCCCTATGAATTTTGGAGAACAATTAAAGGAAATCCGTACCACGAAAGGACTCACTCAAATCGAATTATCGGAAAAGAGTGGCGTCGCTTTGCGTACCGTTCAACGCATGGAACGCAACGAGGGCAAACCTAGTTTGTATTCGATGAATGCGATCGGCGAGGTCTTGAGGACGAATTTGACCTTGTTGTATGCTCCGGATTTGGAAACTGAAACACGAAATATTATGGAAAGTACAGACCAACAATTGTGGGCGATTGCGAGAAGCCGTGCCAAATTCAAAAGGAGCCTTGGTTCTTATTCTATCGTCATCCCTTTTCTGTGGGTTATTTGGTTTTTAACCTCACAAGATAAAGATATTAATCGCATACCATGGCCTATCTGGCCTATGTTAGGCTGGGGTATAGGTCTAGCCATTCAATACCTGAAAGCGTATGTAATTGAAGTCGGATCTTTAGAACAACGGGAATACGATAAGTTGAAGAAAGGCGAATAAAGTGTATCGATTTTAGAGAATTTGGAGCTAATTTAGTAGCAGACGAATTCTCTATATCTATGAAAACAATCGAACTGTCGATTAATCAGCAAGTTCACCGCATCGAGGTGGATCCAGAAATGCCCTTATTGTGGGCCATCCGCGATATCGTGGGATTGAAAGGTACGAAATTTGGCTGTGGTCAGGGCCTGTGTGGTGCTTGCACGGTACAGTTAGATGGACAAGCGATTCGTTCTTGCCAAACCCCGGTAGGTAGCATCACTGCGAAACAGAAAATCACGACGATTGAAGGCGCCTCAACGCGTTTAGAAAAGATCATCCAAGCGGCTTGGATAGAGCATCAAGTGCCGCAATGTGGCTATTGCCAGTCGGGCCAAATCATGTCAGCCACCGCTTTGTTGAAATCAAATCCAAAGCCATCAGAATCCGATATTGAGAATTATATGTCCGGAAATATTTGCCGTTGCGGTACGTATTCTCGCATTAAGTCAGCTATTCAAACCGCTGCCAAAAATGCTGCCAAAAACACGTCTAAATCCACTAAATCCTAAGCCTTATGTCACTCGAATCTAGAAGAAGTTTCATCAAAAAAGCAGGGGCAACGGGACTAACATTTTGGTTAGGATTGTCCTACGTTAAAGGAGAAAGCACAGCGGTCATTTCTACGGCAAAATCCCTAACACCCTTCATTAAAATTGACGCCGCCGGCATCACGATCTTCAACCCTAACCCCGAAATGGGACAGGGTTCTTATCAGGCGGTTGCCTCGATGATTGCGGAAGAGTTGGAAGTGTCTTTGGACCAAATCACGATCAAAAATACCAGCGGAGAGAAAGAATTCGGGGCAGGCCAATGGGCCGGCGGAAGTTCGACCGTACGCGAAGGCTATTTGACCTACCGCAAGATAGGTGCATCCGCTAAAGAAATGCTTGTAAAAGCGGCAAGCCAGACCTGGGGAGTTAGCCCAGAATCTTGCACAGCAAAAGAAGGGAAAGTCTTACACGCTGCGACCAATCGCACGTTAAAATACGAGGAACTAGCGGAGGCCGCGTCTCTTTTAGAGATCCCTAAAGAGCCTAAATTAAAGGATCCGAAAGATTTCAAAATGCTCGGCAAATCTGTCAAGCGCCCAGATATCCCTTTAAAAGTGACTGGGAAAGCAGAATTCGGAATCGACGCCGATGTCCCAGGCATGCTCTATTCCAGTGTGGAAAGATGCCCTGTGATAGGTGGAACGCTGAAAACGTTCGACGCCACTGCGGCGATGAAAGTCCCTGGTGTGGTGAAAGTAGTTTCGGCTGAACGCGTGATTGGGAAATATAGCTCCACTGGAGTTGCTGTTATTGCGAAGACCTATTGGGCTGCGATTCAAGGGAGAAAAGCTTTGAAAATAGACTGGGATACGAAAGGTTTTGAGACATTCAATTCCAGCGATTACGAGCATAAATTACGCTCTCTATCGAAAGAAGAAGGCATTTTAGATAAGCAAAAAGGCTCGGTTGATCTTCCGGTAGCCCAGGTGGTCGAATCCTTTTATGAGACGCCTATGGTGGCGCACCACCCGTTGGAACCGATGAACTGCACGGTGCACGTGAACGGAAAGAAAGTGGAGATTTGGACTTCGACTCAGGTGCCTGTTTCAGTGACAGGCCCGGGAATGATGGGAAGTATGCCTGCTCTAGTAGGCATTAATCCAGAAGATATTACACTGCACGCAGGATTTATAGGCGGAGGCTTTGGTAGAAGACTGTACTTCGATTATATCGTGGAGGCGATTAATGTGGCGAAGCAAGTGGATAGCCCTGTTAAGGTGGTTTGGTCGCGCGAAGACACGACGACGCAGGGACCTTTCCGTCCGATGACTTTCTCAAAAATGATCGGCGGTCTGTCTGAAAAGAATCAAGTAGTTTCTTTCCAACACAAGGTTATCAGCCCCGGTTTTATGGACAGCGCGATGCCTAATTGGGACAAAACGAAGATGGATAGTATGATGACCGAGGGCATTAGTGCCCAGGAATACGACATCCCGAACATGAAGAATAGCTTCGTGTTTGCGGATTACCACGTCCCTATGGCGGCTTGGCGTTCTGTAACGAGTTCAACGTTAGCTTTTGCACATGAATGTTTCATCGATGAGCTAGCACATAAGGCTGAAAAAGATCCACTAGACTTCCGCATCGATTTACAATCGACCAATACCGATACCAAGCGCGTGTTGAAAAAATTACGCGAAATCACGAATTGGGACAAACCGCTTCCGGCTGGTAAAGCTCGCGGTGTGGCTCAATGGGACTTTTTTGCAGGACTTTCCGCTCAAGCGGTGGAAGTGAGTTTAGCCAAAAACGGAGCAGTATCGGTAGATAAGGTGTATGTGGTGATTGATTTAGGAACAGTCGTAAACCCAGATAACGTGAAAGCACAAGTGGAAGGTGCCGTTTTAATGGCCCTAAGTGCGGCAATTCATCCAGCCATTACCTTGAAAAACGGGGTAGTGGAGCAAAAGAATTTCGATACCACGCCGGTGACGCGCATGAGCGAATCCCCAGAAGTGATCGTTGAAATCATCACGGAGGGGGCTAAAATCAAAGGGGTAGGCGAACCTGGTTTGCCGCCGTTTGCCCCGGCTTTAGGGAACGCGATCTTTGCTTTGACGAAGAAACGTTTGCGCAAGTTGCCGCTAGAAATAGAGTTTGTTTAATATAAAATAATATGAGTCAATTATCCACTAAAATGCGCACCTACCACCGTTATTTAGGCTTCTTCTTAGCCGGCATTATGGCGGTTTATTCCATCAGCGGAATCATCTTGATCTTTAGAGAAACCAGCTTTTTAAAGAGTGAGGTGCACAAAGTTCAAACCTTGAAACCCGGGCTAAAAAACGAGGAATTAGGCAAAGAATTACACTTACGCGGCTTTAAGCCGGACACGACGATAGGCGACGTGGTTTCCTTTAAACAAGGTACGTATAACCTGAAATCGGGCGTGGCTGATTATACGGTTTCTGAGCAACCGGCCATCGTGAATAAGATGACGAAATTGCATAAAGCCACCACGAATGATCCTTTGTTCTACCTAAACATCTTCTTCGGACTATCCCTGCTTTTCTTCGTGATTTCATCCTTCTGGATGTTCTTGCCTAAGACGAGCATCTTTAAAAAAGCGATGTTATTTACACTGGCTGGGGCAATTTTAACGATTGTGTTGTTGCTACTTTAATACAGAAGGGGGATAATCGCTTTTACCCTTTTTTGGTAGTCCAGGTATTTATCGCCAAAAACTTCCACCAGCTTTCTCTCCTCTAAGCGGTATCCTATCAGGATATAGCTGTAAGAAATCAGTAGGACGAGTAACATTTTTTGGGTGGGAACGAGTAGAAATAGGCCCAGGATTAAGACTATAGTGGCAAAATACAGCGGATGTCTCACGTATTGATACATCCCAGTAAACACTAATTCCGGTTTCGTCTCTTTCTTAAGGCCTAAAAATTCAGCCCCGTCAAAAGCTTTAAACGCTAGATACAAGAGCACGAGCCCTGTGATTAGTAGAAAAATTCCCAGCGGAACTAGCCAAGCAGACGCAAATAATAGAGGATCTGGGAGGAAGATGCTCCCGTATAAAAGGGGGATTAAACCCGCGATGGCGATTAAATTATAGCTAATTCTGTAATAGGCGAATAGGCCAGGAATGCGTTTTTCAACGCTTGATTTTACCTCGTTAGAAGCCAGGAAACTATGGATAAAAAAATACACTATCCAGCCAAAACCTAAGAGGATGATTTCCATGTTGATTTTTGATGAGGAACAAATCTACCGTAAATTAGTCAAAAATATACCCTATGCCCCTATTAAAAGCGACCCCCATTCTAGCCTATTTAGATCGCGAAGCAACGGTCGCTTTCTATGAGAGTTTGGGCTTTACAAGTAATGCCAAATGGGATGGCTACTTGATGTTTTCGCGCGACGAAATCAACATTCATTTGTGGTGTTGCGATGACGAGAGCATCCCGAAAAACACGGGATGTTACGTGTATGTAGATGAGATTGAAGTTTTATACAAAGAATGCGAGGTGCTCGGAATTGTGCATCCGAATGGAAAGCTTCAAACGATGGCTTGGGGCATGCGCCAATTCAGCATCTTAGATAACAGCGGAAACATCATTCATTTCGGTCAGGACATCAAAAGCTAATCTTTTTTCTATCTTGTAGGCTAAACCTATGAAACATGAAAAAAATCGCGATCCTCTTGCTGGGATTCAGCCTGTCTCTTTCTGCGCAGATCCCTGCCGGAAAGAAAGTGATTTCTTCTCTCTATGTGTATGATTTGGCCTCTGGCAAATCGGAATTAATCCTCACCGAAAAGCGGCATTTCGAAGCCCCTAATTGGTCGCGCGATGGCCAGTATTTGTTGATTAATGCGTACGGAAAGCTAGAGAAAATCAGCCCGAAAGGCATAAAATTAGGCGAGTTAAACACCGGATCGGTGGACAAAGCGAATAACGATCATGGTTATTCGTTCGATGGGAAATCCCTGTATATTTCGAGTGCTAAAGCCGAGATCAAAGAGCATACCTCCTTCATCTACAAAGTTTCTTCCGAAGGTGGAAATCCGGTTCAGCTTACTCCATTAACCCCCTCTTACTGGCATGGCATTTCTCCAGATGGCAAGATAATGGTCTATTGTGCGGCGAGAAATGGCAATTATGACGTTTATGCGATGTCTTCGGATGGCGGCGAAGAGATTCGGTTGACCTCTACAGAAGGCTTAGATGATGGACCGGAATATTCACCGGATGGCAAGCACATTTATATCAATTCGTATCGGTCTGGGATGATGCAGATTTGGCGAATGAAAGCGGACGGATCAGAGCCGGAACAGATGACGTTTGATGCGCACTCGAACTGGTTTGCGCACATCTCGCCTAACAATAAAGTAGCGACGATTATTACCTATATGGAGGACCAAAAGCAGGCCCACCCCTTTGGACATCAGGTAAAACTACGCTTGTTGGATTTAAAAACGAAAGCGGTGAAAGATTTAACAGACGCATTTTATGGCGGACAAGGGACCATCAATGTGCCTTCTTGGAGCCCAGATGGCAAGAAATTTGCCTATGTGCGCTATGCGTTAGAAGATTTATAAATTCGTATATTTAGCAAAAACCTAGTTACTATGAACAAAGATAGCCAAGCTTCCAGACGGAAGTTTTTACAACAAATCGGCGCCACGAGCCTTGTGGCAGCCTCTTCTCCTTTTGCTTCTCTAGGCGCACAACAAAAAGCGGAAGAACGTATTCTGACCTATGAAAAACGCATCTCGGTGGGCGAAAAGATTCGCTTGGGAGTGATTGGTTTTGGGGTTCAGGGTCACTTTGACTTAGCCTCAGCGCTGAAAGTGCCAGGGGTGGAATTAGCCGGAATCTGTGATCTATACACGGGTCGCATCGAAAACGCGAAGGAATTATACGGGAAGGATTTATACACAACCCGTAATTACAAAGAATTATTAGACCGTTCGGACATCGACGCGGTGATCATCGCGACACACGATGTGTGGCACGCGCGGATTACGATCGATGCTTTGGCCAAAGGCAAACACGTCTACATCGAAAAACCGATGGTGTATAAAATAGACGAGGGCCCTAAAGTGATTGCCGCCCAAAAGAAATACGGCAAAGTCCTACAAGTAGGGTCTCAGCGCGTGAGCAGCATCGGCTTAGCAAAAGCGAAAGAGATGTTAGCGGCTGGCGAGATCGGAAAATTAAATATGGTGAACGCGGTCTACGATCGCCAAAGCTCCATCGGCGCTTGGCAATATACCATTCCGAAGGACGCAGACGCTTCGACTTGCGATTGGAATCGCTTCATCGAGGCAACGGCAAAGATGGAATTCGACGCGAAGAAATTCTTCTGGTGGCGTGCCTTTAAAGAAGTAGGAACCGGCGTGGCGGGTGATTTATTCATCCACTTATTGTCAGGAACCCACTTTATGACGAACTCGAATGGCCCAGAAACGATCTTCTCTACCGGGCAATTTAGCCATTGGAATGACGGTCGTAACTTACCAGATGTGATGTCGGGTGTGATGCAATATGGCAACACGGCGGAGCATCCAGCCTTCCAATTAACCTTGCAAGTCAACTTTGTCAGTGGCACGGGCGGACAAGAGGTGATTCGTTTGATCGGTTCAGAGGGAGTGATGGATGTGAAAGGAAACACGATTTCTGTGAAGCATAGCATTATGCCAGAAGCTCCGGGTTTTGGCGGGTACGATTCCGTATTTACGCTTCCTAAAAGTATGCAGGAAGAAATGACCCGTGATTACAACGCGAAATGGACAGACGCACAACGCAAACGCCCTACGAAAGAGGACGTGATTTTCAGAGCACCTGCAGGATATGATGAGCACGTGGATCACTTCACCCACTTCTTTGATGCGATTCGCAACGGGACGTCGGTAGTGGAAGATGCGGCCTTTGGATTTAGAGCGGCAGCGCCAGCTTTAGCTTGTAACGAAAGTTATTTCCAAAAGAAAATCATTCAGTGGGATCCAGTGAATATGAAATTGAAGTAAACAAAAAAGCCGGCTCTGATGAGGGCCGGCTTTTTTCATTCCTTAAACTCAACTTATTTAAACGTCACGTCAAAACGATCAAGGTTCATCACCTTTGTCCATGCTTTCACGAAGTCGTTTACAAATTTGTTTTGCACATCCTTGGTTGCATATACCTCAGCTAAGGCACGAAGCTCTGAATTCGATCCAAAAATCAAGTCCGCACGAGTCGCCGTCGCTTTCACCGCACCTGTCTTCTCGTCTGTTCCTACGAACTCTTCTTTCGTTGCGTTCGCTGGCTTCCACGTCGTTCCCATCTCTAATAAGTTCACGAAGAAATCATTCGTTAGCGCATCTTTCTTCGTAGTGAAGATACCGTGCTTCGAACCATTGTAATTCGCGTTCAACGCGCGCATACCACCTGTTAACACCGTCATTTCTGGGGCTGTCAAAGTCAATAATTGGGCCTTGTCCACGAATAATTCTTCCGTCGATAACGTGTATTGCGTTTTCAAGTAGTTGCGGAAACCATCTGCCATTGGCTCTAATAATCCGATGGAAGCGATGTCCGTTTGTGCTTGTGTGGCATCCATACGACCTGGGATAAATGGCACAGTGGTCTTCACACCCGCATTTGCAGCTGCTTTTTCTACCGCAGCAGAACCTCCTAAGACGATTAAGTCCGCGATCGATACTTTTTTCTTACCTGCTTTCGCGTTGAATTCTTGTTGAATTTTCTCTAACACAGCTAAGACTTTCTCTAATTGCTTTGGATTATTTACCTCCCAGTTGCGTTGTGGTAATAAGCGAATACGCGCTCCATTAGCCCCACCACGGCGATCTGAGTGACGGTAGGTAGAAGCCGAAGCCCAGGCCGTCGAAACTAATTCGCTGATCGATAAACCCGAGTTCAACAGCTTCACTTTCAAGGCTGCAATATCTGCGGCGTTAATCACTTCATGATTCAATGCAGGGATTGGATCTTGCCAAATCAATTCCTCCTTCGGAATTTCTGGTCCTAAATACGTCGAACTAGGTCCCATGTCGCGGTGCGTTAATTTGAACCAAGCTTTGGCAAAAGCCTTCGCATATACTTCTGGATTCTCTAAGAAATTACGAGAGATTTTCTCGTAGGCCGGATCTACGCGCAAGGCGATATCCGTCGTTAACATCGTAGGCTTGTGGAAGGTATTTTTGTCAAATGCATCCGGGATAATGTTTGCGCTATTTTTCGCAATCCATTGGTTCGCACCTGCCGGGCTTTTCTCTAATGACCACTCATTGTTAAACAATAAATGCAAGTACCCAATACCCCATTGTGTAGGCGTCGAAGTCCACGTCACCTCTAAACCAGACGTGATCGCATCTTTTCCTTTACCAGATTTATAGGTGCTCTTCCAGCCTAAGCCTTGCTCCTCGATGCCAGCTGCTTCAGGATTTTCTCCAACGTTTGTAGCCGGACCTGCACCGTGTGTTTTACCGAATGTGTGACCACCCGCGATCAACGCAACGGTCTCCTCATCATTCATCCCCATACGACCGAAAGTCTCGCGAATATCTTTCGCAGAGGCTGCCGGATCTGGCACGCCATTAGGACCTTCTGGGTTTACATAAATTAAGCCCATTTGAACCGCCGCTAATGGATTCTCTAACTTGCGACCTTCTGAATAGCGGTTTTTATCATCTAACCATTTCTTCTCAGATCCCCAATATACGTTCGCTTCTGGCTCCCAAACGTCTGTACGCCCACCGGCAAAACCAAACGTTTTAAAGCCCATTTGCTCTAGCGATACGTTTCCTGTCAAGACCATTAAGTCTGCCCAAGAGATTTTATCGCCATATTTTTGCTTGATCGGCCATAACAAACGACGTGCCTTATCTAGGTTCGTATTATCTGGCCAAGAGTTCAATGGCGAGAAACGTTGTTGACCCGCGCGAGAACCGCCACGGCCATCGCCTGTTCGGTAGGTACCAGCACTATGCCAAGCCATACGGATAAATAGTGGACCATAATTACCGAAATCGGCCGGCCACCAATCTTGTGATTTAGTCAAGACAGCCGCGATGTCTTTTTTCAAGGCAAAGTAGTCTAGGCTCTTAAATGCTTTGATGTAATTGAAGTCTGGGCCCATTGGGTTTGACTTCTCGGAATTTTGGCGAAGCATGCCCACATTCAATTGGTTAGGCCACCAGTCTTTGTTTGTTGTTCCAGACGCTTTCATTCCCGTGTGAGGATTGATTCCAGCATGTGGATTAACACCGGCTGCTGCATGTGGATTCGCACCGCTACCGTGTGGATTAGCGGCTGCTCCACCGTGTGGATTAGCATACTCTTGCGCGAAAGTGGCTGAACTTGCAACCAAACCGCAAAGGATAAGTAGTTTTTTCATGATTCTTGATTTTTAGTGGAGTGAAATTACGGGCAAAAAATGAATAGAGAAAACTGAAATTTTCTATATTTGGCATAGATAAAATCTATAGTCATGAATATACAGCAATTAGAATACATACTGGCCGTTGATCAATTTAAAAGCTTCTCGAAAGCAGCTGATTATTGTCATGTTACGCAGGCGACTTTGAGTGCGATGGTGAAAAAGCTAGAGGAGCAGCTGGATATCGTCATTTTCGACCGCAAGGCAAATCCCATCGCGACCACGGAAAATGGCCGGGAGATTTTAGTACAAGCTAGACAGGTAGTCGCCCACGCGAACGCGCTCTTATCTTCCTCTAAGGCGATCAATCAAAAGGTGGAAGGCCGGGTAAAAATGGGGGTGATTCCCACGATTGCGAGTTCCATGTTGCCCCTTATCTTGAAGTATTTGGTGGAAAAATACCCTATGCTGCAGTTAGAAGTGTACGAGGTGACGACGAATCAACTGATCAAGGATTTACGAGATGGTAAATTAGATGTAGGTATTTTAAGTACGCCCATCGCCTCTACTGAGGTGGAAACGGAGCTTTTGTATGTGGAAGATTTGTGTGTTTATGGTCATTTGCCTGCAGGGAAACGTTCCATTGATAAAGCGGAATTAGCGAGGCAACGCATGTTTCTCTTACAAGAGGGTCACTGCCTGCGCGATCAAATTATTCAGCTGTGTGATTTGAAGAAGAATAAGTCCTTGCCGTCTAATTTATCGGTGGAATCGAACACATTTGATACCTTGTTAAATCTCGTGGATGAATTCAGCGGCTTAACGGTGTTACCTGCCTTGTATGTAGGCCAAATGAGTGAAGTTAGAAAATCCCATTTGATTGAATTAAAAGAGGGTTCTTTAACACGCGAAGTGAGTTTGGCGTATTACCGGCCCTATGCGAAATGGAATATATTGAATCGCTTAAAGGCTGAAATTGCGGAAATTGTGCAAGGCCATTTAGGGTAATCGCTTGTTTTTATGGATTTCCATTTTAACTTTGTATCGCAAAGTACTTTTTATTATGGAAAAACACGAAGAACAATTAGCCGCGATTCAAGAAATGCGGAATTTAATGGACCGAGCCTCGCGCTTTCGTTCCATTAGCGGACTCTCTGCTGCTGTGGCAGGTTTGCTCGCTCTACTCTGTGTGGCGGTGGTGAGTCTATTCACTGACATCCTTTTTGTAGATGCGGAGGCCTTTGACCAAATGGCCCGCGGTGCGTTTGCTACACCCGTTTTTACTTGTTTCCTGTTATTATTGGTGGTTTCTGTTGGTTTTGGGATAACGCTGGCAGCGAGAAATGCCCGTTCGAAAGGGCAATCAGCCTGGGATTCAGCCGCGAAAAGACTTGCCTATCATGTGTCCATTCCCCTCGTAGTTGGGGGTATTTTTTCTTTTCTGATGGGCCATCTTGGCTTGTGGGGATTAGTGCCCGCAATAACCTTACTTTTTTACGGATTAGCCCTATTTAATGGGAGTCATTATACGCTAGATGCTGTCCGCATTTTAGGGCTATGTGAAATGATGCTAGGTCTCTTAGCTGCCTTTTGGGTAGCGTATGGCCTCGTGATCTGGGTCGTTGGATTTGGTCTGTTGCATGTGGTTTTTGGCCTGTACCTTTATCTAAAATACGAACGTGTCTAGTTATTTAGCTGATTTCAATAAGGTCTTTGAGAGTCGCGTGCGGCTGGGCATGATGTCGTTGCTCGTCGTTCAGGAACAGGTGGATTTTGGCCAAATAAAAGAAAATCTTCAACTCAGCGATGGTAACTTGGCCAGTCATATGGCGGCTCTAGAAAAAATGGGCTATGTGGAAGTTCGGAAACAATTTATCGGTAAGAAACCTAACACCACCTATGCGATCACAGCCCTTGGTCGTCAAGCTTTTGTCGAGCATTTAGCATCGCTTGAAAAATTAATTCAACAAATACATCCTTGATATGGAAAATCAAATCATACAACAGATTGCAAATCCGGCTGCTTTAGAGCAATTATACCGGTCTAATCCGACAGCTTTTTCCCGTGCCTTTCAAGTCGTTTACCCACAAATTTCTACTTCATTGGCGGCGCAGGTTTGGCACGAGCGATTAGCTAAATCGTCTACCTCTTGGGGGTCGAAGGGAGATTGGATTTTACTTGTTACTCTCGCGTCTATCGTTGCTTTTTTAATGCAGATGCCAGATCTGTTTTCGATATCACACGATCTTTATTTCCCCCGAAACATGTCATTTATTGTGATGCCGGGTATTGGAGCCTATTTTGCGTACAAACAAGGTTTAACAGTAAGACAAGTAACAGCGCCACTTTTAGCGCTGTTAGTATCTATCGTTTTTATTAATGTTTTACCAGAAGGAAGTACTACTTTAATTTTGACTTGTCTGCATATTCCGCTTTTGATTTGGCTTGCGGTAGGCTATCTTTTTGCCGGAAACGACCCAGCAAAGCGGATGGAATTTTTGCGTTACCATGGCGATTTAGTGGTGATGACGGCAGTAATCGGATTAGCAGGGGGCTTGTTTACAGGCTTGACACTGAATCTGTTCCAACTAATAGGAATTACCATAGAGGATTTCTATTTCCAGTATGTAGCACTCTCTATTATGCCTTCAGTACCGCTTTTTGCCACTTTTTTAGTCCGTCAAAATGGGAGTCTCGTGAGCAAAATCTCCCCTGTGATCGCGCGTATTTTTACGCCTTTGGTGACGATTACCCTAGCCTTGTTTTTAGGGGCGATTATTTATACCGGGAAAGATCCGTATAACGATAGAGAATTTTTGGTTGTATTTAATGGGATATTGATAGGGGTGATGGCTTTGATTTTGTTCTCTTTAGGCGAAGCTACGAAGGCGAATGCTTCTCGCGTGCATCAGTATTTCTTGTTCGCCTTAGCGGTGTTAGCGATCATCGATAATGGGATTGCTTTGTCGGCCATCGGTTATCGACTTTTTGAGTTTGGGATAACGCCTAATCGCCTAGCGGTGCTGGGAAGCAATGCCATTGTGATGTTGCATTTGATGCTGGCTACGAAGAAGCTTTGGGAGTTTTTGAAGGGCCAAAAAACGATCGAAGAAGTCGAGCTCGGAATCACCGCCTACTTGCCCATTTATGCCATTTGGGCGGCGATCGTCAGCTTCTTGTTTCCGCTGATTTTCCAGTTTAGTTAATAAAAAAGGCCCGATATTTTCGGGCCTTTCTATTGTTATTTTTACTGCATCTGCATGGCATCCATTCCGCCACCAGAATTGTTCTTTTTCATTTGGCTCATATCGAATTTACCGAAACGAAGCGAGAACGTCAGACGAATCATTTGCGGGTTCGATAGGCGGTAGGATGTCTGTGAGAATCCCTCTCCGAAAGAAACGCGAGTGTTTCCACGTGAACGCGTCAGGTCATTAAACGCTAAGGTTAATGAGGCCATATCATTTTTCAAGAATGACTTTTTGATTGCTAAATCGATGCCAAAGAAGGGTTCAATATATCCCTGCGAAGAGCTTTGTGATTGCATACCCGGAGGGCCTTGCATTCCTTGGTTCTGTGTGACTGGCACATTCGTCTTGCCTTGGTAATCACCAGACAGCTGGATGCTCCATTTTTTGGGCAAAATAAACGTGTTGTTTAACTTACCAAATACCGTCCACAAGGCCTCATTTACCTGCGTCGCATCGATATTCGAGATATTGATTTTCGAATTATACATATTGACGTTCGCCGTTAAATCCCACCACGTCTGCAACTTGTTCGTATACGTGAATTCTAAACCATAGTTAATGCTCGAATTCGCGTTCACAAACGTGTTAATCAAATCCAGTTTACCACTGATCGGATTCGTCTCTTGCTTCAAATAGCGCGTGATTAAATTGTCTGTGTATTTGTAATATCCAGACACTAAGAAAGTCGCAGACCCTTGAGACTTGCTATAGGAAAGCTCCCCAGATGTGGTGAATTCCGGTACTAAATCCGCGTTTCCGCGCTGGATGTTCAAGCTATCGCTGTAGTCTACGAATGGAATAATTTGGAAGAAATTAGGACGATTTACACGGCGCGTGACGCTTAATTGCAATTGGTCCGTCTTTGATAAATCTTTTTTCAAGAAGATAGATGGGAACAAGCTAAGCGGGTATTTATTGTTAAATGCCTGGTTTGTATTCAACAATTTTCCCTCGTACTCTGAGCTCTCCCCACGTAATCCAATCTTATAGGATAGCGTCTTGCTTGCCTTGCCTGAGATAGAAAAATAGGCCGCATACACCTTATTCGTGCTCTCATAGTTCGTCGAGGCAGAGGTAATGGTTCTATACACGTCTGAACCTACTGGCTTCAAAGTATTGGTATTTTCGTTCGCGATATCATTGATTTGCGCTCTTACACCCGTTTCGATGGTGCCCTCGTTTTTAATGGGTGTCACGTAATCTAACTGAACGGTCATGAAGGCATTTTTTCCAGAGCCGATGTTTTTCTGAATTTGTGTCCCAGTGATGGTATTGTTGTTTAGGTAATCCGTAGTGAAAGTACCTTCTCCTTTGTTTGTTCCGCCAAAGTAGTTCAAATCTCCCGTTAACTCTCTCCCTGCTTTCGGGTAAGTATGTTTGAATCCGGCTTGGAATCCAGACGGCTTAAATTCGCGGGAGCTCTCAGAAACGCGGTGACTTAAGGTAGTCAGACCATTCACGGTACTTGAAATATAGGTGTCCTCCGTAGGCTTAAATTGACCGCCCCCACCAAAGAAAGCACCTAAAGACAAGGTCGTCCGATTGCTCGCTGCATAATCTGCTGAAACACGCGGGAAAAACATCACCCCTTTTGTCTTATTATCTGATTCTTGACTGACAGAAGACAAAATGCCACCTAAATCACTCGTGCGCTCACTATTTCCAATGGAATTATTGCGTACACGCATGTTCATCAGAGTGGCTGTCAAGTTCCATTTGTTCTGTTGGTAGGTGAAATTCCCCATGATATTCGAACCGCCAAAACGATCCGCCCCCACGTTCACCATTCCATTATAGCCATTCTTTTTGTTTTTCTTTAACACGATGTTAATGATACCCGCCATACTTCCGGATGCATCGTATTTTGCGGATGGATTCGTGATTACCTCTACTTTTTCAATAATGTCGGCTGGAATTTGATCCATCGAAAGACTCGTAGGACGACCGTCGATAAACAAAGTTGGATTCGCATTTCGCACTTTCACGTTTCCGTCGATGTCCACTTGCACCGATGGAATATTACGCATGACGTCGATCGCAGTTCCACCAGTCGTTACCAGGTTTTGTGCTACATTAAAAGACTTTTTATCGATGTCCATTTCGACCAAAGACTTCGTCCCCGTCACTACCACATTCTCTAATTCTTTCGAATCCTGTGCTAATTTAATGTTCCCTAAATCTTTCTCAAAGGCTGCCATCATTTTCGCCATATCAGGCTGAACTCCTGGCTCCATTTTAGGCATTTCAAAAGCAACCGCTGCTTCGTAGTTTTTGTAACCCACAAAGGAGATTTTGATTTTTAAACGTGCGTTTACGGGAATTTCTTTGAAGTTAAAGTCACCGTTTAGTTCGGCTGTTTGAGCTTTCACTAAGATGTCTTTGCTTTGTTTTGTCGCCGGATCAACAGTCGTCTTTAGTAAAACAACAGAGGCGAATTCTACCGGTTTTCCCATTTCGTCTACGACTTTTCCGAAGACGTGACCTTGGTTTAAATTGGCTCCCGGTCCGCGGGCACCAGCTCCTGCAGGAGGACCTCCTGGAACTTGGGCAAAAGTGGAAAGGGATAGGAGCGCTAGTAGCGCCGAAGCAAGTATTTTTTTCATTAGGTGGATTGATTTCAATTAAATTGTACCACAAAGGTACATTCAATTCTATTAATAGGCCATTTTTTCTGCCTGACGGTCGATTCTAGAGATGAATGATGGATATTGTGCGAGAAAAGGTTTTTCTTTACAGGATGAAAAAGCTCCTTTTACTCTTTTTTTTGTCTTCCTTCGTAGCAGCCGCACAAACCAAACCTGCTGGTAAACTAGACGCGTCTAAACCTGTTTTGGTCCTAGAAACCTCGTGTGGCTCTTGCAATTTTGAGATGCCTGGTAAGGAATGTTTTCTCGCTGTAAAATTCGAAGGGAAGGCCTACGCTGTGCAGGGAACTTCTATCGATGATCACGGAGATGCGCACGATGAGAAAGGGTTTTGTATGGCGGTGCGCAAGGCTAAGGTGCAAGGTAGTGTGAAAGGAAATAAATTTGTTGTGAGCTATTTTGAACTTTTAAAGGCAGAATAAACTACCTTTACCCTATGAAAAAAGCGTGGATTTTACAGCTTATCGTGATTTGCAGTTTTGTACTGCTAGGCGAACGCGTATCTTTAAATCCAGACTTTAAGGCTTCTACTAAATCTTTTGTGCATGCAACGTCTGATGATTCTGATGCAATCATTGCAATTGAATTAGAAGACGAAGTAGAAGATGCTTTAACGGTGTTTTTCTTGTCCAAATCTTTCGATTGGAAATCAAAACTCGTCCTCTTTATCCCGTTTTTTGCACTTATTTTACAAGCGCAGCAAGTACGGACAAAAATCCCCCCATATTTACGTTTCCATAATTTAAGACTGTAGTACAAATAGACCTTTTCCTTTATTCAATTCGTCTAATTTATACCAGTCTATCTTATGAAAAAATTCCTTTTGTTGATCCTTGCGATCAGCCCTATTTTGCCTGCGATGGCGCAAGCAGATAATGAAGCGTTAAGATTTAAATTGAACGAAAGTGGGACCCATTATTTTCAGGCCACTTTATTGAACCAGGCTTGGTTGCGTTCTACAGAAAATAATCCGGGGACAACCGTGGAAGGAAATCTGGAATCGCAGTCGACAGATATCGGTTTACGTAGAACGCGGATGCAGTTGTTTGGTCAGATTACGGACCGAACGTTTATTTATTTTCAGTTTGGCCAAAATAATTTCAACGCCCAATACAACTCCACTTCGAACCGCAAAATCGCGCCTTTCTTCCACGATGCCCTAGGTGAATACCGGCTTTCCGATAAAAATCAATTGAAAGTGGGTGGAGGCTTGAGCATTATTTCAGGCTTATCTCGTTTTTCACAACCCAGCATCGGGACGATAACGACGATGGATGTGCCCGTATTTGCACAAACCACCGTGGATCAAATCGATCAGTTTTCGCGCAAATTAAGTGTCTATGCTAGGGGCCAAATCGGGCACTGGGACTACCGTTACATTCTTAGTGATCCTTTCCCTATCACGTCGAACGGCCAAACGCCACCGGCGCTCGCACCGGTTTCGAACTTTGCGTTGAAGGGTCACAACTTACAACACCAAGCGTACTTGATCTATCAGTTTTTTGACCAAGAAGCTCACACGACTCCTTACATGACAGGGTCGTATTTAGGAACTAAAAAGATTGTCAATATCGCTGGAGGATTCATTTACCAAAAGGATGCCATGTGGAATAAAGCCGCCGCCTCGCCAGATACAACTTATCAAAATATGGCCCATTGGGCGATTGAAAGCTTTGTGGACATTCCGTTAAACAAGGAAAAACACAGTGCGCTGAATGCCTACATCGGTTATTTCAATACGAATTACGGCACGAATTATTTGCGCTATAATGGAGTGATGAATCCGGCGAATGGAACCACTGCGACGGCGGCTAACTCGATCAGCGGACATGGTCCGGTGTATGGCAATAGTTACCCGATGTTTGGAACGGGTTCGGTGGTCTATACGCAAATTGGGTATTTATTGCCATCGAAAAATGCGAGTATGTCGAATCGCTGGATGCCCTATGCGTCTGCGACTTTGGCATACTACGATAGACTGAATGGCTTCTCGAATAACACCTTTAACGCGGGGATCAATTACTATATTCAAGGCAATAAATCGAAGTTAAGTCTAGACCTTCAAAACCGCCCGAGCTTCCAAGTAAACCAAGGCGAGCTAGTGAAAGGCCAACGCTTGAATTCGGTGACGCTGCAATTTCAATTGTTTATTTAATGAAGAAGGTCCTTATTTTTTTACTGATTTCCTTTGCAGGTTTCAGTCAACAGAACTTCTTTAATGTGCCGAGTTCGGATATTACGAAGGCAAAACATGTGTTTTTCCAGCAACAATTGAATTTCATTAACGCCGGATTTCAGTCGTCCACGACTTTCTGTTATGGCTTGGGAAAGAACTATGAAATGGAGTTGAATGTGATCGGTGTGACCGTTGATTACGCAGCCTCCTTAGCCGATAACGCGGGAACTTTTATTGTACTGAATGGGCAAAAGAAATGGGATGTTTCGCCTGTATTTTCTACCGCACTTGGCGGCCAAATAGGGCTAAGCTCATTGGCTGATGGGGGTGCATATGCCTATTCGAACGGGGTGTATAAACTAGAGCATACTAAATTAGTAGGCGGGATTTATTATTCCTCTGATGCCTATTTCGGCCCAGAAAGTCGGGGGTTCAATGCCTCAGGAACGCTGGATAAATTTGGTTTTCAAGCGGGAATAGAGCGGAATCTTTGGAAAGAAAAACTCTTATTTTAAGCTGATTTTATTAGTGGAAGGCACTCATTGGGCGAAGTCGTTTTAGGCGGGGCCTATTTTATTTCTAAAAATGTGGTGCTTTCTGCCGGCTATCAAATACCCACAATGGGCAGCAAATCGCAAGATGCGGTGGTGTTTGAAATCACGTATATCCCGCTTTAATGTCGCACAAGAATCGCCATTGGTCTCATGGAAGATGGGCTAATGGCGATTTTGATTGAACTTTAACCTTATGAAGAAATCACTACTTTTTTTACTGCTTTTCGGATTTCACGCTTTCTCGCAAAGCTCCATTCAATTGCGCATCGTCGATAAAAAGGCGCCGGTTGAATTCGTGAATGTGCTCTTGTACAGCGCATCGGATTCTGTTAAGATTCTGAAATACGCGACCACCGATAGTGCTGGGGTATTTAAATTATCCGGTTTAGCAGCAGGTAAATACGTCTTGAAAACCCAGATGATGGGCTTTGTAACGTCTAGAATTCCGGTTTCATTGTTGGAATCAAAGGCTTTACATTTGGACGATATTTCGCTGCAAACAGATAGCAAGATGTTAGCTGCTGTCGAAGTACTTTCACAGAAAGAATTAGTCCAAAAAACAACCCAAGGATTCATCGTCAAGGCGAAAGATAATTTGACCCAAGCGGGTGGTTCTGCGACGGATTTATTAAAGAGTATTCCGACCGTAGTGGTAGATGCAGAAGGTTCGATTACGGTGCGCGGAAAAGGGCCGCTTATTTTGATTAATGGCAGAACCTCTGGGATTTCCTCTACGGATTTGATTCCGGCAAGTAGCGTGGAAAGTGTGGAGATTATCAATAATCCATCGGCACAATACGATGCGGATTCAGAGGGCGGAATTATTAACATTACCTTGAAAAAGGCGGCGAAGAGTGGTACGAATGTGTCGGCTTCTGTGGGTGGCGGTTTTGGCGCGAAAGGCCGCGGGAGTGCTGCATTTAGCCTCAATCGATCAGTCGGAAAGTGGAATGTAGGACTATCCTATGACATGCGTTTTTCTGAAAGGACTCGTAAGGCGAACACGACGCGGACGAGTTTTGATCAGTCTTTGAATTATTTATTGCTTCAAAACCGGAATGATAACCGCACGGAAAGTACGCAGAATGTAAAGTTCAACGTAGACTATGCGGCATCGTCGCACGACCAATTCAATTTTGAGATTTTATCGAATATCGAAGGACAGGATAACGATGAAGTTTTGGGATCCCAATTCTCCACCCAATTAGGCGCATTTAACTCGCGGAATATCCGGGAATCCATCGAATTAGAGAAAGGATTGGCCGTGGAATTTGCGGGGACTTACAAGCATTTGTTTTCCGATAAAAAGGAGAAATTAATCATTAACGCGAGTACCTCTATTGGTCGTGATAATCAAGATACGGACATCAATACAAAATCATTGACGGAAAGTGGAACGAGCTACGGCTCCACATTTTTACAGCGCACCTACAGCTATGCAAAGCCGCAAACGACTAATGTTAAAGTGGATTATGCTAAACCAATTTTTTCTTCTGCCACTCTTGAAACAGGGTATAAAGGAATTTACAGAGCGAACAATATCGACTTCCAAAACCAAACGTTTATCGGTTCTAGCTATGTAAAAAACCCTGCTGTGAGTAATATTTTTGACTTCAAAGAGCAAATTCATGCGGTCTATGTGCAGATCAAATCGGAGCCGTCAGCTTCATTTAAATACGATATAGGTTTGCGCGCGGAGAAAGTGATGAACGAAGGTACCTCGATTTCGAATTCGTCTATTTCGTTTCAACGCGTCTATTTCAACCTATTCCCCACAGCGAATTTTGCGTATTTTGTGAATAAAGTCGATTTCTTGAAATTCAGTTATAGCCGCCGCATTAACCGCCCCGGTTTAGGGGAGTTAAATCCCATGATTGACATCACCGATTCCTTGAATCAGCACGGTGGAAATCCGTATTTGAAACCGGAATTAGTGAATGCGTTCGAGGTAGGATACAACAAAGAGGGAGAGGGCTGGAGTTTATCTAGCAGCGCCTTTTATCGTCTATCGAATAACATCATTCGCTCCTATATTGATTTGAAGCCGAATGGAGTAGCCATAACTACGCCGCAAAACTTTGGCAACGCAACGACTTATGGTGTAGAAGAAATTTTGGACTGGTTTCCGACCAAATTTTGGAGTGTGAATACGAGCCTCTCGCTTTTTGACCAAAAGATTGATGGCAATGTCGTGAGCACGGATGTGGCAAATGAAGTGGTGAGTTGGTATGGTAAAATGATTCACAACTTTACGCTTTCGAAGCAATCTAAATTGCAAATCATTGGTGCTTATAACGCACCCACGGCAATGGCTCAAGGGACAAGAATGGCTGTCTATAATGTGGATTTAGGCTTCCAGACTAAGATTCTAAAAGGCAAGGGTGGCATAGGAATCGTAATCAGCGACGTCTTTAATATGCAAAGCAGCGGATGGGACCTTTCTGCGGCTAATTTTGCATTGAATAGAAAGATGAAAGTAGATACACGCGCGGTATTTGTTACGTTTGCTTATTCTTTTGCCAACATATTCAAGGAATCATTATTGGATAATTTATTCTCGAATAACTAGATATATTTACGTCCAATCCCAAACAAAATCGTGTTCGCTAGCACCGCACAACCCACGATGATGATGGCCATCGTGAACGGCGTTCCATCGAAAAGTAAACCCACTAAGGTCGCACAAACCGCACCCCAAGCCATTTGAATAGAGCCCAGCATCGCTGAAGCTGTTCCGGCACCTCTATGAAAAGGTTTTAGCGCGAGGGTCGCTACATTTGGGAAATTGAATCCTTGGCAGCCCATAATCAGGAATAAAAGCCCAATGTTTACTTCCATTGAAAGTAGATTTAGTTTCGCTAATACCGATAATAATATCCCTAAAACCAATTGCGTAGGGAGCGTCACTTTTAAAATTTGTAAGCTCGAATACTTTTTCAAAACGACGCGATTCAACTGACTCGCGGAGATAATTCCGGAGGCAACAATCGCAAAAATGAAGCCAAATTTAGACTCATCCACGCCATAATAGGTTAAAAATGTCAAAGGCGCTCCTCCTACGTAGGTAAAAATACTACCTGCACCAATGGCACCTGTAAAAGCGAAAACCAAGTATTCTTTCTCCTTAAATAAAGCCTTGTAAGCTTTCAGTATAGTGGAGATGCGGAATGGTCCACCGTGCTCGCGATTGGTCTTTTCCGGTAACCAGGATTTGATCAAGAAAATGATTACTAAAAGGATGAAGGCCAAAACCAAAAAGATCGCTTCCCAGTTCGCAATCGTTAACAATAAACTACCTAAAGAAGGCGCTAAAATGGGGGAAACCCCTAAAATCAAGATCATCAATGACATGACCTTAGGCCGATCTTTTTCTTCAAACGTTTCCCGAATAACGGCATTGGGAGCTACCATTCCCACACTTCCACCCAGCGCTTGGAACAAACGAAATACGACTAACATTTCCACAGATGTCGCAAAGGCGCAAGCGATCGAACTCAGTACATAGACAGATAATCCAATATAGAGGACGTTTTTACGACCAAAATGGTCTAATAAGGGGCCGCTAATGAGCTGACCCATACAGATACCAAAAAAGAAACTGGATAGCGTGTAGCCCATTTCTTCTTGAGAACAATGCAGGGCTGAGGCGATGTTTTTAAAGGCCGGCAAATACATGTCGATGGACAGGGGTCCAATGGCTGACAAGATTCCGAGTATTAAGATGATTTTCGTGCGGTTAGCAGAAGTAGGCATTAGAGGGGGGGTATTTTGAAGACGCAAAGGTACGCCTAATTATCCTAAATTAATACCCCCGCACTCGCCTGCAACGCATAGATCGTTTTAAACAAGTAGGCTTTTAGCTCCGTTAATTTCTCTGCCGCTTCCATCGCTTTTGTTTCCCTACTGTTAATTAAGAACAAAGAAGATTCTCCTTGCGCGAAGCGGGACTCCTCGGCTTTTACAAGGGCTTGGTAGTTTTTTAACGCTTTTTCCTGTGTCTGAATCTGCTTTTTTAAGCTCTCTACCTGATTAACATAGGCGTTCACTTTTACTTGAATCTGTTGCTTTTTCTGTGCGAGATTCAGCGACTCTTCTTCTATTTTTAATTTCGCTAAGGCATAATCCGCTCTCCCCTTCGATAGGCGTAAGGGCATTTCAAATTTAATCCCATACTGGTAATTATTCTCGAATAAAGGACGAGCCTCTAGGCTAGGGCTAAGGCCTTTAGACAAGGCATTATAGCTTACGTCGAGTTTTGGTAAGAGGCTTTGGAACTTCAATTTCTTCTCCACTTGCAATCCCTGTATTTTGAACTGATAGGCACTTAAATCTGGATGGTTTGCATAGGCCTTTTCGAGCAAGGAGGAAAGATTCAAATCAAAGTCTGCGATCCAAGCAAATTCATTTGTGACTTCCGCCGGCTGCACTTCCGCAGGCAATTCCTGGGGGCTGTTATTTTCCTGCCACAAATAAACCGAAAGCGATAAGCGAGCGTTCTCTCTTTCTACCCATTTTGCCTGGTAGAGGTTGTCGAAATATTGCAACTGTGTCGTTGCCTCGAGCGTATCCACTGCGGGTCTTTCCCCTAATTCCACACTGCGCTTAACGAATGAAACGCGCGCCTCTGCGATCTGTAGGTTTTGATCTACAATCTTTAAAACGCGCACACTTTTTACCCAGTTCCAATACGACGCCATCGCATCGGAAAATAGGTCATTCAAGATGCTTCTTTGCTGTTGCAACGCCATCTGATTCATCAGCTTCGCCTGTTGTAAACTCGCTCTTCGCTGATCCATGAACAGGTTTTTCGCGAGTGGAACGCTGATGCCCAGGTAGCTGGTTTCACCCAACGTTTGGCTGGGGTTTAGACGAGAACCACCCAAGTTTTCTATACCGGAACTTAGTTCGATCCCGTACCAGGTGGGAATGCTTAATTCTGGTGCGTGGTATTCGTAATAGTTTTTTCCGTCGAACGTTTTTTGCGTGCTGTAGTGACTTAAGATGGGATCGAAACCCCCTCTGGCTTGCAGAATTTGAGCCTCTGATTTTTGCACACCGATACTCGCCTGCTTCGCGAGTGGGTGGTAGGTTTGCACGATTTTCAGAAACGCCTCGGGGTATAAAACAGGCGTTTGGGCAAAGCTGGTAAAGCTGAGAAACAAGAAAACGAGTAGACTATTTTTCATCCTTTGTTACCGTATAAAAATCGGCTGGGAAGCCATTGATATTTCGCCATAATTCGTACCAAAGTGGTACGTCATTTAACAAGGTAATACCTTGTGCTCCAGCACCCATCTTAATTTGTTTAGGCCACTTTTTATCTTTCGGATTTTCCACCACGATCACCCGGAACATCCCTTTTTCATCGATGTTATTTTCGATAGCCCGAATCTTTCCAGGGAAAGTTCCAAAACTTTGGTCTGGCCATCCTCCCGCAAAAATGATCGCAGGGAAACCATCAAAAATAAATCGCACATCCTGACCAGGAGACACTAAAGGCAAATCCACCGGTCGAACATACATCTCCACCGCGTAATGGGTATTTTGTGGAACGATCGTCAATAACTCTTCGCCATCCTTCAAAATTTCCCCGATACCTGCCTTTTTTGCATTGATCACCTGCCCACTTTGTGGCGCTAAAATGTAATACATCCCGTCTCGAATGGTATAACTAGCGACTTGGTTCTCTAGTTTAGCGACGTCCCCTTTACCCGTCTCGATCATGCCTAAGCTTTGGAATTTTTCTCCCTCCGCCTTGTTCATTTTCTCGCTGTATTCTTGGTCCACTCCGCGTAATTCAATTCTTGTATTTTGAATCTCTTGTAGCGTTTGGTTTACCTTATTTTCAGCGGTTGTTTTTTTCGCTAAGGAATTCTGCATGGACGCATTTCGCTGCTGGAATTGTGTCTGAGAAATCAATCCCTCTTTGTACATTTTTTGGTTACGTTCGAACTGGTCTTTCACTAAGTTATACTCATTCGACGCAGCCTCAAACTCCGCTTTTTCTCCCGTCAACTTCTGCTGCAAAGCCGTGATCTTATTCGTTAATTGATCCTGCTTTAAAGCTTTGGATGAACGCAAATTCGCGATTTGATCCTCGGTAGATTTAACCTTTTGTTCGTAAAAAGATACGGTCCCTTTCTTCGCATCCAGTTGCTCTTGCGTTCTCGAAATCAATTTAGGATCGAGGTATTCGGCTTTAATCTCAGAGATTTTTGCTAACGTATCTCCCTGCTCCACGAAGTCCCCCTCTTTTACCCACCAGCGGCTGATTTTACCTGCGATAGGGCTATAAATCTTTTGTGGTTTTTGTTCTTGGTACAGACTGGTAATCTGTCCTTTTGAACGAATGTTTTGGGTCCATGGCAGGAAAAGTACCCCCAGTAAAATAAGGCCTAAACCGATTAACCAAGGCTTCGTTGCGGGCCCTTTATCCCGTAGATAAATCTGATTAAATGACTTAAACTTTTCCATTGTTGATCTCTATTTTTTTGCCAAAAGTTCCATTTTCATTTGTTGAAACCAGAACTGTCGCCTTTAATTGTACTAAATAGGCTTGAATTCGTTTAGCCAATTCCGGCTCTAATCCACTCCACGGATTCTCTAAAAGTACTAACCTTTTGTCTCCACATAAGGCGCGCAACAACAAGATTTTCTTGACAATACTTTGCGGCGTCTTTTTCCCTAGTGGTTCTATATCAGTGTCAAAACCTTTTGTGAAATGATTCAAGAAATCAGCGAAGCCTAATTCGTTTGCTGTGGCTAAAATCATAGAGGGGCTTATGTCCTTATTTCCTAGACTAATGTTTTCCCAAACAGTCCCCTTAAAAATCTCTTGGTTCTGAAGCAAAATACCGGTGTGCTTGCGTAAACTAGCTAAGCTGTAATTTTTGATGGGTACTTTATTAATTAACAAGGTGCCCTTAAAGTCAATATAATTTCCGGTGAGCACCCGCATTAAAATCGATTTACCTGCACCGGCAGGTCCGGCAATTTGAATTTTTTCCCCTGGATTAATGTGTAAATTAATCGAATGTAGGACGGGTTTCCCTGGTTCGAATTCAAAGCTGAAATTCTTCATTTCGATTTCTAAACCTTCTTGTGTATCGACGGTTAATTCTCCACTCGTTTCTAGTGGACTATCCGTGACACTGGCTAATTTCTCTAATCCAGTGAAGACATCATAAGCGCTATCTAAGCTGGTGATCAATTTTTCCACAGCTCCTATTACGAGCATGATCACGATTTCTGCAGCCACAAATTCTCCTACATTTAACTGTTGGTTAATTAACAAATACGAACCTAGCGTTAACATCAAGGTAGTTAGGGCTATTTTGAAAAAGATGAGTGACTTGTATTGAAATAATAGCACGTGAAAATGGGTGGTTCTTGCCGCTAAATAGCCCATCACATTTTCATCTGTTCGGATCAAATTCAGGTCAGAACCTTGGCTAAATTTGAAGGTCTTAATGGTCCGTGCGATCTCTCCAAAAAACCCAGCCACCTCATATTTATAGGTCGACTCTTCGATACTTGTTTCAATTCCTTTCTTAGACGTGTAAAATAAAATTAAACCTAAAAGCAGCAATAAGATCAATCCTAAAATGATAAATAAGGGGTGGTATAAGGAAAGTAAAATAATGCCAAAAACAATTTGCACTGTCGCCACTGGAATATCTAGGAGTAATTTAGCGAAGCCTTTTTGGATATTCAATGTGTCAAAAAACCGATTCACTTTCTCTGGGATATGGTATTTATCCATCTGCTTAAGATCCAGACTTGGAAGCTTTTGGGCAAAATCGTAGGCATAATGGGCGAAGATTTTCTGCTGAATCGACTCGATGATTTTCATCTGGTTGATTTGGAATAAGCCCATTAGAAATACGCCTAATACCACGAGAAAAATGAGTACGTAAATCGACGTCACCATGGTGGCTCCCATCACTAATCCGATGATGGTCTGTACCCCTAGTGGTAAAGAAAGATTCACGATACCACCTAAAATAGAAAACAAATAGATCGATGTAATCTCCTTTTTGTGATCCTGTATCAAGGCCTGCACTCGCTTCAATGGACTTATCTGTTGCATAACAATTGGATTTCTATTGCAAAACTATAAATACTTTTTTAAATAATAGTAATGCTATTATTAATAATTGTTAAAATATCTTTTGTGTTAGTGTTTCTATTATTAACTTTGTGCTATTCAAAAGGTTTAACAATGGATTATTCATTAAGTTTTAAGGTAAACGAAAAGATCTATTTACGGGATCCAGAAAGCACTGAATTAGGCAAGCAGATTGTTAAAAATGCGATTGACCTCATTCATACCTTAGGTTTTGAACATTTCACCTTTAAGAAATTAGCGAAGGAGATGAATACAACCGAAGCGTCCATCTACCGTTATTTCGAGAATAAACACCGGATGTTGTTGTACATTTTGAATTGGTATTGGTCTTTTATGGAATACTTGGTGGTGTTTCAATTACAACCTTTGGCAAATTCGAAAGAAAAATTAGAACGCCTAGTCGAGTTATTAACGCATCCCTTACCGGAGAGTGAAGGCCAGTCAGATTATAATAAGAATTATTTACACCAAATCGTCATCACCGAAAGCAGCAAAGTTTACCTTGTTAAAGAGGTGAAGGAGATCAATGAAGACGCCGTTTTTAAGCCCTACAAGGACCTTTGTGGCCGTATTTCCGCTTTGATTCAATCGCATAATCCTACGTACGCATTTCCGCATTCCCTCAGTAGCACCTTGATTGAAACAGCGCATTCACAGCTCTTTTTCAGTCAGCACCTGCCTAAATTGACAGACGCCGGGAAGAAGCACAAGACGGAATTTGTCGCGCGCTATTTAACAGATTTGTTATTCAAATCACTTAGCTAACTACCCACTGTCTACTGCCCACTGGCTACTGAATACTGTTTCGCTCTCCCATCCTGAATCACCCCTTTCCAGTTCATCCCAAAACCGAAGTCATAGCGATGTCCTTCCGAGTCCAAGTGGCATTCCATATCAAATGGCACGTCTTCTTTTTGCTTTTCCACGATGCTCATATTCGCTGGCATTTGCATCGGCAATAAGGCTTGTGGCTCCGCTTTTCCTGCTATAATTTCTAAGATCGCTTGGTCTTGCACGCCAAAACTCGCTAGGATCGCATCTGCTTTTCCTTCAAATTCTGCGAACACCATCGGGTTCGATACGTTGACGGAAACGATGACTGGTTTGCCATTCATTTTCGCTTTAGTCTCTTCGATTAATTGGATGTCCGTCACGTTGCGCGACTTCACCGTTTTGCCTTTATAGCTTCTGTTTGTGAAGTTTTCCAAAGGATCTCCACCCGCAATACTTACCTCACGTGCATCGTTTGCTGTGTAATCGTTGTATTGAAGTGAGATAGGCAAGTAACCGTTACCGCCTTTGGCCACATCTTCTTTATCGTAACCGATACCACTTTTCGGATTTTCGATACACACTAAAGCGATGTCCGCTTTCGACGCGTCGTCTGTTACGTTAAAGTATTTCTGTACCAATTCGATGTTGATTGGGAAGTCATTCGAAGCTGGAATCGGGAAGCCTAAAAAGTGACGGGACGCTGCCACGAAACGTTTCGGAATATAGAGCGTTTTCTTCTCTTTAATGGGCAATAAATTCGCCTTGTTTTTCAAGAGCACAATCGATTGCAATTGCGCTTGGAAACCCGCTTGCATAAACTCCGGTTTACCCACCGTCGCTTTTGTTTCTGCTGGATTCACGTACGGATTTTCGAATAAACCCACTTGGAAAATATTGCGTAATAAACGCACCGCAGATTGTTCCATACGCGCACGCATCTTCGCCTCGCCATGCTCTTTCACGCCCATCGCATACGCATCGATGATCGGTTTCATATCGTTATTTCCCCCAAACTGATCGGCTCCCGCCATCAATACTTTATAATGACGTTCCGCCATATTCAAGTTCTCTACGCCCCATACTTTGCCGTCGATGAATACGTCCATCGCCTGGTGATCGCCAGTCACTAACCAGTCTGTGCAAACGACGCCATCGTAGCCGTATTTGTTACGTAAAAGGTCCGTTACTAAGTATTTGTTGTAATTGTTTGCGACGTTTTCGTTTGTCTGGTTCCACGAGATCGTATAGTAGGGCATTACGGCCGCTGCTTTCTTCGTGTTACCTGTTAGTTTAAACGCGCCTTCCGTAAATGGAATCAAGTGTTCGTTAAAGTTATTTCCTGGGTAAACCGCAAATTTCCCGTTCGCATAGTGCGCGTCGCGACCCGCTTCGCCTGCGCCACCACCTGGCCAGTGTTTGACCATCGCGTTCACGCTTAATCCACCCCAGTTGTCTCCTTGGAATCCGTTGCAATACGCTTCCCCCATTGCCGCAGAAAGCGTTGGACTTTCCCCAAAAGTTCCGTCAAAACGACCCCATCTCGGTTCAGTCGCGATGTCTACTTGGGGCGATAAAGCAGTTGCAATTCCTAAAGCGCGGTATTCTGCCGCAGCGATGCGTCCGAATTGTTGAATCAAGGCAGGCTTGAACGTCGCCGCCATTCCTAAAGAGGAGGGCCACATCGAAATCAAGCCACCGGCCGCCGCATTAAATTCCGCACGAGCGGAGGTTCCGTGACGCGGATCCGTGCTGTTATTAGCCGGAATACCTTTGCCTACTGATTCACAAAAGGCTTGCATTTTATTGTTCCATTTCGCCGCATCCTCTGGGCTCGAAACCGTCGTCAATAAGACGTGACGTAAATTGTCTGCTTGTAAAAATTTCTTCTGTTGATCCGTTAAATCCGAGGCATCCATGGTCTTTGGGTCAAAAGGCTTGCCGCCATACGTCCCCGCAAAATAGCCATCAGGTCTAGCTGGAACCGCTTGGTGTCCGGAGTATAACATCAAACCAGCGATTTCTTCTACGCTTAACTGCTTTGCTAGATCTTTGGCCCGCTCGTCTACCGGTTTTCTCCAATCCTCGTACACATCCAATTTTCCGTTTTTATTCAGGTCTTTGAATGATAGGCCGTCCTTTTGAATGATTTTGGCCTGATCATAGCCTAGAGTAGGGCCATTTTTCTGCTGAATAAAATGCTGTTGACTGAAAGCTACAGTCGAAATCGCGAGTAATCCGAGGATCTTTTTCATAGAGTGTTAGGGTAATTTTGCCAAAGATAGTTATTGTAGCAGAATGATACAATTAATTATCTGTCCTAAATGGCGAAGCCGGCAAGCCCTCTACATTGATTAAATTAGCTCCCTCCGGATTATCTGCCCAGGCATATCGAACGTACATTGGCTCTGTTATTTCATCGCTCCAAACCACGACCGTATTCCGTTCGATAATCGCCTTTGCCCACACGAATTTCTTGTCTTTCCCAGCGATGGCAAATTGCATTAATTCGTCTTCATCCGTTTTATTTATCGAGAGTCCGCTGCCCGTTTCACGGAAGCGAATGCGGATGCTCGCGCCTTCGATTTGGTTAGACTCATAAATAGGTCCAGACGAAACGATGTCCTCTCTGTAGGCTAATTTGCGGGCAGCTAGTGCAAGCCGTTCGCCGATCGGTTTTTTGGTCAACGGATGAATATCATTCCACTCGCCTAAATCCAAAGTGACCGCCATACTACTGCGCGGAATAGATAAACTCTTGAGTTGTCCATCGCGCAGAACGGCTATATTGCTTTCTGCTGGGAGCATAGTCCGGTCTTGGAAACCGGGTAATTGCACGTATAAAAAGGGAATATTGGGTTGCTTGAATTGTGTTCTCCAGTCTTTGGCTAAAGCGGGCAACAGCTGTTCATAAATCTCTGGTTTCCACACATTGGTTTCGCCTTGGTACCACACAAATCCCTTTAAGGAATACGAGGTAAAAGGGGCAATCATAGCGTTGTACAAGGCGGTAGGAGTGAAATTAGAGGGTGCTGGTTTTTCCAAAATCGGAGGGAACACCTCGCCTACCTTGTAAGTCCAGTTCCCTTGCAAATCGACAGTTTGATCTCCCACGATCAGTTCGTATGGCTTATCCGGCACGAAGCCACCTTTCCCGGCCGTGTTAGTGACGCGAATAACGATCAGGTTTTTGCCTGCTTTTAACAGGCCATTTTTGACGTTATATCTGCGTGGCGGATATTGGTAGGTGATATTTCCCACTTGTTCCCCGTTCACAAATACCTGGTCAGCATCGACGATGCGGCCCATAAAAAGTTTGGCAGGCAAACCCGCTAATGACGAAGGAATCTCGATTTCTCTTCTGAACCAAACCACGCCGTTCAGATCTCTTAAACCCTGATCTTCCCAAAAACCAGGGATCGAAAAGCGTTTCCAACCTTTCGGAACATACGCAGGATTCGCCCATTTTTCGGTAAGGCCGCGGTCTGTGGATTTTCTTGGTGCAGGAGGTACCGCGCTCGCGTGAGTGGTGTCTTTCAAATAAGCCGGAAATTCTTTTAGCCCCGCTTCACTGATCCAAGATTCGATAGGAGTTCCTCCCACACTTGAATTAATGATCCCGATGGGTACCTGGTATTTTGCATACAAATCACGGGCAAAGAAATATGAAACGGCACCCATTTGTAGCACGTTTTCAGGCGTAACCGGAAGCCAGGAACTCGCTGGCAAATCGCTGCGAGCATCTACTTTGGATATGGCAGTAGGAATGAAGAAGTTTCGAATCTTTGGGTTGTTCGCGGAGGCAATATCAGCCGGATATTTCTCCTTCACGCGCTCCATATTGATGACCATATTGGATTGTCCAGCGCATAGCCACACATCCCCGAAAAGGACATCTTTCACCGACTTTTCGTTGATCGTAATTTCATAAGGTCCACCAGCAGGGGTTGCTGGTAAGGTACATGCCCAGTTTCCTTTGGAATCTCCTATAGCACGGATCTTTTTTCCTTTAAAAGTCACGTTTACTTTCTCGCCCGGATTCGCCCAGCCCCAAATTTTCACCGGCATATCGCGTTGCAGCACCATTCCGTTGCTGACTAATGCGGGGAGTTTAACCTCTGAAAACGCCGCAAAGCTGAGGAGGAGGAAGAAGATTTTTTTCATAGAAGTTTAGATCGTAGCACTAAGATAAGGATTTCTGCATTTTAGGATGGCCTGCCCTGATAATTCCGCTTAACCTGTTGTATATCAGTGAAATTCTTTTTTCCTTGTAGACAAATCTAAACCTATGAAAAAATTAGCCCTTTTATCTTTGGCGGGGATGCTGACGCTTGCTGTTTTGGCCTCCTTTCACTCCACATCTTCTCGTATCAGTTCAGTAGATACGTTGAAAATTCCGGATGGGGTAGATCCGAATGATGAGAACTGGAAAGGGATTGATTTGTTGCCCAAAGCTCCGGTGCAACCTTTGACCATCGACGAACAACTGAAAAAATTCCTACTTCCTGCCGGCTATCAAATGCAACCCGTTTTAGCAGAGCCTCAGATTCAGCAGCCGGCGGAAATTGTGTTTGATGGGAATGGGCGGATGTACGTTTTGGAGTTAAGATCCTATATGCTTGATGCGGATTCCAAAAACGAATTAGAACCCACCAGCCGTATTTCTCGCTGGGAAGACAAAAATAATGACGGGATTTACGAGACGGGAACAACCTTCGTGGATGGATTAATCTTCCCGCGTTTCGTCTTGCCTTATGGGAAAAATAGCATCTTGACGATGGAGTCTGATCAGGACAATATCTACAAATACACGGACACAAACGGCGACGGCAAGGCCGATAAAAAAGAGTTTTTCACGAACAAATACGGCCGCTCAGGTAACGTCGAGCACCAGCAAGCTTTCTTATTTTACGGGATGGACAATTGGCTTTATTCCACTTATAATGCTTTCCGTATCCGAGAAACGCCTAGCGGCATCATCCGCGAAAAAACGGGCGCAAACCGTGCCCAATGGGGAATCACTCAAGACGATGATGGAAAATTATACTTCCAAGGTGGTGCTTCTGGTGTGCCGTCCCACTTCCAATTCCCGATTCAATACGGGAATTTTGAAGTGCCAAATGAACTAGCGCCTGGCTTTGTGGTACCTTACGGCGCTGCGGTGAAAGTGTCAGATATGCAGGGAGGAATGGATGAAATTCGCCAGCCAGATGGTTCGCTCAATCGGGTAACCGGATCTGCCGGAAACGATATTTTTCGCGGCGATCGCCTTCCTTCTTCCTTACGCGGTCAGCTTTTTTACGGAGAACCAGTGGCCCGTATCGTCCGCCAAATCAACCCCGTGAAAAACGAGGGTTTGACGACTTTGCATAATGTGTACCAAGATCAAAAATCAGAATTCATTCGTTCAACCGATCCTTTGTTCCGCCCTATCGATATGGCTACCGCTCCGGATGGAACGATGTACATCGTAGATATGTACCACGGGATTATTCAGGAGGGACAATGGACACCCAAGGGATCTTATTTGCGGACGAAAATCGAGCAATACAAATTAGATAAAGTGGTGGGCTTGGGACGTATTTGGCGCGTGAGTCATGAGGGCTTTAAACGTGACACGAAACAGCCGCGGATGTACGATGACAAATCGGCTACTTTGGTGACTTATTTAAACCACCCAAATGGCTGGTGGCAAGATATGGCGCAACAAGTGTTAGTGCAGCGCAATGATAAATCGGTGGTGCCCGCCTTGACGGCGATGGCTTTGAAGGGTACGAATGTAAATGGCCGAATTCACGCGATTTGGACTTTAGAAGGCTTAGGCGCTTTGAAAGTTTCCACGGTCACTCATTTAGCGAGTGATGCAAATCCGCGCATTCGAATCCAAGCATTAAAGGCCTCTGAAACCTTGTATAAGGCGGGCGAAAAAGGGCTAGCGGATCTTTACAATAAGGCCTTGAAAGACATGGATAATGAGGTGGTGATGCAGGCGATATTTACGCAGAAATTTCTAATGGTCCCTAATCACGAATCTTCCATCAAAACGACTTTGGTTTCGAATAAATCAGCTGGCGTGAAATTAATAGGCGAGCAAATTATCTCACCACCTAAATCGCGCAACTTTAATGCGGCGGAACTTAGCAAAGAGCAGAAAGGAATTTTAGAACGAGGCGAATTGGTTTTTGCGGAACTTTGTTCGCAATGCCATGGAAATGATGGGATGGGTAAGTCGATGGGTAATGGGAAATTGTTGGCTCCGGCTTTGGCAGGATCATTCCGCATTCAACAGCATCCAGAATATGCTGTTCGCGTTCTATTGCACGGCTTAGAGGGTTCAATCGAAGGAAAAACCTATGCGGGCGGTTTGATGCAATCCATGAAAGAGCAGTCTGATCAGTGGATTTCGGACGTGGTTTCGTATATCCGCAATGGCTTGTCGAACGATGCGTCATTCGTGAGTCCTGCACAAGTGGCGGCTATTCGGGCGAACACAAACAAGCAAGCGGGGATGTATAAATTTGAGTCGTTAATGAAGCAGGTTCCAGTGGAATTTGTTCCGGACCAAAGCTGGAAATTCTATGCCTCCCACACCGCATCGACTCGCGTAGGTGGAAATGCATCGCCTAAAAGCGCCTTCAATTACGAGGGCTGGTCGACAGGCAAAACGCAAGAAAAAGACATGGTTTTCCAAGTGGAATTTCCCGCGGAATTTACCTTCTCAGAATTCCACTTTACGTCCAATTCTGGATTTAAGAAAGGCCAAAGACCGAAGGCCGGAGAAACTCCCGAATTCACGCACACCTATCCACGTAATATAACCGTAGAGGCCTCGACGAATGGCTCAGATTGGAAAGTAGTGCAAGCGAACGTGAAAGGAACGCAGGGCGACAACATCATCACCTTGCCAGCTACGCGTGCGAAGTTTATGCGCTTGAAATTAGCGGAGGGAGTTACGGCAGCAGTGGATGACGTCACTCCTTGGTCGATGCGTTCGATGAAGATTTTTGGTTTGCGTTAGCGAAAAAGAAAGGTTGTTAACGGAGTTCTTTCTGTGTAAATTTGAAAGTAACCAAACGCTAATCAAATGAAAATTCCAGGAAAAGTTTTCGTCATTACGGGTGCCGGAAGTGGCATGGGCCGCGAGATGGCTCTGCAGATTATTGCCCGCGGAGGCAAGGTGGCAGGACTAGATATTCACTTAGCGGCTTTGGAAGAAACGGCACAGTTATCCGGCGCTCGAGCGGAGAATTTTTTGTCTATCGAAGCCGATATTTCAGATCTTACACAGGTCAATGCGGTGCCGGAAAAAGTGCTACAGCATTTTGGGCAGGTGGACGGACTGATTAATAATGCGGGAATTATTCAGCCCTTTGTGAAAGTGAATGAGCTGACCTTAGACCTCGTGAAGCGGGTGATGGACGTAAACTTTTTCGGACTCGTTTATTTGACTAAGGCCTTTCTTCCTTATTTTCTTGAACGTCCTGAAGCACATGTGGTGAACATTTCCAGCATGGGAGGTTTTTTACCTGTACCTGGCCAAAGCATTTACGGCGCCTCAAAAGCTGCAGTCAAACTCTTCACGGAAGGCCTCTATGCCGAGTTAAAAGATACGAAAGTCAAGGTTTCAACGGTCTTTCCTGGCGCTATCGCCACCAATATTACGGCTAATTCTGGTGTTGATATGCGCGCAATGGAGGGGAAATCGAGTGGAATGACGTCCCTGCCTGCAAAAGAAGCGGCGGCCATCATTTTAGCCGGAATGGAAGCGGATCGTTTCCATATTTTGGTGGGATCTGATTCTACATTCCTGTACTACCTGAGTCGTTTAGCCCCAGAATATGCGACGAATTTTATTGCCAAAAAAATGAAGGCCCTCCTCGGTTAATTCTCTTCCACGACGTATTCGTATACCCCTGCGCCTAGCTCGAAGTTCATTCGATCCGCGCTGGTTTTTGTCTGAAAGCTACCTTTCACGATTTTGCCCTGAGGCAGTTTCACCTGTGCGGACGTATTCGCCGGAATCGTGAAACGGTAGGTCGTTTTATTTCCTTGCCTCGACCACTCACTTTTGATGTTACCGTACATGGTTTCTACATTTCCTTTGGCATACGTAATCTTTCCCGTAGGATCCGGCGTAGGCTGCAAAATGAAATGCTTGTAACCTGGAGATGTTTCGTCGCGCTGAATTCCAAGCGAATGCGTGTACATCCAAGCTGCCACCGCCCCGAACGAATAGTGGTTAAAGGAGTTCATACTATTGTTCCCCCCGAAGCCGTTTTCGATGGTATACGAGTTCAGTCTTTCCCAAATACTCGTCGCCCCATTCGCCACCGAATACAACCAAGAGGGGTAGGTTTTCGTAGTCAATAGGCCGTAGGCGATGTCGTGTTTGCCATTCGCGGAAAGTGCTTCTGAGATAGAGGCCGTTCCGATGAATCCGGTCATCAAGGAGAAGGGCGAACGAACTTCGCCTTGGTCGTCTTTGTTCGATCTAGTGACGGTTGTAACTAAATGTTCGATCGCTCGTGGTGTATTCTGAGCATTGAATACGTTTAATGCCAAAGGAATCGCATAAGACGCCTGCGTATCCATCAGCTGGCCTTTGTCAGTGGACTCTGTGCTGACACGGTCGTTTGGAGCGCCCATAAAGCCGGTTTTTACGCCTGATTTGATGGTTTTATGTGTCGCTTTATCAACGTAAATCGCGTTGAAATCGACTTTTTTGGCTTCGCTTTGGGCCAAATACTGATCTGCCTCTGCCGTTAAACCTAAAACGCGGGCAGCTTTCGAAACAATCGCTAAATCTGCCGCTTGGTAGGCCATCCAGAAGAGGGTATTGTCATTTTTATTGCCCTCCGGACTGAGCCAGTCGCCTAGTGGACCCTCGTTCAAAATGCCATCTTTGACTTTCGAATCGAGGAAAGTCATATAGCGTTTCATCGCCGGATAATGCTCCGCCAACATCGCCTTATCACCATATTGCAAATAGGTTTCCCAGGGAATCACGATACCCGCGCTACCCCACAAGGTCCCGCCAAAACCCCCACCCATCGGCGCCACATCCGTGAATCGGCCATCGGCACGTTGTACATCGCGCATGCCTAGCAAGTGACGGCGCATGAAATTGTTCACCGGCGCCATCATCGTCGCGGTTTTAGAGAAGACATTGATGTCCCCGCTCCAGCCCATCCGCTCGTTTCTCGCCGGGGTGTCCGTCGGAATTGATAAGAAATTCGAGCGCATTGACCAGGTGATGTTAGACCATAGTTTGTTAACCATCGGGTCAGAGGTCTCATAGGAAGAGCTGATGTTTTTCACGGAGGAAAGCACGATTCCGGCTACCTGAGGTAGTTCAGGAGCTGTTTCTACTCCCGTAATCTCTACATAGCGGTAGCCGTGGAACGTAAAACGCGGTTGAATATATTCGTCTCCGCCTTGTAGAATGTGGATATCTTGCGCTAGGGCTGCCCGTATATTTTCGAGCATGATCATCCCTTTTTGACCAGCATATTCGGCTAGGTCGGGGTATAAAACTTCGGCAAAACGCATGGTGATGACTTGTCCAGGCTTTCCGTTTTTGATGAAGATCTTAGGGAAGCCGACCATGTTTTGGCCCATATCATACACATAAACCCCTTTTCTAGGTTCTGCAATGGACTTCGCCTGCAGTACTTGTTGCACCGTAACGCGGTCATCTAAATGATTTACTAACTTCATTTCTTGGTAATCAAGGGCGAAACTGGTTCCCTCTAAGTTGATTTTTGCGGCAGGGGCCCAGTTTTTATCATTGAAATGAGTAGATGACCAGCCTGCGATCGCTGCGTTTTTCTGAGCATCATATACTTCACCTTGGAAGAAACTTCCCACGCGTATGGGGCCATTGCTGAATGATTTCCAGGTCGAAGGATTCGTCCGAATGACCTGCTGCGTCCCGTCCGTATAGCGAATTTCGAGTGTGGCTACAAGGGATGGACGATCACCAAAATAATTCCAATTATCACCACTATAGGTTATATTTCCGCTCCACCAGCCCTCACTTAACCAGGCTCCCCAGGCATTTTGGCCCTTATTTAGCAGCGCCGTCACATCAAAAACCTGGTAGGTATGCGTCTTATTGTATTGCGTTAAACCAGGATTAAAGAACTCGTCACCCACGCGTTTGCCGTTTAAGTATAGTTCATAAATGCCGCGTGCTGTAGCATAAATGCGGGCACTTTTGATTGTTTTCCCCTTTGCCGAAGCAAATTCTGTGCGCAACATCGGTGCGGCATTGCGACTTGGATTAGCCACACTGAATTTCCCGGAAACGCTAAATGCCTTACCATCAAAAGGGAGCTCTTTCCATAATCCTGGATTTTGAGAAGCCTCAAATAGCGGATTCGAAGGGAGTCTAAAATTTCGAATGATCACATCTGAGAAACGGGCAGAATGTCCAGCTCCAGTGGCAAATCCAATCTCCGAAAGCATGGGATAACTGATAAAATTATTGCCTAAACCGATGGGGTTAAGGTTCACGCCGGAGGGCGCAAAAATATTCGCATTTTTGTCCGTCGGATTAATCTTGTGTTCCTTGTCTACTTGATCGATGTAAAAATCAAACACCCCAAAATTGCATTCCGCAAACACCGTATGTTTTTGAGATTGATTCGCTGCATTGATGAGAGCTAAAGGAATGGTAAAGCTTTTGAACGGTTGATCTTCCTGGTCTTTTTTATCGTAACCTACCCGGTAAATGTGGAAAGAAGCTTGGCCAGAATCGGTTTTTGTTAGCCCGGAAATATCTAATTCCAGCTTAATATAGGATTGATTAGGACCGCTAGCCACGTCTTGAATATTCAGATTGCGGTTTTGTAATCGCGGGTCATTTGCCCCAAAAACAAAGCTCGCCTTCGTTCCTTGATCGATTTGGACCCCATATTGAAACTTATAGACGGATAAATAGTGCGAATAGAATGTCAGGTCATTGGATCCGATCCATTCCGCTCCTTTCCAGGCATCAAAACCCGGATTCATCAGGCCTGTTTCGAAGTGGGAGTTCTGTGTCGATTTCTTTTTGGCGGAATCCCAAACCTCCAGCGTCCAGCGATACGCCGTTTTCGCTTGTAGGGCTTCTCCAGCATATGGAATGCCTAAGGAGATGTCCGTGTTTTGCTTTTTAGAATCCCAAACTGCGCGTCCACTTTCGTCTTGCACCACAATGCGATAGGCTGATTGTTTTGCATTGCGAGCAGTAGAATTCATCTGCCAAGAAAAGCGGGGATGAGCTTCATCAAGTCCGAGTGGAGCCTTTTGGTATTCTACTTGTAAGTTTTGAAGGGAAAACTGCGCTTGAGCCACAAAAGAAAGCACAAATAGCAAACAGGCAAGGATCGACTTTTTCATATTCAGTAGGTTTCATTCGAATGTACGAAAAGAAATGGAAGCCGGTGTCCTAGGGGTGAGTAGGACGGCGGAATATTTTTATTACCTTACGGAAAAATAAAACCCCCATGAACAAATTAACACTTAGTTTCACCCTGTTTTTAGTGTTCGCGCTTAGCGCGTTTGCACAACCGAAAACAGAACTTATTCAAGCCCGTATCATCAACGGAAACTGCAAGGTCAATTATTCTAAAGTGACCTCAGACGACGGTAAAGAGCACTTTGAGGTGACTCTGGCCTTTATGAGCACTCGAGATCTTTGGTTTACCTTAACCCTGGATACACCGGAAAAATTCCGTCGTTTTAACAATGATTTATTGAATAGAACACGGGAGACAACGAATGAAGACAAGTCAGCGTATTTGAGCGAGACGCGTAAAGATTATTATATCTCGAAAGACTTGAAAACGGATAACATTTCTATTATGCTGTTAGCGAATCAGGAACGTTGGATTCTTTTTAAAGAAGCAGCGAAGGAATTATCGCTGTATGTAAACACCATCCCGTACGGCGAAATGAAGTAAAAAAATGGAGCAGCGTCCGCAGGACGCTGCAACAAATCAATTATTTTGAAATTTCAACAAAAGCACTTCTGTCATAGTGTAACCATTCTTCGACTTGCTTGCCATCTTTGATCGCATCTACTGCGAAAATGACCATTTTCGTTTGCTTTTCACCTCTTGTGAAGATAAAGGTACTCTTACTCATGACATAGTTTGTATAGCCTTTTTTCTTAGAAGGCTTATCGAATTGATTTTCCCAAACTGGTCCCATCTCGACTTTTAACTTAATGCCTTTTTCTGCCATCGTTTTAAACATGGTCATATTTTCATTAAGACCCATGGAATCTAAATTGTCGTGAAATACGACATCTGGCGCATATGTTGCACGGTAAGCCGCAGAATCACCTGATTCAATCGCACGAATTGCCTTCATCACTAAACCTACGTTAGCGGAAGTATCGATAACAACTCCAGCTAAAACTGCGGAAGGATCAGTTGAAGTGCTTGCAGATGCTGCTGCACCGTCCTCTTTTTTAGAACAAGCGAAAATGCTTCCCGCTAGTACAAATAATAGAATGATTTTTTTCATTTCTTTGGTTTTTAATGGGTGAATAATTTTGCCAAAGAAAGGGGATATTTTATCATACAAAGTCAGTACGTGGGGGCACTTTTGTTCCGTTTACGGATTTGGGAACAAATTTAGCTACGCATCCACCGAATCATAGACCAGTACTTTTTTCCACAAGTGTGCATAATTCTTCACGAAATCGACGTGAATGGGGTGATCCTGGTAGACTTTTTGTCCCGCTTCGTCATCGAAAAACATCAATTCTGAAACATCCCAGCTCGTATCTACTACCTCGCGTTTTTCGGTAGATGCTAAAGTTCCAATATGGATTTCCTTGATGGAAGGAATGCCTTTCAGCGCTTTTAAGCCTTTGATTAATTGTTGTTTATCCTCTTCCGAATTCGGATTATTCAGCCAGAAAAACACGTGGTGTAATAAGGGCTTTTTCGCAGCAGTTTTCGCTGTTGTTCCTGTGCTCGCTAATAAGCCAGCCGAGGCAATAAAGTGACGTCTTTTCATATGTGTTAAGATTTAGCGTTCAGGCTTTGGATATCAAAACCTGCTACTTGTTTATACTGATTCATAATTTGTGCTAGTTCTTCGTGCGGAATTTCGTCCTCTCTAAAACCCGCAGGGAAACGCTCTTCCATGAGATCCATAATGAAATCGGGTCCTTTTTGGCGGTTTTGTAAGACTACTTTTGCCGTGGCAGGTACGCGCTCTTGGTCGTAATGAACGAGCGCTTGAATGACATCTTTTTCCGCTAATAAAGCTAAGGCTAAAGCGTCCGCATCCAATATCGCTTGCGAAGCGCCATTCGATCCGATGGGGTACATCGGATGCGCCGCATCCCCTAAAAGAGTGACACGGGAGAATGACCATTTGTCCAATGGATTGCGGTCTGACATCGGGAATTCGAAGATGCCGCCAGCTGTTTTTTCGATCATTTCCGGCACATCGATCCAGTCAAATTTCCAGTCTTTGTAAAGCTCCAATAACGGACCCTTTTCCACTTTGCGATTCCAATCACGCACCGTAATTTTTGCCCCTTCAGGCTCGCGAACGTTTGCCACCCAGTTGATGACTTGGTTCCCATCTGCGTCCGGTTCGCCTATGGGATAGATGACCATTTTCTGCTTGTTTGACCCGATCATGGCCATCGAAGAACCTGTTTGATAGGGTTTGATTTTGGCCGTTCCTCGGTATAAGATATTGCCAGAAAACACGACTCCACCTTCGTTGGGATAGAGTTTTTGACGCAAAACGGAATTGATTCCGTCGGCACCTATCAAGATATCTCCCTCTTCTTCCGCTACGATCTGCCCCGTTTCCTTGTTGATAAATGTGGCCGTGATTTTGTCCCCCTTTTCTTCAAAAGAATGTAAATGGCAATTCGTTTTTAAGTTTTCAGCACCGATGGTTTTCAGGGTTTCTTCCCAAAGCATCACCTGGAATTTCCCGCGGTGAATCGAAAACTGTGGCCAGCGATATCCAGCAAATTTACCTCGTGGTTCTGACCAGAAAAACTGCCCAAAACGGTTCGCATAAATTAATTCTTTAGTCTCGACCGCAATGGCTGAGACTTTGGGTAACAAACCAATATTTGTCAAAACGCGCACGGCATGTGGTAGAATATTAATTCCCACCCCGAGCGGTTTTACTTCTTCCACGGATTCGAAAACCTTTACTTCAAATCCGGCCTGATGTAAGCGCAAAGCAGTCACCAAACCTCCAATTCCTCCGCCGGCGATGATTATTTTCATAGGGGCAAGTTTTGTAATAAATCCACTAAATGAGCCACACTGGCTAACGGTTGACCGTTATAGATGGAGGCTCTAAATCCTCCTTTGGTAGGAAAACCTTTAATCCCTACGATGTCATTTTGCTCTAAAAACAAGTTAATCTTCTGATCCATTTCTGGTGATTGACTCGTAAAGCAAGCGTTCATCACCGAGCGATCTTCTGTAGCCACGATGCCTTTCAGCAGCGGGTTTCGGTCGATTTCGTTGTAAATCAAGGCTGATTTTTCCCGACTTAAGCGCTGCATTTCCGCTAGCCCACCTTGTTTATCGATATACCGAAGCATCAATAGCGCCACATAAACCGGGTAAGTCGGGATGGTATGGTACAGTGAATTTTCGGCGATGTGCGTATGGTAATCAAATATCTTAGGAACCTTACGGCTATTTTTCTCCGGCAAAACCGCCTTATTCACCAGCACGCAGGTAATCCCAGCGATCCCAAAATTCTTCTGTGCGGACGCGAAAATCACCCCAAATTTCTCCATCGGTAAAGGTCTTGACAAGAAATCAGAGGTCATATCCGCCACTAAGGGAACATCGACTTCCGGAAAATCGTGGTATTGCGTTCCGTCGATGGTTTCATTCGAAACGACGTGTAAATAACGTGCACCTTGAACGTCTGTGATTTTAGGGATTCGGTCGTAGTTCGTGTCTTTAGAAGAAGCTAAAAAGAAGGTATTCGCCTCATTTGCCGCCGCTTCGATTGCACGTCCCGCCCAAAATCCCGTGTCCACAAATGCAATCTTATCATTGGGTTCTGTCAGATTCATCGGGGCAACCGTCAGTTGGCTAGAAGCACCGCCTGGTAGCCATAAAACTGCCCAATCATCCGAAAGGCCATATAATTTTTTCACGAGCGCATTCGCCTCGTCTACTAAATCTGTGAAAATGGGTGAACGGTGGCTGATTTCCGCAATGGAAACGCCCATCCCATTGTAGTCAACTAAACCCGCCGCTGCCTCTTGAATAACCTCAATGGGAAGAGTCGCCGGTCCAGGAAAGAAATTGTGTTTGCGCATTAGGAAATGGTTTGGGAACTAATTTTTAGCGTAATAATTCCGGCAAGTAAGGAAGGCAAGGCGAAGAATAGGAAGCTTTCAGCCATACCTAAACCTAGGCCCACTAAAATGCCCCCTGAGATCGGACCTAAAATACCACCTAAACGCCCCATGCCGATTGCCCAGCCAATACCCGTCGAACGAATCGCGGTCGGATACATTCTCGCCGCTACGGCATATAATCCTACGAAGCTACCTTGCACCCCGAAGCCTAGGAAAAACAACACCACTAGGATCAAATTAGATCCAGAAAATTGTCCAAAAATTCCTAATAGAACTGCCGTAATTAATAACAACACTCCGATCGATTTTTTCAAGCCAAAACGGGTCGAAAAATAACCTTGCACTGGAATGCCCACGATGGCTCCCAGATTAAAGATCGTTCCGGAATAAATCGCTAATTCCATCGATAGGCCAGCATTAGAGGCTAATTTTGGAATCCAATTCATCAAGAAATACAGGGTAGTGAAAGATAAAAATAAAGCACTCCATAACTGCCAAGTGCTCCACTTAAAATCAGACGTAAACAAGGCGCTGATCTTGGCGTCTTCTGGCTTGGCTTTGGCCTTAAATTCATCGGATTCTTTCAGGAAGAAAAACAGGATGGGGATCACCAGAAAAGTCGCTAAACCCGCTAATTCAAATAGGTGCTCCCAGCCGCTTTCTGCGATAATTTTCGCGGAAGAAATGCCGGTTAACACGGCCCCCACCGGATAGCCCGCCACCACCGTGCTCACCCAAAAATCGCGCGTAGATGCAGGCGCATATTCCGCCGTAATCGCCGCCGTACTCGCCATCATCGTCCCGATGCCGAGTCCACTGATAAATCGATAGATCATCAAAATGTTCACATCCGTCGCGTAGGAGGTCAAATATATGCAGGTTCCCATAATCACCGCCGCCAGAATCATTAACGGTTTCCGCCCAAAACGATCCGCCAACGGAGCTAAAAATATCGCACCCACCGTCATCCCGACCAGGCCAGAACTAAACACAATTCCTAAATTCGCTGGGGAAATACTCCAGGCCTTCGCGATCGCCGGAGCCGTATAAGAAATGATCAACACATCCATGCCATCGAGCATGTTGCACAGAAAACAGATCAAAATAATCAGTACTTGTATCGCTCTCATCGGCATTACATTATTTTCCAAACACGAATCAACACGTAATCAGGCAAGCGTTCACCCGTACAAACAAAAAGGCTGTTGTTTACCCAATCGTATTTGCCTTTAGGCGCATCGAATTTAGGCATCGCCCGGAAATAGTATTCATTCGCATCTACCTTTTCCCCTTTGGCTAATCGTGCCGCGATTTCGGGAGTTGCTGCGCGTATGCCTGTATTTTTGACATAAATCAAGGTGCCATCATCCGTTCTAAATTGGTAATGTGCCTCTAATTCGGTTACTCCATCCGCTCGCAATATTTGCCAATCTGCTCCACCATTCAAGATTTCTCCCTTGATTTTAGGACCTTCCACCGTTCCACCGATAATGGGAATAATGCGGCGCGTTCCGTGAGGGGTTTCGCCCACGATTAAAGCAGGATCCAGTTTTACTTTTAGTTCACAGAAGAAATCGAGCGCTGGCGCTTTTTGGGCCTGGGACATAGTAATGCTCATAAAGAATAGGAATAGAATTTTTTTCATAGGTTTAGTTTTAATCAGGGCAATCCTTGCTGAAAGGTAATTTCAGTCGTTAATCCCATTGCACTGAAACGAAAAGCCATCGTACGTGCCTGAGACGAATTCGTAATTTTATCACAATGAGGGCCTTTTTCCAAAAAATACACGTAATATTCCTGATTTCGGTCCGCTAATTGTTGAATATCGGGTTTCCCCAGGATGTCTTCCAAATCATTAGAGCTAACCCCCTTCCACGTCATTTTATGCGTTTTCAGCCAGTCGATCTGCTTTTCTCTCGTCCCGCCACAACTCCCGCGGTCCTTTTTAAAGCTTTCTACATCAAAGCCGGTCAAATCAGGTTGATTCGTACACGAAACGGATATCAAAAATAAGAGGGCAAAGGCTGTCAGTATTCTCATACCTTAAATTTAAGGAATTGTGGCTAAATTGCGGCATAAATCCATCGCTGTGCATATTTTAATCTCTCCTGATAAGTTCAAAGGCTCTCTTTCTGCCTCGCAAGTATGCGAAGCGCTTGAAAAAGGGATTAAGAAACGTCGTCCCAAAACCGTTTTCACCACCCTCCCCCTCGCCGATGGCGGAGAAGGTACCCTGGAAGTGATTCAACAATTGCACGGCGGAATTTGGATTTCAATAGACACGTTCGATCCGCTAATGCGTCCCATTCAGGCAGATTATTTATGGCTAGCAGATCAAAAAACCGCATACATCGAAATGGCCCGCGCCTCTGGCCTTGCCCTTTTAACGATAAAGGAGCGAAATCCACTTAAAACTTCGACTTTCGGAACTGGAGTTCTCATCGCGGATGCGTTACAACGCGGCGCCACCCAAATCATTCTCACCATCGGTGGTTCAGCCACAAATGATGCGGGAATTGGAATGGCTGCTGCTATGGGTTGGACTTTTTTGGATGGAGATGGGGCTACTCTGAACCCAGTAGGCGAAAACATGATTCGCATTGCTTCCATATCAGCTGCTGAACCAGTCTCTTGTTCTTTCACGGTCGTTACAGACGTAAGCAATCCACTCGCTGGGAACGATGGAGCAGCCCATGTTTTCGCGGCTCAAAAAGGTGCGACCACCACAGTAATTAAACAATTAGATAAAGGTCTAAATAATTTAACGTCCTTCTTCGGATCCATCGCTTCAGAACCCGGTGCTGGTGCCGCTGGCGGGCTGGGAGCGGGCGCCCGTTATTTCCTAAACGCTAAAATCGTTGCTGGTTCCAGTTGGATAATGGACAAAGTCCACTTTAATCGGGCCCTTTTAAAAGCAGATTTCATTATCACTGGCGAAGGCAAGATCGATTCCTCTACCTGGGGCGGCAAAGTAGTATCTGAAGTTGTAAAACGTAGCGATAAAGTCTTCAAGCAAACAATTCTGGTCTCAGGTGACTTCGAAAGTTCTGCTAATTTCCCCCTGTTTTTGGATGAAAATGAGGTGTTTACGATTGCGTCCCGTTCTACAGATGCAACTGATTCAATCGCACGTGCCGCTGAGATTTTAGAGCAGATTGGGGAGGAGATTGCGTTAAAGTATTTGAATTAGTCTTTTCGCCGCTTCCACCAGCACTTCATCCTCTTTCGCAAAACAGAAGCGCAAGATTTTATCCCCAGGATCGGTTTCGTAGAAAACGGAAACGGGGATAGAGGCCACTTTGATTTCACGCGTAAGGCGATCGGCTAAATCCACATCCTTCTCGTTAGATATAGCTGAATAATCGAGGCATTGGAAGAAACTTCCGGCGCTAGGGAGTACTTTCCAACGACTTCCCACGAATTGGGAGGAGAATAGGTCGCGTTTTTTTTGGTAAAAATCAGATAAACCTAGATAGTGTGCGGGCTCTTTTAAGTATTCCGCCAAGGCATATTGCAAAGGCGTAGCGCTCGAAAAAGTAACCCATTGGTGGAGTTTTCTAAACTCAGCGGTCAAGAATTTCGGAGCGATGCAATAACCAATCTTCCAGCCCGTGATGTGGTAGGTTTTGCCAAAAGATCCACACACAAAACTGCGTTTACGCAATTCTGGATGTAATAAAACACTGGCGTGTTGTGCGCCATCGAAAACGATATGTTCATATACTTCGTCAGAAACGATCAATATATTCGTTCCTTTAACCACCTGTGCAAAGGCATCTAAATCCGCCATTGACCATACCGCTCCGGTCGGATTGTGCGGGCTATTCACCATAATCGCTCTCGTTCGGGGCGTAATTTTCGCAGTAACGGAAGACCAATCAATCGCAAAATTGTTCGAAGCCTTAAGTGGAATATGGATAGGAATTCCCCCTGCTAATCGAATGATGGGATCATAAGCATCGTAACTTGGGTCGAATAGTATGACCTCATCTCCGGGCGAAACGCAACAATGAATGGCAGCAAAAATGGCTTCCGTCGCGCCAGAAACAATTGTCATTTCTGAATCTGCATCGACAGGTATGTTATAAAAAGACGACGTTTTTGCCGCTAGCGATTGACGTAAAGCGGGAACACCGGCCATGGGGGCATATTGGTTATGGCCTTTGGCATACTGCTGTAATAATTCCTGCAAAGCGGGGGCACAATCGAAACCCGGAAAACCTTGGGAAAGGTTTAATGCGCCGTGCTCGAGGGCGAGGGCGGACATTTTGGTGAAAATAGTCGTCTGAACCTGTGGCTGCTTCGAAGGAAATGAAATCATGGCCTAATTTAACAAGGCTTTTCCATCGTACCAAACCTGCACCACTTCTAGCGCCTGATTCAGCTCCACAAAGCAAGCCCGTTTACCTACCTCTATACTGCCTAAATCAGGTAGATTCGCCACTTCTGCCGGGTAAACCGTCGCCATCCGAATGGCCTCTTCTAAAGGGATCGAAGCCTGTTGAACACAGTTTTGAATCGCCTCCATCATCGTCAAGGAAGAACCTGATAAAACACCCGCTTCGTTCGTGAAGCGACCGTCTTTAGCTAAAAATGAATAGGGTCCAGACACATCATTCGTCACCGCATCCGTAATCAAAAACAGGCGACCTTTTTTCAAGCGATAAGCCAGTTCTAGTGATTTGAAATCACAATGCAAACCGTCCGCAATAATGCTCGTCCACGCCTGAGATTGGAAGCTAGCTCCCACTAGACCTAAAGCCCGTGACTGCCACTGCGACATCGCATTAAACAGGTGTGTGATGCGAGATACACCCTTATCTATGGCGTTCATCGCTTGCTCAAAAGTGGCGTCGCTATGTCCCAGAGAGCACATGATGTGGCTTTTTACTACTAATGAAAGCTCCTCAGCGCTGAACATTTCAGGCGCAATTGTCAAGTAGGTGGGAATACCTTTCGTTCGCTCGATAAGCTCTTCTAGGAAAGCCAAAGATGGCTTTTGGACGAAGGCCTCCTGATGCGCCCCGCGTCTAACCGGATTAAAAAAGGGCCCTTCTAAATGCAATCCCACTAGTCCAGGCCCGGTGTAAGTTGAATAAGCTTCGACAGCCTTCCACATGGAAGAAGCTGGTGAACAGTTCAGCGTAATTTGAAACGCAACGGTTCCTGTTTTATGGTGTTCGTCAAAGGTCGCTTGGATGGCCTCCGTTGTCTGGTGATTCGAAAAGAGAATACCATCGCCACCGTAAATTTGGAGGTCAATAAATCCAGGAACGAGGAAGTTTTCAGACGCCGCGCCTACTCCGTCCGATATGGCCGAAATGCGACCATTCGTTACGGAGATTTCTTTGTTCTCTAGCCATTGTTGGCCCGTGAAAATGCGACTTGCAAACATCCTTAATATCCTGTGGCTTGTCCGTCTTTTCTCGATTCTGTCGCTCCATAATATACTTTGCGAACCGGATCGTATTTAATGCATTGGTAGCCTCCATAAATACCGCTCATATAGCCCACCTGATGCCCTTTTTGCAATAAATCGCGAATGACTTCATACGGATAACCGTGCTCCAGGGTAATCATACCGCCTGTCGTTTCCATTGTTTCTCCAGTAGGCTCTGAAGATCCTTCGTGGTTCATACGGGGATAATCGCCTGCTTCTTGTACGTTTAGGCCAAAGTCCACCACGTTCATCACAATCTGCACATGACCCATCGGTTGGAACGCGCCACCCATCACGCCAAAGCTCATCACCGGCTGACCATCCTTCGTCATAAAGGCTGGAATAATCGTTTGGAATGGTCTTTTTCCTGGCGCATAGCTATTGTTTTCACCTTCTTTTAGGTTGAATAATTCTCCCCTATCTTGGAACATAAAGCCTAAACCATCCGGCATCATGCCTGACCCAAAACCTCGGTAATTACTCTGGATTAATGACACCATATTGCCGTCCTTATCAGCCACGGTCAAGTAGATCGTGTCCCCCTCTTTCAAGGCAGGATTTCCCGCCTCGTAATGGCGACCCGCGCGATTCGGATTGATCAACGCCCGGCGCTTCGCGCCGTACTCTTCTGAGATGAGTTCCGCTACCGGAATTTTGGCAAACTCAGGATCCGCATAGTATTTTGCGCGGTCTTCGAACGCTAGTTTTTTGGCCTCCGTAAACAAGTGTACATGCTCCGCAGAACCAAGTTTAATTTTGGAAAAATCATAGCCCTCTAAAATGGTTAACATCTGCAAAGCCGCGATCCCCTGGCTATTCGGCGGCAATTCCCACACATCATACCCACGGTAATTCACGGAAACCGGCTCCACCCAAGTAGACGTGTGCGACGCTAAATCCTCATAGCTCAAAAACCCACCATTCTTCTTCATAAACGCGTCCATTGTCCGCGCCATATCGCCCTTATAAAAGGCATCACGTCCCTCTTTTCCTAGTTTCTCTAAGGTATTCGCTAAGTTCGGGTTCTTGAAAATATCACCCTCCACCGGCGTTTTTCCAGTTGGATAGTAGTGGTTTGCCACATTCGGAAACTTACCATAATTCGCCGGAACCCGACCTAATGCGGAAGCAAATTCACCGTGCACAGGGAAGCCATTGCGCGCATAGGAAACGGCCTTTTCTAACACCTTGTTCATCGGCATCGACCCGAATTTCTTGTGCAATTCAAACCAGCCATCCACACAACCCGGCACGCTAACCGGCAATGGACCCAGCGACGGAATGTGTGTCAATCCGCGTTTTTTGAACTCGGCTAAAGTTAAAGATTTGGGCGATCTTCCTGACGCATTCAATCCATATAATTTCTTCGTTTTCGCATCCCAAACAATCGCAAATAAATCTCCCCCTATTCCATTCACGTGTGGTTCCACGACACCTTCCATCGCATTCGCCGCAATGGCTGCGTCGATCGCATTTCCACCCGCTTTCAGCACATCAAGTGCGGCCTGGGTAGACAAAGGATGTGAGGTAGCGGCCATCCCGTTTTGGGCAATGGCCTGTGAGCGAGTCGCCCAAACTTTGCCATACGGACGATCTTGCGCCTGAGCAAACAGGGGCAAACAAAGGAGTAGGAGTAATTTCTTCATGTTGTTGATTTTGAAACAGTAAATTAGGGAATGGAGGCTGGAAATGCAAATGGGTTGTAGGGGTCGGGAGTCGATAGTCGGGAGTCGGGAGTCGATAGTCGATAGTTCGAAGTCCGCAGGGAGAGAGTCCGGAGGGACGGGGCAAATTATCAGTTTGTTTATTGATAATTTTCTCAATAATGCATAACTAGTGCTTTCCCAAACCGAATCAGGATGAAAAAATATCTACTACTACTCTTATTGCTAATGATTTCCTCTGCGAAGGCATTTGCTTGTTCTTGTGTTTATACGCGGCCATTTCAAACTTTAGATGATTTAAAAGGCTATGAGTTTATCGCGCATGTAAAAATTGTGAATGATCATGATAAAGAACCGCTTACCAATCCCAAAGGAAATTCATTTGATAAAGTAGACATTCAGGTGCAAGAATTATTCAAAGGAAAAATGACAAACGTAATTTACGAAGTTGATAAGAAAAACTTTTGTAGTTTGAATATAGTGAACGGACAGGAATGGATATTTTTTGCGGTACGTTTGAACGGAAAACTCGTGGTTCGGTATTGTGATGATAACCTAATTTATCGAGAAGCAGATGGTCAAAGAGATTGGGAATACCAGAGGGGATTTAGGGAAATAAAATTACTAAGAGAGCTTTTGGGGATCCCAGAAAGAAAGTTTGCGAATGGGAAGCATACAGAATACTATGAGAATGGCCAAATTGAAATAGAAGAGAATTATGAAAATGAAAAGCAGGTGGGGGAGAGAAAAATTTGGTATCCCAATGGCGTTTTAACCTCTAAAAAGTTTTTTGTGAACGATTCTTTAGATGGAAAATTAGAACGGTATTACCCTTCCGGACAACTAAAAGAAGTAGGGTTTTTCCAAAGAGGCAAACCCTATAATGTCCATCGAAGCTACAATGACACAACCTACTTCCCGGATCATTGGTATAATTCGAGAGATGATTATGAGCGTATAAAAGATTCTTTAATGAAAGAGCATAAACGAATAAGTCTCTCAGAGGAGCTAGTTTTTAATGAGAAAGGAGAGAATATTGTATATAGGAAGTATGATCATTTAGGGATACTTCAAAGAGAAATAATTACCCATCCTGAGACCAAAACTGTGACCGAAATTGATTACCACGATGATCATTATGGAAGACTAGTGTCTTCCATAACGTATAGGAAGGTTGGAGAATATAAGCCGCATGGGCATTACCAATCCTACGATTATGAAGGATATCCAGAAAGAAGTTGGGATTACGATGACTCAGGAAAACGAATAAATGAAAAAATTGCTCCCCTAATTAAGAAAATGAATTAATGGAATTTTTAAACGCTAATGATGCTATGATAATGAAACTTTTCTTGTTAATTGTCTTACTTGTTTACGCTCTCGTTTTTATAAAGGTGGTGCTAGAAATCGCAAAAGACCCCAGAAAAACAGCTTTGCAGAAAATCCTGTTTATATTAATCCTATTCTCCACTCCTGGTTTAGGGTTGTTGTATTTCTTCTTGTTTGAAAGGAAAAGAGATTAGAACACCCCCCCTAGACCTTCGACTAGGGGTTTTATTAATTATTCTTCTGCTTTTTCGAAGCCGATACCACCAAGTGGTAATGTCATATACATATGCTGAATATCGCTTTTTAATCGATTGTTTAATTCCTCGAAACTAGTGTAAGTTGAAAGGGCTAAATCATTCCCTTTCCATTGTTTATAAGTTCCTCCGTAATAAGGAATGACTATCCACTTGTAAGCTTTTGGGTCACGTTTAGGGGTGGTCCACATAGGTTTTGACTTTAGTATGGCTGATTTTATAACCGCAAAAACTGGGTTATATAGCCCCCCAATATATTGGACATCTGTTATATCTCCAGAACCATGAATTTTGAAAATCAGAAAACTAAAGCTTGCCATCTGTGATTCTTCTGTTGAAAAATTCTGTTCTAAGAATTTAATGAAATAAAAGGACGTATTAGCTTCTTTGAAATAGAATTCATTCGGCTTTTGGGCTGTTTGCGCTAAGGCACTTAGGCTTAAAAATAATCCTAGTAAAGCGCCTGTTATCGTTTTTTTAGTTACAATGCGTTCCATAATTTTTTCCCGTTGTAAAGTTTGATTCTGTTTGACGTATTAATAATTCGGATAAAGAGGGATCGTTATTAATGATCTTTTGGTATTGAAGTGTTTCACTTAATCCTGCTAAAGAAATTAAGAAAGCTTCTCTTTCATTTAGTCCATACAACTGACTTATGAAAGAAGCCATTGGGTGTATAAATTTATCTATCATTACGTTATGGTCATAATTCTCAATTTGGGGATCTTCAAGAATAAATTTATGAAGCATTTCATGCATAATCACTTTTGCAATGAATTCTTTGGATGCATTTTCCAATAAATGAGTGTTTAGTGAGATTATGCCTCCTTCGTTCTTTCCGTAATATCCTTTTGTTTTTCCATTATACTGTTCAAATAAGGTCATTTCTTTTATTCTAAAATTGAATATTGGAATGTATTTTGTCTCTTTGAATAAACTAAGTATTCCTGCAATCTCTCCATAGATATTTTTTGATTGCATTTCATTTAAAACTGAAATAAAACATTCATCAGTTAATTCACTACTTATTTCACTATAATTGTAGTCTTTAAAGTTTAAGTCTGTAGGTTCTCCTGATGATCCCCCTCCTCCTCCATTAATTAAGTTTATGGAATCCATAAAAGTAAATACTGTGTTATTATAGTCTCCCCAACCACCAAAACCTGTGGAACCCCAATCAATTGGATAGAGTCTTACCCCAATGAAAATTACCTCAGCCAGAATGCCATTCTCCATTAGCGGGGCTTCTGAATTCATCTCTTTCAAAGAGAACTTCTTGCCTTTACTAATTGTCGTCTGTTTTCTTGAAAGAATACCGTTTTTTAAAAGTCGACCATCTAATGAATATATCTTTAACTCTAGGCCTGATGAATTGACATTAAATTCTTTGTAAACAGCATCTTGTTTTTCTCCATTTTGAAATACAAGTAGTTCTTTTACTCCTCTTTTCGTATAAATTGGAATTTCATAAGCAAGTGAGCTATCGGGTAGGATATGTTCCTTTGTTTTTTCCCACAAAATATTTTCTTGTAAATTGGGTTCAGTCTTATCTTGGTACCATTCTTTAAGTGATTCGATAGGGTCTGATGGTTCTACAATACTTTCTTTACTACATGAGATGAGAAGTAATGCTAGCCCAATAAGCAAAAATGTCGAGCGATAAAGAGTTTTCATTTTCTACAAATTTTGAATTGTGGAGTCAATATTGACGTATAAATCAAAACAATAGAACAGAAAATGGGGAGGATTTTTTCTAGAAATAGTCAAATACTATTTAAGAATATGAAATCTCTATTCGAAAGTAATAATCTTTTCCTATAATTCTATCACAAAAACAAAAAACCCCTAGACTTATCGCCCAGGGGTTTTTGCAATTCTTGAACCTCAATAAATTAAACGGTTTTCGTGAACCATTTTTGCTTGATTCGCTCCGAGATGTAGTACATACATGGAACGATGATTAAGGTTAAAATGGTGGAGAACGTTAACCCGAAGATGATCGTCCAGGCTAAGATTCCCCAGAAAACGGCGGATTCAGAACCGATGAAGATGTGTGGATTTAATTCTGTGAACATGCCCACGAAGTCGATGCTTAAGCCTAATGCCAAAGGAATTAAGCCTAATACCGCCGCCGAAGCCGTCAACAATACCGGAGTTAACCGAATGCCACCACCTTCGATAATTGCCTCTTTCAAATCGTAACCACGCTTAAAGCGAAGTTCCTCGATGAATTCGATTAATAGGATACCATTCTTTACTACGATACCAGCCAGGGCGATGATACCTACGCCGGACATAATCACGGAGAAGGTCATTCCGAAAGCCATGAATCCTAATAAAACGCCGATTAACGATAATAAGATGGTTGCGAAGATGATCATTGGTTTTACCGCAGAGTTAAACTGCGTTGCCAGGATCAGGTAGATTAAGATTAACGCGACTAAGAAGGCTACGCCTAGGAAGGCGCCGGATTCTTTTTGGTCCTCTTGCTCACCACCCATGCGAAGTGTATAGCCTTGCGGCACTTCGATTCCTTCGAAAAGCGTGGTTAATTCGCCTACGATCTCATTCGCGTTATAGCCTTGAACGACGTCAGACCCTAGGGTTACGACACGCTCTTGGTTTTTGCGGTTGATTTGGCTGAAAGAAGTGGCATAGCGAATATCAGCGATAGAGTTCAATGGAACCTGGCGCAAGGCGCCGCCCATGTTCATATCGCGGTAGGTGATATTCATTTGCAATAATTTCTCGATTTGGTTGCGAGAATCTCCTTTTAAGCGCAATTGAATAGGATATTCATCCTTTGTATCGCGGAATTTCGAGATTTCTGCGCCAAATAATCCCGTACGCACCGCCATCGCCACTTGAGCTGATGATATGCCCTCGCGGGACGCTTTCTCGCGGTCTACGTCGATGATGATTTCCGGCTTGTTTGTCACTAAATCGGATTTCAACTCTTGGATACCTTGGATTCCAGCGCTCGAGATCGCTGCACGTACTTTTTTCTCTAAAGATTGTAAAACCGCGAAGTCTTCTCCAGCGATTTCGATTGAAATAGGCTTACCCGTAGGCGGTCCATTGTTCTCGCGTTCGATGGCAATTTCGACACCGGCTAGGGGATTTTTGGCAAAATCCGCTTGAATTTTACTCAAAACCTCACCCGTTTTAATGCCCTCGCGCAATTGCAATTTCTCGAATGCGATCGTCACCTTACTCTTGTGTGGCGTTGCCCCACGGTCTGGTTGCATCGGATCTCCCGCGTTTTTACCCACGTTCGAAATGACCGAATTGACAATTTTGTTGTAACCCTCTTTGTTCAAGAAAGCGGAAACACGCTTTTCGATCACTTTCGTCACGGAATCCGTAACGACCGCATCGGTACCGATTGGGTTTTTGGAATAAATATAAATGTAATCCGGATCGCCTGAAGGGAAGAAAACCACCTTCGGCTTCACCACGCCTAAAAGCATGATTGTCACGACCAATAAAACGAAGGAAGAAATCGTGGCATAAATAGGGCGCTTACCCATCAATACCCATGAAATTAACTTGCGGTAATTCGTTTTGAAATTAGGCAAAGTAACCTCCTGGAACGGCACAATCCACTTCGGAGTAATCACAAAGTGATTGAATATGTACAGAATGATGCACAGAACAAAGAAGTTTCCAAAGCCAAAGTGTCCCAAGCCAAAGCCCATCACATAACCGAAAACCGCCAAGCTCAACAAGATGAATACCGTGCGACGGATATCCGAGAACTGCGGATTTTTCACATCGTTTGCCTCTTCATCATGACGCTTCATAAACGTAATCGCGAACACCGGGTTCATGACGTAAGCCACAAAAAGGGAGGCAAAAAGCGTAATGATCAACGTAATAGGCAAGTATTTCATGAACTCACCCACGATCCCTGGCCAGAATAACAAAGGCAAGAAGGGCGAAATCGTCGTCAATGTACCAGACAATACCGGCACGAATACCTCAGAAGCGGCTAATTTCACCGACTCGGTAATCGTCAATTTCTTGAAGTTATTGAATAAACGGTGGGCATTCTCGATCACCACGATCGCGTCATCCACCACAATACCGAGGCCTAAAAGGAAACCAAATAAGACGATGGTATTTAAGCTAAAGTCTAAAGAAGGCATGAACAAGAAGGTCATCAAAGCCGATAAAGGCACCGATAGGCCCACGAATACCGCATCTCTAACACCCATGAAGAACATCAATACGATGACGACAAAGATGAAACCTAGGATTACGGTATTAATCAAATCCGCTAAATCACCACGCGTACGCTCGGATTGATCCGCCGTCGTTGTGACCGTTAAGCCCGCTGGGAAACGGTTTTCTTTGTATTCTTCGATCGTCTTCTCGATGCGATCTGCCGCCTCGATTAAGTTCGCACCCCCACGCTTGATGACGTTTAAGGTGATTACCGACTTATTGTTCAAACGCGCAAAATCTTGCTTTTCTTCGTAGCTATCTTTTACTTCAGCCACGTCCTTTAAACGAACGCGTGCACCCGTAGAAGAACCGATCATTAGATTAGCTAACTGATCTACTGCTTTGAATTCACCTGTCACTCGAAGGGAGCGACGAACGCCATCCACGGCCAAATCACCGCCTGAGATGTTCACGTTTTCACCTTGTACGGCAGATTGGATATCGTAGAAAGTCAAACCGTAACTCTGCATCTTGTACAAGTCTAGGTTGATTTGGATCTCTCTTTTCAAGGCGCCGATGATGTCTACGCGGTTAATTTCCGGCATACCCTCGATCTCGTCTTGTAAATCCTCTGCGTATTTCTTCAACTTGTCGAGTGGGTAATCCCCCGCGATGTTGATGTTCATAATCGGGAACTCGGAGAAGTTTACCTCAGCGACAGAAGGCTCGCGCGTTAAGTCTTTAGGCAAATCTGCGATCGCTTTATCCACCGCATCTTGTGTGCGTTGCTTCGCGATGGGGACGGTGACGTCCGTATTGAATTCAACGATGATGACCGAAATATCTTGCAAAGCATTCGACTTCACACGCTTGACGCCTGTGATCGATTTGATTTGCTTTTCGATCGGTTTATTGATCGTGTTTTCGATATCCGAGGGAGTCGTTCCTGCGTAGACCGTCTGGATGACCATTTGAGGCACCACGATGTCTGGGAATTGTTCCTTAGGCAAGCTCGAATAGATTCCCATCCCCGCCACAAAAATGATGAACGTGAAGATGTAAACCGTCGTGCGGTTTTGGGCTAACCAGCCCACCATGTTATAGATCAAGCCTTTGCCTTCGGGCAATTGCTCGTTTTTGCTATTTTTTTCCATTTTCTACTTAGAAAGAGATGGCTGTACCATCTACTAAATCTTGAAATCCTTGTGTAATGATCGCGTCACCCGCTTTTAAACCTTCAGAAATCTCTGCTTGGCCGTTGTAGGTTAAACCGATCGTGACTTGACGTGCACGTGCTACTTTCTTGCCATTCTCCTCTACCGCTACGTATACTAAATTACCTTTCTCCGTCTTTTGGATGATGTTTTCGCTGATCACGATCGCATTTTTCTTCGATGTATCGTTGATGTTGATCACCGCTAATAAGTTTGGCTTTAATTCGCCACCTGCATTTGGGATGCGGGCTTCGATGTCAAACGTACGGGTTAAGGGGTTTACGATTTTAGATACTAAGGAGATACGCGCTTTTAATTCCTTGTTTAAATCAGGGAATTTGATGCTGATCTCGTCGCCTTGTTTCACCGTTCCTACATACGAATCCGCAATTTTAGCCGCGATCTTCAAGTTGCCTAAGTTGACAATCTGTACGATTGGTACACCAGGAGCGCCCATTTCACCTGCTTTTTGGCGAACTAATTCGATGGTTCCAGCGATCGGAGCCGTTACACGAGATAAGCCTAATTGCGCTTTCAAGGTGACGATTCTTTTCTCTAAAGACTCCATGTTAGACTTCGCGCTCAAGTATTGTACTTCTGTCCCGATTTGTTGATCCCAAAGCGCTTTTTGCTTCGTATAGATCGTCTTCGCTAACGACAATTGTTGACGAACCTCTTCTAAGGACTCTTTTAAGATGTTGTTGTCCAAAGTCGCAATCAATTGGCCCTTAGACACCGATTGTCCCGCTACGACTGGCAAGGATAAAATCACGCCACCCGTTTGTGGGCTTACTAAAACCGTGTTTTCAGCGACTACATTTCCTTGTGCTTCTACGAAGTGTTGGAACGTTTGTGCTACTAATGGGCTCACCGTTACGGCGATTACTTTCGCTGCGGCTTGCTCAGTAGGCTTACCTACTTCTTTTTCTAATTGCGCGATTTTTGCCTGGATTTCTTTTTCCTGAGACTTCAAATCCGCTAATTCTTGCTTTTTGTCTTTTGATCCGCATGCCGCGAAGAAAAGAATTCCACTTAGGAGGATGGCTATTTTTTTCATGTTTCTGTTAGTCTATGTATAGTGTACCGTTTGCTTTTTCTAATTCTACTTTCGCCACTAGGGCATTGTAAAGGGCCGTAAAGTAGTTTGCTTGTGATTCTTTAATGGATGATTCTGCGTTCAAAACCTCTAAGTTTGAACCTACCCCTTGTTGGTATTTCACCCGGGTAACGCGCGAAATCTCGTTCGCTAAGTCCAGGTTCGCTTTTTGTTCTTTCATGGATTCCAAAGCGTTTTTCATCGTAATGCTCGCCTGTGAACGTTGCAAGTCGATAGACGACTTTAACAAGCTGTAAGACTGACGCACTTTTTGTAAGTTATTCGCTGATTGAACCGCTTTGTATTTCTTAGAGAATCCGTCAAAAATCGGGATCTGCAAAGCCACCGTAACAGCTGCGTTATCGAACCACTGTTTAGTGATCAAATCGCTGAATGCATTGGCCCCTGCGTTATAACCGTAGTTCGCGTTCAACACTAAACGAGGCAAATAACCTGCCTTGATGCTCTTCAGATCTAGTTCGGCTAAGTTCTCTTGTGTTTGCAAGATGGAATACTCGATGCGGTTCGCATAATTGAAATCCCCCGCCGCATTCGTGTTGAAGGTCGCTAATTCCACCTTCTCTAAGCTCTCGCTTAGGCGAATCGGTTCTTCCATAGGGAAACCCATTTGGAATTTGAGTAAGGAATAGCTCAATGCCTGAAGGCGCTCAATATTCTCTAACTCCGTGCGCAGGTTATTGGCTTGCACATCTAAACGCTGCACGTCGATCTTTTCTACGAAACCTTGCTTGTTTAACTCGCGCGTCTCCTTCAGTAAGGTATCTAAGCGAGCTACATTTAAGGCTAAAAGTCCTTGGCGTTTTTCGTTCACCAAAATCCCATAATAAGCCTTCGTCACATTCTCTGCTACTTGCTGCTTCGATTGGGTAACCGATTTAACGGCTAAGTCTTTGTAAACGCTAGAAGCCTTCAAACCTAGTAAATAAGTTCCGTCAAAAACCAGTTGGCTCAAACCCACACTAGCAAATCCGGAATTATCCACACCGAATTTCGCGGCAATTAATTCACCATCCGCTGCAGCCGGGTTAAATATTTTAGCAGGAATGAACGCACGTTGTAAGACGATATTGTTCGTTAATGCAAGAGAACCATTGACTTGAGGTAAGCCTATGGCTTTGATCTCACTGATTTTTGCACTTGCGTTCTGCAAGTCGATTTGGCTATTTTTCACCTGGACCTGGTGGGCGATGGCATAGTCTACGGCCTGCTTGAGGCTATAAGTCTGTGCATTCGCTGCAAGGGAGGTCAACAAAAATAGACCGGCATAGATTTTTCTTAGGCGGATCATCATTTTAAATTGTTTTGGTAAGATGTGTAAAGTGTTAAACCTTTTTCGGTCAAAATGCCTCGCATGAAAATGTCCATCAGCGTGAGCTGGGTTTCATACAAGGATAATTTATTGTTGGGGTAAAAATCAGGGTTGAAGGCTAAATCTACTTCGGCCATCCGCAAACGCGCTAGCAATTCGAAATCGATATCATTTCTGAAATACCCGAATTGTGCTCCCTTTTTAAAGTCAGCGATTAAATTTCCGTGAATATAATTTTCACCGTGGTTCTTGAATAATTGAAAGGCGGTAGGGAAGTATTTCTGGATTTCAAACAGTAAACGCGGATTCATCTGAGCCAGCATATCTTTTACCATCTCGAAAGATTTGAACATCTTTTCAATGACGTTAGCATACAAGCGATCTAATTCCTCCCATTTCGCAGCATCTTGCTCGATGAAGGATTTGACCACTTCACAGACCATCGAATCTTTATCCGGAAAATGTTGATAAATCGTTTTCTTTGAAATGCCTAACTCGCTGGCAATCGCATCCATCGTTACGGTCTTAACACCATAGCGGAAGAATAATTCAGTTCCTTTTTCTAGAATGCGCGATTTCATTTGCTAACCCCATAAGTTATCGGGATGGCAAAACTATGGAAACTTTTAGAGACTACAAAGTTTTCTTGTATTATTTTAAGATTACCGGCTGGTTAAATTTGATTAACGGCCAAAATCATCCTGCAAACGGACGATATCCGATTCATCTGATGGATGCGCTACATCGGTATGTTGCCAAATCTCCGTCACCACTCCCCAGTTGTCTAAACCGACTAATCGATGGCGCATACCAGTGGGTAAGGTGATCAATTCACCTTCCTGATAAACCCCCGGAGCCGATTGCTCATCCGTCTCCGAAATCACCACTCCTACCGGACCCGCATTCACCGTCCAAACCTCCGCTCTGCGGAAGTGGTATTGCCACGACAAACGCTTCTCTGGCGCCACCACTAAAAACTTAGGACTTAGTTTCTGCGTGATTTGGATCGCATCTAGTGAAAGTTGTGGGAAGAATTGAGCCGCAAATTTCGCTGCCTGGCTTTCATCTAACACAAAGAAACCTCCCCAAGGGCGGCTGTGGTCTTTGTCGATAATGGTATAACCGTGGGAAAGGATGTAGGCCTCGACTTGTGCGAAGACTTCGGAGGCAGGAGTAGTTGCGCTAAAATTCATAGTACAAAAATAAAAAAAAGACGGGAGAGCATCCCGTCTTTTCACTTCTATTTATCGAATGGTCACTTACAGTGTCCAGCCTTTGCGGTATTCGCGTTTTACAAATTGGTTCGCTGCCTCGAAGTTCGTGATGCGCATGTTTTTCGCATCCCATTCTAGCTTTTGGCGACCAATGTATTTCGCATTACGGCCTTCTCCATCACGTAATAAATACGAACGAATAGCCAGATTACCCATTAACACGGATTCCGTAAACGGAGCCGCATAATCAAATGGAGAACTGACTTCCATATTGCCAAAACCCGCTTTACAAGCCTCCACCCACTGGGTATTGTGACCGCCATCGCCGCCTTTTACCCGTGCTATGCTTGCTTTAGGAAGTTCTGATTCATCTACCCGTACACCATTACGGTAAACTTTTGGATTCATACCATACGTTCCGCAGGTCATGATTCCTTTCGAACCGATCAGGATAACGCCATTCGTTCCATCCGCATCTCCGATCACATCGGTCGAAGGAATTCCGTCTGGATGTGGTGCGCGAAGGCCACCGTCAAACCAGGTTAACTTCACAGGAGAATTATTTTTCTTCGAAGGACCATAGTGTAAGGTTACCATCGAGCTAGGAGGACATCCTTGTGGAATGTGCTCCGGTGTCCAATCCTGTAAGAAAACAGAACCTACAGAACATTCTACGTCGATCGCATCGCGGATGCCTAGCACTTTGAAGGGAGGGTCTAATAAGTGACATCCCATATCTCCTAGGGCACCTGTACCATAATCCCACCAGCCTCTCCATTTGAAGGGAAGAAAAGCAGGGTTATATTCTCTGTATTTCGAAGGTCCTAACCATAGATCCCAATCTACCTCAGCCGGTGCTGGGGAACCAGCCGCTGGGTAAGCAATTCCTTGTGGCCACACTGGACGGTTTGTCCACACTAACACTTCTTTTACTTTTCCGATCGCCCCGCCATCGAACCATTCCATCATTTTACGAACACCGTCGCCGGATGAACCTTGGTTACCCATTTGGGTGACTACTTGCATCTCACGTGCTTTCTCCCCTAGGATACGAGCCTCGTAGATGTCGTGTGTCAAAGGCTTTTGCACATATACGTGTTTCTTACGACGCATGGCCTCCATCGCAATGGTAGCGTGGGTGTGGTCAGGCGTAGAAACGATGACTGCATCTACATTGCTGCCTTCTTTATCTAAAGCAGCACGGAAGTCACGGTAATAGTTTGCTTTGGGTAGGTCGCCTTTGATTCGAGCGATTTGGCGATCATCGACATCGACGATAGCGACGATGTTTTCTGCCCCTTTATTATAGGAACTCATGATATCGCTGTAGCCTTTTCCGCCACCACCGACACCCATGATGTTTAATTTGTCTGAAGGAGCAATGTAGCCCTTGCCTAGCACGTGGCGAGGTACAATGTAGAAACTGGCTGCGGCTAATCCTGCCTTACGCAGGAAGTCCCGTCTTGATTCGTTACTCATGGTTGATAGGTTTAAATGATTGGATGTAAGTTTGGAAAAAAATAGGAGAAAACAAAAAAAAGGGGTCAGCTTTCGCTAACCCCTCTCAGTATAGAACAGTTGAATGTTACTATTCAGCCTTTTTAGATTTTTTCTCTAATTTTTTAATCGCTTGTTCTCTTTCAGCACCTTCCATTTGCTCTTTTAAAGCAGATAAAGCACCGATATCGCCCATAGTCGATTTCTCAGCTGTTACACTAGCAGGCTTGTCAGCAGATTTCGCTGCTTTCTTTTTCTCTGGCTTCGCAGCAGCAGCATCAGCCGCTACTTCTTCCGCCGTTGCTGCCGTGAAAGTACGTGTGTGTGATAAGATGATCTTACGCTCTTCTTTGTGGAATTCTGTTACCACGAAGTCTAACGCTTCACCTACCTCAGCCACTGTTTCGTCTGCCTTCGTTAACTGCTTCAAAGGAGCTAATCCTTCGATACCGTATGGCAATTCTAATACACCGAACTTCTCGTTCTTCGAGATGATCGTTGATTTGTGAGTTGAGCCTAAAGTGAACACACTTTCAAATGTATCCCAAGGGTTTTCCTCTAATTGTTTGTGGCCTAAAGCTAAACGACGGTTGTCCGCGTCTAATTCGATCACTACAACATCTAAAGAATCACCTACTTTAACGAATTCAGATGGGTGTTTGATTTTCTTTGTCCAAGACAAGTCAGAAACGTGAACTAAACCGTCGATTCCTTCTTCTAATTCTAAGAATAAACCGAAGTTAGTTAAGTTACGAACGGTTCCTTTGTGCTTCGTACCGATTGCGTATTTCGCTAATAAATCAGTCTTAGTCCAAGGATCTTCTGTTAATTGCTTGATACCTAGAGACATCTTGCGCTCAGAACGATCTAATGTTAACACTACTGCTTCCATTTCGTCGCCTACTTTCAAGAAATCTTGTGGGTTACGTAAGTGTTGAGACCATGACATCTCAGACACGTGGATTAAACCTTCAACGCCTGGCAATACTTCTAAGAAAGCACCGTAATCAGCTACGTTAACGATTTTACCTTTTACTTTCGAACCTACTTCAGTTCCAGCAGCTAAAGCTTCCCAAGGGTGCGCTTGTAATTGCTTCATACCTAAAGAGATACGTTTTTTGTTTTCGTCGAAGTCTAATACCACCACTTGGATTTTTTGATCCAATTTCAATACCTCTTGTGGGTGGTTGATACGACCCCATGAGATATCTGTGATGTGAAGTAAACCATCTACACCACCTAAATCGATGAACACACCGAAATTAGTCATGTTTTTGATCACACCTTCTAGTACTTGACCTTTATCTAAGTTCGTTAAGATCGTTTGACGTTGAGCCTCTAGATCTTTCTCGATTAATACTTTGTGAGATACAACTACGTTGTCATTTGTGTGGTTGATCTTAACCACCTTAACCTCCATGTTTTTACCTACGAAAATATCGAAGTCACGGATAGGCTTCACATCAATTTGAGAACCAGGTAAGAATGCCTCGATTCCAAAGATATCTACGATTAAACCACCTTTTGTACGGCGCTTAACGAAACCATTGATGATTGTATCTTCTTCTAATGCTTTCTCGATGTTCGTCCATGCACCCATTACCTTAGCTAACTTACGTGACAAGGTTAATTGTCCGTTTGCGTCTTCTTGGTTCTCGATGTACACTTCAACCTCGTCACCAGCTTTCAAATCCGGCATATCGCGGAATTCTGAAGCAGATACTAAACCATCAGATTTGAATCCAATGTTAATGATTACTTCACGGTCAGTCTTGCTTACAACAATACCTTTCACTACTTCCTTCTCAGTGACCGAGTTCAAGGTTGCTTCGATAGCAGCCTCCATTTTTTCTTTTTGTTCTGTAGTATAGTTACCACCGAACCCTTTTCCTTCAACTAAATCCCAGTCGAAATCTTTTGGTTGTTTTGACATATTTGGTGCCCGTTTGGCTAATCGTTTTTGATTTTGCCTACATCAACAAGCTGGGCTAACCTGCTGAAATTAAGTTTGAAACAATTTTTAAATTGGGGTGCAAAGCTACGAAGAATTAGTTTATTTTCCATCTTTTGTGCTAAATTGTTGTCACAAACCTCGTTAACCTATGAAATATTGCTTTTTAGCCCTTTTTTTCTTGTCCCAAAACCTATTTGCTATGTCTAATCCCGGAAAACCTTTCGGTCAAACGCCTGCGGGCGAGTCTGTTACCTTGTATACCTTGAAGAATGCCAAAGGCATGGAAGTGCACATCATGAACTACGGCGGTATCATCCAAAAAATCCTAACGCCGGATCGCAATGGAAAAGTGGAAGATGTGGTGCTGGGATTCGAGACTTTACAAGAATACATTAAAGACACTCCCTATTTCGGAGCGATCGTAGGACGGTTCGGAAACCGCATTGCAAACGGGAAATTTACGCTGGACGGGAAAGAATACACCCTCGCTGCCCAAAACAACGGCCAACACCTTCACGGTGGCCTCATCGGTTTTGATAAGAAAGTATGGAAAGTGGAAGCGGCCTCTGCGCAGAGCCTTAGCTTATCCTATGTTTCGAAAGATATGGAAGAGGGATTCCCCGGGAACCTACGCGTTAAGATGACCTATACCTTATCGGAGGATAACGAATTAGGGATCTCTTATGAAGCCACAACGGATAAAGCGACCGTATTAAACCTGAGCAATCACTCGTATTTTAACCTGAGCGGAAATGCGAAACGCGATATCTTGAACCAAGAAGTGCAGATTGATGCGTCGCGTTTAGTCGCCGTGAATAAGGTGTTGATTCCGACGGGCGAATTGACTCCCGTAAATGGTACGCCCTTTGATTTTACGAAGCCACACGTCGTAGGCGATCGCATTAACGACACTTTGTCGGAGCAGATTGTGTTAGGCGGAGGCTATGATCATTGCTGGGCCTTGGACAAACCGGCGGGATCGTATGCGAAGATTGCGACAGTAAAAGATCCAGTTTCGGGTCGTAAAATGACCGTGTCAACAGACCAGCCTGGGGTACAGTTTTATACGGGGAATTTCCTAGATGGACATTTGACGGGGAAATACGGGGTACAAATCACTAAGCGATACGGATTGTGTTTAGAAACGGAACATTTCCCAGATTCGCCTAATCAGTCTAATTTCCCTAGCACGGTGTTGCGCCCAGGCGAGGTATATAAAACGAAAACAGCGTATCAGTTTAGCGTGAACTAAAGCGTTTTCGCCTCGTTCCAGTAGATATCCATTTCTGCCAAAGTCATCTCGGAAAGCGTCTGGCCATTCTCTGCCGCGCGTTTTTCGAGGTGCTGGAAGCGCTTGATGAACTTCTTGTTCGTCCGCTCCACGGCTGTTTCGGGATTAATATCGATGAATCGGGCAAAGTTCACGAGACTGAAGATCAAGTCCCCCAGTTCGCCCTCTGCCTCCGCCTTTCCCGCGGCATCGAGGTCTTTACCCACAAAAGTTTCTTTGAATTCGCCCAGTTCTTCCTCCACTTTCTCCCACACTTGCTCTTTTTCTTCCCAGTCAAAACCCGCACCGCGCGCCTTTTCCTGTATTCGCATCGCCTTCACGAGCGCTGGGAGAGAACCTGGAACGCCGCCCAGAACGGACGTGTTTCCCTCTTTTAATTTCAAGGCTTCCCAATTCTGCTTTACCTGCTCCTCGGTCTCAGCGACCACATCGCCATAAATATGCGGATGGCGACTGATGAGTTTTTCGCAAACTCCGTGCAACACGTCGCTCACATCGAAAGCCCCTTTCTCCGATCCGATTTTGCTGTAGAAAACAAGGTGTAAGAAAATATCGCCTAGCTCTTTGCGGATTTCGGTTAAATCATTTTCCATAATCGCATCGGAAAGCTCGTAAGTCTCCTCGATGGTTAAATGGCGTAGCGATTCCAGCGTCTGCTTCTTGTCCCAAGGGCATTTCTCCCGCAGGTCGTCCATGATGACAAGTAAACGATCGAATGCCTCCGCGGCTTTGGGGTATTTCATACTAAGGATTAAGTGCGTAAACGCGAATGTAGTCGATTTGGAATTTGTTTGGGAAGATCGTGTCATCCACGCCTTTTTGCCCGCCCCAGTTTCCACCGATCGCTAAGTTCATTAAGATATGTTGCTTCTTGTCAAAAGGCCATTGTTCCCAGCCGCCCTTTGGATTTTTGAATTCGAAGTATTGCTTGTCATCGATAAAGGCACGCACGTAGTCAGGCGTCCAATCCACGCGGAACGTATGGAATTCGGTGTCCCAATTCGCTAACGTGGTAGTAGCTGTTTTTTGCGTTCCGATGACGTGGTTATAGGCTTTCGTATGCACACTGGCATGCATCACTCCTGGGTCGTAACCCACATGTTCTAAGATATCGATCTCGCCATTGTCTGGCCAGTATTGGGTACCATAATCAGATTGACTCGCTAGCATCCAGATCGCAGGCCAGTTTCCGCGGCCAGCTGGAATCTTTGCTTTGGCCTCAATACGACCATATAAAAAGTCATTTTTGCCTTTTGTTACTAAACGAGCGGAGGTGTAATTACTCGTTCCAAGCTTCTCTTTAATGGCCTCGATGGTCAAAATGCCGTTCTCGATATGCGCATTTTTGATGTTCGCGTTGGTGTAGTTTTGGAGTTCATTATTTCCCCAACCGCTATTTCCTACATCATATCCCCACTTCGCAGGATCTGGAAGGCCGTCTTTTTCGAATTCATCTGCCCAAAAAGGCGTCGCCGCAAACGTATATTCTTTGGGTGGCGGAACTACAAAGTCGGTCATGTCGATGGCAGGCTTAACAGGTTCCTCTGATTTACAAGAGAAAGTACTTAAGCTAAAGGCGATGAGGGCAAGTCTTAACATAGAGAGGTTTGATTTTTGCCAAAAATAGTATTTCCTCCCGAATTATCCTCTCCATTATTCGTATATTTCGGGATGGATTTTAAACTCACTTCTTCTTATAAGCCCACCGGAGATCAGCCGGAAGCGATTCGGCAATTAGTCGAGGGAGTGAACAAGGAAGAAGCCGCGCAAACCTTGCTAGGCGTAACCGGTTCTGGAAAGACCTTCACGATCGCGAATGTGATTCAGCAGGTGAACCGGCCGACCCTGATTTTGAGCCATAACAAAACCCTCGCCGCCCAATTATACGGGGAATTCAAGTCCTTTTTCCCAGAGAATGCGGTCGAGTATTTCATCTCTTATTACGATTATTACCAGCCCGAGGCCTTCATCGCCTCTACGGGAACCTACATAGAAAAAGATCTCTCGATTAACCAGGAGATTGAAAAGTTGCGTTTGGCGACGACTTCTTCCTTGATGTCTGGCCGCCGCGACATTATTGTGATCGCCTCCGTTTCCTGTATTTATGGTATGGGGAATCCGGACGAGTACCGAAATTCCATCATGCGCGTCGCCGTGGGAGACATCATCTCGCGAAACCAGTTTTTGTTCCGCTTAGTCGAGATTCTCTACGCGCGGACCGAGGGCGAATTTTTGCGCGGAACGTTCCGAGTGAAAGGCGATACGGTGGATATTTTCTTGGCTTACGCGGACTTCGGGTATCGCTTCGTGTTTTTTGGCGATGAGATCGAGGAGATCCACCGCATCGACCCCTGGACGGGCAAGAAGATCTCTTCCGAGACGATGGTGGCCGTTTTCCCGGCAAACTTGTTTGTGACGGGACGTGAAACTTTGAACAATGCGATCTCCCATATCCAGGAAGATTTAGTGAACCAAATCTCCTATTTCGGCCGCGAGGGTCGCCTGACGGAAGCGGAACGCATTAAGCAGCGGACAGAGTTTGATCTCGAAATGATGCGCGAGCTAGGATATTGCTCGGGGATTGAGAATTATTCTCGGTATTTTGACCAAAGAAAATCCGGCCAGCGTCCCTTCTGTCTATTGGACTTCTTCCCAGACGACTTCTTAATGGTGGTGGACGAAAGCCACGCCACGATGCCTCAAATCCGTGCGATGTATGGCGGCGACCGCTCCCGCAAAGAATCCCTGGTGGAATACGGTTTCCGTTTGCCCTCGGCGATGGACAACCGCCCCTTGAAATTCGATGAATTTGAAGACTTAATCGGCCAAACCATCTTCGTTTCCGCCACCCCATCCGACTACGAATTACGCCGCTCGGAGGGAGTTGTGGTCGAGCAGATTATTCGCCCTACCGGACTTTTGGACCCTTTGATTGAGGTGCGTCCTACGAAAAACCAAATCGATAATTTACTTGAAGAGGTCTACGACCGCATTAAGAAAAACGAACGCGTTTTAATTACCACGCTAACGAAACGGATGGCGGAAGAGCTGTCGAAATACCTCGACCGCGTGGGGATCAAATGCCAATACATTCACTCCGAGGTGAAAACCCTGGAGCGCGTTGAGATTCTGCGCAATTTACGTCTGGGCGTCATCGACGTATTAGTAGGAGTGAACTTACTACGAGAAGGATTAGACTTACCGGAAGTTTCTTTGGTCGCGATTATGGATGCGGACAAAGAGGGATTCTTGCGCGACATTCGCTCGCTGATTCAGACCATCGGTCGTGCGGCGCGTAATGAAAACGGCAAGGTGTTGATGTACGGTGATAAGATCACGGGTTCGATGGCACTAGCTATCTCGGAAACCAATCGCCGCCGCGCCATCCAAATGGCCTATAATGAGAAGCACGGCATTACACCAAAAACGATTTGGCGTTCGCACGACGAGATCATGGAGCAAACCTCCATCGCGGATCGGATGGCGAAGCCTACTAAGAACTATACGATTCATCCGGATCAAGCGCCAGTCGCGGCGGATCCTTTATTAGCCTATATGAAGCCGGCGGAGCTGAAAAAGCAATCCGAAACCATTCGCAAAGAGATGGAGAAAGCGGCGCGCGACCTCGATTTCCCATTAGCCGCGCGTTTACGCGACGAATTAGTGGTGATCGAATCGATGCTGACTTAATTTCAGCGCACACACATTCCGAACTTGTTGTAGATAATTTTGGACAAGAATCCATTCGTATTCTGCCGTCACCGAATCGGTTAAAGTGAAGCGGAGGCTGTCGCCAGGGCCTTTTTGGGCTAGACGCGGTAAATCCGCCGAAATCACGTGCGCTAAACGCGGGTAGCCGCCCGTCGTCTGATGTCCCGTCATTAACACCACGAGTTGACCTGAGGGTAATAACTGAATGGTACCGGCCGTGACTGCGGACGATAACAGGTTTTGCGAAGCCAATGTCTTCAGCGGTTCCTGCATTAATTGATAACCCATCCGATTCGAGGTGGGAGAAATAGCAAAGGATTTACTCAAAAGCAGCTGCTGCGAACAAGCCTTTATCTGTTCCCATTCCCGTCCACATAAAATCCTTATTGGCTCATCGGTGAACACATTCTCCGGGTTCATCGACCAAGGCAAAATCTTCACGCGGGAAACCTGTTCGTCTTTCAGTTCTCTGGTCGCCACGTAGATTCGTTGGCCTGAAACTGGCTTTTTACAACTCAAAATGGCCCCGGGCGGCACTTTGATCGGTTGGTTCATGGGGACTTCCACATTATCCACACAGGCCGTGAAGTCCGCGCCACAAATAGCGATCAATGTACTCGTCTCGAACTGGTAGACCCCAGCCGGGAAGTGCATCTCTAGTACCTTATCATACAAATCGTTTCCCACTAACGCGTTCGCGATCTGCAAGGAAAAGGTGTCCATCGCTCCACCGGGAGGAATTCCCTCGTGCTGCAAACCGAAGCTGGGAAGTCCCTGCCACGTATCCAATAAACCTTTTTTGATCAGCTTCATACGGGGACGGGGATAAAACGAACGCGGTCGCCCGCTCTGAAATGTGGAATATCCGTCGTCCGACCGATGATCTGCCAGCCGCCGGGAGAAGCGCTGGGGTAGATGCCGGTTTGGTTGCCGGCTAGACCGATGTCTCCCTTCTGTATGGGAGCCGGCGTCAATTTTCTAGCCACGGTAATTCGCTCGTCCGTAGTGCCCATATAGGCGAATCCTGGGAGGAAGCCTAGGAAGTAGACGGTGTATTCTTTTTCGCTGTGAATGCGGATGATTTCTTGTTCGCTAAGCCCGCAGCTTTTCGCCACAAAGCTTAAATCAGCACCATTGTATTCGCAGGGAATTTCATGTAATCGCCCCTCTGGAATTATTGCCGTAAACGGTTCAGCCAGTTTATTTTCGATGAGCATTTTCATTCCCGCCAAACCTTGAAAGCGGCTCGCCACCACTCCTAAGTCAAACACAATCGTGAGGCTCGCGTAGGCTGGAATCAAATCCAAGGTTCCGGGTAAGGGAAAGGATTGAAACTGATAAAACCGCTTCATGACCTCTTGGTGTACGCTTTCGCTGATTTCGTTGCCGAATTCAATCGTCAGTGCACTGTCGCCAAGTTCGTAGATTTGCGGGTTCATAGGGTATATTTCTAAGGTAATTTAGTATTTTTAGGCAAATATCCCGCTATGAAAAAGATCCTATTTTTGTGCCTTACGATGTTAGCGTTCACTGCGCGTTCTCAGGAGGATTACACCGGTTTTTATGCCAAAAGAGAGGCCAGCCTCAAATCCGAAAATGGCTGGTTAAACTTAGCCGGTTTATTTTGGTTGAAAGAGGGAGAAAACACCATTGGCGGAGCGGAATCGAATGATTTTGTCTTCCCGCACGCGGAGGCTTCCTTAGGCAAGGTCATCTTGCAAAATAATCAAGTAGTGTATAATAATCAGGGGGTCCCAGGATCATGCCCTGGTGGGCCCACAGCCGAAAGGCAACATTTTCAAGGGTTTATGCTGTCAAAAGCGTAGACCCTTTTTGTTTGGGGTAAGTTCTGGCCAAGTTTGGGCCAGGTTTTGTGTTTTTAGAGGGAAAACAGGGGTGAATGGAGGTAAAGGGGTGGAAACAAAATAACTGGTAAAGGTAAAATCATTTGGGCTAATGGAAATGTATATGAAGGTAAATGTTTAGAAAATAAAAAAATGGACATGGCAAATTGATTAAATCAAATGAAGTAGTGTATGAGGGTCAGTAGTTGGATGATTTGGAAAAAAATTACGAATTGAAATAAGTGACATTTTATTTAAAGACGCTGCAATGTTTATTGTAGGAAGTCAATTGGCAAGCGTATCCTTTTTGCAAAGAAGATTGAAATTAGGTTATGATAGTGCCGATAGTTTGATGGATCAGTTTGAGTGAAAACCTTCGTATATTTAAAAGTTAGCAGAAAGCATAAAACAACAAACATACTAACACAATGACAAAAAAATACATAATTTTCTTTTTGACTTTCCTTTGTGCAACAACCATTAAAGCACAAACAGTTTTTCATACGAAAGACATCGAAAATTTTTATCAAGCATTTGACAGTGTACAAACCACAAAAGACAAAGAAAAACAAATTGATTTTGTGCAAAAAATATATTTAGACAACGGGAGTTTGGGCGTAAAATATGCGATCAACCACTCTGTTGACGGAGGCAAAATAGCCACTGCAAAACATTGGGCTGAATTTATGATTAATGCAAAGGAAAACTTAATTAGAATCAGACCTTATTTTAAAAGTCTTCCTTCTCAAATGAAAATATTAGAACCAAAGTTTAAATATTTTAAAGAACAATATCCTGAATTTAAAGATGGCAACGTTTATTTTGTAATAGGCTTAGGCATGTTTGGAGGCAGACCAGAAAAAGAAGACCCAAGTCTATTTATTGGTTGTGAAGTACTTGCAAACGAAAAACCAGATTGGGCAGTGAACATTGTTCTTCACGAATATGTCCATACACTTCAAAAGAATTCTGATAATGCACTTTTAGCACATTGTTTAAATGAAGGTGCTTGCGATTTTATTGCAGAACTGATAAATGAAAAGAATTTAAGAGAAATTTATCCTAATGGCTATATTGACTTTGGCTATAAAAATGAAAAAGTAGTTTGGAAAGAGTTTAAAAAATATATTACCTCCAATGAAAAAGGAAAATTCTTCGATTGGTTGTATGGCATAAAAGGCAGAAATTTAAATGGTAATCAAATGAAGGATTTAGGCTACTTTATGGGATACAAAATCTGCAAAGCATATTATGACAATGCAACAGACAAAAAACAAGCAATTAAGGAAATCATTGAAATGGAAGTTAGTTCAGAAGAGAAAGCGAGAGCGTTTTTGATTAAGTCAAATTATGTACCTAAAAGTGATATAAATTTTATCAAGAATTTTAAGTTTGATAAAGTTATTGAAACAAAAAAAGGGCTAAAACTCATTCAATACGGCTATAAAATTGAAAAAGACAACGTTGTTTTTACTTTTAAACTACCTGAAAATATTGACAAAAAACAAATTGAATACATAACAATAGCGGGAAGTTTCAATGGTTGGAATCCCCAAAATTTAAACTATAAAATGACAAACATTGCGAATAATACATATCAATTTATCATACCCAAAGCAAACCTAAAAGAAAAGTACAACGAATTTAAGTTTGTAATAAATGGCGAAAATTGGCAAACAGTTCCAGACAATGCTAAAAACACCCTAAATGGTAATATAACTTTAGAAATAAAATAAAGGCCTTCTGCTAACAAGGGTTTATGAAGTAATTTTCATAGACCCTTTTTGTTTGGGGTAAGTCCCGGCCAAGTTTGGGCCAGGTTTTACATTTATTGAGGGAAAAGAGGGGTCAAAGGAGGTGAAGGGGTGGAATTAGTAATATTAATATTTATTCATCGTGAAGTTTTCTTCTTACTAAATGCGTCTTATCCATCTTTGTAGTGTTGAGATCTACAGTTTGAGATATTAAAAATGTAACTGCTTCTAATCTTTTTATAACAGGCTGAGTAAGCCAATAGCTCAAATCATTCATTTTTTCATCAAATGAATTAAGTGGTTCTTTATGTAAAATGGTGCCTGTTCTCATATCTTAATTGAAAGCTCCAATTTCCCTCCTAATCCTAATTCTACAATTTTTTGAAGATTAGAAAGTCTTACCTCCTTAATGTCGTTTTCTAATTTAGAAATATAAGATCTTGTTGTACCCACTTTCTCAGCTAATTCTTCTTGTGTTAATCCTGCACCCAATCTTGCTTCTTGAAGTAATGCACCCAATTTAAAATTTTGATACCCGGCTTCTAATTTTTCACGCTTAGAAGTCCCTTTAGCACCATAGTTCTTTTCCTTAAATTGTTCCAAGGTAAAAGTATTACTTCTCGTTTTCATAATCTTGTTTAATTTTTAAAGCCTTTTCAATTTCTTGTTTTGGCGTTTTTTGTGTTTTCTTTTGAAACCCGTTTGTGATGATTATTAATTTACCCGAATCAAAAAAACAGAATATTCTAAAAATGTCATTTCCTAATTGTATCCTAATTTCATACAATCCGTCAGTACCTTCTAAATGCTTAAGATAATGTTGTGATACACGTTCAATATCTTCTATTAATGTAAGTGTCCAGATTATTTTATCCTTAACCTTATCTTTTTGTGCAGAGAAAAACTCTTGAAAGTATTCTTTGTAAAATACAATTGTCCTTATTTTTTTATTATCTGACACATTGCAAAGATATGAATTTATGTTGCACTAAAGTGAAACATTTAAAATAAAATCCCGGCCAGGTTCCGGGCCAGGTTTTCAATGAAAAAGGGTTAAAAGAGGTGAAATATGAGAAATATAAATCTATTTCAATCTTGTATCCTATTGATTATCAATAAAAGAAAAGGGATAGAATACCGCCAGAAACCCTCATAATCAGGTCATTTTCACCCCGGAGGGTAAAAGCACGGTGATTAGTCATCATTCGCTACGTTGGTTTATCATTAAACGCGGAGATAAATATGCGATTCGATTGCGCGATTTAGAGGGAGAATACCTGAAAGCCTTTCACGGAATTGATCATTTTCCGGCCGATTCGAAATGGAAAATCAACGCCAAATTCATTCCTACCGTCGGCAAAAAAGTAACCATCATCGACATCACGGGGCGTTCGTATCAAGAGGATTCGCCGGGTTTATTGGAGTTTCAGGTAGATGGGAAGACCTATCGCCTAGAGGCGGGTCCGGGGGAGACGAAGGAGGATTTCTTTGTCGTTTTTGGCGATGCTACCAATAAAACAACGACCTATGGCGGAGGCCGCTTCCTGGATACGAAAGGGTTTAATCCGGATGGAACCGTGACCTTGGATTTCAATAAGGCCTACAATCCGCCATGCGCCTTCACGCCTTTTGCGACTTGTCCGCTACCTACCAAAGAGAACAAATTGCCTGTGGCCATTCCGGCGGGTGAGAAATACGCAGGGCATCATTAATATGGAGAACAAACGACTTTTATCGATTGACATTTTTAGAGGACTCACGGTTATTCTGATGACGATCGTGAACAATCCCGGGGACTGGGGCCACATTTATGCGCCGCTGGAACACGCGGAATGGCATGGCTACACGCTGACGGATCTCGTGTTTCCTTCCTTTCTGTTTATCGTGGGAATTTCCACGGTCTTGTCGAAGCCTTCGGAGGATCAATTGTTGAAGAGTTGCAAACGCGCCTTGCGCATCTTTTTATTAGGCTTGTCGCTGAGTTTTTTCTCCAAAATCAAAGCCGGTGACTACACTCTGGTTTTACGTTTGCTCGCCATGGCATTAGCCACGGTGGCCTTTTTAGGCGATTATCCTTTGCGGAGGCAGTTTTGGGTGGCCGTGGCCGCTTTCGCGCTGCTCATCGGTTTGTGTTTTTCTGGTATTGAAGATTTCGAACACGTGCGCATTCCGGGGGTCTTGCAACGGATCGCGGTGGTGTATTTGGTAGTCAGTTTATTGCACGCTTATACTTCATTGCGCGTGCAGATCGGAGTTTTTATGGCTAGTCTCATCGGTTATTGGGCCTTAATGCATTTTGTCGATGTGCCGGGTATCGGTGCGGCGAATTTGGAGGTAAATAAAAACTTAGCTGCTTGGTTAGATAATTACCTATTAGAAGGACATTTGTGGGCGACTTCGAAAACCTGGGATCCGGAGGGAATCCTCAGCACCTTGCCAGCGGTGGCGACGGGGCTAGCGGGTTTGTTTGCGGGGAGGTATTTGCAAGGGAGTCCGAAGGGGGTTAGTCCGGAGGGAGGGAGTCCGGAGGGGGTTAGTCCGAAGGCGTCTATTTTGTTTGCCGCAGGGGCGATTGCGCTGGTGGCTGGCACTGTCTGGGGTTGGTATTTTCCCATTAACAAGGCTTTGTGGACGAGTTCTTATGTACTCGTGGCGGCGGGTTGGGATTTATTGTTGCTGGCTGTTTTGCAGGCAACAGTTCATTCGGCGATTTTCGCGGATCGCTATTGGAAACCAGTTTTGATCTTCGGAATGAACCCGATGTTAGTGTTTTTCTTCTCGGGAATCATCCCACGGGTTTTGGGAATGATTAAAATAGGTGACGAAGGCCTAACATCTTGGATTTATTCACACGGAATCGAACCGCTTTTTGCGGACAAGATGAATGCTTCGCTGGCTGGAGCACTGATTTATGTGCTGATTTGGACGGTGATTTTGTACTTCTTTGACGCCCGAAAAAGATATTACAAAGTCTAATTTCATAGGGCAAATCCGGCCTAAATTACGTATTTTTGAAGCCCTAATTGATTAGCCCAAAACAGATGGATTACCTAGCTGGCCTGAACGAGCCTCAACGAAATGCAGTCGAACATATTGATGGTCCTTTGATGATCATCGCCGGTGCCGGATCTGGAAAGACCCGCGTGCTGACCTACCGTACGGCGCATTTGATTGAGAAAGGCGTGGATCCATTTGCGATCTTGCTGTTGACCTTTACGAACAAGGCGGCGGGCGAAATGCGTCACCGGATTGAAACGGTGATCGGGAATGCGGCGAAGAACATTTGGATGGGGACGTTTCACTCGATTTTTGCCAAAATTCTTCGTTTCGAAGGCACCCGCCTCGGCTACACCTCGAACTTCTCTATTTACGATACAGACGATTCTAAATCCCTGATCCGCGCGCTGATTAAGGAGAAGAATTTAGACGATAAAGTGTACAAAGTGAATTTGGTCTTGAACCGAATCTCTAACGCAAAAAACCGCTTGATCGGTCCGGCACAATACACCGGTTCTTCCATTTTAGCTGAAGAAGATCGCCTCGCGCGCATCCCGGCGATGGGCGAATTATACCAATTGTACTGTGCGCGTTGCTTCGCAGCAAACGCAATGGATTTTGATGATTTATTGTTCCAAACCAACATCCTCTTCCGCGACCATTTGGACGTATTGAATAAATACCAACACAAGTTCAAGCACGTGATGGTGGATGAGTTTCAGGATACGAACGTTTCCCAATATTTAATCACGAAGAAATTGTCCGCCGTGAACCGCAACATCTGTGTGGTGGGTGATGATGCCCAATCCATTTATGCCTTCCGCGGCGCGGATATCCAGAATATCTTGAACTTCGAGCGCGATTATTCGGATTTAGTGACCATTAAATTAGAGGAGAATTACCGTTCCACGAAGGCCATCGTGGCCGTCGCGAATTCGATTATTTCTCGCAATAAAAACCAATTAAAGAAAGACGTTTTCACCTCAAATGAGGATGGCGATGATATCGAAATCATCCGCGCCTCTAGTGATAACGAGGAAGGCCGCATGATCGCCTCCGCGATTTTCGAAGCCGCTCAAAAAGAGAATTTAACTTGGTCGGATTTCGCGATTTTATACCGCACAAACGCCCAATCCCGTTCATTTGAGGAGGCCTTGCGTCGATTGAATATCAAATACCGCATCATCGGGGGTGTTTCTTTCTACCAACGCAAGGAGATCAAAGACGTGCTCGGTTATTTGCGTTTTACGGTGAACCAGAACGATGAGGAGGCATTCAAGCGCATCATCAACTTACCTAAGCGTGGTATCGGTGACACGACCATCGCAAAAATCGTGGTGACTGCGGCGGAAAATAATGTGCCTATTTGGGACGTGGTTTCCAATATCTCCCAATTCCAGGCGGCTCGCGGAAGTGCCGGGATCGAGGCTTTCTCTGATTTGATCAAGTCCTTCAAATTGATGGTGGAGGTCGAACAAAAAGATGCGTACGAAGTGGCGAATCACGTGGCGAAAGCTTCGGGTTTGTTGCGCGAATTATACGAAGACAAGACGGTAGAAGGCCTAGCGCGCTACCAAAACTTGCAAGAATTACTGAATGCCATCAAGTCCTTTGTGGATAATCCAGAAAACGAGGACAAATCACTAGCGACCTTCTTGCAATCGGTTTCCTTACTAACGAATGCAGATGCGGACGAAGATCCGGCGGATCGCGATAAGGTGACTTTGATGACGATTCACTCGGCGAAGGGGCTAGAGTTCAACCGCGTCTTTTTAGTGGGATTAGAGGAGGATTTATTTCCTTCCCAAATGATGTTGCAGTCCCAGCAGGACCTGGAAGAAGAGCGCCGCTTGTTCTACGTGGCCGTGACGCGGGCAGAGAAGAAATTGCAAATCTCGTATGCGGAATCCCGTTACCAGTTTGGTCGATTGAAGGCTTGCGAACCGAGTCGCTTCTTGAATGAATTAGATCCGAACTTTGTGAAGATGGCGAAACCCGCTGGCGCGCGCAAAGAAGTATCTAGTTTTCGACCGGTTCAAAAGACTGGTTTCACTGCGAAACCGGCTCCATCAGCGGCACAACTAATCCAAAAACCTACGACGAACACGAATTACCAGCACGTGGTTTCAGCAAACTTCCAGGCTACAGATGCCTTAGCTTTAGCAGCTGGCCAAAAAGTCGAACACGCTAAATTCGGTTTCGGCCTCATCAAACGCATTGAAGTCAATGGCGCGGAACGCAAAGCGGTGATTGATTTTGAAAAGGGAGTAGGCGAGAAAACGCTCTTGTTGAGCTTCGCGAAACTAATGATCGTAACTTAATTCTGAGAATCGTCTTGATCTGCTGCCACCCGTTGCGTAACGCGCACCTTCTTAATGCGGCGCGTATCGACTGATTGAACCTTGAAGGTAAAGTCTTCGAATTCAATCTCTTCTCCTGCACTTGGAATACGACCAAAAAGTTCGATAATCAATCCTGCCAGCGTTTCACTTTCGCCTTTGGCCTTCTCGAAATAGGAAGCCTCGATCTCAAAAACGCGGCAGAAATCATTTAAAGAGGTCTTCGCCTCGAACACATAAATGTTATCGCCTATTTTCTTGTAATCCGCTTCTACCTCATCGAACTCGTCATTGATTTCACCCACGATCTCCTCGATGATGTCCTCCATTGTTACGAGCCCTTCGGTCTCGCCGTATTCGTTTACGATGACCGCCATGTGTACGCGTTTTTCTTGGAAATCGTAGAGTAAATCATCGATTTTCTTGTTTTCCGGTACAAAAAACGGACTATGCAAAAGCGGTAACCAGTCGAATTTCTCGTCCTGATCGATGTGTTTCAGCAAATCTTTGATGTATAAAATTCCCTCGATTTTGTCGATGGTTTCGTTGTAAACGGGCACCCGCGAATAGCCATTCTTGTTGATGAGGTCCATTAACTCGTGGAAATTCATACTCGTATCGAAGGCCACAATGTCGCGTCTTGCCTGCATCACAGACTTCACGGAGATATTCCCAAAATTCAGGATCCCACGTAAAATATCTTTCTCCCGATCGCTGGTGTTCTCATCCGTCGTAATTTCCAAGGCCTGATTCAATTCCTGCGAAGTCAGCGTATACGATTTCTTCTTCACGCGTTTCTCGATTAAGCCAGAGATGCCTAAAAGGGCTTTGGAAAGCGGAGAAAATACAAAACTCAAGAAGCCTATTAATGGAGCGGAATAGCGCGCGAAGTTCAGGTTATTTTGTTGCGCCCAAACTTTAGGAATCAATTCTCCAAAAAACGTGATAATAAACGTCACCCCAAACAATAAAAACAAGGTCACGAGCAAGGTCTCCATGGACTGCTGACCTAGGACCATCGAGGTTAAATAATTTGCTAGGGTAATGAAAATAATATTGATAAAGTTGATGGCAATCAACAAAGTAGCTAGTAATTGCTGGGGTTTATCGAGCAATTGACTCACCTTTTTCTCGCTGCCTAATTCACTCTCGCGCAGGCTAATACGCTGGTCAGCGTTCAATGAAAAGAACGCTACTTCTGATCCAGCTAAAACAGCGGATAGGAACAATAGAGCCACTAAAATGAAGGAAATAAGCGCAATCGAACTCACACTAATGGAAGGCTCCAAGGCGAGTAAAAACAGATTGGGTAAGGGGTCTGGGTCCATAATTTGGGTGAACTGATCGACACAAATTTACAAAAAAGGGAATACGAAACGCGATATCCCCTTTTTTGTAACAAAAATTTAAAACGGTAGATCGTCCCCTTCTTCCATCATGGGTGGAAATGGATCGGTCTTCGAAGCACCGGCTAAAACGGCTTCAGGCTTTGGTCTTTCTGCCGCCGGAGCAGACGCTGGCGACCCTTCGTTACGCCCTCCGATTAAATTGATCGACGTCGCCCGCACTTTGTAACCGCGAACGGTCGCGCCATTTTTATCTTGCCATTCTTCGGAACGAATTTTTCCTTCGATATAGACTTGATTTCCTTTCTTCAAATATTGTTCTGCGATGTTCGCTAAGTTATCCCAAAGCTCTACGCGGTGCCATTCGGTTTGGTCTACTCGCTGTCCGTCCTTTCCCGTATACGACTCAGAGGTCGCAATGTTAATATTTGCCACTTTTACACCGCTAGGTAGGGCGCGCACCTCTGGGTCAGCACCTAAATTTCCTAGTAAAATAACTTTGTTTACTCCAGCCATAATGATTTGTCGTTTAAAGGGTTAGCTCAGCAAGGCTCCTTGCATTGCCTAAAGGTACGTGGGCGAAATGTCTTGTAAAATAGGACAATCTAAATTATCAGTTATTAGGTTCAAAAGCAAAACTGGTTTTCCTTTGCTCTCGAAGTCTGAAGGGCTCATCCAGCCATATCCTTCCGGAATTTCCAATTCAAAATTATCAGGAACTTGAACATACCAAGCGTCGCAATGGATTTTGCGGTGACTCAAAAGATGAACGGGTGTGGATTTCAAGGCTTGGCGCTGAAAAGGCAACCAATCGCAAGCATCTTCGATCAAATAAAACTCCCACAATCCCTTCCAAATACCCTTTTCTGTGCGTTCACGCACTAATAGTTGGCCATTTTGCTCGATGACGAGGTAATTCATTTCTATCTCTTTGACCTTCGTCTTTTTTGACTTTAGGGGTAATTCGGCTACGCGACCTACACTTAAAGCCGCACACGAGACACGCAAAGGACAATCCGAACAATCTGGTGCTGGCGTGCATTGCAAAGCGCCAAACTCCATAATCGCCTGATTAAAGGTCGCTGGATCCTGCGTTGGAATCAATGATTGCGCTAGGGAAGTAAAAACCCCACGCGCCGCAGAAGACGCAATATCCGTTTCTACTGCGAATACGCGGGACAAAACCCGGTATACATTGCCGTCCACTACGGCTTTGGCCTCATCAAAAGCAAAAGAAGCAATCGCCGCGGCGGTATAGGGACCTACGCCGGGTAAGCGAATGATCTCGTCATAGCTTTGGGGAAACACGCCTGCGAAGTCGCGCATGACCATTTGGGCGGCCTTTTGGAGATTCCGAGCCCTGGAATAGTAGCCTAAGCCTTGCCATAAACGTAATAGAGAGGCCTCTGGAGCCTCAGCTAAATCGCTAACGGTGGGGAAAGCGGAGATTAATCGCTCAAAATAGGGCAGACCCTGCGCCACTCGCGTCTGTTGCAAGATGATTTCGGATAGCCAAATCGCGTAGGGATCCTGTGTTTGGCGCCACGGCAGCTCGCGCTGGTGTTCTGCGTACCAGGCCATAATAGTGGCCGAAAAAGGATGTAAAGGGCTTTTTTGCATGGATAAAATCAAATTTACGAAAAAAATCACCCCGATTTCGAAAGAATTTTTAGAGAATTGAGAGAAAAACGTTACTTTTGTGTCCCTTTTACGGAGGGGAAATTGTAATTACCTAAGAATCATCATTTAATAAATTTATAAAACGTGACTAAGGCAGATGTAATTGCTGAGATTGCCAGCAAAACAGGGATTGATAAGAAAGATGTATCGGAAACGTTAGAGTCATTTTTCGAAGTAGTTAAAAACAACCTAGCAAACCAAGAGAATATTTATGTTCGTGGTTTTGGTAGCTTCATCAACAAAAAACGCGCGCAGAAGATTGCTCGCAACATTTCTAAGAATACGGCGATCACAATCGACGCACATTATGTGCCTAGCTTTAAGCCAGCGAAAGTATTTGTAGAGCAAGTAAAAACGAGTACTGACCCCACTAAATAGGCTTTCGAGCTAAAAAAGGGTCTAGAATAATGAAAAAAAACCTTTTGATCATTCTTCTGGCAGGCCTAGGGATAACCGCCCTATTGTACTCTTTACCGAAAGGTAATGTGGCGGGAAAGACACAAAATACTCCTTCGGGGGGCGCTAACCGAGACGCGGGAAGCGAAAAGACGGAAAAAGTCGCAGAGAAAGAAGAGCACGCTGCTCTTTTGACTCCAGCGCAGCTTAAAGAGATTTCTGCATTGAAATCCGCTTTTGCTGCGGCTAAGACAGATGCCTCACAGGTGAAAGCCTTAGAGAATCTGATGCGCGCTTTTATGAATGCGAGTCATTATGATTCTGCTGCGGTTTTTGCAGCGAATTATGCGGATCAGCATCCCAGTTTGACGAACGTTTTACGTGCTGGACAGCTGTATTTTGAAGCACAAACGTATGCTTTGAATGCACAGAAAGGCGGTAAAATGGGAGAAAAAGCAAGAATGTACTTCTCGAAGGCTTTGGCCATCGACCCGAACAACTTGCTGGTAAAATCGAACATGGCGATGACTTACGTAGATACACCCACTCCGATGAAGGGCATTACGCTACTTCGCGAAGTGATTGAACAGGAGCCCACGTTTGTGCCAGCGCTGTTTAATTTAGGGATATTATCGATTAAATCGAATCAGTTTGGCAAAGGCCAAGAACGATTCACCCAGATATTGAAGCTGGAGCCGAATAACCACAAAGCCGCGTTAAATCTCGGTTTTTGTTTAGCCCAGTTAGATAAAAAAGAAGAGGCTCAGAAGGTTCTGAAGCGTGTTTTAGAGCAATCTAAAGACGCAGAAGAGCAGAAGGCCGCGAAAGAGTTGCTTGCAGAAATGCAGGAGCATTGAGGTTGAAAGTCAATCTCGTATAGTATTTAACACATTAATTCTTAACATTATGCCTTGCGGTAAAAAAAGAAAACGTCACAAGATCTCTACTCACAAAAGAAAGAAGCGTCTTCGCAAGAATCGTCACAAGAAGAAATAGTCTTCATAAATCCATTTTCCCTTTTGGAATTTGCATTTAGGTAACCCAGGAACAGGCATTTTTCGAAATGGCCTGTTTTTGGTGTTTAATTTCCTGTATATTTAGACTATATAGGCCAAAAGGCCTTGTACCCTTCTTCTCGACATAAATTGTGAGCAATGAATTAATCATTAATTCGACTCCCAAGGGGGATCGGATCGCCCTTTTGCATGACAAAAGGATAGTAGAGTACCATATAGAACAGTCGGAACCTCAATTTTCTGTAGGAGATATTTATCTTGGTACAGTTAAGAAATTGGTTTCAGGACTGAACGCCGCTTTTATTGACATCGGTTATGAAAAGGATGCATTCTTGCATTACCATGACCTAGGTCCTAATTTGCCTACCCTGCAGAAGTTTACGCGGGAGGTGATGACGAAGAAAAACAAAGTTGTCCGTTTAGAGAACTTCAAACTTGAGCCCGAAATTGATAAATTAGGGAAGATCGAGAAAGCCGTTCAAAAAGGACATTTAGCTTTAGTTCAAGTCGTTAAGGAGCCTATTTCCACTAAAGGCCCTCGTTTATCTTGCGATATTTCCATCGCAGGTCGTTTCCTTGTTTTAGTTCCTTTTGCGAACGGTGTGAACATCTCGAAGAAGATCACGTCGAAAGCGGAACGCAATCGCTTGCAAAAGCTGATGACCTCGATTAAGCCGAAGAATTACGGTGTGATCGTGCGTACGGTGGCGGAAGGCAAAGCGGTGGAAGAGATGGAGCGCGACCTTAAAGATTCCATTGCGAAATGGGAGGAAGGTTTAGTGAAATTAGTGGATGCTAAAGCTGGAGACCGCATTATTGGAGAAATGAGCCGCGCAACTTCGATGTTACGTGACTTGTTGAACAATGATTTTGATAATGTCATCGTTGATACACCAGAATTGTACAATGAGGCAAAAGGCTATGTACACAATGTGGCTCCTGAAAAGGAGAAGATTGTTAAGTTACACCAAAGCAAAACCAAGTTATTCGAGCAATTAGGCATTGAAAAGCAATTGAAAATGCTTTTTGGCCGTTCGGTTTCTTTGCCTGGTGGAGGTTATTTAATCGTGGAACACACGGAAGCATTGCACGTGATTGACGTGAATTCGGGGAATAAGTCGAATTCAGAAGAAGATCAAGAGGCGACGGCTTTAAGTGTGAACCGAGAAGCGGCGAAAGAAGTAGCTCGCCAATTGCGTTTACGCGATATGGGCGGCATTATCGTGATCGACTTCATCGATATGAAGAAGGCGGATAACCGCAAGTTAATTCAGGACATCATGCGCGATGAAATGCGTGGTGATCGTTCGAAATACACCATTTTGCCGTTAACGAAGTTTGGCTTGATGCAAATCACTCGCCAGCGTGTTCGTCCTGAGATGAACGTAGCAACGCACGAAACGTGCCCTAGCTGCGGAGGAACAGGGAGTATCACGGCGAGTATCGCGGTATCTGACATTGTTGAACAGCATTTGGAACATTTAGTGACGAAGCAAAACGAGAAGAAATTGACCATTTTGGTACATCCTTTCTTGAGCGCTTATTTCACGAAAGGTTTCCCTTCTATTCGCATGAACTGGTTCTTGAAGTACAAGACCTGGATTACGATTATGGAAGATTCCTCATTTGGCATTACAGAATTTAAATTCTTAAACCAAAATGGAGATCAAATTGAGATATCATCTTAGTATTCTAGCCTTATTTTTCGGCCTTCTTCTACCCGCTTTCAACTCGAATGCACAATGGTGGAAGAAGGCGGATGAGGCAGAGAAAGAGCGTTCCAAAGGAATGCTGTTGCTCACCACCGAAGTTCAGACGGAGGCCACCGTGGCCATTAACCAGATGTATAACTTCCATTTCCCGGAAGCTGAACGTGAATTCAATTATTTAAAGATCAAATACCCCCAGCACCCGCTGCCAGATTTTCTATTGGGCCTGATGCAATGGTGGAAAATTGTGCCTAACACGAAGAATGAAGTCTATGACGATCGCTTGATTGAATATATGGACCAAAGTATCGAAAAGGCCGAAAAGATCTACGACGAAACCGAAAACCCAGAAGCCGCCTTCTTTATGGCCGCCGCTTACGGCTTCAAAGGCCGTCTGCACGCAGAACGCAAGCACTGGACGCGCGCGACTTTGGCCGCCAAAAACGCTCTCAAATACCTCGAATATTCCCGCAACTTTGCTGATTTCAGCCCGGAATTGATGTTCGGCGATGGCTTGTATAACTACTATTACTTCTTCATTAAGCAGAACTTTCCCCTTTTGCGCCCCGTCTTGTGGCTTTTCCCTAAGGCAGATAAATCGCAAGGCATTGCTCAATTAGAGAAGGTTTCTTACCAAGCATTCTACACCCGGACCGAAGCCCGCTACTTCCTCTTGCAGATTTACGGCATCGAGAATATGAATGAGAAGGCTTACGGAATGGCCAAATACACCTCCGAAACCTTCCCTGACAATCCCTATTTCCATCGTGCCTATGCCCGTTCGGCCTACATGAATGGAAATATACAGGAAGCTTCGGCCCTATGTAAAGAAATCTTACGCCGCATCGAACAACACCAAATAGGCTACGAAGGCACCTCAGGTCGCTACGCCAGCTATATTTTGGGCTATTACGCCCTCTATGTCTACCGTGATCATTCGGAAGCGATGCGCTATTTCAAGCAGTGCATGGCCTACACTAAGGAGACGGATGCCACCGATTCAGGTTATTACTGGGCCTCCGTTTTAGGTTTAGCCCGCATTTCCTACCAACAACAACACTACGACGAAGCCGTCGACTTCTGCAAGGAAGTACTAGAGCGTGCCGAAAAGAAGTCCCCCCAACACACGGAGGCAAAGAAATTGCTTTCAGAATCCAAGAAAGCCAGACGCAAAAAACGATAACATGAAAGCAGCCATCATCAAACAGTATTTCCCCTCCATCACCGAACAGCAATTAGCCCAATTCGAGCAATTGTTCCCTTTGTACGCGGAGTGGAATGAGAAGATCAACGTCATCTCCCGCAAAGACATTGATAATTTGATGCTGCACCACGTATTACACTCCCTAGCCATCGCCAAATTCGTCGATTTCAAACCCGGCACCGAAATCTTAGACGTAGGCACCGGCGGCGGCTTCCCCGGCATCCCTTTGGCCATCCTATTCCCGGAAGTAAACTTCCACCTTGTGGATAGCATCGGGAAGAAGATCAAAGTCGTTCAAGGCGTCGCAGAAGCCCTAGGATTGAAAAATGTTCAAGCCACCCACGGTCGTGCCGAAGATGTGGACGGCGAGTTCGAATTCGTCGTATCTCGCGCGGTGACGCGTCTGCTGCCTTTCTTCGGTTGGGTGAAGAATAAGATTAGCCTAAACAGCTACCATGATGTGAAGAATGGTCTGCTTTGCCTTAAAGGCGGAGACTTGCAGGAGGAATTGCAAGAATTCGGTAGAAAGCACAAGGTTTATCATCTTTCCAAAAGCTTTAAAGAGGATTTCTTCGAGACGAAGAAGTTGGTGCATGTAGCTCTTTAGTCGCCCTGCGGGCTTAGTCATCGCTACGCGATTTAGTCATGACGCTTCGCTTAGTCGGCGCGTTGCGCCTTGGTCACGACTGCGTCGTTTGGTCATCGCTGCGCGATTTAGTCATGACGCTTCGCTTAGTCGGCGCGTTGCGCCCTAGTCGCCCTGCGGGCTTGGTCATCGCTACGCGATTTAGTCGACTCCGTCTTAGTCAATGCTTTGAACTTTGGTCTTTGCTCTTTGAACTTTGATATTTGAATCTTGACAGAATGTGTCAATACCTGAAAACGCCTCTGAGTGCCTCGACGTTATTTTACTAAAAGTGTATTTACGGATCAGGAGGGCCTATCTATACTCTATAATCTCTACTCTCTTATCTAAGTCGCTCTACGACTGCTGCGCAGCAGCTTTAAACAAATCCTTTAACGGTTTAATTTGGCGACGCGAGATGGTCACCTGATGTTGGTTGACTAATCGAATGCTTTTGTGGATATTGAAATCGATCGCCTGAATGGCATTCATGTTTACGATAGCTGATTTAGATGGGCGAATGAATCCGCGATCTAATAGGCTGGGCTCGAAGTATTTTAATGTTCGACAGGAGATAATCTTTCGTCCGTCCGATAAATAGAATTTGGAATAATTGCCTTCGCCTTCGATGCGTAAAATGGTATCAATACAAACTTTTTGATCGCCGATCAGAAGTTCATAGCATTGCTCTCTCTTAATATTAACGGTCATAATTTGGAACAGTTGGTGAGACAAAACTACGTCCTTGGATCCCCTTTTGTAATAATAATTAGGTTATTTGCGTTATTGACTATTATTGGGCTTATTTCGTTTATTTACCGGTTGATAAACGATAGCTTACATATATTATTTATATGAAATACATATAAAAAGCAGCATGAAAGGTGTTGCAAACAAGTCTTTCACGTAGTATACGGGACAAGGGTAACGAGAATTTTGCTTATTTTTGGAAATAAATAAACACTATGAAAACAAGACGATTTGGCCGGACGAACTGGCATGTGAGTGAAGTGGGATATGGCATGTGGGGCTTGGCCGGTTGGACCGGATCTGATATTGAGGAAGTCAATAAATCATTGGACCGTTCGGTCGAACTAGGTTGTAATTTTTTTGACACGGCTTGGGGCTATGCGGAGGGTAAGAGTGAGGAGATTTTGGGAGGTCTATTGAGACGCCATAAAGAAACTACTTTATATGCTGCGACGAAGATTCCGCCCAAAAACTTTACCTGGCCATCCAAGTCACATTTCAAAATAGAGGACTGTTTTCCGGCTGCGCACATCGTGGAATACACGGAGAAAAGTTTGCGCAATCTGAAGGTGGAGCAAATTGATTTGCAGCAGTTCCATGTGTGGGAAGATGCGTGGGCGGATCGCGATGAGTGGAAAATGGCGGTGGAGAAATTAACGAAGGAGGGAAAGGTGGCTCACTGGGGAGTTTCGGTGAACCGTTGGGAGCCAAACAACTGCTTGCAGACCCTGGAAACCGGACTGATCTCTTCGGTGCAGGTGATTTACAATATTTTTGACCAAAACCCAGAAGACCAATTATTCCCGCTATGCAAGAAATTAGATGTGGGTGTCATCGCGCGTGTGCCTTTTGATGAGGGAAGTTTGACAGGTTTGATGACCTATGAAACGACCTTCCCGGCGAATGATTGGCGTTCGACCTATTTCGTTCCAGAGAATTTAATCTCGAGTGTGGATCACGCGAATGCCTTGAAACCATTGGTTCCAGAAGGAATGGATTTGCCTGAAATGGCCTTGCGTTTCATCCTGTCGAATCCGGATGTGGGTACGATCATTCCAGGTATGCGGAAGATTAAGCACGTAGAAAGTAATACTGCCACTTCAGATGGCAATGGTTTAGCACCAGCATTAGTAGAGGAGTTACGCGCGCACCGTTGGGAGCGTCAGCCTACTTCTTGGTCGCAGTAAACAGTTCTTTTAACGCGGCCTCTTCCCGGAATCCCGATGTTTTAGTGATCAACTCCCCTTTAGAGAAGACCATGAAACTCGGGATTTCGTCTATTCCGTAGGCCTGCATGATGGCCTGGTTTCCGTCTGCTTCGACCTTTAAAACGGTAACTTTACCTTTGAATTCTTCGGCTAATTTATCGACGATGGGCATCATTTTAAGGCATGGCGCACACCATTTGGCATAAAAATCAACCACAACGGCATCAGATGAGGCGATTTCTTTTTTGAAGTCTCCCAAATTCCAAGCCGCATCATGCTTCACATCGGGTACTCCCTCTAAGGGCTTCAGACGAGTCGTCCACTTCAAATAGCCCCCTTTCATTTCCGTCACTTGAAAACCAGCCGCGCGCATTTGTTCTGCTGCTTGTGCGGAACGTCCGCCCGAAAGACAATAGATTAATACTGGTTTATCTTTGGAAAGTTGCGCGACCTTGGCGCTGAAATCTGGGGAACGAAAGTCGATGTTCATCGCCTTTGGCAAATGTCCTCCTCCAAATTCCCCCGAAGTACGGACATCCAATAAATAAGCGTTCGGCGTCTCTTTGATCTTCTTTTCGAAGGTATCCACGTCTACATTTTGGCCAAACGCGTTGAGCTTCAGTAGTGAAACAAAAATCAATGACAGATAGGCGATGCGAATTTTCATGACTTTAATACGGATTTTAGGCAAAATTTACGTTATTTTGCAAGGCAATTTAGCCAATAATAAGTAATTCTTTAATCAAAATAAATATTATACGATGAGTGCAATACAGTATGTACACGCAAGACAAATTTTAGATTCACGTGGAAATCCAACGATCGAGGTGGATATCAAGACGGAAGACGGTGCTTTTGGACGTGCAGCAGTTCCATCTGGAGCTTCTACAGGTATCCACGAGGCAGTTGAACTTCGTGACGAAGACAAATCAGTTTACGTAGGAAAAGGTGTTTTAAAAGCAGTTGAGAACGTGAATACGGCGATTGCTGAAGAACTTTGGGGTTTAGAAGTGTCTGAGCAAAACATGATCGATAACATCATGATTGAATTAGACGGAACTCCTAACAAGAGCAAATTAGGCGCTAACGCGATCCTTGGTGTTTCGATGGCAGTTGCGAAAGCAGCAGCACAAGAAGCAGGTTTATCTTTATACCGTTACATCGGTGGCGTTAACGCAAACACGTTACCAGTTCCGATGATGAACATCTTAAACGGTGGTTCTCACGCGGACAACTCGATTGACTTCCAAGAATTCATGGTAATGCCAGCGAAAGCGGAGTCATTCTCTCACGCTTTACGTATGGGTACGGAGGTTTTCCACGCATTGAAAGGTGTGTTGAAGTCCAAAGGATATTCTACTAACGTAGGTGATGAAGGTGGTTTTGCACCAAACATCAAGTCGAACGAAGAAGCAATCGAAATCGTATTGCAATCGATCGAAAAAGCAGGTTACAAGCCAGGCGAAGAAATCTTCATCGCCATGGATGCGGCTGCATCTGAATTCTATGATGAGAAAACAGGTCTTTACACGTTCAAAAAATCTGACGGAAAGCAATTGAACTCTATGGAGATGGCTGCTTACTGGAAGACTTGGGCTGACAAATACCCAATCATCTCGATCGAAGACGGTATGGCGGAAGACGATTGGGCAGGTTGGGCTGAGCAAACGAAATTGATCGGTTCTAAGTGCCAGTTAGTAGGTGACGATTTATTCGTAACGAATGTGAAGCGTTTACAACAAGGTATCGACAAAGGCGTTGCAAACGCAGTTTTGGTAAAAGTAAACCAAATCGGTTCATTAACAGAAACGATCGACACAGTTAACTTAGCGAAACGCAATTCATACAAAAACATCATGTCACACCGTTCGGGAGAGACTGAAGATGCTACCATCGCTGACTTAGCAGTAGCATTGAACACAGGCCAAATCAAAACAGGTTCTGCGTCACGTTCTGACCGTATGGCTAAATACAACCAATTGCTTCGTATTGAGGAGGAATTAGGGGCTAACGCATATTTCCCAGGTTTGAATTTCTAATTCTATGCTCGATCGCGTACGTAGTTTATTTTTAGGGCCAAATCGTTTCTATTACGTCTCCACCTCCGTTTTGTTGGTTTGGATGTTCGTATTAGATACAAACGATCTTTCGGTCCAATATAGACTTTACACCGAATTGGCAGACCTGAAGGCAGAACACGAATACTATCGGCACAAGTTAAAAGAGCTGAAACAGGAGCGTGCTGCCGTGATGGGCAATCCAGCGTTGTTAGAAAAATACGCTCGCGAGAAATACTTCATGAAGCGACCATCCGAGGATGTCTTCGTGATAGTAGATCAGGAGAATCAACCGATTGAAAAATGAAAAAAGTCCAGCAGAAATGCTGGACTTTTTTCATTTCAAAGAGCAAAGAGCAAAGTTCAAATTAGCCTGCGGTTCAAAGCATTCTAAAGCCTTCGAATCAAAGCATAGAGCATAAAGCACAAAGCATAAATTTGGTTTCGCCTGCGGCGAATCGTATAGAGGATTTTATGCAATCTGCCTTTCCGGCCTCTAGACCCAATAAAGTGTGAAATAAACTTCGAGGCACTCAGGCGACTTTTCAGGTATTGACAGAATGTGTCAATACGCGAAAAAGCCATTTAGTACCTTGAAAGTATTTTAACCCATTTGTGCCCTAGGAGCACCTCAGGGCCATATCGGACTCATTCCCTCCGGACTAAGCGACGCAGTCGCGACTAAGTTTGCCGCGAAGCGCAAACGACTCTTTGACTTGTTTTAATTTTCGCAGCGCGAAAATTAAAACAACGCCACCCCCGTCATCTCTTTCGGTTGAGCCACGCCCATCATTTTCAAGATCGTAGGAGACACATCACCCAGTTTACCATCGCGAAGAGTAGGTTTGAAGTCGTTGTCTACTAAGATACATGGAACAAGGTTTGTTGAGTGAGCTGTGTTTGGCGAGCCGTCTTCGTTCATCATAACGTCCGCGTTACCGTGGTCGGCGATGATGATGAAGGAATAGCCGTGGGCTAGACCAGCTGTAACTACTGCCTCAGCGCAAGCGTCTACCGTTTCGACTGCCTTCACTACGGCAGAGAAAACGCCCGTGTGGCCTACCATGTCAGGATTAGCAAAGTTTAAGCAGACGAAGTCTACTTCCTCTTTTTCTAGTTCTGGGATCAACGCATCGCGAAGATCTGCGGCAGACATTTCGGGTTGAAGATCGTAGGTGGCGACTTTTGGGGAGTTGCGTAGGATGTTTTGTTGTCCTGTGAAAAGGGCCTCGCGACCGCCAGAGAAGAAGAACGTAACGTGTGGGTATTTTTCGGTTTCGGCGATGCGAATTTGTTTTTTACCCGCGCCCTCTAAGACCTCACCCATCGTCATTGGAAGGTTGGAGTCGTTGAAGATTACGTGGACGTTTTGGAATTCTTTATCGTATTCCGTCATCGTCAAGTAGTACAAATTCATTTTGTGCATGTTCTCTTCGTGGAAATCACGCTGCGTTAAAGCCTGTGTGATTTCGCGGCCACGGTCCGTGCGGAAGTTGAAGCAGATTACTACGTCGCCCTCTTGGATGTTGCCAATTGGAGCCCCAGAAGCATCGGTCATGATGATTGGGTGGATGAATTCGTCCGTTACACCTGCAGCGTAGCTCGCTTCGATGGATTTCAGTACATCAGTTGAAGGATTTCCTTCGCCGTGGACCATCGCTTTGTAAGCCAAAGCCACACGCTCCCAGCGATTATCGCGGTCCATCGCGTAGTAACGACCCGTTACTGATGCGATTTGTGTGTTGGTTTTTAAGGTGTGTTGGTATAAATCGGTCATGAATTTCAGACCTGATTTGGGATCCGTATCGCGGCCATCCGTGAAAGCGTGGACGAAAACGTTGCCCAAACCTGCCTCTGACGCCGTCGAAAGCAAGGATTTCAAGTGCTCGATGTGTGCGTGAACGCCGCCGTCGGACACAAGACCCATGAAGTGAACGGACTTGTTATTTGCTTTGGCATAGTCAAATGCTTTCGCTAATTCAGGCTCCTGGCCCAAGGTATTTTCAGTGACTGCTTTGTTGATGCGAACGAGGTTTTGGTAGACCACGCGGCCTGCCCCTAAGTTCATGTGTCCCACTTCCGAGTTGCCCATTTGGCCCTCTGGTAAGCCTACTGCTAAGCCGGACGCCTCTAATTTCGAGTGCGCATATTTGCTGTAAAGCGAAGAAATAAATGGCGTTTTGGCCGCGTCGATTGCGGAAACTTTGGGGTTTGTTGCGATGCCCCAGCCATCTAAGATCATTAAAACTACTTTCTTATCCATCTTTTATTGTATTACATTTCACCACAAAATTACCCATTTCTAGGCAATTTGCCTAGATTCTATTGCTCATTTGTTCTGCCAAAGCCTTGATATCCACCACCTCAATCGTCTTCTTTTCGGTCGGAAAGGCAGCCACCTCGATCATCGCTTTGGCTAATTCTTCCAAAGTAGACGCCGTCTTCCCCGCCACCAAAAGCAGCAGCGGATACATCCAATCGATGTATTTATAGTATTTCAAGGTGAATTTGTTCCCCTTCATCGGCTGCAAATACCCCGGTCTAAACGAATACGAATCCCGAAAACCCATCTTTTTCAGATCATTTTCCGTCTTCCCCTTCACCCTCGCCCACATAATCGAACCCTTTTCGGTGCTGTCCGTGGACATCCCTGAAATATAGCTGAAGCTTATTTTTTTGGGCATTTGCGCCGCAAAACCCAAGGTCAAGTCGTAGGTCTTGCGCCTAAACTCTTCTTCTTTCATCCCCACAGACGAAACCCCGAGGCAAAACAGGCAGGCATCGTAATCTTTGACGACCTCTTTGATCTCTTCCGGCTGGTAGAAATCGGCCAAAAAGTACTCTTTTAATTTCGGGTGAGCATGTCCGGACGGCTTGCGACTAATCGCCAAAACCTCTTTCACAAACGGCGAACGCAACGCTTCCAGCATCACGCCCTCGCCCACCATCCCGGTTACCCCGGTCACAATCACTTTGATTTGTGGATTTTCCATCGTAGAATTGAAAAAATATTAAACCTATGTCAACCTCCCGCCGCGATTTTATCGCCCTAGCCTCGACCTTGCCCTTTGTGGCATCAGCTGAACCTTCAACGAAAATGACCTTCATACATCATGTGTTGTTTTGGGCCAAAAACCCCACCTCCACCACCGAAACAGATCAACTCTACCGCGCCCTAAAATCTTTAGGCACCCTCCCCATGATCGCCTCAGCCCACGTAGGCAAGCCCATCGTCACCGATTTTGACAAATCCGTTACAGAAGCAAGTTACACCTTTTCGGTAGTCCTTGTTTTCGACAGCGCCGAAAAAGAGAAAGAATACCTCTACCACCCACTCCACAAGAAGTTCATTGAGGAGAACATGCACCTTTGGGGAAAAGTTCAGGTGATTGATTCGCAGGAGCCTGCGGCTTAGTCGCCCTTCGGGCTTAGTCACGACTGCGTCGTTCAGTCGTCACGCTTCGCTTAGTCACGACTTCGTCGTTTAGTCGCCTTCGGCTTAGTCATCGCTTCGCGATTTAGTCACGACTTCGTCGTTTAGTCGCCTTCGGCTTAGTCATTGCTTCGCGATTTAGTCACGACTTTGTCGTTTAGTCGTCCTGCGGACTTAGTCAGCGGATTATTTTTTGAGTAATATCATAATGGCTACAACGTTGACCGCCATCTGAGTAATCCAAAAGAAGCACATCCATTGGAATATTTCCAATTTAGCTTCTATTAACTGAATTTCTAGTTTATTGAATTTTTCAAGGAGCCTTATTTATAAGGTGTTCATACGTTCTATGCTTCTCAATTCCAAATGATTCAATTTTACCGGTATCTCAGAAAGTTTTTGATCCAGGTATTCTTTCGTCACCAGATTTTCGAATCGGTGATCTTGCAGTTTATTAATACTTGAATCAGCGTTCATGGCATCGCGTTGATAGGATATGAATTTATTTTTTGATTAGCATTAGAACGATGCCAATTGTGATGGATAACTGGCCTACCCAAAAGATAAATAGCCATTTTAGAATTTCAAATTTCGTTTCAGAAAGTTCTTTGCTTACAAATTCCTTTGTGGCCAGATTCTGATCTAAGTGGTCGTGCATTTCGTGAATGGTGGATACAAATTCCATGGCGTCAGAATCTTTCAGGTGCAATTTAGCACGAGCTAAATCGTATAGTTTGATGTTTAGTGGTTGCATGGATAAATGTAACCCATTTTTTGGATATTACCCTTTAATAAACTGATAATTTGGTCGTCCTGCGGACTTAGTCACTACGCTTCGCTTAGTCGCCTTCGGCTTAGTCATCGTTGCGCGATTTAGTCATCACGCTTCGCTTAGTCGCCTTCGGCTTAGTCATTGCTTTGCAATTTGGTCTTTGAACTTTGCAATTTGAATCTTGACACAATCTGTCAATACCTGAAAAGCCGCCTGAGTGGCTCGAACTTTATTTCGCACTTTATTGGGTTTAGGACTCATAGAGGCAGATCACGTAAAATCCAACACCGATTCGCCGGAAGCGAAACCTTTATACTTTATGCTTTATGCTCTATGCTTTGATCCGAAGGATCGTTTATTGCAAAGAACGGCGGCCTAAAAGATACATCCCTACAGCGGAAACGATTAAAAGCAGCACAGAAATCACATCTTGCCAACGCAATAATTCGGGCCGGGCAAATAATAAAGCCCAAGATGAAGCAGAGATCCCCGTAAAAACGGCTAAGAAAGTTCTTGGTAACATTCCCAAAGTTCCAGCAGTAATAAAAGCGCGGAAGGGAACGCCTACAAAGGCCATGATGGCGTTTGTGATGGCGAAAGGGAAAATTGGAGAAAGCCGCGCGAGGAACACCCAGGAAAAGGAGGATGACCGCACGTTCGCTAGGAAACTAGAAGGTACGCGCGACAGCAAAGCTGTCGCGCCGAACTTTTTGGCCAGAAAATAACCCAAAGCCGAAGCCGCCGAGTAAGCCAAAATCAATGGCAAGAGTCCCGAAAAGCCATAAACGTAACCCGTAAATAAGGCAAAAAACGTTGTAGGGCAGAGGGCCAGGCCCATAATGAAAGCGGCGCAAATCCAAAAAACTACCGACTCAACCACAGAAAACGACGTAAAAAATGCAGAATTCGAAAGCGCGTAGTAGCCCAAAAAGCCAGACGCCAGCAAGGGCAATAGGCCCATCCAAACGAGGTAGAGCGTTTCGTAAACGAGTTTTTTGTTCATAAAAGGGCCCCGCAAAGGGGGCAATTATCCCCCAAAGTTAATACCTTTGTACGCTTATGGAAATTGCGATCATAAAATACAATGCGGGGAATGTGGCGTCGGTGATGTACGCGTTGGATCGTATTGGGCAAAATTACCAACTAACAGATGACCACGAGCAGATTAAAAAGGCCGACAAAGTGATTTTTCCGGGGGTGGGCGAGGCGAGTACGGCGATGGCTTATTTGAAAGAAAAGGGCCTTGACCAAGTGATAAAGGGGTTGAAGCAGCCTGTTTTGGCGACTTGCATCGGAATGCAATTGTTGTGCAAGCACTCGGAAGAGGGAAACACAGACTGCATCGGGGTGTTTGACGTGGAGGTGAAGAAATTCATCAGTAAAGACTTGAAAATTCCGCATGTAGGGTGGAATTCAATCGTTCAAAAAGGTGAGAATCCCTTGATGAATGGACTGAAAGAAGAAGAGTTCGTCTATTTCGTGCACTCTTTTTATGCGCCCGTAAATCAAAATACGACAGCGGTTTGTGAGTATGTGCAGCCGTTTTCGGCGATGTTACAAAAGGATAATTTTTATGCCGCGCAGTTTCACGCGGAGATCAGCGGAAAGGCTGGCGAACAGATTTTGAAAAATTTCTTAGCACTCTAATATGTTTCAACTAATTCCGGCGATCGATCTGATAAATGGGCAATGCGTACGATTGACTCAGGGGGATTATGGCCAAAAAACGGTCTACTCCGAAGACCCTTTGGAGATCGCCAAAGCCTTTGAAGGGGCCGGAATTCAGCGTTTGCACTTAGTGGATTTGGATGGGGCGAAGGCGAAGAAGATTGTGAATGCGGCGGTTTTGGAACGCATTGCGTCGAATACGTCGCTGCACATTGATTTTGGTGGCGGGGTGCAATCGGATGAGATGATTGATACGGCTTTTTCTGCGGGTGCCGCGCAGATTACCGCCGGCAGTATTGCCGTGCGTAATCCTGCGCTGGTCTGTGAATGGTTGCAGAAGTATGGGTCGGAGAAGATTATTTTGGGGGCGGATGCGCAGGATGAGATGATAGCTGTTTCGGGTTGGCAGGAGAATTCGAACATTTCGATTTTTGACTTTCTACAGGATTATACCTCGAAAGGCGCGAAGTATGTGATTTCGACGGATGTCGCCAAAGACGGTTTGTTGCAAGGCCCCAGCTTCGATTTATATGAAAAAATTCAGGCTTCGAGCCCGTCGCTGAGTGTGATTGCCAGCGGTGGGGTGGCTTGTATGGAGGATTTAGTGCGCTTGCGGGAGATGAATTTGTTTGGGGTGATTGTGGGGAAAGCGTTTTATGAAGGTCGGATTAGTTTAGCGGATTTGGCCAAATTTTCTTCACAATGTTAACAAAGCGCATCATACCTTGTCTCGATATTAAAGAAGGGCGGACCGTGAAAGGGACGAACTTTGTGGACCTGCGCGATGCTGGTGATCCGGTGGAGCTAGGTGCACTTTATGCGCAGCAGGGGGCGGATGAACTGGTTTTTTTAGATATTACGGCGACTGTCGATGACCGGAAGACCTTAGTGAATTTAGTGCGTGAAGTCGCGCGGCACGTGAATATTCCCTTTACCGTGGGTGGCGGAATTTCGTCCATTGCTGACGTATCGGCGTTGTTGAACGCCGGCGCGGACAAAGTGTCCATCAACTCGTCTGCGGTGCGCCGGCCAGAGCTGGTGGATGAACTGGCTTTGGCTTTTGGCTCCCAATGCATCATTGTCGCGATCGACACACGCTTTGAACCCGCCGCGGGCGTGGACTTCGTCCACACCCACGGCGGCCGTCGAATCACCGAACTAAAAACCCTCGAATGGGCCCGCGAAGTAGAAAACCGCGGCGCCGGCGAACTATTATTAACCTCGATGGACGCGGACGGAACGAAAGCAGGCTTCGCCTGTGATTTGACAGCACGCATATCCTCAGCAGCCTCCATTCCCATTATTGCCTCTGGCGGAGCGGGAACGATGGAACATTTTACCGAAGTATTCACGACCGGCAAAGCCGACGCAGGCCTCGCCGCGAGTATATTTCACTTTAAAGAAATTGAAATTTTGGCATTGAAGAATTACCTTGCAACCCAAGGCATCCCGATGCGCATTTAATAGAAATATGTCCAAGCAACCCGATTTTTCCAAAGGCCTCGTGCCCGCCATCATCCAAGATGCCAGCACCCGTACCGTTTTGATGTTAGGCTACATGAATGAGGAAGCCTATGCAAAGACCCTTGCTGAGTCTCGCGTGACCTTTTTTAGCCGCTCGAAGAACCGTCTTTGGACTAAAGGCGAAGAATCAGGCAACTTCTTAGACGTGGTCAGCCTCTCAATCGATTGCGATGCAGACACCATTTTAATTCAGGCCAAACCTTTTGGACCCACTTGCCACACCGGAGCAGACACCTGTTTCAACGAGTCAAATGCAGACAACGCAGCCTGGTTAGATCAATTAAAACACGTCATCCGAAGCCGTAAAACCGCCCCTGCGTCTTCATCCTATACCGCTTCATTATTTCAATTAGGAACTCATAAGGTTGCCCAAAAAGTAGGCGAAGAAGCCGTCGAGCTCGTCATCGAAGCCTTAATGCAAAATGATGACCTTTTCAAAGGCGAGGCTGCTGACCTTATTTTCCACTTATTAGTCTTATTAGAGGACCGCGGAATCGATTTAAGTGAAATCATCGCCGTTCTTCAATCTCGTCACGCTGCTAAATAATCTTTCTTATGATCGGATTCATCATTCGTTACATCATCATCGCCTGCGTTGTTTTAGTTATTCCGCGCTATTTAAAGGGCATCACGGTTGACGGTTTCACGACCGCACTCTTGGTCGCTCTAGCGATGGGCTTTGTGAATTCTTTCGTCAAACCCGTCTTGAAGATCATCAGCTTCCCTATTACGTTCATGACTTTAGGGTTGTTCTCTCTAGTGATCTCGGTAGGTCTAGTCTATTTAGTGGCGGCCTATGTGCCAGGTTTTGTGGTAACGGGGTTTATTGCCCCGTTGATTTTTAGCTTTCTGGTGTCGCTGTCTACTTCATTTGTAGGCCTGTTTACGCGCTAGGGCACTTTTTGCTATTATAAGTCGCGTGGTACGCAGGCGGCTTTTCAGGTATTGACAGATTTTGTCAATACTAAAGTTTGATGGAAACTTCTAATCGACCTCCAAAACCTAATTCAACAATCTTTTGCAGTGTGGAGATTCTAGCCTCTTTGAGGTTATTCTCAATTTTAGAAATATAGGACTTAGTTGTTCCCGCTTTTTCTGCAAGTTCTGCCTGAGTCATGCCTAATTCTAGGCGCTTAACTTGAATCAATACGCCTGCCTTGAAGATTTGATATCCCGCTTCGTATTCATCTCTTTTTTTTGTACCCAATTTGCCGTAGTGTTTGTCTTTATGCTCCGCGAAGGTCGTCAGGTTTTTGTTTTTCATATTCTGATTTTAGTTTTAAAGCTAATCGTATCTCTTTTTTAGGTGTTTTTTGAGTCTTTTTCTGAAATCCATTGATTAGAATAACTAGTTTCCCCGTCTCGAAAAAGCAAAATATTCGAATGATATCGTTCCCTACCTGAATTCTAATTTCATAAAGCCCATCCGTGTTAGCGATATGCTTTAAATAGGTTTCTGGGACACGCCAAAGGTCTTCTATAACTTCAAATGTCCAATATATTTTATTCTGAATGTCTATCGATTGTTTACTTACGAAGTCCGGAAAGTAGTTCTTGTAAAAAATTATTTTCCTGTATTTCAGATTCTTGCTCACATCAAAGGTAGTTAAGTTTCACTATAGTGCAACAATTAATCATCTATTCCTCAACTCAGTCAAGAACTTCTTCGAGTCAAATATCAGCTGAGATCTGGCTGCCGGGGCTACAATGACCGATTCTGTGTAGACTTCTTGGTCTTTTTCGAAGATGGTGACGGTGACTTTTGTGAATTTATAGGGGCCCATGTGGCCGTTGTAGAAGAGCAGAGGCTCTTTATTGCCAAAGAAATTGAACATGTCTGTAGGGTTTAGTGGTTATTGACGCCGTGGTGGCGGTATTGAAAATAGCGTAGGTTTTTAACCTGCTTGATGTCGTAGGTAATGGCGTTTTTAGGGATGAGCTTGAAGCTGAATTTCCGTTCTAATTTGACTTTGCGGAGCCGGAGGAAGTACTTGACGTCTTTTTCTGCGTGGGGCAAAGCTTCCTCGACTAAATTTTCGTAGCCTACAAAGGATCGTTTGATGCGCTCCCGCATCCAATAGATGCAAAGTTCGCGTGCATTTACCTGGTGGTAATGTGCAAAAATAATGACGAGGTCGAGGTCTGGGATGCGATTGCCGTTTTCGTATTTGCTCAAAAGCCCGGCGTCGATCCCGAGATCCTGTGCCATCACGTGCAGCGGAACAGCACGGATGAGCTTCAGGTATCTAGAGAAGTGGTTAAACATATTGATTAGTGGTTTGGTGTTCCAAATGTATTCCCACCCATCCCTCTAACCTAACAGCTTATTGATAATGTGAATATTGAGCGTGATAATTATTTCTTATTGACTTTTTAGCGATAAATTGCCTTTAGGTGGTCCAAAGGACTTTTTGATAAAATAAGCTCGCAATACTGAGAGCCATTTTCAGGTATTGACACAATCTGTCAAAAGCTGAAAAAGCCGTTTATACAATTGTAAGTTATAATAGCAAAAACTACCTATAGACTCTTCAGAGCCAATATTACCAGTTTTAGTTCCGGAATCACGACAACTGTGGTGTCCCAGATCACATCCATTTTAATCGCGTGATATTCATGTAGAATGAAATTGCGGAATGTCTTTACTTTATCCAGGGGTATTCGATTTTTTCCAAAAGAGATTTATCAATCAAAAGTGATGCTTCGCCAATGATGGTATAGTTGAAAAGGCAGGATTCAACGGTTTTGGGGTCTTTTAAAAAGGTTTGTAATGTGTGGTCTGCTGTGTATTGTTGAATCTTGTTAATGGCTAGCAGAATGTGCTCGATTCGCTCTTTCGAGCTTGGGGTGGAGGTTTTCATAAATTAAGATTTTGTCGTGGTTAAGTTGTTTTGCAATGCTCTTTAATGGGGCGCCTAGCATGACTAGGTCGACCTCTGAAGTGAGAAGCTGGGAGAGGTCTTGTTGGATCTCGGCTAGGTCAAAGAGGGTGAAGGGGGTGTTTTTGAAAACTTGGATCTGAATATCGATGTCGCTGGTGGGCGAATGGGTGCCACGGGCGTGGGAGCCAAAGAGCCAGGCGCGTTTGATTTGCGCTTTTTCAAGGAAGTAGGAGGCGATAAGTTCGAGAGTGTCCGAGTTCATGGAAGAAAGGTAGTGAAATAATGGATACAAATTCCGGTACTACGAGGACAGAATAGTGATATTTTGTGTATTTTTAGGAAGAAATTGAGAATGTACTATGCAAGAGTTCGATAATAATAAGGTGCCGGTTAAGAAGTTGTGGCAGGTGATTGTGGCGTCGAGTGTGGGGACGGTGATTGAGTGGTATGACTTCTATATTTTTGGGAGTTTGAGTGCGATCATTTCGTTGAGTTTCTTTCCAAAAGAGGATCCGACGGCGGCGTTTATTTCGACGCTTGCGGCTTTTGGGGCGGGGTTTGTGGCGAGGCCTTTTGGTGGGGTGCTTTTTGGGAGGCTGGGGGATTTGATAGGGAGGAAGTATACGTTTTTGTTGACGCTGCTTTTGATGGGTGGGTCGACGTTTGCGATTGCGTTTATACCGAGTTATGAGAAGATTGGGTTGGTGGCTCCGGCTGTGCTTTTGGCATTAAGAATCATCCAAGGATTAGCCTTAGGGGGCGAGTATGGGGGCGCCGCGACTTACGTCGCGGAATATGCACCAGACGCCGAACGCGGGAAGTACACGTCCTACATCCAAACGACCGCGACGCTCGGTTTCTTCGTCTCCATCCTGGTCATCTTAGCGACACAGCAGCTTTTAGGCGATGCGGCCTTTAAGGACTGGGGCTGGCGGGTGCCTTTTGCGCTTTCTGGTATTCTAGTGGTTGTGTCCTATTTCATTCGCCGAAATATGGATGAATCTCCTCTCTTCTCTAAACTCAAGGTGGAAGGCAGACTCTCCGAAAATCCTTTAAAGGAAGCTTTCGCCAGTAAGGCGAATCGCCGCTTAATGTTAATTGCAATGTTTGGGGCGATTGTGGGGCAGGGGGTTGTTTGGCATACGGGTCAATTTTATGCCCAAATCTTCATCAACAAAATCCTCCAGGTCGATTTCATTACGACGAACCTCATTATCGCCGCGAGTCTGGTGGTGGGCACTCCCCTCTTCGTGTATTTCGGGAGCCTGTCTGACCGGGTGGGTCGCAAGAAAATTATGCTGGGCGGTATGGCCCTCGCTGCGCTCGGGTACTACCCCCTTTTCTCGTGGATGTCCACGATCGTTGCCCAGGAGGGCACTATGGTCAATGGCGCGATCTTCCTGAACTGGACTGGAAAGCTCGAACTGGCTTTCATTTGCAGCTTACTTGTAACTTTCGCGGCGATGGCCTACGGCCCGATCGCCGCGTTCCTAGTCGAACTTTTCCCTACCAAAATCCGCTATACCTCCCTCTCCATCCCTTATCACTTTGCTAATGGAGTGTTCGGCGGTTGTGCCCCTTTTGTGGCAACTTGGCTAGGAGCCGTCACACATTCGAATTTTGCCGGATTGTTCTATCCTATCGCCCTAGCGGCCTTAACGGTCATCATAGGCATCATTTATTTGCCTGAAACCAAAGGCCGAGCCCTCAGCGACTAAAATAGGACTATTCGAATAATTCGATGGATATAATTCTAAATATTCCCTTTAAATAAATTGTCTTTGGCGCTAAACCAAAATGGGGGTATATTTGTTTCTTGAATTCTATTTTCTGAGCACCCTTCAAGTGTGACTCAGGATGGCGAAGCCGTGGAGAGAAATAGAGAAGAATGATTAGTGTTGTCCAAACCAACAAAAGGTCTTTCTAAATAGTTTTAAATCATTAATTCGTTCATTTGCAGCGTTAAATAGTTTAATTTAAATAACAATTGTAATAATTTATGGCTTATCTATTCACCTCTGAATCGGTTTCTGAAGGACACCCAGATAAAGTAGCTGATCAAATCTCTGATGCGTTAATTGACCATTTTATGGCCTTTGACCCCACTTCTAAAGTAGCTTGCGAAACACTTGTAACCACAGGTCAAGTAGTTCTAGCTGGAGAGGTGAACACCACTACTTATTTAGATGTGCAAGCCATCACACGTGAAGTCATTCGCAAGATTGGTTATACGAAGTCAGAATATATGTTTGAGGCAAACTCTTGCGGTATTTTATCTGCGATTCACGAGCAATCAGCGGATATCAATCAAGGTGTTGATCGCAAGAACCCAGAAGAGCAAGGTGCAGGTGACCAAGGAATGATGTTCGGTTTCGCGACGAAGGAGACTGACAACTATATGCCTTTGGCCTTAGACTTAGCTCACAAAATCTTACAAGAACTTTCAGCTATCCGCAATAACGAACCTTCGTTAATCGGATACCTTCGTCCTGATGCAAAATCTCAGGTAACGATCGAATACAGCGATAATCACGTACCTCAACGCATCGACACAATCGTTGTTTCTACTCAGCACGATGACTTCGCATCTGAAGCAGAGATGTTAGCCAAAATCAACAAGGACATCGTTGAAATCGTTATCCCTCGCGTGAAGGCTAAATTGAAGCCTGAATTGCAAGCTTTATTCAACGATGCGATTACGTATCATATTAACCCAACAGGTAAATTCGTGATCGGTGGTCCACACGGAGATACGGGTTTAACAGGCCGTAAGATCATCGTAGATACCTATGGTGGAAAAGGTGCTCACGGTGGTGGTGCATTCTCTGGTAAGGATCCTTCCAAAGTAGACCGTTCAGCTGCCTATGCAACGCGTCACATCGCGAAAAACTTAGTAGCTGCTGGTTTATGTGACCAAGTATTGGTGCAAGTTTCTTATGCAATTGGTGTAGCTAAACCTTGTGGTTTATTCATCGATACCTACGGAACAGCGAAAGTAGACATGACAGACGGCGAAATCGCACGTAAAGTAGAAGCTATCTTCGATATGCGTCCTTACTTCATCGAGCAACGGTTGAAATTACGTAACCCGATCTATTCTGAGACGGCAGCTTATGGCCACATGGGACGTAAGAATGAAATCGTTACGAAAGAATTCACTGGTCCTAACGGCCAAAAAGTAAGCAAAGAAGTGGAATTATTCACTTGGGAAAAATTAGACTACGTAGATGCGGTGAAAGCTGCATTCAATTTATAATTAATAAAAATACACACAATGGCATCACAATCGGGTACGTATGTACCATTCAAAGTTAAAGACATTGCATTAGCGGACTGGGGTCGCAAAGAAATTCAATTAGCAGAAGCAGAAATGCCAGGTTTGATGGCA